>JACCDR012640208.1_pt1 | contig 125746 bp, 189 predicted proteins | sample 7446431 | NCBI WGS metagenome assembly JACCDR01 (sample SAMN15323443, study PRJNA562643) | freshwater metagenome | isolation source: river surface water | place: USA:Blue River Watershed | collected 2017-08-17
CGCGGACCTGGGAGGAGCCCACGAAGTGGATGGTGTGCCGGGCCTGCGGCATAGCCGTCCACAGGGTCTACAGGCGGAGCGTCCCGGCAGAGGTGGCCGACTGCCGGGACGTCATAATGCGGGACGTAATGACGCGGTGATCAGCTCTTCGCGTAGGTCTCGCTCGCCCAGCCGAAGAACCTGGCAAGCCCCTCCTGGAGGGAGACCTGGGGCTCGTATCCGCACTGGGTCCGGGCCTTCGTGATGTCAGGGCAGCGGCGCATGGGCTCGTCGCCGGGGTAGCTGTCCGGGTACTCCACGAGCTCGTACTGCGGCTCCTTGCCGAGGACCTTCCCGATCTCCCGGGCGAGGTCGACCATCGAGATCTCCGGGTCCGGGGTCCCGACGTTGTAGGGCTCGCCGGGGACGCCGTCCATGAGGACCTGGAGGAAGCCGCGGATGGCGTCCGTCACGTAGCAGAACGTGCGCGTCTGCTTGCCGTCGCCGTAGATGTGGAGGGGCTTGCCGTCCATGATCTTGGCGCCGAAGTTCGGCAGGACGCGATAGTCCGTCTTCTGCATGCCCGGGCCGTACACGTTGAAGGGCCGGATCATCTTCACGTCGACCCCGAAGGTCTCGTGGAACACGCGGCAGTACGTCTCGCCGACGCGCTTGCCCTCGTCGTAGCAGGCGCGGGCGCCGAGGCAGGAGATGTTCCCGCGATAGCTCTCGGCGGTCGGCACGTGCTTGGGGTCCGGGTCGCCGTAGATCTCGCTGGACGAGAAGACGATGGTCTTGCTGCCCTTGTGCTTCGAGGCGAGGCGCAGGATGTTCTCCGTGCCGACCGTCGAGACCTTGAGGGTCTCCACAGGATACTTGCGGTACCAGAACGGGCTGGCGATGCCGGCCGCGTGGATGATGTAGTCCACGGGGCGCTCGGGGTAGAACGGGTTGATGATGTCGTGCTCGACGAAGGCGAACTCGCGCGACTTCGAGGCGAGGCGCCCGTGCTCGCCGGCGGTGATGAAGTTGTCGAGGACCACGAGCTCGCAGGGCATGAAGCGCGGCGGGCGGATGCGGTTCAGCTGGGTGAAGAAGGCGGTGAAGTACCGGCCGAGGAAGCCCATTCCGCCGGTGATGAGGACGCGGCTTCCGTAGAAGCGCTCGACGACCGACTGCGGCAGCTTCTGGACGATGTCCTCGATGTCGCTCTGGAGAAGGAAGCCGTGGCTGGTGTCGTTCATTGGGGGTAGACCTTGAGCTCGGGGATGGGGACGATGAAGCTGCCGCCCTCGTCCAGATACTTCTTGTGGGACCGCATGATGGGGTCCGCGAAGTTCCAGGCGAGGATGACGCAGTAGTCGGGACGGCGCTCGTAGAGCGCGGACGAGGGGAGGACGGGGACGTACTTGCCGGGCGTGAAGAGGCCCTGCTTGAGGGGGGAGTCGTCAACGATGAAGGAGATATCGTCCCGCCCGAGGCCGAACCTGTGCATCAGGGTCGTCACCTTCGCCGGGGCGCCGAAGCCGGCGACGGTCTTGCCCGCGATCTTGACGTCGATGAGCAGGCGCTTGAGTCGGAGGCCGAGGGCCTCGATGTTCCGGCCGAGGGCCTCGATCGGGCCGAAGGAGGCGCCGTGGCCGCCGGCGACGAGGACGTCGGGGGTGTAGCCGGACGCCTGCTCCTCGGACAGGATGGCGCGGCAACGGTCGGTGGCCTTGGTCAGGACGGGGCTCGACAGAACGCGTATAGAGCCGCCGTGCGTGTTGATAAGCTCCGCGTCGAAGATGCCGAGGCCGGACCTCTCGAGGAAGCCGACGAGCGGCCCGAGATGATGGTAGGAGGTGTGCTCGTGGTAGATGGTGTCGAAGAGGGTCCCGTTCACCACCGAAGGGAGGTAGGACACCTCGAAGGAGAAGGTCCCGTTGACGTCGAGGAGGGCGCAGCAGGCGTCCGCCACCTCCTTGAGGTCGTCCGCGTGCGCGAAGACGTTGTTGGCGGTCACGAGCTTCGCGGGACCGTGCTCCGTGCGCAGCCTGCGCGCGAGGTCGACGGTCAGGAAGTCGGGGACGGTCGGGATGCCGCGCTCGGTCGCGTCGGAGGCGATGGCGCGCGCGGGGTCGATGCCGAGGACGCGCATGCCGGCGTCCTTGAAGAACGAGAGGAGGGTCCCGTCGTTGCTCCCGACGTCCACGACGAGGTCGCCGGGGACGAGGCCAAGGCGCTCGATCATGGCCCCGGCGTACCTGCGGAAGTGGTCGACGAAGACCGGGGAGGTGCCGGAGACGTAGACGTAGTGGCTGAAGAGCCGGCGGGGCTCCACGACGGCCGGGAGCTGCACATGCCCGCAGGAGTGGCAGGCGCTCAGGAAGAGCGGGAAGGTGTCCTGGTCGACCCCGGCCTCCACCATCTCGGCCGAGGCGAACTCGTTGGCCGGGGGCGTCATGCCGAGGTCCAGGACCTTGGAGATACGTCCGCCACAGAGGCGGCAGTCATGGCGGAGCCGGCAGTCAGGGGAGATCTTCTCCATGGAGCCCGACAGTACCGGAGAACGGTCAGTGGCCCAGGGCCGCGATGCGGGAGGCGACAGTCGACAGGTCGATCACGACGACGCGGACAAGGTCGGCCTCGTGCTCTTCATGGTTGCGGACGTTCTTCGCCATCGTGACGATGAGGCTCTCCTCGAGGAAGAGCATCGCATGCTCCCGGTTCGGAGGGGTGAAGAAGACCTGTCCGGGGCCGTAGACGATGGGCTCCGGGACCTCGGCGGACCCGACCGCGCGCTCGTAGTAGGCGACGGCGCCCGTGGCGACGTAGGTGTAGTGCCAGTCCGTCTTGTGATAGTGGTTCGCCCGCACGGCCCCCTTCACGGAGCGCAGGGCGGTGACGGACTGCATCGGCTTCAGGACGAGGTTCTGGATCTCGCCGTTCGCGTTCACGAAGGGGGCGTCCAGGGGGACGGTCGGGGTGGGGGGCCACTCGCCCCGGTCTACTGCTGACGTGTATTCGGCGTTGTTCATGTTCATGCTCCGGAGCGCTTGCGCATTAGTCGGCCTGTGAGGATGGCCTCGAGGCGGACCGCCAAGAGGTTCCAGGAGTATTGGCGGGAGAGGGCGCGGGCCTTACCGTTGACCTCCTCGCGGTAGGCGGGGTCGGTGAGACCGCGGATCACGAGGTCCGAGAACTCGGACGTGTGCTGGGAGACCGGGACGGGGACCATAGGGATATGGCCGCCGTAGATCTCCGGAAGGGCGTCCACTGCGGTGGTGACCGGGAAGGACCCGGCGGCGCAGCCCTCCATGAGGGTCACGGAAAAGCCCTCGGTCCAGGAGACAGGATCGCAGGAGTAGGCCAGGACCTCGGCCTCGGCCATCTGGCGGTCGATCTCGCGGCGGGAGACGGAGTCCACGAGCTCGACGCCGAGCGGCGTGAGGCGGCGGAGGGCCTCCCTTATGTAGTGGGCCCTCCGGATCTGCTCCATGATCGTCGGATCGCCGTAGGGGTGAGCGATGATGTTGTCCGCCCACTTCATGACCTTGTAGAAGATCTTCAGGTGCGCGTGAGGGGCGGCCCGCTTGATCTTCGGCCATTCTTGAAGGAGCCAGTGCAGGCCCCGGTCCGGGGAGGAGCCCCAGATAACGCGTCCCGGGACCTTCGTGACCCCGGAGGCGTACAGGCGGTCGTAGTTCTCCGGGTCGCAGCCGTTCGTCAGGACAACCCAGCGGTCGGGGTCCGGGATGTAGGCGTAGGGCTGGTCGCCCTGGTAGAGATGGACGGGATGGGCAGGCTTCGAGAGCACCATCTGACGGTGCGACTCGGAAGGGCTGGTCCAAACGTCGACGAAGTCGCCGAAGCCGGGGCGGCAGTGGGTGAAGTCGTTGATCTGAAGGTTGCAGAGGCGGAGGAGGGCAGACGGGAGAGGGCGGAGGACCTCAGCCTCGTTCCAGGAGTAGGCCACGTCGTAGGTGGCGGCCACGCCGGGGCGATAGAGCTCGTTGAACGGGTGGACGTTGATGCCCTCCCAGGTCGCAGGGGGAGGGCCGTCGAGGCCGAACGTGAAGGCGTGGACGTCGTGGCCGAGCTTCGCCATCTCCTGCGCGATGCGGAAGAAGGAGATCTCGGAGCCGGTGAGGCCGCGGGGGTCCCCCCACATGTTCGAGAAGTTGAAGCCCTTGACGTGGTTGCCGGACGTGTCGCTCCCGCCGAGGCAGAAGGGCCCGTAGATGAAGGCTATTTTCATTGCCAGTCCACCATGGGAAGGCCTGGCTCCCCGCTGCCGGTAAGGGTCGCACTGAGCTTGGACGCCAGGGCAGACCACCGGAACCTCTCAGCGTAACGACGGTCGTTGTCAACACCGCGCTCCCGGAAGGCCCTGTCGGTCAGGACCTTCACCAGGAGCTCCACGTACTCGTCCTTGTGGTCCGAGAACGGAGGAGGGACGTGGGGCGCGCACGACCAGAGCTCCCCGAACGAGTCCGACGTGCAGATGACGGGGGTCGCGCCCGAGGCGAGGGCCTCCAGGACGGTGACGCCGAAGGTCTCGGTGTAGCGGACGGGGTCGCACGGGTAGGCCAGGACCTCGGACTCCGCCATCTGACGGCGGATGGAGTCGCGAGAGACGGACCCGTGGGCGAAGACACCCTTGCCGCGGAGGCGACGGATGGCCTCCGCCGTGTAGCGGGAGCGCATTCCGAGCTCTCTGAACAGGGGAACCTGCTCGCGGTCGCTGATGCCGGAGAACTTCTCGACGCCGTCGAAGTCGTAGAAGACGTGGAGCTCGGCGTGAGGGACTCGGGCCTTGACCTTCGGGAAGGCCTCGAGCATCCAGTGGAGGCCGCGGTCGTGGGAGGAGGCCCAGATCATCTTGCCGGGGACCTTGGGGCCGGGCTTGAACTCGTCGGTGTCGACGCCGTTGTACATGACCCGCCACTTGTCCCGGGGGACGGAGCAAAGGGTCGAGAGATGGCGGGCGTGCGAGTGGGAGAGCGGGGCGACTATGTCGACCCAGGACTCCCACCCGGCGTCGCACTGGCCGAAGTCGGACACCTGCTGATTGAAGACGCGGAGGGCGCCGGGGGGCGCCTTCCTCAGCGGGTTCGGCGTCATCCACGAGAGGAGGGCGTCCCATCTCTGGGAGCAGTAGGTGCTGTCCCATTCCGCCTCGCTGAGCGTGGTAATGCTCACGCCAGGGTAGGACGGGTGCGAGAGGTCCCCGACGGATCGGACCTTCGTGAAGATCGTCACGCCGTGGCCGAGCTTCGCGAGCTCGAGGGCGTACATGAAGAAGGCAATCTCGGAGCCGGTCAGGCCGCGGGGGTCCGCCCAGATGTTGTGGACGTCGACCGGGAGACGCATTGACCCCGCGGGGTAGAACATCCCGACGCGCATGTCAGGCCACGACCTTGTAGGGGACGACCACGTCGCGCTCGACCTCGGCGACGGTGTGGTGCAGGAGAGAGTCCCACTCCTGGGCGAGGGAGTCGAGGCCGAAGTTCCGGGCGGCGTAGGAGGCGAGCTCGGCACGGTCTTCCTCCCCGGGCCTGTCCATGGCCTCGACGACGGCGTCGACGTACTGGTGCAGGTACTCGGGGGAGAGCCAGTCGCCCGAGATCATCTTGCCGCGGGGCCCGACAGTCTCATTGAGCGCGGCGAGCGGGGAGGTGACGATGCGGAGGCCGGCGGCCTGGGCCTCCATCGCGGTGATGCAGGAGGTCTCGGTGAACCAGGTCGGGTACCCCCAGACGCCGCTCTGCAGGAACTCCTGGGCGAGCCTGTCCTGGTCGACCCGGTCGTGGAAGTGGACGCCGTGCGCCTTCCCGTCCTCGAGGAGCCTGCGGATGAGGGCAATGATGTTGAGCTGGTCGCGGCCGGCCTCGCCCATCGAGTGCGCGGAGGCCTCCCAGTTCTTGAAGCCGTAGAAGACGTGGAGCTCGGCGTCCGGGACGCGCCGGCGGATGTGGGGCATCGCGACGATGGCCGTCTGCAGGCCGCGGTCCGGGGAGGAGCTGTAGATCATCCGGTGCGGGTTGCGCTCGACCGGCCGAGAGAAGCGCGAGAGGTCGATCCCGTTCCGGGTCACGACGACCTGGCTCGGGTGGACGAACGGGTAGGCGGACAGGAAGATGTCCCGATGCCACTGGCTGAGGCAGAAGATCCGGTCGAACCTGAGGGAGCGGGCGTGCGTCATCGCGTCGCCGCAGGTCACGTCGTGCATCCAGCAGATCTTGGCCCGGGCCTTCGCGCCGAAGGAGTCGTCGGCCACGTGCGGCCGGCGCGAGGAGATAAGGACGTCGCAGCTGACGTCCTTGAACTTGTCGTAGTGCAGGAACTGGACACCCTCGAAGAGGCCCTCGGCGTTCGGGCAGTCCCCGTAGAAGCGGACGCGGTTTCCGATGGCGGCGAGGCGGCGGGCCATCTCCCACGCCATGGTCTCCGACCCGCCGAGGCCGGTCCGGCCAAAGGTGATCGGAGTCCATGGCTCCACGCCGAAGCCGACGTAGAAGACGATGTCGAGCGGGTTCTTCGTCTGCTCGAACACGAGGCGGGAGGGGGAGAGGGCGGCCGGGGCGGCCGGGGCGGCCGGGGCGGCCGGGGCGTCCGGGAGGGCGGCCCCAGAGGACGCCGACTGAATGGGGGTCGTGCGGACCTGAAGGCGACCGTGGATGGCGTCGGCGACGAGGCCGGCCACGTCGGGGGAGATCTTCCCGAGGGAGAGAAGGACCCCGAGCTTGTCCTCGATGCTGCGGGTCGCCTGGTGCGTCCTGTAGAGCTCAGCGTTCATCCGAAGGCCGCCGTCGGACGGGTCCGCGCGGAGGCCGGCCATAGCGCTCTCGAGGGCGCCGTCGACGTCGCCGACGTTGTTGAGGGCGAGGTTCAGGAACTTGTGGACCTCGAGGTTCCTCTCCATCGGGTTGACGAAGAGGATGGTCTCGGTCGGGGGGAGGGAGAGGCCGTGGCGGAAGAAATAGACGGCGCGCTCCCAGTTGCGCTTCGCATCAGGGCCGCCTCGCTGGGCGAGGAAGTAATAGCTCTTGCCGAGGGCGAAGTAAGGCTCCCCCCAGTTCTCCTTCACCGTGACGGCCTTCAGGCCCCACTCGATGGCCTGGTCGTAGTCGGCCATGGAGTGATAGTGGCGGATGACCTCGAGGCAGGAGAGGCACTTCTCGTCGTCCCAGCCGGAGCGCTCGATGTAGCGCTTGTGGAAGCGGATGGACTCCGCGATGTCTCCGGCGTTGGCGTACTCCAGGCCAAGGTAGTAAAGCTGGCGCGCGTCGCTGTCGCCGATGCGGTCGTAGTAGGCCTTCAGGATGCGGAGGTTCCGGCCCTGCTCGATGACCTTCCCCGACTCCTGGCGACGGTGGACGATCTTCACCTCGTCCGTCTTGAGCACGTTCATGTGGCCGTTCGGCGTCAGGACCTCGTGGACGGGGTTCACCCACTTGAACGCCGACTTCGGCTTGCAGATCCGCTCGCGGTAGTGGAGGCAGGTCGTGTTCCCCGCCGAGTCCCGGGAGTAGTCGTACGGGAGCATGATGAGCAGCGGCTCGTCCGGGTTCGTCTGCGAGGCCTGGAAGCTCGCGATGAGGGACGCAATCCGGTCGGCGCCGGTCACCTCGTCGTCGCCGTCGACCCACATGACCCAGGGCCTGGTGGCCAGGTCGAAGCTGCGCTGCCGGGCGTTCGAGAAGTCGAGGATGCGGCCCTCGGCGTCGTTGCACCCGGAGTAGCGCTCATGCACGTCGGCGTACTTCGCGCAGACCTCGAAGGTCCCGTCGCTCGAGCCCGTGTCCACGACCACGATCTCCTCGACGTAGGGCCTGAGGGACTTCAGGCAGGACTCGATCTGGCCGATCTCGTTCTTGACGATCAGGCAGCAGGATACGGGGGCACGCTCGGTCATGCCGACGTTACCGAGGAATGCGTCAGTCGTCGGTGTCCCGGAGCTCGTCCGGGTCGACGCCGTGCTTGGAGCCCCAAACCTTCACTGCGTTGTTCAGGACCGTGAAGAAGGAGGCGACGGAGGCCGAGACGATGATGAAGGACCCCCACGGGTTGTGGTCCATGTACTCGAAGATGCCCATGGGACGAGACTACATCCGGACGGAAAGGCGCCCGAGGGAGGCCACGAAGAGGGATGACTCATCCGGCTCGTCGTCCGGCCCCGACCGCAGGTCCTCGAAGCGGGAGGCGACGGGGCCGTCGTGCGAGGCGGCGACGGCCGCGCAGACGGCGGGGTCCGTCACGTCGAACTCGAGCTCGGCGGCGACCATGCGGCGCGCGCGTTTCTTCCCGGGCGTCACGGTAGGGCCGCCGACTGAAGGGCTAACCTGTGGCGGGAGAAACGCTTGCGAAGGTTCCGAAGGGCGCGGGACGAGGTCGCGGGCTTGAGGTCATGCTCCCAGACGCGCCAGACCGTCCAGCCGAGGAGGCGGAGGGCGGCCCGGTTCCGGCGATCCCTCCGGACGTTCTTCCGTATCTTGTCCTCCCAGAACTGGACGTTCGACTTCGGCATCCGGAAGTGCCGCGGGCACTTGTGCCAGAGACAACCTTCCATGAAGATGGCTATCCGGAGAGAGTGGACGACCACGTCCGGACTCCCGGGGAGGCCGGGGACGTTATAGCGAAGGGAGAGGCCGGAGGCCTGACGGACGAGCTGGCGAAGGAGCTTCTCGGGCTTGGTGCCCTGGCTCCGGATCTTGGACATAAGGCGGGAGCGAGCCCGCTTGCTCATCGTGTCGGCCAGGCGTCCTCGGAGTAGACCCTACGCCCGGTCGACGATCCGGGATGCCATGCGCTCGACGGGAGACAGGACGAACGGGAGGCTGACCATCACGCGGCCGTCGCCGTCGTCGCCGCCCCATATGGTGAGCTCGTGCGCGGAGAAGACCAGGGGGCCCGGGAAGGGGGCGTCGACCGAGTACCCCTCGGGGACCTGGTCCTTCACGTAGGACAGGGTCACGTGCGGACGGTAGTCCGGGAACTTGTCGGAGAACGGGAGCCCGAGCCTCGTGAACTCCGCCTTCAGGTCCGCGTGGAGCTTCTGGAGCTCCGGGGAGTCGATGAGGCAGATGACGGGGACGCCGTCCTTCCCGGCCGGGAAGCTGGAGGCCGATGTCAGGGAAAGGGAGAGGGGGCGGGTGGACCTCGCCACTCCGTAGGAGGCAACAAAGGCCTTGGCAAGCTCGACGACGGGAACGTCCTTGCCGAGATACAAAATGGTGACGTGCATGTCCGAGGCGGACAGGCGCTCGCCGGGGACGTCCAGCTCCTCCAGGAGCCGGGCGGCGTCGTGTGGAACGCGAAGGCCAACAAAAGCCATTCGCGACGTTACAGGGATTAGGAGGTCATGACCTCGTAGACGGAGAGCCGGTTGCGAAGGTCCTCGTCAGAGAAGGCCACGACGATCCCGAAGAACCCGTACCTGCCCTTCCGGCGCGCCTCAGCCTCGACGTTGCTCGTCTGGTTCCAGATGTAGGCGAACTCGTAGACAAGCCCCCCGCAGGCCTCGGCCTTCGCCCGGGCGTCGGCATAGCGGGCCTCCATGAAGGAGGAATCCCTGGAGCCGACATACCGGTACTCGAAGAGCTGATCCATCCTGTTGAGGACAGAGCTCGCCGTCATATTGTCCATCCCCTTGACCATCTCGTCGACGGTCCGGACGACGTCGATGGGGAAGGGGAGAACGCGGACCACGGAGAACCTTACGTGTACTCGCGGAACTCCTCGGACAGGTCTCGCGCGGCGTCGGGCGGGGATGCGGCCCCGAGGACCTCGTCACCGACGACCACATAGTTGGCCCCGTCCTTCACGGCCTTCACGGGGTCGCCCGTCAGGCAGACGATCACGGAGTCCGGGAAGCCCGCCCGGACTCCGCGGACAAGGTGGACGTCGCAGGCCACGCCGCCGACGAGGCGGGCGGAGGGGACCTCGGCGGGGGAGTCCGAGCGAACTAGGACGCGCGGTTCCCCCACGTACTGATGGGCCTCCGAGGCCCGGACGATGACGAAGTCAGCGCCGGCGGAGAGGGCGGAGGCGGCAGACTGGGCGTTCTCCCCGCTCTCGATCATGAGCTTCAGGCCAAGGCTATCGCACATGCGGCGCAAGACAGCGACGTCCGTGAATGCGCACATCTCGTAGGAGAACTTGGCGACCCCGATGTGCTCGTACATGATGGACACGGACTCGGAGATGGCCACTAGGTCGCTGAAGCGAGGGGGTTCGTAGGATATGACGAGTCGCCGGTGAGGTCTGATTTCCATAGGTTCTCAGGTGCAGTCGCAGGTCTGGGTGGGGCCGGGGCCGAGGCCCCGGGAGCGGCATGAGGCGGCCTTCACGACCCTGCACACGGACTCGCACGAACGCCTGTCCTCAGACCGTCGACAGGCCGTCACACAGTCGTGACATTGGCGATGGACTTCGTAGCGGGACGACGGGGAGCCGAGCGCGAGGAGGATACAGAGGGCCGCTCTCACTCCCGGGCGTAAGCGAAGGCCGCTCAAACTTACGTTCTGCGGGCGATGAACGTCCAGGAGACCAGGAAGGCCGCAAAAGCGCTACAGGAGGTGGCGGAAGCGATCCGTCAGATCCAGGATCCGGGCTATAAGGTCAAGCTCGTCCGGGCGATAAGGAGGGCGGCCGAGGAGGCGGGGGAGGCGGCCCTGAAGTCCGTCTGCTCCGCCAGCGCGGCGTCAGAGTTCCAGCTCGACGACTGGGCGGAGGAGGCAGGGCACGGCGCCACGGCGAACCTCCTTGCCTTCACGGCCATGAGGATGAAGTGGAGGGCGGACCTGGCGGAGAGGCCGGACGACCTGAAGGACCTTCTTGCGGAGCGGATGGAGAGGGGGATGGCGTACATGCCCCGGTCGCTCCTCAAAGCCCTGTACGAGCTCGGGTCCGGGGTGAGGGAGATCAGAGCGGGCCGGATGAGCGGAAAGGAGATGGAGGAGAGGGCGAAGGCCCTACTCGACGCCGCCGGGGACTGGGCGGAGAGGGTCGAGACCGGAAGGGACACGACCGAGGACGCGGTGGTCTGCGTCGCCCCGTTCTAGCCCGAGATGGCGCGCTCGACGGCCTCGATGTAGACCCGGTGCTTCGGGTGATAGGACAGATAGTCGCCGTACTCGCCGCCGCTCGAGTCCAGGCCCTTCAGAGCGTCGGCAGCCGACATGTCGAGGGCCCACCTCATGATCCCGTAAGCGAAGGCCGGGCTCCTGGAGACCCCGATGTGACAGTGGACGTAGAGGGGGCCTATGCCGACCTGGACGCGGGCGAAGCTGAGGACATGCCTGACGGAGGCCTGGCTGAACGGGTTCCCGTCGTCGAGGACCGGGGACTCACAGAGGGCCGGGATGCCGAGGTGGGACTCCGAGCGGGCGTCGAGGTTTACCACGGACTTGATGCCGAAGGCGACCTGGAGGTCCTGCCAATCCTGCAAGTCGTTCAGGTTCCCGCCGACGAGGATGGACGGGTGCACCCAGTGGCGCAGGCAGGGCCTGTTCGGGGGGCTCGTGTGGACGTTATGGTAGACGTGGGGGTGCACGCCCCAGAGTACGCTCAGGAGCCGAGGCGGCGAAGGACGGAGGAAATGGCGGCGGAGAGCTTCGAGACGCTCGGCCGGGAGGCTGCGTCGAGCGAGGCGGCGATGCGCTCGAGGTCCGAGGCGGCGCGCGCGGGAGGGTACTGGGTGGCCTGCTCGATGGCGGAGGTGATGGCCTTCTGCATCTTGTCGCCCGAGACGTAGAAGTCGACGAAGCGCTTCACGTGGGACGGGTCCGGGGAGATGCCGGCGTAGATCGCGTCACCGAGGCCGGAGAGGAAGGACTCGATCTCGGAGTCCTGGACCTGGCGCCCGGCGGCCTTCTTGTACTCGCTCTCGATGGCCTGGCGGTTCTTGGCAAGGTAGGACTCGATGGCCTCGTCGAAGGCCTGGAACACGGCGTCTCCGCTGGCGATCCTGCGCATGCCCGAGGCAGGCGATAAAAAGCCCGGCGAAGGTCGGCGCGGGAAGGCGGTAGAGAGAGCCATGACCTGGACGTTCACGATGGCGGTCACGGAGAAGCCGAAGCCCCAAGAGGTCGTCATCCGGGAGGCGGTAGTCCTCACGAAGGACTCGGTCAGGCTCAGCGTCATCTCGAGGGAGTGCTACGAGACGAAGAAGGGAAACGGCACGGGCAGGTGGTACGACCTCCACAGCCAGGAGGCGAGGGAGGCGTTCGTGAGCTCAGGGCTCACGAAGGCGCGAAAGAAGTTCGCCATCCCGGCCACGATCGTCGCCGGGTCGGACGTCATCTTCACGCTGACTATCGACTGGGAGAGACGCTTCCACCACCGGGCGAAGCTACTGGCACACTGGGTGATGGCGGCCTGAGCGAGCTCGGCATATCCCCGCCCTCGAGGAGGGCCAGGATGTCCCTCATGGCCATAAAGTATCCGACGTTGTAGCCGCTGCGCTCGTCCGTCCCAAGGACGAGGTAGGCCTTGTCGACCAGGGCGTGCGGGCTCTCCGTCATAAGCTGCCTCTCCGCCTCGAGGGCGCGGGCCCTGCACTTGGAAAGCGCGTTCCGAATCTCTTTGCTCTCGGGCATCTGGACTCCGGCACCCCTACAGCCAAGACCGCGGCACGACATAAGTCAGTCCGACGGCCGACGATTAAGGATCTGTGGGGTTGTCGGCCGAGGGCGGGGCGAGGTCGGCCGGACGAATAAGCCACTCGACGACGGCCTTCGGGACGCGGCCGTGGGAGACGAGTATCTCGTCGTCCAGGTCATAGCTCGCGCTTTCCCGGCCATGGCTGGCGGCACGCAGGCCGTCGACGTCAGCGCACAGCCATTCCCCGATCTGCTTGGTCACGCCCGAGATTACGCCCGGACCAGGGCCTCGCGCTCGCGCGTCGAGCTGAAGTCCCAGACTCCGTCCACGCGGTGGAAGAGCTGGTGAATGAGGTCGGCGTCCGTGATGCCAGAGCGGTAGATGGCCTTCCCCATCGTGACGAGCTCATCGCCGACGAGCCGGTCCGCGACGTAGAAGCGAGTCCCGAGCTGGGCCATCTCGTAGAGCATCGGCAGGACGTCGGGACCCCACTTCGGGTCGAGCATGTTCAGGAGAGCGTCGGCCCCGACCGCGATCGGGGAGCCGGGGAAGCGGCGAGCCTTGTCGATGTAGAGGGCATCGCCGCGCGTGAAGAGCCGATCGTGGCCGCGGAGCATACGGGCGCGCTTGAGGAGGTCCTGGATCCTGAGCGGAGCCTTGTGAGGTCCGTCCGCGGTCACATGGAAGACGACGGGGAGGTCGGACGCCTTCGCCACGGAGGCGGCAACGCCGAAATGGCCGGGATGGGGAGGATTGTAAGAGCCAGGATAGAGAACGACGCCATCGGGGGCGGACGGGAGCCGGCGGCCGTTGCCGCTGAAGAATGGCCTCTCGTAGAAGCGCTCCAGGGCGTACTCGGTCCCGTCCTCAAGAGCGCCGATCTTCTCAGCGCCGGTCTTCCAGGAGGGGTCGATCACGGAGCAGAGAAGGGATAAGCCGGTCGCGTCCGCCATATGGCCGTCCGCGACGCGCGCGCTGAAGCCGACGCCCTTCTCGAGAACGACAGTGGTCATCAGGACATGGTCGTCCGAGATGACACAGGCGTGGATGCGGTGGTCGCCCCGGTGAGAGTGCTCGGTGGCCACGGAGGCCGTAATGCCGAGGCCGATCGGCCGCTTGTGACCGAACGTGTAAGCCCGGCCGTAGGCGACAGAGGCGAAGTGGAAGGCCGTATCCCGGGAGCAATAGCTCCCGGGAGAGAACCCGAGCGTCTTGTCCGTCTCCTCCTGCCTGTAGGGGAACGAGGCCCCGGAGAGGTAGGAGGAGCTGCCGGGGACCTGCCACAACATCTGCTGCAGCCCGGCCCCGGCCCCGGAGGCGATCAGGTGAATGCTGACGCCGGCGGCCTTGAACGCGTCCGCGTGCGGAAAGACGATCTCGCTTACCATTGTCAGACCGTAAACTCGGCGCCCGCCAACTTCCGGACCTCGGAGAACGCCTGGTCGCGCAGGACGACGCCCGTGTCCCAGACGGGCTCGAGCTGGTTGCCGGGGAGCTCGCCCTTCACGGTGCTGAAAAGGCCGTTCTCGAGGATGAGGGAGTGCTGTCCGGCGAGGCTGCGCTTGCCGTGGTCGGTCGCCGGGTCCTTGAAGATCTCGTGCTCCGTCCCGTCGATGGTGGCCGACCAGCATTTATAGGCAAACTTGTTGGTGTCGCGATTCAGGCCCTTCTGCTGGAGCTCTCCGCCCATCCCGAAGGCGATGTTGGAGGCCGAGAAGCCCTGGCGCTCCATCTCCTCGAGGATCTCGTCCATCGACTCGAGGCCGACGCCATCCCCCTGGATGAGGCGGACCCATGAGGGGAGGACCTTGAAGCCCTTCTTGTTCTTCTCGGTCCCGACCTTCCGGTCCAGGATGTTGAGGCACTTCAGGACGACCTCGACCGGCTCTCCCGAGTCGGGGCGGACGACGACGGTCGAGCCGCTCTTCGCGATCTCCTGTCCGAGCTCGCCTCCCCAGGTGTTCTCGACCGTGTCGTAGAGATCGTAGGTGTCGGACACGCATGCCCAGACGGCGCCGTTCTTGCCGAAGGCCTTGAACATGTGGCGATAGAACTCCTTCTCGCGTGAGCGCCCCCACTTGCAGGCCGTCGAGTGCTCGGCCGCCGGGATGCTGAAGCCGGCCATCGGCTCTCCGTAGTAGCCCTCGGCGTAGAGGACGCCCATGAAGGTGTCGGTCCCCATGAAGTTCACGAGATGGGACATCCCGCCGATGCCGGCGTGCTGGCGGCAGGTGACGGCGCGGCCGCCGAAGTCGTGGAGCTTGAAGGGGAGCTCGGCGAGCGGGTCGTCCGAGGACCTGAGGAGATGCTTGAAGATGATCCTCTTCCCGTAATAGCTCTTCGTGCAGATGGAGATGGGCGCCCAGCCGCGGACCATCTGGGTCTCGACCCAGCCCCCTACCCAGGAGAGCTCGGGGTCGGTGGCGCGCACGTCCAGCAGGACGTTCCCGGACGGGACGATCGAGCCCTCTTTCACCGCCCGGATCCGCAGGGGGAGATAGCCCTTGTGCTTCTCGAGGACGCGAAGCCACCCCTCGCGATTGAAGGGTGTCCCGTGCCGGGGGTAGGCCGAGGAGGCGTAGTCGATCTGCTCGAGAGTGACGGGCTCGGCCAGCTCCTCCTTCAGAAAGCGCTGTAGGCCGAAGAACGCAGTGCTCGGGAAGAGCCCGCCGCGCGAGGAGAGGTAGAAGCCGGCCCCGGTGGTCCCCGGGGGATCCTGGAGGTAATGGCTGTGCTTGTAGCTGTCGTTGTCGTTCAGGTTGCCGACAAGACGGTGCATGCGGAGAACAGAGTCAGTCTTCATGGCCTTATTTCCTTTCAGATCTCAAAGTTGATGCCGAGGCGGGTCTGCCTCTCGTACTCGTCCTTGTTGAAGCGGTAGAGGGAGGCCTTCGGCCCGGAACCGGACGGCTTCTTGTCCCCGGTGTCCTGAAGCAGGGCGGTCTGCAGGATCTTCTTGCGAAAGTTCCGGCTGTCGAGCTCGCGCTGGAGGACGTCCTCGTAGATCCGCTGGAGCTCGCCGATGGTGAAGGCCTCGGGCAGAAGCTCGAAGCCGAGCGGGGCATACCGGACCTTGGACTGAAGGCGCTTGAACCCGACCTCGAAGATCTTCCTGTGGTCGAACGCCATCTTCTCGGGGAGAGCGCTCACCGGGAACCAGCGGACGTCGGAGGCGTCGGAGGCCGCGGCGACCGGGTAGGCGTCGGGGCGGACGAGGGCGAGATAGGAGACGTCGACGACGTGCTCTCGCGGGTCCCGGTCGGGGCTGCCAAACGTGTAGAGCTGCTCGAGGTAGACGTTGTCCATCCCCGTCTCCTCGCGGAGCTCGCGCTGCACGGCCGCGTCCAAGGACTCGCCGACGTCGACGAAGCCGCCCGGCAGTGCCCAGTGGTCCGGATAGGCCTGCTCCTCCGCCGGGGTCTCCGGGTCGAGGGGCTTCCTCTTGATGAGGAGGATCTTGAGTCCGTCCCGGTCGACCCCGAAGACGACGGCGTCGACCGTCAGCGCGGGGCGGCGATAGCGGTAGACATAGTGCTGGACGTCGTCCACGATCACGCCGGGGTAGCCGGGCGGGAGGACGCAGTCCCGGACGCTGAAGATTGGAGGGGACTCGGTGAACTTCCTGGTCATGTCGGGATCTTACACTCCGGATTACGTACTTGGAACGTCAAAACGTTACGTACCTCGTACGTTAATTAAAAGCCGAAAACAGCGACGTACGGGCTGTAGGCTCGGCCATGGACTACATGACATTCCTAGCCCGGGTGGTGGACGAGGGGATCAAGGCGGCGAGCGAGAGCTACGCGAACAAGCCGGACAAGCTGAGGGGCGCCGTGGCGGGCTTCGAGGCCTGTCGCGGGAAGGGGCCGTCCGAGCTCAAGGCCCTGCTCGAGAGCGCGCGGGCAGCAAGCGCACGGGCACACACGTCCCAGGCCGAAAACTACTGGGAGACCCGGTGCTTCGAGCTGGAGATCGAGTGGACCTGCAACGTCGTGAGCTCCGCGCTGCACAACCAGGGCCAGCCGACGATCGTCGTCCCGACCGCCCGCGGGTATATGAAGGCAGCCTCCATCCTGGGGGTCTCCGGGCCCCTGCAGACAGAGAGCGTCCATTGATCGAGTGGGCCGTCTACGCCGGGTCGTTCGACCCCTTCACCTTCGGCCACTTCGCGATCGCGGAGGCGGCGAGGAAGATGGTGAAGAACGTCGTCATCGCCGTCGGAAGGAACAGCTCCAAGAAGTCCGGGCTCTTCGACACGGAGCAGCGCCTGTCGGCGGCGAAGAGCTACTGGCCAAGGCGGCCGAAGGGGCTACAGTTCACGGCCTTCTCCGGCCTCCTGACGGACTTCTGCGACGAATGGGCGCACAAGGAGCGTGTGGTCATCGTCCGCGGCCTGCGGATGGTGTCGGACTTCGAGTCCGAGATGACCATCGCGGCGGCGAACAGGAAGCTGTCCGGGATCCAGACAGTGTTCATCCCCACGCTGCCGGACGTCGCCTTCGTCTCCTCGAGCGTCGTGAAGGAGATAGCCAGGTACGCGAAAAAGAAAGAGCCGCTTCTCGAGTACGTCAACGCCGAGGTGGCGGAGATGCTGCGCTACCAGATGTCCCTGGATAACCTATCGCCGAGGCTAAAGCAGCGGGTCAGCGGCGGGCGAGGACGGCCTGAAGGAGCTTGAGGCTCGATGCCGTGTGGCGACGGCTCCCGACGGTCGAGATGTCGGAGGCCACGGCCCGAAGGTAGGCCGAGATGTTCGCCGGGCTCGGGTCCCGCAGAACGGAGGCCACGTGCTGGACGCGGGCCTCGAGGGCGGCGGCCCAGTCGAGGATGGCCTTTGCCTCCTCCTCGGACATGCCGCCCGCGACGAGGGCGTCGATCTCCTTGTGGAGCTCCGAGAGCTCTCCCTTCAGGATGGACTCCAGGGACTGTTCCTGCGCGGGAGCGGAGCCGTCCGCGTGAGCCTTGACCGACCTAGTCATGTCCGGGCGTCCGCACTAAAGGCTCAGGAGTCGTCCGGGAGGTCCTGGGAGAGGATGACGGCCTGAGGGACGACCTTCAGGCAGAGCCCTCTGGACCCCCTGGCCATGACGACCTTCGTGCCGTCCCTGAGGTAGAGAAAGGTCGGGCTCTCCGAGGAGGAGTCCAGTAGGTGGACGCAGGGGCCAGCGTGCCTCCTGGACGGGACAGAGCGGACGAGCTCGACAAGGCGCACGGCGTCGGCGCGGAGGTCCTTGGCGTCGCTCTGGCCGGTCATGCCGGTGAACGACGCCAGGGTGGAGGCCACGGCGCCCAGGAGCTCGTCCTCGGTCATCAGATCTTGACTTCCTTCTCCAGCTGCTCGACCTTGCACTCGACGGACGCGCCGTCGACCGTGATGGTCATCGTGTTCTCGTCCAGGCTAGAGAACTCTGAGAACCATACCTGGCCCACGACGACGCAGAAGGTGGTCTGAGAGACGAAGTAGAGAAGCTCTCGGGCGCGGACCTTCGCGGCCTTCTGCTGGCCCTCGAGCCAGGCCTCGAGGACCTTCTCCTTCGCGGCGGCCTTCGAATACACGTCCGAGGCGAGGAAGGCCTCGACCTCGTCCACGGTCTTCTTCATCAGGAGGGCCGGGGCGTTGAGCTTCCCCTTCGCCAGGGCGTCGCGGTATTCCTTCATGGACGGGAGCTTGGAGAGCCCCTTGAGCGAGACCTTCAGCTCCTTGCTCAGATAGACGTCCGTCGGCGGGGCGACCACGCGCTTCGGGTTAAACCCGTAGTCCTTGAAGCCCTGCTCGTCGAGCCAGGCCGCAGCCTCCGGCCCGTACTTGGAGGCGAGACCCTCCTGCTTCTTCTCCGGCAAGAGCTCCTTGACGTAGGCGTTGTAGACCTTCTGGGCCGCCTGAGCGCGGGTGAGCTCATAGCTCGTCTCGAAAAAGTCCTTGGCGGAGACGGCCTTGACCATCTTCCGGTTGATGACGGGGAGGCGGTCGAGGTTCAGGAGGGTCTCGCCGTCCGCGCCGGACGAGACAAGGTCGGGGACCTCCTTCAGGCCGCGCTCGAGCTTCTTCAGGGTCTCCGGGGTCAGGCGGACGGGGAGGACCTTCACGTTCACGAGCCCGTCCTTGACGATGGAATAGTTGCGCGTGATCGCAGTGTCGATCTCCTTCGGCAGGAGGTCCTTCAGCTCGGGGGTAACGCGAGAGGAGATGTCGACCTTCCCGGGCTTCCTCACCTGGACGGAAACGTTCGGACGGTCCTCGTTGAACACGAGGTTGGAGACCGAGTAGCCGTCGGGGGCCGGGTAGGGCTCGAAGGTCAGGGCTTCCTTGCCGGCGGTGATGGCGGCCAGGCGAGAGGCGAGCTCCGCGATCTTCTTCGCATTCTTCTCGCCGGCCATCTTCGCCGTCAGCTCCGCGACCTCGGCCTGCTCCTCGGCGCTCAGGACCTCGGAGGCGTCGACCGTGCTGCGGCCGATGCGGCTGTACTTGAACTCCTTGGACTCCAGGAGGAGGCGGTTCCCGTCGTCCTCGCTCAGGATGTGGAGGAGGTCTAGGACGGTGAAGGCATCGTCGGGCGGGACGAGGTTCGGGTTGCAGCCTTGGAGGAGTCGGAGAGAGGGGTCGAAGGTCGCAAGGCGTGCGTCGTCGACGAACTCCGAGTACTTCTGCTTGCCGAACAGGCCAGAGAACTTCTTGATGAACCGGACGTCTCCGGTCACCTTCAGGAGCGAGAGGACGACCTCGGACTTCATCCTCTGCGCGTAGAGCGAAAGGGCGGCGTAGAGAGGGAAGGGGTCGGGCACGGCCTTCCCGGCCGCGAGCCCCGGGGCCAGGTAGTAGATGCCGGAGAGGTCCTCGGAGACGGACACGGCCCCGGCCTCGACGGCGAAAGTCAGGATCTCGTCGCCGACCACGGCATAGGCGAAGCCGCCCACGACGTCGTCCGGGATCCTGACCTCCACGCGGGGGGCGCCGGAGAGGCGGCGCTGCATGGCGGCCTCGAAGGTCGGGGCGTAGGCGTCGAAGTCCGCGGCGTGAATGACGGTGCCCCCGCACTTCTCGGCCATCTGGGTCAGGAGCGGCCGGTCGGAGTAGTATCCGTATTCGACGAAGGTCGCGGCGGACACGGACGAGCCGGCCTTCTCGACCGCCTTCAGGACGTCCCCGCGAGGCCAGCAGTTATCGCACCCGTCCGACATGAAGAACAGGGAGAAGGTGTTGCCCGGAGTCTTCTTCGAGACCTTGGACACGAGGTCCGGCACGGACTCGAGAGGCTCCTTGAACCCGGTGAGGCCGACAGGCTTCAGCCAGCGGTCGATGGCGTTCTCGACGTCCTTCAGGTCGGCGAGGGTAGCCACGGGCTCGGCCTCGAGCAGGACGCCGTGCTGGCCGCGACCACTGAACCAGATGACGGAGATAGTATCCTTCTCGCGCAGGAGCTTCGGCAGCTTTTTCTTCAGCTGCTCCCGGATCTTCGGCAGCTCCCAGCTCATGGAGCCCGAGCAGTCGATGATCACGAGATGGTTCGTCGGCACCTCCTTCGGCTTGGCCGGCTCCTTCTTCGACACTGGAAGGTGGACGAGGTGGAGGGCGCTCGAGATCGGGTAGGACGTGGGCTGCATGGATATCTCCTTGGAGGAGATATTACACTAGCCGGGAGCGCGGGCGACGGGCCCCGCAGCGCGAGAAACACCTTTTCTTGTGGACCATCTGACGAAGGTCGGGAAGGGCCGGCGGGCGCGGGGCCGGGCGTGGAAGGGAGGCATGGGAGGGGGTCAGGGAGGCGAGGAAGGAGGCCATCCTGTCCCTGTGGGCCTGAGCCTTCGCCTCAGGCCCGGTGAGCCCGGGCCCGGGAGCCGGGTAAGGCTCGTAGGGGCTCGCGTAGTGCACGACGTAGGTCGGCACGAGCACGACGACCGAGGAGGTCGCCCCGCCGTCAAGGGGCCAGTTCTCGTAGGTCCCGGTGGTGGTACCGTAATACCCGATCAAGACGGAGGGACGCTACCATGATAGTGCTAATGTGGATCCTGAACTTCGCGATCTCCTGGGCCAACGCCTGGGGGTGCGGCAAGACCTGGAACGAGACGAAGCACTCGGGAGGGGTCCCGCACTTCATGAACTGGATGGGCGCCGTCATGTCGGCGTGCGGGTTCACATGGTGTTACATGGTCGTGCTGAGCGCCCTCGGGTCCGTGATCCCGGTGACCGACGACGCTGGCGTCACGCACGCGCTCATACCGGCGTCGGTAAACGACGCGTTCACGTCCATGGTCTACCTCGCGGTCATCATCCCGGTCATCGGGTCCGGCATCGCCATCACCGTGCACGCGTGGGGAGTAGCCTACCGCGAGCGGAGCTTCGGGTCAGCAGCGGTCGCGGCCTACGACACCTGGGCGCAGGTGTACAACATGCGGGGCGCAATGCGCTTCGTCCCGGAGGCGTCCGGAAGCCTGAAGTCTTTCTTCAGCTCGGACTCGGACGACTCCGACGGGAAGGGATGGCTGGTCTTCGCCCTGGCCGCGGCCTGCCTGTTCGGCGGCGTCCTCACGACCAGGGCGATCCTCCTGAGGACGGCGAGGTCGACGGCCTTTGAGCGGTCGATCGGCGTCCCCGAGAGGTAAGACTCACTTCTTCTTCGCGGGAGCCTTCTTGGCCGCCTTCTTGGCGGGGGTCTTCTTTGCGGTCTTCTTTGCGGTCTTCTTGTCTGCCATTTGATTATCGTAGCCTCCTGTGAGATGACGTTACCGGGGAACGGAGCAAGGGCGGGAGAGAAAGTTCGCTCTGGTGGACAACTGCTCACGGCTCGCAGCTCAGCGCTTGGTGCTGAGGGCTGACACTTGGTGGAAGGCTGAATGCTAGGATACCAGTGCCGTTCGCAGGTTGTTAATTCCGTCCAATTGGGCGGAAGATGTACGGAGTGCCGGCGAGCTCGCGCCCGCTGCTCTCCGCCCAGAGCGAGGTCTCGTCCCTCCCGCCCTCGCAGTCTGCACGCTACGCCGGCTGAAGCGGCGTCTCGTGGTTTTTCCTCTCGAGCGCGTCGTTGAGCGCGTCGAACTTCGCCTGGACGGCGTCGAGGCGGTCCGAGCGCCTCGCCTCGGGGAAGTCGCAACGGTAGTCGACCGGAACGTCCTCGTAACCGCCAGCACGGTGTTGGGTCTCATGCTTCTTCGTATTCTCGCCGGCCCTGGAGTCTAAGGTCGCGAGCCAGGCGAGCTCGTCCTTATACTCCTGGAGCTGCTTGAGGCCCTGGGTAAGGGTGAGGCTCTTGCCGTCGAACGAGACGCGGGTCGACGCGTTGGTGATGGCGATCCTCGACTCCAGGACGATGAGGTCAGCGCGCACGGAGTCGATCTTCTCCAACATGGCCGAGAACTGGTAGGCGGGCGTGTCGCCGAGCTTATAGGTCACACTCTTGGCGGCGCGGTCCTTATACTTGGCCAGGTTTCCCTTCAGTCGGGCGACGGCCCTGAGGGCCTGAGAGATCGTCAGGTCGGACATAGGCCGATCCTACAACCGCCGGCCATGGCGGTCCTCGGTCAACCTCCAGGGCAGGGACTTCCCGGCCATGAACGGAACCACGCCGTCGACCTCGTCCGGGACCCTCCAGGCTTCCCGGGACAGGGAGACCGTCCCCTCGTTGCGCGGAAGGCGGTAGAAGTCGGCGCCGAACTCCGAGGCGAACCCGGGGAGGCGCTCGAGGGCCGAGCACTCGTCGAAGGCGAGAGCGAGGGCCTCGAGCGCGCACGGGGCGGAGAAGACGCCCGCACAGCCGCTGGCGCACTCCTTCCTGCCGCGAAGGTGCGGGGCAGTGTCGGACCCGAAGAAGAACTTCGGGTTACCGGATATCGAGGCAGACCTCAGGGCGACGCGGTCGGACTCGGTCTTCGCGATCGGCTTGCAAAAAGCGTGAGGATTCAGCATTCCGCCGACGACGTCGTCCAGCGTGTGAAACATATGATGGACCGTAATGGTCGCGGCAACGCCTTCGCGCAAGCGCTCGACCTCGTAGACGGCAGAGGCGGTCGTCACGTGCTCCAGAACGATCCTGAGGCCCGGGTACTCCGACGCCAGCCAACGGAGAGAATCGAGGAAGAGGACCTCGCGGTCCATGCAAAAGGCGCCAGGGACCTCGCCGTGCAGGCATAGGACCATGTCGAGCCTCTCCATCTCGGCGATGGAGTCCGCGAGAGCGCGCACGTCGGGGACGCCGTCCTCCGAGTTGGTGGTCACGCCCTCGGGATAGAACTTGGCGGCGACGGCCCCGGCTAGCCTCGCCTGGCGAAGGACGGACGGAGTGGAGGCCTTCGTGAGTTTCACCGTCATCAGCGGGACAAAGGGGACGGACCCGGGGCGAGAGGCCATGGCGGCCATGGAGACCGCGCGACCGTAGGCAAGGACGTCCTCGGACGTGAGCACGGGCCTCGAGGTGTTCGGCATGACCAGAGCGCGGCCGAAGACCGACGAGGTGTGGGGGACAACGGCCCCCATCATGGAGCCCTCCCTGAAGTGGACATGCATGTCGTCGGGGACGGGGAGGACGATGTGGTCGGTCATCGGGCGGGACCAAGTCTGTTGGCGGGGACGGAGAGAGCGTCGTTGACATAGCGGATGATGGAGGAGACGCGCCAAGGGCGGAGTATGGAGACGGAGCCGAGCTCCACGGCGTCGACGCCGGCCTCCACGAGCCGCATGGCGTCGCGGACCGAGAGGACCCCGCCGCCGCCGACGATCTTCAGCCAACGGTGGAGGCCGGCCTTCCTCGCCGAGCGGACCCACTCTTCGACCAGGGGGAGGAGCGGCTTCCCGGAGAGGCCGCCTCCGCCGATATGGGAAAGAGGGGAGTCATCCCTCCCGAACAGGCCTCGCCAGTCGATCCGGTCCGGGAGCTTCCCCCAGGGGACGGTGTTGGAGACGATGACACCGTCGAGGAACGGGAGGCTCGCGAGCTCGAGGACGGAGTCCACGGGGAAGAGCACGTTCACCTTCAGGAAGAGTGGGCGGCCGAGGCCGCGGAGCTCCTCGAGCTGACCGCCGGCGTCCCTGACGAGAACGGACGGGTCGAGGCCGACGTTCGGGCAGGAGACGTTGAGCTGGACCCCGACGTTCCCGGGAAGGGAGGAGCCGCGGATGGCGGCCGCGATCTCGCGCATCTCGACGGCGCGGTCCACGGCGTCCGGGAGGACCGACATGACGGAGATCATGTGGCCTCGGCGGTCGGTGTCCGGAAAGCCCCGGTAGGTCGACCAACGGTCGAGAAGAGGACGGATGCCGGGGCCGGAGAGGCCGACGGAGTTGAGGACGACCCCCTTGAAGGGCTTCACGACTATGCACTTCGGCGAGTACTCGCGGGGCGAATAGTTGTCGCCGCGCAGGGGCATGTTCCCGACCCTGGCCTCGAGGGTGGTGGTCTTCGCCACGAAGGCGGAGCCCGAATAGTCGAGGCCGGGAAAAAGCCTGTGGAACCAGTAGCCCTCGCCGAAGAACCCTCGGGCGCCGGAGGAGTTGAGGACGTGGCCGAAGTCGATACCGCGGACGAGCATTTGAGAACGACAGTTACACCCGGAAGCCACGCCCATCCCGGCGTACGGGCGGGGATGGCGAAGATCGAGGTCGTCCGCAGGACGGGCGAGCAGGCGACAGAAGAGGGAGAGGATGTCTCCGTCGGGCAGTGGTACTGGATGAAGGTCGAGGAGCAAGAGCTCGTCGGGAAGAAGACCGTGACGGAGACGAGGGAGTACCTGTCGTGCGTCGTCGGCGTCGGGTCGAACTACGTAGAGCTCAACCCCGTCACGGGCTCCAGCGTGCGCGTCCACTTCGACGAGTTCTGGGAACGGTGCAGGCTGGAGCCGGATCCGGACCCCGTGATAGCAAAGCGCATAGCGGACGCCCAGAAGAGGGCGATGCAGCTCATGGCAGAGGTCCACGAGGTGACGGCCAGGCTCTCCATCGGGTCCGAGCTCTCGCTCAGCGACGGCTCGGAGGGGAGGGCCCTAGCGCGCCTCGACTCGTCGGTGTCGGCGAAGGACCACAAGGAGGCCTTGATCAAGGCGAAGAAGGAGACGCTCCCCGACCTGTTCGGGAAGATCGAGGCCGCGAACCAGACGGCGGCCACGTGGATGAAGGCGCGGATCATCCCCATGAGGGCCCAGGCCAAGGGGATGGAGGGGGTTATCGAGGCCATCGAGGGGCGCATCTTCAACGTCGAGCTCTACGCCGGGCTGACCGAGGAGGTCGAGCTCGTCAGGGAGGGGGAGCCCGGAGGGGTGTCGGAGAAGGTGCACCTGATGCAGAGGATGCACTATATGGACGAGGAATGCCTCGCCAACTACAAGGCCGGGGGCATTGAGTTCCGCGAGGTCCAGCAGTTCGACAAGTGGCTGTCCGAGGAGGACAACTTCAGGCGGCTGTTCCCGGCCGAGAAGTGCATCGTGGCGTTCAGGGTCCGACGGGAGGTGAAGGAGAGGCACGCGGCGTCCCTGTCCGACTTCATCCGGATCTACTACGAGCAGCAGGGGGACAAGGCAACGTTCCTCTACATCAGGAACGGGGACCGCCTATACCGCATGTCGACCGAGATGGAGTTCGGCGCGAAGCTGTTCCCCGACATGGTGGAAGACCCGAACAAGGAGATGAGGTGGGCCAGGTCGTGGTCCGGGTACACCCTCGCGAGGGACGAGGAGCTGATCACGCAGGGCGAGTACGACGAGATGAAGGCAGAGTACGAGAAGAGGGAGGCCGAGCGGCTCAGGAAGTACAGGGAGGCCTCGAAGAAAGAAAGATGGCACCACCAGTGGCCGGAGACGGACCGGACGAAGGAGTACGTCCCCTTCAGCCAGAAGTCCGTCATGTACGACGACATCCTGAAGCGCGAGAGGTCGAAGGAGGAGAAGCACAACCGGATAGTCCTCATCATCCAAGGCCTGCTCGACAGGTCGGAGGTTCTGCACCCGCACCCGGCGTGGAGGATATGGGAGCCCGGGGGTTTCCAGCAGGCGTTGGAGCTCGTGAGGGACGATTCCCGCGCGCTCGTGCCGGGCCCGAAGCCCGACTTCGAGGCCTACCGGGCCAGGCTCAACGGAACCATCGGCGTCGGGACGCTCACGATAGGGCAGGACCGAGCGTGGGCTCTCCACGAGGGGGACAAATACCGGAGGAAGGTCGAAAGGGACTTCCGGAGGAGCACGAACGTCGAGTTCTTACCCAAGGAGCACAGGCCCTACGGGAACCCGGGGCCGGGGGATATCGCGCGGGTCGCCGAGGCGACGAGGTCGAGCTGCACCTACAGGTGGACGCGGGAGAGGGAAGACTGGAGGTCCCACAAGAAGGGCCGGCTACAGTGCTCCATCGTCGTCCCGAAGTCCGCGCTCTTGAACGTCGACGCCTACACGCCGGGAGACTTCAGGCAGTTCTACGACGACCCTCGGACGAGGGCGGAGTACATGAGGTGGGCCCCGCTCCTGCTAGGGTGCGAGGAGTACAAGGCTGGGAACCTGGGCGTGGGGCCGAAAGAGAGGTGAGCCTGTAATCGGTACGGGGGAGGAATGGCCGCCCCCGCCGTACAGGGAACCGTCTCTCACGCGGAGACGACGAGCAACAACGGGTTCACCGGCTCCGAGCCGGCCGGGGCCGCCTCCGGCGAGCTCATGGTCTTCGTCGTCATGGTCGAGCAGGCCGTGACGGACTTCGAGCTCGACAACCCGCTCCAGTGGACGAAGGTTTTCTCCAGGGCCTCGGCGGGCGGGGACTTCTACGGAAGGGTCTACGTCGGCTTCCGCGGGTCCTCGGCCCTGAACTATAAGGTCAACTGGGCGTCCGGATCCCCGGCGTACTATGAGTACGCCCTGTTCCGGGTCTCCGGGGTGAGCCAGGTCACGCCCCTGGACTCGGCCGCGTACGGAGAGCACTTCACGGGGAGCGGGACGGACATGCAAGGACCGTCCGTCCAGGCGCGGGGGAGCGACACGCTAACCCTGAGCGTGTACCTAACGTGGACCGGGTACGCAGGGTCAGCCCCGACGGGGTACACGCTCGTCATAGGGGGAAGCGACATACAGGTCGCCTCGAAGGCCGAGACGTCCGCGGGACTGAGGCCGAGGCAGGTGTGGACAGGGTCCGGGTCCAACGGGAACGACAAGGAGACCGTGACGTTCGCGCTGTCGTCGACGGACGTCGGGGCCGGATTCAACGCCCTCAGCATACCGGCCGTGGACGCGGACTGCCGCATGGAGCGGAACTCGAGCATCCCGTCACTGGACAGCGTGACGTGGACAGGGTGGGTCTACATACCGGCCTACGGGGACTGGGGCTCGGCGATAGCCATCGAGGGGAACACGAACGGAGAGTATTTCTTCCTCGAGTTCAACGCCGCCGGGCAGCTGTATCTGATAACGAGGAACGGGCTCGCGTTCGCCTCGCAGCAGACGTTCATATGGACCGACGGGCGCACGGGATGGCACTTCCTGGCCGTCTGGGGCAACGCCGTGAGCCGGGGGGCGAGCTTCCTCGCCGAGGGCGAGACCACGTTCACCACAGTGTCGGACACCTGGAACTCCACGCCGTTCACCCCCACGAAGATGACGATCGGAGGGGAGCAGAACTACCTCGGCGACGGGGACTTCGAGATACGGCTGGCCGGGGTGTGCATATACGGGGTCGAGCTGGAGCAGGCAGAGATGCTGGAGCAGGCGTTCTCCAGAGACTTCTCTCCGGTGAGGACAACCGACCTCCTGTTCGCCAACGACATGCAGGGGACGGTCCAGCCGAACGTGGACCAGAGCGGGACCGGGGACTTCGCGTTCCCTCAGTACTGGCCGTCCTTCATGTACGGGTACGCGCCGAGCGTAACCCCGTACGCGAGCCTGCGCAGATACGAGGCCGCCGCCTCGAGCGTCGAGGGCGGAGGGTTCGAGCCAGCGCTGGCCATAGACGGAGAGGAGGGGACGAGGTGGTCGTCCTTGACCGGGGACCCGCAGTGGCTGATCGTGGACCTGAGGTACGTCTACGAGATGACAAAGTTCGTCATCCTGTGGGAGGTGGCGGCGAGCTCCGACTATGACGTCCAGTCCTCGTACGACGCCGTCACGTGGACGACGGTCGTAACGCACACGAGCTCGACGCCCGGGGACAGGACCGACTCACTGACCGGGCTCTCGGGGCTCGGGCGCTACATCAGAATGTACTCGCGCTCGCGGGTGAACCCGGTCATCGACGAAACGTCGCTGTACGAGATCTACGCGTACGGATCGGTGGGACTGAGCCCCTACGAGATAGTCGAGGCCGTCGCGAACACATGGTTCTCCGGGTTCGAGCCGTGGAAGGCCGCAGACGGGGACTTCGAGACCCGGTGGTCGTCTCACTGGGAGGACCCGTCCTGGATATACTTCGACATGGGCCAGATCCAGGAAGTCGGGGCAGTGATGATAGACTGGGAGACCGCGGCCTCAGCGGACTACGACATCGACGTGTCGGACGACGCCCTGGCATGGACGACGGTGGCGACGAAGACGGGGGTGTCGGGGCCGAGGACGGACTGGGTCACATTCCCAGGGAGGTCCGCCCGGTACGTGCGAATGTACTCGCGCGCCAGGACGACCGCCTTCGGGAACTCGATATACGAGTTCCGCATCTTCGAGCCCGTCGACGTCCCCTTCGAGGGAGGAAAGGGGAACGCCGAGGAGGGAATCTTCTTCCTCCCCTTCCAGTTCTAGACGGGCTTGGAGTCGAAGAACTCTTCTAGGCGGAAAAGGGAGACGATGGGGACGCCGCCGATCTCGGCGGGAGGGCGCTCGCCGCCCCAGGCTCCGCGGCGGTCGACGACCGTGACGACGGCGACGACGTTGTAGCCGCCGGCCTTCAGCGCCTCGAGGGCCCGGAGGGCGGAGCCGGCGGTGGTGGTCACGTCCTCGACCAGGACGACCTTCGAGCCCTGCGCGAGGCCGGGGGCCTCCACGAGGTTCTTCGTCCCGTGGTCCTTCGCCTCCTTGCGGACGTGGAGAGCAACGGCGCGGTCCGAGAGGACAGAGGCGACAGAGGCGAGGTGGCACCCGCCGAGGGCGACGCCGGCGTAGGCGTCGACGGGGCCGAACGGGGCGGACGCTGTGTGGATGAGCTTGGCAAGGGGCTCGGCGGCCTCATGCCGGAGGGCGCTCTTCTTCAGGTCACAGTAGACACGGCTCTTCTCGCCCGAGGACAGGGTGAACTCCGAGTCCGAGACCCGGACGGAGTAGTCCTTGATGAGGCCCTTCAGCTGGTCCCTACACTCTTGCTCGTAGTCGCTCATGTTGGGCCGACGTTACGCTTGGAGAGACCGGCGACGTACCCGATGGCGGCGCCCAGAAGGAGAGAGAAGCTCTGGTAAGCCAGGTCTTGTCTCTTGCGGGAGCTCTCGGTCAGCTGCTCGAGGCCAGCCTCGAAGGCCTTCGCGCGGGCGCCGGTCGGGTCGGCCTTCTGGAGCTCCGCAATGTGCTCAGGGTCGGCCGAGGCGACATAGTCCTCCCGGACGAAGGCGGCCCATCCGGTGAAGGCGAGGGCGACGACAAAGAAGACGATGGCGAGAACGTGGGCGGACAAGTTCTTCACGGTATGGGATCCTTGGCTCGAGCGGCTATTCTGGCGGCGCGGATGGCGTCCTTGCGGCGACGCTCATGCTCGCGGCATCGCTTCCCGAGCTTCTTGCCCGCGGCCCTGTAGAAGGCGCTCTCGGGAAGCTCCCTCGGGCCACAGTCCATGCACTTCGGCACCCAGAGAGCTTACGGTCGCCGGGCGGGAACCATGTCCACGACCGGGCCGTGGGCGTTCACCCTCTTCACCGCGCCGCAGTCGGCGCAGGTCGGGGTGACGTCGGTGTGCCCGACCTGGACGAAGGTCGGGACGCAGACGCGGCCACCGCACTCGGAGCAGGTGCCGATAACGGCAGGAGGGGAGCTCGACACTATCCGGACGTCGCCGGTCGACGTGATGTGCATGCGGAACGGTACGAAGGTCCTGGCCCCCGGGGAATACGGGGGAGGATGAGCACGCCCCTGGACCGAGCCATGAAGGAACACGTGATGGCAAAGGTCGACGAAGCGCTGGAGCACCTCGACGCCGGGAATCCGAGAGGGTGGCAGCTTCAGGCGTCCGGGTCAGACCACCAGTACTTCGTACTGCCGAGCAACAAGGAGGGAGAGCCGGTCAGGAGGGCGTCCGTCCACTTCAGCCGCAGGGTCGGGACGTCGAAGGTGGCCATCGAGACAGTGAGGCCGATGGTCAGACGGCACGAGTACAACCTACGGAACGAGTCCGAAAAGGAGTCCGCCAGGAAGGATATCGAGGGGCTCCGGAGGGAGCCAGGACTGCTGGCCGAGGAGGCGAAGGCGCTCTTCGCCTACCTCCTGAACGCCGGGGTCACGAGGGACGAGCTAGTGGAGCTCTTGGACACGGCGGTCGTCGAGTCCGTCCTCGAGTCCTAGAGTCCTAGCACATGATCTTGGTCGTGTGCGGATCGAACACGGTGCGTCCGCCCCCGACGCTCGGGGCCGGGGCCGGGGCCGGCCTCGGGCGAGGACCGCCCTCATGCGCGGCACGGACCTCGGCCTGATGCCTCTCGTCCCCCATGGAGGGGTCGATCTCGTGGACGAACACCATGTTGAGGTGTTTCCTCAGGATGTCCGTCTGCTCGGCGTCGAGCTCCTTCACGCGCCCGAGCTCGAGGGCACCCTGGAGCCAGTAACAAAAATCACGTGACTGCATGGGTGACCTTACAAGGGGTCACGACTCCATGATGAGCTTCGGGAGCTTGACGAGGTCACGGTAGGTGAGGACGGACGACGGGTCATACTCGATCTCGATGCACTCGTGAAGCTTCGCCCAGAAGCGCTGCCTCTTGAGCTGCTTCCCGTTCGTCCCGAGGACCTTCCAGGTGATGCTGTCGTAGTCGTCCTCGGCCGCGACGCGAGACTTGTTCTGCGTGCGGATGTAGACGCGGTCGCAGCAGAGGATGGTCCCGGACGGGAGAGTGACGGAGGCGCGGGAGAGGTGGTGGCCGCCGCCCTCGTAGACGTTCCACTGCTTCCCCTCGGGCCAGACCTCCTTGATCTGCGCGAAAGCCTGGTTCCGGTACTCGAGGTAGAGGTTGAAGGTCCAGGGGGCGGCGAGGGTGAGACGGTCGCCACAGGCGGGGATGAAGAGGCGCATGTCCGAGAATACAGGGTCAGCCCCCGGAGCTCCGGGCGACCGCGCACTCGGCGGAGCAGGCGAAGACCATACCCTCGTCGCCGGGAGGGTAGGTGTCGGCCGCGAACCATCCGGAGGGGATGAAGTACCAAGCCTTCCCGTCGACCCAGAGGATGGTCGTCGGGGCCGACCTCCGGCAGGAGCAGCATTCAATGTCCTCCGGAAGAAGGTTAGCCGTTGCCATACTTCGCCTGGAGCTCCTTGAGCTTTGCGCGTTCGGCGGCCTCGTCCTCGGCGAGCTTGGCCGCGGCGGCCTCGCGCGCCTCGCGGGCGACGTCGGCGTCCAGGAGCGGGGCGAGGTTGACGGCGTCCTCGTAGGGGATGAGGGTGGCCTCGGTCACGTTGTGGTGGCTGCGGTCCCTCCAGCCATACTCGCGGACCCAGGCAACGGCGGAGAGGGCGGCCTCCTCGACCGTCCCCGCCTCCAGGAACTTCCACTTGATGCCGCAGCCGATCGTGTAGTCGCAGCCTTCCCCGGACTGCCTCATGAGGACTAGGAACTTGGCCATGCCCGAGCTTACGGTCAGCTCAGGCCCTTCAGCGTCGCCGGTATCCGGCCCTCGTCCCACATCCTCTGGAGGCTCCTGGCCTCCAGGCGCTCATGGAGGGCCTCGGCCGGGGTCAGGGGAGGGAGGGCGGCCGAGGGCGTCCTCGCGGTCGGCGGCTTCACCACGCCGCGCTTCTTGGTTACGCCGGCCTTCGAGGCGGCGCACGGGGGACCCTTCTTCGCCATCAGGGCCGGACGTTACAGCGCGTCAGGCGACGGGCTTGTCCATCCGGGAACGCTACCCGCGTAAGGACGAGGAGGACGGCTGTACGCGGAGGGGTGGAAGAAGCAAAAGAGGTCGTCCTCGACGTCGACAACGTCCTGACGGACTACCACCATCGGGCGCGCGGCCTCCTCCTGGACGTGTTCGGGAGAGAGTTCCCGCCCTCCGCGTTCACGAACTGGAACGCGAGGTCCTCGTCCTAGAGGACCTCGAGGAGCGGAAGGAGATGATGAGGCTCCTCGGGGAGCCCGGGTTCTGCTCGTCGCTCGTCCCGGACCCGGAGGCCATGGCGGCCGTCGAGGAGATGCGGAGGCGAGGCTACGACGTCACCTTCGCGACATCCCCGCACCCGAGGAGCCCGTCCTGGATGGCGGAGAGGGAGGCCTGGCTCATCCGGAACTTCGGGGCGAGGGAGGAGGACGTCATCCACGTCCGGAAGAAGCGCCTCATCGGCGGGGACGCGTTCCTCGACGACGTCCCGGAGCACGTGGAGCGGTGGGCGCGCAGGAACCCGGGAGGCCTCGCCCGCGTCTGGAAGCGCATCTACAACGCCTCCCACCCGGGCGTCCTCCACGTGTCTAGCTGGGACGAGTTCCTCGAGCTCCTCGGGCGGTAGTCAGGACACCACTGCGAGCTCGGCGAAGCACGACATCCTCCTCATCGCCCGGCGCGCGGACTGCTCTGAGGCGAACACGTGCGGGCGGTCTGTTATCCACGGCTCGTCCTTGGGGACGTCGGAGGGCCAGATGCCGCACTCCTCGTATCGGGCGACCCTCTCCTTCGCGAAGTAGGGGACGGAGTAGTAGGTCTCGTAGCCCGACTCCGACACGGAGCAGTGAGAGTGCCACCGGACGAAGGCTTCGCCTCGGCTGTTGACGATGACGGCGGTCTTGGAGGCCACGGAAGAGAGTACGCCCAGATAGGCCTCCTTTCCTCGAGGGGGACCGAATGGCGGACATCACCATCGCATCCATGGGGCCTCTGAGCTATTACGGCGAAGTAATACTCAAGCCCGACGGCCTGGCCCCGAGCACGAGGTACAGGTTCGTCTGCCTCGTCACGTGGTTCTACAGCCCCGGCGTCCCGTCGATCGCAGGATGGGACCTTGTCGACTACATCGACGACGCCAGTGTCGTGGACAGCACCTCGACGGCCATGTTCATGAAGGACGTGACGGACGCGAGCTCCGAGCCGGCGAGCTACACGTTTTCGGCGACCGGAGGGGCCGACTGGAGGGGTCAAATAATCGCCCTGGCGGGAGACATCGACCTCGTGACGCCGATAGGCGCCGGAGGAAAGGCGAAGCAGGCGTCAAGCACGTCGGCCACCGTGGCCCCAGGTCCCCTGTCCGCAGCGAGGCCAGGGTCAATGCTCGTCATGGCGGGTGGATGTTGGTACTTCACCGCCTGGCAGGCACTAGGGTCCGGAGGAGGTCAGGTCTATCCGACGGGGTGGACTCCGACCCTGGGGAACACAAACGACACAGAGCTCGGAGGGTTCTACCTCGCGAACGTCCCGGCAGGGCCGGTCGACACAACGTTCGGAGGGCCACTCGATAGGTTTGCGGCCATCGCAGCGGTCATCCAGCCCCCGGGGGAGACCGCGCCAGAGGAGCCGCCTCCGCTCATCCCCGAGGACATGGTCCTCGGGGTCGACTTCTAGAGCGCCGCGCGGACTAGGACGGCAACGGAAAGGATTATCCCGGCCGCCCAGACCGAGAGGGCCCACCGGGCGGCCCCGGAAAGATCTCGCGGATCGAGGCAGAGATACCGGACCAGGAGGAGCAAGGCGACCGGAGCGAAGGCCAGGGTCACGGAGAGCCGGCCTCCCCTCCGGAGCCGGCCTCGCCGGCGCCGCCAGAGCCCGGAGGGCCGTCGAACGTGAAGACGGGGACCTCGCAGGAAAGAAGCATAGCCAAGAGGAGGACCAGGCGAGACATCAGGTCCAGGGTCCTTGAGAGGCCTAAAGGCCGGAGTAGAACGTGGCAAAGCGGGAACGCGGGGCGTCCCTGTAACAGAGGGAGATACGGGAGTCCCCGGAAGGGGATGGAACGCCTATTGCACGGAGGAGGTAACCATGAGCCTCGTAACCCTGATTCTAGTCCTCGCCCTCGTCGGGTTCCTCGTCTGGGCGATCCAGACGTTCATCCCCATGGACCCGAAGATAAAGACCCTCCTGTCTGTGGTGGTCGTCATCGTCCTGCTCCTTTGGGTCCTTCAGAGCATCGGGCTCCTGACGGGAGGGCCGACGATCAGGGTCCGCTAGGAGAGGGAAAGACCTCGACAAGCTCGACGCCCTCCCTCGCGAGGTTCGCCACCACCTCCGGAAAGTGCGTCCTCAGGGCCTCGAGCAGCTCCGCCGTCGTCCGGTCACCCTCCAGGAGGACGGTCGAGTTGCACGCGCCGCGCTCGTCGCCCTGGCACCTATCCCACCATTGGAGGAGCGACCAACTCCCGTGACGGTGCCTGAGGAACTGTCCCTGCGGACACTCCTCGGCGCTTCGACGGTCCCAGGCCTTCGGGTCATTCCTCGTCTCGCCGAAGACGATGGACCCCGAGCGCGTGATCTTCGGGGCGAAGCTGCCGTCGAGAGCCTGAGAGAGACGCCAGTTCTCGTTCCTGTCGATGTCGGGGCGGCGTCCGCCGGGGCCGAAGAGGAAATGTCCGGCCTCCTTCCAGACGCCGAAGTAAAGGGCGGTCACGGGACCTCGATGTTGTGGAGGTTAAGGTGCCCGCAGTGAACGCAGCGGGTGGAGACGACGCTGAGGGTCGTCATGCTGAGCTCGGCCGGGGAGTCGCCGGCGACAGGGAGGGAGAAGAGGCGGTCCGAGACCGCCGGGAGGTTCGGGTCGCCGCAGCGCGCGCAGGGAAGGACGGCGCCGGCCGAGATGAGGTCCCGGGAGATAGACTGTTGCTCCTCGTCGGAGAGGATTCGGGAGGGCAAGGAGGATCACTCCTTTCCGACCATGGTCTTGAGGCTCTCCCAGACGGGCTCCAGGTACCGGTCGATGGTGTCCCGGCTCCTCTTCGCGCCGAGGAGGTAGGCGTCGACGGCGTTGGTGACTCCCGCCTCCTTGAGGGCGGAGGCTGCGGCCGCTCGCGGGTCCTTGCCGCCAGAGTCGCGGCGAACGAACTTCGGGGCGTTCCTGACGATCCAGGCGAGGGGACGGAAGGAGTCCTCGTAGACGACGGACGGCTTCTTGCTCATAGGTACAGATACAACTGAGCCCCGGGACCTTTCAGTGCCGGGGCTCAGTGGATCACCCGAAGGCGATCTTATCGGATCAGCGCGTGACGATCAGGCGGACGAGGCCGCGCGGATTGTAGGCGCCGATGCCGAGGTTCTCGAACATCGAGAAGCCGATCGTGCGCTCCTCGGGGTTGTCCGCGCTGAGGACCGTGAGCTCGGTGCGCACCGGAATGCGACCGAACATCTCGGGCTCGCAGCAGCAGTACACCACGCCGGCGGGGACGAGGCGCGAGACGATGAACTGGGCGTTCCAGCCAGTCGCCATCATGCCCGTCTTCCACAGCGTCGCCTGCGACTCGATGTCCAGCACGTCACGACCGAACTTGCGGATGTCCGCGTAGTCACGGGCGTTCATGTAGACGCGAGCCACGCGCAGGTCGTGGAACTCGATCTCCGCGAAGGCGTCGGCCAGCACGGCGGGCGAGATCGGAGCGACCACCGGGATGTCCGGGTTCGTTCCGCCAGCCAGCTCGTCGAAGCCGTTGACCGCGATCGCGTCCATGATCGAGAAGACGCGGTCGTCTTCCGCGGCCTGGATCTGAGCCTTGCCCAGGTCCTGCATGCGCTTCAGGAGGTCGTAGCGACGCTCCTTGATCTGCGTCAGGGGCGCCTTCGGCAGGGCCGCGATCTCGAAGAGCGGGAAGATCACGCGCCGCGGCTTCATGACCGCGGTGATGCTCTCACCCTCTTCGCCGATCACGTACGCCGTGACGTCGGGGTCCTTGTCGTAGATCGCCAGCGCGCCGTCCGGGATTTGCTCGACCAGGAAGGTCTTGCGACCGACGGACGAGTAGTCGCGGCGCTCGCGCAGCGGCTGGATCATCGACGCCGCGAGGCGACGACGGCCAGAGGAGGTGCCGATGTGCTTGTCGACGATCGACTCCCTGATGGAGTTGTCGACGACCTGCACGCCAAACGGATTCATGGAAGCGTTCATTGTCTTCTATTCCTTTCTTCCGTTCGGGTTCAGCCGATGAAGGCCAGGGAGACGAACATCTCCGAGCTCTCGGAGTCCGGCGGGGCGAGGACGGTGCCCATGCGGGTGATGTCGTATTCTGCAGCGGTGCCGCTCGAGGTGGCGCCGCCGATGTTGGCCGCGGTGATCCAGGCGTACTCGTAAGAGTCTGCCCAGCGGTTCGTGAGGAGGCCGTTGACCGACGCGTAGAGCTTGTCGCCCACGCTGTAGGACAGAGCCGTTCCGACCACGCCCGCGACACCGTTCTGCGAGTTCGTGGTTTGGACTGCCGTCTCGTAGACCTTCACGCCGACCGCGCCGCCGCGCAGGTACGGGGACTTGCCCGACGCGACCGCCGGCAGGTTCTCGTACGCGTTGCCGACCGCGTCGTTGATGAAGAGGCCGAGGGGCCTGGTCTTGGCCACGTACGCCGCGCTTACGAGCGCCGCGCCGCCGACCGTGTTTTCGCCGACGTCCGGGCGAGTAAACGCCACCGAGCCGCCGAGCACGCCGCGCTTCACGTTCGCCGGCAGCGTCGTCGACACTGCGGACGGCGTCGTGACGACGCTCGGGTTAGCCTGCGTGAACCCGTCCGAAGAGAGAACAGCGATGCTGTCCTTGATCAGAGCGTAGAGGATTCGCAGGGCTCCCTGGTTCAGGCCGGGGCCTGATTCTTGTCCACCAATAGATCCCATGATTGATTCTCCAGTTGCGTCAGTGGCCAGGGTCCTCGTCCGCGCTCGATCTCTCACTGAGGCCGGGCTTCAGTCCGGCGTGGCCGCGAAGCCGTCGATCCCAGTAAGTCGTGTCGCTCGTCCGATTAGTCCGTCACCTTCGTTGGAAGCCTGTGTGCGTATCCTTTATTCAGTATAGGGTTGACCGGGCCCGGGGGCCCGGATCAGTTCACATGACCGGAGGGCGCTCCCAGATGTTGGCGAGGTCCTCGTCGACCGAGGCGCGGCGGGGAGCCGGCTCGGGGCGGACGTTGCCGATCTTCTTGACGGCCGTCGAGGCGGTCCGGGTCGCGGGAGAGGCGCCGTATCCGCCCTGCTGGGCGAACACCTGCTGCTCCGCAGCCTGGATCTCGCGCTGGGCGACCACCTCGGGGTGCTCGTCGAAGAGCGAGGCCAGCTCCGTCGACTCGGAGGCGACATGGCCCTCCTCCTCGCCGTCGTCGAAGGTGATGTCGGAGTCGTCCGAGGCGACCTGGGCCTCGGGGGCCTCGGACGCCATCGCGGGGGCGGCGACCGGGGGCTGGAAGATCGTGGTGAGCTCCGGGGCCACCGCGGGGGCGGGGGCGAGGGCCGGGCCGCAGCCTTCCTCGGCCAGCATCTGGTCGAGGGCGTGCATGTCGTCGGCGGTCAGGCAGGCCGACTCACCCTGGGGAGCCTGGGCGGGAGCCTGCTGAGCCTGCTGGCCCTCGGGCTTCTCGTCCTTCTTCTCCTGGGCCTGCTGGCCCTCGGGCTTCTCGTCCTTCTTCTCGCCGGCGGACTGCCCCTCGGGCTTGTCCTCTTCCTCGTCCTTGGCGACGTGGACGGAGGCCACGACGTTCAGCATCGCGCGGAGGGTCGGGTCGTCGACCCGCATGAACAGAGAGGCGAGGCGCTCGACGGCCTGCTCGGGGGCGCCGTCCGGGAGGACGCGCGAAGCGAGCTTGCAGCAGGCGGTGGCGCGGCGGATCTTGCGCTCGCGGGGGAGAGCGTCGGGGGAGAGCTTCTCGATCCTCTGCAGGGTCGAGGCGATGGCGCGCGCCGGGAGGGCCATCAGGTCCGAGGCCTGCGCCATCAGGGCGTTGGCGTCGTCCGTGCGGAGGAGCTCGCGAGAGAGGTCGAGCGCGTAGTTCGCCTTGCGGACCGCGGCGGCCTCGCGGGCGTTGTCGTACTTGCCCGAGCCGTTCCACTCCTTCGAGTCCTTGTGGTCGAAGGTGTCCTTGCGGAACTCGCCGAAGCCGACCTCGTTACGACGGACGTGGTCGCCCTCGTAGTCCTGCTCGACGTTCTTGTTCGTCGTAGGAGTCTCCGCCCACTTGTCGGGGTTGCCGTTCTCGTACTCGACGACGGACGGCTGCGGGTGCTCCTGATTCATGGTGTAAACGTCCGCGCGGCGAGACGTCGCCGCCTGTCGCGGGGCCGCTGCTACGCTTCCAGGCTTCGACCAAGTGCTGCGCTGACGGTTCATGGCTTACTCTGTCTCCTACTCGGGCTGCTGTTCATCAATGTCTTAAACATTGCGGGAAACGGAGGCGATCCTGCCGATTCGCGCAAAGAACATCTGATCTGTGGCGGTTGGGCGGCGGCCAAGCTTCGCGGCGCACGCGGCCACGTAGGACCGCTCGCTCGGAAAGTCTTTTGAGGCGCCTGCGCTCATCGCTGCTTGATACATGGCCGCGGGCTTGGCCGCGGACCTGACGGTGTCGTCAATCCATGAAAAAACTATTAGGTCGCGCGGCGTGAGGCCGGCGGCCACGACCGCAGAGCGTCCGCGCCGGACGAGAGAGCCGACGCGGAGAGCCCACGCGACAAGGGACGCGTTGCCGGCGAAAACGCGGCGGACGGCGGCGGACCAGCCGGAGCTCCCGGCGAGGAGAGTCTCGTTCAGGTTCGCGTCGGCGAGCGAGGGGGTGGCGGAGGGGACGTCCTCGGGCTTCGGGGCGAGCTTGTCGGCCAGGCCCTTCACGATGCCCTCCATGAGCATCTCCTGCGCCTTGTCGACGAGGCCCTGGATCTTCTCGCCCGAGCCCTTCTCCTCGGCGGGAGGGGCCGGGGGCGGAGGGGCGTCATCGGACCCGGAGTCGTCACCCGCTGCGTCGTCCATGGCGTCGGCGGAGTCGGCGGGCTCCTGCGACTGGCCGCCCTGGTCCTGCCCCTCGGCAACCCTGGCGGACGCGGCCTTCGGGAGGCCGGTCGGGAGCGGGTCCATCGAGCGCTGGAGGGAGATCTGCTCGACACGGCGGAGGGAGTCGGAGAAGGCGACCGTCGAGGTCTGCTCCTCGTTCAGGAAATTGCGACGCTCAGCGCCGGCGAAGGCCGGGTTGCGGACCCAGGACGCCTCGATGAAGGTGTTGCTGTTCGGGACGGAGACGTGGCCGATGAGCTCGCCAAGGCGGTGCTCGACGCCCTCGTCGTCCGCGAACTTGCTCCCCTTGGAGTCGTACATGACGCAGGGGCAGAGCTGGGTGTCGTCGGAGGCGACGTTGCCGCACTTGTTGCAGATCGTGAAGAGGCTGATGCAGCCCATCGACATGGCCTTGATGTTCCCGGCCATGATGTCGCGGACGAGGATCTGATGCTTCCGGTCCGTCGCGACGAGGATGTCGACGTAGCAGGTGTCGCCGAGGTCGCGGGCGATGGCGTCGACGATGAAGCCCTTCGAGAGCTCCGGGATCTGGATGTGCTCCAGGTAGTTCGGCGCGCCGATGAAGGTGCGGTAGGTCGTCAGCAACAGCGAGCGCTCCCAGGCGTCCCCGTTGTTGTTGATGATCTCCTGGCAGGCCGGCTTCACGCGGAAGTCGGGATATCTGACGTCGATCTGGACGCCGCGCTCCATGCGCTTTCCGGTGACCGCGCCCTTGGGCTGGTAGGTGTCCACCGAGGCCACGATGGTCGCGTGCGAGAGCAGATACTGCTTCGGATCACACTTCCGGAGGACCTCCTTCGCGACGCGCCCGACGTGGTCCTTGGAGACCGCGCCCTCGTGCTGCTGGCGCATTTCGTCCATCCACTCGTCAAAGTCGATGACGTTCTTGGAGACAAGCGCGTTGGCGGTGCGACGGAATGCCATGAGCTGCTCCGAGGCCGGCCAACAAAAGTCTGATGGCCGGAGGCGTACTCTCCGGCGTGAAGGAGAAACGCCTCAAGGACGGGAAGAAGGACCGCCGGTGGGGTCCCGTGAGGAAGATCGAGGACGAGCCCAAGGAGACGTTCATCTCGAAGGTCCAGGCAGAGTCCAAGGAGGCGAGGTACTCGATCAGGCGCGGGGAGGCGTCCTACGCGCTGTTCGACCCGGAGGAGTGCCTCCACGTCGGGCGGCACAACGGGGAGATAGGCATCGTCTACCGCTTCAGGAGGCTCGTCTGGAACGGAGACCCGCGCGACTACACGCCGTCCGGCGAGAGGGGCCTGCTAAGGTGGAAGGGAGGGAGTCGGGAAACCCTAGTATGGGAGGCGGCGACCTTCGCGCTCGAGAGGGCCGGGCAGAGGCCGGTGGCCGGGGCGGTCGCGGCCCTCGCCCGGGCGAACGCGTGGGGCAAGGCCACCTTCTGGGACGACCTGGTGAAGAGGCACAAGCTGGCCCTCGACATCCAGGTCATCCGCGACGTCATGTGCTCTTAGCGGCGAAAGCCTTGGCCATCGCGCGGACGGCCGCCTCGTCGTACCAGGCCTCCACCTCCTTGCGGAAAGGCCACATCCAGAGATAGGAGGGGCTGACGAAGGCCCGGATGACGTTGGCCCGGAACTTCCCGTCCTTCGAGTCCAGGCCGAGCTCGACGGCCGCCAGGATGCTCTCCTCGTAGGCCTCGCGCTCGAACTTCATGCGGAAGTAGGCCAGACCTGCGGGGAGGGGACAGAGCAGATACAGGAACGAGTAGAGGAACATCCCGTACTTGCGGCGCTGCCGCATGTGGACGCGCTCGTGGCGCATGACGATGGCCCGCCCGATCGGAGGGAGGTCGTACCAGCCCTTCCGGGACACGTACATGGTGTAGCCGACGACCGTCGTGAACCTCGTCATGAAGGTCCGCATCATCCCGAGGGTCAGGACCATCAGGGCGACGTTGCAGAACTTCATGAGGAAGCTCTCGTCCTTGTACATGAAGCGGAACTTCGGGAACTCCCTCTCGATCTCGCGAAAGAGCTTGTCGGTGGGGTCTTCGGCCATGTGAGAAGGCCCGATTAAGAGGTTGCGTCGACCGGGACGGGACCGGCGGAGGCCAGGGCGGCCGGATCAAGCACGTTGACGCCCGAGGTCAGAAGGGCGGCGAGGCCTCTGCGCCCGGCGGCGGAGTGGAAGAAGCCGAGGGTCGCGAGGTGAGGATAGGCGGCCCCGGCCTCCCTGAGGGCCGACAGCTTTATGTCGCAGACCCTGGACCTCTCCTCGCCGTTCTCTATGTTGTAGAAGGCCGCGAACCCGACGCAGAGGGTCTCCGGATGGTCGGCGGACAGGACGAGGGGAGAAAAGCCGTCCTCCCTGGCCTTCCGGACGAAGGCCAGGATGTCGGCGATCATGGAGTCGAGGGTCTTGTGGGAGGGATGCGACGGCGTCAGGAGGGAGCGGACCGCGTCCAGGACGAAGTCGAGCTGCTCGAGGCGTTGGGACTCGAGCTCCGGAGGGAGGACGGACAGGCCTGCCCAGGAAGTCTCGATCGCCTCCACGAGAGAGGCGACCTGATCGGGGGTGAGCTCTGGGGCCGAGGGGATCTTCATCCCCTCACGCTACCGGATCATCGGCCGGCGTAGGCGCGGACGGCCGAAACAATGACGGGCCTGAGGGCAGGCCGAACCTGGGCGAGCTTGATGAGGCGGGGCGTCAGAAGCTTACGGGCCTCGGACGCGGCCTTCAGCTGCGGGCCGACCTCGTTGTAGAGCTCCTTGAGGTACTTCCGCATCTTCTCGGGGTCGTCGAGGCTCTCGCGGAGCATGTCCACGTAGTGCTTGACGGTCCACTGGAGGTGCTTCGGGTCCTTCTCGCCGTGCGAGTCGCCGTGGACCTTGGGCTCGTCCTCCTCGATCTGGATGGACTTGCTGCTCGGGTTCACGTCGTCGCCGGCGGCCTCGTCGTGGTCCTCGGCCTCGACAGACTCGGCGCGCAGGTGCTCGCGCGCGCGGCTCAGGATGTCCTGTCCGCGCTTGACGATGGCGGGAATGCGGTCGCGGATGGCCCGGATCTTCTCCCTCGACGGGTCGATGCGGACGTCGTCCATGTCGGCCAAGAGGGCGCGGGCCCCGTCGAAAAAGTCGCGGTTCTCGGCGTACTCGAGCTCGACGTACTGGGAGGCGTCCAGCCAGTCGCGCGAGCCCTCGACGAAGTCGTCCATCGACTTCTCGTCCATGTGGTACTGGGCGGGGACGGAGGTCCCCTCGGGGTCGTCGGGCGCGCCGTCCCAGTCCTTCAGGAACTTCTTCTTCATCGTTTTGAAGAAGTCCTTGAAGCCGGAGGTCTGGTCGTCGGCGGCGACCGCGGAGGCCACCTTGCCGAGCTTCTTGGTGCTGTCGAGGATCTTGCGGAGCTCTTCCTCCTCGGCAATGCCGTCCTCGAAGAACTTGGAGAACTCCTCGGCCGTCTCGTAGTCCGAGAGGGCCTGGTCGAGCTCCTGGTCGAGGGACTTCAGGACCGCCAGCATCTCGTCGATGTAGCGTTCCCAGCCCTTGACGCCGGGGTTCACGACCGCAATGCGGGAGGCGACGGCGGCGTGGAGCGCGGCCGCGGCGGCCGGGGACTCGGAGGCCAAGGAGGCGGCGATGTCGAGCAGGGCCTCGGCGGCGGCCTGGGCGCGGCGCTTCGGGGAGGCCGCCTTCGGGACCTGCGCCTCGGGCGCCACGTCGTCTGCCGGGACGGCCTCGCCAGAGTCGTCCCAGATGAGGTCCTTGGGGGAGATCGAGAAGCCGCAGCCGCGGCAGTTCAGGACCTTCTTGCCGGCGCGGTAGGTCATGGGCTTCATGCCCTCCGCCCCGCAGCGCGGACAGCGGATCTTGCCGAGGTTCTTCTCGCGCTGGGTGACCTTGTAGCGGCGTCCCTTGTCCTTCCAGTACAGGGCCAGGCGCGCGGGGATCTCCCGGCCGGCCTCGTAGAGGTTGGCGACGGTCAGGCGGACGGCGTCGTCGCCGAAGGTCGCGGCGTGGGAGGCCTGCACCAGGACGTAGGCGGCGATCTCGTCGAGACCGGCGTGGTGCGCCTTGCAGGCGGCCCTCCAGAGGGGCTTCGTGGCCTCCTCGTAGCGGGCGACGACAGAGGCGGCGAGCTTCTTGCGCCACTTCGCGTCGGCCTTCAGGGTGGCGTCGTCGTTCTGGAACCGGGACTGGGCCCAGCTCGAGTAGGTCTGGTCGAGCGACTCGGGAGGCATCACGTGCCCGGACGTGTCGCGGATGAGCTCGGTCGGGTACTCCTGCTCGGAGCCCCACGGCCACTGCACCTGGACGGTCCCGTTCCGGTAGTCCACGAAGACCACGCGGCCCGCGTACGGGCTCGGAAAGAAGCCGCGAAAGTCGGTCTTCCTCACCGTGTCGCCGGACCGGAAGTCCTTGGCGGCCGCAACGTCGTCCACGAATGCCAGGCGGGTCTTCATCTTCATCGTCTCGTCAGGGCGAGGGTACTCGGAGAGCGAGCAGCCCCGGCGCTCGGAGAGGAGTCAGACTCCGAGCTTGAGACCGGGGCCGGCGTCGCGGGACCATCGAGGAGCTGGTCAGCGAGACCAGGTCTTCGGGGCGGGCTTGGCGGACGCGCTGCGAGCAGAGCCTTGCTTGGTGCTCTTGCCGGAGGAGCCGCCGGGCCAGCTCGGCTGCTTCGTGGTCTTGTCGGCGTACTCCGACAGGTCGCGCACGTCGTACTCGTTGCGCTCGCTGACGGTCGAGGAGGCGTCCTGGTCGAAGGTCGGGATCGACTTCGAGTTGAAGCTCGGCTCCGTCTTGTGCATGTACGGCTCGTCCGCGTCCGTCTTGAGCGGGTCGTTGACGTTGTCGAACGTCTTCATGTAGGGCTCGTCCGAGTCCTGCTTGATGACCTTCGCGAGCTTCGCCTTGTAGGCCTCGAAGGCCCCGGGGCCGAAGGCGGCGAGCTGAAGGCGGTCCGCCGAGACGTCGATGTTGTGGAGGAGCTCGGCGGAGACCCGGGGGTCCAGGAATCCGGAGCTAGCGAGCTTCTCGATCTCGTTACCGGTCGAGTCGAGGGTGTCGAGGACCTTGGCGGCGATCTTCTTGTCGATGGTCATGAGGGTGTAGACTCCAGCAGTCGGGGGTGACGATTAATAGCCTAGGCGAGGGTCAGCTCACCAGGAGGCGTCCTCGGAGGCGATGGAAGCCTTCTTGTTCTTGCCCTTGGCCTTCGGCGGGGCGTCGCCCTTCTCCTTGACGTTCTTGAGGAACTGGGGAGGAATCTTGCCCTTCTTGCCCTTGCCCTTCTTCTTGGCGGCGGCCAGGATGTAGGGGCCGAGGGCGGCCTTCATGGCGGGGCTGGAGGCGGCAGCGCGCATGAGCACCTTCAGCGGCACCTCGGCGAGGTCCGTCTCCTCGGACGCGACGGCGGGTGCCGGGGCGGCCACGGCGGCCACGGCGGCCTTGACGGGGGCGACGGAGTCCGAGATGGACTGCGCGGCCTCGGCCTCGCTGCTGACCAGCGAGCGCAGGCTCTTGAGGATGTTGAGGGAAGCAACGGGGTTGCTTCCACGGAGGTCGCTGGCGACCTGCACGATCTGCTTGTATGACTCGGTATTCTTCATGGCGGAAGCACTCCTGGGGGCCTTCATCGGAAGGACGGTGTCGGAAAAGGTGTCGTACCCCCACTTCGCCAGGCGGTTCAGCAGGAGGTCGTACGTCTCGGGGTCGATCTTCGACTGATAGGCGTTGCCGTTGGCGGTCTGGATGGCCAGGTCCAGCGCGGCGCGCAGGGGCGCGTCCTCGGCGCCGCCCTCCCATCCGTACTTCAGCCAGTCCTCGCCGTCGAGGAGCTTCCCGGCGAACTTGACGATGACGTCGTAGTCCTTGTCCGTGAAGTAGCGCCTGTCCGGCAGGGACACGGTGTTCGGGGAGTCCGTGGGGTTCCCGCGGACGTCGCGGACGCCATGATACGCTCCGGTCCTCTCGCTCATCAGGACTGCCATCCCATAAGAAGCCGCTGATAGGCCGAGGGCCCGGTCTAGCTCGTCAATACGGGACTGGTCGAAGTCGAGGGTCTTCTCCGTGCCCTTGAGGAGGTCCGCGACGGAGTCCGCCCCGGACTGCTCGACGACCCGGCGGACGACCTCCGGGGACACCGCGTCGCCGTCCGAGAGGGCGTCAATGACGCGGTCGAAGTCGAAGTCCTCGTAGTCGTCGTCCGTCTCCCGGGTCACGCCCTCCATGTCGGCCAGCATGCGGTCGAGGTCGCGGTCGGAGAGGGTGGAGCCGCCGCGGTCCCGGCGTCTCTTCTTCGTGTCGGGGTCGTCGTCGCGGACCCGGCGGCGGCGCTGGTACGGGCGCGGGGCGCGCCTCTCCCGGTGCTTCCGGGAGGGGGCAGGCTTATGGTCCAGGAGGCGCTCGGCCTCCCGGTCTTCGCGCTCGGCGGGGGACAGATCAGTGGCCATTCAGGCTCGGACAGAAGGGACGAAAGAAAGCTTATTCACCCTTGTCGCCGCCGAAGCGGTCGCCGTCCTTGCCCTGCTTCTTCAGGCCGAGGTTCTTGAAGACCTTCTCCTTGACGTCCGTCTCGTCGGCCAGGGAGTCGCCTATGGCGGTCAGGGCGGCCCTGATGAGCTCGTTCATGTTCGCGTCCTTGAGGGTGAACGAGTCCTTCAGGAGCAGATCGTGGGCGTCGTCCACGTCGATGTTCAGGAGGTCGTAGATGTACGAGATGGGCATCGAGCCCTTCTGGTACAGGTTATACATGAAGTCCTGGAGCTCCGTGTTGTCGCGGAGGGCGAGGCGGGTGAACTGGAGCTTCGGGTAGAGGAGGACGCGGTTGCCGTCCTCGTCGACCTCCCAGAACTGCTTCTTCTCGGCGACCGGGGCGAAAAGCTGCTCCTCGACGAACTGGGCCATCGTCTCCCGGTACAGGAGGTACATGGTGTTCATCACGTCGAGGTGGATGCGCTCCCCGGCGTAGGTGGCGTCGCCGGTGAGCATGGACTCGGTGATGCGGAGGCCGATGAAGAGGAGCTTGTTCGTGATCTCGTACTCGGTCGAGAGGTCCAGGAGGCGGTCACGGGAGCCGATCTCGTCCCAGTGCAGCTCGAAGTTCGCGACGATGGCGAAGTCCGGGTCCTGGAGGGCCTGGTCGATCTGGTCGCGGATGCCGTCGACGTCCGTCTCCGACATCTTGTCGGCCCAAACGACGCGCTTGGGGGTCATCGCACGGGACGCGATCGAGGTCTGCGCCTGGCGAAGCTTGTCCTGGAAAAGGAGAGTGCGGAGACACCGCTCGAGGATGGACGTCCCGCGGTCGTCGTAGGCCGCCTTCTTGTGCGCGAGATGGTAGCAGAAGGAGGAGCAGAGGTAGTCCTCGTAGGGGCTCGTCGCAAGCGGGATGGGCTGGCCGTTGAGGAGCCGGTCCCGGATCATCTCGGGGATGTCGGCGGCGATCCTGGAGGCGTCCGGGTCGGCCGTGTTCTGGGCGCGGAGCACCATAAGCCGGTCCTTCTCGGACGGGATGAGCTCCATCTTGGTCATGTTGGTGAACTGGAAGACCTCGAGCTTGACCTGCTCGGGAGGGAGAATGCGGAGCTGCTCCCAGCCGCGATAGTTCTTCGCGACGAAGTCCATGATCGCCTTCTGCTGCTCCTCGGCAGGCTTGGGCAGGAGCTTCTTGACCTTCTTCCTCTTGGTCCGGCCGGCCCAGTCGATCTCACCGACCTCCTCTTCGGCGACGTCCATGGTCAGCTCCTGAGGGATCTCGGGCTGCATATCCTGGTCCTCGGCGAATATGAAGACGTTGCCCTGGAGCCAGTACTCGTGCGTCGCGTCGTACAGGACCTGGAACATCTTGACCCGCTTGCACATCTCCTCGTAGAAGTGCAGGATCTGCTTGTTCTTCTTCCGGTCCTTGCCCTTCGGGAGGGAGAGCCGGATCTTCGACATCGGGACGTCCGTGTGGAAGTCGATGGCGGCCCCGACGATAGGATGGGTCGTGTACCAGAACCGAAAAAGCTCGCGCTTCTCGCGCTCCGACTGGGGGAGCTCGAGGAAGTCGGTCGATAGCTGAGGGCTGTAGAACTGGGAGTGAGCGTCCGCGATGTTGGTGGGGGAGCTCCCGTAGCCGGCGAAGCCGCCGTTATAGCCGCCGCCCCCGCCGCCGTAGTGGGCAACGCGGATGGACTGGCGCGACTCCCTCCGGGCCTGGCGCTCCAGCTTCGTGAGTTGCTGGCGGGCAGCGCTCTGGTCTCCGACCTGGGTCTTCACGCCGAAGCGCGCTCTGTCGTTCTTACGCTGTGCCATGGGCGCTGGTCATCTCTCAATAGAAGGACACGTCCCCGGAGGAGGCGATGTCGGCAGCCACCGCGGCCGCGTGGACAGAGGAGGTGGTGCGGCCCTTCCCGGTAAGTCGTCCCAGGAAGACGGAGGCCCTGGCGGCGGCGGAAACAAGGTCGCGGACCTGCCTCGGACCCTTCCCAGAACCGTCCGGGAGGGACTTCTCGAAGTCCAGGAGAGCCTGGCCGAAGGCCTCGGAGACGGCGGTCAGATTCTGAAGGAGCTCCGCGTACGGCTTCTCCTGGGAGTCGGGGACGGTCAGGCCGGCGGCGCGGACGGCGCGGAGGCGCGACTGGAGGTCCCTGTGGACCACGGAGACGGCCCGGAGGAGGACAGCAGGCCGCAGGCGGGCGGCGACCCCGTACCGGACGAGGGACGGGGCGGAGGAGGCCTTCACGGAGGCATCGAGCGCCTTGCTACCGCGGGCGAGGGAGCGGGAGGCGCTGCCGATCAGGTCGAGCGCAGAGTTGAAGGAGGTGACGGCAGAGGACAGGTCGGCGCCCTCCTCGAGGCGGCGGGCGCGGCGGGCGTCCTTTTTCCTCTCGTCCCTCTGCTCCTGCGGGGTAGACTTCTTGGCTGCCAAGCCGGAACCCTACCGTCCCTCCGACTGAGCCTCTTCCAGCTTCCTGGTCCCGACCATGTCGTCGATGGCGGCCTCGAGCTGGACGATACTCCCCATGTCGCCGGACATGAGGGACTCCCAGGAGCCGCCGCGGCGGGAGAAGCCGCGGCAGAGCATGACGACGTCCTCGTCGGAGTACTCGACGTCGGAGCCCCAGGTGTGGTCCGTTATCTGCCGGATGATCCGGTAGGCAGCGGTGTCCTTGACGCCGGAGTTCATGACCTGACCGCGGACAACAAGCCTACCTACGGCGCATGGAGGCCGGGACACGGCGCTCCTTGGGAGGAAGGCCGTGCATGCGGATCTTCATCCGCTGCTGGGAGTAGGGGCTCGGGGCGACCTGGCGCCGGGGAGGGACGGCCCCGGCCGCCAGCTTCGAGAGCTCGAGAACGGAGGGGTTCTCCTTCACGTAGTTGGACGCGAGGGACAGGCTACGGACCAGGCTGTCGGAGAAGTCGTCCTTCTTCCCGGGAATGCTCGGCTTCGTCACGATGACGACATTCTTGCCGCCGGAGGCGGCCTGGAGCTCCAGCATCTCGGAGATGTGCGGAGAGTGGCGGGCCGTGGTGAGGACGGACTCCTCGCCCTGCTCGGGGACCGGGTAGTTGTAGAGGCCAAGCTGCCGCATGAACATGAGCATCTTGGCGTTCTGGTATGTGTCCGAGCTGTCGGAGGTGCTGAAACGCCGGCACTCGAACTGGGTCAGGCCCTTCTTGTGCAGCTTCTGCTCGAAGATGACCCCGAAGGCCTGATCGAGGAGGCCGGAGACGATGTAGAAGCGCCGGGAGAGGGAGAAGAACCATTCGACTATCTCGTCGACGTCGAGGCGCTTCTGGGTGGCGAGGGTGGCCGCGTACGGGGTGGAGGGGGCCTGAAGGTGAGGGTTCGACTCCTCCCACGGGACGCCGGCGCACCATGTCTCGTGGTAGCCGAGCTGGATGCGCCCGTCCAGGATGTGGGTGAGGGATATGCAGGTCCCGTCGCCGGAGATAGCAAGGTCGCCGCCGGCGAAGAAGGGCTCGCGCGGGGCGCCGCGGACGAGGGGCTTCAGGCCCTCGATGCAACAGTCGAGGAGGTCCTGGGCGTTCTCGATCCAGCCGCGGACGCGGTCGGAGAACTGGGCCCCGTACTCGGTCTCGAAGCCGCGGGGGTCCTTGGCGCGCTCGACCTCGTAGTCCGCCTCGTCGACGGTCGGGTTGACCTCCCAGGTCGGAGCCTGGATCATCAGCATCTGCGAGGACGCGACGCTCCCGGTCTTGGAGAGCTCGTAAAGCTTGTAGAAGAGCCCGTCCTTGGCGTCCGGGGACGAGATGCAGATCATGCGGCCGTCGGAGGGGCCGATGGACTGGCGGCGGTTCTTCGGGTCCTTCGGAGAGAACTGCTTGAGGGACGGGTTGACGGCGCGGTAGACCTGCTCGGCCGACGACTTCCCGTCGTCGACGAAGAACGCGAGCTCGTCCAGGATGCACGCCATGCAGCCTCGGCCGCGGATGCCGCGGGCGATGGAGCTCTTGAAGGTGGCGGAGATGGTCCCCTTGTTCGGGTCCTTCTTGAAACGCTGGGCGTCGCCTTGCGTGCGGAACTTCATCAGCGACTGCGTCTGCTTGACGACGGCGCTCGAGAAATAGTCGACGTGCTGGACGTGGTTCTGGATCTCGCCGTAGACGATCTCGGCCTGCTCCTTGTCGTTCGCGATGCAGAGGACCCGGATCTCGGCGCTCGGGAGCATCCCGTAATAGGCCTGCGGCATGCCTCGGGCGATGAGCTTATAGAGCTCGTAGGCCGAGATGATGGACGACATCATGCTCTTGCCGGAGCGGCGGCCGAGGACGAGGATGAGCTCCCGGCGGGGCTTGAAGTCCTGGACCGCGATGTTGCTTCGGCCGTTGTCGAAGAGGTACTTGAGGTACTCGACCTCCGTGACCTCGATGGCGCCGGCCTTCCTGAAGGTCTTCCCGATGCGGATCCTGTCCCCGGGGTTCGGAGGGAGGACGTCGTCCAGAGGGATGTTGTAGTACATCTTCAGGATGAAGCGCTGGACGGGATAGAGCCCGTTCGGCAGCAGCTTGAACCTGTCGATGAACTCCAGGATGTTCAGGAACCCGGGGTCGTAGGCGTCCGCCGAGCCCGACTTCTCGTGCTTCTGGCGGCGCTTCTTCGAGATGATGTCGTCGACGGCCCCGGTCAGGAGGCTGCGGTCCGGCTTCTCAATGCTGGGCACTCAGGAGTCCTCCAGGCCGTCCATCCGCTTCTCCCAGCCGATCATGTCGGCTTTCATCTGCTGGAAGACAAGGTCGATGACGTGCGACTCCACCCCGCTCTTCTCCATCGACTCGTAGAAGAACTCCATCCAGACCTTGAAGACAGCCTGGAAGCGAGGGGACTTCAGGTCCATCCGCTCGCCGCGGGCGGCCTCCCGGCGCTTCAGGAGGATGTCGACGAGGTTCTTGAGGCCGGCAACGCGGGCCATGCTGAAGGGGGTCGTGTTCTTCCCGTCCTTGGCGGCCCGGCGGCGGTCGAACTTGATGTGGGCGAGCTCCTCGGCGATCTCGAGGATGGCGGCGGCCTCGACGTCGGCGCCGGATCCGCCCTTCTCGACGGCCTCGACGAGGCGAGAGTTCTTGACGAAGTCCTCGCGCTCCTTGACCGCGATGTCGATGGCGAGGGGATCGAGGACCTCGGCCGTCATGGTTTGGTTCCCGGCCCCAGAGGACTGGGCGGCGACGTAGTCCGCCCCAAGGTCCGCGCGCGGGTCTATCTTCTTCCCGCCGGGCAGGACTATGAGCTTCCCCGCCGGCCGCGAGGGCTCGTCCTCGCCGTCGTCCAGGAGGTCGTCCATGTCGTCGTCCCCGCCGTCGGGGCGGTCATCGTCCATGGATGGACCCTACCGGAGGATCAGTCAGTTACTGACTGGGAGGAGACGGTGATCTCGGGCTTCGACCTCGTCGGGGACGCGATCTCGACGTCGATGGACGCCATGAGGCCGAACTCCGTGACGGGGTTCGTCATCGGCGCGGTCTCGCGGACGACGGGAAGGCGGCGGCGCTCGGAGGCCTCGGTGCGGACGGACTCCGGGACCTGCCGAATGAGAGTCTTGGCGTAGCGGGAGCACCAGCCCGGGTGGGTCTGGCTGCGGCATCCGGTGCAGCCGGAGGAGGCGAGCACGTTCGGGACGGGGTTGAGCTTCCTGAACTTGTCCCCTCCGACCTGGCAGCCGCGGCCATAGTCCTTGTAGGCGGTCGGGTCTATAAAGTAATGGCCCTGCACTCCGTCCTCGCGGGAGAGGACGGCGCCGACCTCGGGGACCTGGGCAAGGTCCGCGCGCGAGTAGCGCTGGAGGACGGCGGCCTGGAGCCTCCGGCCGGAGAGGCCGGTGTTCATCATGTGGGAGATGGTCCGGCGGACCTCGTCCGGGCTCATCGTGGCCACCTTGCGCTCGGCCGACGTGTCGCCATGATGGACGGTGGTGCCGATGGTCGTCTGGACCTCCACCTCGCGGGCGGCGACGGAGGGGCGGGCGAGGTTCACCTCGGCGATGAAGGCCGGGAACTGCGAGGGCTCGAGGCGCTGGGCATTCTGGGAGGCCGTGGCGGCCATCTCAGGAGTGATGCGTCCGGAGGACACCGCGCGCTCGAGGGCGGAGGCGAGGTGCGGCAGACCGAGCTCAGGGCGCTTCCTGACGACGGTCGTGAGCTTCATCAGCTCGACCATCTCGGGGCTCGAGGCGTCCGCCGGGGTTGGGTTGCGGAGGAGGACGAAGTCGGGGGAGCCATCCTTGATGCCGGCCCGGACGTGACGGAGGGCCTCGCGGACGCCGCCGAGGGCATCGGCGTCCAGGTAGGTGTGGCCGAGGAGCCCGTGCTCCCGGGAGAGGCCGCGGAGGCTCGGGTCAGCGGAGGCGACGAGAGAGTGCGGGTCGGCCTTGCCCTGCATCATGCGGCGCGCCGCGACGAGGTACATGGTCCCCGGGACCGCCTCGGCGTCCGCGGACGACATGCGGCGCTCCCAGAAGGAGCGGACGTCGGCGTCTGTGACGACCGGGGCCTTAGGCTGGGCGCGATGCTGGATGGTCTGCGGGGACTCGAACTTGGTGGCGACCGGGCGGAGGAAGGCGGTACGGAGGAGCGCCTTGATCCCGGACGGGCCGGAGGCCAGGGCGGACTTGAGCTCGCCGGGGGCGACACGGTTCTCGGAGACCAGCTTCGGGACGTAGTGAGCGGCCGTCTTCTGGTCGTACGGGACCTCGGAGGTCAGGCGCTTCTTGAAGGAGGTGCAGGTCCCGGACTTGTTGCAGACGCAGCCGCCGCAGGCCTGCTTCTGGACGACGAAAAGGGCGTGCTTGGCGCTCTTGGCGACGAACTCGCGGTGAGGGCCGTCCTGGGCGCAGCGGGGGAAATGCTTGGAGTCGACGTAGACGTTGCCGAGGAGGCCCTTCTCGCCCAGGATCTCGGACGCCTCGCGGTGCGAGGCGGAGAGCTGGCCCGGGCTGAACTCCATCTGCAGGCGGCTCGCGATGGTCGCGTCGGACATGCCGGCGACGACGTAGGCGGCCAGGCGGTTCGAGACGGAGGAGTTCGAGCGGAGGGTGGCCTCCGGGTTGTCCAGAGGGTTGCGGTTCACCACAGCGTGCGGACGCAACGGGGTGATCTCGGGGACGCGAGGGTCCTTCCCGTCCCAAGAGAGGGCGGACTGGAGCTCGGGGATGATGTCCAGGTTCTGCTTCGGGAGAGCCTCGGCCTCCCTGTACATCTCCTCGTCCACGTTCAGCCAGGACAGGTCGGACACGCCCTGACTGCTCATCACTTCCGTGATGTCGCCAATTCCGGACTCGAAGTTGTCAGGTACCCTGCTGGACATCGTCCTCACACGATATGAAAGATCAAATGTTACCGGAGCCGACGTCGGCCCGCTCGAGCTGCATGATGGCGTGGGCGATCCGGGCGGCACAGCGGTTCAGCTTCGAGGCCGTCGCGGCGTCCGGGACCGTGAGGCTCAGCTCCAGGAGGCGGCCGTGGATGGAGGCCATGCGGCGCAGGTCGTCCGGGGCGTCCGAGGCGATGGGGAACGTGTCCATGACGTCCGGGACAAGGATGTCGTGGTCGTGCTTCATGCAGCGGATAATGTCCGAGGCGAGATACTGAGGCAGGCCCTGGCCCTGGAGGAAGGACAAGACGCTCCGGCGCACGATGCTCTTCCTGCCGTGCTCCTTGAGGAAGGCCTTCGTCAGGTCCCGGACCTTCTCCACGTCTGTGGACACCCTGATAGTCATGGCTTGTCTTTCTGCTGTTGCAGCGTACCCAAAAGGCTGAAGATGCCAGATCTCGGGGAGGATCGGGTTCTCGTCCAGGAAGTCGGACTCCTCCATGAAGTCCTCGGTGGGGAACCCGCGCGGGTTCGACATGTCCTCGACGACATACCCGGAGTCGGAGTTGCCGAGGGCCCCAAGGTTGTCATCCATGACCTGGTCGTTGAACTCTGGCTGCGGATAGCTCTCGATGACGCCGTCATCGTCGACGTAGTGGCCGTCGCCGTCCTTGTAGGGGGCGACGTCCTCGTCCGAGGGCCCGACGTCCTTCTGCTCCTGGGTCACGTAGGAGCCGGAGTCCTCTGACGGCCAGTACCGGCCCTCGCCGAGGCCGACGAGGCTCCGGACGACCGAGGAGAGGTCGAGGTCGCCACCCATGGTCATACGATCGTAGTAGTCGGAGCGCGCCGCGGGGTTGTCAGAGTCGCTCGGGAGCTCCGACTCCGAAGTCCTGACGTCGGAGGGAGGGGCGGCAAGGTCGTCCACGGTCTTCTCCGCCGGCTTGGGGGAGGGAGGAGGACGGTCGCCGTCGCCCGGGAGTATGGAGGCCAGGAACCAGTCGATGGAGGCATGCTTCGGACCGCCGACGGCCTTCTCCTGGGGATAGCTCAGATAGTACTCGAGGTCGAACCCCTCGGGAACCTCGGTCGGAAGAGACTCGCCGGAGGGCTCGCGGGCCTCGTCGTCCTCGCCGTGGAAGTCGCTGTCGGACAGACCGTCGTACGTGCCGAGGCCGAAGGTGTCGACGGCCTTGGTAAGAGCCGGGTCAGTCGGTAGGGAGCTCGGCAAGGTGCTTTCTCACGGCCTCCCAGAGGGGGTCCTGAAGGGGCTTCAAGGGCTTCGGGGACATGCCGGCCGGGGGATCCGGTGAGTCGTTGGCGGCCATCCACTGCGCGTCGTCCGGGGAGACGTCGCGGTCGTAGTACGGCATGAGCTTCTCGTTCCTGGACCCGGGGAGCCAGGAGTAGGTGGCGTTCGCGACCCTCTCGGCCATGGAGGCCTTGATGGAGGTGACGTCCCCGTCGGTCGGGTCCGAGTAGCCGGTGACGCCGTCGTTGTTGGCGTCGGGGCCCTGATAGATGTGGTCGAGCTCGATGAACCCCTCGTACGAGGGGTCGTCGGACGGCACGGCGCCGCCGTCGGTGTACCCGCCCATCGCCTCGGGCGACTCGCCCGGGCCGACGTGCATGATGCGAGGGCCGGGGAGGGAGGAGGGGTCCACGGAGGAGTCCGCGATGCGGACAGGGTCCCCGCTGCGCTTGAAGGCGGCGAGCCGGGGCTCGCGCTCGATGATCCGCTGCACGGCGGCGGCGTAGTTGCCGCGGGGGGCCTCGCCGGTCGTGTTCATCGTGACCTCGACCTGGGACACTCCCTCCTCCTGAAGGCCGTCGTCGGTGGGGACGGCAGAGCGCGGGCCGGGGAGGGGGACCTCGACGCCGCCCTCGGCGGAGGCGACCTGGCCGCCGGCGTCCGGAGTGGACCACCACTGGTCCTCTTCCTCCTCGTCGTCCTCTTCGCCGTCGAGGAAGGGGTTGAACTCGTCGGGCTCCGGATTCTTGTACGCGTCGAGGCCCTCCTCCGCGGACGGGACCTCCTCGCGGAAGGTGTCCTGGACGTACTGCTCCGGGTTGGAGGAGTCCGCCTCCTGGACGATGTCGCGGGTGGTCGGATCCTCGGCCATGGCCGAATGCCAGTGGTCGGCGTTCACCTCGTCGTGCATCGTGTCGGCGAAGGCCGAGAGGACCTCGACGGCCTGGGAGAGGCCGGACCGCAGGTCCTTCACCTTCTGGATGTAGCCGACGCCGCCGATAAGCCCGTCCGGAGAAAACTCGGAGGACGACATCTTCGAGAAGAGGCGGAGAGCGGCCATGCCGTAGCTGTGGGCCCGGTCGACGGCCCAGAGGGTCTTGGCAAGGTTTCGGTGGATCTCCGGGTCCCAGCGGAAGCCCTGGACGCGGATGTCGCGGCGGAGCGGGCCCTGGTCGCGGATGAACTCGATCTTGCCGGCAGTCCTGACGGTCCCGGCCTGGCCGGCGACCCGCAGGGCGATACTCTCGAGCTCTTTGTCCTTCATGTCGCCTCGGAAGCTGGCATCAAAGCCTCAGGCCGCCCTCAGGGCGACGATCTTGTCGTAGACCTCCGACATGGCGGGGAGCACGTCGCCGTCGACGTAGGTCAGGTCGGGCAGGAGGGAGAAGGTCGGGACCATGTCCTCGATGAGGGTCACGCGCTGCACAATGCGGGTGTGGCCGGGAACGCCGTACCGCCAGAATTTCCCGTCCCACGTGAGCGGGGCCTCGGAGATCTTGGCGCCGGGGAAGGAGGAGGCGGACATGCCGGCCGCGCCGTAGTTCGCCGTCCTCGCCTTCTTCCCGTCGAAGTCGAGGATGGAGAGGCTGTGGGCGTCGCCGCCGGTCGGGGAGTTCCAAATGAGCATCTCCGTCGCGGGGGCCGGCCGCCAGGAGGCGCCGGGCGGGCAGGCATAGCGCTGCTTGTTCATGCCCGTGCTAGTCTGGACGGGGGAGCCTCGGCTGACGTCATGCAGCAGGGAGATGTTCCAGCCGGCCTTCCACTCATTCGGGGCCGGGGTGCGCTCCTCGCGGTTCACGAACGGAAGGCGACAGCCGAGGCGCCAGTACCTGGCGTGGGCGCGGTCGCCGCAGGAAGAGTAGTGCTCGTAGGTCGAGGGGACATCCCTCTTCTCCACGACATACTGGTAGACCGGGTCCTTCTTGTCCCGTCCCTTGTCGTCCTTGCAGAAGTAGACGTCGAGGGCGACGGCGGCGGTCCGGTACAGCTCTACGAGCTCGCGGAGGTTCGCAAGAGGCGTCGGCTGGCCCTGGAGGAGGGCCATCGGATCAGCCCTTCACCGGGCCGTCGTCGTCGGAGACGAGGCGCTCGATGAAGTAGCCCTCGCCGTCCTGACCGAGCTTCCAGAAGTCCTGCTGGGACACCCGGACGAGGGTGTCGTCGGCCACCATCTGGAAGCCGGCGAGCTGCCGGAGGTTGGCCACCCGGTGCCTGACGGGGCCCTGCGAGGAGGCGGACCTGACCGCCGGAGCCTTGGGCTTCGGCGCGAAGAAGTCGTCGAACGAGGACGAGGAGTACCGGACGTCGGATATGTCGAGCTTGCTCATGCCTGTGCCTCACGGGGGCGCAGGACAACAAGGCTAGGGCTGGACGGTGAGGGTGACCGGGACGTCGACGTAACCGTTCGAGGCGTTCGGGGAGGAGACGCGGATCGAGTCCTGATAGACGCCGGGGATGGACGGGATCTGGGACGAGACAAGGGAGGCGGAGAACGTACCGGAGTCGCCCGAGGCCAGAGGGCCGCCGGAGACGGGAGAGAAGTGGAGCCAAGGGGAGGTCCCGCGGAGGTGGGCGGCAGACCAGTCCAGGACAGAGTTGGCCGGACCGGAGTTGGAGACGGTCACGGTGAAGGGGCCGGTCCCGGTCGAGGTCAGCTGATACCAGGTGAAGTCGAGGGAGGCCGGAGAGACAGCGACGGTCGGCCTCGGGAGGACGGAGACCGAGAAGGCCAGAGGAATGATAGTGGACGGGACCCGGTTGTCCTGGAGGTTCACGACGGCGAGGTACGGGTTCCCGGCGGACTGGAGAGAGCCCGTGAGGAGGGTTACGGAAAACTGTCCACGGTCGTTCTTTCCGAGCCCGGAGACCTGTCCGGGCTCCGCCTTCAGCCAGGGGGCGCTCGGAGTGGCCGTGGCGGTCAGGGAAGAGCCGAAGGCGCCGCCGTTGAAGAACGGGATATCGGCGATGACGAGGTTCGGGTCACCCTCGGTGATGACGACGACGAAGGAGACGGCGGTCGGGTCGTCGAGGACAAGGAGAGGGGATAGCTGCTGCTGGATCTGGACGACGCCGGCCGCCATCTCGGAGACCACGTCGGCCGGGATGGGGATGGCAGCCTGGTACAGGGAGCCCCACGGGGTGCAGATGTCAGACACCTCGTAGTAGACGCCGGCGCCGGCGTTGCGGGATACGACCTGCCATCGCCAGAGGCCACCCGTGGACTCGAGCGAGAACTCGAACGCGCTGCCGGAGACGATCGTCATCGGTCGGGAGATCCGAAAAGAAGCCGATTAGAGTAAAGTCTCCTCGATGCCGACCCGGTGGAGGTGCCCTCTGTGTCAGGCCCCGAACGCGGTCGGGAGCCAGCGCTGCAACCTTTGCAGGAAGCCGTACGTCGGGGACGAGCCGATGATCCCCGATCCGGTCGTCATCCGGGAGAAGACGCCCGAGGAGGAATGGGAAGAGGACAGCAAGGTCCTCCGAGACCTCGAGCTCCGGATGGAGAGGGCGAGCGCCGAGTATAGCAAGGAGTCCATCCCGCCGAAGGGCGCAATACGGATGGTCGTCCCGAATAACCCGCTCGGCTGGCTTATCGTCGGGATAGTCGTGTTCGCCCTGGCGATGACCCTGGCGCTATTGAAGACGGCGTTCAGGCGCTAGGGGAAGCCCTGGACCGGCTCGAAGCCGTACTCTTCGTCCTGGTCCCCGCCCTCCTTCGCGAGCTCGTCCCAGGAGTTGGAGATGTGGGCGCCCTCGCCGACGTCCGCCTGGAACAGGGCGGCCTGGTCAGCCGGCATCTCCACAGCGTACTCGCCGTAGAAGCCCTGGCGCAGGGAGACCCCGCCGTGCTCGGCGAAGACGTTCGAGGCGTCGTCGAGGGACCAAGCGTCGTTGACGACGACCTTGGTCGCCGGGGAAGCCTGGATACCATCTACCGCCGCGAGGACCTGGCGGATGGCCGCGGAGACCGCCGACCGGCTCGGCTCGACGGACCTGAGGATCTTGTCGGCCACAGAGCGGAGCTCGGCCGCGATGGACTCGGGAGTCATGCTGGTCGCCAGGATAGCAAGTCTACGGTCAGCCGACGGAGAGGATCTGCGCCACGCCCCGGTCCCGGAACTGAGGGAGCGAGACCTCGTGGAGGATGTTGAAGTGCTTGTCCGAGATGGCAAAGAAGACGGTCCAGTACTTGGCGTAGCAGGAGGTCTTGGTCGCCTCCTGCACCTCCTGGACGATCTCCTCCTCGCCGCCGTTCCTGGTGCCGCGCTTCTGCTCCCGGCGGACGACCTCCTCGGCAAGGCGGGCCTCGTCAGCGATGAGCTCCTTGATCTTGGTCAGAGCGCGGAAGAAGCGATGGCGGACGCGGCCCTGGGTAAGGCCTAGGCGCTTGGCGATCTCCGACTGACAGGTCGTCTCGTACATGAGCCAGAGGATCTCGCGATCCTGGTCGGAGAACTTCGGACCGAGCTCGCGCTCGAACTCGTCCTGGTCGAGCTCCGGGATGGTGCGGAGGAACTGGATGCGGCGGATGCCACGGTGCAGGCGGTAGGAGACGGCCGCCTGGGTGATGTTGAAGTACCGGGCTATCTGCTCCTGCTTCAGGGAGTCCCGGTAGTACATCTCGATCAGGTCCGCCTCGCGGGGAGGGATGCGCTCCAGGTGCCTCTCGATGGCGCCGAAGTCCAGCATCGAGCCCGAGGTCAGGAGGTCCTCCTCCGGGGCCGGGGCGAGCGACCTCTCGATGATGTTCTCGAGGTCGTCCATCTCGAAGGCGGACTCGCCGTCACCCCCGAGGCGTTGCTTGTTGCTGAACCTAGAGGAGATATCCTGCGGATCGGAGATAACTATGTGGGACAAGCGCGCTCCAGCCGTCGCGACCAACGCCGCGGTGGTGTCCGTATAGGTATCCGTATGGAGGTCCGGGGAGTCCCCGAAGACCGGATGTCTCAGTATCGGTATACGTGTGGGCTGGAGGGCCCGACGGAACACTACCGAGGTCAGATGTCGCGGAGAAAGTCAGGGAGCGAGTTGAACTCGACGGGGGACCCCGTTCGGGTCCCGGAGTCCCTGAAGACGAACGAGCGAGGGGAGACGTGGGCTATCCCGAGGTCGTCACGGAGCACTCTCGCGGCCTGGTCGTAGTCGGTCAAGGCCCCGAGGCGACAGGACTCGAAGTTCACGGTGGAGTCGAGGGTAATCAAAAGTAGGTTCAGGGCAATACGGTCCCTGAGGTCCTCAGTCTTCTGCTTCTCCGCCTTGGAGAAGCCAGGGAGGCCGGTGGCGAAAAGGTCGTCCACGCTCCGATGGCGGCAGAGAGGGGCGGCGACCTTCGTCCGAAGGCGGGGGACGCCCGGGATCTTGTCCGAGCTGTCACCCGTCAGGGCCTTGAACATGCGGACGTCGGCCGGGCGAAGGGCGACCTTGTACTTGCCGGTCAGGTCCTGCTCGGCGGTCTCGGCGTCGTAGAAGCGGGCGCCGCTCCCGGGGCGGTAGATAACGAGGCGCTCGTTCTCGGCGAAGAGCTGGTAATAGTCGCGATCGGACGAGATGATAACGTGCACGTCCTTCGGGTGGGCGGTCACGAAGGAGGCGATAAGGTCGTCCGCCTCCTCGTCCGGGTGATGGTAGACGTCGACGCCCATGAGACGGAGGACGTGGACGAGCACGTCGAGCTCGCTCTGACATCGTGTCCCGTCCCGGAGCTCGATGATGGCGGGAGAAGAGCCAGGGCGGACCTTCCCGGGCTCCTTCTTCTTATAGTCCGGGTCGAGAGCCAGACGCCGTCGCGGGACGCCGTCGAAGAAGACGGCCATCCTGGACGGGTCGGAGATGGAGGAGACCCAGTCGGAAAGAAGGCTGAGGAAGCCGTAGATGAGGCCAGTCGGGTACCCGGAAGGGCCTATGAGGGGGTCGTGAGACCTGTTCGTCACGAACACGGCATGAACACGGTGGAGCAGGTTGTTACCGTCCACCAAGACGGTCCGGCGATGGCTACTCACGCGGCTTGGCTCTCTCGAGGTAGGTGGACTTGTAGCTGAGGATGCAGGGCTTGGAGCGCGTGTGATGCTTGACGGTGATGTCGTCCCCCTGGACGTCGAACACGGTCCCGCGGAGCCCACGGTTCGTCCCGCTCTTCACGATGACCTCGTCGTCAAGCTCGAAGTCCGCATTGCGGATGGACTCCATGTCCTTCTTGATGCCGTTGATCTGCTCATCGTGTACCAGGGAGTACACCGGGGAGCTCCCCCTTGAGCTACATAGGACGTCGTTGAAGTAGGAGGTGTCCCGGAGTTTCATGTACTGGACGCCCTCCATGTACTCCACGAACACATACCCGTCCATATAGACGAGGATCTGGGAGTCCTGCCGCACGTCCGTCGAAAGCGACGGGACGAAGACCTTCAGCTTCGAGCCGAGGAGCCTCTGGACGGCCCGGGTGAGGACCTCGGAGTTCTTCTCCTGCTCACCGGCATGCGTGAGCTCCACCACGACCCACCTAACCTCGGATGCGCCTTCGGAAGCCGGACGAGAAGTCGTTTTCTGAGATTGGGACACGGGACTTGTCGGACTCTACCTTGACGGTCGGCCGTTCCGGAGCCTCCTCCCCGGAGCCCTTCACGATCTTCGCGTCCAGGCTCGTAAGGGTCTCGGCCTTCGAGAAGACAACGCCGTCGACCTCGACCGACGGAGAGGGGGTCGGCTTCGGCGGCGGGGCTGGCGGGACGGGCTTCTCCGGAGCCGGGGCAGGAGGAGGGGCAGGGGGCGCGGGTACGGCCTGGACCGGCTCCGGAGAGGAGGGGGCGACAGGCAAGGGGGCGGCGACGGAAGGTAGGGAAGCCTGGGGACCCGGAGGGATGGCGTAGACCATCTGCTGGCCGGGGACGACGACGGGGACGGCGGGGCAGAGGGTGAGCGCCGCGGCCTCTATGGAGGCAAGAGAGGGCCGGTCGAGGCCGCTCAGGGCGACAGAGAGAAGGTTCCACTCCCTTCCTCGAGCCCCGAAGAAGTTGGTGGCGACCGGGAAGGTAGAGCCGGCCCCGATGGCGCGCCTACTGGCGGCCCCGATAGCGTCGACCAGGGCGTCCCGGATCCAGGCGGGGCTCTCGCGCACGGAGAGCTCATCGAGGACGGAGAGGGCGGAGGAGGGGGAGGAGTCCAAGAGACAGAGGAACCGGTCGACCTTCTCGTAGCTCCCGAGGCGATAGTAATCGCGAACGAGGGACAGGGTCACAGGTCCGAGAGTGGCGACGGACTCGAGGGCCCTCAGGCTGGTCCTCGGAGTCCGTCCGGACATAGCTATGATGAAGGAAATAGCCTGGTCCTCGGCCTCAATAGATCTCTCAGAGCAGATCTGGCGCATGCGACGCTCGAGGTCCTCGGCGGTCGGGGCCTGTATGGGACACTCCTCCATACGGTCCCGAAGAGGCCCCTGGATCTTATGGGGCTCCGTGGTGCAAAGGATGACGACGAAAAGGCGGGCCTCGACCGCGGCGAGGAAGGCGTCCTGGGCGGCCTTGGAGAGACGCTGCGCCTCGTCCACGATGTAGACGCAGACGTCGGTCCCGTCCATGGTCCCGAAGTCGGCGTCCTTTACCATCCGGCGAACCCGGTCGACGGTCCCCTGGGAGGCCGCATCGAGCTCCTCGACGTCGCTGTTCGTCCCGTCCAGGATGGACACGCAGGACGGGCACTCGCCGCAGGGGTCTCCATCCCGGAGGTCCGAGCACTTTATGGCACGGGCAAGAATGCGGGCGAGCGTCGTCTTGCCGCACCCCTTCGGGCCGCCGAACATGAACGACTGCTCGGAGAGCGTCCCCGCCCGGCTTCGGGCCAGGAGGAGACGACGGACCCCGTCGTTGCCGAGGACCTCGGAGAAGCGGCGGGGCCTATATTCGATGTCGAGAGGCATAATGGTCAGATACCGAGAACGTGAAGGAGGGCCTCCCGAGAGGTCACTTCGCCCTCAGGCTCTTCTCAAACTCGACGAGCCCCTCGTGCCATTGGCCGTGGCGCTCGGCGACCTCGGCAAACTCCTGGATCTCGGGATGGACGATCGTGTACTTCATCTCGCCGTTCTCCTCGTTCTCCTCGCCGACGATACGGGTCAGGAGGTGGTCGACGAGGGCGACACGCTGGTTGGGCTCGAGGCCGTTCCAGACCTCCAGGGCGACCTCGACCACGAGGTCCGTGTCGCCGGTCAGGAAATGCCACTTCCCGGTCATCTTGTAAACGTTGCCGGACACGGGCCGGCCGCCGCGCTTGGCGGCCACGTTGCGGCAGATATAGCGGATCTTGGCGGACCCGAGGTGCGGGTGGTGCTTGGGGATCAGGCGTCCGGCGAGCTCCTCGACGGCCTCACAGTCGGCGAATAGGAGGGGGATCTTCTCCGACTTCTTGTCCTTGTCCCGCACGGCGTCATTAATCTCAGTCATCTCAGAACTCCGATCTCATCTTGTCTAGGAAGTAGTCGCGGAAGGCGTCGTCGCCGACCCGGCGCCAGAAGTCGCCAAGGTCCTTCTCTTTCGGCTTCCGGCATGGATAGCGTACGTCACGGACGTCCAGACGGGACGAGTTCCGCTCGAAGAAGCCCTTGAAGCCGTCTCTCCCGGCCTTGTCCTGGTCAAGGCACATGTTGACGGTGGAGGCGAAACGGCGGATGAAGCGGGCCTGCTCACGGGAGGGGGCGGAGGTGGTGAGGGCGAGAACGTTTGGGGCGACAAGGCGCTCGAGGACAAGATGGTCGGGAGCGCCCTCGACCAAGAAGACCTCGCGCCGGCTCCAGATAGAGGAGATCGCAGAGGCAGTGCCGAAGAAATACCCCTCCGGGCGGCGCTTCAGGAGGAACGTGTCGTATTCCTTTTCGACAAGCGAGCGTATCTGAATGCCGACCAGAGAGCCCGAGTAGCTCGTGAGGGGGAACACGACGCAGCCGGAGAGCTTCCGCCCTGGGAGAGGAGTCTTCTGGTCGTCCTCCTCCGACTCCTGGACCCACTTGGTCGACCAGCGAAGGAAACGACAGCTGTCGCACCAGTCGCGCTTCAGGTCGAGGTCCCCGCATTTCGCGTTGTGCTCGGGGTCGCGGCCTATCTCAGGGATGTAGTCGCCGCCGGCGTACCCGATGCGGTGGCGCGCTATCTGGTCGTCCGAGACGCCGCGGCCGAGGAGATAGTCCCGCCCCTCGTCGGAGTCCGTGAGGCAGCCCCCGGCCCACTCGAGGAAGGCATCAAGGAACATCGCTCGGCCTCCCGTGCGCGGGCGAGCGGGAGCTCCCGGGAGACGCGGCGGAGGTCAGGGACAGAACGCGAGGCCGAGCTCCACGTTGTGGAGGATGATGGCCGCCCCGCCGTTCATGAACTGCGTGTACATGCCGACCATGTCCGGCCTCGAGAAGAAGACCGGCATGGGGACGTCGTGCGATATGACCCGACAGCACGTGGCGAACTTACGCTTCTTCGGGTCGTACTCCTTGCCGAAGAACGACTTGGTCTTCTTCTCGTCCCAGGCCGAGGGGACTAGGCAGGAGTGGGGTTGGGCCTTGAGGCCGGAGTTCTTCTGGACGTAGGCGAAGGCCCTCCGGGCAGCGTCGGGGCCGGTGAAGCTGTTCTCGAAGGTCCCGACGACCTTCGTCTCCGTCGGGACGGAGACCGGCTTCCCCCTGACCTTCTGGACCTTCCGGACGACCCGGGTGTGGAAGCTGCCCTTCGAAAGGCCGTATGCGGCCGTCAGAAGGGGGCCGAGGACGGAGTCCAGCTTGTCGGAGTCGCAGGGGAAGATGCCGACCGCGGCAAGGCCGGTCTCCTTGCTCAAGCCGGTGGAGACCACGAACTGACCGCGGGTCCCGCTCACGATGGCCGGAAAGCAGTCCTTCGGGACAGGGACGTGGAGGACGAGAGGGATTGGCTCCCCGCCGCGAGAACGGTGGAGCTCGTGGTCCATCAGCTCGGTCAGAAGCATGTCATCTCCAGAGGTCCTCGAGCTCCCGGGCCTCCTTGTCGGAGGAGCCGGGAGGAAGGAGGGACGGGGCGACGGAGGACTTCCCGAAGAAGTGACGGAAGAGGCGGACGTACCAGGGGAGGCGCGGACGACGGTCCTCCAGGACCCACTGGAGGGCGGCCAGATCCCGGAAGTTCTCGTAGACGTACTTGTCGTCCTCGAGAAGGGCCATGAACTCGTCGTAGGCCTCGTCGGCCCCGAGGCGGGCCTTGAACTCCCCGCAGGTGGCCGAGATACCGTCGTCGTCGCAGACGTCGCGGTCCCAGTTTGCGGGGTCACCGCATCCGTACGTGCACAGGCGGACCGGCCGGTCCCGGTCCTGGATGACGACCAAGGTCCGGACCTGGCGCGGGGCGAGGTCGAGCTCGGTCGAAAGGTCGGAGCTCGAGTATGGGAGCTTGTTCGGGACGTGCTCTTGGTTGTAGACGCAGTTTCGGTGCCGGCGCTCCTGGGACAGGAGCACGTGCCTTCGGAGGTACCTGTCGCGGAGCCTCTGGGCCCTCCTCTGCACTACGGACTCGGACTTCACGGGGAAAACCCTACGTCCTGCGGCGCAGGCGGAGCGACTTGAGGCCGTCCGGGCCCGTCTCGACGCTCCCGTCGTAGGCCGCGTGGGCGTTGGCCATGAACTCCTCGTTGTGGGTAACCATGAATATGTTGATCCCGGTCTCCTCCGAGATCTGCTTCATGAAGTCGGCGGCCCCCGGGACGTAGCGGTTCGCCACGGCCAGCATGGCCTCGTCGAGCAGGAGGAGGTTCGCCATCTTCAGCCGCGTCATGACAGCGAGACGAAGGACGAGGGAGGCGATGACCACCGCACCGCCGCCGAAGGACGTCATAGGGTCGGCCTCGACGCCGTCCTCCTCGATGACGAACCGCATGGCGAGGCGGTTGTACTTCGGCTCCTGAATGATGCGGAAGGTCAGGTGCTGATCGTAGATGATGGTCCGGAGGGCCGTCGTCACGAGCTCGGAGATAGAGTCCACGTTCTCGCGCAGCAGGTCCTCAAGCCACTTCTTGATGACCTCGGAGCCCCTCTGGTTCAGGTCCGCCTTATACCGGGAGGACGCGATGGTGTCCGCGAGGGCCGCGCGGCTGGAGCGGACGACGTCCCGGTGCGCCCTGACCGAGGCGATGCTGTCCCGCAGCTGGGAGAGGCGGTCCTTCGGGCTCAAGGGCGTCATCTCTCCACCATCGCCTTCATGTAATGGTGGACGTCGTAGGAGTCGGACTGCTCCTCCGGGGAGAGGCAAAGAAGGTTCGGGTCGGACGGGTAGCCGTAGAGGAGGCGGATGTCGGGGGTGATGTGGTCCACGATGTGCTTCAGGTGACGGACCTGAAAGTCCGCCTCCAGGTCGCCCTTCCGGTCCTCGCAGCGTATTCTGGATATCTCCTCGTCCTTGTAGGCCATAACGAAGTCGGAGCCGTCCGCCCTAAGCCGGACGCGGCTCGTCCCCTCGTCCTGGACGGCGGTGCTCGCCCACACGAGCGCCTTCGAGATCTGCTCCTTCTTCAGGCGGCAGGAGAACTTGAACAGGGAGTTGTCGGCGAGGACGAGGGGAGGACGCTTGCCCGAGACACGGGTCAACGACAGGCAGGAGTAGCCGTCGGACACGTACAAGCGGCGCTCGTCCTGATGGAGGGAGACCTCCTCGACGGCAGCCTTCGTGGCGAACGTACGGACGGATGGGGCGTCCGTGCCGATGACGCTAAAGTCAGGAACGGGGCTCTTCAGCCTCACCACGGTCCCGTAGAACCTGGTCATGGACGTCGCGCAGCGCTCGTCGGAGTAGAAGTGGATCTGGTTCACCCGCATCTCCTCCTCGGTCTTGCCGACGACCGCCGAGCAGAGAAGATGGCCGAGGACCTCCTCGAGAAGGTCGCGGCGCACCGCCAGGACGGAGGAGGCGCCGGCGGGGACGACGGCGTCCGGGACCGGCGTCCGCTTCGACTTCTTTGCCCGCCGCTTCAGGCTGGCCTGACGGCTCTGGTCCCCGCCCTCGGCCTTGATGGAGACGGAGGCCGCGTTGATCTTCACGGTCACCGACTCGAGGTCGGAGTCGAACAGCGAGGTGCGCTCGGGGGTGACGTAGAACTCTTCCGATCTGAAGTCCTTCGGAACGTCGTGGGAGGAGTACGGGACGGCAGCGCGGACGTAGCGACGCTTGTCGTACGAGAAGATGACGAGGCCGTCGCGGTCGAAGCGCATGCAGAAGTCGCCCGTCTCCGGCTTGACGATCCTGGCCACGGCCACGCCGTCCCCGACGGACTTGGAGCTCAGGACGAACTTCATTGCTTCCGGATTTCCTGGAGCATCGGCGCGATCATCGTCTCGGCGGTGCTAAGGTCGGCGAGGTAGACGTCCAGCTTCGTCCTCTCGACCTCCAGCTTGCGCATGAGGTCGGCCTTCATGTTCTCGGGGTCGAAGCCCTCCTTCTCGGCGGTCTCCATCAGCTTCGCGAGGCTCCGCCGGAGCGCGTCGCGCTCGGCCAGGACCGCGCTCTTGTTCTGGAACAGCGTCTCCCTCCGCGCCGCGGCCTGCTTGGCCAACCCCGAGAGCCGCTCGATCTCCGCTACCATGTCCGCGTCTTGCATAGGTCTCCTCCAGGTTACATCTGCTCGAGGTCGAAGGTCGTGCTCGTCACGCGCTCGGCGGAGACGTGGACGGACTCGACGAAAGACTTCCCCTCCTCGCACGCCGAGATATAGTCGCAGCGCCGGCAGTTGACGGAGGGGGAGGCGTCGAACATCCGCAGGCGCACCTTCTTCTCGGTGTCGAAGGCACGGTCGAGGACCTCGCGCATGTCCCGCTCGTTATAATCGACCCACTGAAGAGGGTCAGTGGGGAACCTCCAGTAGATAAAGCCGACCCGGTCGGGGGCAACCCTGTACTTGAGGTAATGGAGAGTGGCGTACCAGATGAGCTGCATCGAGTCGACATACTGCTCCCGGTACTTGGAGCCCTTGCCGTCCTGAAGGGTCAGGCTGGAGTCGCGATGCAGAAAGTCGGCGCGGCCGCCAAGCTTCATCGTCACGCCGTCCCTCGTGTACTCCTGGGTGAGGTCGAACTCTGCGACGGAGCCGGGGGTGACGAGCCGATGGCGTCGGATGACCTCCACGGTCGACGGGACGTAGGTCTCCAGGTCGTTCCGGAGGGAGACCGAAAAGTAGTGGTCGGCGGCCGGGTCGAACTTCTTCTCAGCGCAGACCTGGGCGATGGCAGAGGGTATCCAGGACATGACGAGGGCCGTCGTGTTCTTCTGGAGGTAGGCCCGGCGCTCGTAGAACCACTCGAACACCTTCCCCATCGCGGAGCCGAAGATGGAGTTCCGGGGGTCACCGTCCATCTTCAGTCGGTCGACGTATTGAAGTTTATACTTCTTCGGGCACAGCCGGTACGTCGAGAGGCCGGAGTAGCTGAGGTAGAAGGCCTCGTGGGAGGCGGGGGACTGCGTCATTCCTCGCCCCCGGTCTCGGCCGACTCGAGCGCGTCGAGGATGAGGTCGCGCAGGTCCTCGGGGTATTCCTTGGAGGTCTTGAGCAGGGCGATGCGCTCGTCCATGCCAGACACGTCCTGAGCGGCAACGCGGAGCTGGCGGATGAAGTCGTCCAAGTTCTGGCGCGTCTTCTCCTTCTCCTTCTTCTTCTCGAGGTCGAAGACCTTCGAGGCGTCCTCGCACGGGATCTCGTGGACGTCGATGGACAGGCCGCGCGAGCTCGCCACGATGGTGGAGACCTTGGGGCGACGATCCAGGTTCTCGAACGTCAGGGCGCCGCGCGAGACCGCTCCGAGGTTCACGAACTGGACGCCGAGATGCTCCCGGACGCCCTGGTCTTTATGGTAGTGGCCGAACACGTAGGCGTCGGGACAGCCGTCGAAGACGAGGTCCCGGTAGTCGAAGATGCGCTCGTTGAAGAACGTCTGGATGCGGTCTTCCGGGGCGAACGCGGCGAGGGCGTGGACGACGGCGATGGTATAGGTGTCGCCTTCCTTCTTCTTGACGAGCTCTTTGAGAGCCTCATGGTCGAGGTCCGGCGTGTAGTCGACGCCGACGACGCGGACCGACATGCTTCCGGAGACGAAGCGCTCGTCGTGCAGAGGACGGAAGACGCCAGAGTGGAACATGACGCCTAGGGGCTGGCGCGGTACCGAGGCCAGCTCATTGAAGCTCATGTCATGGTTGCCGGCGACGGAGTAGGTCGGACACGGGTAGCGACGGTGGACCCCGGCAGCCTTGGCCATGGTGGCCATAGTGGTCTTGTTGGCCGGCTTGACGTGGAAGAAGTCGCCGCCGCGGAGGACAGCGTCGCAGCCGACAGAGCGGGCGAGCTCTCCCTGCCACTCGAGCTTCGCCAGGACGGCGTCGCGGAACGAGTCCTTCCTATAGCCAGGGTTCAGGTCCGCGAGATGCTCGTCGGACGACGTCAGCAGACGTATCTCGGACATGTCTCCGAGAGTACATCTGAGCCGTCAGGCGGACTGGGCGGCGAGGCTCGCCAGGGAGGCGGAGATCAGCGGTCCGAGGTCCGAGTTCCTGCTCGTCTCGCGCTGGTTGGACACGGAGTACTGGAAGGCGGTCGGGTCCCCGAAGAGGAAGACCTTCTTCTTCGCGCGGGTGATGGCCGTGTACACGAGGTTGCGGTACAGCATGATCCCATACTGCATCGTCATGGGCATCACCACGTAGTCGAACTCCTGTCCCTGGACCTTGTGGGTCGTGCAGGCGTAGGCGACGTTCATCGAGGACTTGCACTCCTCGACCCGGAACGTGAAGACCTTGTCGATATAGCGGGGGACCGACGACTCCTGGTCGAACCAGTTGAAGATGCGGACGTCGACCTCGTCGTCCTTCAGGGAGATGCGCTGGACCTTGCCGACGTCGCCGTTGTAGATGTTCCGGTCGTAGTCGTTCTTGACTATCATCACGCGGTCGCCCTCGTAGAGGTCGCACGACCCGTGCTTCAGCTTGGCGGCCTTCCCGGAGGCGAAGTCCGGGTTCAGCACCTCCCTAAGGCGCTTGTTCAGGACGTTGACACCGAGGTCGCCGTCGTACTTCGGGGCGATGACCTGGAAGTTCGAGCCCTTCTCCTTCATCATCGCGGTCAGGGCGCAGATCTCGTCGACGACGTCGGGGACCTTGTGGCGCAGGAAGATGAACTGGGAGCCCTCGTTCAGGGAGAGGTCGATGGTCGAGCCGGCAAGGACCTTGTGGGCGACCGAGATAATATCTGACTGGTTGTGCTGACGGTAGATCTTCGTCAGGGAGACGTGCGGGACGTCCGAGCACGACATGAGGGAGTTCAGGACGTTCCCCGCGCCGACGGAAGGCAGCTGGGCCGAGTCCCCGACCAGGACCAGAATAGTGGTCGGAGGCAGGGCGGATATCAGATGGTAGAAGGTCTCGGCGTCGACCATCGACATCTCGTCGACGATGACGGCGTCAGCGTGGAACTTGTTGGACTCGCAGAAATCCCAGCCCCCGTCGTGCTTGTAGCCGAGGGCGCGATGGATGGTCGAGGCCGGCTTTCCAGTGACCTGGGAGAGGCGCTTCGCCGCGATGCCGGTCGGGGAGAGGAGGAAGTAGTCGAGGTTGAGAGAGTCGAACAGGTGGACGAAGGACGAGATGAGGGTCGTCTTGCCGGTCCCCGGATAGCCCGTGACGGCCAGGAGGCGAGACTGGGAAAGGAGCATGAAGCCGTCCCGCTGCTCCGGGGAGAGCTCGATGCCGCGCACCCTCTCGTAGGTCGCCAAGGTCGTGGCAAGGTCGCCGAGCTCGCGCGGGCCGTTCGAGAGAAAGCCCGCGGCGAACTCCGCGGACGACATCTCGAAGTCCCAGTTCTTGCGCAGGTAGAGCTTCGTCCCGTCGGACACGACCTCCCCGGCCTTCTTGAGGGCCGACAGGGAGGGGTAATAATGGGCCTCGGAGATGAAGTCCCCGTGCGAGAAGTGGTCGAGGCCGTTCCTGAAAAGGCGCTTCGAGTGCTTCAGGACCTGGTCCGAGGTCACGTACATGTGGCCCTCGGAATGGGAGAGGTCGGTGATGCAGTAGAGGATCATCGCCGACACGCGGCGGGGGTCATCCCGGCCGACGCCGAGCTTCCTGGCGGCGCCGTCGGCGGTCGGGAACCCGACGCCCGGGCATTCGTAGAGGCAGTAGGGGTTCTCGCGCACCCTTTCCGTCGTGGCGGCACCGAAGACGGTGTAGACCGAGCGGACCTGGTAGGAAGCGAGGCCGAGGTCGGTCAGGAAGATGGAAACCGAGCGCTGCTCGGACGACTTCTTCCACTCGTCGACGATGGCCTCGGTCTGCTTCTGGGCCAGGAAGTCGCACTCGGAGAGGCGGCCCGGGTCCTTTTCGAGGACGTCGATGAGGTCGTCCCCGAAGTGGGCGTAGAGCTTTCCGGCGGTGACAGGGCCTATCGACTTGACGTTGTTCACCAGGTAGGTGATGACGCCGTTGCGGCCCTTCTCGACCAGGAGCTCGCAGAGCTGGGCGGCCAGCTGCCTCCCGTAGGTAGCGTGCTCCTCCCAGCGCCCGGAGAAGCGGGCCTTGGCGCCGACCGTGATAGGGAAGCCGGGGAAGGAGCCCCGGACGGTCACCAGGCGGTTGTCGGGCTCGGAGGAGACCTTAAGCACATGGTAGCCGGTCCCCTTGTTGGAGAACAGGATTCCGTTGATCTTCCCTACGACGTCTTCCACTGGCGGGAAGACGTTACATTAGAGCCCGGTGAGGCCCTCACGCCCGACTTCGCGGATTCCCTCTCAAGCAGGTGATCGAACCCAGAGGACATGATCTCGTTGAGGACGACGGTGCGAACGGCGTGCGGATACTCATAGTATCCAATGCGGACGGAGGCCATCTCGAAGATCTTCGAGCGGAACCAAACCTTGAGCTTCGGCCAGAAGGGGGAGGGACGGCAGGCGTCAGCGGAAGCGCGGATGAGGTCCTCGGCGGAGGCCAGGAGGGAGTCCTCGAGCTCGAGGCACGGATGGGACTTGTCTCCCCCGAGGGAGTGGAGGAGGAGCCTGTGACGGACGAGCCTGTCCGCATACGTGTTCATGATGTCGTAGCTGAAGGGCTGGCGCTTCATGGCGGGCGGCGAAGGCAAAGGGTGTGCTAGACGGAGGAGTCCGATCGGATAATCCGTCGAGGGCGGAATGGCAACGGACAAGCCTGTAACGCGCGTAGCGAGGAAGCGCTGAGAGCCCTCGCAAGGCGCTTCAAGAGGGACCCTGTCCCAGGAGATCCATGAGCTGGGACTCCGAGATGACCGGGACTCCGTGCTTCTTGGCCGAGGTCATCTTGCTGGAGGTGGTGTCCGGAAAGTTGGTGACAAGATAGCTCGTGTCCTTAGAGACCGACCCCTTCGGGGTCCCGCCAGCGTCCATGATCGCCTTCTCGACGGCCTTCCTAGGGCGAGAGAGCTCGCCGGTGATGCAGACGGTCTTGCCGGTGAGGACGCCGCCGACCACCGGCTCCTTCAGGGTCAGGACGGTCATGAGGTCAAGAAGGACGTCGCGCCGGAGGAGAAGGCCCTCCTGTATTTGCTTGGCCGTCACGTCCCCGACGTTCGGTATCGACTTCAGGCGGTCGAAGTCGGCGGAGAGCATGGCCTCCACGGTGTTAATACCTCCCTTGACCAGGTCGGTGGCGGTGGCAAGACCGAAGTTCGGTATGTTGAGAGAGGCGACGATGAGCTCGAGGGGGAGCTCCTTCTGAGAGTGGAGGGAGGAATGGCACTTCCTCGCCATCTTGTCGCCGGAGCAGTGCTCAGCCCAGTCCTCGACGGACAGGCGGTAAAGGCCGGCTATCGAAGTGACGGCCGGAGGGTCCCCGGACGTCAGGGAGTCGATGGTGGCCTCCCCGATGTGGAGAAGGCCAAGGTTGCGGATCCACACCTTCACGGAGCCCGGCAGAAGGGCGGCGCAGGCGGTGTTCGCGCAGTATAAGAACTGACCCCGCTCCTCGGTCGGACCGGAGCAGACGGGGCAGAGGGACGGGATCTCGAAAGCTTCCTCCGACATCGGAGGCAACGTACGCCTACTGGCCCTGAGAGTCGTCCTTCTTTTCCGGCTTCTTCTCTTCGTCCTCGAAGCCCTCGAACTCCTCGCCGTCGCCCTCGAGGTCGAGCTCGGTCTCGAAGTCGGACTCCGGGCGCTGGAACTCGCTCGGGATGGCCGGAGGAGGGGTTCCAGGAGGGGCCCCGCCGCCGCCTCCGCCGAAGGTCTTCTCCTTCATCATCGAGGCGTCGCCCTCGTGGAAGGCCTTCATGAAGACGGAGAGCTGCTCGCCGAGGTCTAGGACGTTCGACGCTATCTTCTCGAGCTCGGAGAGCTCGGCGCCGATGAAGTCGCCCTGGAGCCGGGCGAGCTTGGCGTAGAGGACGTGAGTGTCCTTGAGGACGTCGGCGATGTAGGAGTTCACCCTCTGCCACTCGGCGTCGTGCTCGGAGGGCTGGTCCTGGGAGACCCCCTCGAAAGCGACGACGGCCTTCGAGACGTCGGCGGCGATGGAGGAGAAACGCCTCCCGTCCGAGTATGCGCCCGAGAGGGACGCCGATATCTCTGCCGCGCGCGCCTGGAAGGTGGAGATGCTCATGGCCTGAAGACCGGCAGACACCAAAGGCCTAACCGGCCGGAGTGTAAAGACCGCCGATGAGCGACGGCATCAGCGAAGGGTATAGGATGGCCGAGGAGGCGGACCGGGAGGAGGTCCGGCTCCGGAAATACGGTGCAGAGCTATGCTTCCTCTGCGGCAAGGAGAACGGCGAGGCGAAGATGTCCGACGAGTATACGTCGGAAAAGTATCCATGCTTCAGGCTCCTCCTCAGGGGAGGAATGTCGCCGGCCGTCATTAAAGAGGTTCGGTTCTGCGGCCCGCCGTGCATGATCATATACGGGGTGAGCGAGAAAGCGGTCAAGGAGATCGAGGAGCTCCTGGGGAACGACGAGGTCGCGCCGGCGGCGCGGATCAACGTCCGGAGGATGCTCGGCGCCGTGCTCAACAAGACAAGATATCCTAGTGTCTAGGGAGATAATGGACGCCGGCGAGATGTCCCAGCTCGACGAAGAGACACGGAAGTACAGGGAGACGTACGAAATGCCAGAGATAGAAGAGCTCCGAGAGGAGCTGAAAAAGTACCGGATCGCCTACTACAACCTCGACCCGCTCGTGACCGACGAGGTCTACGACGCCAAGCTCGAGAGGCTGCGGCAGCTCTCCCCGGACGACGCGGAGGTCAAGGCCGTCGGGGCAGCCCCGCCAAAGCTCTCGGTCTGGGAAAAGGTAAAGCACAAGATCGCCATGGGCTCCCTGTCCAAGGTGAACACGTCGGCGGAGTTCGCCGAGTGGGTGACGAAGACCGGACAGGAGGCGTTCCTGTTCACCCTCAAGGTCGACGGGTCGTCCATGGAGCTCGTCTACGAGCACGGGAAGCTCGTCCGGTGCGTCACACGGGGCGACGGGGTCGTCGGCGAGGACGTGACGGAGAACGTCAGGAAGATCCCCGACATTCCGGCCGAGATACCGATCCCCGAGGAGGTCACCGTCCGAGGCGAGGTCGTGATGACGAAAGACGTGTTCAGGAGGCTCTACGCCGAAGAGTACGCGAACCCGAGGAACACGGCGGCCGGGAAGGTACGGGACCGGAAGGGAGAGGGCGACGACTGCCTGAACCTGTCCTTCGTGGCCTTCACACTCATGTCGGCGTCGGCGCCGCCGAAGGAGTCGCTCCGGTTCAAGGTCCTGAAGAAGATGGGCTTCACCGTCCCCGAGTACGGGGTCGGGACGGCGGAGGACGCCGAGGCCTTCCACCAGGCGCTGGCGGCCGGAGGGAGGGAGAAGGTCCCGTACGAGATCGACGGGACGGTCATGAGGGTCGAGGACATAGAGGCCCAGGAGGCGCTCGGCGAGCTGAACATGCGCCCGCGCGGACAGCGCGCCTACAAGTTCGAGTCCGCAAAGGGCGCGACAAAGGTCGTCGACGTGAAGTGGCAGGTAGGGCCGACGGGGAGGATAACCCCGGTCGCGAGCGTGGAGCCCGTCCTCATCGGCGGCGTCACCATCACCAGCATCTCGCTCCACAACCTGTCGATGTTCAGGGCGCTCCAGCTCTTCCGGGGCTGCGAGGTCCTGGTCGAGAGGAGGAACGACGTCATCCCGTACGTGGCGAAAAACCTGAGCCTGGAGGCACCATGAGCGACGAAAAGAAAGAGCCAGGGCACGACCCGTTCACGGACGACGACGTCAGGTACACGTCCGAGGAGTTCGTGGACGCCGCGAGGGAAGAGCTCCGAAAGTTCGCCCTGGCGAACCTGGACCTGACCGACAAGTCCAGGAAGACCTGGGTCGAGTGGATGAACGACTTCCGGAACTATATGTCGTTCTAGAAGTCGTGATCGTCGAGGGAGACCTGGCCCTCGACGCCGACCTGGTATGCAGACGGCCGGCGCTCGAAGAAGTTCGTGACCTCCTGGACGTCCTGGGAGTCGAGGAAGGAGAACGGGTTCTTCGAGCCGAACCGGCGCGGGAAGTCGAGGGCGGTGAGGCGCTGGTCGGCGCAGTACTCGAGGTACTGGCGGACGTTCTGGGTAGAAAGGCCGACCACCCCGCCCTGGAGCATGTCCTCGGCGAACTGCGTCTCGCAGTCGACGGCCTCCTCGAGCATGGTGACCACGTCCTTGATGAGGACGCCGTCGAACAGGTCAGGCTCCTCCCGGCGGACGGTGTTTACGACCTGGAAGGCGAAGTTCATGTGCATCGACTCGTCCCGGAACACCCAGTTCGTCCCGGAGGCGAGCCCCTGGAGGAGGCCGATAGAGCGGAGGAAGTAGACGTAGGCGAAGGCCCCGAAGAAGAAGAGGCCCTCGATGCAGGAGGCGAAGCAGATCAGGTTCAGAAGGAACTGCTTCCGGTCCCCCTTGGTCCGGAGGGTGTCGAGAGAGCGGACCGAGTCCAGCCACTTCATGCAGAAGTCCGTCTTCTGGCGGATGGAAGGGATGTTCTCGACGGCCGCGAAGGCGGCGAAGCGGTCCTTCGGGTCCGGCACGTACGTGTCGAGGAGAGTCAGGTAGAACTGGACGTGGAGGGACTCCTCGTAGAGCTGGCGCGAGAGGTACATGCGGGCCTCCGGCGCGTTGATGTGCTTGTAGAGGTTCAGCACCAGGTTGTTCGACACGATGGAGTCGCCGGTGGCGAAGAACGCCACCAGGCGATTGACGAGGTGCCGCTGCGCGTCCGTCATCTTGAACCGAAGGTCCTGAACATCGGTGGAGAAGTCGACCTCCTCCACCGTCCACGTGTTCTTCACCGCGTTGCGGTACATGTCGTAGAACTCGGGGTAGGACATGGGCCTCAACGTGAGGCAGAGGCCGGGGTCCAGGATGTTCGACGGGCGCGATACTTGGCTCATTGGCAGGCTTCGCAGGCTTCAGGGTTCTCGAGAGAGCACATGACCGCCGCGGCGTCGGCCTCCGACACCGGCGGGGCCGACGCGGGGGCGGGCGGGAGGACGGAGTTGTCCACCGTCGCCTTGGAGATCTTGGTGGCGGGGCGGGACCTCAGGTAGTAGGTGGTCTTGAGCCCGCGCTGCCACGCATAGTTGTACATCGAGGACAGAGGTCCGATGTTAGGGCTCTCTACGAAGAGATTCAGGGACTGGCTCTGGTCGATGAACGCGCCGCGGTCGGCGGCCATGTCGATGAGGGAGCGCATCTTCATCTCCCAGGCCGTCCGGTACATGATCTTGAGCTCCGGAGGGAGGTCCGAGATGGCCTGGACCGAGCCCTCGGAGAGCTTTAGGCGAGAGCGCATGGCCTCGTTCCACAGCCCGAGGCGCTTCAGATCACCGACCAGGTACTTGTTGACCTGAATGAAGTCGCCGGACATCGTCTCCCTCTTGAAGAGGTTCGACACCTGCGGCTCGATGCACTCGTAGCAGCCGACGATGGAGGCGATGGTGGCGGTCGGGGCGATGGCGATGAGGAGAGAGTTCCTGAGGCCGGTCTCCTTGATGCGGGCCTTCAGCGCATCCCAGCGGTCCCCGTCGGGCTTCACGCCCCAGGCGTCGAACTGGAGCTCGCCACGGGCGGCGCGCGTCTCCGAGAAGCCGGGGTGGGCCCCCTTCTGCGACGCGATCTCCGAGCTCGCGCTCAGGGCGTGATAGTATATCTCCTCCGAGATGCGCTTGGAGAGCTCTCGGGCCGGCTCCGAGTCGAACGGGAGGCGGAGCTGGAAGAACACGTCCTGGAGGCCCATCAGGCCGAGGCCGACGGGGCGCCACTTCATGTTCGAGCCCCTGGCGGTCGGGATGGAGTAGTAGTTGATGTCGATGACGCGGTCGAGCTGCCTGACGGCGGCACGGACGGTCTTGGCGAGCTTGTCGAAGTCGAACCCAGAGCCGTCGGCCTTGATGTGGCGGCCGACGTTGATGGACCCGAGGTTGCAGACGGCGGTCTCCTCGTCGGACGTGAGCTCGAGGATCTCGGTGCAGAGGTTCGAGAGATGGACGGCGCGGCCGGGGAGGGCGGTCTGATTGCAGGCCGCGTTCGACTTGTCCTTGAAGCACATCCAGCCGTTCCCGGTCTGGGCGAGGGTCCTGATCATCCGCGTGTACAGGTCCTGGGCCTTCACCTTCTTGACGGCCAGGCCGGCCTCCTCGGCGGCGACGTAGGCGGCGCGGAACTCGTCGCCGTACAGGTCGGTCAGCTCGGGGACGGCCTTCGGGTCGAAGAGGCTCCAATCCTGGTTGGCGTTCACCCTCTCCATGAAGAGGTCGGGGATCCAGTTGGCGATGTTCAGGTTGTGGGTCCGGCGCGCCTCGTCTCCGGTGTTGTCGCGGAGCTCGAGGAAGTCGGTGATGTCGGAGTGCCAGGTCTCGAGGTACACGCAGCACGCGCCCTTGCGCTTGCTGCCCTGGGAGACGGCGGCGACGGAGGCGTCCAGGGTCTTGAGCCAGGGAATAATGCCGTTGGAGAGGCCGTTCGTCCCCTTGATGTGGGAGCCGCGCGAGCGCACGCGGGTGTAGGAGATACCGATGCCGCCGGAGAACTTCGAGAGGCGCGCGACGTCCGCATACTTCTCGTAGATGGCGTCGAGGGAGTCGCGCGGAGAGTCGAGGAGGAAGCAGCTCGAGAGCTGCTCGTGCTTCGTCCCGGAGTTGAAGAGGGTAGGGGAGCTCGGCAGGTAGTCGAAGGACGAGAAGGCCGTGTAGAGCTCGATGGCGTCGGCGACGTTGTCGGACAGGGCGCAGGCGATGCGCATGAAGAACTGCTGCGGCGTCTCGATGACGAAGCGGGACTTCGGGTGCTTCAGGAGATAGCGGTCGTAGACCGTCTGGAGGCCGAAGTACTCGAAGTTATCGTCGCGGGCCGGACGGATGGCGTCGTCGAGCTTCCGGGCGTTCGCCTGGACGAACTTCAGGAGGCGGTCGTTCGCCATGTCGAGAGTGTGGGCGAAGGCGACGGACTGGGAGAAGGTCTGGATACCGAGGCCCCGGACCTCCTTGCTGATGAACTCGGAGAGGAGACGGGCGGCGAGCTTGGCGTACTGAGGGTCCTCCACGGTGAGGGAGGCCGCGGTCTGGATGGAGAGGCCGTCGAGCTCGCGGGAGGTCGTCCCGTCGAAGACGCCGCCGATGGTCTTGGAGGCAACGCGCATCGGGTCGACGTCCGGGAGGTCGTTGCAGCACCTGCTGACGGCGCGGATGATCTTGTTGATGTCGGTCGGCTCGAGTGAGCCGTTCCTCTTCCGCACACGGATCACCGGCTCCAGAGGAGTCACCGGCTGAGAGGGGACGACAACATCAATTACCGCGGCTTCGCTTTGCATTTTTCTTGGCCTCCTCAGACAGTCTAATGATCTCGGCCTCGAGGCCGACTGACGCAGATGAAACGCCGCGCTTATGGGCAAGGTCCAGGCGGCAGAGCTCCTCAAGGCTAGACTTGAGGAACGCGGGGTCCCAGAGCCCCATGCGGGGCTCCACGGTCTTGCGGAAAACGAACGGGTGCACTTCAATACGCTTCGCGATGTCCCCCGAGGAGAGACCGGAGGCAGCGAGCAGCTCCACGCGCAGCTGCTGGATGACGTGACGTTGCAAGTATGCAATGATCCACCCCGTCTCGTCGGCACCGTCCTGGAGCTTGTCCAGGTAGGTCATGGCTTTGACGGCGTGGCCTTCACACACAGCTTCCACTATCTCCTTGGGGGTGAGATCCGCTGAAAAGGGTAGGACCGAACGGACGTCCTCCGGCCCGACAGGTCCGGAGGGAACTAGCACTGCGAGCTTGCGGATCTCTGAGGCGAGCTTTCTGAGACTCTTCCGGGAGTTCACAAAAAGGCCCGTCGCGACGCGCTTTAGATCGATATTATAGCGCTCGCCTTCTTTTACGACCCACGCGACCACCTCGTTCTTGTCGTCGAACGTCTTCAGCTTCGGGAAGTCAAGCCGGCGCGCCGTGTGAAGGTACTCGAGCTTCTTCTTCGAAACGACGATGAGGGAGTCCGGGCTCGTCGGGATACGCGGGACCTCGGAGGCCCAGACGATGAAGACGCGCGAGCCGCCGCCGATCGGCCGGCAGGCGAGCTCCTCCTCATAGGCGGAAAGACCGTCGCGCTCCCGGAACTCGTGGACGGAGTCCGGGAGCATGGAGGCGGCCTCGTCGCGGGCCGCCCGCTCCATGAGGAGCTCCTCCTCGCCGCTTATCAGAACAATCGTAGCCACCGAAGGCTAGATTACATCTTGAGAAGGGATACCAGCGCGTTCTTCCAGTGGAGCTCGGCGTTCGCGGCCGGGACGCGGAGAAGGGTAGCGCTGTAGGAGAGGAACGAGACCACCCCGGCCCGGCACTCGGGACGGTCGACGAACTGCCGGACGGCGGCGCGGACGACCTGGGCGACGGCCGAGCGCTCGGGGCAGCGCTCCGTCCCGAGGCCCTTCACGGCGGAGGGGGTAGGGGACTCGAGGGACGGGGACTCGAAGGCGGCCACCACGGACTCGTGGAGGGCCGCATACTCGGAGGAGCAGAGGGTCTGATAGAGGCCTGGACGGCCGCCGCACATCCTGACCGCGACCTCGTCCACAGCCTGACCGAGGGAGGCGGCGAAGTCGGCGACCTCGGAGGGGAGGACGGGGGACCAGCGGACCTCGCGGACGATCCTCGACCGGAGGGGAGGAAGAAGAAGAGCCGGATCTGAGGCCACCCCGACGATGCAGGACTTCCCGGGAGGCTCCTCGCAGAGCTTGAGCCAAGCGTCCTGGGCGGGGTCGCTCAGAAAGTCCATGTCGTCGACGAGGACGGCGCGGAACGGGCTGAAGGAGGGCATGGCCTCGAGGAAAGCGCGGGACTCACGGGCCCCGTCCGGACCGGGCGGGGCGACGAGGAGGTCAGACTCGTCGAGGACGGACTCGAGGAAGGATAGGGCGAAGGTCCTCTTCCCGACGTGCTCAGGCCCGCTCAGGACCAGGAACCTCGGGACCGACAGGATCGCTGCCTCCGCCTCCCGGCGGGAGAGCTCGTTGCCCACCGTCGTCAAGACGGCCGATCTCCCGCACGGAGAACGTGATCTCGTACAGGCGCCGACAGCGCGGGCAGCCCATGACGTTCACCTTCCCTCCGAGGATGAGCTGCTCCCCGAGCGCGCCGGGGGCGGCCGGGCATATCGGGCATATGAACAGCATTCAGTGGTTGAAGGACCCGCCGAGGCCGACGGTGAAGGTGTGCTTGCACTTCACGCACTTGTACATCGGCGACGGATGGCCGTCGGGGGAGAGCTTGTAGGCCCTCTTACTGTCGCATCGCTGGCCCTTGCTCCCAGGATCAGAGCCGCGGTTACAGCGCACGAACACGATAGGATGGTTCTCGGTCGTCATGAGTTCCTCAGGGGAACTCTACGGCGAGGTACGGCACGATGCGGGCGAGGACCGCGGCCTCGTCCAGGGTCCGGAACGGGTTGGAGAAGGCGGCGGCGACGCGCTTGCACTTCTCGAAGTCGGTCCAGAGCATAACCCAGCGCTCCCCCGCGCGGCCGGGACGGCTCGCGCGGACGACCTTCGGCCCCTCGGCGACGTCCTGGACCTCGATCTGAAGGAGGTCCTGCTTGAGGCGGAGGACGAACAGCGGGTAGCGGGCCCTCGCCTGGGGGCCGGTGGCGGGACGGAGGAGCCGGTTCGACGGCTCGCCGGTCAGGCCGTCGTACGCGGAGCCGTCAAAGGCCAATGTCGGCCCTGCGGAGCAGGGGGCGCGACGCGAGGCGAGACGCCATGTCGGAGGCGGACTGGTGGGTCTCGGACGGCCCATCCTTCTTCTTTTTCTTATTTGCCCCGGCGCTCGCGTCGGGCTTCACGGAGTCGACGTCCACGCCCTTCGACTTGAGGCGCGCGAGCTCCTTGTCGATCTCGCCCTTCCGGGACTCGGAGGTCCCGGCGTCGTCGTACTCGGCCTTCAGGCGGGCGACCTTGCGCTCGTCGATGCCCTTCTGGTAGTCGGCCTTCCCCTGCTCCCTCTTCTGCTCTTGCTTCTCCTGCTCGCGCGGGTTGACGCCGGCGGCGTCGTACAGGGTGTCGTAGACGGACTCGGGGAGGTCCTCCTCGGCGAACTGCTCGATCTTCTTGAGCAGCTTCTTCTTCGTGTCGCCGACGAAGCCGGACCAGCGCTTCTCGTGCTTCTTGTAGACCTCGGGCAGCTTCTCCTGGAAGAGGGCCTTCAGCAGGGTCGCGTGCCCCATGTTCTCCTTCACGTCGGCGCCGAAGCTTCCGCCGTCGTCGTTCATGATGGAGTCGAAGATCAGGTCCTCCTCGGGGGTCAGCTTCTCCTTGAGGTCGGGGATCCAGTCCTCGATGGCGGTGAAGAACTCCGCGGCGGCCGCATGGTCGTCGAGGGCCTTGCCGAGCGCGGTGTCGGCCGGGGTCGGGATCCTGGACTCGCCCTCGCTCTTGGCGCCGCCGTCCTCGCCGCGCGTGCCGAAAGCGTCGTCGACCGAGCGCTCGTTCTTCTTGCGCTTCGACTTGCCGATGGAGCCCGACATCGCGGTCGTCCGGAGGTTGCTCAGCATCTTGCGGAGCGCCTCCTGCCAAGTGTCGGAGTCCTTGCGGAAGTCCCATGGCTTGCCGGTGGTGCGCATCACGGGCTCGCCGTCCGCGTCCCGCTTGACCACGCCGTTCTCGTCGGTCTCGTAGGTGGAGCCGGTGGTGATGTACGCCAAGAAGTTCTGGATGGCGTCCTGGACGTCGGTGTCGTTGCCCTGGAGCTGCTTGCGCCCCACCATCATCATCTTGTTGCCGATGGACTGCGCCGTCTCCGTGATCTCCTGATCCGGATACTGCTTCTTGAGGATGTCCAGGACAGCCTTGCCGAAGCTGGACTCGATGCCGGCGTAAAGACGAATCATCGCTAGGACGAGGCGGATGGACGCAGCGATGACAGGACGGGCGGTCGCCATGTCACATCCGCCATACTAAAGGGCTAGATCCGGCGGCGCCCGCGGACGACGGCGGCCGTCACGCGGTCCTTGGGATAGTTGAAGTGGGACGCCATGTCCTCTTCGCTCATGCCGGCAGTGTACAGCCTCGCGAAGAGCTCGGCCCGGGCGACGACAGCCGCGCCCACCAGGGAGGTCCCCAGGATCTGCTCTGGGGTGCAGTCCATCCGCTCGCAGACCTCGAGCATCGCCCGGTCGGCGACCGCAGAGCTGACGACGGCAGACTTCAGCTTCCGGATGGCCGAAGTCCGGATCCGGTGGACGCGCTGGACCGGGAGGCCGGCCTTCTGCGCGTAGTCCCGGACCGTGATCTCCATGAGGTCGATGGCCGACACGGCCTCGCGCTCCTCGTCCGACAGGGAAGCCTCGCCGATGAGGGAGGAGATGTCGGACCGGTGCTCCACGGAGCGGAAGTCCTCGACCGCGTCGAGGTCGGAGACGATCTTCGGGGCGCCCTCCTCGGCGTCCACGTCGTGGACGGCCTCGTTCTCGAGGCCGGGGGAGAGGCCCTGATTGTAGACCATCTTGGCCATGTCGTCGGTGCGGGACAGGTGCTTGAACTCGTTGATCACCTCGTTGCCGACGATGTTCTCCGCGTACTTCAGCAGGCCGGCGTCGATGCCGTGGACCTTTCCGTCCTGGTCGACGGGCCGCATGATGAACCGCGGCTTCGAATAGATTTCATTACTACCATTCCACTGGCGCAGGAACCCGGCCAGCTGCGAGTCGTTCCAGCGCATCTTCCGGACATGCTCGACGATGGTCGGGTTGGCCGGCTGATGCTTGCTGGCCTCGCCCGTCCAGAGCGGGTAGTTGAGGATGTCGAGCGTGATCCCCTTGCTGCGGAGGAGCGCCAGGCCGCGCTTGCACTCCGGGCAGGTGGAGGCCAGGGCCTTGTTCCCCGATCCGTTCACCTTGGTCGCCCTGCGATGGCACTCGTGCTCGGTGAGCTCGTAGGGGAGGATGCGGTCCTGGCGCCAGAGGCTCTGGAGGGCGGAGTAGGCCCCCGGAGGGTAGCCGAGATAGCGCAGCATGTGGTCGCTGTCGATGGTGTGCGACTGCATCGAGTAGAAGTAGCGCTCGCTGTCGAAGCCGCCGAACTTGAGGACGTCCGAGACCCGCCACAGGGAGTTCGGGTTCGAGCGCTCCCCGATGACGGGGTCGATGCCACCGTTCACCGCCTCCGGCGCGAAGGCGAGGTAGACGGCCCTGTGCGTGATGATCTTCCCCTTCTTGGTCCGGGGCTCCTTGTAGGGGACGCCGTGCCCGAGCATGAGCTCGGCCTCGGTACGCGTGATGAGCTCGTCGCTCAGGTGCTTGAAGAACCACCGGGAGGTGAACTCCTTCTGCAGGAGACGGGCGCAGACCCTCTGGGTCGTGTCCGGCACCCGGTCGTGGTCTCGCTTGAAGCGCTTACGGACCTTCCCCTTGATCCAGGGGAACCACTGCTTCAGGAAGGCGTGGTCCGTCGGGATGGCGACCGGCCGGTAGACGATGTCCGTCGACCCCTCGCACTTCCTGGCACGCCTCTTCCGGCACGCAGTACGGCTCTTCTTGCAGGCCGAGCAGAACACGCACTCGATTTTCGAGGCCGACAGGCCTCCCTCCGCCACGTTCGTCATTCGAAGCCTCCTCGCGGCGATCGCTACGCCGACTATGGAGAGCGCCCGTGAATCCCCACGGGCAGGCGCTCACTATACCACGACCATCAGATCAACACAATACCGGGCAGCAGGTCTCCTTGAAGCATGGCGTGCTCCCTCCCGGAGACCGCCGGGGGAGACGTGTGGAGGAGGTCCAGGACCTCGGAGTCCTCGAGCGGAGGGGCGCTCTTCCACAGCCAGCGCTGTGCCTGGCCGACGCGCCGGCGGGAGGCCTGGGAGCCGGCGTCGCAGCTTCCGGAGGCGTACATGCTCAGGCGGTCCTGGACCGGGAGCTTCGAGCAGGCGGCGAACGACATGCGGGCGAGGCGCAGGGCGACACGGAAGCACTTTGAGCGGTCCTGGACAAGGTCCTCCCCGCCCCAGCCGGACTCCTTCGAGGGGTCGTTCACGAACTTGAGGCCGCCGTTCTCCCCGACGATGACCCGGGTCCGGGTCTTCCCGTCAGGCTCGGCCTTCCCCATCATCACCTGGGCCAGGCACCAGGAGCGGCCGGAGTCGCCCTTGGACAGGGGGCCGACGCCCGCGTCCACGTCCTTCCGGAAGGCGCTCTCCTCGAAGGCGATGGAGGTCAGGAGCGCGAGCGTCATGGCACGCCCGTACTTGCCCTGGAAGACCGGCTTCTCGGAGGGGTCGTAGGCGACGGAGATGGCGTCGTTCGCAATGCGCTCGTAGCGGGCCTTGCCCTCCTCGGGGGTCTCCTTGGCGTCCTTGACGTACGTGATGCCGGGAGGGGACCACATCTCCATCCGTTCGACGACCCACTGGTGCAGAGAGGTGACCCTGAAGGAGGGGAGCGAGGGCTCCGTGGAGCCGAGGGAGGTCCCCGGAAGGAGGGTCAAGAGCGCCACGAGGGCGAAGATGAAGTATGCTCGAGTTTTCAGCATGTTTCGGCCAACCGATTCAAAGGCTACTTCGACGCCCCGGGCCCCGCCCCAGGGGCCATCTCCAGGTACTGGAGAAGGCCGGAGGGGGTGGAGTACACCAAACGCCTGCGCAGCACGTAATACTCACCGTCCACCTTTCTGACTCGGCGGACGTCCGTCGGGTTCCTGAGCGAAACCCCGTCGAACCTCATGCTCGTCCCCTCGGGGAGGAGGGGCATGGGGTGCACACGGAACTCAATATGGACTGGGAGGTCGGTGAAAACGACAAACGTCCTCACCGTCCCCGAGGGTTCAAGAGACAGTCGTCCCTCCTTCCCTCGTCACTTCGCCTTCTTCTTCCCTTCTTCCGCCCGCTACTCGTCCCGTCCGGGGATCTACGACCCTGTGAGGGACGGCGCACTCTCTCCCACATCCTGACTCGCTCTCGCTATCTCCGCTTCCTTCTCCGCTCGCTCCGTCTCTGACTACGCTGCCGCTACTGGATGCTCCGACTTCGTCTTCGCATGATGAACCAAGGAAGGATCGAAAAGAAAGAAAGAAGGGAAAAGAGATCCCGGACGGAGGGGCGACGGGGAGACGATCCCCGGCTACTCCGAGCCGCGAGGGGAGGACGGTGGACCGGCCCTCCCGACGCGAGTTCTTCCTGACTGGTCTTCCGCGTCCGTTCGCGAGCCCGCTCGCGCGCTCCCGGATCTCGGCCCCGTCGGTCGTCGGGGCGAGAGATCCGGTCGAGTCGGTCCGGAGTATCGTGCTCCGGGCGTCCTGGCTCCTCTCCATGGCGGGGACACCCTACATCGTGAAGGAGATCTAGGTGAAGAAGACGTCCGGAGGGACGAGCAAGAGAGGCAGCGGGTACAGCTACACGGCCTCGAGGCCGAGAGGGAAGCCTCCGGAGGGGAAAGAGCGGGAGAAGGCCGTGGAGAAGTGCCTCAGGAGGATCCAGCCCGGGAGGCCGAGGGAGGCGTTCCGAGAGTTCATCAACGCCCTCCTGGACCAGAACGCGATCCCCCTGGAGCTCTTGAAAGAGGTCCCGGGCAAGCCGGGGATCGTCCAGAAGACGAGGTTCGACCAGCTCTACGACGCCTGCATGTTCCTGGCCTTCCCGAACTACCGGCCGATCGTGAGGGCAAAGGCGTTCGGGCCGGAGCCCCCGGCCGACCTGAAGCTCTGGCGGGCCCTGTTCCCGAAGGACCTGGGGGTCACGCACGTGATAGTCCGGGCCTGCTCTTTCCAGGAGGCCTTCGCGCTGGCGTGCGACTACGCCTGCCGGATGACGCTCCGGGAGAAGCGCCATATACCGACCGACCTGACCGTCCGCGTCCAGTTCCTCGGGGATAAGGCGGCGAGCCGCATGCTCGACATCCGGCACGCCGTGCGGGACCGGACCCGGAGGGTCGGCAACCATGAGGGGAGAGCCTATTCCCCCAAGGACATCCTCGGGGCCCGGATGGTCGCCATCGGCCTCAAGAACGGCAAGTACTCCATATTCAAGTACGTCGAGGAGCGGGACCTCCGGCACGCGGAGAAGGCCGGCCTCAGGAGGACCTCCGCGATAGACATCGAGACCTTCCTTCCGAAGGAGGATCCTCCGCCGTACGATTGCCCATGATTCAAGGGAAGTTCAACGTGATCCTGGACCAGGCGTGGGGCTCGAGCGGGAAGGGGAAGACCTCGGCGTGGCTGGCGGACCGCTTCGGGGCGACGACCGTCTCGAGCTCGAACTTCCCGAACGCCGGCCACACGGCGCGCTTCGCCGACGGGACGAAGTTCGTCGCGAAGGCGATACCGACCGCGGCGATCCTCAAGAAGGTCAAGGGGATGGGCATGGAGTGCTTCGTCTCCCCCGGGTCCGGCTTCGACCCGAAGCAGCTGTTCAAAGAGTGGGCGGAGTGCGGCTTTCCGAAGCTCCTCGTCCACGACAGGGCCTCCGTCGTCGACGAGACGCACAAGGCGAGGGAGTCCGCGGGCTCGGAGTCGACGAAGCACGTCGCGTCCACCATGCAGGGCTCGGCGGCCGCCATCGTCGACAAGGTCCTCCGGAAGTCCGACGTCAGGCTGGCGGGCTCGCTGCGGGGCTTCCTCACGGACTACCTCCGGAGCGCCCACGCGTCCATCCCGGGCTTCACGGAGGCCCATGAGGCAAGGTTCGGGACCGGGCCCGACCAGGGGGAGGCCCTGGAGAGCCTCCAGGTCGTCGACCCGCTCGAGTTCCGGACGATGACCCGGAACCTCATCAACTCCGGGGCGACCTGGCTCCACGAGGGGTCCCAGGGGTACGCCCTCTCCATCGACCACGGCTCGCACTACCCGCACTGCACCTCCCGCAACTGCACGCTCCAGGCGCAGATGGACCATATGGCCGTCCCTCCGTCCCTGGTCGGCGACGTCTACCTCAACCTCAGGACCTACCCCATCCGCGTCGGGAACGTCGTGGAGGACGGGAAGCAGGTCGGGTTCTCCGGCGACTTCTACCCCGACTGCGAGGAGCTCACGTGGGAGGAGGTCGCCCGGAGGGCCGGGATGCCGCCGCACGAGGCGGCGGCCCTGGCCGAGCGCGAGCGGACGACGGTGACGAAGAGGATCCGGAGGGTCGCCACGTTCTCGTTCGAAGGCCTCCGAGACGCCGCCCGGGTCAACGGGGCGACCAAGCTCGTCCTCAACTTCGCCCAGTACCTGAACTGGGACGACGCGGGCCTGAAGGGGGGCCGCGGCGCGTTCGCGCTTCTCTCGAGCAAGACGCGCGCCTTCATAGACAAGGTCGAGGAGGCAGCCGGCGTCCCGGTCGTCCTCATCGGGACCGGCGCCGACCACGAGGACATGATCAGCCTCCTGTAGGTCGGAGGGTGAGCGGACGTACTGTCCGGCGCGATGGACGGAACGAGCTTGACCCACGCCGCGCCGGCGCAGGCCTCCATAGGGCGCGCGCCCGGCGACAGCCTCGCCGCCGGGCTGGCGATGATAACCCTCGGAGTTATGATCCTGGCCGTCCTCTTCGCCTGGCTCGCCTCTCTCCAGCGCAGGGCGAGGGCGAAGGGCCTGGACGAGCTCGCGGCCGACCTCGGACTGAGGCCGGAGATGCGGAGAGCCCGCAAGCTCTCCTCCTCTTTCCCGCCTCCGGCCAGGGTCCCCACCTTCTCCCCGCGCCCGTACTCGATGGCCCCGCCGCCGGACGGGCGGACCCCGTCCGGCGGTAAGGTCGGGGAATGAAGGAGCTCGCCATCCAGGTGTCCGAAGAGGGAGTCCTCCGGGTGATCCTGGACGGGCGACAGGTCGGCCTCCTTCAGGAGCTCTCCGTCTACGCCGGGACGGACGGGAACACCTCGGTGAGGCTCAAGTTCCCTCCGAAGTCCGTCACGGACAGGCTTGGAGAGGAGAGCAGGAGGGTGCTCGAGGAGAACATCTCATCCCTGGAGGGCATCCCGTGGGTGGAGCTCGAGCGCGGGTCGAGCCCCGCGGCCGCGCTGAGCCCGCTCCTCGCCTACATCGAAGGCACTGGACGGGACAGCTCGGGGATGACGATGGACCAGGTGCTGGAGAAGGACCCCTCCTGGTACGAGCGCTCGCACGACTTCGTCCAGTGGCTCCTCCCGACCCGCCGGCGGAGCCTCTACGAGCCCGGGGCCCCGACCCTGACCGACGACGACCTGAGGGCCTTCAGGGTCCGGAGCGACCTCCAGAGGAGGTATCTGCGCGGCGCCTCCCGCATGGAGAGGTTCCTCGGCCTGCAGAACGGGCAAGGCGGGAGGCCGTCGTGGGTCCGCGACCGAGACCATAACCACAAGCGCATCTCCAGGCTCCTCGAGTCCCTGAGAGACCTCGGCTTCCAGGATAGGGCGGACCAGGTGCTCGCCGCCGTCATGGGGGTGGCGACGGAGTTCCCGGGCGTCATCAACGCCGAGTCCGTCGAGTTCTGGAAGAGGGCGGCCGGTGTCGGCGCCTAAGGCGTTCGCCCCGCGCACGGTCACGGTCGTCTGGGGCGAGGGCAAGGCCCGCGTCTACGCCGAGACGAAGGAGCTCTCCATGGTCAAGGACGTCGAGGTCGGGCAGGACGGGGAGCCGAAGGTCACGTTCAGGAAGCCGAAGACCGAGGCCGAGTACCTGATACTCGACGAGGAGATCCGGCAGCTCCGGGCCTCCGGGCTAGCCTCTATTCGGCGCTCGGGATAGAGGGGCGCTTGCGCTTGAGGTGGATACCGATCTGGTCGGGGTTGTTCACCATGTACTCGTGCACGCGCTCGAAGTAGCCGGGGAGCGGGTGCGCCGCGTCGCGCATCAGGAGCTTCTCGAACATCGTGAGGTCGTCCTCGACGCTCCACAGCCACTGCTCGGTGAACGGGACCCCGGGGGAGACCTGACTCCACATGTTGCCGTGCGGGAACATGAGGAGTATGTACTCCGTCTTCGTGAAGTGCGGCTGCGGGACGGCCGAGTACTGCTCCTTCCTCTTGATCGAGAGGAAGACCCCCGGCGGGAGCTCGATGCCCTCCTGGGTCGACGTGACCCAGCGCTTGATGCTCATCCACTTCGTCTCCGGGGTCTTCATTCCCGCGAGCTTCCGGCATTTGAGCGAGCAGGCGTAGAGGGCGGACGGCGAGAGGCCGCACGTCCACGGCCGGAAGTCGTCCGGGAGCCCGCTGACGCTGTGCAGCGAGTCCGCCCAGTATGACTCTTTCGAGATCTTCTGCTGTATTCTTGCGCGGGCTTCGTTGTCCATGGAGGTTTCGAGAATGAGCGCTACGACGGACGTTTTCTGCATCACCGACGCGAACGGGAATCTTCTCCCGCCCGCGGTCCAGGCCACCGTTCTGGCTAAATACTCGAGATCTCCCCTCTCGGCCAGGGAGCTGGTTATTGACCTTACAGAGGAGAAGGCGGACAAGTTCCAGGAGAAGTGGGTCGTGGGCTACGGGCACAACTCGGTGGCCGAGCTCGCGACCGTCCCAGTCTGCTTCGAGGGCGTGTCCATCGTCGCCTCCAAGTTCATCGAGTCGTGGCAGCGGGCAGGCTACTCGGAAAAGAGCACGAGATACCAGGTCTTCACAAGGGACTCTTTCATAACACCGCCGGGTGCCCCGGACACGATGAAGAAGTTCGCGGCCCGGTTCTACGACGCGTACGAGAGCCTCATGCCGAAGGTGACGCGCCGCATCGCGGAGATCGTGGGCGACAACCCGGACGACCCGAAGGGGACGACGAAGGCGCGCGCGTTCGACAATGTCCGCTACCTCCTGCCGGCCGGGACGGGGACCAACGTAGCCGCCCTGGTGAACCTCCTGGACGCCCGCCGGATGATCAGCGGCCTGAAGGGACACTCGAACCCCGAGTTCTGCGCTCTGGGGGAGAGGATGGAGGCCGCGGTGAAGGAGCTGGCCCCGACCCTCGTCAAGCACACGGAGCCCGACGGCTTCCAGATCCCCGTCAAGAGCGTAGGCGACCTGCCGGAAGGCTACATCTACAACAGTGGAGGGGTCTCCATCGCCGCAGCGTCCCCGTACGTGCGCCTGCACCGCCCGCACCTCATGCCGGAGCCGGGCCTTGAGCAGGCCTCGTTCGAGGCCCTCGTGGCAGACCTGTACGCGATGGACTGGCAGACGTTCAGCGGCGTGATGGAGACGAGGCCGAAGTTCTCGGAGGTCCCCGACGTCTTCAAGACGGTCAAGTTAGCCTTCGAGATCATGATGGACTACGGGGCCTACAGGGACCTCCAGAGGCACCGTCGCTGCGAACAGTTCGCCGAGCCCCTCTCCTCCAACTACGGCTATGTCGTGCCGGACGACATCGCGGGCTCCGACCTCGAGCGCGAGTACCGGGACGCCATGGAGTCCCTCGACTCGTACGAGGACGAGGCGGTCATACACGACCCGGACCTGTTCCAGTACATGGTCCCCCTCGGCTACCTGCACCGCTCGCTGTTCCAGATGGATATGAAGGAATGGTATTACGTCACGGAGCTCCGGACGAAGCCGCAAGGCCACATCTCCTACCGTAGGACAGCCTGGGACATGTTCTCGCTCGTCCAGAAGAGGCTCCCGGGCCTGGCGCAATGGTGCAGGGCCATCAAGCCGGAGGCCATAGGGCTCCACACCTGATCCGGGGTCAACTGCGCCGGCGGCGGGGCTTGTCGAGCGAGTGGGACAGCTCCGCCATGGCGTCCATCTTTTGGCTGACCTTCTCCCGAGGATGGAGGATCGGCCGATGGAAGACCTTCACGACCTCGAAGTAGAACTTGCCGGAGTCCCGGTCGAACGTCGGGACCTCGGCGATGGAGAGGCAGGGCCCGTCCTTCTCCGAAGCGGCCTTCGACTCCTTGGACAGGATGGACTGGTCCACGGGGTCTCGGCTGTAGCCGCCGACCAGCACGCAGGTCAGCATCTTGCGGTTCCCGTCCGTGTAGAGCGGGCTTGAGCCGCGCCGCGGGCAGGTGGCGGAGACCTTGCAGGTCTTGCACAGGAGCTGGAGAGAGTTCGGGGCCGGCATGCGGGCACCTTACCGGCTTTTTATCCGTCCTGCGGTCAGTCATGAAGGACATCGTGCAGGAACCGGACGTGAAGGAAGTCCGGGAGCTCGGCCGGGAGATGAAGGACCGAGGGGTCCTGGAGGTCGACACCTCCTCCGGCTCCATCGAGTGGATGAACCAGTTCGCCCTCGACACGATGGGCTACACCGCTGAGCAGATAGGCTCGATGTCCGTGTTCGACATCTCCCCGGAGAAGTTCCATGACCGGGTGAGGGAGGACATAGTCGAGGACGCCGCGGGCCGGGTCCGAAAGTTCTACGTCATGCCGTCCCGGACGGCAGAGGGTAAGGTGGCATGGTGGTACGTGCTGCAGACCCGCGTGGCGGGAACCAGGCACTGGGCCTTCGCCGAGCATATTCAGACCACGCCGCAGTCCGGCCCGCCGTTTGCCTTCATGACCATGCAGATGGACATAGTCAACAGCCGGGCCTCGACCGATATGCGGCTCGGCGAGCTCGACGACTGGGTGCAGCAGGAGATATCGCGCATTGACGGCGACGTGGGGACGGTCCGCTCCCAGGTCCTCGAGGTGAAGGGACTCCTGGAGAAGGCCGAGGCCGCGGCGCTCTCCGCCGCCGCCGAGTCGACCGCCGCGAAGAACGCTTCCCTGGCGACGCAGCAGGAGATGAAGAGGTACGCGACGAAGGAAGAGCTCGAGAGCCACTTCTCGAAGTTCGACCAGTTCGAGGAGGAGAGCACGAAGACGACGCTCGAGATCCTCCGCCTCATCAAGTCGGACGCGGCCCAGCAGGAGCGCCTCAAGACCTACGAGGAGCACGTCCGGAAGACGACGGAGACTGCTGTGAAGGCCATCGAGGCCCAGGCCTCGAAGTCGGGCAAGGGACTTTCCCGGAAGGTCACGGTCCCGCTCTTCGTCATCACGACGCTCGCGATGGTCCTCCAGTACGTGATCCAGCGCTGGGGGGCGGCCTTCTGGCCCTTCAGTCCTCCATAACGGACACCAGGGACTTCGCCATCCGGTCGGCGACGACGGGGTCCACGGGGCCTCCCCGCCGGGCCTTCCCCCGCACCGAGTTGAGGGCGTCGAGGACGTCCTCCCCGACCGGCATGACGTAGAGGGCGTCGACGTCCTCCCGGGAGAGGTGAGGAACTGCGCGGCCCGCCCCGTCGGGGTCGGGAGAGGACACCAGGGCGAAGCAGATGCGGGAGAGGCGGGAGACGTCGGCGAACTCGGCCGGGCCAGCCTTCTCCAGGTGGGAGAGCCGGCGGATCCTGGACTTCATGAGGTCCATGAGCTCCGGCAGGTCCGCCGGGGACACCAGGAGCTCGGCGAAACCGTCCTCAGCTATCTTCGCGCTCGTCTTCACGCCAGCCCTTACGGGGCCGAGGCCAGGACCTACGAGAGCGGCTCCTCCATCATCGGGCGCGGACGGGGCTTCGGCCTAGCCGGGGCTGGGGTTGGGGCTGGGGCGGGGACCGTCCCCGCGTCGGCCGGGGCCCGGACGGTCCCGTCGTCGTTCCCGGACTTCGGGGGAGCGGAGACCTTCAGGTCCTCGATGGCGTCCTGGACGCCGGGGTCCCGGATCCAGCGCTCGAACTCCCGGATGGGGTCGTCGGTCGTGCTCTCGCCGGTGACGTCCGGATGGTCGGCGACCTCGAACTTGTACTCGTAGATCATCCCGTCGAGCGTGACCTCGGCGACGTAGAGGCCGGAGACGTCGATGACGAGGACGTCCTCCCCGTCCCTCTTCTTCAGCTTCGCGTCCCAGCCCTTGGCCTTCGCGTCCCGCTCGAGGTCGGACAGACCCTCGTCCTTCGGAGGGGAGTCCGCCATGCGGACGGCGGACAGGCGCCTGAGCATCCGGACCGCGGCGCGGCGCCCGACGGACCCGGAGCCGACCAGGTCGGCGAACGCGGCGAGGGAGCGGGCGAAGGCCTCGGGCATGAACGACATGCGCTCGAAGTGCTCCCCGCCGGGCAGGTCTCTTCCGAGGAACTCGGCGATGGCCTTCAGGGGCTCCTCCGTGGAGACCTCCTCCGAGTCCGACGGGTCGTCGACGGCCTCGATGCGGACTCCGAACGACTTGCCGGTGGCCCTGACGTGGACCTCGACCGGGCCTCGGGTCCCGTAGAAGGAGTCGCGCCTCCAGCTGGAGGCGCCCCACTGCTTGACCGGGAAGTAGCGGCGGACGTCCTCGAGGGACACCATGGCCGACAGAATGGGACCTCTCATCTCCTCGCCCTCATGACAAAGAGGCTACGTCGCCGCCTTGACGACCTCCGAGGCCTCCAGGATGAGCTTCACGAGCCCGTTGAAGCTGATGTCCTCTGCCCCCTTGAGCCGACAGGCGGCCGCGGGCTGATGTCCGCCGCCCTTGAAGTGCTCGGCGAGCTTGTTCACCGGGAACCCGCCCTTCTTTGAGCGGAACGAGACGCAGAGGTCGGTCGACCCGGACTCGTTTGAGTAGAAGAACCCGACCGCGACGTCGCAGCCCTTCTTGTCCAGGAGCTCATGGCCGGTCTCGGAGATAAGCCGCTCGGTGCAGTTGAAGAACCCGAACTTCAGGCCTCCGGCCCCGACGAACGTCGAGGTCTCGGCGAGCCGGAACGCCTTCCCCTCCGCCTTCTTGATCAGGACCTTCCCGAACCGGATGATCTCGTTCAGGTCAAGACTCCCGTTCGAGGCGGAGGCGAGCAGCGCCTTCTGCGTGTAGAAGGACAGGGCGTTGGCGACGGCCCCGGCGTCCTCCCAGTCCGGGCTCGTGTCCTTCCACGTGTCGCGGACCATGCAGAGGTACGCGAACTTCGCCCACTTCTCGAGGTCGTCGCGGTCCGGGCACAGGACGCGCATGACGTTCCTGAAGGCCAGGCTGGCGCCGCTGTCGTCCAGCCCTCCGAAGACGCCGCCGAGCCCCTCGACCGCGAGCTTCGAGGTCTCGTGGTGGTCGAGCACGATGGACGACCCGCCCTTCCACTCCTCCCAGCGCTTCAGGGGAGGGGTGATGTCGACCCAGAGCTGGCCCGCCTCCGGGACCACGCCGTCGTGGTCGACGGTGTCGTACGTGACGAACTTCACCTCCGGCGCGCGCTCGACCTTGGCGAACGCGGCGAGGCAGATCATCGCGGACGAGGTCCCGTCCGGGCAGAAGGCGTGGCTGTAGATATTCTTGACCTCGAGGAGCTCCTCCCGGGTCGGGCGCTTGACCTCGCTCATAGCGACCACCTCCTGGGCGCCCAGCCGGTCTCCTGGACCTTCGCGGCGACCTCCCTCGCCTTCGCGTGGAGCTGCTCCGGCGTCCCGTCGTTGTCGATCACGAAGTCGAAGAACTCGTCGGGGATCGTCGCCTGCTCCGTCTCGGAGCGGTGCGGGAAGGGCGGCCCCGGGATGGACGGGCGCTTCACGCGGACGGCGACGGGGAGGAAGTCCGGGGCCGAGAGCTTTCGGACCATCCGGAACTCGTGGACGTGCCGGAAGTCGGCGGAGCAGGAGAAGAAAGAGCCCCCGTCCTCGGGCGCCGGCGTCCTCTGGAGGTCCGACCTGATGATGCCCGCCATCCTGTCGTACGAGTAGAGCATCCACCTTGACCCGTCGCGCTCGAAGGTCTGGCCGAGCTGGACGTGGACGTTGACGGACTTCCTGATCCAGGTGTCCCCGTACATCAGGTTCATGAGCTCGCAGTAGCGCTGGAGCGCCTCGCGCGGCGAGAGCCAGAAGCTCGGGTGGCCCTCCGGGACGAATATCCTGGCGTTCCCGAGCTTGCCCGGGAGGTAGGGGAAGGCCCCGGGCGTGCTCTGCCTGGCCTCGTACTCCCAGTACGCGACGTCGGGATGGAGGGTCCCGACCAGCCCCTCAGGGACGTTCTTCGAGCTCGCCGAGGAGACCGTGAGGCCGAGGCTCGTCATCTCGGGCTTCGGATACCGGAGGTCGCCGGCGTTCCGGTTCGCGCTCGCCCCGAAGAGCTGGCGCTCGGTGAAGCCGTATAGGTCGGCCATATGGCGCTTGGCCGGGTCGGCGAGGCCGACCTTCGGGGCCTGCATCTCGTCCACGAAGACTTTGGAGAACTCGTCCTTTCCGGACCCGGAGAAGCCGGATATGCAGATCAGAAAATGCTTGAAGGTGTATGGCCTCGACATGTCCTCACGGTACACCCGAAACGGGCCGTAGGTCGGGCTCGAGAGCCCATACGCAAGGCCATCGACATGGAGGAGACCATCGTCCTCGACCTTCAGACCCAGAGGCTCGGAGTGCTCCGGTTTACCCTGAGCGCCGGGCCGATCGGCAGCAAGTCGTGCTGCACCATCCGCATATCCGGCGTGAACGGCGAGGACGGAGGGAGCGCTCTGGAGAGCGCTCTGACGAAAAAGCTGACCCTGGACGTCGAGGACCTCGAGCTGAAGGACGCCCTGGCGGGGACGAAGTTCGACGTCCCGAAGGCCGCGTCCTGGATCGCAGAGTCGGCCATCCTCGCCGAGCACATCCAGGTCATCACGTACCTGGAGAGGAATGAGGCCTGGAACATGAAGGTGACCCGAATATCCGACTTCTACAACTCCTTCAGGCCGGTCGCGAAGGAGGTCATGGCGCGCGCCAGGAAAGCTTGCGTCATGGGCCACATCTCCAAGCTTTCCAGGTTCTACCGCAGGGCCGGAGAAGAGCTCGACGCCGAGGACCTCTTGCTCGCGTGGCAACGCCCGATCGTGCGAGAGGTCATGGGGTCATAGAGACCTTGAGAGACGGCTGACGAGCGAAACGACCTCGGGCCAAGAGCTGACGAAGTCGAGGTCCGTCTCCGTCTCATTGTAGAAGGTCCTCCAAAGCCGGCCCGAGGCGAGCGGATTCCGCTTCTTCCAGCTCCGTACATGGGATGGCTTGTCGTCGACGAAGACGTCCCCTCCGAGGAAGTCCTTCTGGTGGATGTGCGCGACGTCGACAGGGTCGGCGCCGAAGTGCTCGACGAGCCAGGCCTCCCTCTCGTCCTTCCACGTCTTGCTCACGAGGTGAGGGGCGGTGGCGAACAAGATCCTGGCCCCCCGCGCCCTCATCGTCGCGACCGCGGCGACGGCCTCCGGGTTCGGGATCATGGACGTGGCGAACCCCGGCCGGGCGACGACCGCGTTCATGTGGTCGCGCTCGGCCTGCGAGGCGAGGACGGCCGTGAAGTCCCACTCCTTGAAGTGAGACAGCGGGAACTCGTAGCCGAACTCCTCCTTGATGTGGCAGCGCGCCTTCTCGTGGAAGTCCGTGCAAGGCCCGTCGACGTCGAGTATCACCTGAACGCTCACTCTGTCATCACCCTTCTGACGACCGTGTCGTCGATCTGGTCCTTCATCCACTGCGCGTCCACTCCGTGCCTGACGGCGGCCCGGCAGAGGGCGAGGAAGTCCGTCATGATGGCCGACGTCAGGAGTGAGTAGTCGGGATGGCGGCTGTCCTCCGGGTAAGCGCGATCCTGGCAGAACAGGGTCATGTCGTCCTTCAGGAAGGACGTGGGCGAGGCCAGCCTTATGGCCTCCCGGATGAACTGCCCGGAGGACCTGGAGGCGGACGGGTCGTGATGGTCGAAGACCTTCACCCCGACCTCCGGCCTCCTCATCGCGGCCCCTATGAAGGCGAGGGCGAGGAGACTCGTCCTGCCCGTCCCGCGGTCCTTATCCTGGACGGAGACGAGCCACTCGAGGACCGGAAGGCGCGAGGCGAGGGCCGGGTCCAGGGCCGCCACGGCCGCGTAGTACTCCGAGAGGATGCTCACGACGGATAGTACAATAGGGCTTTCCTAGGGCATCCCGTCATGGACGAGATGACCGCCGTCTTCACGGAGGACATGGTGACGCCGTTCTCTTTCGACGAGGCGGCGGAGGCGATGCGCGCCGCCCTCAGGGACGCCCTGAAGGGCCAGAACCCGTCGAACGCCGCGCTGGCCCTCGCCCTGGCGAAGACCGCGCTCGAGACCGGCCGCTGGAAGTACATCCACTGCTTCAACTGGGGCAACATCAAGGCCGGCAAGACATTCGTCGGCATGTACACCTCCTTCGCCTGCAACGAGGTCCTCAACGGGAAGGTGGTCTGGTTCGCCCCCGGGGGCCGGCTCGACAAGAAGGGCGGCGTCGTGGTCGCCGAGCACTCCCCGGTTCCCCCGGGCCACTACCAGACCAGGTTTCGCGCGTACGCGAACCGCTTCGACGGCGCCTATCAGTACGTCGAGTTCGTGGCGTCAGGCCGCTACGTCGACGCCTGGAACGAGCTCCTCGAGGGGGACGCCGACGGGTACGTCATGGCGCTCTACCGGAAGGGGTACTTCACCGCCGACCCGAAGATCTACGGGAAGGGCGTGAAGTCCCTGTGCGAGGAGTTCAAGACGAAGCTCGACGGGAAGGTCTGGCCGAAGCCGGACGTCGTCGACCTCGAGTGGGAGCGCATCCGGGCCACCATCCGCGGGAACCTGCTCAACTACCACGTCCTGTCGGACGAGGACCGCGGCAGCCTCCTCCATGTAGCGTAAGGTCCTACATGGACCTAAAGTCGCTCTCTGACGCGGAGCTCCTCCGGCTCCTGGACGACGTGTCCGCGGAGATCAAGGAGCGGAACAACATCTTGCCCAAGTCGGTCGGAGAGGCGGTCGTGGACGTCCTGAAGGTGCTGCAGAACATCGCGGCCGACGCGCCGAAGAAGTAGGCATGGGCTCTGCAGGCGGGGCCCGCCTCCGCCAATAGAGCTCAACCGAAAAGAAAGAGCGCACTCTTTATGGCCAAACTAAGCGAGATGGAGATCCTGTGGGAGCCCGAGGTAGGGACCTGCTCCGAATGCGGGGACGGGGACTGCCTGATACGGAGGTTCTCGGCGTCCGGGACCGTCAGACGCTTCTGCTTCCCCTGCTGGGACGCCGCCCAGGACCCGCACGTCATGTCGAGCCAGGAATGGCGGGACGACGAGCGTGTGATGTTCGAGATCCAGCCGGAGTTCCCGGCCGAGGAGCCGCCGTCCCGGGCAGCGTAATCTCGGCGCGTGGAGCCGAGAAGAGACCTTAGCGCGGAGGAGAAGGCCGGGGGCCCGTCGATGGCGGACTCGCCTTCCGAGTACTTCCGAAAGGCGCGAGAGTTCGCGGAGAAGCACTACTGGAAGGAGATGGCGAACATCTGGGGGACGAAGTTCTCTGACGTCAGCCCGGGACACTTCTTCCTCGAGTACGTCTGGGTCGTCCACGCGACGGGCTTCAACGCCGGGGTCGTCGCGAAGATGCTCCCGCGCCTGGTCCCGGCCTACGGGCTGCGCGACGACGGATCGGGGTGGGATCTCCTCGCGGACAAGCCTGAACCGGACATGCTTGCCTCGGTGCTACCAGTCTGCAACAATCAGCAGAAGGCGCGCGCGGTGCAGAGGACAGCGCGCATCATGAGGGACGCCATGTTTCCTCGCGACAGGACGGCCCGCGTCGAGACCTGGGAGGAGTTCAGGCAGGAGCGGCTGAGCTCGGCGGAGAAGATGACGGACCTGCCCTACGTGGGGAAGATCACCTGCCATCACCTAGCGCGCAACCTCGGGCTTCTCGACTCCGTGAAGCCGGACCTCCACCTCGTGAGGATGGCCGACCACTGGGGGTTCAAGGACTGCGTGGCGATGTGCGAGGCGATGAGGCCTCCCGAAATGCCGCTCGGGATCGTCGACCTCATCCTCTGGTACGCCGCGTCGACCTTCGGAACAACGGAGGCCAGGAGGCCTGGGGAGCGTTGAGCCGTCAGAGGACCGTCACCGTATACCACTACGACGGGACCTACCATTCGACGGACATCGAATGGGACCTGAACAAGAGGGTGATCGCCATCTTCCCCGCCCCTCCTCCGTGGATCGTAGACGACTCGTACATGATCCCGCCGGGGACCCTGATCAGGGGAACGCTCGTGAAGACGAGCCTGGAGCATCCGTACAGGGTCGAGCTCCCCGGCACCCCGGCGTTCGTCGTCTGGTGCCGCCCTTGGGAGAAGGGCGGGGGGCTGGGGATGACATCGAGACTCATGAGGCTCCGGAAGCCGACCCCTGAGGAAATGGTCATGCTGGACGTCATGCTGGGGTAGGCCTTCAATCGGGAGACCATGTCACGATGACGCCCTCAGAGGTATCCGCACGCCTTGTCCAGCTCGCCTCCTACGTCGAGGTTAGCCGGCGCCCGTCCCTGTCGTTCCTCGCCTCCCGCCTCGCGGCCACCCTGCTCGCGACGGACCGGACGCTCTCCGAGGCCGTCGGCAAGGCCCTGGCGGAGAAGGTCGCGAGGCTGATGCCGACGGAGTTCGACGGCAGCACCTACGACACGTCCGACCGGGGCAAGGGCTTCAAGGGAGGCTACATCTCCTGGGCGATGGACCCGAACACCTGGGAGGCCGCTGGCATCATCGGCGGCATCCTCTTCAGCTGCTCCTACGACCCGGAGGACTTCACCTCGGAGGCGCCCGAGGAGGGCGCCCAGGGCGGAGAGGAGTGGAAGGGCCACTCGAAGGGCGAGGCTGCCATCACGCTGAACGTCGAGTGCGGCTACTACAACAAGAAGTACGGGGGCGGCGTCCAGGACCGCGTCCCGCTCGGGACCTGCACCGTCCTTCTGAACGCGCGCGAGCAGATCATGGAGGCCGAGATCGACGACCCGTCAACCTTCAAGGCCGGCGTGGCCGGGCTCGTGCAGAGGATCAACGAGAGCCCGCCGGACGAGGCGGTGTCCGAGGGGCGGAGGCGCAAGGCGCTCCCGCCGACCACGTCGCCGGCCACGCTCCTGAAGTGGCTCGAGAAGCAGAACCGGACGGACGTGTCGCGCTCGGAGATCAACGACCTGGTCAAGTCCGTGAGCGAGAGGACCGACAAGGCGCCCGGGACGGTCCTCGAGAAGGTCAACCAGTTCTTCCGCAGCCGAGGCTGGCCGATCAACGAGCGGGCCTAGCCCGTCATCACGGAGTGGACGAGCAGGAAGTCCCCCGCCTCCCTGATGGCGTCCTTCAGGGCCCGGTCGGCCTTCTCGGACCAGTCGGAGTACCACTCCCGAACCTTCCCGTTCGTCCCGATCAGGACGACGACGGTCGAGTTCTCGGAGCCCGTCCTCTCCCTCCGGATGAGGTACGAGGGCCTCCCTCCGCGCTCGATGGCGCCGTAGCAGAACAGGCGTCCCCATCCGGGGACCTGCTTCTCCCAGATGGTCTTCTGGCTCGGAGGGGCCGGGCGCGGCAGCTTCTGCCTCGCCCTGACCGACCCTTTGTGCTTCCTGGGCAACACGGACTGCGGTACGGCGGACGACTCAGGACCTACGACCAGAGGACCTCGGCGACCGGAATCCACTCTCTGGTCAGGGTCCTGACGTCGAACGTGTAGTGGACCGGCGTCCACTGGGACGAGACCTCCATCCTGACCGTCCGCACGTCGGTCTCCCCGTACGTCCGATAGTCGGACAGCGCCCCGGCCTCCTTGAGGGACCTCAGGACCTGCTCTACCGCCAGGCTGACCCCGTTCGCGGTCTTGTGGAGCCCGACGTTCGCCTGGGCGAGGGCCCTGTAGAGCGTCCAGAACCCCTCCTGTAGCTGGCGCTCCGTCAACGCCTCTTCGCCCGGGCGAGCGCCTCCCGGACTACCTGGGCTACCTCCTCGGTGAAGGGGCGCATCACGCGGACCACCTGAGGGTGCTCGAAGCCCCGGTTTATCGGGCTGTCGAGCATGAGAACGACACCCCGAGGGCGGTGCTCAAGCCAGCGCAGCGCATAGTCCGGGAAGTCGTCGAACAGGAGGCGGCCGTAGACGAGGCCCTTCTCGTGCCCGACCGTGACCGGGAGGTTCGGGACGTGCTCAGCGCACCACTGGACCTTCTCGGTCCAGGCCCCGTAGTTCGTGCTGGGTCCCTTGGTGAGGACGGACGTGGAGAAGCCGGCCTCGAGTATGAGCTCGAGGACCTTGAACCCGTCCTCTATCCTGTCGAGGCCCCTCCAGAACCCGGGGTACCTCTTGATGAAGTGCAGCCTCTTGGAGAGCCAACTCGGAGTGTCGCGGAGGTCGGACTCCGTGATCTCCGGCTCGCCCGGCGAGGCCATGGCGACAAGATGCTCCCTAAGCCGGCCCTCGAAGTCGGCCAGCGTCCCGTCCAGGTCTATGAGCGCGCCCTCAGCGCCCTCCGGCGATCTGTTGTCCATCGCCGGAGGTTACGCTCAAGGCAGGGCCGCTCAGCCCTTGAACTTGTCGTGCAGCGAGGCCGCGATGAGCTGGTCGAGGGCGGCGTGGAAGCCGGCCTCGTCGTCGCTCTCGAAGGCCGCATTGACCTCGTCGAGCGCCTTCTTGGTCATCTGCTTGCCGACCTTGCCCGGGAGGGCAACGGGGGCCTGCTGCGCCTGCTGCGCCTCGGGCGCGGCCTGCGCGGGCGCCTCGTCCTGGGCGCGGATGTACATGGAGGCGACCCTGCGGGCCATATCTTCTTGACTGATTTGTGCCATTGGTTGTGTCCTCGGACCTTGTGAAGGCTCGCGGACGCATGTCCGCCGCGGTCGGGACGGGAAATCAAAGGCCCACCGCCGTACTCTCGGACGACCATGACCGTCCACGAGGGAGGCCTCGACATCCCGGTCCGCACCCTCCCGGACAAGAAGAGCGCCATAAGGTGCAAGCAGATATCCTCCGTCTGGGTGGAGGCCGTCTTCCCGGCAGTTGTCGTACTCACGACCGGGACCCACGTCCACCTGTCGAACTACCTGGCGGCCTGGGAGTTCGACCCGGACCCGGAGATAGTGGACAAGGTCCAGTCCGGCCTCGCCTACGTCTTCAGGGCGAGGTGGCCCCTAGAGAGGTACGAGACCCTCGAGGGGGACCGCGCCTACTCCATGGAGCAGATCTTCGACGCCGACTGCGAACGCTATCACTTCCACGAGCTCGCCAAGGTCTCCTACGACGGGCTCCGGCACCGCTGGAACGGGCACGACGGAAGCCTGAGGATCCTGTCGCAGACGCATGTCGACGCGGCCGGGGAGATGATGTGGCCGCTCGGGAACCAGCGGGAGCTCCTGGTGAAGAAAAGCGGAAGCCGGGCCGGCTTCTACCGTCTTCCGCGCGGCGCCTACACATGGCGACGCGCGGCCGGAGACTTCTAGCCCTCTCCGCCCGGGGAGAGGCGGACGATGGGCCCCGCGAGCATTGTCATGGCCTCCTGGTTCATCCGCACCCCGGGGAGCTTGATGCCCTGGCGCGATATCTCGGCGACCAGGGCGATGACCCGTCGATAGTCCCCCATTGCCGACCTGGCGAGCGCCACGGACAGCTCGTCCTCTCCGGCGACCATGACGTCCTCCCAGAGCTTCCCCCAGCCCCGCAGGGCCTCCTCCGGGGAGTCGGCGGGGAACCGGGCGATGCAGACTGTCATCCCGACCGTCTCGGTCTGGATCTTCGCGTACACGACGTCGTCCCCCTGGCCCGTCACGGCGCCCCACCCGACGGATATCTGGTCCGAGGGGAAGCCGAGGCGACGGAGGGTCTCGCACATGCCCCAGGCGTCCAGGAGGTGGCGCGGGTGCTGGAGGACCGACCTCGCGCCCTTCCCGACGCGGCGGCGCAGGTCCTCGAGCTCGACCTGGTCGGCCAGGACGAGGGCCGAGGCGAGGTCGTCGTCCGTCCCGACGGAGCGCCGAACGAGCACCGACTCGGGGAGGGTCTGGTACTTCCGGTAGGTCTCCATATGGTCCAGGGGGACCTGTATCCCCTCCTTCGCGAGCTGCCTCTCCGCAAGGTCGAGAATGTCTTCGAACGCCATGAGGACGACCTTACCCCCTCGGCTCCCGGAGTGACTCCCGGATGTCCTCGTGCAGGCTTATGAAGTCCGCGAGGGCGCCGACGGAGCTCGCGGCGAGCGCGCGGAGCAGGCCGAACGTGGTAGCGCTGTCGGACGAGCTCGCGTAGACGTGGGTCAGGGACTCGACGGCGGTGTCGACCACGTCCTTCACCGACTTCTTCCACGCCCTCTCGTCCCTCGGCGGCTGTTCCTTCATGTGGGCGGTCACGACGTCGACCGCGGCCGCGACGTCGGAGCGGAGGTAAGAGTGGTATTCTCGGACGTTGTTCGGGAGCACCTCCCAGTCGTCGGCGAGCAGGTCTCCGCTGTCCCTCGGGTCCGACGGCCATGTCCCGTAGGCGGCCCCGGAGCACCGGCGGATGCTCTTCCCGTCCGAGTACGGGCCGTCGACGTAGATGTACTGCTTGCCCTCCCAGGACTTTCTCCTGGCCTTCGCTCCGGCCTGGAGTGCCGGGATGATGAGACTGAAGTGCATGCCCGAGCCTACACCCGGGACGGGGCCGGAGATGCCGGGCGCCCGGGTGTAAAGGACGGGATGCAAGACCTGTTCGCGGGGACGACGGCCGAGGTCAGGGACTATCAGGTCCGGACCTGCGAGACCGTCTCGGGCCTCCTTCTCGGAAAGGACCCCGTCCACTCCGTCCTAATCAACTCCCCGACCGGGTCGGGGAAGACTGTCATGGGCCTCGCCCTGGCGAGGCTGGGGAAGAGCCTGGGGAAGAAGGTCGGGTGGACGGCGATGCGCCGGAACCTCCTGAAGCAGACGCTCAGGATGAACGCCGAGTTCGGGTTCGGGCTCGAGGACATGGTCATGGTGTCGATGTTCGACCGAGAGCCGCCGTCGGGGATCGACTGGCTCATCGTCGACGAGGCCCAGCACGACGCCACGGCCTCCATGGCGAGACTCCACGCCGTGGCGAACCCCGAGCGCGTGATCGGCCTGTCGGCGACCCCCTACAGGACGGACCGGGCGAAGCTGTCGTTCGACAAGACAGTGAAGGCCGCGGGGATCCAGGAGCTCATCGACCTCGGCCACCTCTCTCAGTACGACCACTACACCATCGGATCGTGGACGCCGGAGGAGGTCGTCGACACCTACCTGATGGACCCCGAGGGGTGGGGAAGGTCCGTGATGTTCTTCCTGACGATGAGAGAATGCCGGGAGGCGGAGAAGGCTCTGTCGGACGCCGGGGTCACGTGCGAGGTCGTCTGGTCGGGCTCGGACCGGGAGGCGCAGATCGAGAGGGTGCGCCGGGGAGAGACGATGGTCGCAATCTCCATGTCCCTCCTGGCGGAGGGGCTCGACCTCGAGGAGCTCCAGACCGTCTTCGTGCGGCCTTCGCAGCGCGGGCCGACCCTCCAGATGGCCGGGCGCGTGCTGAGGGTCCTGTGCGGATCGGGGCCGAAGCGCATCGTCCAGTGCGGGGACACCCGGTATCCCTTCCTGAGGGCGGCGAAGGCTCGGCAGTCGTACTCCCTGTTCGACGGGCGCTTCCTTTCCATGACCCCGAACGGGAACGTGGACAGGATGTCCAAGCTGTGCCTGGACAAGCTGGTGAACTCGGCAAGCCCGAGGATGCCGAACTTCATCGTCGAGGCAGGCCGGACCCGTGCGCTCCTGCAGGGGAGGCGGGCCAGGCGGGGTTCGCGCTCCACCCGGAGGGACCCGCAATGACGAACTTCAGGACGGTCGTCCTGAACGGCGGCATCGCGAGCGCCCCGGCCTACGAGGACCATCATCGCGCAAAGAACTGGCTGGCGATCCTCTCCGCGGACCCCGTCAGGCCAGGAGGCCTGGACCGTCGCTTCCTCCCCCGCGGTAACGGCGAGTTCCTGTACGTAGTCCACCATCTGTCCCTGTTCGACCCGGTCGAGTTCGGGGCGGACTACGTGACAACCCTCGGACGGAAGCACCCGAAGAGGTGGTATGGGGTCGTGCGGGAGCTCTCGGAGTCCCTGATCGAGATAGAGCACGTCGGAGGGGCCGTAGCCGCGATCCTCCGCTCGCAGCAGCTCCGCCCGCCCGTACGCTCCGCCGTATGAACACGACCCAGAAGTTCGTCTACATCGTCTGGATCCCCCTCATGGTCCTCTCGTCCGCCCTGGCCGTAGTCTATTTCATGGGCGAGACGGCCGGGGCGGCCTCCGCCGCCCCTCCGTCCCCGGCGCCCACGCCGGCGAGGGTGCGCCCTTACCTAACGGAGGAGATAGAGAGGATGGCCGCCAGGGACCACTGCGTCCTCCGGCGCCAGAGCTGCGACGAGCGCGGCGTCTGCGTGTCGTGCTTCGGGTGCGGGGACGGGCTGAAGTACCTGGGGACGGCGGAGACGAAGTGCGCGGGGCCGTCCTCCTGCGTCAGGCTCGAGACCAACGAGGACTGGGAGAGGGAGAAGGTGGACCTCGGCTGGTGCGAGCGACCATCCCCGGAAGTATCCGGGCCTCCGGCGTATGATGGGGGGACCGAAGGAGGTCGACCATGACGAGCCTGCAGAGCATTCCGTCCCTGAAGTATGAGATCCACCAGCTGGACAGCGTGAAGGTCCGGTCGAAGCCGGCGAAGGCCGGAAAGGAGGCGACCATCGCCGACCTGACGAGCCGGTGCGAGCTGAGCGTGGACGGGGGCCCGTGGCTCCAGTCGACGTCGAGGTTCTGGGGATCCATCTTCTCCATGTACGGGATCTCGGCCTCCATCTTTCGCTTCTTCTCGCACCAGGAGGTCCTAACCCGGATCTGCGAGCGCCGGACCACGAACACCCTGCGCTTTTGCTCCGAGCCCGGCGGGAGGATGCTCGCGGTCTCGAGCCCCCTGAAGGAGCCCATCTCCGTCAAGAGCCTCCGGGGCCTCGTAACCTCGCACGAGCCGCGCGAGGTCTCCTACGACCGCGGCGTCGCGTCGCTGACGATGATCCCGAGGTCCGGCGTGAAGGAGGCCAAGATCGGCCCCGACGCCTTCCGTAACGAGTACGTCGTGGACGTCCCCCTCGACGGGTACGGCGGGCCGTCGACCTATCTGTCCCTTCTGCGCCTCGTCTGCCTCAACGGCGCGGTGGCCAGGGTCCCCGAGTTCCGCAGCGACGTCATCGTCGGCAAGGAGGAGCCCATCCACGCCCTCGCGCGCGCCCTCTCCACCTTCGACGCGGAGGAGGGGTACTCGGCCATCCGGACCAGGTACGACGTGGCCCAGAAGTCCCCGGCCTCGGTCAGGGAGTGCCTTGGCCTTCACGCTCTCCTGAAGCCCCTCGGCGAGAAGGCCCTCGGCCGCTACGGGAAGGCCGTGGGCGATCTGCGCGGCCTCTACGGCATGGCCAACCTCAACGAGCTCTCCGACAAGCGCCAGCGCGTGCTGCCGGCGAAGTGCACGGTCTACGACCTCATCAACGTCGCGTCGGAGACCTCGACCCACGACGAGCGCGGGGCGAACTCCCTCCGGCTCGAAGCCTGGATCGGGTCCCTCCTGCGGGAGGAGTACGACCTGGAGGGCGTGGCCCAGAAGAAAGGCGACTTCCGAGCCCTTTTCTCCGACGGCAAGTCCCCGGCGGGCGCCGCGAAGGCGTGAGGGCCGAGGGCCTCCTCCGGAGGATAGGCGAGACGGCCGGCGACGCCCCGAGGTCGCTGGCCGTGTGCGTGGAGGCGGCGACCGGAGACCCGTTCAGGGTCCTGGTCGCCACGCTCCTGTCGCTCCGGAACAGGGACGAAGCGTGCGCCGCCTCCACGAAGCGAGTGCTGGAGCGCTGGCCGAGCGCGCCCGAGCTGGCCTGGGCGGACGAGGCCGAGCTCGGGGAGGCCGTGCGGCCGTCGAGCCTCTGGCGGACGAAGGTCCGCGCCCTGCAGGAGGTCTCCAGGACGCTCGTGGACTCCCACCTCGGGAGGGTCCCGAGGACGGTCGAAGAGCTCGTGAAGATCAAGTGGATAGGCCGGAAGAGCGCGAACCTGATAGCTACCCTGGCGTACGGGGAAGAGGGCCTCTGCGTCGACACGCACGTCCACCGGATATCGAACCGCCTGGGGATAGTCGACACGAGGCGCCCGGCGGAGACCGAGGCCGCCCTCAAGGCCGCGCTCCCCAAGGATCTGTGGGCCCCGGTAAACGACTGGCTCGTCTGGTTCGGCCGGACGACGTGCAGGCCCGTGGGGCCGAAGTGCGGGGAGTGCCCGGTCCGGGGCGACTGTCCTAGCCGATCCCCGCGTCCCTGAGAGCGCCCGCGAGCCTCTCCCGGAACTCTTCGGCGTCGTCCTCGCTCTCGGAGTCGTACCTGACCTCGAGGGAGACCTTGTGCCGCGTCGTCCTGACGTTCCCGGGGTAGACCGAGTACTCCTCCCCGGTCCCGCAATAGGGGACCGGAAGGGTGTCGTGCAGGTACGGGGTGACCGGGGAGAGGCTGACCTTCAGCATGTCCTCTCTTACACCTAGGGTCCCTTGACCGTGTTGGCGAGCTCGAGGATCTTCCTGACGACGTCGTCGGGCACGAAGACCGCCCCGTTCCTTACGACGAACCCGTGGAACCGGAAGAACCCGTGCTCCACGCTGTACTCGACGGTCTCCCGGCGGGGGCCGTCGGCTCGGATCCACTCCTTGGATCCCAACGAGAACCTGACTTCCCAGTCCCAGTATCTCACTCCCGTCAGGGCTTATCGAGAGCTCAGGCGTCGCCGAGGCCGCTGCCCGGAGAGGGGAGCTTGTGGATCACCACCTCCGGCTCGAACGGCTCCTTGCACCCCCGGCACTTCGGCTTCTCCCGGCGGTGGGCCATGTCGCAGCAGTAGCTGCACCGGCCGCCGTTTTTCTCCGGATATACGGCGTGCGGGCACTTTCTCCGCTTGTGCCCTCCGGGGTGTCCGCAGTGGGAGCAGGACCTACCTTTGGCCTCGATATTGACGACCCTGGATACCTCGCCCTCCTCGGGCTCCTGGTCCGCGTCCATGCCCCGGATCCTACGCTCGGTCAGAGATAGCGGAGGGCTAGCGCGTTCAGGAGAACGTGCAGGATGTTGTCGACCACGATGAGAAGCCACACGGCGAGCCAGTCCGGCTTGTCCTCGTGCTCCCCGGTCTTCGAGCACTCGGACCACGGATGGTTCCTCTGGTACTGGGCCTCGACCTCGAGGTCCTTGAAGTCGAACATGACGGTCGGGGGCACGCGGGCGATCCCGACCTTGAAGACGTGCTTCGGGGCGAGGAAGTTCCGCGCCCACACGACGTAGCGGGCAAGCCTCCACCGGTCGACGACGAAGTGCGTCCCGGCGATGAAGGCGAGGGCCAGCGGCGACCGGGTGAGGAGGAGGAACGGGATGGAGTAGGTGACGGCATGGGCCGCCGCCGCCAGGTTCCTCTTCGTCTTCTCGGTCGCCATCCAGCTACTCTGGAGGATGTAGTCCCCGACGGCGTGGGCCACCAGGGCGTCTGCGGTCACGAGCATCAACGACCGTACGTGCCGAGCGGGACCTCGGCTTGGACCTCCTGGAGGATCTCCTGCGCGGCCACGGCGGGGTTGATGGCGTCGCGGATGGGGCGGCCGACGACGATGAGGCTGGCCCCGTCCTTCACGGCCTGGGACGGGGTCCCGACGCGCTGCTGGTCCCCGAGCGCGGCGCCGGCAGGACGGACCCCGGGGACGAGGAAGAAACCCTCGGGGAGGGCCGACTTCAGGCGGGAGACCTCGAGCGGGGAGCAGACGAAGCCCGACAGGCCACAGTCCCTTCCGTGGTCGAACAGGTCGTCGACGAGGTCCGATATGCTGAGGCCGCGCGGGCGCGCGAGGTCCGAAACGTCCTCCTCCTTCATGGAGGTCAGGACCGTGACGCCGAGGAGCTGGATGCCGAAGGGCTCCGCGGCCTTCACGGCGGCCTCGAGGGCCGCGCGCTGCTGCACGTGGAGGGTCATGAGCTTGGCCCCGAGGTCCCCTCCCGCCTTCACCGCGCGGGCGACCGTCTCGGGGATGTCGTGGAGCTTGAGGTCGAGGACGAGCGGCACGCTCGTGCTCGGCCACCACCCTTCTCTATGGGCCGCGATGAAGAGCTCGAGCCCTACCTTGAAAGCCCCGACGTGCGGGTAGAGGACGTTGATGAGCCTGTCGGCCTCGGCCGAGCTCGGGACGTCGAGGGCAAAACAGATGGGGTTTCTCATGGCCGCGAGCGTACGCTCGCGACCGGGCCGGACAGGAGAGCCGACTCTATCTCGGACCTCAGGGCCGCCCTCTCGACGGGCTGCCCGTACGCTGCCGTCGGGAGCCCCGCCAGGCACGTGAGGGCATAGTCTCTCGCGGTAGGCCCTATGGCGCCTCTCACGACCAGGGAGTCGAGGACCATCCCGAGCTCGGGGATCTGCCCGTCGTCCGACGGGGCCTCGTATCCCGTCCCGACCGGGTACTCTGCCCCGAGCGTCTCCCTGCGCCGCGACTCGGAGTTCGCGATGTCAGCCCCGGCGGCGTTCGCCACCATGTAGACATAGTGGCCCAGCGATGACTTGCGCGGGTCGTGGGCGCTCGGCATGTGGTTGCGGCGCGCGATGACGGCGCAAACCTCCTGGAAGTAGTCCTCGAAGTCGACGCCGTCGGGGGAGCGAAAGTGCTTCCTCATGATCCGCCGGACGTCCTCAGAGTGGGCGGAGAGGTCCACGCCGAGCGGGGTCCCGTCCGCGGCGGCCCGAGGCCAGGGGAGCCACTCCGTCCGCGGCGCGGGCACGTAGTCGCCGCGCTTCTTGGCGGCCCTATACTCTCTGGCTCTCTCGGCGGACGACATGCCCTCGCGGGCACGTTACCGGGCATACAGACTACCAGTTAATGTTCAGGCGCCTGGCCTTCGCGGCCAGGTGCACCAGGTCATCGCGGTCGAGCCCGCACTTGAGGACCTCGGACATCGCCTTCCTCAGCCTCTGGAGGACGAGCTGCGGGCCGCGGACGCGGTACTCCTCGAGTATCTCCCTCTCCCTGGGGGAGACGGGGACGTCCCTGTCTTTCGGCGCGAAGGGAGGGAGGTTCGCCCGGCGCCTCGACCTCGGCTTGAGGAGCAGGTTGTCGGCGACGGCCTCGACCTCCAGCCTTCCCTTCCAGAAGCAGACGTCGATGTAGCAGCGGTCGCTCGTCTTGAACCGTCCCGTCCGCCTCTCCATGATGGCCTTCTCGGGCCCCCCCCCCTATGGTCTTGAGGAACCTAGGCCTTATGGCGTCGAGCTTGGTCATGCCGTAGGTTACAGGCGCGGCGTAGTACGGGCTCCCCATGGGAGTCTCCTTCGGGTTTCACTGGGTCGACCTCGACACGGACCTCATGGAGATCGGCCTGTCCAAGAGGGCCAACAAGTTCCTCCGGAAACATCAGATCAAGAGCATCCAGGACCTCCTGGCGAACAGCGACAACATCCAGCGGCTGGCGGACAGGACCTTCGGGGTCGGGCCGGTCACCGTCGAGGAGGTGAAGGGAGTCACGATGGAGCTGTCCCTGAAGTTCGGGAAGGGCGTCGTCGCGGTACTCACCGTCATGAACGCATGACCTCCCAGAGGATGACCTGCCGCGCGTAGTCGAGACAGGAGGGGTACCGGCCGTGGAGTCTCTTCACGAGCCTCTCGTACCCGCCGTCGTCCTTCTCCCAGCTCTCGCCGGTCTCGTAGCAGCCGCAGAGAGGGCAGTGGACGGTGATGGAGGGCTCGCAGTAGTCGAGGTAGAACGGCTCAGACTCGATCTCGTCGTGCGAGAAGGCCGGGAGCCGGTCGAGGCGTTCGTGGAGAGGCTTCCGGGCGTAGGATGGTTCGTCGAACATGGGTCAGACGGAAGAAGGCCGGCAGATCCCGGACGAGGTGAAGGCTGAGGTGATCCTCGCGACCCTGCGGCACGGGTCAGACGACAGGCTTGTCCAGACCCTGATGGGCATGATCAAGGTCTCCTCCCTCATGGTCGCGCTGGGCGCGGACGTGAGCGACAAGTTCCGGTGCTTCGTCATCGCGGCAGGGAAGGTGGCGAACGAGGTGGAGGCGGCAAAGTACGTCCGGTTCCTCCGGTCCGCGCGGGAGGACGCGGCCGTCCGGGAGCAAGGAGGCCGCGTCCTCGAGGAGGCCGAGCGCGCGGTCCTGTCCCGGTTCTCGGAAGACGGCATGCAGATGGCGCTCTTGACGGTGGAGGTCATGGACGAATGAGCAAGATCGACGACTTCGAGCGGGAGACGCAGTCCTGCAAGAACCTTCTGGAGGACGTGAAGGTCCTCACCAAGCTGAAGGTCGAGGACATCGTGTTCACGGGGGAGGCCTCGGACGGGGCCAACCCGGACAAGAAGAGGCCGTGGAAGTCATGGTCCCCGGACGACCCGAAGAAGCTCCTCGTCGAGGCCATAAACCGGCCGGAGACCAGGAAGCTCATGGAAGACATCATCGAGGCCCGCCGCATGAGGGCGAAGAACGCGGCAATAGAGGAGTGCCAGAACTTCCTGGAGAAGTACGTGGTGGCCCCGGTCATGGAGGACTAGGCCTCGAGGACGTTCTGGACGAGCGCCTCGTCCGCGATCTCCCTCAGCTCCTCGGGCCCGAAACCCGCCTCGATAAGGTCCTTGAAGAAGCGGGCGACGGACTTCGAGAACTGATAGGACGCGCCGGCCCTGAAGCCCTTCAGCAGGCTCTGGGCCTGCTCGACGTCCTCCGGCTTCCCCCAGTCCACCGACAGGCTGTGGTGTGTCTGAGAGACCCTCTCCTCCACCACCCCCAGCCTGACGGGGAAGCCTATCACGGTCGGATACTCTATCCGGATCTTGAACTCGTAGACGGGGGAGGAGGCGCAGGCCACGGAGATGTGCTCAATTATCGGACCCTCCCATTGGGCAGGGACGACGGCCTGCGCCCCCGCGGCCCCCTCCACGGAGAACGCTATGGACGCCCTGTAGGGGCCGACGTTCACCGACCAGGCCCCGGTCTCCCTCTCCCTCAGGGCCTTCTCGGCGGCGGACGTGACGCTGTCGAAGAGCGGCTCGAGCCTCTGGAGGAGACGGTTCACTTACCCCTGCAGCCTTGGCCGTGGACCTTCTCGTCCTTCCGAAGGACGATGGAGAGGTCGGAGAGCGAGCACCAGACGGACTCCATGCCGCCGATGCTGCGGGGGTTGGCGACGGACACCGTCCCGCGCCCGTCCTTCGCGACGAAGAGGAGCCCGGTCTTCCCGTAGTGCTTGGAGTTGCGGTCGTTGATCCGCACCGTGTCGCCCTTCTCGGCCACGGCCTTGGTGAGACCGCCGGCCACGCAGTCGGCGCAGGGGCACCAGTGCGCGTGCCGGGCCATCGCCGCGGCGCACTCCGCGCTCCCGCACACCATCGGCTCCGGGACCCTCGTCCCGCACACGAAGCACTCGTGGCCGACGAACGCAACGACCATCTCCTGGGCCGCCCTCATCGCCGCCCTCGCCTCCTCGTGGCCGTGCCGGTCGCAGCCGTGGTCGGAGAGGAGGTGTCTCGTCGACTCGACGAGCTTTCTGAGGACCTCGACGAGCGGCCACGGCTGGTCCCCGCGGAGCTCCGGCATCCGGAGGAGGACCGAGGCCCGCTGGCGCGCCGGCATGCCGAGGAGGGCATCCCTCATCTGCTCGACGCCGGCTTCCCACCCGCGGTCCTCCCTCTCCTCGTCGGAGAGGCCGAGGGTCGCGTCGGAGGCCTGGTCGCTCGTCTCTTCGGTGCTCGACATGGGACTGCGTCGGCCGCCCCCGGCGCCTGGGCCAAACCGAGGTTCGGGAGGGACAGGGGAGGCCGCACCACGAGCGTACGCTCGGGGATGACCGGAGAGGGTCCCTCGCGAGGGACGACCGCAGCCGACGCCTGGAAAGGGCTAATAGCCAGGACCCTGACGGAGAGGACGAAGTTCGAGACGGACCAGGTCTTCTGGCACGCGGAGGCCCAGCTCTACGTCTCCGACGTCTGCGTGATAGTCCTGGGGTCGGCCTCCATCCGGAGGACGGGGGACCTCCTGGACGTCGAGGTGAGCGTGAACAACTCGAACCCGGACGGCCTCAGGGGAGCCAGCAAGGTCAAGCACGTCGGGTTCGCGAAGACGGACGAGGACGAGCTCATCCAGATGATGGCGCACGTCGAGCGCCTGGCCGCAGTCAACGCGCCCGGACTCCTTCAGGAGACGGTCACGAGGGTGATCGAAGGATGTCTTCCGGAGGCCGGGATGGAGGGCGTTGAGCTCGCCTACGGGAAGGCTCTAGCCCGGTCGGTGATAGATTCTTGAGGGCCCTCGCCCTCCTCGGCGACCTGATGGCCCTGGCCTGCGCGGTCCAGCTCGTCGCGGCGGCCCGGTTCCCTGACCTCTGGCCGACGGCCGCCTTCCTCGGGCTCGGCGCGTTCCTCGTCCTGAAGCTCGCCTCCATACTCAGGAGGTGACCACGTCCTGCGCCACGGCCTCGGCGGCGAGGCCCAGGACGTCGAGCCCTCGCGCGCTCTCGAGGGAGAGAAGATCCCGGACGTGAGACTCGAGGTCCGGGAGCGCGACCTGCCTCCAGAAGGCTATGGCCTCCACGGCGTCCTTGAACTCCCTGCGGACCTGAGGGGACTGGACCATAACCCTCGGGCGAGCGTCCGCGGTGTCCATGTAGACGGCAATCGCCGCCTCGTGGCCGAGCACGGAGACCTTATACCTTCCTGTCGGGATCCCCGAGGGCTTCGGCTTCGTGTCCGCGAGGAGGCAGACCACGTCCTCGACCACGTCGTCCGCCTGCGCGCGGATGAACTCGGTCAGCGTCAACAAGGCGCGACCTTACGCCTCCATGACCTCGACGGCGAGGAGGTTCCCCTCCTCGCACTCGACGGGAAACCTCTCCCGGAGGATCCTCAGGTAGGGCTCGACGTCCATGGAGCACACGCTCTTCACCTCGGAGAGGCAGACAGCCAGGCGTGCTGCCTCCCTTCCCCCGAGCCCGGAGACGGACGCGGATAGGAGGACCTGGCCCATGTGCTGGGCGGGGACGACGCCGCCGAAGTCCTTCGCCCTGTCCGTGAGCAGGCGCTTGACCTGGCCTATCCCGTCGTCGTCCTTCAGTATCTTCGCGAGCAGCCCTACGCGGAACGCCACGTCCCCGTCGGACAGGGGCTTCAGGTCCGAGAGCCAGGACCCGGAGACGGCGTCCTTCAGTGTCGCCATCCCCGATCTTACGGGCGTACGGTCGTCCGTGGAAGAGGAGAAAGACCACGCAGTGGTCCTGCTGATCCGGAGGGAATGGCAGGGCCCATTCCACTTCGTCGCGAAGACGGACTTCCTGAAGTCCCTGGACCCGAGCTCGGCGAAGGCCGAGGTGGTCGGCCTGACGAAGGAGGAGGCGGAGTCCGTGGCCCGGGACCTCAACCTGCTGGAGGAGGTCCTGGGGTCATGACGGAGCACGTCCTTCAGCCGGAGGGCTCGATGGTCTGCGGGTCCGCCTGCGTAGCCATGGCGCTCGGCATCCCGCTCGAGGAGGCCGTTTCCAGGATGGGCCACAGGCGCGGCGTGCGGAACAGGGAGATGGTGGCCGCGCTCGGGGGGAGGGCAGCCGCCCGGAGGTTCGTGCCGTGGCCGGGCGTCCCGGACGTGCCCCCGGACAGCGTCGTCCGGACGAAGGGCCCCAAAAGCCGGCATCACCTGGTCTACCTCGCGCCCGACGGCCGGCTGCACGACCCGGGGATATCGGTCCCCGCGCCCAGTCTCTCCGTCTGGGCGGACTGGCTCTCCGAGCTCGGCTGGCGCCCGGTGAGCTACCTGCCGCTCAGGAGCCTCCCGAGCTCCTCCTCGGCCTCGGAGACGGTGTCGAAGGGCCTGGAGCGGACGACGAGCGAGGAGCCGTCCAGGGAGGTCCCGATGGCGGCGGCGGACCAGGAGGGCCTCACGCAGAGAAGCCCTGACACCGTCGACACCACGTAATGGCGGAGCGAGCGCCGGAATGCCACGCAGGACGGTACGCCCTAAGAGCCCATCACCTCGAGGACCGAGAGCAGGCCGAGGGGGTCGGAGAGCGCCTCGAGGAGAGCGTCCAGGTCGCGGCCCCTGACGGTCTTCACGCCGAGGCTGAAGGCTTCCGGGAGCTCGGCCGTCGCCCAGCCCTCCCGGAGGGTCCCGGGGACCCTCCAGAGGAGGGAGGCGGGGTCGAAGCTCAGGTAGACGGCCCAGGATCCCCCGCTCATGTGCTCGTTGCCGACCGAGACCTCCAGGTGGCCCCGCGGGGCGCCGACGACGCCCCCGTCGGACAGCCAGGCCCTCCAGGCGTAAGAGCCTGAGGGGAGGGGCCTGAATCCGGTGATGAGCACGGCGAGGGTAGACGCCGTAGGTCCGGACCTCCGGGACTTAGGCGGGGGTATGAAGGTCCCGGACGAGGTCGAGGGAGAGCTCCGCGCGGCCATGAAGGCCAAGGACATCGGGTCCCACAACCTCTCGACGGTCGACTCCGAGGCGGGCGCCTGCTGCATGCGGGTTCTCGGGCGAAGGGGCCTCGGTCCCTTCAGGCTCGCCATCGTCTGGCCCGTCGTCACGGTCGAGGTCCTCACGGGGACCCCGGACGCGAGGAAGTTCACGCTCGACATCCGAGAGCTCGTGAAGGACGATGCCGCTCCTTAGCTGGCCCTTCGGGCCCCCGGCGCCCCTGAGGGCCGCCATAGAGGGCGTGGCCAGGGACGTGGAGGACACCGTCATCAGGTGGGAGTCCGGATCCCCGAGGTGGGAGGCGAAGGTGACCGTCGGGCTCTGGGACGTCGTCCGCGCCTCCGTGGAGCACGAGTTCGTGGACCCGGGCCCGGGGCGCGAGGGCGTCTACACGCTGAGCGTCCACATCGACTCTCTCGCCTTCGCGAAGGCCGGGGCGCCGGGCGGGCCCCGCGAGATCATGAGGACGTCCCGCAACATCAAGACGAGCCTCAACGTCGTGAACCCGACGCTCGAGTCGGCCCTCGAGGACATGAGGGAGCTCGGCCGCCAGCACGAGCAAGTCCTGTTCGACCTCCTCCGACAGAGCGCGCAGGTGTCGATGATGGCCGGCATCTCCGCGGAGAGGGTCGTGGACGCCGTGAGGACGGCCATAGTGGAGGACGTGATGGAGTCGTAGGTCCGGGCCCCGTCCCGGTAGCCCCGGGGATGCCGAAGGAGCAGTTCACCTACTATCCGACCCCCGAGAGCCCGTTCCGCGAGGCCCTGGCCGCGGTCGTCGGGGAGGAGCCGCCGGACTACGTCCGGGGCTTCGGGTTCCACAACGTGCCGGAGGACAAGCAGGACGAGCTCCAGTCCTGGTGCGTCCAGCGGGCGAGGCCGGCCTGGGCGACCGGCCTCTCCATGATCGAGGCCGCCGAGCTCATCGTCGCGGGGGCCGTCGAGAACGCGAACATCGGGCCCGACCCCGCGGAGGCCATAGTGCGCGAGGTCATGGAGTCCTAGCGTAACCTCGTGCATGACGACGCTCCGGCAGCACCTGGACGAGATGGTCGCCGAGTGCGAGAGGCTCGGCTCCGCCCTCGCCCTCGGCGAGGAAGACCCTCCGACCGGGAGGTTCTTCGTCCCCGGGACCGGGGGCGGGGACGCCTGGGTGGTCAGGATCGGCGCCACGCCGATGGAGCTCGCCTTCGTCGCGAAGATGGAGCCCGCGTCGGAGCCCGAGTTCAGGCTCGCCGGCTACGGCTGCCCTCCGGAGGCCGGGTGGACCACGGACTTCGACGACGTGATGGAGGAGCTGCGGGAGAAGGCGGGGGTCTACGCGGTCATGCTCTTCCACGTCGTGACCGAGCTCCGGAGGGAGGGCGTCGACGTGCGGGAGGTGGCCGACGAGGTCGACGTCCGGCACGTGATGGAGTCGTAGGCCGACGGCGCCGGAGAGTAAGGGACAGAATGGCCAGAGTTCTGCAGCGCCTCGAGGACGAGGCCCGGGGTATGGCGGCGAAGGTCCGCCGGATGCTCTCCGACGTCAGGGAGGGGGAGATCCTCATCACGGGGGCCCCGAGGGTCATCGACCAGGAGATCGGGCTGTCGGTAACCCGCTGGGGAGTCACGGCTTCGGTCTTCGTCTGCGGGGTCGCAGTCCGCCTCCCGCACATCGGGGCGCTCGGCCGCCTCGACTTCCCGTCCGCCGTCCTGACCGGTCCGGAGGGGAGGGTGACAAGGAGCCAGCTGGAGCTCCTCGACGCCTGGCCGGGCCTGGTCCCCAGGTGCTGGGCCTCGGAGGTCCTGAGCGTCTGGGACGGGCGCGAGGACGAGCTCCGCGCGCTCATGCCGGCCGAGGACGTCCGCGAAGTCCTGGCCCTCGGCCTCACCGTGCAGGTGATGGCCTCGTGACGCCCGAGGAGGCCGGGGAGCGGGCGGCGCGGGAGGCCGAGTCCTGGATCGGGGAGGTCGTCTCCCGCGAGCCGAGGCAGGGGAGCATGGAGACCAGGTCGTGGGGTCCCCCGGGGGAGTGGTCCGCCACCGTGACGGTCCTGGCCCCCGTTATGAAGGAGGGCCACAGGACGAGCTGGAACGTGATGGCGCCGAGGGAGCCCGGGGGCGCCCCCCAGTTCATGAAGCCGGAGGAGGCCGTGAAGGCCGTCCGGGAGACCGTCGAGAACGCCGCGAGGTTCATGCTACCCCTCCTGAGGTGGGCCTGCCGAGCCGGCTTCGACCCGCACGAGATCGCGGACGCGGCGACGGTCCGGGAGGTGATGGAGTCGTGAAGAGGACAATCCACAGGATAGCGGAGTCCGTGACGGCGGAGACGGCGGCCTTCCTGGACGAGGCGCTGAGGAGGGACCCGAACCTCGACCAGGAGCCGAGGACCCTCGTGCTCGGCTCGGCCGGGAGCTGGTTCGCGGTCGTGCTGGTGGCCCCCTCCTACCCCTCCCACCCCGACGACGGGGTCGCCTGGGACATAGAGGTCCGGACCAACGGGGACCCGGAGCGCGAGAGGATGACGAAGGACGAGGCTGTCTCCGCGGTGGAGACGTCCGTCATCAAGATGCTCGGGGACCTCGAGGACAAGCTCGCCTGGCTGCGGTCCCGTGGGTTCGACCAGCAGGAGATCCTGAACGACGTGACCGTGCAGGAGGTCATGGAGTCGTGAGCCCGGTGGACGAGGCGTACAAGAGGCTGGTCCGCGAGGCCCGAGAGTGGGCCGACCGCGTCAGGGTGAAGAAGCTCGCGTCCGAGCTCGCCACGGGGCCCGAGGGGTCGCCGAAGGTCTCGCTGAGGTCGGAGACCAACGGGCGCCAGGTCGCCATACACTGCATCGCGCACCTCGGGACGGCGATGGGCATGCCGGACGGCGACGTCGAGCCCGCCCTGAGGCTCTACGAGAGGGAGGTCCGCCGGATGCTGGACGCGACGGTGCCGGCCCTGATGTGGCTGAGGTCCCTCGGCGTCGACCCGCACTCGATGGCCGACGAGGCGACGGTGCGGGACGTCATGGAGTCCTGATCAGGTCCCGTAAGTCCTGACGCGACGGCCTTAAGGGCGGGCAGGAGACAAGCAGATGCCAGCAAAGGACGAGAGAATCTACGTGATGACGGACGCCGACCGAGAGGTGGCGAGCCAGATTGCCGGGGCCGCGATCGCGGAAGTCTTGCGGAAGGAAGGTCCAAAAGTGGTGGAGAGCATTTTCGTCGAACGCGACGAGGCCATCAAGGCCCACATCTTAAAAAGTCTCCTGGCGACGGCGGACGACATGGCCAGGGCGGGCGTCGGAACCCCCTCGCCCGTCACTCCGTCCGCGAAGACCGCGCCGTCCGCGAAGACCGCGGCCCCCGCGCCCGCCGTCAAGCCGGCGGGCGTCCTCATGAGCCCGCTGCCGGTCCAGGACAAAAAGCGGCGCCCGCGAAAGGGAGACATTTGGGTCGGAGGCCAATCGGGCCGCCCAAAGCGCCAGTTCACCATCGGGAGCATCAGGACCGAGCGCTCCGGCCCGAACGCGGGGAAGGTCATCATCACGATCGAGGACGGGACCCTGAAGACCGAGGGAAAGATCATCCCGTCCTCCAGGGCCATGCTCCTCAGCTCCCTGCTCACCGACTACAAGATCGCCAAGAAGGGTCCCTGACGGGGGACATCATGAGAATCGCGGTGCACGACTGGTCCGGCGGAAGGCTCCTCGAGGGGACGGAATACAGGACGGGCCAGGTCCTCGAGGGGACGGAGGACGACGTCCTGCGGGTCGCCGGCGAGCTCTTCCGCGCCGGCCGGAACGTCATGATCCTCCGGCGTCCGGAGAGGAACGAGGGGACGCGCAGGACGCCGAGGATTGTCCCTCCGTCCGTGGTCATCGCGGTGGACGACCAGAGCTTCCAGCAGCGCTGACCGTAGGTCCCGGCCCGCCGCCCGTACCCGCGGGCATGAAGGACGAGGACGTCGAGCCGGGGCGCGAGTACCAGACGAGGGTGGGGCTGTTCTGGAAGACCGTGAGGGTCGCGGGCGAGGACCCGGGGCAGGGCGACGAGAGGGTCTACCTCGTGGTCTCGCCCGCCGGGAACCTGCTGCGGCGGACGGCCGGGAGGCTCCGCGTCCCGAAGAAGGTGACCAGGCGCGGGCTGACGCCCCGCCCGCTCCGCTAGCCGGGGAGCGAGACCGCGAACTCGCGCAGCAGGAACACCCCGCGGACCTCGCAGTTGCCGTCGGGGCGGACGACCACGAGGTGGGCGAACGAGTTCTCGCGCGACTCGAGCACGTCGAGCTCGAGGACGCCGCCGGGGGCCGGGACGCCGTCGAGGCGGACGCCGCCCGCGAGCACCTCGACGGCCGCGGCGCCCACGAGGTGGAACACGGTGGACGAGGGGACCTGGTCGGGGCGCTCCCTCACCTCCTCGAAGAGGGGGAGCGCGGACGTCGCCGGGCCGGACGAGTGGAGGAGCCGGACCGCGGAGGGCCGGACGAGCCTGGAGTTCGGGGAGTTCACGCCGGAGAGTACGCCCCCTCACGGAGTGAAAAGCGCATATTGGCCCCCGAGGGGCCCGTTCAGGTCGCACACTGTAGGCGCCCGTCCTCAGTCGTCCTTGTCCAGGACGTGCCGGCAATGGCCGCAGTAGGAGGGCGGCGACTGGAAAGGGCTCTCCAGGTCAGGGTCCATCGGGCCCGACGACCAGGCCTCGACGGCGTCCACCCACTCCGACATCACGTCGCCCTCCACGACGTCGCCGCACATCCCGCAGTCCCCGAGAGCCCCGTTCGCCGGACCGTCCACGACGAAGCCCCTCTCGGCGGCGAGGGCCTCGAGCCTCTCCCTCCACCTGTCGAGACGGTCCATCTCCTCGAGCATCGCCTGCTTGGTCAATCCCATGCCCGAGATTACGGCGGGGGCCCGCCCCCGCCGTACGGTCCCCGGGTGACCGCATCCGACCTCGGGCACACCGCCGTCGGCCTCCTCGTCCACGGCCTCTTCTGGAAGTACATGTGGCTGCCGAGGCTCCGGAGGCGCGGCGTCGGCTGGCGCCGGTGGTCCGTCCCCGCGCTCGTCGTCGCGGCCGGCGTCCTCCTCCGCACGAAGAGCTGGTGGGCGGGAGAGGCGACCGTCGTCCTCGGCGTCGGGATGACCGTCCTGCTCCTGAGGGACGACGACGGACCGGGACCGAGGAGGAAGCCCGCGGCGGAGGCGCCGCCGGAGGGCCCGGCCCTCCACGACGGCATGTCCCCGCAGCCGGCCTAGGGAGCGGGCCAGTAGACCGCGCCGTCGCCCTCCCCGGAGCTCCGGAGGACGCCGGCCGCCGCCATGGCCTCGAGGACCCCGCGGACGCCGGGAAGGCTTGCGGGCTCGCCCCGCGTGCGGCCGAGCTCCCCGACGACGTCGCGGGCCGACGCCGGCCTCCCCTCCGAGGCCCCGAGGTCCGCCAAGACGAGCATCACCGACTCTTCCATGCGAAGACGGTACTCAGGACCCGAGGATGTCCGCGACCAGCGCCCAGCGCGCGAGCGAGACCACCGTAGGTCCCGGGCGCCCGGGCGTACAGGGCGACGTGGAAGAACTAACGATAGTTTGGAAGGGACCTCTCCGCGTAGTCCACTGCGAGCTCGGGAAGGACCTGAAGGGGGCGAACGACGCCGTCGCTGTCGAGGCTGATAGTCCGGACAACATGGACCTCCTCCACCTGAACCCGGGACAATGCTTTCTGGCCTCCATCAAGTTCAAAATGAGGTTTTGGACTCACGAGAGAGCACTTCTCCCCGAACACGAGAGCCTGTGGAATCCGAATTTCCCAGGATATCACTCCTGCGGTCACAGGTCGTCAGTCGCAGAGCGTCAGTACCTGAACGCGCACGGAGGGAAAGTCCTCTCCCTCTCGTTGCTTCCGGCCGAGGCAGCGTCCTTGGTGCAGACTGGTCCCCGCCCATTCTGCACCCAATTCTTCAACAAGAGGTCGGGGACGGCAACTTCCCCGATGCCATGGGGAGCCTGGTTCCTGAAGATAGAGGACGACGTTGTCTATGACGTCACAGCCTAGGTCATCGACAGAAGTACTCGACCACCACGACAGGGAGAACGACCGTATAGAGCTTGTTGCTGACATCCTCGACGACCATGTTCACGGTCCCCTCGTCCGAGTCCGAAAACGCGAGGTTAAGCGGTTTCCCGTCACGAGGAGGGATGACGAGGGAGTCTTCCTGGGGTAGACCAACATAGTTCTTAGGGACGTCGCCACCCCCATCACGAATGTCCTTCGGCCAATAGTAGACCGTCTCACTCCCGACGACCGTCTTCCAGATCGTCCTCCTCTCAGGCTCATGGGTTCCGGCCACGAACGCAGGAGGGCGGACAACTCGATACTTTGACGGGGAGAAGTCGGTCATCCGAGAGAGTACACCACGGCGGGCGGGGACCCGCGAAGCGCCCTGACGAGGACTTTTCTCTCCAAAAAGGTTTATTTGCGCAGATTTACCTACATGAACCTACATATTCCATGCGCCCAGAAAGGGCTCGCTCCCGCGCATATCGAACCGGTATTCGGAAATACCGGGACCCGCCCATCTCTGGAAGCATGTGCCTCCATCCCAAGAGGGGCTACCCGGGTCACCTACTACCACCCTCCCCCACCCATCCCCCTATAAGGGATATACTACCTATACCTACATACCCATCCCCCACTACCATCCCCTTGGAGGGGGGACCTGACCGGGGAGCCCGCCCGGGGCTCCCCGCCGTACGTCCCCGGAAGGGGACCTTACGCCCCGAGGTCGCGGTCCTCCAGCGCGGCGGCGAGCGCCGCGTCGTCGATGACCTCTTCCTCGTGGGCCTTGAGCAGGAACCTGATGGTGGCGAACTTCATGGCGTCGTGACCTCCGCCCTCCCCTACGCCGCGAAGCGCAGGACCTCCGAGGCGTAGACGGCGAGGACGTCGGCGGCGAGCTCGACGTCGCGCTCGAGGTAGGCGTGCTGGTCGTAGAGGTGGTCCGCCTCGACGGTGTCCTGGTAGCCGTCCTCGTCGTACGAGGCCTCCAGGCGCGCGGCGAGCGCGTCCTCGAGGGCTGCGCCGATGAGGGAGTCGCGGGGGATGAGCGGTTGCGCCATGTCCCCTTGTACGGGGACATGGCGCGGACGTACGGCGCTCAGCCCCGGTCGAGCAGGCCGCGGCGCGCGGCCGCCCTGAAGGCCACCTGCATGTCGGGGTGCTCGGGCTCGCGCGACCACTCGACGGCGTCGGGGTCGCCCTCGCTCACGCACTGGAGCAGGTCCTCGCTCGAGCAGTGCTGCGTCCAGTACGCGACCATGCCGGGCCCCCAGCGGTCGGCCCCGTACTTGGCGCAGAGCTCGACGAGGGCGAGCTCGGCGCGGCCGGCGCTCGGGAGCGGGGCGCGCCCGAGGGCCGCCCGGTGCTCGTTGACGGAGGCCGTCGTGTCGACGAGGTCGAGGTCGGCGCAGGCGTTGTGCAGCGCCTCGTCGTAGGCCTTCCCCTCGAGGCCCGGGTGGTTCTCGGACACCCACTCGTTGGCCCTGTCCATCACGTCCTGGCTGAATGATCTCATGCCGCCCTGTACGCGGCCTTGGACCAGACCTCCACGGCCGGGCTGTAGTCCAGCGGCTCGTGGCGCAGGGTGGCGCAGCCCCAGGCCGCGCAGGCCGAGAGGGGCGCGCCGTGCTGGCCGCGGGGCGGCGGGACCGGCTCGTACCCGAAGTACGTGCCGGCCGCCAGCTCTTGCGTCCAGGTCACCCGGGCGAAGAACCTGAAGGTGTGGTCCTTTCGCGGCTGCGTTATCCTTACGAGGTCTCCTCTTTCCAGCATCGTGCCCTCCTCTAGCGCGCCCCGAGCCTCACTTCCGGCGGACCCCCTCGGCCAGGGCGGCGAGCCCGAGGAGTCCCGCGCCCGCGACGTACCACGGCATCGGCCGGCCTGGGTACACCAGCAGGGCGATGGCGCAGCCGGTGGCGTTCGCGGTGCCGAGGACGAGGAGGAGCTTGGTCATGTCCTCCCCTAAGGGAGGACCGGCTTGACCTCCGCGCGGTCCGCCCCGGCGAGCTCGCGCAGGTCGGCCTCCTCCGCCGCGTCCTCCGCCCGCAGCTCGTCCTCGGTCAGGAGGAGCCGCGACATCTGTCGTCGTCGCCGCGCCGCGACCGACGGGTCGCGGCGGAACTGTTCGGCCGTCATCCCGCCCGCTACGGGGCGGGCGGCCCGACCTTCAGGAGGCGAGGGCGGCCACGACGTACGCCGCGGCCTTGAGGAAGGCCAGCGTCGACGCGGACGTCGCCAGCAGGCGCACGGCCACGGTCTTCCAGCAGAACCGGATCTCTTCGCCCGTCTCGAGGTTCGTCATGTCGGTCATGTCCTCTTGTAGACGCCCTGGCTCAGGATCTCCCCCTCGCCCGGGCGGCCGGGGACGGGGAGCGGGGCCCACAGGACCCCGTCGATAAGGACCCCGAGGACCGGCGGCGCGACCTCGAACACGCCGGACGCGCCGTCCGCGTCCGGCGGCCTGCTCGTCGGCATCCTGACGGTCGGCGGCCCTCCCGGCTCCGTCTCGTCGTCCCACCCCTCGGCGCCCCCCGGCGCGGTCACGGCCCGTCCTTCCGCCACGCCGCCTTGCGGCGCGCGCGGCTCCCGCGCAGCTTGCGCGGCTCGGTCTCCACCGTGCGGCTGCGCAGCCGCGCGGGGTCGTTCTTCTGCACCGCCGCGAGCTCGCTGTCTTGATCGCCATGTCCCCTCCTACGCCCCGTCGGGCCAGATGTTCTTGAGCTGGACGTCCTCGACGATCTGCCCGCCCGCCTGCTCCATGAGCTCGGTGACCCGGAAGCCGACGGTGCGGCCGTCCTCCCCCTCCTCGTCGGGAGGGCCCAGCGTGGCGTTCAGGCGAGCCGCTATCCCGGCCTTCTGCTCAGGGGACAGCATCCCGTCGACGGCGCCCACGAAGTGGTCGCATGAGTCGTCGTCGTAGAGGGTGATGATGGTGATCGTTCGCATGTTCTCTCCTACGAGACGATGGAGCGGATCTCCGCCGTCATCCGGGCTGCGCCCTTTGTCCCGAGCAGCGGCCGGAGGAGGGGCTCGGCGTGCTCGCAGACCGCGTCCGCCGTCCATCCGCTCGGGTAGTGGAAGACGAGGGCCTCGCCGCGGTCCCCGGTCTCGAAGACCTCGGGGGACGCGATCTGGACCTCGTTGATGGGGACGATGCTGTCCTCGCCGATGTTGACCATGAAGGATCTCGCCATGTCCCCTCCTACGCCCCGTCGGGCAGCATCTCCGCCTGGTAGCTCTCGAACGACCAGGTGCGGAAGTGCGCGGACCGGCAGTCCTCTGCGGAGAGCCGTATGTCGACCGCACCGTCCGGGTAGGTGTGGACGACGTCCCCGACCTTGCCGACGACCCACCTCGGCGCGCCGTTCGCCTCCAGGATTCTCGCTCTCGCCATGTCCCCTCCTACCGCCGTGAGGCGTGGATCTCCCGCGCCCGCATCTTGTCGCCGGGGCCGCTCGCCAGGAAGGCCAGGGCCGAGAGGGCGGCGAACAGGGCCATCAGGAAGGTCGCGCCGTCCTCGCTCATCAGGTATCTTGCCATGCCCCCTGGTACGGCGGGGGCGCCGTCACCTCCACGAGCCGCAGGCCGCGCTGCAGGAGTCCGCCACGCACTGGCGTAGCGGCTGGCCCGCCCGGTACGACGGGATGGAGCGCACGCACTCCCTGGAGCAGGCCTCGTCGGCGCACGAGTCGAGGCAGGCCGAGAGCATCGTGCAGTCCTGCTCGAGCCCGCAGGCCTCCTCCGAGGGGCCGCACTCCCGGGCCCGGCAGGCGCCGCAGTCGTCGTCCCCCGCGCCGTCCGGCCCGGGCCCGAAGTCCGCTGGCCCGGCCCCGCACGCGGTCGTCAGGAGCAGGGCGGCGAGGGCGGCGACTCTCTTCATGTCCCCCGGTACGGCGGGGGCGCGGCCGCCTACGGCTCACTCGTCGTCGCGCCCCTCGGCGGTCTGCTTGGCGACGGCGTACGCCGCGCGCGCGGCGGCAGCCGGGTCGAAGTCCGCCAGGGGCGCCTCGTACCCGGCGGGCTCGCCGTCCCCGTCGGGCCAGAGGACGCACGCCGCGGCGACGCCGTCGTCCCCCGGGAACTCGATGGTCACCTCGCACTCGAGGGCCTCCCAGAGCTCCTCGCAGGCGACGGGCCACTGCTCGCCCCACCGGCTTTCGGCCGGCGCGCGGCGCACGGTCTCGAGCTCGGCCGCGATGGCGGCGGTCAGGGCCTTCACGACGGTCTCTTCTTGCGTCATGTCCCCCGGTACGGGGAGGGCGGCCCGACTCACGCCGGGCGCGACCAGTAGCCCCCGCCCTGCTCCTCCAGCTCCTCGTCCGTGAGCTCGAACGCGGCCGCCACGCCGTCCCACGCGCCCGTCGCGGCCCACAGGATCCCCGCGTCGCCCGACAGCTCGAGGACCTCGTCCTCGTCGGGGTCGTGCGGCATCAGGGCGGACGAGACGGCGCCCTCGCGCTCGACCGTGAACCGGGTGTGCGTCTCGCCCTCTTCTCCGACCGTGACCTTGATCGCCATGTCCCCTGGTACGGGGAGGGCGGCCCGACTCACGCCGCGGCTAGCAGCTCGGCGACGGGGAGGGACACGCAGGTGGGGACGCCGGACAGGACCTCCCGGCCGCAGAGCACGGCCATGTCCCCGACCAGCTCCGCCTCCCGCACGGCCATCGTCCCGCCCGTGCGCAGCAGCCACGTCTTGATGCCGGCGACGTACGCCTGCACGTCCTCCTCGCTCGTCGGCGTCAGGAGGGAGGCCCAGCTTCCGGTGTCTTGCGAGATCGTCATGTCCCCGTCTATCGCGCGCGCCCCTTACCTTACGCGCGCGCCCTCTCACCCGTGCGGGTGGGAGGGCGGCGCACAGGCGCCTACGCGCGCGCCCCGCGGTGGGCGCGCAGCGGCTTCGCCCCCTGGATCTTCGCGATCGCCCCGTCGTAGTCGCCGGCCGCCTCCAGCCGGATCGCCTCCGGCGGAAGGACGTGGCACTCGTGGCCGACGGGCGCCCCGTCCTTGACCCGGTGCCCGCGGTTGCAGTAGCTGGTGCAGTAAACGTCGTCCATGCCCTGTCCTAGAAGGGGAGGCCCGGGACCTACGGCTAGAACCGGTGGCGGGACAGGGAGGCCTGCGACCCGACGCACTCGGGGCCCGGGCGGTCGCCCAGGGCCGTGTAGACCTCCGCGCCGCAGGAGCAGCGCCAGAGGCGCAGGTCCTCGGGGCCGCGCACGTCCCCGCCCGGGCCGGTAGAGCGCTCGACGCGCTCCTTACGCCACCCGACCCAGCGGTGCTCCACCTTCTTGACCTCGCTCATGCCCTCCCCTAAGGGGAGGCCTCTCACATCTTCGCGGCCAGCGTGAACATCGCGAAGATGGCGACCAGGCCCTTGTACGTGAAGGCCCCCCACGTGCCGAGGATGGTGACGACGAGGGCGGTGTAGCCCGAGATCGGGAGGACG
>JACCDR010422165.1_pt1 | contig 125087 bp, 190 predicted proteins | sample 7446431 | NCBI WGS metagenome assembly JACCDR01 (sample SAMN15323443, study PRJNA562643) | freshwater metagenome | isolation source: river surface water | place: USA:Blue River Watershed | collected 2017-08-17
AGACCCCCCACTCCCCCCCTTTCTCCCCCCTTTCTTCTAGCCACCAGACGTCGTGAGCCGAAAAACGGGGCCACCAGTGCGTTTTTGTGCCTGATGCCCTGGTGTGGGGTGCCGGGGGATCTCGGGCCGGGTTGATCGATGCTCAATTGAAAAAAAACGGAGAAATTGCTTGCCAGCGATCGGGGGTTATGCCATAAGCAGATCCATGAATCAGATCCCCGAGTACAAGCCGCACGTCGTCCAGGGCCCTGTGATCCGAGCGATCTTCCTGGCCGAGCGCGATCGGTCGAAGCTCCGGGAGTTCAAGGCCGTCCTCGCGGAGTCGCTGTTATTCGCAGTGTTCGCGGGCGCCGGAATTTGGTTCGCCCGCTAGTCAATAGACCCCTGCACTTCGCAGGGAAAGGAAAGTGTCATGTACTTCATGAAGCTAAGCGCGACCCTCAATTACCTCACGCTCTGCGGCGCTCCGGAGATCGTGGCCAACGTCCCGGGCTACCCCGCGTTCTTCCGGGGCGAGCGCCTCACTGTCGTCGGCCGTCTCCGGCTGGTCAGCAAGATCGTCGCGCTTCGCGATGATCAGTTCGTTCGCAACGATCCCAAGATCGTTCTCGTGGCGAGCTTCGAGCGCCACGCGGTCTTCTCGTCCGGCAGTGAAGTGGCGACGGAGCGCCATGAGCTGCCCATGAGCGGGACGTTCGGCGAGTTCGATTCGCTGGATGCCGCGTGGCATGCCCTCGAAGAGCTTCTGAAGACGGCGTGCGGCGTCCCGAAGGTCCCGGAGCCGACGATCGACGAGATCCTGGGCAAGCCGGTGGAGGAAGAGCTTCTCGTGACGCCGCCGCCCGGCGTACTCCCGGAGTACGATACCGAGGAATACCCATCCGTTGCTCGGCACGCCGAGTTCGAGGCTGAGCCCCCGGTCTCCGATGACTGCAAGGGCTCCCCCGACGACGCTCCGTTCTGAGAGTTGCAAGCGCTTGCACATCGGAGGCGCGGTGAGAGAGTACCTGGAAGGTCAGATCGTACGGGTCGCGGTGTTGGATGAGATCGGGCTCCCGCTGAGCGAGGGTCATACTCACTACATGGCGGCCGAAGTCACGGCTCCGAGCTACGGGTCTACGGTGGCGTGTCGGATCTTGTCGCTCTGCTCCTTCGGGGGCGTCGAGATCCGGCCGCACCGTACGCGGCTCTCGCCGCCGGGCTACAGGTACTCCTGCGAGCACTCCGAGGTCATGGCGCTCGGGGGCGTGGCGTGCGAGGGGTGGTTCAGCTACCTCCTCCGTGACCGCGACGCGATGCTCATGCGAGTGATCGTCTCCCCGGACCGAAGTCGAGGGTGGGTCGGGGCGCTCGGGGCGTTCACCTATCTGGCTCACGAGGGCGTGATCGACGTCAAGCGTCCGAATCAGCCCTTCGATGTCGAGGATCTTGAATCCGGGTTCGCGCGGTGGTCGCGCTACCGAGCTGAGGGCAAGTTGAGGGCGTATGGTGTTGAGCCGTGAATGACGAAGAGGTCGAGGACTTCCTGGAGGAGATCGAGTTCCAGCTCCCGGGGCGCAAGCTGGAGCCCGCGCGACTGAGGCTGGCGATCGTCGCCGTGATCCAGAGCGCCGATGTCCGGCGGGCGATTGCCGCATTGGTGGCGGCGATGCCCGAGCACGCGCGCCAGAAGTACGTCGAGGCGTGCCGAGACCTCGCCGATACCGAAAATGCGAGAAAGGCGCTGAAATTAGCTTGACCCGTTGCGCGCCTTATGCCATAAATAAGGCTCAACGGTCGCGAAACTCGCGCAACGGAGGTCTCTCATGGTTCTTGCACTCGCCGTCTTCTTCTGGGCCATGGTCGCTGACTGGATCATGGGCCTCTTCGGTCTCTCGTGAGCGCCGACGCGGTCTTCGACGCCCTCCGGGAGCGTGGCTTCGATGTCACGTTCCCGGCTGGGTCGTCGTTCGCGACTCGGGTGATCTGCGGGGTCCGGGTGTTCGTGAAGCGGTTCGCGAATGGCGTGTGGCGCGTCGACACCGGCTTCGACAAGGTCGCCCCGACGTTTTTCACGTTCGATGCCGCGGTCTCGGCTCTTGAGGATCGGACGGAGATCCCCGCTTTGCGCGTCGAGCTTCGTGAGCTGCGCGACGTCGTCGCTGCGAGGTTGGTATGACCAACGAAGCGATCTTCGCCCTGTTGTTGGAGCGCGGCCTTACGGTCGGCGCCACCAATATCGGGTGGTCTGCCTTTGGCTGGATCGGCCAGTTCCAGATCCTCATCAACAAAGTTGATCCTGACCCTGTATTGACTGACTGGATCCATCTCACCGGCTGGTCGATCGAGGTCGCGGCCTTCAAGGTGGGACCGCTCGCCTCATTCGAGGCGGCCCTCCTGGAGCTGGAGCCCAAGATAGACGATCCCGAGCTGCGCGCCGCGCTCCGGGGCATACGTGAGGCTGTCGCCTCGAAGGAAGTTCCCAATGAGTGTGATTGAAGTTCTTCCCACTGAGTACCAGGATGCTCGGCTCTACAGCGGAGTCCGGGTCTGGCGGGGCGAAGCGCCTCTCGCGAAGCTCAAGATCCACGGCCCGATCGCCCGTAAGCGCGCCGGGGCGTGGTTCAGCGCCGGGCCCTCTGGTGTGGTCCTCTCGACACCGCTCTTCGGGGCGAGCGCCGAAGCCTGCGGGAGCGAGGAGCCGTCGATCGTACGGGCCCACCTGTCGACGGGCTGGGACTTCCTGGTCGTCTACGTGCTGGGGAAGGAGCACCGCTTCGACCTGGACAAGGCCGCCGACCGACTGATCGGACCCCGCCGGAACATCGTGTCCCCCTGTCCGCTGGTGGAGGGTCTGGAGTTCGAGGTCGACAACGGCGACGGCCCGGTGAGCTACCTCTGCAACGTGCAGATCACGCGCGTGGCGCACTTCCGGGGACCGTGGCTCATGGAGATCAAGACCTTCGCGAGCGTCGATCTCCGGCCCTACGGCCGGGCTCCGGCGCACGGCGGCAAGCGGGGCGACGGCGACTGCTGTTGGCTTCTGAGCGTGGCCCTGGAGCGCCCCTCGCGGCCCGAAGAGCCGATCTCCAGCGAGGAGTTGGCGTGGCTTGCGAAGCTGGCGGTCAACACCTACCACCGCCGCTACTGCGAGGATCTCTCGCAGCACGGGCCGTGGGAGAAGCCGACGGTCGACACCCTGGAGTCACCGACCGAGGAAGAGAAGGTCGCGTTGGCGATCTCCCAGATCCCTCCGATGCTGACGTGGGACGGGTACACCAACGAGGCGCTGAAGACGTGGAAGCCCGAGTCGTTCCCCGCGCTCGGCTCCGCGCTGACCTACGCGCTGCTCGGGCTCAAGTCGGAACTCGGCGAGGTCGCTGGCGTCGAGAAACGGGCTCTCCGGGATGGCGTTTCGCCCGAGGAGACCACCGAGAGCTTGATCCTGGAGCTGGGAGACGTGTGCTGGTATCTCGCGATCTCTCGCCATGAAGCTGAGAAGCAGGGGATCTCCACGGGACAGGATCTCTACAGCTTCATGATCCATCACGATTTCACCAATGAAGACGCCGCGTATCTGGCGTGGCAGGTTTTCCCGGCCGCGGGGGCTCTTCCCGCGGTGATGCGCCCGACGATCCAGGGCGGCCAGTGGTTCGACGTGAAGACCCTCTTCCGGCGCAACATCGAGAAGCTCCGGTCGCGCCAGATCCGAGGCAAGATCAAGGGCAAGGGTGACAAGCGATGAGCCATGAGCCCGGATCGTGTCACCCGATCGCCCCTGACATCGACGCGCCGATCCCAGTCTGCCAAGAGGCCCACGACTACCTCACGCCGCCGCCCGAGTACGTCGCGTGCGGGGGGTGCGCTACCGAGACTCCGGGCTGCTGCTACCAGCTCGTTGGCCTCTCGCTCTACGAGGTCGGGTTCATCGTGGCCACCTATCCCACGCTGATCGCCGAGCGCCTTGGGGCAATCGCGCGTGACGCGCTGCTTCAACTGGAGCACCCGACGGCGTGGGGCGGCATGAAGGCCGCGATCGAGGGCGACGCGACGGAGGCCGGGCGCCAGATCGAACTCGGATCCGAGTGGTGGTGGGAGCTGAAGAAGCCATGCGTCTTCCTGACCCCTCTCGGCAAGTGCGGGGTGTACCACGCCCGCCCGGATGCGTGCGCCGGGCACTGGCTCCACGCGTCTTGCTCCAGGGACGTGTGCGCCCCCGGCACGGCCCGCGGCGGGACGTACATCGACACCGGCCCGCGAATCATCGATCTGGCTATCAAGCGGGCCAAGCAGGGCATGATCCTGGAACACGATGAGGGTCGGACCGAGATCCCCAAGGGCGCGTGCTCCGGGATCGCCATGGGGGTGATCGTGGTCATGGTGCTCATGAGCCGCGAGGCCACCGAAGCCGGGCTCCGAGCGGCGGCCCCCGAGATCTGCGACCGCCTTCTGTCGTTGGCCGACAAGTGGATCGCCCGAGACCCGAGCTGATCCCCCACCGGCTCTGCCGGACGTGCCCTTTCATACCGGGTCACGAACGGGAGGGCTGGCTCCCCGGCGCTAGGACCGGCCTCATCGAGGGCAAAATGAACCTCATGTGGCTTATGGAGTGCCATGAGGCACACCAGACCGCGTGCCACGGCTTCCTGGCCACCGTGGGACACGAGTTCTTGGGGGTCCGGCTCGCCGTCATCCGGGGCCGCCTGAAGCTCCCACCGCCGCTCCCAGGGGGCGCCGTGGACCTCGAAGACCTAGACCGCCGGTGCAGCGGCGCCGAAAATTGGGATTGAGATCGGAATTTTAAGAAATTCTCTTGATCTCGATCTCGGCTTATGCCATAACTAACTCATGAACGAAACACGCATGACTGACCTCCCCGCTTCCGAAGTCGCCGAGCTTACGGCGTGCGCCGTGGAGCCAGCGCTGGACGACGCGTTCGACGCGTGGCTCGACGATCGGGCCGCCGCCGCCGAGGACGACGCGGCATACGAGTCCTGGAGCGCCGGCCAGGACGCCGCGTACCTCGAATGGCGCGAGCGCGAAAACGCGTTCGCCGCGCTCGATGACGAGATCGCGGAGTCCGAGCTTGCGCTCGGAGAGCTTCACGACGCGCTGAACGGCCGTCGCTAACATTCACCGGGCGCACGGCGTCCAAAGGGAGAGGCCATGAAAGCCAAGATCCGAAACCCTCTCGTCGTCGCCCTCACTCGCCGGACCCCCGGCGGGGGCCGACACTCGTCGCGCGCCCTGGACGTCCGCAAGGGCCGCCGGGCGCCGAAGCATCGCTCACGAGTCGATCCGTGAGCCCAAAAGTGCAAGCGCTTGCACTTCCCGGAGGTCGGTCGTGAATCTAGGCGCGAAAGCAGCCATGATCTTCCTTGGCGTGCTCGCTGGCGGGATCGCCAACTTCCTTGCCCTTCGGCCGAAGTCGCAGCCGGAGCCAGTGGAATGGGTTCACACCATTCCGAACTCGGACCAGCTCATCAGGCTCGACAAGGGATCGCACGGGTTCCCGCAATGCGGTCTGGTGATGTTCTGGCCGTGCTGGTACGTCGTCTGCACCAATCAGGGCGGCATGGCGATCGTGCCCCACGGGCCGTGCGAGCCGAATAGCGAAGAATTTTTTCAAAATGATGTTGACGCCAGTCAGTCGGTTATGCCATAACTGGATCCACAAGGTCGCAAGTCGACCCGAGGAGCCAACATGAGCGCACAACCCGCCATCGACTTCAACGCCGACCCCCTCTTCCCGCTGACCGGCTTTATCGCCGTGTGGCGCAACGGGGATCGGATGCGCTCCGCGAAGCTCGCCACCCCGACTCGGGAGGCGAAGGTCTGGGATCTCGGAGACGCGGCAGATCTCGCGAATCACGCAATCCTGTGCCGTGAGTATCAGCACGGGACGTGCTGGGCTTACGTCGACCTCCAGCTCACGGGCCGGAAGATCACGGCCATGCCGCTTTCGGCGGGCGACGGCGTGCGTTGCCGACTGACGTTCCAGCCGACCAGCGAGGAGCGCGAGACGGTCGAAGCGTGGGTCTTCCCGGTCGCCGACGGGAAGGATGAGTGGACGACGTACGATGACCTCGTCCCGTACGCCGCTCGCTGGCGGGACGTCTTTGGGACCACCCCAAAGCCGAAGTGGAGCTGAGTCATGAGCCAAGCCAAGGCGCTTATCGAGGCTGGAGATCGCTACGAGCGCGCGAGATTCGTGGTCGAGGACATCATGGAAAAGGGCGGGGTCCGCTCCCCGGCATCGAGTGGGCTTCTCGTGGCGCTCCGGGAGCGATCGGTCGCGAAAGCGGAGTACGAGAGAATTGTCAAAGCTGCGAAGAAAATGGTTGACCCCGATCTCGGCTTATGCCATAACTAACTCATCGAACGGCGCAAGTCGCCAAAGGGAGAGCGAACATGGAGCTGAGTCACACGATCTCGCAGGGTTTCGTAATCAACGGCCATCCTGTGTACGCCGACGTGGTCGAGCGCCTCGCGGCCGGGGCGCCGTACGTTCGCTCAAGGGACGGCAAGAAGATCTCGATCTCGGCCGAAGAGCGGGCCGAGCTTGTGGAGTTCCTGAAGGGCTACAAGGCACGGGCGGCAATCGAGCTTGGCCAGCTCAACCGCTTGGCCATGTACGGCTGAGCCGTGAACCTCGCGACGGCCACGCGCCACGAACATCGCGGAGTCGAGTTCTACATCGGGCCCCGAGACCCGTTCCCCGGGATCGGATGGTCGATCCCCTGGAGCGACGGCCGGGTTTCTCGCCAGCGCGAGAGCCAGGGCGCGTTCTACGACGGGTGCGACGACCATCCAGAGGGCGCCTACGCATGGGCCGAAGCGTCTTGCCGGACGGTCATCGACCGTGATTTTTTGCGCCAAAAGTAGTTGACCCAGCCCGTGGCTTATGCCATAACTAGATCAACAAGGTCGCACGCCGACCGAAGGGCAAAGCATGAAGATCGCGTTCACCGAAACGGTTCTGTCGAGCATCGAGATCCACGCGCCATACGCTGAGCGCGAGGACGAGAGCTTCATGGGCGTCGTCTTCGTAGACCGTCACGAGATCCTCCAGCGCGTCGCGAAGTCCGGCGAGGCGACCTCCGAGGAAGCTCGGGCCGTGATGTTGGCGCTGGAAGACATCGCCGAAGTAGAGCCCCCGAGAGAGGCTAGATCGCTCAACGCCGCGATCTCCAAGATCGCAAGCCAGCTCGCCAAGGAAGACGCGGCCAGCGCGTTCGAGCGCACAACCGCCGCACTCCCCCCGGGAACCCGCGCCGCCCTTCCAGGGGCGTCCAGGACGTTCGAGATCGCCCCGTATACCGCGGCCGACGTCGCCGCCGGCAAGGTCCGGCTCTTCCTGAGTGACCTCCGGGATGGTCCCGGAACGCTCGTAGCGCTCCAGCATGTTTCGAGGGCCGTGTAATGGATCTCGCAGTACGAACAACGATCTCCGGGATCATTGCCGCCCGCGACGCCGCCCTGGTCAAGATCCGGGAGGCGATCGATCTGAAAGTGCAGTCAGGGATCATCGCAAGGGAGGCTGGCGCTCACGAAGTAGGTGCCACGGCCGGGCGCTGCTACTACTCGGGCAGCGATCGGGAGAAGTCCTCGTACAGCGCGATATTCAACGAAAACTTCGACCCCGAGGAGAGCTTCAACGCGTACCGGCGCCGACTGGACGCTTCGACGTGGCTCAACATCGTTGCGCTGACCGGGATCGAGGGGCTCATGGATCGCACGGCGAAGGATGAGTTCGATCGGGACCTCGCGGGCGACGTCACGCCGATCACCGAGGAGAACGTCTTCGCGACCGTCGAGGCCCTGGCGAAGGATCACGAGCTGATCTTCCAGCGCGGGGTCGCCCGGGTCTTCAGCGAGCTGGACCGGCGTTTCAAGTCGCACGACGGCTTCAAGGTGGGATCCAGGATCATCCTGTCGCACGTCTTCGATGGCTTCGGGCACTTCAGCTTTGGAGGCCGGAGTCGAGAAAACTTGGCCGACATCGACCGGGTGTTCGCGCGCTTCGACAAAGAGCGCACCGGGCCGATCGATCTCTCGGAGAGCGCCAGGGCAGTCGAGAAGGACCGTGGCCACGGCTACGAGCCCCGCCAGTCGGTCACCGAGACCCGCTACTACCGGGTCCGGGTCTTCAAGAACGGCAACGCCCATCTTTGGTTCACGCGGGATGACTTGGTGGACGACGTGAACCGGACGCTCGCCAAATACTACGGCGAAGTCCTCCCCGAGGCCCCGCCGGAGGCGAACGCCACGCGCCCCGAAGATCTCCGATCGCCCACCGGCGCGCTATCCAAGGATCTTGCGTTCTACCCGTCGCCGCCGCCGGTAGTCGCGAAGCTGCTCGGAGAGGCGTACCTAGCCGACGCGGTGGTCCTGGAGCCCTCCGCGGGCGTCGGAGACATCGTCCGCGGGCTTCTGGCGTGGCAGCCTGACGAGTACATGCAAACCCGGTATGGCGCCAAGGGGGTGCGCGAGATCCACGCGATCGAGTACGACGCCGGGAGAGCCGCCCAGATCCCGCACGATCCACGCGTCCGGGTGAGGGTGGCGAACTTCCTACTAACGACGCCCGACCCGAGGTTCACGCACGTCATCATGAACCCGCCGTTCTGCGACACGCATTGGATGGCCCACGTCATGCACGCCTTCGACTTCCTGGCCCCCGGCGGGACGCTCCTGGCCGTGCTCCCGGCGAGCGCCCAGATCAATGAGACATCGGCTCACGAGACGTTCCGGGCGTGGGCTGAAGCCCGCCGGCCGGGCCGGGAGCGGCTCTTCATTGACCTTCCCCCCGAGTCTTTCAAGGCCAGCGGGACGCGGATCAACACCGTGATCCTAAGGCTCGAAAAAAAGTCTTGACGTCGATCGGGCCTTATGCCATAACTAGCTCATCAACCGGCGCAAGTCGCCACAAGGAGCCCGCCATGAACGATCAATACGACCTTCTCGTCCGCACCCTGGCCGCCCGCAAGCCCCGCGGGCTCTACGCCCCCCAGGGCTTGACCCGAGACGAGTGGGTCGGGTTCCTGATGGGTCTGGAAGGCCAGATGCCGTGGGAAGTCGACCCCGACGTCACCCGGGCCGTCGTGGCCCGCTGGCGCGAGGCCATGAATCCCGAGCTGGTCGCGAATCCCGATCAGCTCCAGCTCCAGATCCTTGGGGTCTGGCCGGTCCAGGCAGCAGCCTGAGCCGGGAGCACGAAGAGGCCGTAACCCGGGCCCTCGCAGGAGGAGAGTGGCTCGGGGAGCGCGAGATCGCGCTGAGCGCCAAGCTCGACGCCGACCTCGTGTATCGAACCCTGGTGCGTCTGCATTGCCGGCTTGAAGTCGACCACCAAGTCACGAAGACCTCGAAGATCGACCCGAGGCTCGGGGTCCACCTGTACGTCGTGACGTGGCGACTCCGGAGCCCCGCCGAGTTCGAGGCCGCCGTCGCGGCCCAGCGCGAGCGCCTCAAAACAATTCGCTACTCATACTGAAAATTACTTGACCTCGATCCGAGCTTATGCCATAAGTCTCCTATCAACCGGCGCACGTCGCCCAGAGGAGTCGTTCATGAGCGCAGCACTCGCCACGAAGGCCAAGAAACTCGGAAAGCGTGCCCTTGCGGCGCTGGCGCAAGCCGAGACCGAGGCGCGAGTCCGGAAGTTGTTCGACGGGATCGAACAGAAGAGCGCATACGAGGGAGGCCGCGGGGTCTACATCTTCCCGTGGATCAACGGCCAGTGCATGGCATCCGTATGCGTCGATCTGGAGGGTCTTCACGAGAAAGTAATGGCAGTCGAAGGCGTCCGATCTTTTCGGTACAACATCGACTAAAATCTCTTGACCTCGATCGGGCCTTATGTCATAACAGAATCATCGAACGGGCGCACGGCGCCCAAAGGAAGAAGCCCCATGCCGCGCATCCAGACCCTCATCACGAAAGAGATCGCCCGCACCCTCCCCGCGATCTACGCCCAAGAGAAGACGGAAGATCCCACGGTCTTCGTCAAGCTCTTCACGCCCTACTCGGGCTGGACGTGGCTCCTGACGGAGTGGGATCCCGCGACCGGCCAGGGCTTCGGCTTCAGCTACAATGCGGCCGACCCCGACGGCGCCGAGCTGGGATACATCCACGTCCCGCAGCTCCAAGCCATGCGCGTCCGTCTCGGGCCCTACATCGTCCAGGGCGTCGAGCGCGACCGCCTCTTCAAGGCCAAGCCGCTGAGCGAGGCGATCCGTGTGGAGTGCCCTCTCTCGCGCCGCGCGCAGTCCGCGAAGGCCGCGTAGCTCGCCGCCTCCGGGGCGGTGAGGTAGACTCCCGCCCAGGAGGTAATCCATGGTCCAAGCCAGAACCGAGCGAGATCCAAGCCCCAAAAACGTGTGCATCATCGTAATGTCGGGGCAAGCCGGGGAGCTGCTCTGCGAGACCGCGAGGGAGATGGGGATCACCCCGCAACAGCTCGTCAATCGGGCCGTCGTGGATTGGTTCAAGGCCAATCCGAGACCCAGGAGGGCCGGGTAGAGGAGATGCAAGCGCTTGCACTTCACCCGGGGTAGGTGCATTATGGGCGCTGCGTAGCTGGCAATCTCACAACTCGGCCGGCACTGAGGTTTCGCCAATGTTCGGACAATTCGGTCGGTCTTCCCTCTTCGGTCCCGGCAACCTGACGGAGAGCGCGGCTCCCATGGCCGGGCTTCGCCCGCGGTCGGTAGCGCGCTACGTCTCCTACTGCGAGGAGCAAGCCGCACGGCTCGGGCTGATCAACCCCGGCCAGCCGCTCCAGCCGGAGCACTACTTCGAGCTGATCGAGCACGCGGTCGACACCGACAACGCCCGCCTCGAAGCGGAGGCCACCAACGCCATCGAGGTCATCTCGCTGACCCACGCTGAGGGCGACGGGCGCTGCCCGGACTGCGGTGGCGTGACGTGCGGCGGCAAGGGTCTCGGCGAGGGCGCGGAGTTCACCTACGTCCCGGCCTTCGACCTCGTGGAGGCAGGCAACCCCTGGCACGATCCGAAGACCGGCCAGTTCGGGCGTCCGAGCAAGTCGCTCGCGAGCTTCAAGTTCAAGAAGACCTGGAGCAAGGGGAGCTTCAAGCATGGCGTGAACGCCGCGAAGACCGCGACGATCGACATCGGCAAGACGAAGAAGGTCCGCGGCCAGCCCTGCGGGTGCAAGGAGCGCTACCCCAGTGGTGGGTGCAAGACCAAGCACGCCGCGGTCTGCCGTGAGCTGGCCTTCGGTGGCGCCGGCAAGGCCCTCGCGGCGGCTACCAGCGCCAAGCGCAAGGCCGCCAAGGCCGCCAAGGCCCTGGACGCCGCTCGTGCCGCCAAGACCGCGGCGGGCTACAAGCGCAGCCTCGCGGCCCAGGCCGCGGTCGCCAAGCGCAAGGCCGCGAAGGCCGCGTAATGAGCACCGACGACAAAGCGGGCCAGGAGGATATCGAGCGCATCGCGCTTGCGATCCTCCGGTCCAGCATCGTGCGCCAGATCCTCGCGTCGTCGCGGGTTCGGGCGCTCTTCCTCGCGGTGTTCGCGTCGTGGATCGCTCCGGTCTGTCAGTGGATCGGGCTGGAGCCGGCCGAAGTGGTCGACGTCCTGATCTACGGCGCGGCTCCCGCAACCACGGCGGGGGCGATCCTCGCGATCCTCGTCACCTACCGAAAGAAGCAGCGCGACGCGCTCGCGAAGGAGAACCCCGAGCCATGAACGTCCTGGTCACCAATCTTCACTCTGCATCCCTGGCGCTTCCGTACCCGTTCCACGGCACCGTGGCCGCCTCGGGCACGAAGACCCTCCAGGTGTCGCTGAACGATTTCACCGACGCCGAGAAGCTCAAGCCGCTCCAGAACGACATCAAGAGCGGCAAGCTCCGCGTCGAGGTCTCGGATGCCGACACCGACTCCGACACCGGCGGTCTCCTCGATGAGGCTGTCCGCGCGCTGATCGCGGGCTACGCCGAGACCCAGATCATCACTCAGATCGTGGACGCCGCCGCGAGTACGGCGACTACCAACCGAGTCCTTGGCGTGGCCGGAGCCAAGAAGCTCTACGTCAAGGACATCAAGATCGTGAACGGATCCGCGGTGACCGCCGACGGCACCGACTACGCGACGGCGACCTTCGCGAAGAAGTCGTCGGCGTTCGGTAGCGCCGTCACGCTCGGGACGCGCACCACCAACTCGTCCGGCGGCTCGACGCTGGCGGCCGGGACCTCGGCAGTCAACATCAGCGGCGCGAGCGACACCGAGCGCACGCTCTTGGAGAACGAAGTCCTGGTGGTCGACGTGGCGAAGGGCGGCAGCGGCAAGCAGCTCAACATCGCGATCTGCGTCACCTACATGCTCCTCCCGGGCGGGATCCGGGCCGGCAACCTCTAAGAGGTACACGTCTTTTCGGACGGCAAAGAGGCCGGCGGGTGCAAGCTCGCCGGCTTTTTTGTTTCTTGGGCTTGAAATTGGCCCAAGATCATGCAAGGCTTGGGGCATGAAGAAGAACCTGTCCGTCTTGATCCAAGAAGCCCGTAACGGCCGTAACGTGGCCCTCGACGTCGCGAAGGCGTCGGCCGAGTTCCTGGAGGCGTACTCCAAGCTCGCGGCCCAGACGACAAACGTCGTGGCTCTGGCCAGCGCCGCGTTCAAGGGGGCCAGTGTCATCCCTTCAGTGCAGGAAGCGGCGACCCGGATCGCCGTGGCGGCCAGCGCGCTCCAGGGCGACCTGACGGAGAAGACCTACCGGCTGATCGACAAGACCCCGAGCGTCACCCGTCAAGCCGCCCGGCATCTCATGGTCGGAGCGAGCCGGGTCCTGTTCGAGAAGCTCCACGCGGCCTTCGTGAAGGACAACCCCCAGGCGACCTTCGACGACTTCAAGATGGCGCTCCTGGTGCTGGCAGATAGCTTCGCGGAGGCCCGCGGGATCTCCGAGGCCACGCCCAGCTCGTCCCCCGGACCGCTCGATGAGCGTTACGTCGGCATGCCGACCGCGGGCTCTCCGATCCAGAAGGCGGCGGCGGTGATGTTCGACAACCGGGACGGGGCGTACCGGACCTTCCGTCAGTTGACCACTGAGCACCTGAAGCGGCTCAACGACGGTATCAAGGTCGACATCCTGCTCGGGAAGGACCGAGTCAATCTGCTCTTGGCGTTCGAGATCTCCGGTCCGAACATGGACAGCCGTCCCGCGGCCCGAGCGGCCATCGCGAAGTTCTTGGGTCTGGAGCCGGGCGACATACCGGGCGAGGTCAACTCGCGAACCCGGATGACGATGTTCTCGATCAGCTTCCGAGATCCTCATTCCTACATGGATTTCTCCGAGTGAAGCCCTGGGTCCGAAAGGCGCTCGCGTTGTTCGAGCGTCGCGGTCTGGTGGTCACGTCTCGACTCGGGCCTCGCGGGGTCGTGGAGTTCGCGGCGCGGTGCCACCCGTCGGAGATCCCTCCCGAGGTCTTGGAGTACCTCGACGTCCCGGAGAGCGAGCTGGTGGCCGGCATGGAGCTGGCCGGTAGCGGGGCGTGGGTCACCTTCGAGGCCCGAGAGCCGACCGCCGGGGGGCGCACGGTGCTTGAGGCTCTGGCTGAAGGCCGGGCCGCCGACCGAGCAATCCGAAAGGTCATGTCGCGGGGCTACGACAAGGGGGCGGCAATCGCGATCCTCAAGTCACGGCGCGTGATATGCCAGGACGGCCGGCACCTGAAGCGATGCTCCGAGTCGACCGAGCCCTCGCGGCTCCCGACCATCTACCGGGCCGGGAAGAGCAAGATCTCGGCGTTCACCCTCGATCTGATCACCACCGAGGGCCGAGACGCCGGGTGGTACGGGAGCGGGCTCTACTTCGCCGAGAGCGCGGAGTACGTCGCTCGATGGTACGGGCCGATCGTGACGGCGGCTGAGATCGTGCCCACGGCACGCGTGCTCCGGGCCGCGGTGAGCGCCACCGGCGCCCCGCCCGAGACGTTCGAGGCCGTGATCGCCCACGAGACGGAGCTGCTTAGGGCCAGGGGCGAAGGCCACCGGATCGGCGAGATCACGAGAGAGCTTCTGTCGAATCACGTTGAATGGGTACACGCCGTCGATCGAATGGCCGAAGCCCGTGGCTACGACGTGGTTTGGTTCAGTCCCCAGGAGATCGTGGTCAAGAGCCTCTCGGCGATCCGACTCCTGTGGAGTGGCAAGCCCTAGCCACTTGGATCCCAGTCTCCGGCGGGGTAGACTGGTGAGCATGAAGAAGCTCCTCCTCGCCGCTCTCCTCTTCGCTGGTTGCACCAATGCCGCGCTCGTCCGCGGCGTCGATGCCGGCGTCTCCCAGATCTCCCCCGAGTATCGCCGCTACGTCGAGTCCGACCCGACGCTGGAGCCGACCACCAAGGAGATCCGCCTCCGGACGCTCACGGCGCTCGAAGAGCTGATCGCCAAGGCCAAGGCCGACCTGTGAACCCCGAGCGCGCCGCGGGCGTCGTCATCGGGGCGATCCGAGAGCTGGTATCGGCCTTCGACGCGGTGGCCCAGGAGCACCGTGCCGAGCTGGAGCAGATCCTCGCCAGGGCGATGGGGGAGGCCACGCGCCTTGCGCTCGCGGCGACGGTCGCGAAGATCGCGGAGCACGAGACCAACCTGAGCCACCTACTGACCCAGGCCAAGATGGTCGCGGCGAAGATCGAGTTCGAGATCGCCGTCGAGGCCCGAGAGAAGTTCACCACCGTGCTCGGGACGGTCCTGACCCACGCCCTCCGGAGCGCGGCCGGCGGCCAGCCGATGTCGAAGATGCTTCAGGGAGCTGGACTGCTGTGAACTGGATCGGGGGCGAGAGGCTGTTGCCGTACCGGACCACCGGGCTCTTGCCCGTGAATACTCCGGCTCACAACCTCCGCGAGATCGTCAAAGAGATGGTCTTGCTGGAGGACCACCTCTTCCACCCCGAGAAGCGGTGCGGCTCCTGTATTATCAAACACTTACTGAAGATCGAGGCGCTGTTCGAGGAGGCCGTGTCCATGGACGAAGAGCGGACCTTCGCGGAGATCACCGACGGCGCCGCGGACTCGATCCGGGCCCTACTCTCGGCGATCGAGAAGTCGGCGCTGAGCGCTGACGAGACGGGTCAGATCATCCGAGCTGCACGCCGGGCGCTCCAGGACGCGATCTAAGGGCCATCCGAACTATTTTTCACTTTTCTTGCGAAATGATGTTGACCCCGCCCGGGGCTCATGCCATAACTCCTCTTGTCAGCGACGGAGAGCGCTGGCTGCGGGGCACGGGGGCTTTGTTCTCGTCGTGACGCCCGCCGGCCGAGTAGTCAGGCCGTGGGTCAGCCGTGAGGTTGAATCCAGAACGCGACCGCCTTCAGAACCGGGGAAGGTCGACTACTTACAGGGATCCCACGCTGGCAACGGCGTGGTTCGGGCGACTGGATCGAAGCATCGCCCCTAATTAGTCCCTGGCCCGCCGTCATGCGGGTGACAGCCAGACCCAGCGCCCAGGCGGCTGGATCCATCTACCACGCTGAGTCCGTTGAGCGCTTGCGCTCTACCGAGCGGCCAGGAGGGGTAGTTGAAAGGGGCATTGACCGTCTCGATACATCGAGCTGCTAAGCTGAGATCGGCAGGAAGCTAGGATCGAAAGGTCCGACGCTCGCGAGGGTGGCACGGTTTTACGGTAACACTGGACGCTATCGGGATGTCCAGACAAAGTGCCGGCAAGCCCATGACTAGGGCGTGTTTCAATCAACCCGACTTAGGGAAGTGCGCCGTGAGGCGTTCCTTTTACTGGGAAGTCCGTCTAGGGTCGACGTTACGACCGTTAGCCTACTCGGTAGTCTGCCTTCTCCGGGCGACTCACCGGGGTGGCGCCACCCGCGGGGGGAATAGCCGGCGGGTGTCCCCATTGCGACCCTACCCTGGTCGCCCGAGGGGATTTGCCGGGCCTTGCACGCATCGGCACGAAGCGCCTCCGGTTGCCACGAGCTTCCGGGGGCGTTTCCGTTTCTGGGGTCCACCAAAGGGAGGTCGTGTGCCGAAGTACCTCGTCGAGATCACGAAGATGGATCGGACGCCGGTCATGAGTCGGACGTTTGAGCACCAGGGCGTCCCGACGTTCGATGAGTTCGAGACCTTCGCCGGTGGCATGGCCCACGACGCGCTGTGGGACGGCTTGGTGGAGATGGGCGAGCGCCTCCGCATGAAGTACCGCCGGGACACCGCCCGGGAGCACGAGTCGGTCTTCGCGGCGCCGTGGATCACACCAGAGGAGTTCGAGGAGGCGTTCGAGGATGCGGCCGAGGACGTCCCGGAGTGGGCGACCCGATTCGCGGGCGAGGTCGAGAAGATGCGCGAGATCGCGGACTACGCGACGGACAACGACAAGGTGACCCAGAAGATGGTCTGGCGCCTTGTTTCGTTCCTCCGAGCGGTCGACAAGCTCGTGACCCAGGACGAAGCCCGGACCTCGTGAAGTGCAAGCGCTTGCATTTCGGGGCGCTCAATTTGAAATTTCTTTCACGAAATGCTTGACCGCCGATCCCGGCTTATGTCATAGTTCTTTCATCAACCGGCGCACGTCGCCAAGAGGAGAGAGCCATGTACGCAATCGGAGAACTCGTTTCGTTCGGTCGACCCAATGGCGAGAAGACCCAGGGCGTGATCGTCAAGATCGGCCCCAAGAAGCTGCTCGTCGAGCAAGTCGAATCCCGGGGAACGACCCGGATCCGTGCGGCCGGAACGCGCTGGAGCGTCCCGCCGAGTCTTTGCGTGAAGATCGGGGCGTCTGGGGCCCCGGCGCCAGCGGCCCCGGTAGCAAAGCGCCCGGACGCCTACATCCTCTCCGACATCCAGGGGTGCTATAACTCCCTGAGCCCGGAGAATCTCTCGTGCGACGGCGAGCTTTCGCCGTCCGAGTGTCTCCGGCGTGCGACGGCGATCAAGGCCAAGCTCCGGACCCTGCTCGCGGAGCTGGGGCGCCCGTTGAAGCGCGGCGAGATCTGCGATCCCTGAGCGATCGTTACTTTTCTTCCGAAAAGATCGAAAATGATGTTGACCCCGGTCGCGGGTTATGCCATAACTAGATCAACAAGGTCGCAAGTCGACCGAAGGAAGAAAGTCATGGAAATGTCGTTCCCCCGCGAGTGTGAGTGCAAAGGCGACGCGATTCTCGGTTGCGAGATCCACTCCAGCTTCGGGGCGAAGATCCCGAAGTCGGTCGTGATCGCCGAGTGCGGCGCCGGCTCATTCGACCCGTCCGAGAGCTTCATTGACTACGAAGCGGTCAACGCGTGGACCGAGACGGTCGGCGCCGCCATTCGTCGCCAGAATTACCGGGTGTATTACCGGGCTATCGCCAACCTCTCGGGGTGGAGTGCCGCCCGCTTCAACGCCGAGGCCCGCAAGATCGCGACCGAGATCGCGGCTCGCGTCGAGCCGATCGGGCTTCGAGTCAGCGAGCAAGAGTTCCTCCCGATGGGCGCCCGCGGGATCGCCGTCAACCTCCGGATCGGCGAGGCTCGGATCCAGGCTGAGATCAAGCGGCTCAACGCGGGCGAGTACGCCACGGCGCTCGCGTCATGAGCGGCTCGACGTTCCAGTGGGTCTTCCAGGCGGCCGGTCTTCCTGTGGACTGGACGGGGGCCGGCGAGATCAGCTTCGATGACACCGGCGCCGACGCCGAGTTCAGGATGCTGAGGGTCGCGAAGATGATGGCGAACGCCAAGGGCCAGCGAGTGGTCTTCCGGGGGTCTGAGTTTCCGGGGGTGCTCGGGGTCTCACCGGACGCCGCGGGGCCGCGCTAGGCGCCATCCGGTCGCCACCGGCGCGACGTCGGCCGCCCCCACCAGTCCCCGTGGCTCCTGGTGGCTCCCAGGGGCTCCCAGGGGCCTCCGGCGCGAGGGTCGCGGGCTGAATTGAGCGCCGAGTCGGATAAATTCCTTGACCGGGATCTTGTCTTATGCCATAACCGATCCAGTGGCGCACGGCGCCGGGAGGAAAGGCATGAACGGAGCGAATTGGGAGCGGTTTTCGGCGGCGTACGGCTCTGGCCTCATGAAGGCCGTGAACGATCGCCCGGACGAGTTCTTTTACGGGCCGGACGGGGTTCCGGTGGTCGTCAAGAAGATGCTCACCGCGATCGAGAGCGCCGGCACCGTCAAGGCGGTGAACTTCGCGTCCGTGGGTTTCAGGAACGCGTGTCGCGAGCTGAAGATCTCGCACACCGCGAAGGCTATGGACGCCTTCATTCGAGGCGAGTAGAAATTCGATCGTTAGATCGAAAATTCTTGACCCCGATTTCCGGTTATGCCATAACCGGATCACTGAGACGGCGCACGTCGCCGAAAGGAAGAGTCCCGATGAGCGTCACGATCTACCCGACCACGAAAGCTGGCGAGACCTCCAACGTGGTCGTCGATTGTCGGTTCTGCGAAGGGAGCGGGCGCTCTAATTGGGATGGCGCGTGTTCGTTCTGTACCGAATACCCTCCTTTCACTCCGGGAAAGGAAGTGGTCACGATCCATCCCTATCCCGAGCTGAATCTGGCGAACGCCAACTTCGCGGTCCTCGCTGAAGCGCTCGGGCTCCCGAATGAGCCGGCCGGCGAGCTTCCGGCCGAAGCGGTCGGACTCCTGGACGCCCAGATCTCCAGTCTCCTGGCGTCGTCTCTCGCCGAGAGCGCGGACTTCCAGAACTCGGCAAGCTACGGCGGCGCGAGCCGCGGGGCCCGAGTGATCACACTCCCGGCCAGCGACGAGAGCTGGAAGTACCGCCTCGAAGAGCTGCGTCGAGTGGTCGGATGGGCGGCCCAGAACGGCCGCGGGATCTGCTGGAATTGAGCATCGAGAAAACGCTTGACCCAGATCTCAAGTTATATTATAATCAGATCTGATCATGACTTAGATCTCCGATCTAAGAAGATCAAGATCTAAGGATCTACGGCGAATTTCGCCAAAGGGAGAGTGATATGGTCGAGATGAAAGTGGTCTACGAAGGCGCCGTCGTCGGCGTTTCGTTTCCGAACGATGACGGGTCGAGTCGCCAGGAGGCGCTCGCGAAGATGGCGCCGTGGGCGCCGGTCTGTCAGGGCAAGCTCCGGCCCTTCGACTACAAGGGAGACCCCGCGCTCGCGGTCTTCTGGACGGTCTGCGCCGGGAGCGCCCTTCGTGGCGCTGAAGCCCAGGTCGGATGCCTTCCGGCCGTCGAGGTCCGACGCGTCCTGGAGCTGATCGAGACTGGCGTTCGTTCCGTCCCGAACGGTCGGAGCAAGGTCGACCTCGCGACCGTGCTCTTCGTCAGCATCGGACAGGCTGCGAACGGGCTTTACGGGACGTCAATTCGTGTCGTGATCCCGTGAAGTTCAAAGTAAAGTGGACGCAAACGTACGTCTACTCCGTAGAAGTCGAGGCTCCGTCCGAAGCTGCCGCCAAGAAGGTCGCGAAGCGGATCGACCGCCGGATGACCGATCAGATGGCCGAGAGAGCTGAGGCCATCGACGATGACGAAGAAGACGACGACGACAACGCCGATCTATTCGAGCCGGTCGTCGTTGACGGCGTCGAGTACGAAGTGAGCATGGATATCGTCGGGGGGATCGAGACGCTCAAAGTTGAGCCCATCGGCCAACCTCCCCGACCCAGAACCGCCGGACTCCGGCTTGTAGGAAAAGAGTCATGATTGACGAGTCGACCATCGAAGCCCCGTGCCCCTCCGGGGGTGCGATCTCCGCAACCGTCGTGCGCTCCCACAAGGGGACGCGCTACATCCGGCTCGCTCGGGTGTACCGAAACCGGGACGGAGAGCCCGAAGAGACCGGGCTGATCCCGGCGAACGTCGAGGCGCTCTCCGCGACGGCTCGGGCGCACGCCCAGGCTGTCGTGATGGGTCTGTTCGAGAGCATCCGAGAGGGCCGCGCCCGCAAGGGCCGCCCGCCGGACGACTCCCAGGCGCTCCAGGATGCGATCAAGCAGCTTCCGGCGTGGGCACAAGCTCTACTCCCGGCCGAAGAGCTGGCCCAGTTCGGGGTGAAAGTGCAAGCGCTTGCAACTCACGGCACCGCGCCGTGAGGCTGTCGACTCCACAAGCGCTGGCGCTCAAGTTCGTCACCGGGAGGTCGTTGGTTCCATTCCCGAATAAGCGGACGCTTCACTCCCTGAACGGGAAAGGTCTGATTCACTGGCGTTACGGCGGCTCCGGTGGCTACTCGTGGGAGATCACCGAGATCGGGATCACGGCGCTCGACGAGTACGAAGAGCGCGAGCGCGAGGGCAGGGGATGAGCAAGCTCGCGGAGGGGGCCCTACTTCACTGCTCGACGCCCGGCCTTGGGCCGCTGGTGTCGTACGATTCCGACATCGGGGGCGGCATGATCGCGGTCCGGGATCCGGAGCGCCCGGCGAGCCACCCAACCTTCGCCCTCGCGGCGGCATGCGAGCCATGGGACTGCGATCGCCACGGCCACAAGATCCATCTGTGGCACGAAGCGAAGCGCCAGGACAAGACCATGCGGGACGCCCAGGGGAGGGTCGTGGAGTACGGCGGGTGTATGGTGTGCGGCGCCAGGGAGACCCGCACCAGTGCGATGTCGGAGTCAGACGCCACGAAGGTGGTCTGCGGGACGTGCGGCGGGACCGGCTGGCGGCAAGACCTCGTCCAGGAAGTGATCGGCGTCCGCGGCACCAAGCCGTGCCCTTCGTGCGCTCCCGATCAAGATCGCGCGTGATCTAAGTTGACTCTTTCGGTCAGTTATGCGATAAATAGTCCATGCCGGAGCTGGAGCCCGGCAAATCGGAGCCGCTACGGCGGCGCCCAATGGAGGGCACATGGGAAATAGCATCAATCAAGTCGTGATCTCGGGGCGTCTCGGTCGGGATCCGGAATCCCGGGCCGCCGGGAGTGGCGTCGTGTGGACCGCTAGCGTGGCGGTAGAGGAATGGAAGCCCGGCGGGCCGAACCGGGAGGCGTCGAAGGAAACATTCTGGTTCGACGTCGAAGCCTGGGAGGGTCGCAAGGGCGAGCGCCCGTTCCCGCCGGACGCGCTGAGCGGGGCGCTGGTCGTGGTGACCGGCAAGCTGAGGGTCGACTCGTGGGATGACAAGGCCACCGGGAAGAAGGCTTACAAGACCAGGATCGCGGCCAACAACATTGGTGTCCTCCCGGACAACCGCCAGGGCGGCGGCCGGGATGATCGCGACGGCGGCGGGGGCTACGACAGCCGGAACGGCGGCCGGGGTAATCAGGGCGGCGGTGGTCGCGGCGGCTACCAGGGCAACGGCCACGGCAACGGCCAGGGTCGAGGTGGCCAGGGCTACGGCAATCATGAGGGCGGCTACGGCAATCATGGCGGCGGCCATGGGGGCGGGCGAGGTGGTCAGGGAAACGGCCCTCGCGATGACTGGGGCCCTCGGGGTGATACCGGCCGGGGCGATCAGGGTCGCCAGGACAACGGCCCGCAAGGCGGCGGCCAGGGCTCCCAGGGTGGCTTCGGCGGCTTCGGTGGCGGCGGTCCCCCGGGCGACTTCGCCGACGACGATCTTCCGTTCTAGTCCCCCGGCAATCCGGCCCCGAGTCACCCTCTCGCGACTCGTGGGCCGAGTTCGCCCCTCGACGGCGGCTCTCTTCGGTTACCCAGCCGGAGGGGGTCGCCGTTTTTTTTGAGAAAGATCGAAAATGATGTTGACCGGGGTCGGGGCTTATGCCATAACTAACTCATCGAACGGGGCGCAAGTCGCCCAGAGGATGAGACCCATGAGCTACGAAAACGCCGCCTCGACTCGCATGCTGGCCACCCACTGCTGCCTCTGTGGCCGTCCCCTCGTGGACGCCGACAGTGTGGAGCGCGGGATCGGTCCCGTGTGCATGAAGCGCCTCATGGGCGACGTTCCCGCCGGCCCCGACCGCGAGAAGGTCAACGGCCTCGTCTACGAGGCGAGCGTTGCGCTCTCGTTCGGTAAGCGCGACAGCGTCGTCAAGCTCGCCGAAGAGATCGCCAAGCTCGGGTACGTCGTGGTCGCCGCCCGCGTCGTGGAGGCGTCTCTCGGCGCTCCGATTCGGATCGAGTCGAAGGGCAACGAGTACCGCTTCGTCGCTCCCTTTGTCGACGGGTTCGGCTCGATCCTCCGGCGCGCTCTTCCCGGCGCTTCCGTTCGATGGGGCGGCAAGGAAGACAAGGCGTGGTACGTCTCTTCCAACGCCCGTAACGCGCTCTGGAAGTTCTGCAAGTCGGCTTACGCCGGGTCGGTCATCGTGACCGATACGACGGTCCGCACGATCCCCGGCATCTAATCACCGCCCTACAGGGCAACAGGAGCAAGCAATGGAAGCATCCCGCCTCATGGAAGAAGTCATCGACTCTCCGGCCTCCGAGATCATCCCGTTCGCCGAAGAGGAGAAGCGGATCAAGCTGACCCGTCTCTTCGCGGCACCCCTCGCGACGCTCTCGCTGGATGAGCAAGTCGAGGCCCTGGCCGTACTGAAGCGGGTGGACTCGTGGCTCAATTCGTCGGCGAAGAAGGCGCCGGGTCGACTGAAGACCTTGACCGAATCGATCCGCGGACTCATGAGCGATCTCCGGTCGGATCGGATCGCGGCCGGGACCATGAAGGCCGGCGAGACCACGTCGATCACTCACGCTGGCGTCGAGCTGAGCTTGACGGGCGGCGCGGAGATCAAGACCCCGAACGCCGCTCGGATCGAAGCGCTTGCCGCGTCGCTCGGGAGCGACGACGCGTACAACGTCACTCACCGGGTCGACGTGGACCGACTGTTCGAGCTGAACCGCGAGGGCGTGGTCTCGAATGACGTGATCGCCACCGTCGTCCAGACGACTCGGGCGCCGAGTCTCGAAAAGCTCGTAGCGCTGAAGACCCTCGGTCGGATCTCGGACGCCGACCTCGAATCGGTCTACGACGTGACCACGGCCCCGCTCGCGCTCCGAGTCGGCTGAAACCCCTTGAACTACCCCGCGAGGTATGCTATAACCCGCGGGAGTGGTTCACGGGCGACGCCCGTACGGGGAGACTCTGAGTGTATATCGAACCGACCGTCGTCAACGTCCGGACGTACATCGCAATCCTGGCCATCATCGACGTCTCGGCAGATCACTTCGAGGCTACCGGGTGTCCAGTGATCCAGGCGAACGATCTCCGAGCTGCGTTTCCGGCTGAAGCTGCGAAGCGCGGGCTCGGGATCCGGTCGCACTGGATCGCGAGCATCCTGGACGAGCTTTGCCGGTACGGGCTTTTTCGGTTCTACACGCGCTCTGGTGAGAAGATGATCGCGGTCAACGCGACGTCGTTCCGGATGACGACGGCCGAGCGCGAGTCGATGGGGATCAAGAAGAACGCCGCGCTCTACGTCGCCCTCAACGGGGAGAACGTGGTTCGCTGGCTCAAGCCGGCGACGACGACGACGAATACCAACTTCGATGCCGTCATGGAGCTGGATCGTTCGATCGTCCCTGTTGGTGGCACCCAGAAGGACTTCGGCCGCCTGAAGCGGGACTCGGCGCACGGAATGGCGGTGATCCGAGCTGGTCACGCCATGTGGCGCATGATCATGGTTCCCCAGCTCCAAGCCGCGATCTTCCGAGTCGAAGACCTCATGGCCCGCACCGCGGGAGAGACGGATCCATTCATCGGGATCTCCAGCCCGACGCTGGCGATCTGCCCGGTGTGCCAGAAGCGGATCGCATCGGGCATCGAGCGCAACTCGATGCAATCGGCGGTACAGATGTCGAGCGGCGCGGTGACGAGTACGGGCTACACGCGAGACCGCGCAATCGCCTACCTGCACGTCGCGTGCGCAAACTCGGTGGTCGCCAGGAAGTTCGAGTCGCGTGCGAGTCGGATCGAATCACTCGGGCTTTTCGGCCCGTCGGACGGAGTCGCGCCGGAAGTCGCGCTCAATAGGTCGAGAGCATGAGCTACACTAGCCAGCTTCAGATCCACGCGAAGCCCCGGCGGCTTGTCGAGCTTCGCGATGACTGCGTCGAGCTATCCGGCCATGATTGCGGCGGGTGCCCGTTGCTCGGGTCCTGTGCGATTCACGTCCGGATGGCGAGGGCAATGGATCGGGCCTTTCAGCAGGAGCCGAGGATGACATTCATTCGTAACGTGATCGGAAGTAACTGGTCCGCGACTGCCCTCCGAGAGGAATCGGGGCTCGTGGTCTATCAGGTGACACGCTCCATGGCGGCCGATCGGCGCCGGATCAGCGTGCCGTTGGACTCGGCGTCGGACCCCGACAGGCTCAAGGCGTACCTTGAGACCCACGTCTCCCAGGGGTCTGCGGGCGCCAGGGTGCTGTGCGGCTGATCCCTCCCCTGGTGGGAGGGGTCGTCGACATCCCCGGGGTCGGCCTCCGGATCGTCGAGGCGGTAAGAACGCCTTCGGATCTCGTGGCCGGGCTCGGGGAGTTCGACGCCCGGGTGGTAGTCGACCGGATGAGGTCGATCTCGGGTCACGACTGGCAAGAGAGGTACTTTGAGGTGGACTACATGCAAGACGGCAAGCTCCGGACCATCAACTCGTCGAGGCTAGGCAAATGACAGGCGATCTGACGATCCCCATGGTGATCGCCCGGAGTCGCCGACTCCGGAGCCCCGAGAAGCTCCTCTACGCCGCCTTCGCGGCCCTGGCCGGGCCGGACGTCGATCCCAGTACCGACTCGCTGGCAGAGTCGGTCGGAGCGACCCGGGAGAACGTAGTCATGGTCCTCGGGATCCTGGAGCGGGAGGGGCTGGTCAGCCCGAGCGGCGCCCGTGGGCGAAAGCTGCTCCAGATCCCAGAATCGTTCTACCTCGAAGCCGGAGTCGAGCCCCCGCTCATGGCCCCGCAGATCCCGGCCATGCACCAATCGGCCGCCAGGAAGGTGACGACGTCGACCATCGAGAGCTGGTTCCAGGCTGCCCTGGTGCAACGCTACGGGAAGGCCGTGGCGTTTGGCGTCTGGGGCGTCAAGGAGCGGGCGCGCTACAAGCTCCTCCTGGAGGCGCTGGGTCCGGCCCAGCTCCGGGGTGTGGTCGAACTCTACGTATCAGAGGCCGCCGAGCCTACGGCGATGGGTCTGGCCTTCCAGCACGAGACGTGGCTCCGGCGCTGGCAGAGCAAGCACCTGGGGCGCGGAGAGGCGCCCAAGACCTCCGCTCGAACGAGCCGTGCGTCGGACGACGAATGGCGTGGTACTAAGAGCGCGTGAGGCGAGAGCTTACCCAAGAGGATCTGGAGTTGGCGAGGCTTCCCCTGGAGTTGTGGGGGGCCTCGATCTCGAAGTCCACGATCCAGGAGCCCTCGCTGTCCAGGCTTCGGCGTTACGGTGAGAACATCGGGCGCGCGAAAGAAGACGGGATCGGGCTCTACCTGTGCGGGCCGAACGGCGTGGGCAAGTCGAGCGCCGCCGCCGCGATCCTCAAAGAGGCAATGCGTCACGGCTACGGGGGGCTCTGGCTCACTGCTCAGCGCCTCATTGACGCCCGGCTTCGGGACGAGATCTACTACGGCGAGATGACGCTGTTTCGCCGCGCCGAGACCGTCGACTTCCTGGTGGTCGACGACTTGGGCAAAGAGCACCGCGGCGACTCTGGGTATGTCCACCGGGTCATCGATCAGATTGTGCGACATCGAAGAGGAGAGCTTCTGCCTACGATATTCACGGCCAACATCGAAGCCGAGAGACTCGGGGAGCTATACAAGATGAGCACGGTCGAGGCCATGCGCGGGAAGATCAAGAGCTGGGTTTGTGAAGGCCCGAACCGGAGGGCGGCATGAGCCCGTGTGACTTTTGCGGGAGCGACGTCGGTAGCGCACCATCATTCGATATCGTGGTCCGTCTTCCGAGCGGCGCGGCATCTGCTCCGATGCGCCGGGCTCACATCCCGTGCGTGCTCAGTGCTCTCGAAGGCGGGATCTGCCCCGAGCCGTGGGTCTCTTGCGTTTCGGTTATCGACTCAATGCCAGAAATGAAGGCCCTCCGCGGCCCGAAGCTCAGGGTGGTCTGACGTGGCCGACGTAGACCTCCTACTGCTCGGTCAGGTGATTGACTCCGGCCGCGAGGCGTGGTCCGCGCTCGCAGGCAACGGGATCGGGATCCACCATTTCGAGGGACGCGGCAATGCGATCTACGAGTGGGTCGACAACCGTCTCGCCGCTGGCGGTCGATTCCCGACGCCCGCGGAGGTCGCAGAGCGCTTTGAGCTGACGTGGCCGCGCGAGGACGGCTACACCTACGGCAAGCTGCTAGAGAAGGTCCGAGGGCGCCGGATCGCGAGGTCCATGGAGGCCGCCCTCGAAGGGGTCAAGAACGCACTTGCCAGGGGCGACGTCGCGAGGGCCGAAGAGATCTGGAGCCAGACTCACGCCGAAGCCAACATCGAGCGCAACGGGGGGATCCAGCTTCACTCGCTGGCCGCGTTGGGCGAGGCCGTCCTGGAGCGCTACGCCCAGACGAAGGACGAGTCCGGCCCTGGTCTCCGTACGCCGTGGGAGTCCGTCAACCGGATGCTCGGAAAGCGCGTGCTCCCTGGGTCGGTACTCGGACTGGTAGCGCGTCCGTCCGTCGGGAAGACCACGCTCTCGCTCAATATCGCGACGGTCGAGTGGAGGATCCACGGCCGGACGATCCTTTACGTCACGCCCGAGATGAATAAGGTCGACCTAGCCGAGTCGTTCTTCGCGTTCGCGAGCCGCGTGTCGTTCAAGGACATGGTGATGGGGAAGCTATCCCCCGAAGCCGAAGAGCGCCTCCGGGAGACGTCGCGCTCGCTCCACGATCAGTCGGGTCTCTACGTCATCGACTCCGACGACGGGCTCACCCCGAGTCGAATCGAGGCGGCTATCGACCGAGGCAAGCCGGACGCCGTGTTTATCGACAGCTTCTACGAGCTATTCGACGATATGCCGGGTCACGGCGACATGCTGAAGCGACTGGACTTCACTACGAAATGGATGAAGGATCTGGCTCAGAGTCGCCGGATCCCAGTGGTGGCCAACTCCCAGCTCAAGCAGGGCGTGGACGCATCGAAGGCCGGCGACGGCTCAATCGGCATGAGCGACCGGATCATGATGCGCTTCCAGGCGATCTTCAAGATCTGGCGAAACGATCCAGAAGACATGCAAAATGGCATCGTCCGAATCGGGCCTCTGAAGGTCCGTCGCGCTGGCGAGGTCAAGCCCGAGGTCAGGCTCCAATGGCAGGGAAGCGAGCTGGTCGAAATGGACCCGCCGCGCAAGTTCCACGACGACAGCCTCTTCTAAAAGTGCAAGCGCTTGCACTCGGAGTTCTAAATGTCACACGCAAGTGAATCGTACAGCAAGTACCACGCATCCATGGCCGGGCTAAGCCTGAAGACGCTGGGGCTCCGCTCCTGGAGCGAGGCCGACGTCGCGGAGTTCCAGGCTCAGATCTCACCAAGCCTCGACGCTGACGGGTGGTTCGGCCCGGAGTCGATCGCCGCGCTCGCCGCAAGGAAGCCCGAGGTCATCGTGACTCCGGAGTTCACCGCGGGGCACCTGATCTTGAACGGCAAGTCGGTCGCCCCGCCCGAGGGCGTCAAGGTGGTCAACTACGCCGAGAAGGGTGGCCTTCGGGCGAGCACCAGGGCCCTCTCCCCGCGAACGGCGACGGTGACCCAGCTCTTGCTCCACCGGGGCTCCCAGGCCGTCGTGGACGGCGCGAGACACACGCTCAACGTCCTCGAAGCGAAGAAGCCGAACGCGTGCTCCACTACGTTCATCATCGCGCTCGATGGCGTGATCTACCAGACCTTCGACCCCGCGAAGTACGCCGGCCGCCATTGCATCCATCACAATCACCAGTCCGACGCCATCGACCTCGTGGGCCCGGTCCAAATGAAGACCTCGACGGGCCAGGAACTCAAGGGCGTCAGGGGCCAGGAGATTTGGCCCCTGCCTCTCGCCATCGGCCGGGAGGGTGACAACCTCCCGCCGTACGCCCGCAAGGTCGTGACCACTCGCCAGTGGTCCCCGACTCCCGCCCAGCAGGAGGCGCTGGCTCGCTTCGTGCCGTGGTGGTGCTCGATTCGCGGGATCCCTCGCGTCGCGTGCGCTGACCCCCGGACGTTCCGTCTCGGCGGGCTCGGCCCAAAGGATCCGATCACCAATCAGCGCGGGATCTTCGGCCACATCCAGGTCGCAGGTCCCGGCACTCGCGTAGATGGCGCCGTCGAGATCGAGTCCTTGCTCAGGGCGTCGAAGGCCGGGCTCATCCCGCCCCAGCTCCAGATCGAGTGGATCGACTCATGGGCGAAGGTGAAAGACTAACGATCTCAACGGCTAGAGAGATTCGATCAGCATCCTAGTCCAGGTCATCGCATCATAGATCCGACCTCCGTTGAAGGGACTAGGCGGTGGTCATGGATAACCATAGTCCAGCCGGAGGTTGCCCCATGGCACAAACTTGCTCCGGAATCCCCGAGCGCGGTACAGTATTCGGGCGACGTGGCCCGGATCTGTCACCGGCTGGAGGTTTCGATGTCGGAAGATTCACAGGACGACGCCCCGAGCGGCCGGGGAAGCACCCTGGACAAGTACGTCGTTCAGGTGTCACTCGGGACGCTATGGGGAGCGATGGCGGGGATCGCGGTCTTCGTCTTCTGGGCTCTCTCTCACTTCGCGACCGCCGAGAATCTCGCCAAAGCGGAGACCCGGCTCGACGCCGAAAACAAGGCGATAGCCGCGGAGATCAAGGCGATCTCCACGGCGTTCGCCGAGTTGCGCGGTCAGGTTTCGGGACGGCTCAAGCAATGAAGTTCGTCGCAGGCACCGCATTGGCGTTCCTCGTGGCGTCGATCCTCGTCACCATCATGAGCGCATCGGCAGCCACGCATGGTGACCAGGATCGAACTCACGACGGCGGCACGGTCCTACAGTCGGCTTCAAAGGAGGCGAAGAGCGCCCGCCAGGAGATCGAGGGCCTCCGGTCCGACGTCGCCGAGCTGGTGGCCTTGGTCGAGGTCCGGGAGGACGCCAAGCTCGAAGCCAAGGAAGAAGCCCTGAAGCGGGCCGGTCTCGTGGTGGTCGACGTTGACCAGGATGGCTCCGTCCGAAGCGTGTTCGATGATCCCGCCCCCGCGACCCTCCGGGCCGATCAGCTCGGGCAGGAGATCTCGTCGAAGTCTTACGGCGACGGCAAGATCGTCGTGATCTCCCCTCGCCAGGGCCAAGAAGAACTCCTGGAACCGGACTTCGCTCCGGCAGCGGCGCCTCCCGAATAGCGGTTGACTAACTCCGCGGTGTATGCCATAAATCGGGCATGCCATACGAGTTTCCAGACGCGTCGCCTTCCAGGTTCATCCCCCTCAACAAAACGATCGTCGTCCTAGAAGACCCGACGCTCTACGAGCGAACCAAGGTCTTCCACGTTCGCGACGAAGCCGGCGTCCCGATGACTCGGGATGGCGAGGCAGTGATCCTCCACACGATCGAGAAGTACGACGGAGCAGAGCGGATCCCAGACGTCCGTCGCGCCAAGATCGTCGCGATCTCCGAGCGCATGAAGAGTGAAGGCGTCGCGTGGAAGACCCATGTCTTGACGGGTCACTCTCGATCCGAGGAGACGGTCTACATCAAGGGGGTCAAGAAGACCCACGTCAGGAACGTGCCTCAGTATGACTTCCGGGAGCGCGTTGATTACGTGCCGCCGGTTGGCACCGTGGTCTGGTACGCCTCGCGCAACGTCGCTCGCCAGAAGTTCCAGGAGGGCGGCGTGGAGTACACGCTGATCGGCGCTCACCAGATCGACTTCATCGAGTCCGAATCTAGCGGGCTGGAGTTCCACGACATCGACCCGCTCGGGGCGCCGGTGAAGTGAACCTCGAAGAGCAGGCTCGCGAGATCCCGATCGCCGACGTTGCATCGCGACTAGGGATCGACGTTGGCCGCAACGGCTGGGCGTGCTGTCCCATTCACGGCGAGAAGACCCCGAGCTTCCACCTTCGTCCCGCTGGCAACGGGTGGTTCTGCTTCGGGTGTCAGGCTGGCGGGGATACCCTGGAGCTGGTCAAGCGGATCTTGGGGATCCCCTTTCCCCAGGTGAAGGAGTGGTTCACCACCGAGTTCGGGCTCCAGGACGACGGAAGCGTCTTCCGGGTTCGCCTGGAGCGCCGAGAGCGGTCCGCGCGAGATGCAAAGCTCGCTGCACCAAGAAAGCGCCCGACCGAGTTCGTCCTCCCCTGGGAGAGGTACGAGCGCTACGTCGGGGTGACGTCCTACGTCCTGTCGCGGGGGCTGTCGCTCAAGATGGCCACCGAGAGGCGCCTGGGGCACGATCCCGAGATGCTCCGGGCCCTGTGGCCGGTCTACGACCGCCAGGGCGTCCTACGCGGCGTCAGTGGCCGCCTCTACGCCGCGGGGTGTCTCAGGTGCGGGGCTCCCCTGGCGCCGAAGGCCACCTGTGAGGGTTGCGACTACGAGCAGCCCTCGAAGTGGCTCCACACCGACGGCCTCGATCGCGAGCAGATCATGTACGGCGAGGATCAGCTCCAGGGGATCGGCGGGGTGGGGATCCTCATGGAGGGCACGATCGATCGGGATCTCGTGACTCAGTACGGGTTCCCCAACGCTCTCGCGACGTTCGGCACCAACGTCGCCAAGACCCACATCGACAAGGCGGTGGCGTGGTTCGACCGGCTGATCGTGTTCGGCGACGGCGACAAGTCCGGACGGAAGATGAGCGCCGAGTGGAAAGAGATCTGTCCGATCCCGGTCTACGAGGTCCCGACCCCCGACGGGAAGGATCCGGGATCGCTGACGTGCTCCGAGGTCTACGACCTTTTGAGTCCGGCGCTGTAAAAAAAACCCTTGACCGCGATCGGAGCTTATGCCATAACCCGATCAACAAACACGGCGCACGTCGCCAAAGGATGAGACCCATGAGCGCAAAGATCCTCAAGTTTCCCGTGTCTCCCGAAGCCCTCGCCCGCCTCAAAGCGGCCGGCTCCGGAGCGCAGTGGATCGAAACCAAGCCCAAGTCGGTCTCCGCGCCGCCGGCAAAGTCGCCGGCCAAGTCGCCGGCCAAGCCGGCGATCCAATTCGACCCGGACGACGAGCGGTTCGAGGGTCAAGACCCGACCCTTCCGGAGTACGAGTCGGTCGACGAGTTCGCCGAGTTCTTGGCAGACGACGATCGAACGACGTTCACTCACGCGGACCTTGCGTGCCTGAACGCACGCACGAACATCCGTACCGCGGACCTCAAGAAGGCGCTGGAGGAGTACGGCTTGACCCAGGCGCGCCGTCGCGTCGAGCGCGAGGTTCGAGGCTTCAGCGCCAATTCCCACGATCGCTGGCACGGCAAGGGATCGTGTCCGACGCACGGGGGCGGGGGCGGGGGCTCGATCGTCGGAATGGCGTGGGAGACCGAGAATGGATAAGCCGAAGCCGAGACTGGAGTCGGGATACGCGTACCTCTCGTCCAGGCGATACCCCGTCGCGCCCGAGAGCGTCGTCGTCACTCCGGAGAGCGAGAATCCGAGCTACGTCGGCACCGCAAAGATCGAAGGCAACGTCTACAACGCGTTCCGATGCCGGTCCGAGCGATCGAATTGGGCGTACTACCTCTTCCAGCTACAGATCCCGCCGTTTTAGTTGCAAGCGCTTGCACTTTTCTTGTTGACCTCGATCTCGGGTTATGCCATAAATAACTCATCAAGCAGGGCGCACGGCGCCCAAAGGATGAGCCCCATGAACGCAGCTACCGCCCAAGAGAAAGAGTGTCTCGGTCAGTGTGATGCTTGCGGCCAAGATCTCGTGCGACTTGGGCCCAATGATCACAAGCGAGTCCCCCGATTCAGGGCGGCACACGCGACGAAGTGCGGTGGCTGTGGCGGTCTGCACATCGACGGGACGTCGAGTCAAGTCGCCAACGAGATTCTAGGCCCGATGTCGAACGAAAGATTCAGTGATGACGTGAAGTATTTCGACCTTGTCGTCTACAAGGGCATCGGCATCGAGAGATACCGTGTCCACGGGTGGTACAACGTCAAGACGGGCGCCGTCGTCCAGTGGGGCTAAGAAATGCCTGAAGAGACTCACTCCGAAATGGCCGTGGCTGAAGGCTACATGGACCTTCGCCCTGACGATGCGAAGATCTCCGGGATGATCGCCGGTATCGTCCCGGAGGGGCTCTTCCCGAAGCGCGAGTCGCCGGGCGAGTGGTTTCGGAGCGGGCTCCAGGAGACCAGCGCTCGATACGGGATCAACGTCTACCGGACGACGCCGCCGCTGTTCGAGCTTCAATCACCCAAGCCGGAGCAGATCGTCGTCCTAGATGACGACGCGACGATCATCGCGAAGGTCCATCGGAAGCAGGTTCACGACGGCGTCTTCTCCGTCGTCCCGTGCAACGATCAGCTCTGGAGCCCGGGGAAGTGTGCCCTCTGTCGCGGCAAGAGCGTCGGCAAGCTCCGGGCGATCTTCACGGTGTACTCGATCGAGCGAAAGCGACGCGAGCTACTCCTGGCGTCCGATGAGCTACTGGTGCTCCTGACCGACACGTTCACCGTCCATGGCTCCCTTCGTGGCCTCATGTTCGAGGTCGCGCAGTCCACGCCGCCGCGCCCTGGCCAGCTTGTGATCGGCGACCGGCTCACGTTCGTTCGGTCCATGCTCGATCGCCTTCCGAATCTCGGGGCGTCTGGTAAGCCGTTCAACTACCAGTTCATCCAGCCGATGAGCAATGAGGCCATGAAGCAGTTCGAGGCCGAGCGGAAGTCGAAACACCCCGAGGTCGACCCCGGCCCGCCCGCGGCCCCGGCGCGAGGTAAGTTCGCCGATTCTGATCCCGAGTGGAATGACTGATGGGCCTAGCGACGGACATCATCGCTCTGATCCTTGGGATCTGGGGTCTGGCCGCGTGGAGCACGCCCACCATCATCGGCGCGATAGCCCTGGTGGGGCTCCGGAGCTGGGTCTCAGTCCAGCTTCTTGAAATTAGGGTGGCCGAGCTAGAGCTGGATGCCGAAGTGAGGAGGAGGCATGAAGAAGAAACTAAGAGGCTGGTGGGAGGCGCTCCGAGCGATGTTCCGTCGTCGGGACGTCTATCGCGACGAGACCTCGGTTACGGCCCAACTCCAGGGCGAGGAGATCGTTGAGATCGGGCTCACGGAGCCGGGCTTCGCCACCATACGGCTCTTCCCCTCTGGCGATCTCATGACGCTCCGAGTGATCGATCGAGAGCTGCACGTCGAGCGATTCGATCCCGAGAACAATCGAGTCTGCTACACGTCGACCCGCCGAAAGATTTCCTACAAAGGACCTTGACTCCCCTCACGGCTTATGTCATAAGTCTTGGAGTCAGTGGCGCACGGCGCCCGGAGGAACATGAACGTCAGCGAATTTTTCGGCCCCACGGGGCCCTTGTCCCGCCTTCCAGGATACGCCGTCCGCGACGGCCAGATCTCGATGGCCAAGGCGATCGAGGACGTGATGCGGGACGGCGGCGCGCTGGCCGTCGAGGGCCCGACAGGCGTCGGCAAGACGCGGGCGTACTCGGTGCCCAGCATCCTTCGGATCATCGCTCAGCGTGGCGTCCAGGAGCCTCACTTCGATGACGAAGACGGCGAGGATACCGACACCCGCAAGCGCGTCGTGATCGTCACGGCGGGGATCCCGCTCCAGGAGCAGATCGTCGGGAAGGATCTTCCAGCTCTCGCCGAAGTCATGCCGGAGGATTTCACGTACGCCCTCTTCAAGGGGCGCGGGAACTACGCGTGCAACTTGAACGTCAAGACGCTGGCCGAAGAGTCGACCGGAGTCGACGGCGAGCTGGCCGATCTCGTGGAGTGGGCCAAAGTCAGCGCCACGGGCGACAAGTCCGAGCTGAAGACCGAGCCCACGGCGCGCAATTGGATGCGCCTCGCGACGACGTCGGACGACTGTATCGGGAAGAAGAAGTGCCCGGAAGGCGAGCGCTGCTTCTACGAGGCTCAGCGCCGCCGCGTCCGAGAAGCCGACGTGATCGTCTGCAACTATCACGTCTTTTTCGCGCACGTCGCGCTCTACATGCAAACGGAGAAGCATCTCGTCCTCCCGGCCCACGACGTCGTGATCTTCGATGAGGCTCACGACATGGTCGACATCGCCCGGGACTACTTCGGGTGGCGCATCACGCTCGGGAGCGTCAAGGCCATCCTGAATATGCTCCAGCACGTCGGCGCCGCGGATCGCATCGATCCCCTACTCGCCCGCGCGAGGATGGCGTTTGAGAACGCTCGGGCGATGCTGAAGAACCCGCCTCCGGGCTACAAGGCGCGCTTTCTGAACTCGGCTCCGTTCACGTCGCTCACCGCGCCGCTTCGGAGCGTCATGCAAGAGGCAGCGGCGATCTTCGCTGGCTTCACGGGCTCGCTCCCGGACAAGATCACCGCGGAACGCGTCTCGAAGGCCGACGACAAGGCGCGGCTCATGATCGCTCGCCTAGCCCAGGGCGCCGCCGCGATCGACACGCTGTCCGCGGCGGTCTTCATGGAAGAGGATCGGGAAGATCTGGCGACGTTCGAGGCTCGCGAGGTCGACGTCGGTGAGATGATCGCGCAATACTGCGAAGAGCGTCACGCCGTCATCGCAACGAGCGCGACGCTCAACATCCCGCTATTCATTCGAGAGTCTGGCTTCGACAAGCTCGAAGCCCGCACGCTCGAAGTGCCGAGTCCGTTCGCGTACCGAGACAACGTGCTCACGATCATCCCCGATGGCCGGGAGGTCCCGGAGCCGAACCACCCCGAGTACCGCGACGCCGTGGCGCGTTGCTTCCGGGATATCGTCGCCCAGGCGGGCGGGCGCACGCTCGGGCTCTTCACGAGCTACCGTTCGCTCGAAGCGGCGCACGGTGCGATCTCCGTCGCCCCCATCGAAGGCGTCGAAGTCTACCGCCAGGGCGAGGCCCCGCGTACCGCGCTGATCTCCCGCTTCCGGGAGAACGAAACCTCGGTGCTCATGGGGACCGACTCTATGTGGACCGGGGTCGACGTGCCGGGCCCGTCGTGCTCCGTCGTGACCATCGACCGGATCCCGTTCGATCCTCCGGATGACCCGATCCAGTCGGTGCTCAAGGATCGCGACCCGAAGGGCTACTTCAGGCTCTACTCGCTTCCCCGGGCGATCCAGATGCTCAAGCAGGGGTTCGGCCGGCTGATCCGGTCGACGTCCGACTTCGGCGTTGTCGTGCTCTTCGACCGACGTATCGTCGAGAGCCGCTACGGCGACGACATCATTCGAGCCCTCCCCGAAACCAAGCAGTCGAGAGACCTCCGGAAGGTCCGGAGCTTCCTCGACTGGCGGGCGGGCCAGGGTAAAAACGCTTGACTTAGGTCGGCGTCTATGCCATAAGCAAAAGGCAAGGTAGGGAAATGTCAAAGGCGCGAGAGTTCGAGAAGGATGGCCGGAAGTTCTACTCCGGCTCGAAGCTGGCCGACGCCCAAGGGGTTTCGATGGTCAGCCTTCGGATGCACGTCACGAAATATCGGACCATCCCGGAGACCCGATACCGCCGCCAGCGGAACGGGACGCCGGACGTCTTGCTCTATACCGAAGAGCAGATCCGTTCGGTCGCCAGCGTCTTCGACAGCCTCGGTTCGAGCCCGAAGAACGCGGACAAGATCCGAGCTGCAATCGAGGCGGCGTGGGCCGCCACGGGCGACATGGGGCCCGTAGAGTACATCTAGCGCCCGGCCAGTGCCGGCGCAGTTGCAAGCGCTTGCACAAGCGCCAGGAGAGCCAGATGGGGATCGATCGAAGTGCCGCGCTCGCTCAGTGGAGCGCATCGGCCAACGAAAAGTACGGACGACGTACGGCCGTACTGGGGAAGGACGATCGCACGCGCCGCGTCATGCGGGGGCGCCTCGACTCGGTAGGATGGCAATACGTCACTGGTGGCGGCCTCCAGTACCAGACGATCCAGCTCTTCGTCGGCGTCGAGCACTCGGGCAAGACCACCGTGGCGCTCATGAACGCCGCCGACGTTCACCGGCGGTGTAATAACTGCGCTCGGGAGTACCGCCAGATCAAGTACGGCCCCCCCGGCGATGCGACCGACGTCAAGGCCGATGGCGCCGCGTATCCGATCGCCGAAGGGTGCGAGTGGGCGTTCCCCGACATGCCTCCGTTTCTGGCCATGCGCCACAAGGCGACGGGGATCCCTGGACGGATCATCTCGATCCGCATGCGGACGAAGACCAAGCGCAACGTGCTGGTGTGCTACGGCCAGGGGGAGGGGCTCGATGGCACCGGCCATACGCCCAAGTTCGTGGACGTCCCGCTGGATGAGCCGGACAAGTCCGAGTGGGAGGTCTGCAAAGAGCACGGCGCGGTCTTCACCGTCCCCTACTGCGACTGCGTCTTCGATAGCGAGCTGTCCCAGGATATCCCGTATCTGGTGGATCCCGCGTCCGGGAAGCCGGAGACCGACTCGGAGTACGAGGAGCGGATCGCTCAGTACCGGCTCGCGGGCAACAGCTACGAGGCCACCTACGTGTGGTTCTTGGACCTCGAAGATAAGCTGAACCTGGAGTGGGCCGAGTTCATCGGCTGCGACCTCAGCCGCCTCCTGGTGGCCGGGGTGAGCCACGGCGAGGACGTCGTCGACATCACCGATGCTGCGATCGACAGCGGCATCTTCTTTCTCGCGATCATCGACTCCGTCGAGTACATCGAGCCGGGCGCTCAAGTCGATCAGTCCGCGGCCGACGGTGAGGATCAGGGTCGCGGCGCGAAGCTGGTCAACCGGGGCTTCCGGAAGTGGGTCTTGGGCAACGCGAAGACTCGGCGCCAGCTCGGGCGCAAGACCTCGCTGATCATCATCAATCAGTTCCGTCAGGCTCGCGACGGGAGCTACACCATGCCCAAGGGCATGAGCCAGAAGTTCTCGGCCAGCTCGATCTACAAGTTCTGGTCGAGCGGGACGGACAAAGAGAAGGTCGAAGTCACCGGCAAAAAGGGCAGCGACAAGGGGTCATCCGGGGATGCCGTGACCTCCGTCGAGAGCACGCGGATCAACTTCCTGGCCATGAAGCAGGGCTCGGGCTCGAAGGATACCCAGGCTTCGTTCGAGCTTCGCATGCGCCCTCTGTCCGTCCAGGGCACCGAAGTGGTCGGGAAGGGCCGGATCTACGACCACGAGTACATCTTCAAGATCCTCATGACGAGCGGCGACATCTCGAAGGCTGACGGCAGTCTGGTGGTGTGCGGCCGGACCTTCAGTACCCAGAAGGAGATCAAGCTCGCGTTGTTCTTTGACCCCGAGTTCTACCGCGCAGCGAGCGACGCCGCGCTCGCGGTGCTCATGAGCTACCAAGACGCCAGCGTCGAGTTCTAGTGGCGTTCCCATTCAAAGATCGAAAGCGGGATCAGAAGAAGGACTCCTCGAAGCAGGAATTCCGCGCGGCGGCCCGGCTCGGCGGCAAGGTGGTCAAGGGTTCGGGGAACGGCGCCACCAAGGGCGACGTCCGGACACTCGACTTCCTCGTGGAGTGTAAGACCCGGATCCAGCTCCCTGTGAGCTGGACGGAGATCTTCGCGAAGACCGCGAAGGAGGCCGCTCAAGCCGGGCTGATCCCGGCCGTCGAGATCGAGTCGCGAGACGGCTCCATGAAAGAGCCGTGGGTCGCGATCCCGGCATCAGCGTTCAAGCTCTTGGCAGATAAGGTGGTGGAATGAAGAAGGAAGTAGGGATCGAGTTCCGAGGGATCCTAGACCGGCTTGGCCGGGCCGGCACGCCGCACCAGGACGTATGGGGGCTCGTGAAAGACGAGGGCTTCATGCGGGACTTCGTCAGCATGGTGAAGCCGTCGATCCGGCTTCTGAAGGACCGCGGGGTGGACAGTCCGCTCTGGGAGCTGTACCGCTTCGGGTACGAGACCTACGGCACCGCCGACAAGCGGGCCCCGGTCCTAGCGGAGGCCATGGTGGTCGCCCTGCATCAGCTCAGCATCCTGGTCTGGGGCTTCAGGATGACCACCGGGAAGCTCCAGCCGTCCGACGAGAGCGGGATCACGGTGCCGTACACCAACGGGGAGCGCCGGCCGCGAGAGGAGCTGGTCGCGTACGAAGTCGAACATGACCTCGACACGCCGGGGAAATGGAACTCGCATTGCGTGAAAAAACTGAAGGATTACGGCTTCATGTAGCGACCGACGGGATCGGCGCCATTTTTTGGCGATTTTGGCGTTGACTTATCCCATAAGTCATGCCATACAAAGAGGCGTTAGAGTTGCAAGCGCTTGCACTTGCACGACGCCAGCCCGATCCCAGGAGACTGCTCATGAACCTCACCCCCGTCGAATCCTCGCAGATCCACGCCGTCGGATACGACGCCGCGACCCAGAAGCTCCAGCTCCAGTTCTACAAGAAGGGCCGAGAGCCGGGCTCGATCTACGAGTACGACAACGTCCAGCCGAAGCATTACGAGGCCCTCATGGGCGCTCCGTCGATCGGGAGCTGGTTCTCGAACAACATCAAGAACAACCCGGCCATGTTCCCCTACCGGAAGATCGGATGAGCGACGAGTCCGGGTTCCAGGGGCGACAGATCGTCGCTCCTGACGAGTTCACTTCCGAGTCTGTAGCAGATCTCCTGGTCAAGATCTTCAGCGCTCCGGAGCCGCCTTTGCCGCCTCCGACCGCCGACACGATCTTCCGGTGCTCCTACATGCCGCGTTTCTGCGCCCGCCGAGAGGCAATTGCGGGACAGGAAGGGATCTCCCAGGAGAAGCTCGTTATTGACGACGAGTCGTCCCGAGACCCGGACATGGACCTAGCCGACATCCGGTTCGCCGGCATGGTCGGAACGGCGCTCCACTCCGTCCTCCAGAACAACGTCCTCCACGACTTGCTCTTGGGGCGATGGGAGTGCGTGACGTGCGGCGCCGTCCATCAAAACGACGAGGGCGTCAAGTTCGGGGTCTTCATTCCCAAGCCAGACGCCTGCGGCCGACAGTCCGGCCCTCGCGGCGCCGAAATGCCTTGCGAGGGCCGGAGGTTCGTGTTCGCCGAGACTCGGTTTCGGGACGCCGAGTTCGGGATCGAAGGCCAGCCCGATGGTGCGCTGCTCCTGACCCGTCGAGACGGATCGAAGGCGATCCTGGAGATCAAGGGGCTCACGCACTGGTCGCTGACGACTCAGCGCCGGGATGGCCGACTGAAGTGGGAGTACGAGATCCAGGGCAACCTGTACTTGCATCTCAGCGGGCTGGATTGGCTCGCCGGGCTCCTGGTCGCCCGAAACATGGAGAAGTTCAAGCTCAGCTCAAAGGACCGAGCCCTCGAAGTCATGGTGGTTCGGCGCAACGAGTCACTACTCAAGAAGGTCCGTGGCCAGATCGCCACGTTCCGAAACGCCATGATCCATGGCACGCTTCCAACCCGGGATTGTCTCACTGATAGCTGCGACAAGGCCCGCCGCTGCCCGCTCGTGAAGCGGTGTTTCGAGCTTCCAGATGACTAGCAAGATCGCCGCTTTCGATTTGGGTCTGGAGCTTGGCTTCGCGGTCGGTCGCGAGACGATCGAGGAGTGCGGGGTCGAGAAGTTCGTCTCGAAGGAGCATCAGGGCGAGCGTTACACCAAGGCGCTCGGGTTCTTCACCGACTTCCTCCTGCGCCACAAGCCGGACCGCGTGGCGTACGAGGCCGTGTACCACCATGGCGGGGCCAGCGCGGCTCACTGCTACGGCGCGCTCGAAGGTCTGCTCATGCTGGCGTGCCATCGACTTGCTCTGGATCTGCGCTTCGTCAGCCCGGCTCCCGCACCGAAGCGCGGGACCTCGAAGCTCCTGGTGCCCGAGATCAGGATCATCTCGCCGAAGGCGCTCAAGAAGTACGCCACCGGAAACGGCAACGCGGACAAAGAAATGATGGTCGACGCCGCAATTCGACGTTGGCCCGAGTTCAAAGATCAGCTAGACCTTGGAGGGGGCGTGATCAATGACGATCTCGCCGACGCCCTCTGGGTCCATGAAGCGGCCCGCCTGGGCATAGCAACGGAGAAGTAAAGATGGCATCCAAGCGCAAGGCCGATGGCAAGGTGACCCCCGTCACCGCTCCCCCGCCGGTCAACAAGAAGAGCAAGGGCACCAACAAGGCGGGTGGCATCGGCGCCGCGCCGGTTCCGGTCGAGCCCAAGGAGTCGAAGCCCGTCGAGGGCGATGGCGTCGAGATCGAGTCCGGCAAGAAGGGCAAGGGCAAGGGCGGGAAGCGCGGTCGCAAGCCGGCTCCCGCGCTGATCACGATCGCGCCCGAAGAGGCCGCGAAGATCCGCAGCCACCTGAAGGCCGAGATCCGGGAGGAGGGCGACAAGACGCTCTCGCTTGGTCGCGACCTCGCGAAGGTGGTGGACGGCAAGCTGTACTCGTCCTGGGGATTCAAGAATTTCAAGGACTACGTTCTCAGCGAGCTGGACTTCCAGCCCCGCTCGGCGAACAGCCTGATCTCGATGGCGCGGTGCGCCGACGTGCTCGGCCAGACCCGTCCGGACGCCGACGAGAAGGTCAAGGAGATCGGCAAGGTGAAGCTCATGGCGCTGGCCGGGCTCATCACGCCGGACAACCTGACCGAGATCCACACTCTCGCGATCACCAGCTCGGTGAGGGACGTCCAGAAGTACGCGAAGGCGAACCGGAAGAAGAAGGACGACAAGCCTTCGGACGTCGTCAACCGGAGCTTCAAGCTCGCGCCCGATCAGGACGCGATCATCAAGGAAGCTCTCGATCTCGCCGCGAGCCTCGCGGACGGTCGCGCCGAGAAGACCGCGTCCCCCGGCGCTTGCCTGGAGACGATGGCGCTGGTGTTCATCGCCACGCACAGTGGCGACCCCACCAAGTTCGCCGAGATCGCCTCGAAGATCGAGGAGAGCCTGGGCGTCCAGATCGTGATCTCCGCGGAGGGTGAGCTGCTTTACGGCAACCCCGACTCGCTGAAGGCCGCTCCCGCGGCTCCTGCCGAGTCGCCCCTCTCGTCGACCGACCTCGACATCGCGTGAGGCTAGAAGAGACCGGAAGGCGGCGCCTACGGGCGTCCGGGGTGCTGCTTTCCGGTCTCCTCGGCACCTACGCAAAGAACATCTCGGACTGGGCCAAGATCGTCGCGAAGGATCAGGAAATGAGCCCGGACGAGAGAGCCTCATTTGAGGCCGAATTGATCACCGTGGCCAACGGGATCCACGCCATCGTGGAGGGCGAGCGCAATGCAGGTTAAGTCCGAGAGCCTGAAGGTCGCGATGGTCCCGTGCCAGGATCTCCGGCCAGACCCAAAGAACCCCCGCAAGCCAATCGCCGGCCGCCAGCGCGCCGCGCTCAAGAGCAGCTTGGCCAAGTTCGGGATGGTTCAGCCCGTGCTCCACGCCGACAACGTCATCGTGGGCGGCCACCAGCGGCTCGATGTTTGGTGGAGGGATCTGGGCAATCGCGAGATCCCGGCGATCAACATCGCGGGGCTCACCGAGCCCGAGCGCGCCGCGCTCAACATTGCGCTCAACAAGATCTCAAGCGAGTGGGACAACGACAAGCTGTCCGAAGTCCTCCGAGAGATCCGCCTGTCCGACGCCTCGCTCACCGAGCTTTCTGGCTTCGCAGAGCGCGAGCTGTCGAGGCTGATCGGAGCCCCTGACGCCAGCCGGAAGACGCTGGCCGACTTCGCGACCGAGCCAGATCCCGGCAAGGCATGGCTTGTCTTTCAGGGCACGCCGGCCACCATCGACGCCGCCAGGGCCGCGATCGAGAAGGCGGGGATCAAGGTGCGGACGGAGGCGTACACGGAGGCCAAGTCGTGACGGATGTTCCCGCCTACTACGCGGTGACGTGGCTCACTGGCTTCGTGGCCTTCGTGATCCTGGCCGTGGCTTTTGCTCCACGGCCTCATCCTCGCGTGACAAGGGCCGAGATCCTCCGGAGGCTCTACCCTGACATCGAGGCAGATGTTCGCGATCTGGAAGATGCTCTTGGGTCGCGCCATCGGCGCCAGTTCGACATCGTTCTGTGCCAGATGCGAGACGACGGCTTGATCCAGTACAGACTGGTCAAGGGTGGCCGCCAAGTCCTATGGCTCACCCGAGCTGGCCGCGCAGCGGCAGTGGAGTCCCAGGCGCCATGACTGTATTCGACGCCAAATCCGAGGTAAGGGAGCAGTGCTCCGAGTGGGCAGGAGAGGGCTACCGGGTCATTGACTTGGTGTACGCCCCCGAGCATCGCAGCATGTACCGCGGGGCCGGGGACTACATCGGGGTCTCCCAGAACCCGGACCACGCGGCTCCGGACGTCCGGATCGGCAACCCTCTACACCTGATCCCGGGTCTGATCGGAAGTGCAAGCGCTTGCACTTCTGTGATTGACATCGACACGAAGAGCAACCCGTACCTGATCCTCGCCCAGGTTGGCAGGTACGCCCCAGAGGGCATCTATTCGATCGCCCTCACCGACGGTAACCGCCGGAGCATGGTCCTCCCGCAGGGCTCGGAGTACGTCAGGTGGATTACGAAGTTCCCTGGCGAGAATTGCCGATTCCTTCACCGCTGGTACGATGACTTCGCCCGGTGGTCGCTCGCCGAGATCCCGCGCATGGAAGTGGTTTGCGCCAAGCGCACGACGCTGGAAGAGCGAGCCAATAGCGTCTACTATTACGCACTCCGGGTGAAGTTCACCGGGCCCGTTACTGGAGCGCTGAAATGAAGCCGCCGCGAAGACTGAAGCCGATCTCCGGTGGTGGAGGAGAGCCCCCGCCGCCGGAGCCGCCCGCCAGCTCTCCCTTGGAGCTGGAGGCCGAGATCGGGGATCAGCCGGTCTCGGTTCTCACCGCCGCCGTCGTGGCCAAGCTGGTGAGCATCATCAGCCAGGATCGATCCGTCCCGGCCGCCAAGGCCGCCGCCGCGATGATCCACGAGCTGGAGGTCTCGCAGGAGGGCAAGCTGCACCATCGCCGGCTGGAGCTGCTTCTGGCCACGAAGTCATACGGCGCGCTGACCGAGTACCTAGCCCTGATCGGCGCCACACGGGAGGACGTGTACGCCCTGATCGGCGAGCCCCCCGACGTCGACATCGACGAACACTTCGAGCGAGGGCTCCTGAAGGCCCGCCTCGAACGCCTCGCAGTTGCGCGAAAGAAGTCAGGGCCATGAAGACTCTCGCACCAGAAGAAGCGTGGAATACCCTGGTCGGGCTGCCGGAGGACATCCGGAGCAACTTCATTGCAATGGGTCGCGGCGGCGAGCCAACGCACCGGATCGCGGCCTACCTCGAATCGAACGGAATGAAGCGCTGGAAGGCGATTGCCCTCACCGGCGCCTATCACGCCGCGAGGTTCTCCGAGGACGCGTTTCGCCCGATCATCGCCGGATTCAACGCCCGCGCCGAGCTAGTCAAGCTCTACCGACAGCAGGAGAATCGCCTCTACATCGAGAGCGCCCGGGAGGAGCGCGCCCAGGAATACTCGGACAACGTCACCAAGCTCCAGACTGAGGCGAGGTCCACCCTGGAGTCGATCGCGAAGATCGACATCGCGCTCGGGTTCGGGAAAATGCTGATCGTCCAGCAGGCAGAGGCCGCCGCGGAGCGCCAGGGTGGCAAGGCGGTAGCCGACCGGCTGGAGTCGCTGCTTGGGGACACCAACGCGTCTTCGCGGCGCCGTATTGCCGAGGTCGCGCCCCGGCTCCTGGAGCGGATCTTCAGCGAGGCTTCGATGACCGAGGTCGTCGATAAGTGATCGTCGAGCGCCGCGGACGGTATAAGACCGTCGACCCGAGCAACGTGGCAGATCTCGCCCTCGCGCGAGACCTTCAGTCGCTCACCGATACCGAGCGCGAAGTCGTTCAGCGATTGGTGACCGAGGATGGCGGGCTCGCTGAGCTGAGGGCGATGATCCACGCGCAGTACGAAGTGATCCCGCCCACGCCCGAGGAGTGGCTCACCGACCCGTTCTTCGGCGCCGAGATCGCTAAGAGCTTCTATCCCGAGAATCGAAAATCGTTCCTGAAGATACATTCAGGAAATTATAACGAAGTATACCTTACTGGATCGCTCGGGTGGGGGAAGAGCTACCTTGCCGCGGCGAGCCTGATCTACGACATCACCAAGATGCTCTGCTTGCGGGATCCGCAGTCGAGCTACGGGCTTGACCCCGGCACGCCGATCGTGTTCTTCGCGTTCAGTACGACGATCTCCCAGGCATCGAAGGGTATCGGTACGTACGTGCTCAACCTCATGAAGCGCTCCCCGTTCTTCGAGCGGTTCATGAAAAAGACGGCAAAAGACGAGGCTCCGAGCGACGTAAAGTTTGGAAAGCACATCTACCTCATGCTGAGCACCGAGGGCTCCGGCCGCACGCTCGGCACCAACGCCATCGGCGGGGCGATCGACGAGTCCGACTTCCAGGGGTCCGTGAAGCAGTCGAAGACCTCTGGCGTCGCCAGCGATAAGAGCAAGGCCCGCGTGATATACGACGGGGCCAAGCGCCGCGCCCGCTCTCGCTTCAACGCCCGCGGCACGCTCCCGGTCAAAATGTACGTCATCAGCTCCAAGACCACGCGCCGGTCGATGCTGGTGCAGTTGATCAACGAGAAGGTCCGGGCCAAGGCCGACGACGTGCTGGTACTCGACTTCGCCACCTATCACGTCAAGGACCCGTCCACGTTCCTCCCGCAGACGTTCAAGGTCTTCGCCGGGACCGAGAGCGTCCCCCCGCACATCATCGAGTCCATCGAGGCATACGAGGCCCTTCCGGCCGAATACCGCGAGCTGGTCGAAGAGGTCCCCATGGACTTCATCGACGACTTCCGGAGCGACGCCGCGGAGGCCCTGGCCGACATCGCCGGGATCGCCGTGGGCTCGACCGGACGATTCTTCAAGAACTCCGAGAGGATCGACGACATGATCGATTCGGACCGGAGTCACCCGTTCACCAGCATGACGTGGGTCTCGGGAGGGACGGGTCAGTTCCGCTGGGATCAGCTCTGCACTGAGAAGAGAGTCCGGCTCCCTGGCGGCGTCGTCGAGTCTGAGTGGAAGCCGAAGCTCAATCCGGATGCTCCGAGGTACGTCCACCTGGACATGAGCGCGACGGAGTGCGCGACTGGGATCGCCGTGGGTCACGTCGGGCGCTATGCTGAAGTCGTGAGGCGCCGGTACAGCGAGGCCACGGGGCGCTACGAGCGCTACACCGAGCGCGCCGCGTTCATCGTGATCGATTTCGTGCTCCAGGTTGTAGCTCCTCCCGGCGGCGAGATCGATTTCGCCGAGATCCGAGGCTTGATCTACGACCTCATCGGCCACGGGTTCAATGTCACGACGGTCTCGACCGACTCGTACCAGTCCGTCGACATGCACCAGCGCTTCAAGGAGCGTGGGATCAAGTGCAAGGTTGTGAGCACCGACCGAACCACCGCCCCGTACACGACCTTCAAGAACGCGATCAACGAAGGCCGGGTGTCGGTCTACAACTACCCGATCCTATTCAAGGAAATGCGCCACTTGGAGCTAACGGAAGTCGGGAAGGGAGACCGCGTCCAGGTCACGAAGCCCCCCAAGTTCGACGACGGCGGGAACGCCTCGAAGGACGTGTCCGACGCCGTATGCTGCGTTGTGACGGTGATCGATACCGACGACATGGCGTTCACGATGCCAGCCCCTCCGCGCCCATCGAAGGACACCGACGCAAACTGGCTGTTCGGCTCTGGGGCCGCCCCCGTGGTACAGTCGAGCTACCAGTGGGAATGACCCACCAAGGACGGTGATATGGCTTGGTTCGGTCAAGAACTCTTCAATCGCATCACGGGCGCTCGCTCTCGGGAGCTTGAGCGCAAGATCGCAGCGCTCAGGCGCCGGAACATCGGCGACCGCCTTACGACGGTCAACCCGGACGAAGCCACGTCTTCGCAGCGGACTGGCGCCGAAGGCTCCGATCTCCTCTCCGAGCATATCCGCGTAGAGCGGTCCGTCTCCCAGCGAGAAGCGGACTACGCGATGATGGGCATGTATTCCGACGTCATCCTGGCGTTGGACGTATACGCCGACGAAGCCGTGATCCCGAATGACGACGGTCGGATCCTGTGGGCCACGGCCAAGGATCGAGACTTGGGCGACATGGTCAACACCATGCTCAAGGACCGGGTGAAGATCGACAGCGAGGCGTGGCCGCTCGCGCGCAACATCGCGCACTGGGGGAACGTCTACAGCGAGCCGCTCCTCTACGAAGGGCTCGGGGTGATCGGCAACTCGTGGCTCGACCGCGGGACCATGCGCCGAGTGGAGGATGAGCGCGCCAATCTCGTCGGGTTCGTCCAGGTCCCGAAGAGCCGGACGTCCAACGCCACCAGCTCCGAGACCCCGATCCGGCAATTCATCCGGGCCAAGGAAGCCGCCTCCCAGGGCCAAATCATACCCGGCGTCACGGCGTTCGAGCCGTGGGAGGTGATCCACTTCCGGATGCGCGGAGAGGGCATGAACGACCTCTACGGCACGTCCATGCTCGAAGCCGCCCGGTGGCACTGGAAGCGCCTTCACACGCTGGAGGACGCCGCGCTGCTCCACAAGCTCACCAGAGCGGCCAGTCGATACCTGTTCAAAATCGATGTTGGCGACACTCCGACGAACGGCATGTGGGCCTTCCTGAACAAGGTGATGGTGAACTACAAGCGCCGAAGGTACGTCGATACCAGCGGCAAGATCCGACTCGGCCCAGATGCGCTCAGTCCCGAGGACGACATCGCGGTTCCGACGAAGAACGGCAAGGATCTGGTGTCGGTCGACATCCTGGCGGGGACCGACTACCAGGACATGACGCCGGTCGACTATTTCAGCGCCAAATTTTACGCCGCGCTCAAGATCCCGAAGCTCCGGGTCGGCAGTGGCGAGGAGATCCGGAAGGACGCGCTCATCGGCCAGGACGTCGGGTTCGCCCGGCTGATCATGCGCCTCCAGGGTGAGATGATCCGGGGCGTTGAGCAGATCACGACACTGCACCTTCTGGCGTTGGGGATCGACCCCGAGTACGCCTTCAAGCAGGGTCAGCTCGTCCACCGTATGTCCATTTCGAGCCAGATCTTTGAGCTGGCGCGTATGGAGCTGCTATCGGCCCGAGCGGACCTCATGCAGCGCTGGAACGGCATGGCGAGCCCCAGGTGGATCCTGGAGAACATCGGGAAGCTCTCGTCGTCCGAGGCCGAAGAGGTCTGGCAGCAGCTCATGAAGGACAAGCTGGTGATGGGCGAGGTAGATGCCGAAGTCGCCGGCATGCAACAGGAGGCCATGATGGGCGGCCAGGGAGGCCCGCCGCCGGCCCCTGGCGGCGCAGCAGAGGCGATCTTCCGGTACGAGCCTGACCGGGCCACAAGAGCGTCGGAGCGCAAGCTCGAAGAGGCGATCCGTGGCATGGCGACCCGAGACATGCGCCTGGAGCGCCGGATGATTCGACTTGAGGCAATTTGCAGTGAGCTGAGCACCAGGATCCGTCGGGCCGCGTGAGGCTTGCACCGCCCGCGTTTCATGCTGTAAGGTGTAGCGATGTTCTACGAAGCCTCCACTAGCCCAGCCTCCACGCTCGCGACGGGCGAGTCAGGCGACCTCGTCATTCACTACGGGCGTAACGCCGTGTCGCAGGCTATGGGAAGTGCAAGCGCTTGCACCTACGAAGAGGTCGTCCAGCTACTCCCGGTCGTCGACCTCTCCGAGGAGTACGCGCCCCCGAGCTGGCTGGATGTTCCGGGAGTGGCTTACTCCACCGACGCGGCAGTCATCGCCACCGACGCCCAGCGCGTCGCCATCCGTCTTGGGCTTCACGGCCTACGGGAAGCCGCCAGTCATGCCGCGGGCCTTGTGGCTCCGCTGGTAGCCCTGGTCCAGATAGGGGATCTGCCAGATGAGCGGATCGCCAAGCAAACGGCCGCCATTGCGCGACAGATCTCCGGCCTGATGACAGCACTCAACCAGCTAGAAATGTGAGGGATTTTCAGATGGAACTCGACTACGACGCGATCATCGACACCAGCCTCTCCGAGGACACCGACCTCTCCGAGGCCAGCGTCCTGAAGGAGGCCAGCGAGCTTCTCCGAGACAACGGGCTTCGGATGACCGAATCCGAACTCCAGGAGTTCAAGGTTCAGGTGACCAAGCGCCGGATCCTCCGTGGCTCGGATAAGACGAAGGCCCGGCTCTACCGGATCCGCAACAAGGCGTCCCGCAAGCTCTCCCAGCGCAAGTGGAAGCGCACGGCGGGAGCGAAGCGCCTGAAGCGCATGTGGGCCCGCCTCCGGAAGAAGCCGGGCATCCTCGCTGCGCTCAAGAAGCGCTTCGGCAATCGGACCATGGTGCGCCTCGTCCAGTCGCTCGAAGAGCCCGAGAACGGCGGCCAGCTCTTCGGCGAGGCCACGGTGGCTCAGCTCACCGACGATCAAGTCGAGCGCGTGACCGCTGCGCTGCTCACGGCCGAAGTGCTCGCTATCGCAGGCACCCGCTTCGCGGAGGCCCAGCAGTTCGCGCACGCCGAAGAGATCGCGGCCAACGCCGAAGCGGCTCTCAAGCTCGCCGAGACCTACGAGGCCGACAAGGGCGACGCCGCGTTCGACGCGATGTTCCCCTCGCTCTCGGCCTTCAACGTCCAGGTTCAGCGCGCCCTCGACTCCGACGAGTTCTGGGACACCTACGCCGAGCACGGCCCGCTGAGCGCCCTGGAGGGCCTCTACGAGACCGAGGCCGCGTGATCGAGGAACTCCTGGAGCGCGTCACGCGCCGCCTTCGGGCGACCGCCTATCGCAGTGGCCGTCGGCGCGCTCTAGGGTTCCTTACGTCCGGACTTCGCCGTAGATCGGTAGGCCGGCTCCGAAAAATGAAGCGCGGAGGCAAGCGGACGCTCACGCGTTCGTCCTACCGATACCGCGGCTGGAGGAAGTGGTAATGAGCCTGCTTGTCGAGTGCGTCAGCGTCGGAATGTTCGATCTCATCGAGGATGCGAGCGCCGGCAAGCCGATGCGAGCGAGCGGTGTGTTCGCGGTGTGCAACGAGGCCACCAAGAACGGACGCCGGTACTCCGAGAAGCTCTGGGAGCAGAACATCGCCCGCCTTCAGCCGGCGATCAAGGCCCGCCGTCTCGTGGGCGAGCTGGACCACCCCTCCGATGGACGGACGCTCCTGACGCGAGCATCCCACCTGATCACCGACCTCCGGATCGAGAGCCGCAACGGCAAGCGCGTCGTCGTCGGCGACATGGAGGTTCTTGAGACCGCCCGCGGCCGGGACCTCGCCGCGCTGATCAAGGGTCGCGTCGAGTGGGGCGTCAGCTCCCGCGGCGCCGGCTCCACCAAGCCCCGCGCCGACGGGACCGAGGACGTCTCCGAGAGCGACTTCAAGCTCTACACGTTCGACGCGGTGTTCGATCCCGCGGCCGACATCGCGTACCCCACGGTCACCGAGAGCATCGAGCAAGCTGGCTACGTCGACATCGCGATCCTGGAGTCTGGTGAGCAAGCCCCGAGCATGCTAGCCGAGACTGCGCCTCCCGCGCCCCCGGCCGCCCAGCAGACCGAGGAGACGACGCCACCAGTCGTCCCGCCGGTCACCGAGTCGTTCAACAGGTCTCAGATGTCCGAGGTCGCCCGCAAGATCTCGAACGTGATCTCCGCGAACACCGGGTACGATGCCGACGTCGAGCGCCACACTGACGACGGGTTCGATATCGAGCTGACCCGTCCGGGGACCGACCACCGGATCCGCCACGGCGCGTCCGAGGCGACGGTCGGGGTGAAGATCCCATCAGCCAACAACCCGGATAAGGTGGCGATCTCGCTCCTACTCGACGGCAAGACCACGCTCATCGAGCTAAACGCCGGCATCGTAGCCCCTGGCGCGCGTTCCATGCTGTCCAGGCACCTGAAGCCGATCATCGACCCGCTGAAGGCGAAGAACGAAGCCGCCACCGACGCCGTGCTCAAAGCCGCGCTGGCGGTCATCGAGTCCAACACCAAGCTGGCCGCCGACTTCGGCGCGCTCACCATCAGCGTCATGGGAGAGTCCGGAGATCAGAACACGCTCCACGCGCAGTTCTCGCCGCATATCCCGAAGTGGACGCGCGAGATCGCGAAGCTCGCTGGCGGGAAGTGGAAGTTCGCCGCCGTGCTCCGGGACGGGGCCGCGCTCCAGTACAAGTTCAGCACCGACTCGTACAGCATCGCCGCGGGCAAGTACCTCGTGGTGACCATCAAGTACGACAAGGGCTCCGACACCTACGACATGGAGCTGGTCTACATGGGCTCGATCGAGAAGCCCGCAGACCGCGTGAAGTTCGACGGCGTCATGTGGGACGACTTCGATCAGCCGGAGAAGTACCTCGCCGGGCTCCGATCGAAGATCAAGGCCGAAGGCACCGACCCGACCCCCGAGCCCCCGGCCGCGCCACGGACCGAGCAGTCGGGGATCGATCCCGAGCTTCACGCGCGCACGGTGGACGCCGTGGTCAAGCTCACCGCGGCCCTGAATGAGACCCGTGGCCGCCTCGCGGAGACCATTCGCGAGCTGGCGATCTCCCGCGTCGTCGAGGGCCATCATGACCCCCGCGGCGCCCGAGAGGCGATCGGCAACGCCGTCGACCCCGAGCTGGTGGCGGCCCGCTTCGAGGCGTTCACCCTGAAGAGCGGGGCCTCCCCGCTGAACCGAGCCCTTTCGGAGGTCAACGATCTCGGCCAGAAGCTCGCGGAGGCCCACCGCCGGGTCGAGGAGCTGACCACCGAGAGCCAGCAGCTCGCCGCCGCAAGACTCAGGGCCCAGGGCTTCGCGGAGGTCGCCCGGCGACTCGCTGAAGGCCGTGGGATCCAGGTCGACCACCTAATCGGGCAGCTCACCGAGTCGAACGACGTCGAATCCGTCCGCAGACTGGTGCAGGAGTCTGCTACACTCATCCCAGCTACCGGGAAGGTGGCCGACGCCATTCACGAAGCCATGGCCCGCCGCCGTGGTAAATCGCACGAGCCCACAACCGACGAGACGGTCCACTCGGGAGTCGTCGAGTCGCTTGCTGGGATCCCGATCCGCGACCTAGTAGAGCGGGCGGGCTAAAACCCCCAGAGGCCCTTGGAGGCACTGACATCATGAACCCGAACATGAACATCGCACTGGCCGACGACTTCGCGGGATCGGCGTACGACCGCCAGACCCGCGGCCGGATGGAAACCAAGTGGAAGAACTTCACCGAGGGTCTCCAGTCCCGTAGCGCGTTCCCGCAGTACGGTGCGGCGAAAGCCGCCGAGCTGAAGGCGCTCCTGGCGTTCCTGACGGAGTCCGAGGTCGGACACCTCATGCGCGTCCACGGGATCAACGCGCTCTCCGAAGACGTCAACGCCACCATGTCGACCGGCATGGCGTCGTATTACCGCACGATCCTCCCGGTGCTCCGTCGCTTGGTGGTCAACCTGATCACGCCGAACCTCGTCACGACGGTGCCGCTCGGCGGTCCGATCGGCGCGATCTTCAAGCGCGAGGCCCGCTACGCCTCCAACAAGGGGTCCACGGCGCGCAACACGAAGGCGTTCGAGAACCTCGACGTCAACTACATGACCGAGAAGGTGTACCAGGAGCACGTCGCGACCGGCGACGGCTCCAAGTACGGCGCCTCGGGCTCCCCGCTCAACACCAACCTCGGCTTCTACCCGGCGCGTCCGCTGGACTCGACGAACGGGTACATCGTGACGATCGAGCACCTGAACGGCTCGACGGTCGTCCAGACCGCGGTCGACGACGGGGCCGGCGGCTTCACGGGCGATACCACGGCCGGCGCGATCAACTACGAGACCGGCGCGATCACCGGGTTCCTCTTCACCGCCGCGCCGACGTCGGGTCACACGATCAAGGTCACGTACTGGTACGACTCGGAGGGCAGCTCGCTGATCCCCGAGATGAACCTGGACGTCGAGCTGGTCCCGGTGGTCAGCCGCACCAACAAGATCAAGGCGTCGGCGAGCGCGGAGGCGGGCGACAACTACGGCGCCCTCTACGGTCTGGACGTCGAGCAGGACATCGCGTCGATCCTCACCGCCGAGATGGCGCTGGAGACCGACCGCAACACGGTGCAGGATCTCCTGTCCTACGCCACGTCGGACGGTGTGACCACCACCTACGACCGTGCGGTCACCGCGAGCGACGACAACGAGATGTCGGCGGTCCTCCGCATCATGACGCCGATCACCGACGTCTCGCAGCGGATCGCCGAGACCGGCAAGCGCGGCCCGGCCAACTGGATCGTCACCAGTCCGGCCATCGCCGGGATCTTCATGCAGCTCGCCAAGCACGCGGATTTCATTCCGTCGGCGACGCTCATGAATACCCCGGGCCTCAGCCCCATGAACGCCGTTCGCGTGCCGCAGTCGCACGACTCGGCGTCCGTGGACTTCGGGGTGCTGGAGTTCGGCCTCCTGGGGAGCGCGTGGCGCGTCTACCAGGATCCGTACCTCAGCCGCACCAAGCTCCTCATGGGTCGCAAGGGCGACAACGTGCTGGACTCCGACTACATCTGGAGCCCCTTCATCATGGCTCAGCTCACCCAGACCTTCGTGGATCCGGGAAACATGACCATGCGGAAGGGCATCCGTTCGCGCGACGCCCGCACGCGCCTCCGTCCGAACTTCGGCGTCATCACCGCGTCGAACCTGACGCTCGCGTAACGCAAGCAGCTAGCGGCCACCAAGCCGCCCGCTGACAGGGGGAAGCCCCGGATCGCTAGTCGGTCCGGGGCTTTTCTGTTTCTACTCCGAGGCGGCTTCGAGGCTGTAGGTCGCGTCGTTCAGCGCGTCTCGGATCGAGTCTCCTTCGGCCCAATCGCGGACCGATCCGAGGTCCGGACGTGGACTCGTCTTCAGAGCGGAGATCTGATCGCGGATCGCTTCGGCGGCTTCGTCGACCGATTCCTTCGCCGATTCGAGGTTCGAGACCGCCTCTTCGGCGCGACTGCCCTTTTCGCCTTCCTTGAAGCTCTCGGGCATGTTGTCGAAGTAGTCTTGCTCTTCGTCCCGGATCCCCTCGATTTCTCCGGCCAGGGCATCGAGCTTTTGGGCCATGACTTCGAGGTCTTCGATCAGTTTTTCGTAACCGAGAGTCTCGATGGACTCACCCGGCGCGTCCGGCGTTCCTGGGATCTGGCTTCCCACGCACGCCTCCACCGTGGTTTTGATGTCGATCTCATCGTTTAGGACGGAAACGATGTCCGAGATGCTTCTTCGCCGATCCTTATTCATGCTGTCACTCCGTTGCCAGTGGGCAAGATGATGGGCCGCCGTCCGGCGGCATGTTACGCCCCGAAGTCGATCGAGAGCTTGATGTCCGCGAGAGCCGAGTTCAGAAGCGCGATGCGGTTCACCGGCGCGAGCGCGCGGCCCGCCGGGGAGTTTGCAGCCGAGAGCTTCTCGGCGGCGCCGTTCAGGATCGCGCCGGCCGCGATGTTGCCCTCGCCCATCTTCTCGATCGCGAGGTCGCGAACGTTGATCTCCATGTCCTTCCATTCGGACTTGGAGATCGAGCTTTTGCCCTCGAAGCCGTAGAGGAGCTGCGACGCGGGAGCCTGCTTGATTCCGAGAGCCGAAAGTTGAGCGTGGGAGAGAGCCATGTTCGTTTTCCTTTTGGCGCCGTGCGCCGGTGACAGGATGGTTATGGCATAAGCCGGATCCCGGATCAAGCATTTACTCGAAAAAAAGTGAAAATGGCTCACGAGCCCCACGGCGACTGGATCCAAGATCGAAGTTGCAAGCGCTTGCACTTTTCCTGTTGACTCCGATCGGCGGTTATGTCATAACTCTACTCGTGAACGGCGCAAGTCGCCGAAAGGAAGGCCCCCGTGAATCAGATGGAACATGACTACGCGCAGCTCCAGACCGGCGCATGGGCCCTCAATTCCCCCCGACTCTGCCCGTGCCGTGGCGGCGGGTGGTTCCTGAGCGACCTCGATACGTACCACTGCTGTCCGATCCACGGGGCCGGGGCTCCCAATCCCGAGTACGACGGGGAGCGATACGACGGGGAGGACTACGGCGACTACGCAGACTGGGCCCTCCAGCGCGACAAGCGGGTGTACCTCGCTCTCGCACATCAGGCGTACCGCCTTGGCTTCAAGGGCCGACCCGTGACGCTCAATCACGCGGCGTTCGAGGCCGCGAACGCCCTCGGGCTCCTTCGGGAGGACATCGACAAGCGGGCGGCCCTGATCGAGGGGCTTGAAGCCGTCGTCGGCGAGCTATTCCGTACCCGCCAGGAAGCGCAAGCCCGCCGCGGAGGCTACAGTTGCGCCCTGGAAATGCGCCTCTCCTGGGAAGCCCAACGCGAGGCCAGCGAGCGCCGGGGTAACGGGTACATGCAATGAAGTGCAAGGCTTTTGCAAAACTGATCCCAACGATCGTGTGCGCCCCGTACGTCGCGGACTTCGATCCGCTCAAGGGGTATCACGACTCCGGAAGCGGGCTCCCCGAGCTGGCAGGCTTCGTCTTCTACAAGCCAGCCGACGCCGAGCGGACATTGTGGGGCGCGCTCCACGGTATGGATAGCTCCAGCGAGCCGACTCCCGATCGCGAGGTTGTCGTGGAAGCCCTGCGGGAGTTCGCGGCCGACCGGCGCCGTAAGGCCGCGCTCTTGCCGCTCCCGCGCATCCTGGCGTGTGGTCACTACTCGCGGTCGACCTTCTGGGCCGACGTCGAGACCGCTGAGCGCGGCGTGGTTCGCGTCGTCGGCGAGTCGGCATACGGCTGGGAGCGATGCCCTCCGACGCTCGCGCACTGCGAGCGAGCCCAACCCCAAGTCGAGCCGCACCCGTGATTCGAGACCTACGAGACGCGCTACTTCTGATCCTCGCTGGCACGGTCGCCCAAGGGTTCATAGCGGTGGTAGCGCTCTTCCCGGCAATAGTCGCCGTCATGCCGTCGGTGTTCTTCTGGCGCATCGCGACGGACGCTACGGGGTTGGCAGACATCTTCCTGGCCTACCTCTGGTGGATGTCGATCACGGGCTTCCTGCTGGAGCGTATAGACCCTGGCCTCCTTGCAAGGTTCTTGATCAATGGTGCAGAGGCCGATGTCCGCGCGGCCATAAGGGATAACGCGCCGTGAATGACGAGTACCTAAACAAGCTCCGAGACATCGTCCTCGCGATGCCCGTTGACTACCGCCTCAAACTGGCGTCCGTCGGACCGGGTTACGAGTTCATGCGCCGGAACGTCCGAGGTCCGAATGGCGCCCGGAGCCCGAAGACGTGCTGGCAGCCCCCAAAGGTGGAGCGCGCCCCGACATCGGCACTTCCCGGGTTGATCGACATGGGGTTCGCGGTGTGGATCCCGGTCAACGCCCTCGACATCGTGAGACTGGCCGTCGACTTCAACCGCGAGCCCGTGGTTCTGTGGGTCGACGCCAGGACCGCCGGCATCATGGGGCATTACGAGCCGGCCAGCGACCCTGGTGGCTACCTGACGGCTCTCGGCGCGCTCGCGGGCGCCATGAGCGCCGACCCCTCGCCGCTGACCCTGGACGACAGGAGCACGACATGACCCCAGATTAGCTCGCCCCAGGTGTTCGAGGGGCCAGACCCGCTCGGGTTCCGGTCGGCCATCGCCTTCCTTCGCTGGAAGATGGAAAACCACGGCTAGCCCGTGGCCCGGGGCTGGTGTATGATTCCCGGAGTTGCAAGCGCTTGCACTTTTCAGGAGACCCACATTGAAGATCTACAAGTTCCGGCTGTTCGGCAAACGAGAGCAGCAGTTCCAAGTCCCGAGCCCCGAGCATGGTGGCCGCCCGCGTCCGTTCGTCTTCAAGCCCGGCGTGGTCCTGTCCACCGACGGCGACGGGTGGTACGAGAAGGATCAGGCCGCCTTCTGGCTCGGATGGCATGAGCTGGTGGAGTCGAAGGTCGTCGGCGAAGAGATCCCGCTCCCGGCGTTCGTGAACAATCCGGAGCGTCCCGTTCGCGTGGTGAACCTCCCGAAGCTCACGGATCCGGTGACGCCGATCTTCTCGCCGCCCGCGCCGGCCCCTGCGCCCATCGCAGAGGCGAGCGCCGAGTCCGAGCTGGACGACGAGCCCGCCGAGTCGACCGAAGAGCCCAGCGAGCCCCTGGCGCCCGCCGCCAGCGCTGAGGCTCCGGCCGCGCCTCCGGTGGTCGCGCCTCCCGGCGACGTCAAGCTCTCGATGCTCACGCTGGACGAGATCCGGACGGTCGCGGCCGGGAAGGGGATCGACGTCTCGGGCCTCTCGAAGGGCAAGATGATCGAGCTGATCAAGGCCAAGCAGGGGGCGTAATCCGTGGACTCCTCGATCCCCACCAGCAAGGCCGACGTCTTGGAGTACATCCGTCGGGCGCTTGCGCCGGGCGCCCTTTACCACGGGGCGATCAAGGCCATTCTTCAGGAGCAGGACTACGACGCCGCGTACGGCGACGCCGTGATCTGGTTCATTGAAAAGTGTGGTGAGGTCAAGGAGTCCTCGGTGGTCCTCTCTTCTGGGACGATCGAGTACGACGTCCCGAGCGACATGGATCGACTGGTTCGTTTCATCCCGCCGGGTAACAACGTCCAGGGGATGGCGTACACCGGCTTCGGGTTCGAGAACACCGGGATCCCGATGGACATGGTGATGGGGAACGGCATGCCGCTCTCCGACTTCACCATGGGGCTCCAGCAGATCGAGACGCTGAATCACACCTTCGGGACCGGCTGGTACGGTGAGTTCGACCCGAAGCGTCGCAAGCTCCGGGTGATGCCGCCGGGGGCGACGGGGACCGCCAAGATCCATTACGTCTCGAACGACTTGACGTTCAGCGATCTCCAGATCTGGCAGCGTCGAATGGTTCGCGACTACGCCTTGGCCAGCGCCAAGTCGAGACTCGGGACGATCTACTCGAAGTACGACAATATCGAGGGCGCGAGCGGTACGGTGTCGCTGACCCAGCGGCTCCAGGACGACGCGAGCCTCGAAAAGCAGCAACTAAATGACGAGATCAGTCAGCGCTATGAGGCCGATCTGATCTTTACGGGGTGATCCGATGTCTCTTTTCGGCGGCGGCAACAACTTTCAGCCACCAACGCTCTACACGCCAGCCGGGGCAGCGGTCCCCAGCCCAGCCCAGCAGACCCCTCCGGGCCAGCTCAACGAGCAGACCTTCGCCAGGATGGCACTCGGGCCCCTGGAGCAGCTCTACATCGACTACGCGAACGCTGGTGGTGGCGACTACCGCGCGTTCTGCGAGGCGCTCCAGAAGCTCGTCGCCATGCCGGCCGTGGCCCAGCGCGTCGAGTCGGCTCTGATGTTCGGCCCCTCGCAGCAGCGGGCGCCGGCCTCGACCCCGGCTCCCGCGCCGGCCCCTCGAACGCAGCCCGGAGCGTTCACCGAAGACCACGGCCTTCCTCCGGAGCTGGCCGGGCTCCTCCCGACGCTTCGCGAGCAGGCCGACGCCGGTAGGCCGGTGGGCCTTCACACCATTCGCCGGTGAAGATCTTCCTGGATAACGACCTCGCGGTCCACGACGCGCATGCCGTCGAAGAGGCGAACCTCTACGGGCCAGATGCGAGGCTCTACGTCCTCCAGACGTCCTATCGCGATCCGCTTCACGATGAGCCAACCGGGCTAGGGGTGTTTGCCCCGATCCCAGTGGAGCTGAGTGGCGTGGTCGCCCGAGATCCGGACACCAGTACCGAGCGAACCGAGGGCGGCAAGTACACCCGAGCGGACACCCTGGTTTTCATTCCGCGCCTCATGATCGAAGAGAAAGGCGCCGAGATCCCGAAGGTCGGCGACATCATCGAGCTGTGGCCTAATACCGCGTCGGTCGATGCGGCCAGGAACTCGGCCTACAGGCGCAAGGGGTTCTACGAGATCAAACACGTCTCGAATGACGGCGAGGTAGGCGCCTCGCGGACGCCCGTGAGGTACAAGCTCGAAACGATCCGGCTGACGGATTTTTCTCCGGAGAATCGCTTTTCCTCTTGACCGCGATCCTGGCTTATGCCATAACCGAATCATGGAAACCGCCTTCTACATAGCCCTTGTAGCGCTCCTGGCACTCGCCGCGTTCATCGCGCGGCGATGGATGCTTCGGGCTACCCGGGCCACGCGAGCGACGCCGCGACGTCCAGGGTGCCGCCCTGGCTACCGCCGGCCGCCGACGCAAGGGTTTACGGCGCATGACGGGCCTCTCTTATGCCCGTTCCCTCGCCCGCCAGGAGATGGTCTGTGACCTAACTGGATGCTGTCAGAGGCGCTTGTCCGTTCGGCCCGAAGCCGAAAAGCGCGCCCGAAAGAGCCCCGAGGAGAAATCCAAGGGGCTCTTTTCGTTTGATCTCCAGCTTGCCTTATGGCATAATCGGGCCATGAGAAAGACGCCAACGCTGTCCGAGGGCTTGCGGGATCTGGGATGGATCGAGGAGATCGACCCCGTCGATAACAAGCCGGTCTTCCTTCAGCGGACTCCCGTGATCCGCAAGCTGACCGACATCGTCCCCGGGAGCCGTGCGTTGATCGCCGGTGGCATGAGCGCGGTGTGCGTGACGTGCCGGCATATGCGGGAGGCGATGGACAAGGGCCGCCGTCAGTGCGGGGAGTCGTCGTGCGCCGGGCCTCTCGCTGGCCAGGGCTTCCCGAAGTACGAGGGTCCGCTCAAGGGTGGACTGGTGAAAATGTGCTTCGTGTGCGGCGTGGAGTCCAAGCTCGGGATTGGCGGTGTAGGCTGGCAGGAGCCGCTCGGGGTGTGTATGATCCACGAGCCGTGGCTCAAGAAAACCGCCGGGCAAGGAGCACCATGAATCCGATAGATCGCCTGAGCGAGTCACTGGCGAACCTCGCCGAGGATGCTGTCGCCCGGGTCAAGTTCAAGCCCGCCGCTCACCAGCCCCCTCCTGAAGGTCGCGTCGTTTCGACCGTCGGGGGTAAGAAGGCAGTCCAGTACGCGCGGTATACCTGGGCCGCGCCAGCGGAGTTCGGGATCACGGGCCTCTCGCTGGTCGATGAGGCGTTGGTGGTAGCCGGCGCCCCTGGCGGCCTTGGGCTCCGGGCCTTCCGGCTTCTGGCGCTCCTGCGGCTCCCCGGGGTATCGGCTGACGACTCCGGGATCTACGTCTGCAACAAGTCGTTCCAGGACATCGAGGAAGCCGAGCGCTTCGCTAGCACCACACTGAAGGCCGCACAGAAGCACGATCTGGACGTGCTGGCGGCAGCGGTGTTCCACCCGAGCATGTGGCGCCGCATGAGCCACCATGAGGCCGTCGAGAGCGGCGAGGAGATCGACATGAGCGTGAATAAGATCGAAGAGGGTCCGAAGCCGAAGGGCTCCTGGGTCGGGCTCGAAAACCTGGGCAAGTCCATGGCCGGGGACGGGTTGAAGTACGTCGGAGTGCTGAAGGGCCGCGAGGCCGAGTCGGCGCTCACCAGCGGGTCCATCGTGAAGCGAAGCCCTGACGGGTACTTCCTGGTACTCTTCGATCACTCTCACCAGGACAAGGACGGCCGCGACATCTACTCCAAGATCGCAGTGGTCGACACGAGCAAGACGGAAAGCAGCCTCGAAGAGGGCCCGAAGCCGAAGGGAAGCTGGGTCGGGCTCGAAAACATGGCGAAGACCATGGTTCGGGATGCCGAAGGCGCTTTGAAGTACGTGGGCGTCCTGAAGGGCAAGAAGGGCGAGGACGCCCTCATGAGCGGGAGCATCCTGAAGCGCAGCCCGGACGGCCACTACCTCGTGCTGTTCGATCACTCGCACAAGGACGAGGACGGCTACGACATCTACACCAAGCTCGCGGTGATCGATCTCAAGAACGATGGGATCAAGACCGAGGGGGCCGTGGCCAGCCGGTTCGCGATGCTCACCGACGCCGAGATCTCGGTCTGGTGGGAGACCTACGGCGAGAAGCATGGGTCGACCGGAGCCGGCGTCGCGGCGCTCGCGGAGATGACGAAGCGCGGGATCGACGTCAAGAAGATCGAAGAGGGCCGCCCGGTGATGACGAACGCCAAGCGAGCGCTGGCGAAGATCAACGAGATCTGGAGCGCGGTCTCGGCGATCGGCGGCTACACGCGGGAGCTGGCAGACGCCGATCCCGAGCTGTCGAAGGTCTGGCCCAAGATCCGCGACGCGATCTACGATGGTGTCCTGGCTCTTCGCCACCCGCACGTCGAGGCCGTGACCGAGGAAGCCGGCAAGGTTCAGGGAGAGCGCCGGGTTCTCCGCGAGAAGCTGATCGAGGTCTACCGCGGGCTCAAGGAGCTGGGCGCGTGGAAGGAGACCTTCGAGGACACCGATCTCCACGCCGAGTGGTCGAAGATCATGGGCTGGCTCGAAGCCTCCATGCGCCGGTTCCGCGCCACGTCGGAAGTCGATGAGTCGACCACGACGGCGGCCCTGGCGGCGGCCGAGAGCCTCCTGGCGGTGGTCGATGGCCCCGGGCTCAACGTCGCCCCAGCGGCGTCCGGAGCTGGCACTCCTGGCCTCCCGACGTCGCACATGACGCCCCCGAACACCAAGGGCCTCAATGAGGCCATGAAGTGCTTCGTGGGTAGCCAGGGCGCGTGGGAGTCGGCGCTCGGGGCGATGCTCGGGGGTCGGTTCATCTTCCGTCAGCCGATGGCCCACAACTCGGACGGGACGATCGCGACGATCAGTGGCGTCGTCGAGGGCTCCGAGATCGGCGCTCCGGAAGCGGTGATCCGGTTCACCAACGAGGAAGTGGCGATCATGGTGATGCCGAACGGCAAGTTCGCGCCTCCCGAGATCGCCCGCGTCCCGCTGGCCGACTTCTGCACCAAGTCTCCCGCGAGCATGATCCCGACGCCCCGCGCCGCGTGATCAGCATCACGTCGAAAGACGTGGAGGCAGCCCAGAAGCTCCTCCGCAAGCTGCGCAAGCGAGGGCTGATCAAAGCCGGGTTGCAAGCGTTTGCACTTTCGATGGCCGAAGAGACGCGAGCTGAGCTTCAAGCCCAGCTCGCATCGAGTCAGAACCCGGCATCCAGAGCCCTCGCTGACTCGCTGGTCGTGAAGAAGGTCGGAGTCACCGACGCCGGCCTCTTCGCCCGCCCCACCCCGCGCACCATCACGATCATCGAGCGAGAGACCACCGTGATCCAGGTGATCAAGTCGACGGCCCGCCCCGACCGGGTCATCGACTACTTGGTGGCCAACGGCCCGTGGACCATCGACACTCTTCCGGCCGACCCCGGCCGCCGGACCTCGAAGGTCATCGCGCGTCAGGCTCTACAGTCAGACGTCGAGGCGATCCGGGCCAGGACCGACAACCCAGCTCACCGCCGAGTAGTCGCTGGGCTCGGAGGCGCCGTCCGGCACCCGGACGCTCCGATCCACGAAGTCGTCGAAGACTTGTCCACGCTTGTTACTCGCGGCGAGCTAGGTATACTACGGGGGATCTCGCCATCCTGGATTGGGGTGGCGAGAGGTGTAAGCCTACGTGCTTCCACCAAGTTCAACGCCGTTGCGAAAGATCTCCTGGCCGGGCGAGTCCGGACCGGCGAGTATGAGCGCGCAACACCGGGAGACATGCGGGACGCCGAGAGCATGTCCCGCAGAATGGAGGCATGACGTGGGAAAGTACGCGGAGACTGTTGGTGCTCTTTACGAGATGAAGGCCGAGCTGCTGAGCGACGAGAGCGAGCTGCTCGAAGCGTCTTCGGTGGCGTCGGAGATCATGACCGACGAAGAGCTGGCGGCGCAGAACGAGATCAATGACGACGAAGTGTTCGTGGAGTACATGAGCACGGTCACCAAGCGTCTTCAGGATCTCGGCCTCTCGGAGGACGACGCCATGGGGACGTTCCTGTCGGTCGCCGACGAGATGGCCAAGGTGGGGGATCTCCCGCCTCTCCCCGAAGGCGACGAGCCGTACGACTTCACGCAATGGCTTGCGGCGGCGCGCTCCTCGGAGTTCGAGAGCATGGTTCTCTCTCTCGTCGGTCAGTAACCGATGCCGGTCGGAGACACCGGGATCCGGACCGGCGAGGTCTGGCTCGATGACTACGACCGGGCAGTCAAGGTCTTCCTGGGCGGCGTCGAAAGACTTGTCGCCCGGGAAGGCAAGACTCAAGAGCCGTACTACACGTTGTCGATCCCGAAGGTGAAGGGGTCCGACGAGTTCCAAGGTCACATCCCCATCCTCTTCGGCGACGCGTCTTCCGTCGTGAGCCCCATCGCCCTCCCGGCGATCGTGATCACCAAGGACGATGACTTCGATACCGACGGCCAGCGCCGCGTAGGCTTCGGAACGGCCTACCGCGTCCCGACGGACGCCGCGCGCACCGCTGGCGCCGTTACGGCAACCGACCCGGACCTCACCACGGGCTACACGCATTACGAGACCCAGAGCATCCCGGAGCCCGTGACGCTGAGGTACACGGTCTTCGCCAGAGCCAGGACGTCGGCAGAGGCCAGCGCCATGGGGCGGTGGCTATGGAAGCGGATCTGGCACTTCAACTCGCTGCTGGTGAAAGACTCGACTGGCGCCGAGCGGAGGTACTCGGTCGCCTGCGAGGGCAAGACGAGATCCGCAGATATCTCGGAGATCGTGGCCCAAAGGACGACTTACACCTTCCGGCTAGCAATAGCCGGAGAGCTGGAGTATGCTGAGCCGCACACGGCAAAAGCCGTACGCAACACCGGCGTCACGGCCGGCGGGTTGTAGGAGTCCGACGTGCCCCTGTACCGAAACGACACCAACCGGCCTCTCCCGATCCAGGGCACTCTCGTGGCGCCCCAGGACTTCGTCACGCTCCAGCCGGGCGTCGCCAAGCGCTACAAGGGGCTCACTCTTGCCCCGGTGCAGCCGGCTCCCGTGGCGGCCCCTGTAGTCGAGGCCCCGCCGTCGGTGGCCGTGGAGCCCGAGGTCGCGCAGCCGGCCCCCGAGCCTCCGGCCCAGGAAGAGCCAGCACCAGATACCGAAGCCCCGCCCGAGGGCGAGGGAACCAAGACCCACCGCCGCGCCCGTCGGCAGGAGTGATCTGAACCATGGCCATCGCCCCTGGCGTATCTACTTCGCGCCGTACCGCCACCCCGCCTCCGGCCATCGTCCCGGGCCTCGCGGTGTTCGCCCCCTGTGGCCGAACCCCGAAGGGTCCGGTGGAGGATCCGGCCAACTCGCGGGTCAGCTCGTGGGATGAGTTCGTCGCCAAGTTCGGCGATCTGGACGCGCTCTACACGCTTCCGCATCAGGTGTACTGCTTCTTCGCGGAAGGCGGTCGTCAGGCAATCATCAACCGCGTGGTGTCCAGCGACGCCGTTGCCGCGAGCGCGAGCTTCTCGGCGGGCGGCCTCGAATCCCTGACCCCCACGCCCACGGGCGCCCGCGGGCTGGTCGGGGTGTCCGACCACTCGGCCAGCGGCCTCCGGGCGTTCTCGATCACCGTCGACCCCACGACGGCCCCAGTGCTGATCCGGTACTGGGCGATCGGCGCCGCAAACACCGTGGCTCAGGGCTCCAAGACGATGTCGGGGAGCGGCGAGACCATCGCCTATACCGCCGGCTCCGACGGGTACAATACCGGCGCCACGGCGAGCCAGAAGCGCCTGGAGCCGGGCTCCGTCAAGGTTGAGCGCAACGGTGGCGCCACGGTGTACTACGACAAGGGCGACGGCACGTTCATCGCGGCCGGCGACCTCGCCAGCGGCACGGTGAATTACGACACCGGCGCCATCAGTCTGGTGTTTACCACGGGCACGTCGGGCCACACGATCAAGCTCAAGTACCGCCGGATCGTGGATCGCGTCGAGAAGCTGATCATCGTCACCGAGGACGATCAGTTCGCGGGCGACTTCGACTCGGGCGGGACCAATACGTTCAACCGGACCACGGGCGTCCTGTCGTTCACCACGTCGGCCTCGACGTTCATTCCCGACGGCACCGCGCAGACCGGGTACACCCTGGTGTCCGACGGGTACAACTGGAACGGGACCTCCGAGACCGGCGAGGGGATCACCAAGGTCGAGACCGACGGCGCGGGCGCGTACTTCACGTTCACCGCCCTCCACAAGGGAGCCTGGGCGAACGATGTCCGAGTCTCCGTCCAGGGCGATCCGGACTACTTCACCGAGTCGACTCAGTCCTACACCAGATACGTCGTCCAGATCGAAGAGCAAAACTCGGACGGCGACTGGACTGTGATCAACGGTCCGTTCCGGAAGATCAGTCTCTCGGACGCCGCAGATCCGAACTACATCCTGACGATCCTCAACGATCCTACGCTCTTGGGCCGGGTGGTCTCCGTCGCGGCGGTCACGCCCGGCCGCCCCCAGCTCCTCGACGGCGCCCTGGTCTCCGACGAGACGCTCGGCACTGGCGCGGGCTCTCCGATCACGGTCAGTACCACGCTCAAAGCCGCCACCGTGGGTCGCGGGACGCTCACGATCACCTACAACGACGGCACACGGGATCACACGATCACCGACGACGGCCTTGGTGGGCTGGTCGGAAGCGACCCGAGTGGCAACGATTCGCTCCTGGCCACCGCGGCGGCAACGATCGACTACGACACCGGGGCCATCTCGTTCACGACGGGCCAGAACGTCGCCTCCAGCACGCCACTCGCCGCGAGCTACTACACCCAGCCTCTCGCGCAGTCGGTCAACATCGAGCTTGCGTCGGGCTCCGAGGGCTCGGCGATGACTCGGGCCATGATCTCGGCGTCCGCGCTCCAGGCCACCAAGCAGGGCATGTACGCGCTGTCCAAGATCACGGACAACATGATGTTCAGCCTCCCGGACTTCGCGGGTGACGAGGACGTCGGCAACGACATGCTCACCTATGCCGGCGGCAAGACCAACCTCTTCGCGATCCTCGCGCCCCCGGAGGGCTACACCCCGTCCCAGACCCGCGGCTACCGAGCCAACGTGCTCGCGGCCAACGAGAAGACCGGGGCGCTCTTCTACCCGTGGATCGTGATCAAGGACCCCCTGACGAACTCCCAGAACACCATCTCGCCGGAGGGTCACGTCGCGGGGATCATGTCCCGCATGGACACCATCTTCGGCGTGGGTCGCGCGCCGGCCGGGGTCGACGCGGACATCCGGTTCGCGCTCGGGCTGGAGCGAAAGCTCGACCTGGACATCGACGTCAGCACGCTCAATGATCTGGGCGTCTGCTGCCTCATGGACAGCCCCGAGACCGGCCGTTCGATCTGGGGCGCCCGGACGCTCCAGCGCGCCCGCAACGACTTCGGGGCGTACATCAATCAGGTGCGCGTCCAGAACACGGCGGCCTCGCTGGCTCAGTCCGTCCTCTGGCGCAAGACGTTCGCCTCGCAGAGCCCCGGCCTCTGGGCGAGCTGCAAGCGCAGCATCGACGGCCAGATCAAAGAGCGGCTCTTCGACGGCGGCAACCTCAAGGGTGCGACGCCCGCCGAAGCATGGCTGGTGGTTTGCGACGGGACGATCAACGATGTGGACTCGGACACCATCTACGCCGACGTCTACCTCGCGGTCAGCCGACCGGCCGAGTTCATCAAGGTCCGAATCTCGAACAAGCTGTAATCCGGAGCCGCGCTCATGGCCGACAACCTCACAGGCAACCTGAAGCCGATCGCGTCCACCGCGAAGACCGCCAGCAACGGCCACTTCGCGGGGACCGCGCCGACGTCCGTCAGCGTGACAGATCGGGTTGTCAACGGGGCGGCCGGGGCCAGCTCAGGGCTATTCAGCTTCGCGGAATACTCGGTCTCGACGATCGTGGATCAGATTCGGATCCACGTCGCCGGGGCCGCCGAGTATTACATCTACATCCAGCGCTCTGACGGGACCGACGACCTGATCGCTTCGGCGACGGGGCTCACCAACGTCAACGTCGTCTACCAGGGTCCGCTCTACTTGACGGGCGGCGAGAAGATCAGGGTGGTCACGGGCGGTGGCGCTCCGTCTGGCGTCGGTTACGCCAAAGTGATACACCGTTTCTGGAACCGGCTCTCAGGGGGCTAAGGGAGACACCAATGCCACGCGCGATGACCTCAGACTTCCTCCAGGGCTACAACTTCTGGGCTCAGGCGATCGGAGCCGGCGACACCGACTACCTCGCGGAGACCGACATTCCGGCCGCGAGCGGGGCGGTTGCCGGCTTCCAGAACATCACGCTCCCCGACGTGTCGACCGACGCCGTCGAGTACCGCGAGGGCCACCGGACGTACACGATCAAGCAGCCGGGCATCCCGACGGTCGGCACCTGTTCGATGCAACGCGGCACGACGCTTCGGACCTCCGCGTTCTGGGACTGGGCGAACCGCGCCCTCTTGGGCGATGAGTACCGAGCGGATCTCGTGGTGTACGAGTTCCCGATGTCGGCTCGCAACGAGGACGGCATCGACGTCTCTCAGAGCTTGGAGCTGGCCAAGGTGACGACGTGCTTCAACTCGTTCCCCACGCGATGCAAGCCGGGCGGCGACAAGGATTCCACCAGCGGTGAGATCTCGATGGCCGAGCTGGAGTGCGCCGTGGAGCGCGTGGAAGTCAAGAAGCCGGCCGCGTAATGTCGCGCCACTCGGTCCTCGACTACCTTCAGGAGCATCGCTTCTGGGTAGCCGACGCCACCCCCCAGCTCTTCGATCCAGATCTCCTAGGCGCCTTCCCGTTCTGGGCGCTTTCACCGGCGCTCGGGTTCTCAAAGATCACGGCACCGGAGATCGACCTGGACACCAAGATCGTCCAGCCGGGCGGGGACCACCGGACCATCGCCGTCGTGAAGCGCGCGAACACCTCAGCCGTCACGCTGTCCCGCGGCGTGGTCTGGTACGAGAGCGACCTTCACCGCTGGGTCATGCGCGCAGCTCAGGGGCTTGGAGCCCCGCGCCGGGACCTCGTCATCTTCAGCTTCATGAACGCCGGCATGAGCCTGGATCAGGATCCCGGAGAGGCCGTAGGGATCGCCCTTGGTGCCGGCGCCATCGCTGGGCTCGGGTCTGGCATGGCCGGAGGGGCGGCGGCCGGGGCCGTGAGCGGCGCCAGTACCGCGGCGTCACTCCTGGCCTTGGCGGCCCTCAATCAGGCAACCGGCGACGATTCGGTGCTCCGTATCCCGGCGCGGGCGTGGTATCTGGAGGGGTGCATACCCACTCGGTACGTCCCGATGTCAGGCTTCGACGCGAGTAGCGCTCAGATCTCGATCGCCGATCTAACCGTCCAGCCCATGTTTGTTGACGAAATAAGCCTTTTGGGCTAGCGTCGAGAAGTGCAAGCGCTTGCACATGGGAGCCAGATGATCAATCACCAGTCCGAAGCGGTCTATCTGCCACAGGCGGCCCTTGGCCTCAGTGCCGGGCTCTACGTGCGCGACAACGGGGATCGGATGCACCGTCCGGTGACCGCGACCCTTGGGGAGTCAGAGGTATCGAAGTTCGCGGCCCGGATTTCCACTGACGTCCTGGAGGCCGCACTGTCCTCCCGATGGCGCGAGGAGTGCAAGAAGACCGCGGAGATCCTCAAGCTCCCGGCCGCAGAGCTGGAGGCCGCCACCGTCGAGGCTCTCAAGTCGGCGACCGATGCCTTCGCCACGTCGCTCCGAGGGGCCGTGCTGGCCAAGCTGGCCAAGCCCGAGCAGAAGATCGCCCCGGAGCCGGAGCCGGCTGTCAACCGCGTGCTCGTCCAGCGCTACGGGTTCAAGAAGTCCGACCCAACGGCCAGGGAGGGCAAGTAGATGCAGATCCGGTACGTCAAGGGCACCAATCTCTCGGTCAAGGTCGCGATGCTCGACTCGACCGGCGTGCCGTTCGATCTCACTGGCGCGACCTTGTATCTGACGGTCAAGAGCAAAGAGACCGACACCGTCGCGAGCTTCACGATCACCGGCACCGCCGCGGTGCCAACGAACGGCGTGGCGGTCTTCGCGCTCCTGCCAGCGTCCGCTAGCGCCCTGACTCCCGGCCAGTTCCGATACGACATCCAGATCGTGCAGGGCGGCGCCACCTACGTCGTGGTCCCGAACGCGCCCTTCGAGCTGGTCCCGAGCATCCGATGAGTGAGATCGTGATGACCGTGGTAGTGGGGTCGGTATCCCAGACCGCGACCGTCCAGACCTCAGTCGCGATCAGGGCTCAAGTCCAGACCTCGACGACGCAGAAGGCGAGAGTGACGACGTCGAGCTAGGCGGTCCCCGGGCTCAGAAGAGCGTCTCGCCGCCGTCCCCCATCTTCTCGGCGTCCATTACCTCGAACGCGTACCGCCCGATCCCATCGACTTCGGTGAAGGCTTCGAGCGTGTGGCTCACACCGTCACGGGTGACCGTGATCAGCATGGCTTCCAGCCCGCGCCGGCCCGTGCTCGACTTCGTTTCGATCACCGGGGCCTCGAAGAGCCACGACGGGATAAACCGCGCGAGGAGTCCGTCGATCGCCTTCTGGCGAGACTCGAACTTGAAGCCCGAAAACTCGAACGTGTGATCCTTGTACGTCCACGCCTCAGCACGGGCCAGGGCGCTATCCAGTCGGGCGCTCATCGCGCTCTGTCCTGGACTAGATTCGGGACGACGTCGCCTTCAGCGAAGCTAAGGGCGACAGTCGCGGGCGAGTTGGAGTACACGGCTTCCGTTGCGGAGACCATGAGTGCCGTCCAATTCCCGAACAGCCGGGCCTTGTCCATGCCATCGGCCACGGCGTTCTGTAGCGCAAGCGAAGCCGCGCAATTGAGATTTTGGGTCACCGACAGCGACGCGTCGATTGCCACGTTCGACAGCCCTCGAACCTCGCCGTCGACATACAAGAAGACGGTCACCCGCTTCGTTCCGAACCTTGCCTTCATGGTCGCCATGACTCTCACCCTCCGGGCGACTTGCGCCCCGTTCGATGATTCAGTTATGGCATAACCCGAGATCGGGGTCAAGTAATTATTTCAGATCTGGATCGAATTTCTGATCCAAAGTGCAAGCGCTTGCACTTCAAAGCGACTTGACCTAGACCGTCAGTTGTGCGATAAGAAGGCATGCACAACGCCCAAGTTGAACTCGAATCTGTCAAGCTGGTGGTCGGGTATCGTGATCCCGCCACTGGCGTGGTCTACGATCACGTCATCATCCGGGAGATGGACGGGGGTAGCGACAAGCTGCTAACCAAGCCGGGCGACACGTCCTTCATGCACCGAATGACGCTGGTGGCGGCCCGCAACCTCGTGTCGGCGTCGGGTCCTGGCGGCGCGCTGGTCGACTTCCGGTCCGACCGGACCCCGAAGGCCACGGCTTTCGCCGCGGGTCTCGCGCTGGGAGATCGGATGCGGATCCTGGCCCGGCTCGGAATGGTGAGCTTCGGCAACGCGGGTCGCATGAAGGCCGAGTGCGCAGCCCGGGTGGGCGACAAGAAGTGCGGCTCCGTCGAGCACATCTACGTCAGTCCGACCGAGATCGGCATGCCGCGTAAGGCCCCGCCGAAGACCGAGGGCGAGCGCGAGCCCGAGCTGGAGGACGCCGGGGATGGGCTCCTGGCCGTCGAGGAGGAGGAGCCTGACTTCTCCGGGCTCCTGGTGCCGGGGGAGTTCATCGTGTCGTTCCTGGTCTACCGGGACGCCGCTCGCCGATACCACGCGGCGCGGCCGGACGCCGTCATCCCGGGGGATGCGACGGAGGTCGCCAGGGTGAAGTACCACCTCGACACGCAAGCGATTGTGGACCTCGCGGAAGGTCTTCCGGACGAGGCCGAGCCGTGGCTTGAGTCGCTGGTGCGACTGCACAGCATCACGTTTATCGGGCCCGGCGAGTCGCGGGAGTTCACCCCTGGGCGGGTCGTGGACAAGGTCACCAAGATCAATGCCGAGGATGAGGCGTACTCCGACCGGCTCCCCGTCGGGTTCAGGCGCATCATCAACTCGGCGATCGGCGCGATTCGTGACTGTCACTGGGACTGGCGGATCACATACCGCTGCAAGAAGTGTAAGTCGGAGCAGGAGTTCACCTACAGTCCCCTCGTGGCTTTTCTCGGTCAGATCGCGACCTAGCCGACGCGGCGAAGGCCGCGGTTGTGATCATCGATCGATTCGCCAGGGTGTACGGCTGGTCGGCAGCCGAGACCCTAAGCCTCCCACTCGGGCTTCGTCAGGATCTACTAGACAAGATCTACGCCGACGAAAAAAAGGCGTCGTCCGCTGGGCGACGGGCGGTAAGATAGGGCCATGGGATTCGGTCTAGGCTTCATTTTTCGCTCCGAGGATCGCGGCCTTAGCCGTCGCTTTCGCGACACTGAAGCCGGTCTCGGGCGGATCGCGAGCGGCCTATCGAGGCTCGGAAAAGAGTCTGATCGTAATTCGTTTGGTAGATTCATTGACGGTCTACAGCTAAGGAAGCTGGATCAGATCGGCGACGCGCTCGATCGTCTGGCTAACAACTCGGGCGTCGGCAACCTGAGCAACGGGCTCGACTCGCTGGCGGCGACCGCCAACCGGGACGTCCGTAAGGCTCTGGTGGGTCTCAATGTCACGGGTCAGCAGCTCAAGAAGACCATGCGCGACGCGGTGGGGATCAGCCGGGCTCTCAACGTGGCTCCCGAGCAAGTCACCGAGGCCGCCGTGGCGTTCACCAGGGCCTTCGGACCGAATGGCGCGACCGCCGCAGGGTTCAAGAGCCTGAAGGATGGCGTCAGGGTCTTCGAGGCGTTCGGGCTGGAGGCTAAGAGCTACATCGAGACCGCGAAGACGCTCCAGAACGTGACGGGGCTCTCGGCCGCCGGAACGAAGGAGCTGGCCGGCGAGATCTTCAACATCGGCAAGTTCTTCGGCGTGGGCAAGGAGGCGCTCACTTCGTTCACCAACGAGGGCGGCAAGGTCGCCGAGATGCTCCAGTCGGTCGGGATCACGGCGCCCGACGCCGTCAAGACGGCCATGAAGTCGATCGCCAAGCTCGGGGGCGTGATCGCGTCGGGGACGGACAGCTCCGACCCCATGGCAGCGTTCCAGACGGCCCAGGGGGTCTTCCAGAAGATCCAGGAGTCGGCGAGTTCGTGGCAATCAGCCTTCGCGTCCGGCCAGTCGCCATCCGACTTCGTGGAGCAGCTCTCGCTCTTCATGGGGGCCCAGGCTCCGGAGCTGGCTAAGCGCGCGGTGTCCGATCCGGCGATGCTGATCGAGGGCATGGTGGCCCAGCTCAACTCCCTGAAGGGGGTCAACACCGAGATCGCCAAGGCGCAGAGGAAGAACCTTCTGACCTTCGCCACCAAAGAGCTTGGCTTCAACCTGGAAACCGCGGCGGTGGCGCTCGCGAAGTACAACGCCGAGTTCAAAGGGGGCGCTGCGAACCTGGAGAAGGTCGCCAAGGACACTCTGGCGAGCAATCGAACGATCGACGAAGTGCTCCAGATGATGCAAGAGTCCTTCGACTCGCGCATGAAGGGGATCCTCCGGCGCGACGGCACGATCTCTCGGTTCGTGAAGCACCAAGCTCGGGCCTACAAGATCGTCGGTGACACGGCGAGCAAGCTGGCCGCCGACGACGGTCCGCTCGGGGACGTCACTCGCGCCCTGCTACGCGTCAACACCTTCGGGCTGAAGGGGCTCCTGCTCGGGGCGAGCGATACGACCACCGCGCTCGGGGGCCTCGCGGCGGGCTTCCTCGAAGTCGCGACCGATGCGATCCCCGCGGTGACCGCCATGGGGGCCATGGGCTTCCGGTTCCACCATCTGCTTTTCCCGGTAAAGGCGGTCCTGTCCCCGCTGGCGGCGGTGAACTCGCTACTCGGAGGTCTCCCGAGCAAGGCTCTGGGGCTGGCCAAGATCCCGGCGCTGATCGGGCTCGGGATCGCTGGACTCGGGGCCTTCGGCCCAGGTGGGATGAGCGGCGTCGGCGACTACCTCTCGAAGCAGCTCCCGGTCGACATCCTCCGCGCCGTCACGGGCTTCGACGACAAGACCTTCAAGGCCAAGTTCGGCAAGAGCGTCGCGGACATGCTCGGCGGCGGCGAGGCGTGGACCGTGATCGGCCAGGGGGTCTCCAGCTCTCTCGCGAAGGCGTGGGCGTGGGTCTCCGAGAATTTCACCAAGGGCACCGAGCTACTCGGGAGCATGAGTAGCGCGGCGCTCAGCATGGCGAACGGCTGGATGGATGAGCTGGCCAAGGTCGACTACACCGCGCTCTTCAAGCGGGTGTTCGGCTCAGTCGGCAACGCCATTTCAAGCCAGGATGAGGGCACGCTCGGGGCCCTGGCCTCGAAGTTCGGTGACGCGCTCAAGAAGGCGCTGTCACTTAGCTGGAAGATCTTCAGCGGCGCCGCAGAGGCCGTGGCCGACGGGCTGGCCAAGTGGTGGTCCAACATGCCCGGCGGCACACTGGACAAGCTGAAGTCGATCTGGGAGTCGCACGGCGCGACGATCGGAAAGGCGTTGGTGGCAGGCATGTTCCTGTCCTCCGGCGTGCGGGCTCTGGCGTTCGCTGGGGCCCGGTCGCTTCTCGGGAGCGCCGTGGGGCTCATGACCAGCCCGGCGGGTCTCGCGGTCGGCGGCGTGGCTCTCGCCGGCTACGGGGCGTACAAGGCCCACGAAGCCCTCAGTCGCGACCCGACGTCCGAGGCGAACTCCAGGCTCCTTGGCGCGGCGCCAACCGACCTCTACGCCCCCATGCGGGGCCTCATGTCGATGGGCGGGTTCGAGGCGAAGACGCAGCTCGAAGACTCCAGGCACCAGGGCGCGATGGGCAGGATCTCGGTCATGGACGCCCAGGCTAGTCTGATTGGCCAGGAAAACGCGGCGAGGCTTGCCGGGATCGCGACCCAGCGCGAGATGACGGCGGTGGTCGGGCGCTCCTGGCGAATCTTGGGCAAGTCGAGCCAGACGTTGTCCGACGTGCAGAAGAAGTCGCTCACTCCCACCATGGAGCGCCTTCACGTCGCCGGTAAGCTCTCCGAGGAGTCGTGGACGAAGTTCGTGACCGAAGGGAAGCTGGATCTCCGCGGCAAAGAGCTGGCGGCGTTCGGCAACGCGGTGCAGGCTGACACCCGGTTCCTGGCGAACGAAGACCGGAAGCTCGCGCAAGAGCTGGAGCTGAAGCTCGCCGGAGTCAAGGCCGAAGAGGCGTACAAGCGGGCCCAGGGGGAGCTTCGGATCGCCACCGCGGCGGCCGGCAAGTCCAGCGTCGAAGCCCGGATCGCGGAGGCGATGGGCGGCCGGAAGGCGTACGACGAGTTCTCCCAGCAGTTCCAGGCGTCGTCGAGGTTCAGGGATCTACAGCGCGATCAAGGGGTCCGGGTCGGCGGGGTCCGAAGCCGGTTCGAGGCCACCACCAAGGTCATCAACGACGGCTCTATGGGCCTACTCGGGGTGCATGGTGGGGAGGTCGGCAAGGCGGCCCACGAGGCATGGCTCCGGGCCGGCGGGTACAGCGGCGGCGGCGACGCCAAGAGGGCCGCGTTCATGGCGGCCCAGGAAAAGGCCCAGGCGATCGAGTCCAAGATCAACGCCGAGGTCTCGCACGAGATGGCCGTGGCCATGAATGACGCCGCACAGGCAGCGGGCGTCCGTCTCCCCGCGGAGATCCGAGAGCTGATCAGCAAGGGGCTGATGCCCCTTGAATCCGAGTTGGTGGACATCCGAAAGAAGTGGTCCGACCACGAGGACAAGCTCATAGCCATGCAGACCCAGGCCAACAAGGAAGTCGAGGCCGCCAACCTCGCGATGGCCCGTGTCGCTCTGGACGCCCGAGAGAAAGAGGCCCTGGCGATCCTGGAGTCGAGCCAGAAGCGCACGGCGGTGGAGGCGTACGGCCAGTTCGCGTCCATGGTGGCGGCGTCCGGACTCAGCCCTTCCCAGAAGCGGGAGGCGCTCGACGACGCGATGCGTCAGGTCTACAACGCGTACTCATCGTCCGGATCCGACCCGTTCCAGAAGTCAACGGAGTTGCAGCGAAAATACGGCATCATCGCCAAAGAGCCCGCGACGTCCGACGGTGGCGGCATGTCCGGAGGCGACTCGTCCACGCCGGCCGACGGCGGCACGACGGGCTACCTCTTCGACCTCGAACGCGGCTCCAGGATCGGAGCGCCCGGTGAGACCACGGTGGCGTCGGCAGACGGGTTCAGCATGCGCGATGTCGTCATGGCCCTCAAGTCCGAGGGCGACAAGACCCGGCGCACCATTGCGGCGTCCGGTCCGACTATCAACGTCAACGGCGGTGGCACTGTTTCGACGGCGAGGTTCGCGTAATGCCAGCGAGGATCGCACACCGCTCGTGGCTCAACTTCGCCCGCCTCAATCTGGTGGACAACGTCGAGATCTGGAGCCCCCCGGAGCTGCCGGAGATCACGCCGCAGCCCGACGACATCATCCACGTTGTAGAGACCAGGGACCGGCTCGACACACTCGCGGTCAAGTATTACCAGGATCACCGTCTTGACTGGCTGATCGCGCTTGCAAACGGCATCATGGACTTTACGGTAGACATTGTCCCAGGAGCCGAGCTTGTGATCCCGTCTCCGAGGTACATACTCAGCGACTACATGAATCGAGCGACATAATGTACGGCCCGGTCGCCAAGGTCACGATCATCAAAAACCCCGGAGGGGCGGCGCCCAAGAGTCTCGGCACGGCGATTGCGTCATACGAGGACGCTCTGGCTCAAAGCTCAGTCCAAGCCCAAGCCGCGTGGCACGTCACGCCATCGCCGGCCCAGGCAATCGAGGGCGAGGAGTTCTACCTCCCGGCCCTCCGGAGCCTCCAGATCTCCGAGGGCGTCGGCGAGCCACCAAAGATCAACGTCGACCTCGTGGTCTCGATGATGGATCGGGACACCGTGGAGCGACTCATGGCCAGCGGCGTGCTGGAGTCCGGGAGCGTGATAGTTGCCCAGCTCGGCTACCCGTCGTCGAACACCTGGACGCGGCCCTATCGCGGGATCACTCAGATCCCGTCCGTCACCATCGGGGACGACAGCTTCGTTTCGATCAGCGTGCCGGCAAGCGGGTTCAGCATCGTGGCGCTCAGGATCGACGTCTCGGGCATGACGTTCCCCGGCAAGTCGAAGCTCGACGTGATCCGAGAGCTGGCCACCATGAGCGGGATCTCGGGCGTCGACATATCGGGTTTGAACGAGGAGACCTCCAACATCATTCAGCTCCGTCCACCGGCGGCCCAGACCGGGAAGTCGAAGGTCCCGGCTCCATTCGAGGTGATCTCGCAGGGCGAGTCCGCGATGGCCGCGATGATCCGAATCGCGTCTACCGCCAAGTGCGACGTGGTCTTCGGTATGATTGAAGGCCGCGAGGCGGTGCGTCTGGTGCCGACAGAGGCTCCGTCCGAGCCGGGTCCGGTCGGAAAGGTCTTCAGGTTCTTCGGGACGGATCCCGATCACATCCAAGCCAAAGGCTTCACCACCGAAAGCCCGCTCTACTGGATCCCCGGCGTCGCCGCGAGCCGGATTGCGATGGATCTGGATCCATCCACCAAGTCATCGATCTCCCAACAGTCCGGAGGCGGGGCTGACGCTACACCGGCCACGGCCGGCGGCCAGCGTGTCAAGATCGAGCGCAGGACACCTGAATCTGAAGGGCGGCGCGGAAGAGATCCAGGAGAGGCGCTCCGGTCGACGGCCAATGCGGCAAGCCCAGACCAGCTCAGGAGCGAGGCCAGTGCGGCAAGCAAGAGCGTCCCGATCGCCGTAGGCGTCAAAGGCGGGTGGAGCTTCCAGGGGCGCCCTATCGAGATCTTCGAGCGGGTTCAAGTCAGGGGCCTACCGTCGGTCGTCGAGATGCCGGGCGGGTGGGTCGTCCAGTCAGCGAGTCACCAGTATTCGGACGGAAACTGGGAGACATCGGTGTCGGCGTTCGGCACCGGCGTTCCCGGTCACCAGCCGGCCAAGACAAAGGCGCCCCCAGCGACCCAGGACCCTGGAGCTGGCGACGGCCGGGTAGTCAAAGCGAGGCCAGGATGAGCGAGTTCAGTCAGTTCTTTCGCCAGATCAAGGCCGGCGGGCTAGAGTCGGTCGGGATCTATCTCGGGCTCTACCGAGGCGAAGTCGTCGAGGTCTACGAGGGCGACGGCGAAGGCCGGGTCTCGATCAAGGTGCCAAGGATCAGCGCGAGCGCGCTCCCGCCCGCGAGGCCGCTCCTGGCTTTCTGCGACGCGGCGGGCGAGCAGAAGTTCGCCGCGCACTTCGGCCCGAAGGTCGGCGACCGGGTGATCGTGATGTTCGAGGACGGGGATCCGAAGATTCCGTGGTACGTCGGCGGGTGGGCCAGCGCTAATGGCCTCCCGAGCGAGCTGATAGCCGGCGCCGCGGGGTTCGAGACCCGCGGGCTTGTCCTCCGGGACGGGACCAAGGTTCTCTTCAGGGAGGCCGGCGGGGTGGTCGACGTCGTGACCCCGAGCGGGGCGGCAATCACGGCTGGCAACGGGCGCGTCACGGCCACCGATGGCGCGGGAGCCACGGCCACCCTGGAAGGCGGCGTCGTGACGCTTTCGGGCGACACGGTGAAGCTCGCCGGAGACTCCAATCGTTCGATACTCGGCGACGCCTTCAGGCAGTGGCTCATGACCGAGTTTTCACTCCCGAGCCCGCTCGGTCCGCTCGGTCCGATCCCCGTGGTTCCCGAGACCTTCCTGTCAGATAAGGTCAAGCTCGACTAAAAGTGCAAGCGCTTGCACTTTTCTGCTTGACCCCATCCGTGGCTTATGCCATAACTGAATCATCAAGCGGGGCGCAAGACGCCCAAAGGAAGAGCGCCATGATTCAGAAGAAGACCGTTTTCGCCTCCATCTTCGAGTCCGACGCGGAGACCGCGTCGTGGGCCCTCCCCGATGGCGCCGTCCTCGTTGGCGTCCACAAGGCGGCCGATCAGTCCGAGTGCGACCGGAACGAAGTCCTCCTGGAGCTTGAGTTCACGGCGGCGGGGGAGTGATGGCCGATCACGCTCACGACTGGAAGCCTCGCGGTGATCTCTCGACGTCGAAGCAGTCGTGGTATTCGTGCGCGTGCGGGGCTCTCGCGCGCCGGGAGTGGAGCAGCAAGGGACTAGGGCCCATGATGCTGGCGTCCAGCGAGCGCGTGAAAGAGCTGGAAGCCGCCGCCGCCATGGCCGAGACTCGGCGCCTATGGCGCGAGGAAGATCGCAAGGCTCGCGAGGCATATGCCGCCGAGCGCGCTTTCTCGCCAGGGCCCCCGGAGTCGGGGCTAGAGCGCCGCTTTGAGGCTCGGATGGGGCTTCGGTGAACGGTGCGCCGCTAGTTGCAAGACTGACGTCCGGAAGACTTTCGGGCGCCGTCCCGTTCGTGGTCGACGAATGGACCGACGCAGTCGACGCGGCGTTCGCGACCATCGTCCTTCCACCAGTGCTCCCGCCGGCCCGAATCGGGGCCGCCGCCGCGTTCCGAGCTGCGTTCGGGGCCCAGGTAACGGCCAACTTCTACGCTGCGCTCCAGTCGGGCCTCGTGGCCTACGCCGCGGTCTTCGCCGCTGGCACGGTGCCGCCGGGGATCTCGACGCCACCAGCCGGGCCGTTCGTGCTCGCGCTTCCAGTGGGAGCGCTGGCTGATTCGGCGAGGATGATCGCCGACGCCGTGGTAGCATGGTCCCAGACCGGAACTTACGTCGCGACCCCCGGCGTTACGCCCCCGGTCCCGTGGGTCTAGTCTTGAGAGATCTCTCATACCCATTGTCGGCAGAGTCCAGCACCTTCGACGAGCTGTCCAAGGATCAGGATGTCGTGGCCAATGCCGCGCGCCTCCTCCTGGAGACCGCTGTTGGTGAAGTCGAGGGTGACCCGCCCTACGGCACTACGCTCTGGAGCTTCGTGTTCGATCACCAGCTCATGGAGCACAAGGCACGGCTCCACGCCGCGATTGCGAGCCCGCTTCGCCGGTACGTCCCCCAGGTAGAGGTTGCTCAGATCCGGGTCGACGCCGAAGGCGATCAGGAAGATACATACGTTATTGACTTTGTTTTCAAAACAGCCGGCAAACCCGGACTGTTCGAGATCGGGATCACGCAATGAGTGAGCTTCGGTTCTACGGCGCCGACGCCGACACGATCTTCCAGGAGATCATGGATGAGATGCGGATCCTGTACCCCACCGAGTACGGGGCGCTCCTCTCCGGCGGGTTGACCCGCATGCTGATCCACCTGACGTCCCGCGCGCTCTGGCGCGTGTCGTATCAGGCTAACTTCGCGGCGGCCGATACCATCCGTGGTGGGGTCAGAACCCTTCGCGGGGCCTCTCGGATCGCCAAGCAGCTCGGGTACTCCCCCCGCGGGGCGTCATCGGCCTCCACGTCGCTCTCAGTGGCCCTGGCGTCGAGCTACGCCTTCGATGTCCCGCTCCCAGCGGGGACCGAGTTCTCCGGACCCAACGGAACGACGTGGCGCACGTCGGAGGCGTTCTCGTGGGCCGCGACCGAGACGGCGGCCAAGAGGGTCACGGTTACCGAAGGCACGCGCCGGAGCGTGTCGTTCACCAGTGACGGGTCGAAGAACCAGCGCTTCCAGATCCCGATCGACCGGGAGTCTGGCGAGTACCTCCAGAACGCGGGCCTCACCGTCACGGTGGGCGGCGTCGAGTGGGAGGAGTACGACACGATCCCCGCGGAGGCGGTCAACGCGTACGAGGTCTTCTACATCACCGATCCCCCGATCCTGCTCTTCGGTAGCGGAGGATCCGGCAACGTCCCGTCGGCCGGCACGACGGTCGAGGTCTCGTACATCGTCTCGCTCGGGGCGGCCGGCAACATCGGAGCCAATCAGATCTCAGAGCTGGTCACGCCATTGGTGGTCGGGACGACGGAGATCGAGCTGGAGATCTCCCAGCCCGAATCGGCCGAAAACGGGCTCCCAGATCAGACCATCACCGAAGCCGTCAACGCGGCCACCGCGTCGTGGAAGACCCGCGACGCCGCGGTGACTGCCGCCGACTTCGAGGCGGTCGCCCTGGCCGTCCAGGATGCCCGTTACGGCCGGGCCGCCGCCGCGAGTGCGACCTCTCCGCGAGGCGCTGGCTCCGACGCGACGCTCAACATCCTCCTGGACGCCGCTCGGACCGCGGTAGGGGATCCGGCAACCGCCGTCGAGGCCGCCGACGCCGACATCGAGACCGCGACCGACGCGATTACCGAAGCGCTGGCCTCGCTCAGTACGAGTCTGTCAACGATCTCGGCGGCCAACTCCAGCATCATCACCAAGGCCGCCGAGTCGACCGTCGACCACAACACGGCGTCCACGGCGCTCAACGCTCTCACCGCACTGGTGAGCCAGATCACCGCCGCCGCCGCGACGGCGAGTGGGCTCCTGGCGACCTTCAGCGCCGCCAATAGTCAGCTCACTGGCACGGTGACGATCAACGGCACCGTCAACGTCGTGGGCTCGGGGACATCGTTCAACACCGAGCTTTCGGTCGGGGATCTGATCTCCGTAGCCGGCGAAATCCGACAGGTGGCCACGCTCCCCGGCGCCACGTCCATGACCGTGACCCAGGCGTTCGCGGGGTCTTCGTCCGGCAACGTGTTCTACCTCGTAAGGAAAACCGCGAAGCAGTCGACCATGAACTCGTTGGGGGCCGAGATCCAAGCCATGCTCGCGGCGGCTTCGGGGCTCTCGGCGCACGTCTCGACGGCATCCGGGGCGCTCAGTGGGATCCTCACGGACCTCTCGTCGATCGACACCAGCGCCGACTCATCTGCCGCCGCCGCGACGACCGCCGCCGCGCTCGGGATCGTGATCGCGGCCCGTAACGCCGAGATCACCACGGCATCGACCGCCGCGGTAGCCGCGACCTCCGGCGTCTTGACCGACCTCGAAGTCGCGCTCCAGGGGATCTACGATCACGTCGACCTCATCGTGGCTCACGACGCGAAGGCAAACATCGTCCAAGTCGCAGTGCTCTCCCGTGACAGCGACGGCTTCCTGACCGCCCCGTCGACCGGGCTCCTCGCGGCGATCGAGGCCGAGATCGAGACTCGGAAAGAGCCGCAGGTTGCAGTTGAAACGCTCGACGGCTCATCGAGCTTGGTGGTTCCGGACATCTCAGTGACCGGGACCTATCGCGCCGGCAAGCCCCAGGCAGAGGCCGAAGCGAGCGTCGAGAAGGCGCTCCGGAACCACATCAAGGCCCTGACATGGGGCGACGGCCTGTACTACGAGGACATCTACGGCGCGATCATCGACCTCCCGTTGTGCGACAAGCTGACCGTGGAGATCAATGGGCCGGCAGAGCACCAGGACGCCAACGGGAATCTGGCGCTGCCCGGCAACCGAGCGTTTACCGCGCCGGTCATTTCGGTTAGCCTGACAGAGGCGTAAAGTGCAAGCGCTTGCACACGGGGAACCATGAAACAGACGCCTCAGCTCAGCATCCAGTACCCGTCGCAGTACGACGACAACAGCTACTCCACCATCGAGAGTGGCCTCAACACGATCGACGCGGCGCTCGGGGCGGCCCGGGAAGACCGGAACTTCGTGGTCTACTCCACGGCGGTCTTCAGTCTCACGTCCGGCGGCGTCCTGACGTGGGATGCTCCGATCTACATCAAGCGCTGGGCATCAAGCTCCAGCGTGCTCGCCACCATTGCGGCCGGAAGTGTCACGCTCTCGAACGGGCAAGTCGCTTACGTCGCGCTCACTCGTAACGGATCCGCGGGGTACGCGCCGACCGTCGTCGCGGCTTCGACGCTCCCGGCCGCGAACTCCAGCTTCGTGCTGTTCGCTCGCCAGGACATTGGATCGATCGTCGCCGTGTTCTCTCCGAGGAGTGGCGGCGCGATCTACGCCAACTTCCCCGTCAGAGCGCTCATGGGCGACCGCGGGCCGTCCATGGTCACCGCGCTCATCAAGAGCGGAGAGACCGTCGCCAGCGGGGACGTCGTGGAGATCGCGAGCGGCGGGATCCGGAAGTCGGCCACCAGTAGCACGAAGACCGTCGGCGTCGCGTTGATCGGCGGCGTCGGCGACGGGAGTACGGTGTACTGCACCTATGCGATCAGCGGCATCGTCATGCTCGTGGTCGAAAACTCCCAGACCACGGCTCTCGGGGAGGGTGTCAAGCTCGGAGGCACCGCGAACCACATACGCCCGTCCGGCGCCGGGACGTACACCGGCTCGCTCGGGATCGCGCTGTCAAGCGTCGTCGGCAATGGCGTCCTGACCTGCCCAGTGCAGCTCCGGCCGCTTGGAGGGTAATAATGAAGTTTCGAGTCGACTGGGTCTCCCCAGATGCGTCGATGTTTGCGGTGGTCGCGTGGACCCCGGTATTCGAGAAGGCAGCAGAGGTATACGCCGAGCTGGACGCGCTTCCTGGCGTCATGGAGGGAGTGATCAGCTCCGGGACGGAAGAGTCGGCCGTGCGCGCCCGAGACCGAGGCCGCCGAGAGTGCGGACCTAACGCCAAGGACAAGAAGGCGTACTTCATGCGCTTGGTGCTCCCGGCCGCCAAGCCCGTGACCGTTGACGAAGAGCTGACCAAGACTCAAGTCATCAAGACCGTTGTCGGCTAATGCCTTCTATCACCGTAGGTCCGTCGGGTCGTGATTACACCACGTTCCAAGCTGCGATCCACGCGGCAAACGATAACCCTACGACTACGGGTGATATCACCGAAATCATAGCGGACGGCGGCACATACGTAGAGTCGCTCTCGGTTACGTCGCTCTCGGGCGGGTGGATGGTCCCGTGTATTATCCGGGCGGCCGATCCAAGTAACCCTCCGATCATCTCGTCCAACGGGTCATCGCAGGCTATCAGTGGCAGCATCTACCGCGGCTCAGCCGTCGGCCAGCTCACGCTCAAGAACCTCGTATTCTCCGGCTGGACGAACGCCTCGAACGCCGTGATCTATGTCCTTACCGAAGGACTTGTCATTGAAAACTGTTGGTTCATCGGAAACACAAACCGGAAGGTGGTGGTCAACCTCGGAGGCACGTCGACCCGTCAAGCTCGGGTTCATGCCTGCAAGTTCATCGGCTCCGGGCGGTCTGGATCTGGGTCTAACGGGATCATCATGATGTACTCGGCATACGCCGATGTCACAGATAACATCGCCGTGTGCGACACCAATGTTCAGTTCCAATCCGGCGCCGGACGCTATATCGAGCACAATTCGGTGTACGGGACCTGGAACACGGGAGGTAGCTGCAAGGTCTTCTCCGGAGCTGCGGCGTACCGTGGCAACCTGATCAAGAACGCCGGCACCGGCGGCTCGCACGCAATCGACGCCAGTGGCGGCGGTAGCTACACCGAAAACATCGCTGGCGGCACGTTTGGCACCAGATTCGCCGGCACGGATGGCGGCTCGAACCAAAACGCGGACCCGCTGTTTGTCGACGGACCGAACGGAGACCTCACGCTCTCTCCTTCGAGCCCTGCGATCCGATCGCTGGCTCGGTCGGCGAACACCCTCCTCGACTTCCTCGGGGTGACGCGGTCAGACCCGACGGACGCTGGCGCGTACGAGATGACGCTCAGCACGACGATCGCGTCATTGACGAACACCATCATAAGCGGCGATCAGAACCGCCTTCGCCTCACGCTGGGCAGCTCTTGGGCGGTCGACCCGAGCTGGGTCACGGGGGCCTTCGCGATCACTGCGGGTGGCGGGGTTGCGATCCCGTCCAAGGTGTCACTGACGCCGGACGCCGATCCCGCGAGCTACCTGGATCTCGTGACGGGGCTCCAGAAGGACGCCGCGAGCTACACGCTTGCGTGGACCGGGCTGGTCGGGATCGAAGACGACAGCCTTGCGTTCACCGGAGACGCCGACTCTCCCAGCATCGTCAGCGCCGTGCTCCAGAGCTACGACCACACCACGCGCACCGGAATCTGGCGCGTCACCTTCAGTCGCGTCATGGCATCGACCGGGCTTTCTTCGGTCACCAATTACAACGTCAGCCCAGTGGGCAACGGCCGCCGCGGTCGAGTCACGGCGGTGACGCTCGGCTCTCCCCTGACGTACGTCGACCTCACGGTCCGAGGCATGGAGCCCGGGAAGCGATACCGATTCAGCATGGAATCGGCTTGACGCCCGGCGCTACTTATGTCATACCTTGCAGTCGGAGGTAACGATTGAAGGTATCATTCAGGCGAGACGTACTGCTCAGGCTCCTTGAACTCGCTCGGGGGCCGATCAAGAAGATCCCAGAAGCCAACGCTTCGAGCCACATTCTGATCGAAGTGGACGGCGGGCTCGCTCGGGTTACCAGCGTCGGGACGCTGGAGTGGATGACGTTCATGGTCCCGACGGACGCCTTCGACGGGAAGATGTCGCTGGTTCTTCCCCAGCGCCTCATCGAGGCAATCAGGGAAGTCGGCCGCCAGGACAAGAGCGCGAAAAAGGCCAAGACCGAGCCGCCAGACCGCGTCGTGTTCGATGACGCCCGCGGTGGCCTGTCCATGAAGGTCGGGAGCTTCACGACGAAGCTCACGGGCCAGATCTTCGTGGATCAGCTTCAGGATCTTGCAGCAGATCGCCGCGCTGCTCGAACGTACGGCAATCCGGTCACGATTGCGGCCCCGCCCTTGTTGCGGGCGATCGACGAAGTGCTCTACGCGTCGTCGATGTCTCAAGAGCCCGACCTCCAGGGGATCAACCTCTATCGGGATGGCAGCTTCCTGGCGGTGGTGGCCACCGACAAGTCGTCATACGGCCGGGTGACTACGGAGATCCAAGTCCCCGACGACTTCAACGGGTTCCTGATCTCCGACGTCTCTCTCGGGCCGGTGCGGGAGGTTCTGGACGGCGCGTCAGAGCTGGTGCTCCGGCAGGGCGAGTCGGGAGTGATGATCTCGGTCTCGACTCCCGGCGCCGAAGACAAGCTCGAACTGTACCTCGAAGTGATCCGGCCATCTCCGCTACGGCTCGTGCCGGTAGGCGAGTTCGCGGCGTTCAACATCGAGAAGGCCGAGATCCTCAACGCTCTTTCCATCGCAACTGCGCTCGGGCCGAAAGAGATCACGCTCATCGTCACCAAAGACGGCTCCCGATTCGTGGCGCACGACAGTCTGGCTCAGGAGTCCGACGTCGAGGTCAAGATCCCGTGGGCCGGCGAGCCGTTTTCGAGTCGGTTCGGTACGGCTCGGCTCAGGCGTGCCCTCACAGAGCCCGCGGGCTCTACTCTGAATCTGGCGTTCAGCGAATACCGGCTTCGGGTCTCGGGCGCCAACTCAGACCACTACCTCGCCTTCCTTCGACCCAAGTAACTCGGGGTGTGCTAGAGTTCGCCCCGGAGGGTTCCAGTGCCAGATACCGCGGGCAATACACTCAGCGTCACCTATACGGAGTTCACCCCGGCCTTCGCGCTTCCGACGGAGGCCGAGCTGGTGGCTCACGGGTACGGCGCCGCCCCGTTCGGCGAGAAGGACTGGATCTTCCTGACCATGTGGCTCGGGCTCACGACGGGCGCGATGCGCCGTCACGACTCGGGCTACGATCTCCGGAGATACCAGTACGCCCTTGGCCGGGCGATCAACGATCGGCGCCGCAAGGCACGGGACTTCAATCTCCACGACGCGCTACTTACCCAGGTGGCCCACGCCACGATCCCGATCGCCGACGTCGAGATCGAGGCGTACTACACGTCCGAGGCGTCCGACACCGCGTTCGCCGGTAGGTCTACCCTGGTCCTCGACGCCGCGCTCTACGACGATCGCACGTTCACCCCTGTCCAGCCGGGTTGGGTCTTCGTCGACAACGCCGGGTCTCGTTTTGAGATCCTGGAGGTCTTCAAGGGCTACGCCCAAGGTGCCATGCGAGGCCCGGTGTCCTATGGGCGTCTGGTGCTGTTCACGGTCAATGGCGACCCGGGGGAGATCACGGCGGGCGCGAGCTGCGTCCTGGAGCCGCCGTCGTGGCTCGCGTGGCTCGCCGAGCAGTACGGGGTCGACCTAATCGACGGCTTGGTGGAGGGTAACCAGCGGGACACTGTGTTCCGGGCCGCGTGGGTCTTGGCGCGCAAGGGCTCAAAGCCGGGGATCGAAGGATTCTGCCGCCAGCGCGGCTTCGACGCCACCGCCGCCGGCCTCGTGTCGCTCAGCGATGAGTGGGCAGCATCCATCGCAGCCGTCGATCCGGCATACGTCGTCCAGGGCGAGGTCCCTTGGGACGGCTGGTGCGTCGGCCTCGGGGACGGGACATCCAACGCCATGGACTCCGACTCCGACTTCACCACGTTCTACAACGGCACCCCAGATACGACCACCGGCCGGGTGTACGCCGCCGGACGCCAGCTCGGGCTCGGGCTTGGGCTCTCGATCGAGGTCAAGGCCCCGGCCACAAACGGCGCTGACGGCGACGTCTACGTTCGCTACACCATCCGATCCGCTGATGGCGTGAGTCGCACATTCAGGCTACGGGATCGCCGAGTCTCGAACCTGTATGGGTATCTCTACCCGGTCAATAAACGTTATACCGAAGCCATGGGCGCCGTGGTCGGCGGGGTGATCCGGTACGAGACGTGCCAGATCGTGGTCTTCGGCCTGGATCAATCGGTGCTCACCGCCGAGACCCACCGCCCATTCGCGGCGCGGTCGCGAGTCACGGTCGACTTTGTCTCGCTCCGGCAATTCGGGCTCATGACGGACGTCGAGCCCAGGATCGCGAGGTTCGACGAGATCAAAGCCGACGCCATGCCTCTCGATACCTACCTCTGGGAGGATCCAACGGCCTACGAGTTCGCCGTGACCCCCGGGACGATCACGCTCAGCGCGGACCCCGAGTACGACTCCGAGTCAGAGCACACGATCCGTGTGACGTACACCTGGAGCGGCGGGTTCTCTCCGATCCCGGCAACCGCCGCGAACCACGTCCCGATCGGCCGATGGGCGCTCACCGACGGCACGACTGATTGGTGGGTCGAGCGGGTCTCGCCGGTCGACGCCAACGAGGACGACATCGTGGTCAAGGGGACGTCGCCGCCGACGGCGCTGATCACCAAGCTCGTACTACACCCCCGCATCACGTCGATCGATGGCTATGCGGTGTCCAGGTGCATCCGGCTCAGTGCTACGGCGATTGCCGGGTGCTACACTGACCCGTCGCCGTCGTCATCGGTGGAGGCCGAGTCGGTGGCCGCCGCGGCCGGCATCGAGCAGATCTCAGCGTGCGCCGTGCTCGCAGTCAAGGAGCTTCCGTAATGGCTACCGACGTCTACACCTTCAACTCTGACGACTTCGGCCTTGCCTACAAGGCGCCGCACATTTCCCAGGCTGTGAACCTCGCGCTCGCGGCCCTCCCGAAGGGGATCTGGCGCGGCTTCCGGCCGTCGACCGCGGGGAGTGGCTTCCTGGTCAACCTCGGGAAGGACCCGAATACCTCTGACCACGTCGCGATGGCCCGGACGTCGACCGGGGAGCAGATTGTCGTCCGAACTACGGACACGCTTCAGATCGACCTCGCCGCCGCCGCCGGGACCACCGTCGTCGTCGTGCTCCAGGTTGTGTACTCGACGTCGTCGACCACCACGGCCAAGCTGGTCGCCATGAGCCTCGCGGAGTACGGCGCCGCCACTGGGATCGTGCCGATCTTCCGGTGCGCGGTCCCGGGTAGCGGTCCGATCACCGCCGCCCAGATCACGCCCCAGTACCGGATCCCGGCGGTCCTCGACATCGGCCCGGACCTCTCGTGGAGCCCGCTGGTCAAGAACCCCGGCTTCGAGATCCAGACCGGCGCGCTCAGCACGACCCTACTCACCAAGCGCCTCCCGGGTTGGTGGACGGCCAAGGCTGACGGGTCTGCGTTCAGCGCATGGGGCGCCACCCTGGTCGCCAGCACGCACTCTGGTAGCTGGATGGCGAGGGCCGTGATCTCCACCGGCGTGATCGAGGATCTCCGGATGGCGGTCGGCGAAGAGGGCGTCGGCCGGAGCCTCTTCCCCGTGGCCCCAGGGAGCTACTACTACGCGCGGTGCGTCGCACGGTGCGTCACGAGCGCCACCAACACGTCAGCGGGGCTCCTGCTTAGATTCTGGGATCAGGCGGGGACCTCCGAGATCACGAGCGTCACTATCGCGCTCGCCACCACCAGCGGAGCGAGCTTCGCGGAGTACGTGTTCTGTGGCCGCGTCCCGAGCACGGCCCACGGCGATGCAACTAGCGCCTACCACATCACCGCCGAGCTGAAGTTCGCGTCCACCAGCGCGGTGAGCAACGCGGGCGAGTGGTATGTCGACGAAGTCCAGGTATGGGCCCAGACGGTGACCGCCGGTGACGCCAGGATCGACGCTTACGACGCCCTTCGAGGCCGGGCCCTGGTCTTGGGCGATCCGGCATCGACCGACGAGTTCATCGTCCAGTCCAGCTCAACCGAGCTGTTCTTCCGAGCCCGGAATCAGAGCGCCGATCGGACCGTCCGGCTCGGGGAGGAGAATCTCAACAAGCGCCTCGACTTGACGGTATCCGGGAGCCTCGACGTCGCGGAGACCGTCGTCGTTGACGATGACGTCCGGGTCGCTGATGATCTCCAAGCCGGCGATATGATGCTCCAACAGGACTCGCACGCCATGACGAAGGGATCGTGCGTCCAGCTCATCGACAGCGCGTCCAGCGCGTCTCCCACCGGGGACTACGTGTTCTGGTATCGGACGATCCACGGCTTCGCCCTCAAGGCCGCGCCGTGGTCAGCGCTCGCTGCGCTCTCGGGTAGCCCCAGCGCCCAGGGCGGCCCCTACGTCCCGTCCGCGAGCGCGGGAACGTGGGCCACATTCGTCCTGGATCTCGGGGAGCTTCTGGCGTCGGCGTGCGCGGGCGACACCCCGTACACCACGCTCGATCAGGTCGACGTTGTCCTCCTGCCCAAGGAGAGCACCTATACCGGGGCCACGGCGTTCGCCGCGATCTCGGTACTCAAGACCGAGTTCTTGGCCGGGGCCCCAGGAACATCCACCCCGACGTCCGTTGGCTCAGCGTCCACCAATGGCACGACGCTGAACTCGGCCCACCCGAATACCATGGTCATGACGTGTACGCTCGGGACGCCCCAGGTTGTCAGCGGGACACTTCTGGCCGGCGTGAAGGTCATGATCATGATCGAGACGAAGACCGAGGTATCGAAAAACGGCCCGGAGATCATCGCCGTCGAGCTGAAGGGGAAGACCTACCGGATCGCCCCCAACTAAAAGTGCAAGCGCTTGCACTTTTCTTGTTGACCGACCACGTCGCTTATGCCATAACTGACTCACTGAACGGGGCGCAAGACGCCCAAACGGGGCGCAAGACGCCCAAAGGGGTTCTCATGAAGGTCAATGTCAGCGTCGTGGGTCTAATGCACGCCGGCCTCTACGGTCTGCCCGAGAGCGTGAAGAGCGTGGAAGTCGAGTGTGATTTCCACCCCGGATACCCAGGGACGCGCGAGTGCCCTCCGGAGCCGGATGACGTGGACAACGTGCTGATTCCGGAGCTTGCCGACTGGCAAGAGGACGCCCTGATCGGGGACGACGAGTTCTTCACCCGGCTCGTGACTGCCGCCCGGGAGCACCGGGACGAAGCCATGGCCGAAGACATGGCCTCTCGCGGCCTGTAGGGGATTCAGTGGGGCTTGCTTTCGAGATTCCGAAGGGCGATCTTACCGCCCCGCTGGTCGTGCATCGACGGGGCGAGTCCGACCTTCACCGCGAGATCAAGTCCGCGGCGGCGCGGTGGCTATTCTCGTGCGGCCTCCGGCAAGTGGCGACCGAAGTCCAGCTCGGGGTCGGCGTGATCGACGCTGCGGGCTCTGGTGACGTCTCCCGAACATCAGCGAAAAAGCTCGGCGCGTGGGTCCACCCTGGTCGCTTCGGGAGCAACTTCGTCAGTGTCGTCATCGAGGTCAAGGCGACCCGGTCAGACCACCTACGCGACGCGTACCGTCCCGATCTCCCGCTGCTCAAGGGGTCCACCGGCAAGTACGCCAAGCTCCAGGCATCCGACGAGTCGGTGTTCCGGTACGTTGCGGCGCCCCCCGGCGTCGTGAAGCCCGGCGAGGTTCCTCCAGGGTGGGGGATCTTGGTGTACCAGGACGGAGCCATCAAACGGGCGTCATCGAGCGCCATGTTCCCGGTCCCTGAAGCCCGTTCGAGGCGAGTGGGCTGCGCGATTGCCGAGACGTGGACGAGGTCGGCGTTCTTCGGGGATCTCCGGGTGGCTCAGCGCGAGCTGTCCAAGGCCGCCAGGAGCCGCAAGGTGAAGCGGGTGGCGTGCCGGGCGTGCGCGAAGTACACCGGGCCCACGCGTCGCTCCAGGGCCGTCCCGGCGCCCGTCGGGGCGTGCTCGGTCCCCGAGATGTCGATCTTCAAAATCCGACCCACCGGCCTCTCCTGCGGGGGGCGTAATTTCGAGGCGAGGGTGTAATGCCAGGAGCGATCACAGCCGCAAATCGAGCCCGTTCTCTCGGCAATCGCACCAGGGAAGCGTACATCGTGGTCCTTGACCGCGAGGGGGTCAGCCAGGATCCAGACTTCCAAGAGCTGGTCTTTCAGTGGCGACCGGGGACCATCACGTTTACCTCCGGCGGCGACATGAGCACCATGGACGTCGGTCTCAGTCACGAGATCGTTGGTGGCGGCGGCAACGGCGGCCGGAGCTTCTCGTTCGAGGCGGCGTTCACCGCCGACGAAGACCTCACCGAGAATGACGACTCGGGTATCGCGAGGCCAGATAGCCAGGGGCTACTCGGGGTCCGCGACGGGATCTCGGGCCGCCGGGCGTGGTTCTCCCCCGACATCCGAGTGGGTCTCCTCTGGATCCAGGGGCTCACCAAGATGGAGCGCCTACCCGATGGCACGCTGATTCCCCGCCGCCGCCTCCGGCTCATCCTCCCGGGCTCCGGACTCGGCCTTCGTGGCGCCGATCACATCGAAGTGATCGCCCAGGACATCCAGGGTGAGATCGACGCGTTCTTTGCGTCCGGGGCTCCAAGAACCGCGAACGTGAACCTTTCGTTCCGAGAGCATATCCAGACCGGCAACAGGCTCCTGACCCACACCATGGAGGACTACTTGTTCGTGGTTCGCAAAGACGCCCCGAAGCGCTACTGGCTCACCAGGGCCGCCGCGTGACGCCGTTCTTCGTACCGCCAGCCGTGATCTCGACAATCGAGGACTCGTGGAACGGGCTCGGGGAGTTCGAGGTCTACCTCCCGGTCCGTCCGTACCCCACCAGGGCGCCAGCGACCTACACGCCCGATCTCCGACGCATAGAGACCGAGGTCGACCGGCACGCCAAGAGCGACTGGCGAATCTCGCCGCCCGGAAATCGGTCCATGGATCTCGTGGAGTACGAGCGGGAGTACGCACCAGTCCGAGTCGGAACCGTGTTCTGGATCCCCGAGACCGTGGCGGTTTGCTCCGTGATCGCCGCGGGGTACACGCACGTCGCGCTCTTCGACGGGGGGCGATGGATCGTCCGTCTCCCGCCAGGGCCCCGGGGGCCGGGCACCAAGTCGGCGCAGAACGTCCCGCACGGGGAGCACCGCTTCGAGGTCACGATCACCGACTTCGAGATCAAGCGCCTCTCGACAGCGACCTTCGAGACCGCCGCGGGCCCCTTACCGTGGCTTGGGCTCTGGAAGATGACCCCCGATACGGATCCCTGGGTATGGGCGTTCAAGGCGCATACCACCCGAGCGGCCGGCGGGGTTGTTCCGTAATTCGGATCCGAGATCAGAAAATACCTTGACCCCGATCAGGGCTTATGTCATAAGGGAGTCACAACCCGGCGCAATGCGCCGAAAGGATGGGACTCATGATCGGAACCGGAAGCCGTGTTTTCTTTTGCTCCGAAGAGCAGGAAGGCCCGTTCGTTCGAGTGAGGGCCGACCACGCCCGAGGCGCGGCGCAGACGATCGCCAGGACGGTTCTGGAGCGGAACTCGTCCCAGTTCGATGATCTCAATCCCGGAGATGAGCGAGTCCGTCGGGTTGAAGTTTGGGTGCTCCCGACCATCGCGAGCGAAGAGGCCGAAGAGTTCGTCATCGAGTTCAAGGCCCGGTGCGTGCTGGAGATCGAGCCCCTCAATCCGAGCCGATAGGAGCGACCCATGGACAACGAAGGCGATGAGCTGGTCTTCTTTTGCTCCGATGGCCCAAGTGGGCCCTGGGAGCCGATTACCGCGCCTAGCGGTAGCGCCGCTGCGAGGCGGTACGCTGTTCTGAAGTTTGATTCGGCCGAATGTGAGGGGACCGAGTTCAAGGTGGGATCGTCCTGGGTTACGTCGTCCCTGGTTTACGTGACGGATCATCCCGATAGCGTGCCGGTGGCACACCGGCCGACCTTCACCGTGGCCATCAAGGCGATTGCCACCGAGGCCGACGACGGCAACTAGGAGTCGAGAGATGTCCCGCGGTTACCCATTTCACGAAGCCCTCCGCTCCCTTGTGGAGGGGTCATGCGTCATCGAGCATCCGTCGGGACTGAAGATCCGACCCGGGCATAGCGAGGACTTCATCCTCCTGTGTCCGGATCACATCACCAGTGACCGATGGATCATCTACCACCCCGCCGGCTCCGGCCCTGGCCCGGCCGCCGAGAGCCTCCCGCCCGCGTTGGTGGGGGTCCTGGAGCAAGCCGCCGAGCTGGCCGGATTCCGGCTCAAGCTGGAGCCCGCGATCTGGCCAGGAGAGCCCGCGCGCCTCGCGCTCCAGGTGCAAGCGCTTGCAACTCTCCCGGACGATCCATTCATGAAGAAATAGCTTGACGCGATCGGTGCGTTATGCCATAAGAGAGACTCAACAACGGGCGATGCCCGAAGCAAATACGGGCGATGCCCGAGGAGAGATCATGGCGAAAGTGAAGACCCAGACGTTCTACTGCCGTCACGAAGAGAAGGGCGGGGGATTCACCCCGGTCGAGGAAGTCGACGCGGCGTCCGCGGCGAAGAAGTTCGGACAGGGGGTCTACGATCTGATGGTCCTCGACGGGATCGACGTCGATGGCGAGTACCTCGTGATTGGCGTGGAGGTCCACAAGGTCGGGACGTTCGACGTCAAGTTCGAGAGCGTCGTCGTCGCGACGGGAGCGACGCTCCGAGCGGCGGCCGGCGAGTGATCTGATCTCCTGGCGGCTACGGTCGCCAGGGCTACCGGCTCCCCAGGGCAGCCAGGAGAGGTACGACATGCACTTCGACAGGCTCCAGCTTTCGTGGGCTCTCGCGCTATTCAATGGCGAGAAGGAGTCCAAAGGCGACTCCGAAGCGCCGATCAAGGTGGTGGACGTCAAAGATCGGAAGCGGGTCACGATGTCGATCGGCGACTCCGATCTTCGGGTGGAGTTCGAGATGGTGTTCCAGAAGGCGGGCGAGCCTGAGTTCTGGATGGCCGTCGGTCATCGAATGAACGACTACTACATGCGCCAAGTAGGGGAGGAGTGCGACCCGTTCGAGGCGTACGGTCGGGTGACCGTGATCCCGTGCGTCCAGGTGTTCCCTCATCCCTCTTCGACGTACAAGTTGATCCAGGCGTGAGCTGGATCGTGGTCAAGGATGGCCGGGTGACCGGCCACTACCGAGACACCGCCTCCGCTACCAGGGCGGCCCGGCGCACCGACGGCGTGCTGGGCTGGCTCTGGGATGCGCCGGTGGTACTTCCGCAGAAGGCGGCCAACAGTTCGATGGATCGGATCGCGTCCGCAGTGTGCGACGTCTTCGGTTTCACCATCGGCCGGTTCCGCGGGAGCCCGAGACACGACGCAATCAAGGCCCGAGCGGTGTTCGCCCTCGCAGCATACGGCGACGGTTACACCCAAGAAGACATCGGCGCGTACCTGTCAATCGAACGATCGGCGATTGGGCAGACGATCAAGTATTACACCAGGACTGGAAAGGGAAACCACGAACTCGCCGCAGTGAGAGCGGCGCTTGGAGGCACCAATGAGCGACAGCATGAAGCGCGGGTTCGCCCGGCTCCGGAACCAGGAGCACGCCGGCCCGCAGTGGCGGGTTTTGGATCTGACTCCATACCTCGTGGCCCAACAGCCGGAGGATGACAACCCGATCCCCCCGATTGGTGAGGTCGTACTCCCGGTCAGCCTGGAGGTCGACGTTGTCCCGATCGTCGTCCGGGACCGCCAGATCGCGCCCGAGCGCCGCGCGTTCGGCTTCGGAGGTCGCTTCGATCTCATCGACAAGATCGAAGACGGCGGTCCCGCTCGGGATTGCCTCGACGATGAGCCCGAGGACGATGACGGGGATCCCGCCGATGGTGGCGTCCAGTCGGTCCTCGACGCGCTGGAGGACGACGACGAGATCACCGAAGAGATGGTGAGCGAGATGAGCCGTCTCGCTACCGACGCGGTGGCCGGTCCGACTCTGGTGGCCAAGCTCGGAGGCGTGGAGGTCGACGAGGTCTTGGTGGCCGAGTCCGAAGGGGCGACCACGATCACCGGGAGCTGGACGGCGGTCGTCGAGACCACCGAGGGTCGCTTCGGGATCGGCCGGTCGCTCAACGAGGCGATCTCCGCGTTCGCCAGCCGCGCCCGCTACGTCGCGATCCCCGTCAATCCGGGGCCCCTGATCCATGCCGCGATCACGCTGGACATGGACATCCCGCTCGGGGAGCCCGAGGTCCCCAACACCAATCTGTAGGCCGGGGGCCTCCTGGGCCGGCGTCCGGCCGACTCTAAAACCCCGGCGGGCACCCCGGCCGGTGGTGTGGTTCATAGAACTGAATGAGCTTCGGCTCCTGGTGGCTGGAAAACGCCAGTCCGTCCGGCTCTCCTGGCTGCAAACGGGAGAGCTGGGTAGCGACCTTCGCGGCATTGTCAACCGCGAGGGTCGGCACGGGTTCAGAGATATGACGTCAGGCACACCACTAAGGCATGCTCCCCCAGGGACCGGATCGTGGCCGTGACCGCGAGACCTTCGCTGCTTGAAGCGTGGGATCACGGGCCCCCTCCCTCGAATAAAACAATTCTGCGAAAAATAGTTGACCCGGATCGGGGCTTATGCCATAACCGACTCATCAAACAGCGCTCATCGAGCGAAAGGAAGGTTCCCATGGCCGCCAATCTGGATTTCAAACTCGACGGTACTTCGGCGTTCGCGTGGTCGAAGGAGGCGCTTCACACCCCGTGGCATGGCGAGGGCACGCCCGTCGAGAGCCACATGACGGTGACCGAAGCCCTGGCCGCGAGCGGCGCCGGGTTCAAGGTCGAGAAGTGCGTCATGAGCATCGAAGGCACGCCGGTTCCCGACTACGTCGGCCTTCGCCGGGCCGATACAAAGGAAGTGCTCGGGGTGGCCAAGAAGGGCTACTCCGTGATCCAGAACGAAGAGGCCGCCCGCGCGATCGAGGATCTGATCGACGGCGGGGTGATTCGGTTCGAGACCATGGGCGTCCTGCTCGGCGGGGTGTTCTTCGCTGCCGCGAAGATCCTGGAGGTCCCGGAGGACGTCACGGTCGCCGACGAGACCATGGAGCGCCACATCATGATCGTGAACGCGCACGACGGCTCGAAGAGCTGCACGTTCAAGCCCGTGGTAACGCTGCCCGTGTGCTCCAACACCGTCCGTCTCGCGCTCGACGAGAAGAGCGAGCGGATCGCCCGTGTGCGTCACTCGGGTGACACGAGCGCCAAGCTCGCGCTGCTTCCCGAAGCGCTCGGGGTGGTCGACAACCGGGTTCGCCGCTTCGCGGAGGCCGGTAACGCCCTCGCGATGCACAAGATCTCCGACGCCGACTTCCGTCGCTTCGCGGAGGCCCTGATCTTCCCGGATCGACCGACGCTCAGCACCCGCGCCCGGAACATCCTCCGGACGATCGAAGAGATCTTCCACAACGGGCCGGGCCAGGAACTCGACGGCCGCAAGGGGACGGCATGGGGCGCGTTCAACGCGATCACCGCGTTCAACGCGCACTTCAGCTCCCTTCGCGAGACCACGCAACGGACGACGCACGTCGTCTTGGGCCGCGGTAACCAGCTCAACGAGCGCGCCATGAAGATGCTCGCCGAGATGACCGGAACCTGATCCCCGACCATCCGAAACGCAACCCCAGACCCCCAGGAGAGAGACATGAGCCTGACCCGAACGATCGCCCGCCGCATGCAACGCGAGAAGTACGGTACGAACAACCCCCGCAAGCTCGGGCGCCGAGTGTCGAAGAGCTTCACCCTGGCCCCGGAGCCGCCTCCGGAGTCGGTGACCCATTCGCCGGCCCCGGCGCGGCCCATCCTGGCCGACCCTCGCCCCCGGATCGTCGCCAGCGAGACGCCCTCGGCCCTCTCTCAGAGCCCGAAGCGGGACAAGGCCGAAGACCCGGTCCACGAGTCCATGGAGGTCGCCACGGCGCCCCCGTCGCGCCGGAAGATGCGCCCCGCGACCTTCCTGGCCGCGGCGTCGATCATTGCCGGCCCGGACGTCTTCGCGGCGGCCGAGAGTCTCTCCCAGGAGCCCGCGCCGAAGCCCCGGAAGCCCCGCGCCAAGAAGACCGCCGAGTAACCCGAGAGCGGCCGGAGGAGACCCCTCCGGCCGGGAGTCCCATGCAGATCCCAACGTCCCCGACCACCAAAGCGGTCGCCGCGTTCGTCGCAGCGCACCGTCCTCGCAACCGGAGTCCACAGGTGGAACGAACCCCAGCCCTCTGCTCGATGACCGCCGACCTTGGTACGCCGACCGGCGACCGGCTCGCGATCCTGGAGTCCGAGAACGCGCGACTCACTGCCGAGAACCAAAAACTGCGCGAGCGAGTGGCGAGCCTGGAGTCGCAGTTGCAAGCGCTTGCACACGCCGGAGGCTGATCGTGGAAGAGATCACGCGAGGACAGCTACTCTATGAGGCCAGGGAGATCGCCGAGAGCTACGCTGAAGACGGGCTCGATCTGACGCTTCGTCAGCTCTACTACCAGCTCGTTTCGCGAGCGATCATCCCGAACGGCCAGAAGCACTACACCCGTCTCGGGGACACGATCAGCAACGCCCGCATGGACGGGAGCTTCGCGATCGACCTCCTGGTGGACCGTGGACGCAACGCGCGCTCATCGTCGACCGAGGAGAAGCTCAGCGTCGAGAAGGCCATGGATCGACTGACCGACGTCGTCCAGCGAGCGCCGCTCTACTTCCTGTCCGTCGAGAAGTGGGCGCTCCAGCCGAAGTACGTCTCGGTCTGGGTCGAGAAAGAAGCGCTCGCCGGGGTGTTCGAGGGGATCTGCCGAGAGCTGGGAGTCGGTCTCTTCGCGTGCAAGGGCTACCCATCGCACTCGGCGCTCTGGCAATGGCTCAAGGGTCTCAACGCCGCGGGTCTGGAGCGCAAGGCGCTATTCGAGGAGAAGATCCGATCCTCCGATCCGGACTACACCGGGCTCCGGGCTGCCTTCAAGGATGGCGTGACGCCGTTCCGGACGGGTTTCACCGAAGCTCGGATCCTGTACTTCGGGGACCACGATCCGGATGGGTGGCAGATCCCGCGGTCAGCGCTCGACACCTTGAATCATCTTGCGGACCTCTACGGCGCCGATGGTCGGGAGTGTAAGCTCGAAAGCGAGTTGCCGCCGATCCGAATGACTCGCGTGGGTCTCAATATGGATCAGATCACACGCTACAAGCCGCCTCCGTTCCCGGCCAAGGAGACGTCGTCGAGGTACGAGTCCTACGCCGAAGAGCACGGCACGAAGGACGCATGGGAGCTGGACGCCTTGAAGCCGGAAGTCTTACGGGACCTGATCCGCAAGAACGTCGAGACGCACTTCGACGCCAACATCGAAGGCGTGGTTCGGGGCCAGCTCGCGCTCGCGCGGGCCAAGATGGCGTCGCAGATCAATCAGGAATGGGTCTCGGGGCTGGATATCCAGGGGTGACGTAAGAAACCGACGGGGGGCCGACGATTTCTAGTTGACCCCCGTCGTGCCTTATGCCATAACCGTATTCAAGCAACGGGCGCACGACGCCGAAGGGAAGATTCATGAACGACCGCAACTTTTCTCGCGCCAGCACCGAGACCGGGCACACCCTGAACGAGATCGACCGCTGTCCGACGTCCCGCAAGACCAGCGGTATGTCTCGCGCCCGGGTGGAGGCGAAGCGGGACTTCAACCGCGCGAGCCGCCGCCTCAGTCGGGAGATCGCCCGGGAGGCCAAGCGCGGCGAGTGAGCCGACCAGCCCCCGAGAGGCCCGTCACGCGGGGCGACTGCGCGGGCGGGCCCCGCCCCTGTAGGTGGACCGACTGCCGCTTCCACCTATTCGTGGAATACAAGCGACCCAAGGCCGACGACGCGATCACGATCGACTCGATCCCCGAGACGTGCGCCCTCGACGTTGCCGATTCTGGCGGCGCGTCGCGTCAAGCCGTTGGTGCAGCTTTCGGGATCTCTCACGAGATGATTCGTCAGATCGAGGTCCGAGCCCTGCTCCGGCTTCGGCGCCGGGCTGGAGGGCTTCTGGATCTGGGCACCATTGACCCTGAAGCCGAAATGCCTGTGGCCAAAAAAGACTTGACCCACCCGCTTGATTATGCCATAAACGACCCATGGCAGGATGCGCTGGAGGGTCAAGATGGGGCGAGTGATCAGAGTGGAGTGGGGTGAGTCCTACCGGGCGGTCTACGGGTCCGTCCAGACGGCTGGCCAGAACGCCATGGGCTCGCTGGTCAACGCCCCTGGCGGCTCGGGGATCAGGCACGTCTCCGAGCTTCGGAGTGAGATCGTCCTCCGCGGTAAGACCTTCGCGTCATACGAGGACGTCTCGGGCTTGCCCGAGAGCGAGCAATGCCCCGAAGGCTGGATCGATTCGAGAGTGAGCTGACACGCAATGGAGTACGAGATGTCAAAAGTGACCGTAACCATTCCCATGGATATCGCCCCGGACGTGCCCAATAAGAACGGCCGGGTCTGGCCAAGGGAGCTGCTACAGAGCGCGATCCAGGAGCGGATCCAATCGGGCGGGATCCCGATATCCCGCGACCTCATGACCATCGGCCGCGCGTCGTCCGTCGACTTCACCGGAGGACAGGTGAATCTCGACTGCGAGTTCGACTCGCCAAGCGAGCATCTCCTGGCCTCCGAGCTGCGGGGCTCGCCATCGTTTTCGATGGAGTTCAGGTGTACCCATTCCACGCCGATGGATCCCGCCAATGGTCGAGAGGTTACGAGCATCCAGTCCAGCTCTATCTACCTCGTCCCGGGCTGGGATAAGCCGAAGGCGCGAGTCAAGCTGGAGTTGAACTTCAAGCTCGGATTCCCGACGATCAATGGCCACAAGTACGACGGCGAGGCCCTGAAGTTGGAGTTCGATCGCAAGATCGCGAAAGGCGGCCTCTTCGTCACCAATGCCCCCGGCAGCGCTGGAGCTGCGCTGCCGATCAATGGGATCATCGGCATGGTGCGATCCTACGTCATCGGCACTGACGGGAGCGCAGAGTTCGACGTCGAGCTATTCAACAGTGCGATCATTCCGTTCGCCCCGAAGAAGGTCACAACGGCCGGCAACGGGGTCCTCGGGGCGGATCTGTCCGTCCGCGACTTCGAGCTGGGGTGGCTGTTCCTGGTGCGCGAGGAGGACGGAACGTGAGCGACGCGGTGAACCACCCCTCCCACTACAACCGGACCCCGATCGAAGCGATCACCGTCATGGAGGCGGTGTGTCGTTCTGGTGCGTCCCGTAGCCCGGCACTGAAATACCTCGCGCAAGTCGGCGGCAAGGATCCAGCGCACGAAGACCTCGGAAAGGCCGCGTGGTACACCCGGCGTCTGGTGACCGCCGACCACGGCGACTTCACACCAATGGACTACTCCCGGGCCTCGGAGGTCGCCCTGACGTGGGCGAACGCCGCGAATGTGAAGTCGATCTCCAGCTCGCCGGGCGAGTCGGTCCGGAGCACCTACGCCAAGGACATCATCAGCGAGGCGATCTTCGCGCTCCTGACCGGGTGCGACATGATCCTCACGTACCACCAAGCCAAGTGGACGGTGATCGCCGACAAGCTGGAGCGCCTCGCGGAGGCGAACCGCCCGACCGAAGGATAATTGCAAGCGCTTGCACTTTTCTTGTTGACCGCCCCCGCGACTTATGCCATAACTCTCTCACTGACCGGCGCAAGTCGCCAAAGGGAGAGTGGCCATGAACGACGAAACTTGTAGCTTCGATCTGATTCCGGAAGAGCACGCCGCGCTCGCGGTGATCCTCAGCGAGGGGATCCTTCGGCCGGTCGACTTCTACTTCGCGGCCAAGTCGTCTCCGACGTTCAACGACATGATGGATTACGCGATCGAGGTCGCGTTCGCCGATCATCACTCCGTAGAGGGGCGACGTCGCCACGCGGCCATCGCCAAGGCTCGCGACGCGGCCTACGCGGCCCGCCGTCGCCGAGATGAGGCCGCCGGGCTGGCTTCGGCCGCAACCGGGGTCACGCCCCTCCCGCATCAGCCGTCGTGGGCGGTGAACGCCAAGACGTCGGGACTCGACGCGCGGGGGCTGAACGATCTGGCCCGGAAGATCAAGGCGTCCGGCGCCGATCTCACGCTCCCCGAGCGGAGCTTCGTGAGCAATGCCCAGAGCCTCCACACGTTCTCCGCGCGTCAGGAGGCGTGGCTTGTCTTCTTGGCCAACCGCTCCGGAGTCGAGATCGGACCCAAGGATGATCGCGATGCGATCGATCTGGCTACCGATGAGCTTTACGAGAGCATGTACCGCTACGGGGTGGGCGAATGAGCGCGCAAACTCAGGCGTTCGCTGTCCGTACTCCAGTCAAGCTATTGAATGACATAGCTTCCAAGCTCGGATACAAATGCGATCTCTCCGATAAAGAGAGAGACTTCGTCGAGTTCTGCACGGAGGCGACCCGGCTGTCAGAGCGCCAAGAGGCATGGCTCCTAAGTCTTTGGAAGCGCGAGAGCGAGAAAAAGGCGAGGAGAGATGCGAAGGTCAAGCGGTATTCTGCTATCCGCGAGCTGGCCAGGACCCTGCTTCGTCATCGCCTTACGCCGATGTCGGCTGACGAGAATCACAACATCACTCTCGCTAGCTGGACGCCAGCCGAGATCCCAGCTTTCGTCGAGAATCAGATTGTGACGGTCGCTCGCCGGGTTGCCTGGGTTCCATTCAATGAAGACGTGGCGCGGATATTCGAGCTACTCGAAAACTTCCCGAGCGCAGGAGTGCCGGAATGAGCCCTGGAGCCCTTCGCCAAGCGGCGCTCAAGATCGAGGCGTCGAAGCTGACTCAGCGCGAAGCCGAGTTCGTCCAGAGCGCCCGGCGCCTCAATGCGTACTTCGAGAAGCAGGAGGCGTGGCTACTGGCCCTGGCTCGCCGCCAGGGCGTCAAGGTCTCCGAGACGGACACCGCGCCGGCCGTGGAGCCCGATCGGGCTCAGCGTCGAGCCGCGGCCCCGAAGATCAGCTTCCGGGACCGGGAGCCCGATCCCTTCCGCGCCCAGACTGCCGCCGCGCTCCGGGACATGCGCGCCGCCGGGTTGCATCGGCGACTCTCGCAGGGGCCCTCGACGCTAGCGAAGCCGTCGGTCGCCGACCGGATGCGCCTCCGAGACGCCCTCAGCCCGCCGCGGCCGATGGTCGTTTGCTATGGCCAGCTCGGGACGCCGTCAGCTCGTCCCTATGGTGCCCCGGCGCCAGCTCCGTCGTCGTCCGGCTTCGGAATGGACCCATGGGAGGGGATCCCCAAGATGCTCGCGCCGACCCGAGAGAAGTGGTCCGAGCACATGGATCGCGAGCTTGACGACTTCCGGCACGGCCGATCGTCCGACATGCTGGATGGGTCTCACTCGCCGGACCCGGACTTCCAAGAGCTGGACATGAGCATCTGGGGCCTCCCGGATTGACGAATGGAGTAATGGATTGAAGCAGTACATCGAGATCGTAAAGAAAGTCCTGGCCGATGGCGAGATTGCGTTCGATCGCACGGGTGTGGGTACTAAGTCGCTCTTCGGGGTTCGCTTCGAGCACGATCTGGCCGTGGGGTTCCCGTTGTTGACCACCAAGAAGGTCAACTTCGAGGCCGTGGTCAAAGAGCTTCTGTGGTTCCTTCGGGGCCAGTCCAACATCGCCCAGCTCGGATGCGGGATCTGGGATGCGTGGGCCTCCGAGGACGGCGAGTGCGGCCCGATCTACGGCCCTCAGTGGCGCGGGACGCCAGGGCCCAACGGTCCGTCGCATGGCGTGGATCAGATCGCCGCGCTCGTGAATGGTCTCCGGAGCAACCCACCAAGCCGTCGACACATCGTCTCGGCGTGGGACGTGGGCAAGATCAACGCCATGGCCCTCCCACCGTGCCACGCGTTCTTTCAGTGCTACGTCACGAACGCCGGGCGGCTCGATCTCCAGCTCTACCAGCGGTCCGCGGATCTGGGGCTCGGAGTGCCGTTCAACATCGCGAGCTATGCGGCGCTCGTGCATTTCCTGTGCGCCCTGACCGGGCTCACGCCCGGCCGGCTGCTGGTGACGTACGGCGACGTCCACATCTACCTCAATCACAAAGCCGCGCTCGAAGAGCAGATCACGCGAGTGCCCCGAGTCCTCCCCGAGCTGGAGCTGTTCTCCGGGTCACTGACCCCCGACGCCACCATCGAAGGCAACCTCTTCGGCGACGTGAAGCCCGAGCACTTCAAGCTCCAGGGCTACACCCCGTACCCCGCAATCAAGCTCCAGGTGGCCGTATGAAGCCCGAGATCTACATTTCAGTCGACATCGAGACCGACGGTCCGATCCCCGGCGCCAATTCGATGCTCAGCATCGGCGCCGTGGCGTATGACGAGAGCCTGACGATGCTCGGGACGTTCACCGCGAACCTCCAGCCCATGGCGCTCGCCTCCCAGGATCCCAAGACCATGGGATGGTGGGCGACCCAGCCCGAGGCGTGGGCCGCGTGCCAGAAGGACGCCCGCCTCCCCATCGACGTCACCCGGGAGTTCGTGGCATGGTGTGAGAGCTTGGGAGGGCGTCCGATCGTCGTGGCGTACCCCACTGGCTTCGACTTCACGTTCGTGAAGTGGTACGCCGTCCACTACACCGGCCGCGACCCGTTCAACAACGCGGCGATCGACCTCCGCTCGCTGGCTATGGGTCACCTTGGGGTGAGCTACACCAACGCCAAGAAGAGCCGGTTCCCAGGTAACTGGAAGACCGACGCCCCGCACACGCACGTCGCCCTCGACGACGCCATGGAGCAAGGGGCGCTGTTCGTGGCGATCATGAAGGCGATCCGAAGCAGGACTGCCGGAGATCGACCTCTCGATTCGCGAGAGCTTCCCCTGAAGATGGGGGCCGCAATCGGATAAAGCGCAAGCGCTTGCACTTTTCTTATTGACCCCGATCCGGACTTATGTCATAACCAGCTCATCAGCCGGAGCAAGCCTCCCAAAGGATGAGCCATGAACTACAAGCAAGAAGAGCTTTCCCAGATCGACGCCGCCCTCGCGGCGATCATGAAGGCCGGGATCGCTTCGCCCGGAGAGCTTTTCCGGTTCATCCTCGACAAGGACGCGGATATCCTGGACTTCATTCGGACCTCGAATGGCTACATCGAGGCGTACTCGAAGGCTCTCCTCTCTCCGGAGAGTTCAGACTCCGCTGAAGTTCGGAAGGGGGCCGAGCTTCGTGGTCTTTCGGCCACGGTCTCTCACTGCATCAAGATGATCGAGCTTTACCGGCGCGTGCAGCATCACGCCGCCATGAACGGGCTCCAGTCGTGAGCCTCAAGCCTGGAGTGCCATGAGGATCAAGAGAGACAAGCGCCTCGCCGTCGAAGAGCATAACGCCCGCGCGATCCAGGAGGCCGCCGTTCGCCGTGCGGCCTTCAAGGGAGAGCCTCCAGCCGTCATCGCGGCCCGAGAGCGGCGCGCCGCCAAGGTCCAGAAGGAAGAGCGGGAAAATCGGCGCATCGAGCGCAAGCAGACCGCCGCGAGCTGGCTGGTATCCCACCTGTCCCGAAGTCGCCCCACCCGCGAAGGCGTGACCGCTGCGATTGGTGCCGTCGAGATCCCGGTCGGCGTCCTGAACCTCTTCCGGGTTCCGTTCTGGCACGACTCGATGGGGTACATCCGAGACGGCTCAAACAACGTCGCCGTGAGCTACAGTCCTCCGATCGCCCGAGGCTGGGGGAGGATCCAGAATCTCCCGAACGGCGCCGAGCTGTTCGATCGATGGGGCGAGATCTACAAGGCAATCGCAGGCACCGAGACCGACCTCGACGTGATAGCCCGGCTTTTGACCGAGCACTGGGCCGCCGCGTTCGTGTCGCTCCTGGAGTCGACGGTCACCGTTCCACCCGGCGAGAGCGAGGCTCTACGCGAGAGCTACATCGCCGACTTGCTCAAGGGGTTTGCGATGGTGGCCCCGAGCGAGCATCTCCCGACCGAGGAGTCGGACCATGCAACTTAGTGCGCTGGTGTGCGATCCGCTCATGGTTCCGAATGACACTGGGCGCGTCGAGCGCGCGTTGCTCCTGACCGAGCATCCCGCCGGTGGCGTGATCCTGACGTCGTCCGAGGTTTTGGAGCACCTACGGGAGTTTCCGGCCGCGGTGTTCGAGCTGGCCCTGTGGCAATCCGATGCCAGCGTCGTGAACGTAGGTCCGGGCGGCGCGTTCGTAAGGATGTCCGAGCTGAAGAAGCGCGCGTCGTTTCAGACTGGAGCGCTGGCCGCGGAGAAGGCCAGGGCCGCGTTAGCAGGGATCGCCGTGACCCTTCTGAGGGTGGATGACCCGACGTCGGTCTTCGGCCCGAACTGCGAGATCAACTTCAAGAACATCGCTGGCCACATCACATTCGCTGCGCTGACAAACACCTGTCGTCACTCCCACATCATGGGAGAGGCGTAGACGCGAGCTGCGGCCCGTGTCACACTCCAGGGCGAGCAGTACACCGGGAAGGGCATTTCCCGGGGGCGGGCTTCATTGGAGCCTTAGCGGGTTTACCTTCTCCCGCACCAATGCCGGACCCTGCTACGGGCTACGATGCTGGCAATAGCAGGGCACTTACACATGAAGCTAGCGGTCACCGGCGGCCGAACATGGGGCCACACCTACGATCGGACCTTGACTCCCAGGCTGTTGGCCGCGCGCCGCGCCCAGCGACTCGCGGTCTACCGGGCGCTGAGCGCCCTACGCCCGAGCTTCCTCTCCGTCGGAGACGCCACCGGCGCCGACCGATGCGCTCTGGACTTCGCGGAGTTCGAGGGGATCCCCTACGCCAGATTCGACGCCGACTGGCGCCGCTTCGGGGCCAACGCCGGCCATCGGCGCAACGTGCTGTTGGTGGCCGGCTGTGACGCTCTCGTCGCGTTTCCTGGCGGGAGTGGCACCCGAGACTGTATCGCGCGAGCCAGGGCGATCCGAATCGAAGTCGTGGTCATCGACCCAAATAAGCCGTTGACCGACCTCCAGATCTATGCCATAACCGAGGCATGCAAGACCCGAACATCCTGTATCCAGGACTCCCGCCCGGCCGGAAGCTCGCGCTCCCCGTCATTCACATCCTCGATAGCGCGCTGAGTCTGAAGCAGGCCACCATCGCCCGAGACGCCGGAGCCAACGGGGTGTTCCTCTGCGACCACGGCGCGAGCCACGAGGCGACCCTGGCCTCGATCTTGGAGATCCGAGCTGAGCTTCCAGGGCTCTGGCTCGGGCTCAACATGCTTGGTGGGATTCTCATGAGCTTCGCGCCCCACGTCCGGGGGGTGTGGACCGACAACCTCCCGCTCCACAAGTTCATGGAGCCTCACTTCGGAGGCGTGCTCTTCAAGGGCCAGCCGCAAGACTGGAACCTCCTACCGAGGGCCCTGGCAGAGGGGTTCATCCCGGTCACCAGCGGACCGTCGACCGGCTACCCCGCGCCGCCGTCGAGGGTGGCCCTCATTCGCCGAAGGATGGATCAGATCCTCGATCCGGAGAACCGAGCGCCTCTGGCTCTAGCCTCTGGCCTCACGCCCCAGAACGTCGGCGACTACCGCGAGAACGTCGACATCTTCATGGTGGCGACCGGGGTATCTCGCGACTTCTACAACTTCGATCCCGGCGCCCTCGCCGAGTTCGTCAGCATCGTCCACGGAGAGTAGCGCGTGTCATTCCTGACCTTCCAAGGTGGACGCAAGTTCCACATCTTCACCCCCGAGAGCTACGACTACGATCTGGATGAGATCGCACGGGCCTTGGGTCACGTCTGCCGATGGGCGGGCCACACCTACCGCCACTACTCGGTGGCCGAACATTCGATCTTCGTGGCGTGGGAGGCGTTGAATCGCTATTGCTTGGCCAATGGCAGGATCAACGTCCAGCACTTCCGGAAGTACGCCGGAGCCGTCCGGATCTACCTCGCGGGGCTGGTTCACGACGCCGCGGAGGCGTTCACCGGCGACATCCCGCGCCCGTTCAAGGCGGCGATGTTCATTCAGATCCCTGGCGAGGGGATGGTGTCGATGGTCGACTACGAGGCCCGGATCTTCCAGGCGATCTGTCACCAGCTCAGGCTCCCGATCCTGACTCCAGATGAGCTGGCGTTCGTGAAGGCCGCGGACGACGCGATGCTCGTCCCCGAGGCCCGGAGCCTCCTGGGGTTCGAGCCCGCGGAGGAGTGGGGGCGCGCGACCGAGGGCACGAGGTGGGTCTACCCGTTCGACGTCGGAACCGACGCGGCCCCGCCGATGGTGGGGGAGCGCTGGCTCATGGAGGTCCGTCGAGCGATGCGGGATCTCAAGACCGCCGAAGCTACCGACCAGGACACGGCGAGGGCTGCGTAGTACGGGAAGTGCAAGCGCTTGCACTTCGCATGCGAAAATCGCTTGACCGAACCGGGCTATTATGTCATAAAGGGTGAATGATTACCTGGGAAGATATCGAAATAGGCGCCGTGTTTTGGCGCTGGAGCGAAGACTGGCGCCGCCCGCTAGGGTTTCGAGTCCGGCTGAAATCGGATCCAGCGCTGGACACGGTTGTCATGGAGCCGCTCGATCCCCGCAATAGCGGCTTCCAGGCGAAAGGCCAGTCGATGCGCTTCGCGGACATCGAGAGACTGTACCAGTCGGAAGGGGAGTGCTGGTACGCCCGGCACGCCGAAGCGCTCACCGGAGCGCAGGAGTTCGCGCAGAACGCGAACCAGCTCCTCGCGGCGGCAGACGCGCTCCTGAAGCAGGCATACGCCGCGGGCTATCCACGTCCCGCGGGTTACAAACCGCCCGAGCAAGCGCCGGTGATCGCCGGACTGTTGCCGGGCCGCACGCGGTAGAGACCGCCAAGAGGACGCGACATGGAACCCGTGAATGAAACGAGTGGAAGTTCGGTACTGAAGAGCTGGGGTGAGTACGTCTGGTACGCGATGATCGCGGTAGTGGTGGTCGCGATCGTGGCTCGCGGGTGTGACTTCGAGGTCGAGGTCACCAGTACGCCAGGGTCGCCCCCGGCGCCGCAGTACCCGGAGCGCTATCGGAGCTGCGAGACGGCGGTCGACGGGCTGATCTTGACCGAAGGCGTGGAGGGTGACGCCGCTTCGTGGCGCGCGTGGCGGATCTACGACTGCGTCTCGGGGTCCGGCCGATGACGCGCAAGCTGATCCAGCCTCTTCACGATCGGATCTTGGTGCAGCGAGTCGAGACCGCTGAAGCGAGCAAGGGCGGGATCTTCCTGCCTCACACCGCCCGGGAGAAGCCCGTCGAGGGCAAGGTGGTCGCGGCGGGCGACGGGCGTCAGGTGCAGATCACGGTGGGCGACCGGCGCGAGACCCGACTCCTGCCCCTTGAAGTCCAGGCGGGGGATCGCGTGATCTTCGGCAAGCTCGCGGGGAGCGAGATCAAGATCGACAATCAGGAGTACCTGATCCTTCGAGAGGACGACGTGATCGGAGTCATCGAGCCGGACCATGGCTAGGCCGATCCTGGCAACGGCCGCTGTCGCGGCTCTGATCGTACTGCACGCCCCCTCGATGGCCGCCGGGACGTTCTGGACGGCGATCTGGGTTGCCGCTGCAACGCTGTTCGTCTGGTGGGCCCATCGTTCAGTGTCGTCCCCGAGGCTCAAGGTGTTCTGTCCGGGTTGCCGGCGGGACCTATGCAACGATCCGGATCCCGAGATCAAGGTCGGGGTCGAGTCGTCGGAGGTAGGAGCGGACGTCATTCGCTATACGTGCCCGTGCGGCGAGGAGTCGCGATGGCTCTTCGAGGCCCCGGTCCCGCTCCTGCTCCGGAGGAAGGACCCATGAGCCCCCTGGCAAAGGCCGCGCTCGCGAAGCTCGAAGAGATCGCCAAGGATGTCGAGCTGGTCGATGGCTGCTGGATCGCCGACGGTGATTGCGCTGAGTTCAATTACTGCGAAAAGTGCATTGACGACGCGGTTCTCTCGCGTATCGGAGAGGGGTTTCCGGACGCGATCCGGGACGGTGGGTGGACGACGGAGCACGACACGCCACCGTTCTGCGAATGGTGCGAAGCGAAGATTCGGTACAACCCTACCGATGAGTGCTCGTACTCCGAGCTGGAGCACTTCAAGACCTATCCCCCCGACGCCGATATCGGCCCAGAAGAGGCGTACGATCTCGTGGCGGCGGCCGAGAATAGCGTGTCAGATGCCGAGCCAATCCTGGTGGCGTGGGCGACACTCATGGGCCTGGAGCCCAAGACGGAGGAGTCATGAAAGAGCGGGCGATCGTGATCTCCCATCCCGAGGTCCTCCGGAACATCGCGGCGGGTCGGGCGATCCAGATCCGGATCCCCGTGACCCTGCGGGAGTTCCAGGTCACCACCACGCGGGGTTACGACTTCATCTTCCGGTGCCAGCGCGGGTTGTGGAACGACTTCAAGACCCCGCGCTTGGTGGAGCTTCACTCCCCTCTCGGGGTCGCGGGAGACGCGCTGCGCGTCCGAGAGCCGTGGAAGCAAAACCCCGACTTCCCCGGGGCCAAGGGCAACGCCTTCGTGGCCTACAAGGCTGAGCCGGGCCAGGAGCCTGGGGGTTGGAAGTCCCCGGCCACCATGCCGCCGTGGGCTGCGAGGTTCCGGCTGGAGGTCACCGAGTCGACCGTCGAGAAGCTCCGGGCGATCACCGAAGACGAGGCGCTCGCCGAAGGCTACCCCGGTCTCGATCCCGAGCCCGTAGCAGAGGGCGGGACGGTCTACTCGTGGCGCGGGCGTTCGAGCGCCCCGTGTCCCCTGGCGCACTTCGCGCACGTCTGGGATGAGATGCACCCGACCCACAAGTGGGAGTCCGATCCCTGGGTCTGGCGCTGCACGTTCAAGAAGATCTGAGTTGCAAGCGCTTGCACTTTCTTATTGACGCGCCGCGCGACTTATGCCATAAGGAAGACATGAAGCCAAGCGACATGACCCTAGAAGAGGCCATCGAGATCGGAAAGCGCTGGCTTGCCGCGGGATTCGATCTGGTGACCGGCGTCAAAGTGCTACCGCCGCTACCTGAGCTTCAGGAGGACGAGGAGTTCTTCGTTGTCCGAGTGTGGGAGGGGATCGTCTACGCCAAGTGCTACGACTATCCCAACAATTACGCGGCAAACACCTGGATCCCCGACGTCCGGGATCCCGGCGTGATCGGAAAGGGCATGGCGCAGCTCCGGGAGAAGCTCGGGGAGGACGTCTACCTCGAAGCCAGCGACCCGACGGCCAGTCCACATGGCGACGGGTTCAGGTGGCAGGTTCGCCGGCCGTACTACAAGCGCCAAGGGGGCCGCCAGCCCCCGTTGACCGACGAGATCGTGTCGACCTACGCGATGACCGACGCCGAAGCCGTGGCCGTGGCGTTCGAGGCCGTGAAGGCCCGAGAGGTAGAAGGATGATCCTCACAGCCCCTTGTCCCCTGGTCTACATCGGGATCGCGATTGGTGCGATCATCATCGGGCTCGCCGTCGCCGCCGGAGTGTTCGCCGTCGGCTCGGGAGTTCGAGCTGCGATCTCTCGACTCCTGAAGTGGAGCGCCGCGCGAGAGGCCAGGAAGGCCATGGAGGCCAGGGAGCGGAACGAGATTACCGTCGAGAGACTCAATGAACTTGCGGCGCGGATCCGCGAGTTCGACTCGCTGGAGGCCGCCCGAGAGGCCGCCCGGATCGAGGCTCGACGGATCATGGAAGGGAATCAGCGAGAGCAGCGAGAGGCCGAAGCTAGACGCCGCCAGCGGGAGGTCGACGACGCCCTGGAGCGTGCAACGGCCCACATGAGATACGGCCCCGAGTCCAGTCCATTGCCACCTGTCAGGCATCGGGTTCCCAGCGCTCCGATCCAAGACTCGCGCCCCTCTTCGGGCCCGTCGTATGGTGCATACGGCGACAGCGGCGGCATGCCGTACATCGACTTCGGCGGCTCCAGCTCCAGCGACTCGGGATCCAGCTCTTCGGATTGCGGCGGCGGGTCCGACGGCGGGGGAGGTGGGGGATGCGACTGAGCAAGGCCCAATGGGAGTTCCTGAAGCGCGCGGCATCCGACGGCGGGGCGTTCACCGGCCACCAGTCGACGATCATCGTGCTCCGGCGCCACCGGCTGATCGAGGTTCGCGGGGACCACTGGCGGGCCAACGCATCCGGCCGTGAAGCCCTCGAAGCCCATGAGGCTGCAAAAAAGATCGCAAAATCTACTTGACCCCGGCCATTGCTTATGCCATAAACAACGGACTGGAGGTTGCTACAAATGGAGATCAACGAGCTGGCGGCTCTTCAAGCCGAAGCTGAAAGTCTCGCCAAGCGGACCTCGGAGGTCGCGGCGAGGATCGAGCTACTCAAGTCGGCGGCCAGCGACGAGAAGGCCGCGCTCGTGATCGCGATCCACGACTTGATCGCCGGTAAGCCCCCTGAAGAGACAAGGGTAGGGCCGGACGGAAGGTTTACGGCGCATAGTGGCGTGTCAGGCCCGGAAGGCGCTCCATTCGTCCACGTCAAACAAGAGGGCAACCGCGTTCACATCTGCGCTCGCGGCGCCTATCCGAGCGTGAATCATAATCACGCTGAGCAGTATTCCGAGATCATACGGGCTGGCGAAAGCTACACCGAGGCCACGCTTCGCGCGCTTCGGCACTGCCGATGGCAGTGCGACGTTGCGATCTCAAGCTACATCGAGACCTATACCGCCCAGGCGAAGTACCTGGACGGCGTGATCGCCAGGATCGAGGCATCGAGCGGGCTGGGGTGAGTCATGAGCCGATACGCAATCTGCGTCGGCGTGCTACATCGGGCTCGCGAAGCCCGGGAAGTGAATCATCGCCAGTGAGTCTGAGCACGTCGCGCGGGCGAGCTGGCGCCAAAGAGGATAGAGCAATGGCGAAAATTCCAGATTACGAAGAGGCCGTCACCGGCGTGCAACCCGGCCAGGGCAGATCCATCGCGACCCACTCGCCGGCCAACGTCGCGGCGCTCGACGCCCGGGATCCCGGTTCCGGCTTCTCGTCCCACCAGTACGGGATCCAGTTCGGAGGTCCGGGTGACATGCTGAAGATCCAGTTCCAGCATGGGCCGCGGGGAGGAGCGACCTCGACACCAGGGGTCTTCGATGATGATCTCCTGGCGATCGAAGAAGATCGCCTCGAAGGATTCCAGGCTGGCCCCTTCTGCTGTGACGAGAACGCCGAGGCCCTGGCCCACATCAAGGCCGCGCGTGCGGCGCTGGGGCGCCGGGTGGCCGCCAGGATCTCCAAGGGCGTGCTCGGGGCCCTGAAGGCCCACTAGACGTGCGCGACTACCCGAGTGCCCGTGCGTGCGGCGGGCCAGAGGGCACCAGCGAGCCGGCGCGTCGCGATTACCGGCCTTGAGGGTGGGATGCCCTTCACCAAAGTTGGAGCCATGAAGCCAGACGCCAAAGAGCTACCAGTCTCAAAGCGAGTCATCGGATCCCCCGTCGACCTCGCGCTGACCGCCAAGGTGGCAAGGGGCGAGACGCTGACACCAGCCGAGCTAGAGCTATGGCTTGGAGCGCCACCGGAAACCGTGTTCCGCAAGATCCTTTCATTCGGCGGCCGGAGGATGGCTCCCCCGGCCACAAGGAGCTAGAAGTGCAAGCGCTTGCACTTCGGTTACTCGCCGCGAGCCTCCCGCGTCCCGAGCTTCTCGCAGAGCGTGGCCCAGCCCTGACCGTGAGGCACGCGCTCCTGAAGCGAGCCGCCTTCAAGGCGGGTGAGCGCCTCTAGGGTCTCGGCGTCATCGCAGTTCGCCTCCCGCATCTCGGCGAGGGTGAACTTCCCGACCAGCCCTTCGTCCGTCCACATTTCGATGATCATGGCCTCTTCCTTTCGGGGCGTGCCCGTGTTGCGAGTATGGTTATGGCATAACCCGAGATCGGATTCAAGATCTTTTCGAGAAAAAAAGATCTCGATCCCGCGGTCGATTTTTTGTTGACTCCGATCCGGCCTTATGTCATAAAAGACTCACGAAGACGGCGCACGGCGCCAAAGGGAGAGGTTCATGAGCTACGAAGTCAAAGAGCGATTCAACTGCGACATCGAGATCGCCTTCGGGTCGAAAGTGACCATCATGGGCATCGTCAAGCGCGTCCCCGTCTGCCACGGCATCATCGTCAGCGGCGTGGACGACAACGGCTACGTCCACGTTGCAACCGAGCGGTCGGAAGCCTCCGGTCGCCCACTCGCCCCCGACGTCGAGGCGATCAAGGTATGGCATCTCGCGGCCGGCGAGCTGCCGCTCACCGAGACCGCCGGTGAGTGAGCCTGTCCTCTGCTTCGTCGAGGGTCCGTGGGCGTGGTTCACGACGGGCCCGCTCGACGACGTCTGGGGGGATGACTGGGGCGACGCCCCGCGGGGTAGCACGGGCTCTCCGTACGCCTGGGAGCCCCGCATGACGGTCGAGCGGTACGCCCTGATCAAGGTCGCGTTCGACGGCCCGTTCAAGGCCGCTCCGGACTGGCAAACCGCCTCCGACATCAACGCCGCTCGGCGTGCCTGGATCTACGGCGAGAGCGGTTCGGCGACGGCCGGGATCCTGGCCGGGTGCTCACTCACCGAGTTCGGGGCGCGAGTTCGATCGGCCGGAGGCGAGGTCTACTTTGCTCGCGAGAGGGAAGCATGAGTGACCGACTAGTCGAGGCCATGCGCGCCGCAAAGGCCGCCGGGCTCCCGATTCAGAGCTGCACGTACGGAGGTAGCTGGGGAGGTCGCGTCCATATGGGCGAGCACTGTCCACTGTGCCGTGGGACGGGCTTCGACGTGAGCCACCCGGCCGCCCTCATCGGACTGGCGATGGCTGAGCTTTACTCGCTCGGCGAGAACGTGCTGGTGCTCCCTGGGAAGGCCGTCGAGACCGTGTCGATCACCCCGCCATCGGAGGGGTTCTATGCCACCGGCCGGGAGGCTGAGACCGAGCTGAAAGAGGAGATCCGACCGGCGGGGGACTTGAAGGAGATCGCCGCGTCGTTCCTGGCGCTCGCGGTCGCCGCGTCGGTGGACGCAAACCGACGTGCGGCAAGCAACGCCAACCGAGCCCGCGGTGAGTGAGCCAATGAGCCAAGCAATGACCCCGCTACTCCAGGCTCTAGTCGCCGCCTCCAAGGTGGGGTTCGATGCGCCGAAGTGCCATCTCTGCCTTGGACACAAGACGCGTCATGAGTACCGAGAGCCCACCACCTACGGCGGAGCGTACGCCTACGACACGGGCGAGCCTTGTCGCATGTGCCACGCCACCGGCTTCGACGTCAGCGACCCAGACCGATTGGTGGGTCGAGCGCTCGGGTGGATTCACGACAACGTCATCGACGTCACGTTCAAGTGGGCCACTGACGAGGTCATCCTCTTCCGCGACATTCCGGCCAGCGCCCTTCCACCCGGTGAGCGCGCGCCCGAAGATAGCGAGCGCCACAACGGCACCGCCGAGAGCCGCGCCATAGCCATACTGACCCTCATCGCCCGGACTGGCGCGACAACGAGCAACAAGGAGACACCATGAGCAGTGACAAGCAGATCACCGGATATGACGTGTGCTACTCGATCCACACCGCTCTCCGGAAGTGCTGCGACAGCACGCCGACATCGCTCCTGTGGAACCTCATTCACGCCTTCGATGGTCGAGCTGACGATGCGTGGCACTTCTACGGCGAGCTGGTGGCTCACCACATCGCCGACGGCCGATCCGCGGTAGACGCCATGAAGAACGCCGCCGTGACCCTTGGCGCGAGTGCGCGCTTCGACGTTCCGGAAGGGTTTCGAGACCGACACGCTGGACTTAGAAGCAGCACTGAGGGCGCGTGCGCGCTGACCGCGATTCGGCTGACATTCGAGCTATTCAGCGAGCAAGACTGGGATGGCGCCGCGGGCTACCTGGGGGACTAAGGGTCGACGAGAAATTTGCAAGCGCTTGCACTTTTCTTATTGACCCCTTCCGGGGCTTATGTCATAACTAACTCACGAAGACGGCGCACGACGCCAAAGGAAGAGCCTCATGGACATCAAGACCGCAATCGCCAAGCACGTCCCGGATTACGTCATCGAGTCCGCTCGGGAAGACGGCGAGAAGCTGACGTTCCGTCAGGTCAACGGGACGGTCCGGGTGTCATCAAGCCGAGATGATGATCCTTCCTACTGCTACCGAGGGCGCCGGATTCTCAAGCTCTCGGAGAAGGTCTGGGCGTTCGGGCTGAAGTACAACTTCGAGTCGCTCTCCGATGCGAAAAGATTCATCGACGTCAGCAGCGAAGCCCGTGGCGGGAAAGAGAAGGCCGCGTGATTGGATCAAAGAAGCCATGCCCGTCATGCGGGGAGGTCGTTGACTACCGCCGCTCTGACGAGATCTGCTACGAGTGCAAGGCCGCCCGGAAAGAGCTTCAGCTCCGGCGGGAGCAAGACGCGAAGGTCGAAGCTGACCGAGAGTCCCGCGTGGCGTTTTCCATGCCGTACGCGCCGCATGCCGCAGACGTCCCGCGAGAGACCGGCGACGCGTTCCTGGCTCTGCTTCGGTCGGTATCGGTCCCGTGCGCGACGCCCGAACACGGGGCGAGCGCACACTTCACTCGTCCCCGAGATCGGGGCTCGAATGAGGGTGCGCGACTAATGCCGCGGCCGGTAAACGACGATCTCGTGGCGCTCAAGGAGGCAATCAAGAGCCTCGCGAAAGCGGAGTACGAGCGCGGCAAGCAGGACGGCGAGCGCTTCGTCGGCAGGATGGTTCGTGGCGAGCTGTCAATCAAAGACATGGTGAGCCAATAATGAGACGAGTCGGATCCAGCTATTTCGTCGACCTACCGAGCGGCCCAAGCTACGAGATCGGCCCTGGCATCACCAGTGACGATCTCCTGGCGATTGTCGAAGACCGGCTTCACTATCCTGGCGATCAAGCCTTGGTGGCCAATCTCCGGGAGAAGCTGCGGGGCGCGAAGCAGAGCGAGCGACACCAGAAGGCCGTGGCGAAGGTGGGGCAATGGAGCGCATGAAGCGCATGAAGCGCATATACAGCGTTTACCTGAACCAGGGCTACTACTCCAACGGGAACCTTCCCGCCGGGCTCGGCGGCTCCTACACCGATCTCCGGCTGGCGATCAAGGTGGCGTCCGACGTGGCCGATCGGTACTTCCCGAGCAACGCCGCGGAATGGCAAGGTGGTCTCATCGAGTCCGATACCGGAGTCGTGGTCGACGTGGTCTACGAGATGTCGACCCCGGTCTGGACTGTGAGCCGCCGTATCGGAGTAGCCTGGGAGCATGAGTCATCGGAGTACGTCAACGAGACGATCAAGCTGGGGTGCGTGGAGTACCACCGCTCGATAGCAGTCCCCAAGAAAGTCGTCACCCGCGAGACTCGGGCGTTCGAGGTCAGGATCCGACCCGACGGCTACCTCATCGACGAACACACGCCGGCCGACTCGCTCCGGTGGAGCGAAGAGGTCGAAGAGCGCCTCTCTGAGGCCGACTCCAAGATCTGGGACGAAATGAAGAAAGAACTCCAAGAGGAACGACAATGACAGAAGCCATCGACTCCATTCCCGAAGTCCACCAGCGCTTGGAGCTGGCCAAGCGCGAGCGCCTGGAGACCGTGATCGCCCACGGTGTATGGAAGTGCTGCGCCGCCCTGGCGCACAAGCCCTTCGGCAGCACGCCCCTTGATCTATCCTTCGAGGCTTACGGTGGAAGAGCCGCAATTCGCTTCAACAACGTGCAGGACGTGTACTACAGCGAAGTCAAATTCTGCCTTGGTGGAGTCGTCCTCCGGTGCCCCGCGGAGGCCCCTTCGACCATCGAGTTCGAGATTCCGATCAAAGACATCCTCCACGTATGGCCGACCGCGCTGGACGCCGGCAACCGGCTGGAGGTCTACGCCACCTACGCCTACATGGAGCCCGAGCCCGCCCCGGCGCCCGTGGAGCCCGCGGACATCGCCGCCATGGACCCCGTGGCGTACTTCACCAAGAACCTCTTCGAGGCCCTCAAGATCCCGCCCGAGGCCGAACTGAAGCGCCTCTACCCGAACGGGTACGGCCCGTCGGCCCTCGCGGAGATCGGCCGGGCGATACGAGCAGTCGCGATCCTGCTGAAGTCGGCGGGGAACAAGATCAGCGTCACCCCACCAACCCCCGAACTCACCAGGGCCATGCTCGCCGGTGAGCTGTCCGGACTGGAGGACGGCGACATCGTTCGCTGGCTCCTGGAGGAAACCGAGAAGATGAAAGAGAGCGCCGCCGTGAAGAAAAAGATCGAGCGGATCACCCGAGAGCTGATCTCCGATTCTCCGGACGTCACCACGATCCTCGGCTGGTGCCCGGTGGTTCCGGGCTCCCTGACGCTGGACATCGACTTCAAGATCGATGGCAAGGACCGGCATTACTGCGCCACCGCTAGTGACAGTGACGACGCCCGCGTCTACGTCAAAGGCTTCCCCGTTCCGGTCGCCCGCCTCGACTGCGTCAAGGGGGAGCTGAGACTCAATATCGGTCCGTTTTTGAGGCCGATGACCGATCGGGTCACCGACTTCAAGGTCCGCGCATCGTACGCGTACTACTCCGAGTCGCTTCCCGACCTGGAGGACAAGACCGGCCACATGCCGAAGGCCGAATCGATCTGCCGCGAGCTGATCGCCGACCGCCCGCGTGGCTCCACGAAACTTGGCTTCTGGCCGGTGGTTCCTGGAACACTCGCCCTGGACATCGAACTCGACTTCGAGGGCGAGCGGCGAACCCATCGCGCAGTCGCCGAGAGCAAGGCCACCGACGTCGTTGGTGTGCCGGGCCAGCCCGAGCCGATCGGGGCGATCGCGTGCGACACGGGCGATCTCGACCTCAACCTCACGCCGCTCCTGGAGTACGACACCAACGACATTAGGGTCTGTACCGGAATCAAGGTCTACGCGTCCTACTCGTACTTCCCCGGCTCCGAGACTCCGGCGCCTCTGGCCACCAATCGCCGCAAGATGCTCCGCGAGTCGGTCTCGGTCGCTACGCTTCGCGGACGTGCAGTGCTCCGGCACAAGCCGCTCCCAGGTACTCTCGTACTGGATCTGGAGCTGCGCGACCCCCAGCACATCGGGACCATGACGCTCCGGGAGGCCCCCGTTGTCACCGTGAGTGACGTCCGACGACTGTCCGGCATGTCTGGTGGCGGTCGCGTCACCGGGACGTCCGTCGAGTACGACTTCAATGGAGCCATCCCTGACGGAGTCAGCTTCGCCGTGGTCGCGAGCTACGAGTACGAGGTCCCCGAGTCTCCCGCGATCCTGGCGGCGCCCCGCGAGCTGGAGGTCGCCCAGGAGATCCCCGGCGTCAAGAGCCGTACCGAGGACGTCGCCCCGGTCGATCCGGAGACCGAGCGCGAGAACACCGCCGCCCGCCTGTACCACCTGGAGCGCGTAAGCAAGCAGTGGGAGATCGAGCATGAGCGCCTGAGCGCGGAGAACATCCGGCTCCAGAACGAGCTGAGTGGCAAGGATCAGGCGATCGGGGATCTGTGCATGGCCCAGATGGAGGTCGCCAAAGAGCTTGGCGTCGACATCAGCGCCAAGGGTCCTCTGGACGCGGGCTTCGAGCTGGCCGCCGCGATCCGGGCCAACCGGAACCTCTCGACGCTCCGGGCCCTCCGCGAGCAAGTCGATCAGATCCACCGCATACTTCAGCCGCCCATGCCTCCCGCGATGAGCTACGAGGAAGTCTACTCTCCCGTGATTGGTGGCTCCGAGTGATCCTCTCACCCCTGAAGTGGGCCGGCGGCAAGTCCGGGCTCCTGGAGCGGATCGTCCCCCACCTATCGGGCGCCACCCGCCTCGTGGAGCCATTCTTCGGGAGCGGCGTCGTGGGGGCGAACGCCGGGATCCCGGTGATCGCGGGCGACGCGAGCACCCGTCTCGTGGAGTTCCACAACGTCACCCGTGAGTGGCCCGAGTACCTCTTCGGGCAGGTTCTACCGCTATTCGCGGGTGGCAACACGCAAGAGCGCTACCTCGCCGCGAGGACGGAGTTCAACCGCACCACCAGTCCCGTCCGGAGGGCCGCGCTTTTCCTGTACCTCAACCGGCACTGCTTCAACGGGCTCTACCGGGAGAACAAGAAGGGCGAGTTCAACGTCCCCTTCGGGAGCTACACCAACGTCGAGCTGGACGCCAAGCGCCTCGGGGAGTGGTCCGCGGCCATGAAGGGGATCAAGCTGATCAACTCCGACTTCGGGGCCATCATGACGGCAACCGAGCCGGGTGACGTGGTATACGCCGACCCGCCGTACGTGCCCCTCACGCCCAGCGCGTCGTTCACCGCGTACTCGGCCGGGGGGTTCGGTGAGCCCGAGCAACGGCGCCTCGCCCAGGCCGCCCGTAGGTGCCAGGAGCGAGGGGTCAAGGTCGTGGTCTCGAATCACGACACGCCCCTGACCCGAGAGCTTTACGCCGGTGCCAGAATCGAGAGCTTCCCGGTGCGCCGTCGGATCTCGCGAGACGCCACCAACCGCGCCCCGGCCCAAGAGCTGCTCGCGGTGTTCGATCCCTGAAGTGCAAGCGCTTGCACTTTTCTTATTGACCGCCTCCGGACTTTATGCCATAACTAACTCACGAAGACGGCGCACGACGCCAAAGGAAGAGCCTCATGGCGACGATCAGAAACCTCACTCCCCACGCAATCACCCTGGCCCCTGAAGGGGCTGAGCGGATCACGATCCAGCCGGAAGCTGAGCCGGCCCGGGTGGCGGCGAGCCCCGGCAAGCTCGGGGCCGTCCCGGGGCTCCCGGTGCCCGTGGCGGCACCGACCGTGTACGGCCAGATCACGGGCCTCCCCGAGTCGGCAGACGGCGTCTACTACATCGTCTCGGCGCTCGTCGGCGCGGGGCTTCGGGCTTCTGGGTCCACGCGGACCGACGTGCTGTGTCCCGGCACTGGCCCCGGGGACGGGGCGATCCGAAACGAAGCCGGCCATATCATCGCCGTGACCCGACTCGTTCGCCCGTAGTAAGCGAAAAGCGCAAGCGCCTGCGCTTTTCCACTTGACCCTGCCCCTGGCTTATGTCATAACTAGCTCATCAACCGGAGCAAGTCTCCCAAAGGAAGAGCCCCATGAGCGCAGCTACCACGATGTCGAAGGCCGAAATCAAGTCCGCTTACATGGACGCCGATGAGCTGGCCGACGCTCTCGTGGATCGCGACTTCGCCGCGGGCCTACGCGGCGGCCCGAGCGTCTTCGACGAGACCGGAGCCGTGATCTCCAAGGGCTCTTTCCGCGCCGACACGATCGCCGCGATCAACAACCGCGACCGGATCCGGGATGCGCTTTTGGCCGCCCCCGAGGGTGAGTGACATGAACGGCCAACTCCTAGAGCTGGCAGTCAAGATCCAGCAGCGATGGGCCAATCGCGGGGAGCTTCACTCCCGGTTCATTATCGGCCTTTCGGTAAAGTCCGGAGCGAGAAGCGGCGTGATCGTTTCGGCCAACGACACTCACATCGGGATGGCCGATCATACCGGCATGAAGCATCTCGCGAAGATCGACAAGATCATCCCCGACCTAAGCAACCCCGTCACCCGCGGGTTCCTCGCGGGAGAGATCGCCAGCGCCATGGGGGAAGAGCAGTGAGCGCCGACCGTGCCGGATCGGCGTTCGCTCCCAAGGTTCGGTGCGAGTGCGAGATTCAGATCCGGATCCACGCCACGATCCAGGGGATCGGTCAGTTCAGGAACGGCCGGTGTCTCAAGCCCGGCAAGGTGACGTTGAGAGCCGGCCAGTCCGAGCGCCTCTTCTGCACCGCTCACGCCAGGATGGCCCAAGAGGGGCTGATCGACGCCCATGGCCACGTCATGGGGGACACCGATCGAGCCAACGTACGCGCCGGCAAGGTGCGGCCGATATACGCCGGTACATGGTGGCCGGTCGAGGAGAAGAAATGAAGTACCTGGATCTGGACAACGCCCGAGAGCTTGGGATCTTCCAGGAGATCAATCGCCTACTTCTGCACCCGCGAGGGCTGGCCCTGGCGATCCAGGTGGACGATGAGGGGGAGATCCCGACGAAGGCGATCACACTCCTGAACTATCGAGACGATCCCGAGGGCGTGATCTTCGACTACGACTCACTCCCGCCCCAGGTGGCCGCCGCCAAGGCTGAGTTGTTCGAGAAGCTGATTCTCCCCAAGCGAGAAAAGCTACTCGGCTTCGTAGTGCAGCCGATCCCACATCAAGTGCGAGACGGCTCAAGGCCGGAGGGGTAGGTGCAAGCGCTTGCACACGATGGCGGCAAGTGGGCCCCAGGCAAGGCTCCAAGCGGGCGTGGCTTCTGGTGGGTTCGGTGCGTCATGCCCCGGGCTGGCCACAAGGGCAGGGCGCTGATCATCGGCGCCGATCGGCCGGTGCTGGCCGAAGTGATCGGCCCGCTGGAGTTCATGGGCTCCACCGAGCTACAGATGAGCGTTCCGGGCTCGGCCGGATTCAGTCCGATGAGCTGGTTCCGGTTCACCATGGGAGGCTCGGCGCGAGTTCTTCGCCCGGAGCCCGCGAGAGGTAGGTGGCTCCCAATGTCGAGAAAACGATGAGTCCCGAGCTTCAAGCTGAAGTCCTGCAAACGAACATCCTCGTACGCCACGCGCTGGCGAAGTGCGGCGGCCCCGGCTGGGTTCTGGTGGAAGGCGAGGAGCCAGTGCTGCACGCTACGGCGCCGACCGTGCTCGACGGCCCCGAGCGAAGGCGTGCGTGGCTACCGGCGTCGGTGAGTGAGATCGTTCGCCAAGCCGCGGTGGTCGCCCGAGTCGACTCCGGCGACATTGCCTTCCGCGAAGGCGGCACCACGGCGGCCAGCGTGTGGCAGTCTGGAACTGGTCGCAATTGGAATTCCGTCACAACGGCGTCAGATCCCGCTGGCTACCGAGCTGCAATTGGTCTACTACAGAAGGTGATGATCGGAGGCTGACATGGAAACGACTCAAATCGGAGCCTGGGTAGATCGCCGCGGGATCGGTGGCGACTGGCATAGGTGGCTTGACGTGGCGGTCGACATCGGTCTGACCGACGTCTCGCTGTGCGTCCACGGCAAGGATGAGGGACAGCCGTTCACTCCTCTAGTGAGCCCCGAGAAGATCGGCTTGATCTGCCGCGCGTACGCCGACGTCGGGATCCAGCCTCACGCCATGTTCTGGCCTCAACCGCGGACCTCTCACGCCACGGCGCTCCTGGCCTACCTCCACCGCGTCCACCACTGCGCCGGTGGCACGCTGGGCTCCGGAGAGCTGGACGCCGAAGAGCAGTACACCGAGAGCCCCGTGCGGCTCTGGCACGGCAAGAGGATCTCGAAGATGATCCGAGCCGGGTGGCCCGTCGGTCTGCCGCTGGTGGTCAACGGGATCACCGCGGCGTTGCCGAAGATCAAGCCGCTCACCGATATAGCGGACATCGTGATCCCGCAGGCGTACACATCGACGCGCAAGGGTCAAACGAGCGAGCCAGGGGCCCGCCAGGGGGTGGTCCTCGACGCGTGGGCCGCCGCCGCGCCGCATGCCGATATGGTGTGCGGGCTCGCGGCGTATAGCCAGGAGGGTGCCGGGGGGCTGAGCGCAGCAGACGCCCTGAGCGCGGCGTTCTTCGCCGCCGCCAAGAGGGTGACGAAGTTCCGGTACTGGTCGCTCTCCGAGCTGATCGACGGCCCGGACGCCGAGTTCGTCCGCGCCCGATGCGCCGAGCTGAAGCGCCGATGAAGGTCCCCCGTCCCATCCTGTCCACCAACGATCTCAAGACCGTTGCGTCGATCGTGAGCGTCACGCGGGAGCACGATGCGTACTGCCCTCACGGCATCGCAGACTGGACGGCGATCAGGCGCCTAGAAGCCATGGGGTTGATCAAGTACGAGGGGATCGCGTTGTGCGTGGACTGCGACTGCGCGTCGAGCCACGACTCCAGGAGCTACACGCTCACCGACGCTGGCCGGAATCTTGCCTCCGCTGGCTAAAAATTCCTTGACGCGATCCTATGGTTATGCCATAAAGGGACAGTAGGCATAACCGAGGAGTCAGGCAAGGGCAATGAAGATCTACAGTGCGGCGATCGATCCACATCAGTCGGAGTCCGGGTTTTCGCTGGCGGTGCATGTCCAGGTAGCGAGCTTCGCCGACGCGCTACTCGTCCAGGCCGAGATCTCCAAACTCCTGGAGCGCATGGCCAGCGCTTCGGGTTCAAAGCGCGCCGAGATCGCGCGAGGGGAGTTCTATGAGGCGCTTTCGGTCTACGGTCCGATCGTGCAGACGGAAGACGGCTGTCCCAAGGTAGAGCTTGGCTTCGATCTCCAGAACCACCGCTACGCCGAAGTCGTGCTCAGGAACGGAAACTGCAACGTCAGCGTCGGCGGTGGTGCGTTCGGTCGAGATGTCGCCCGTAACAGCGAGGCGTATTTCGTCTCCTGCGACGAGATGCGCTACCAGTTCTTGTACGACGCGTGCAAGCGCGCCGCGCATCTGGTGATCGAGGATCAGGAGCGCTCCAAGGCACTGAAGGCCGATTCGGACTCCAAGCCAAGACTGGTGATCACTCCAGCTCAGTTCACCGCCGCGTTCAAGGCGTACAAGCTCGCCCGCAACGCCGACGATTCGCTGTCGGCCGCCATGAGCTTCAACTTCGACGGGACCGTCACTCATGTAACGGTGGCGTACCGGAGTGGGATGCCGCCGACATGCGAGGTCTTGTCCGACGACGATTACCGTCACGAGATCCGCCCGGTCCCTGCCCAGGGTCCAGAGGGTCCGGTCTACGAGTACGAGATCGTCGGCCACCCCGAGGGAGCCAAGGCGTCATCGATCTACGACGCGTGCCGCATGGCCGCCGCGCTGATCGCCCGCCGCCGATATCTCGACGACAACCCGTTCAACTAGCCAGCGAGCTACGCGAACACGTAGGGAGACAAAGCGATGGGGTTCAACTGGACGCTACTAAAAGACGTCGTTCCGATGCTGGCATCCGAGCATGCTCGGGTCGAAGATATCGAGCCCGGGGACATGCTGGTCGACGACTTCGGCCTCTTCGGGGTTGCCAGAATCGAAAGGGATCCAGTCGGGTACTACACGTTCTACGACGCGTACGACAACTCCGACAAAGGCGGCCTCCATGGCTCGAAGCTAGAGCGTCTGGTGCCGGCCCTCGTACGCCGAGACCAAGTGCTCGAAGACGCCGCGCGAGTCCGTCGGATGATAGAGCGAGAAGCCAAGCAGGAGCCATCATGAGCCTTGACGAGATCGCGGTGATCCTAGCCGCGCTTCACGATACGACGCCCGAGGTCGCCCGCGGGATCATTCAGGGCGCCGAGAAGCTCCGGGGGATCGTGCTCCGGGCTGCACCGGCGCCAGAGCCCGAGGTTCGCGAGCCACCAGAGGCCGCACCGGAGCCGGCGCCTCCGGATATGGAGGCCCACTACGATACGGCGCGTAGGTGCGTCGACAACTTCCTCCGAAAGAACGGCACCACCAAGCTGACTGAGATCAGCGCTCGCACCGGGCTTTACCTCACGGTGGCCGAGGTCTGCGGCAAAGAGCGAGACAAGGGTCGGTACGTCAAGGCCGGGATCAACCTCTACCGCCTCGCCGTGCCCGACGCTCCGGTGGAGCCACTGTCGACACCAGTGCCACACTGGACGCCGTCGGTACGAAGGGGGATCCAGTCGACCGTCGAGCAGTGCATCGTGTCCGCGAGCGGCCCGGTGGGTGCCAAGGAGGTCAGCGAGAAGACCGGGTTGAACTACGACAAGGTCCGGAAGGCCATGGAGCACCTGTACCTCAACGATCGGATCTCACGCGCCAAGAAGGGCTATTACACGGCGCCAGTGAAGAGCCCGTGAAGTGCAAGCGCTTGCACTTCCGATTCGACCGATCGTCGAAAATAATCCTTGACCGGCCCCTGGCGTTATGCCATAACTGAATCATCGAAACGGCGCACGACGCCGAAAGGGTGATTCAAAATGACGAGCATGAGCCAAGCCCAAGTCTGCCAAGTCAACGACGCCGCCCAGCTAGAGATGCTCCAGGCGATCGACTACGGCGACGAGGTCATGCGCGCCAATTGCGCCGCGTGGGCCCATGCCGCCCAGGCTGTTTGCTTCCGTCAGATGGCCGAGCGCGCGGCGTCGGGTACGGATAAGTCGATGCTCTTTATCGCGGCCAAGAACGCCGAGGCGTTGTGCCGTCTCGAAATGGCGAAGCTGGGCAGCGCCAAGCAGAAGGATCTCCTGATTCGACTCTTCGGGTATGCCGCGATCTAAGAGACCGGGCCGGCGCCGCCGGCCGGAGGAGTGAGAGATGCTTCTGACCGAGTCCGAGTTCATCGCCGAGATCCGCAAGCAGATGCCCGAGTGGTGGGATCTGGGAGCGGTGGTATCCCCGGAGGGTACGGGCAGCATCGAGACCCAGGTCGATCTCGGGTGCGGGCTCGGGGTTGTTCGCGTGGAGTACCACGACGGCAGGTATACCAACGAGGGCTGGATCCTCAACGACGGGCAGTTCTACCCCACGCTCCAGGCCGCGGTGGTCGCGGACATGCCGCGCCCCGAGATCTACGCGAAGTTCAATGAGCTGGTGACCCTTGTGGCGCCAGAGCCCCTCTACTCGCTCCCCGAGGTCGAGTCGCCGTGGCGCCTCAATCTCAAGATCCACAAGGGCAATCGCTACGTCGGTCGCGTGACCGTCGAGTACGCCCGCCGGTACGGCTCCGACTCGTGGAGCGTCACGGCCAAGACGGCCAAGGGGTCGGCAAGTGAGTCGGGGATCAGCGATCCGACTCCCGTGGTTCGGGTCATGATCGCAGCGGTCATGAAAGCGTCAGAGTGACAGGAGATCCAAGTGAAGCAGCTCTATAAGATAGTCGCGTCCGAGCCGACGCTGTCCATGGTGGCGGTGCCCGATCGTCCCGCGGCGCTGGCCGGGCTCTTCCCATCCAAGGAAGCAGCGCTCGCCGCCGCGCGTGAGGCGTGCCATCAGATCATCGCCGCGTACCCCGGCAAGGTGCTCGTGGCCCATGAGCTTCGCACCAGTCTCATTCCGGGCTTGGCCTACGATTCATTCGCGATCACTCGTAATTTGGATGTCGAGAGCGAGCGCCGTCAGTCGCCGATCCGGCACACCATCGTCCACGAAGGCCATACCTACTCTCGCGTCGAGTACCCGACGCTCGTTGAGCGTCACCACCTGAAGATAAGCCTCGTCGTGACGCCCGCCGGCTTCCTGGTGGAGTCCGAGGAGGACGCGGCGGCGGCGGTGCCTCGGGAGTTCGAGGGCTGGTCGTGGAGCACGCAGAGCTAATCACCCGCCGGCTCCTCCGGCGCAACCCGCGGCCCAGCCGCAATAAGAAGGAAGAGCATGAGAAAGACCCAGATCCTCAAGTCATCGGTCGCCCTCGCGACCGACAAGAACCGCGAGTTCCAGATCATCGAGTTCGTGGTCGCCTGCGACCCGTCGAAGGCCGCCGCTCTCCGCGAGGCGTTCGAGAAGCTGGCCGCCGCATCGGATTCCGGTCTGGACTTCAAGATCGTGACGCGCGAGATCAAGCCCCAAGATCTCGCCGACGCGCTCTCGGGGTTCGAGAGTCTCCCGAGTGAGCCCGAGGCTCCCGCCGCCTTCAAGGTCCCGGTGGTCGATTCCGAAGGCCGTGACACCAAGGCCGTCGTCATCGCTTCAAGCGGTGCCGTGACCGTCCACGTCGCCAACCTCCAGCGCGAGATCCGTCTCTCGGCTGACGGTGGCTACGTGGTCGACGGCAAGCAGATCCCCTGGCGAAGCCTTCGCCGGGTGATCCTCGGCACCATTGGTGCCATGACCCGCTCGCTCTCGAACGTCGCCCAGGAGCACCGCGACGTGGCCGTGGGTCCGCGCAAGATCTTCCGTCGAGCCGACAAGATCGCGGTCGATCCGTACCACGAGCAACTCCTGGCCAAAGCCGAGGAGGCCCAAGAGAACCTCCGCGAGTACAACGGCTCGCCCGACGACGAGCTACAGCCCCTCTAAGGCGCGGTAGAGGTCCACCATTG
>JACCDR010458100.1_pt1 | contig 123655 bp, 199 predicted proteins | sample 7446431 | NCBI WGS metagenome assembly JACCDR01 (sample SAMN15323443, study PRJNA562643) | freshwater metagenome | isolation source: river surface water | place: USA:Blue River Watershed | collected 2017-08-17
CCGGCAGCACCTCGGCCGCCACCTTTAAGTTCACCATCCCCCGAGGATCGCGTTGGTTCACCGGGGTGGCGTCCCCGCCAGCCGCCGACACCAACATCTATGGCAACGGCGACATGTTTCTCAACACGTCGACCAACATGCTGTACTCGTTCAACGGCACCGCCTGGTCCACGGCGATCACCAGCCTCAAGGGTGCGGACGGTGCAGCCGCCACCATCGCCGCCGGAACGGCGAGTTCGCTGGTGCCGGGCAGCGCCCCGATCGTCGCCAACTCCGGCAGCAGCTCGGCCGCCACGTTCAACTTCGCCGTCCCGCGCGGCTCGCAGTGGTACTCCAACGCGGGTGCACCGAGTGCCGGAGCGTCCTACGGTGTCGGTGACATGTACCTGAACACCACGACGAACATGCTGTACCGCTACGACGGGTCCGCTTGGCAGACGGTCGTCACCAGCATCAAGGGTGCGGACGGAGCGAACGGCGCGGCTCCGACCTTCACCGGCAACACCGCGACCAAGGTGTCGGCCAACTCGAACCCGACGGTCAGCGTCACCGGCACCTCACCGAACCTGTCGCTCAGTCTCGGTATCCCCTTCGGACTGCCGGTGTTCGCCAACTACACCGACCGCGACACCTTCTTCGGCCCGCAGCACGGCAGCCAGCTCGGGGCGACCACGGCTGCGGTCGGTTCCCGCTGTTACATGACCGACTCCAATGCCGAATGGATCGTCGCTCCGTTCGCCGGATTCAACTACTGGGTGCCCCGGGCCGGTACCCCGATCATCGAGGTCGCCTGCTACAGCACGGTCACCACCTGCCCTAACGGCGGCTCCGCTGCCATCCAGTTCGACACCGCTTTGCAGTCGTCGTCGGCGTTCAACGTCAACGGGGTTACGATCTGGCAGAACGTCAGTAGCCCGACCAACCTGCGGACCCGGTTCTACTGCCCCTGGCCGGGCCAATATGAACTGAGTGGCGCACTGTCCTGGGTGTCTGGCGCGGCCGGGCTGCGCAACACGGCCTGGAGCGTTACCAATCTCTCCGGCACTCAAGCCTTCTACACCCACGGCACCAATCGAAACCAGCTCGGCGTCACAGGTGCGGTCTCCTACTCCGCCCGGACCATCGTCGTGCCGATCTCCACGATCGGCTTCTACGTCGAGCTGTACGGTCAAGTCAGTGGCGGAGCCAACGTCAACATCGACGCCACCAGCTCGGGCGTTGCCTCCTACGTCGCGATCAAGTACTTGGGCATGACCGGATACGGCGCGAGCTGATCGGACTTTCCCCTGGAGCCGATAAGAACGGTGAAAGGTGGTGGCCAACCATGCCCAGAGGAATTCCCGCCAGTGGACAACGTCGGACCCGTTCGCAGGCAGCCGAGCCGGGGATCGTCGAGACCGACGCCCCAGTGGCCGTACACGACCCCCAGGTGGGAGACGACGCGCCCGCCGAGGTACCGGTTGAGCCGACGCCGGTACCCGCGCCCGGAGACGACCTGACGCCGGAGCCGGTGCCGGACCTGACGCCGGTGACGCCGGTGACGCCGGTGCCGACGCCGGTGCCGACGCCGGAGCAGATCGAGATCAAGCGGCTGCGTGACCGGCTGGCCCAGTCCGAGGGCCGCAAGGAACACGAGCCCGAGATCGAGGACATCTCCGCCAGCGACGAGAACATCGTCATCCATTTCCTGGAGGACGGGCTGACGGCGCTGGGCAAGGTCTGGTACCGGGGCGACGAGCTGGAGTTCGCGCCGAACAGTCAGGCCTACAAGGACACGTGCGACCGTAACGGTCGTTCGTGGCTGAGCCTGCGTAGCGATGAGTTCGGGCAGGTCGACCGCTGGGGCAAGGTCATGTTCCGCAACGGGCCGTGGCCCGGCAAGACCTATGCGGACGGCAAGTTCGAGGCCATGCGCTCCGACCGTGACCCCAACGTGTCGATCAAGCCGCCGTCCGAGGAGGAGCTGGCGGCAGCGGAGAAGGCCCGCGCCCGGCGGGCTGCTCCGAAGCTGCCCGCCACGGTGTAAAGGGGAGAGCCGCGATGTTGCCTGTACCGACCCTCTCGGAGATGGCCAGCTTCACTGGCCGACCCGAAGCCGCCCTGGGCGACTTCGCGCCGCAGGCGCTGATGCAGGCAACTCTCATGTTCAGCATCCTGACCAAGCTGGAGGCGTACCCGGCCAGCGCGGATCTGACCTTGCTGGCCAAGTACGCGATCATGGAGATGGCTGACCGTCTGCTGCTGGAGCAGCCCTACGCCGAGACCCGGTCCGGTCCGTTCCAGACCGAGACGATCGGCTCGTACTCCTACAGCAAGATCACTGCCACTTCCAAGCTCGCGTCGCAGGGCCTCAAGACCGGCCTGTTCTTCTGGGACACGGCGCTCGACGAGCTGATGGAGAAGGGCGCGAGTGGTCTGACCCACGGCTCGGTGAAGGTCATGAACGAGGAGATCGTCTTCTTCGAGGACGGTCCCGCTCTTCTCAACCGCCCTGCGATCGAGGCTGAGATCCCCACCTATGTGCGCATCTCCTGAGAGGAGGAAGCATGCGCCATCTGTTCCACACCCGAGCCGAGGTGCTGCGCCTGTCGCAGGAGCGTCGTAACGGTGTGCCCGAGCTGACCTGGCAGAAGGTGCACACGATCGTGGACAGGACGCTCGGGGTAGCGGGGGAGCTGAAGTGCCGGATCGATCTGAGCTTCCAGCGGCCGGGCAAGGACCAGCCCATGCCGGTCGTCGCCGGTCGCGCCCCCGACCGCGTTGGTCTGATGTTCTTGAGCGCAACCAGGCACATCCTTGCCGGAGACCGTATCCGCTGCCTCGCCGGACCGATCAGCGGCACATTCGAGATCCGCGCCATGCCCGACGTCGCGGCTGACTTCTTCGTCGCGCATCACATGGAGGTGCAGATCATCGAGGTGGCGCAGGACATGAAGCCCACCGTCCTCAATCAAATGAGGAGCACGATCCCATGACCAAGTATCAGTGGGACATCACCTGCGCGAACCGGGAGCTGAAGCGTATCCAGCGGGGGTTCACCGAGGAGGACCACGCGAGCTTCGCCGCTGTCCTGCTCGCCGGGTACATCCGCGTGCAGTCCGCCGCGCACGTCGAGACCGGCCGCCTGCGCGCGTCGGGTTCCAGCGACGTCACCCGCTCCACCGCCCGCGCCTGGCACGGGCACATGAGCTTCGGTGGGCAGGGTGTGCCGTACGCGGCCAGTGAGTTCTTCGGCTACTCGCCCCGGCACGGCGGGTACCCGAGTCACGCCTACTACCGTGGTGTTGGCTGGCAGCCCACCCCGCGTGGCTTCACCAGCAACGGCGATGTGCCGTGGTCGCAGTTGCCGGTGCGGGACGCGCCCGGTACCTCCGGCATCCAGGACGAGATGATCGAGCCGGTGGGTGCGTTCATCACGCGCGGCAAGCTGACCCCGCACACCCACGACTGCCCGCCCGCGTCGCCATGACCGCGCCCCTGACCGACGACATCGTCTCCGGCGCAGTCTCCTACCTGATGACCAAGCCGGACATCCTGGCTGCCCTGGGCTCGGACGCGGACGGACCCTGGCTGTTCCAGTACGACCTGTGGGCGATGGTGGAGAAGTCGCAGTCCACCGCGTGCGTGGTCGGTCACGACGGGGGCTGGGCGACGGCGAACCCGCATAACACGCTGCGGTTCCCCCGGATCTCGGTCGCGATCTGGGCCGACCCGAAGCGCGACGGGGGCAACAACGCGATCCTGCCCGGCGAGGTCCAGCGCCGCGCCAACCACGTGTTCGAGGTCATCGACAAGTACCTGCATCGTGTCGCCGGACCCGATCAGATGTGGGGCAACATCCGCACCGTGTCCTGTGTGCGGATCACCGAGCCCAACATCCTGCGCGTCCCGGACGGCGACGGGATGCTCCGGCTGCTCACCTACTACGCCGTCACGCAAGGCTGAAGACCCCTGGAGGGCAAGTCAGTGAAGGTTCTACTCCGCATCCCGCTCAACACATCGTCCGGCTACGGCAATGACGGGGTCGGCATGGCGCTGGCCTTCCGGCAGGCCGGGTGCGATGTGCACCTGATGCCTAGCGATGTCGTCCCGCCGCTGCCGCCGGATGTCACCGATCTGCTGACCAAGAAGCCCGCCCCGCCCTATGACGTGGTCATCCACCACCTGGACCCGCCCAACCTGGCCGCCGACAAGCGCCCGGTGGAGGCGTTTACCGTCGCCTGGACCATGTGGGAGATGTCCAGCCTGGACAACATGACGGGCCGCAGCAAACTGCGCAGCAACCTCAAGAACTACGACCTGGTGGTGGGCTACGACAAGGTGTCCACCGGCGCACTGGCCCCGTACGTCACCGGGGCGTCGGCCACCGTGCAGGGCGGCTACTGGCCCCAGCTCTGGCCGTTCACGCCGCGTGACTGGAACACCGATGTCACCAACTTCTGCATGGTCGGCAACCTGATGGACCGCAAGAACCCGTTCGTGGCGATCGAGGCGTTCCAGGAACTCCAGGAGGAGCGGCCCGAGCTGAAGATGCGGCTCACCCTCAAGACGATCGGCCCCGGCCTGCACTCCAAGATCGAGCAGTGGGTCCCCAACGTGCGCGTCATCTACGAGCACTGGGACGACGACATGATGCGCAGCTTCTACGCCAGCCAGCACGTGCTGATCGCACCGAGCCGGGGTGAGGGCAAGAACCTGCCCTGCCTGGAGATGCTGTCCACCGGCGGCACGGTCATCGCCACCAACATCGGCGGGCACGCCCAGTGGTTGAGCACGTCGATCGGCTTCCCGCTGGACTACGAGCTGGTCCCGGTGTTCGGCAAGCCCGACTGCTTGTGGGCAGATGCCGACAAGGCGCATCTGAAAGACCTGATGGCCTACGCCGCCACCAACCACGGCGATCTGCGCCGCAAGGGTGAACTGGCCGCCGAGCTGATCCCGGCCATGTGCGCCTGGCCGGTCGCCATCGACCGGCTGATGGGGTCGATCGGCGAGCAGGGGGAGAAGGGCGAGCGGGTGCTGATGGCCTACCGCGAGGCCAAGGAGCGGGTCAAGGAGAGCCGGGTTGCCCGTGAGCTGGTGGGCCTGCTATGACCGATTCCGTGAACACTGTGGAGGTCCGCTGCCCGGTCGGTCCCCGCAAGTTGTTCACCAAGTTGAAGCTGGGGGAGGAGTTCGCCACCTACGTCGCGGACTCCAACCTCATCGAGTTCACCTGCCGTGACTGCGCCAAGGCGCTGAGCCGGGCCAGCGGGGAAACGGTGCGGGTGTTCCACCGCTTCAACTTCGCAGGTGAGCTGGTCGAGACCGTGAGACAGCCGTACGCGGGAGCTGAGTAACAACAGCCGATTAGACACGTTGACCCGTCCGCGCCGTGAAAAGGGTGTGTCAACGTGAGCAGCACTACCGTCGAAGGCTTTTCCCTTACCCACGCCGCAATCCTCGGTGCCAACGGTGCCGAAGAGACCTTCGGCGACATCTACGGTGTGCGTACTGGCACCATCGCCGTGGACACGGGTAACTATGACAACACCGGTGACGACGCCGTTCTGTCGTCCTGGTTCTGGTTCAACTTCGCCACCGTGACCGTCCAGGCGGGCTACGTCCCGTTCTCGACGATCGCCCTCCTCGCAGGCTCGACGATCTCCAGCTCGGGTGACCCTGCGACCAACAGCGACAGCTACTCGCTGCCCCTGTGGGAGGAGACCTCCCTCAACCAGCCGTCGCGCCCGATGCTCGTCCGCGTCCCGGCCAAGGACCAGGACGGCCTCATCCGGACCCTGGACTTCTTCCTCTACAAGGTCCAGTTCGGCCCGTTCAACTTCGACGGCCCGGCCTACAAGTCCGGTCTGCTGCTCAACTACACCGGCCGCGCCGTGATGTCGAGCAAGGACGAGAAGGGCGCTGCCCTTCCAGGCGGCAAGCGCGCCATCGGCCGACTCCTGAACCGCCCGGCGGTCTGATCTCCGCCCCCCTTTCCACAGCAATTCGCTAGGAGCCTTGGAGGCCATAATGGCGACTGAACTCGACAAGCTGGATGCCATTCCGGAGAGCGTGACCCTGCGTTCCGGAACGGTCATCATGCTGGAGCCGCTCAAGGCCCGGCAGTTCTTCAAGCTGCTGCGCATCATCACCCACGGTGCGCTTCCGGGAATGCAGAGCAGCGGCCTGTTCGACATGGACGGCCTGGACTCCGAGGAGTTCATCGGCCGTCTTCTGTCGGTCACACTGCTGTCGATTCCCGACGCCGAGGACGAGACGATTCTCTTCCTGCGCTCGCTGTGCTACCCGGCCGGGCTGATCGAGCGCAAGGGACTCAACAAGCAGGACGTGGAGAAGAACCGCGCCCTGTGGGAGTCGCTGGACGAGGAGCTGGAGAACCCGGACCTCGACGACCTGGTGACCATCATCGAGGCGGTCATCAAGCGTGAGGCCTCCGACATCCAGGCGCTGGGAAAACGCCTCGCCAGCATGTTGAAGCTGGCGGAGAAGACGGGGCAGCTCAACACACCGTCCGAGTCCCCGAGCCCGTCGGAGTCGACACCAGTGTCCTCGGCGGGTTCGCGCGGTCGTTCGACCTCCTCTCGTCGGAGTACGGCTGGAAAGACGAAGACCTCTACGACCTCCCCCTTGGACGACTACGACAGTGCGTCGCAGCCGTCCGAGAGCGACAGCACTACCAGCGTTGGGACCGCCAGCAATGGCTGAACTGGCAGACCCGAACGATCTGCACGTTCGTCGCGGCGACCGTCCCGGTCGAGAAGGAAGGTGACGTGAATCCCCTTCTCGAATCGGCGCAGATGATCGGTCTCGATCCCCCCAAGGACGAGGACCAGACCGAAGCGGTACCGGCCCAGCCCAATCCGAAGGTCGGCAGCTTCGAGCGATTCATGTCCACCTTCGGCAACCCCGGTGCGTGGTCAGGTCGCGGTTAGGTAAAGCAGGAAGGCGGGGCGTACTACGATGCCGGACCTCAACGATGTAGTACGCCACGTCATTCTCAAGATCGTCGTCGATCAGGCCGGTCTTGGCGCGGAGCTGGCAGCCGCCCGCGCAAAGCTCAAAGGTCTTCAGGATCTTGAAGACCAGCACTCCGCCAGTCGCGACAAGAACGACCAGGACCACGCCAACCGGCAGCAGAAGTTCGATCAGGATCTCAAGCAGCGCCTGCTCGACCAGCAGGCCAAGCGCCGGGACGCTCACAAAGAGCGCATGGCGTTGCTCGACCAGGAGATCGCCAAGGAAACGGCGCTCACCGAGGTCATCAACGAGCGCGCCCGCGCCGCCCGGCTCGGCGGGCAGACCCAGCGGGCCAGCCAGACCGCGCAGTCGCAGGCCCAGGTCGGTGCGACCAACGCCCGGCGTGACGCCACCACGCAGGAGAGCGAAGCCAAGGTCCAGCAGATCGCCGCCAAGACCGAGGCGATCGAACGCGAGAGCCTGGCCAAGACCGAGGCGATCAACCAGAAGCGCGTCGACAGCCACCTCAAGATGCTGGACACGATCCGGCAGGCCGAGGAAGCGCACGCCGCGAAGCTCGCCCGCATCGAGGAAGACTCCCGCGACCGGCGGCTGCGGCAGGGCTACAAGCGCCGCGACGACCGCCTGGAGTACGCGGCCCGCGACCAGCGCCGCCAGGCCACCACCCAGCCCACCATTGACACCGCCCTTTACAAGCTGGACCAGGCCCGCGACCAGGCGCGCTCCAACGCCGACGCCGCCCGCAACCGCAGCCAGCGGGTCATCAACGCGCTGCTGTACGACGAGGAGCAGCACCGCTCCCGGATCAACATCCTGGCCAACCAGGAAGTCATTGCTGAGCAGCGTGCTCTTCAGATCGCCGAGCAGCGTGCCCTGGCCTTCCAGCGGGAAGAGCGCGCCGCACGAACCCGCCGCCGGTCGTCGACCACGATCGGCGAAGCCGTCTTCCAGTTCGGACGCAACGCCCAGGCCGAGTTCCGGCAGCTTAATCAGGTCCGCGAGATGCGCAAGGAAATGCGCGATCTCGGCATCGAGACCCGCGAGTCCGAGAAGATCTTCAAGGGGTTCTTCGCCTCGATCGGTCGCGGGCTCAAGTCGGGCGGACGCCTGTTCAGCATCGGCGGCAACAGGTCCGAGTTCAAGAAGTTCCGCGATCAGATCGAGGCGGACATCGCCACCGTCTCCGGCGGCGGCAACAACAACTTCATCAAGAACCTGTTCTCCGGCATCGGCGACCTCGGAAAGAACCTGGAAGGCAAGCTCAGCAACGTCTTCCGCACCATGCTGTCCTTCCGAGGGCTCATCATCGCGGTCATCGCCACCCTCGGGCCGCTGTCGGCGATTCTCGGCGCGGTCGGCGCGGCAGCGCTCGCCCTGGCCAGCGACCTTGGTGCTCTGGTCGGCTCACTGGCTGCCCTGCCCGGCCTGATCAGCGCCGCCGTCTCCGGCTTCGGCGCGCTGTTCGTCACCCTCCAGCCGCTCGGTGACGCCTTCAGCGCGTTCACCGCCAAGCAGAAGGCTGCCACCGACGCCCTCGCGGACGGCGGCAAGGGTGCCCGCGACGCCGCTCGCGCCCTGATCGACGCGCAGCGGGAGCTTCAGGATGCCCGCACCGAGAGTGAACGCGCTCAGCAGGATCTTCCACGTAGCCAGGGCAAGCTCAACGACGCCTACAAGGACGCGGCCCGCCGCATCCAGGACTACCGGCTCGCCCTCCAGAAGCTGAAGTTCGACCAGGAAGGCGCGGACCTCGGCGTCGAGTCCGCGCAGGCCGCCTACCGCCGCGCCCTGGCCGACCCCACCGCCACCAACCTGGACCGCAAGCAGGCCCTGCACAACGTCGAGGGCGCGCTGTTCGACCGGCGGGACCAGAAGGTCGCCAGTGGACGCCTGATCGAGGACGCCACCGAGGCCGAGCGTAAGGGCGTCGCAGGAAGCGACGAGGTCATCGACGCTCGCCGGGCCGTCGAGGACGCCTACCGCCGGGTCGAGGATGCCGCCACCCAGCTCACACGGGCCACCGAAGACCTCACCGAGGCCGAGAAGGACAACGCCGCCGGAGGCTCCGCCGCCCGCAAGGCCGCCGACGCGCTGGAAGCCGCCCTCGGCAAGCTGCACCCCAGCGCCCGCAAGGTGGTCGAGGCCCTCCAGGCGCTCGACGGTGCGTACAAGGACATGCAGAAACGCCTTCAGGGCGTCCTGTTCGAGCGGCTGTCCAAGGACACCGCGCTGTTCAAGGACGGCCTGAAGGAACTGGAGACCTTCCTCCGGCCCTCTGCCACAGCGATCGGCCGCTGGGCCGACACCGCGCTGCGACTGTTCACCAACCCTGAGTGGAAGGCGTTCTTCTCCAGCCAGGGCGCGATCAACGGCCGGGTGCTCTCCGACCTCGGCCAGGCGGCACTGGACTTCGCCGATGGACTCAAGGACATCATCGTCCTGGCTCGCCCGCTGACCGACTTCATCGTGCTGGGCCTGCGGGGCATGGCGAAGTCCTTCAAGGAATTCACCGGGGACCGCGATGGTCGCAAGAACATCACCACGTTCTTCGACACCGTCATGCGGACGATGCGGGAACTCAAGCCCATCGTCGGCGGGCTGTTCCAGGGGATCAGCGGATTCTTCAAGGCCCTGAACCAGGGCGGCGAGGACGGCAAGTCCTTCACCACCAAGTTCAACGAGGGCCTGCTCGGCATCATCAACAAGTTCGTCGACCTGTCGAACAAAGCCCAGGACCCCAAGGGCGGATTCCAGAAGTGGCTCAAGGACGTCGGCCCGCTGCTCAAGAGTGTCGCGTCCTTCCTCGGCGACGTCGGCCGCTTCTTCGGCAACCTGTTCAGCAACCCGGACAACATCCAGGAGGCCGAGAACCTCCTGCGCACCATCGGGACCAAGTGGCTCCCGGCCATCGCGGCGATCTTCGACAAGCTGTCGGAGTCCGGTTTCCTGTCCAAGCTGGGCCGCGCCCTCGGCACCGTCTTCGAGTCCGTCCAGTACCTGCTCGACCACGGTGGGGTCGAGGTGATGTCGGCCTTCGGCAGCGCCCTCCAGTTCGTCGCCACCGCCGTGAGCCGGGTTCTGCACACGCTGGGTGACTTCGGCGCTCCGTTGAGGGCAGTACTCGACCACTTCGGTCTTCTCACCCCGTTCGTCGACAAGCTGCTGAGCAGCATCGACGGTCTCACCCCGGCCATCATCACGCTGGGGACCGTCTTCGCCGGAGTCTTCGCCGCTGGCCTGCTCAACGCCATCGGCAAGATCACCGGAATCACGACCGCCGCCAAGACCGCCTTCGCCGTGCTCAGGCCGCTGGTCTCCGCGCTAGGTGCCGGAAACCTGTTCACCAAGGCGGGCCGCAGAAACTTCATCGACACCTTCGAGGAGAAGGCGCTCGGCGAGGACAGGGCCACCAGGGTCGCGCAGCGCGGCGCGGCCCGCGCTAACGCCATCGCCGCCGCTGGGGGCACGCCACCGGACATGACCAACCGGGGCGGCATGCTGCCCACCGTGTACCGCATCGAGGTGCACACCAAGGTCATGGCCGAGCTGCTCAAGCAGATCGCGGTCGACGTCAACACCATCCGCCTCAACCGGGGCACCGGCACCAACCCCAACGCCCCCGGCCGACGCTTCGGCGGCGGACGAGTGCGCAACCCCAATCAGGGCCGGGGCGCGCAGAACGTCTTCAACCCGCCCACCCCGGCGATCGGGCCGCAGGGGGTCGCCAACGTCGGCCTGCAAAACGCGACGCGCACCTCCTCCGAGATCCGCGACCTGGACTCCAACCTAGGCAAACTCGCGACCCAGTTCAAGGCCACCGGCACCGCCAAAGACACCTTCATCAAGGAGCTGCGCAGCTTCTCCAGGGAGCTGGGCAAGCTCGGCGGGGCAGGCCGCGACGCCAGCCGCCTGGCCGCCAACCTCCAGAAGCTCGTCGCGCCGCTGGAAGCCCTCAAGAACGTCGGCGGCAACCTGCGTGGCCTGACCAACATCCCCGGCCACGTCACCGCGTTCGACAAGAACCTGGAGGCGCTCAGCCGCCAGTTCCAGGCCACCGGCGCGGTCAAAGACGGCTTCATCACCAACCTCAAACTGCTGGCCAGCCAGTTCGAGCACACCCACCAGGCGTCGCAGCGGTTCAACCAGCAGCTCGGCCGCAACGCCAGCCAGTACGCGAACCCGAGCGGCACTCAGTACAGCTCCGGCCGGGCCAATCCGAACAACCTGCCGCCGGTCGGCCGAGTCCCGGCACCGCCGGGAGGCAACGCCGGAGGCCCCGGCAACAACACCCGCAGCCGTGGCCGTGGCCGGTTCGGGCGACTGTTCGCCGACCGCGATGACACCGGCGCAGCTTCGATCGACGCCGCGACCTTCGGACTGGCCCGCCTCTTCGGCGACCCCGACGACCCGGACCGGGGCCGGGTCGCGCGCGTCGGCCGGGCCGAACGAGAAGCCCACAAGATCAACAACCGGCTCGACGAGGCCGCCCGCGCCTCCGGCGGCGGCGGCGGCGGCGGCATCTTCGGCCGCTTCGGGCAGTTCTTCGGCGATCGGCGGCAGCGCAACCGGCGCAGTGAGGATCAGGTCGGGCCGGACGGGCTGCTGGGAAGGCCGTCGCGGGTTCCCCGCGAGGTCGAGCGACGTCGTCCGGGCAATCGCCGGGCCGGGTTCGAGGACGCCCGCGAGGGCTACATCGATGAGTGGTACGACCGCACGACCCTCGACGAGGCCGACCGTCAGCGCCGTCGCCGACAGTACGACGACGAAGGCTCCATCAACTTCGGCTTCGATGACCTCAACGGACGGTTCCTGGGCATCCCACTGCCCGGCGCGGCCAACGCCGCCCGGCGGCAGCTCAGCCGCGACCTGAAGCAGGCCCGCAAGGCGAGCGACAGGCGCACGCCGGGTCAGCGGGCCGAGTATCGCTACGGCCAGGCCCTGGACGCTCGGGATCGCCGGGACGCGCGTGTGGACGCGAGCGCTCTCGACTTCGCCCGCCAGTACGGTTTCGTCTCACCCACCTACGAGACCAGCGACGACGGCACGCGCGAGCAGATGATGCTCCCGGCCAGCAGCTTCGACAAGCGAGGCCGCCGCCGCTACATCCAGCAGCCGATGCTCCCCGGCGCGGAGGACGGCGGGCCGCGCCGCTGGGGACCGAACGATGTGTTCCTGACGCCGGAGGAGTCGGCTCGGCGGGCGGCAACGACCGGCGGCGGGACGTTCGATCCGGGCCAGCCATTCATTCCCGGTACGGGCAGCAAGATCCCGCTCAACCACTTCCGTCGTGACCAGACACAGGAACAGAAAGACCGGCGCAAGGGGCAGCTCAGATTCGCCAGGGCTCGGCGCGCGGCTCGCAATAACCCAGACGGACTGGCCAGTCCGTCACGGCCGGGCATCCAGACCGAGAACTTCACCACCAATCGTCAGCAGGCTGAACGGCTAGCGGAGGTTCGCAAGCGATCTCGGCCTGACGTAGATCCAGAGGCCACACACTCGTGGACCACTGAGGAGCACCCGCACCTCGTCTACGAGCGGCACGCCGACCGCAGTGGCTATTACGACGAAGACGCTGAAATTCGCGCATACCAGCGGGACAGGGACGGGGATAGGGAGCAGGTCGCCAACCTGCGCTACCACGGGCCGAACTCGAACTACGAGATCGGCATGATCCGCACGATCGATCAGAGGCAGGAACGCACCGGCATCATGTCGCGTGCGCTGGAGTTCGGCCGTGAAGTCGACCCCATCGCGCACTCCACGAACCTGCTGCCCGCTGGGGAGGGCTTCGCCCGCAAGTCCGGCGGCAAGTTCATCGACGACAGCACCATCGACAAACTCAACCGGCTGCGTGGTGACGACCAGCCTGAGCTGACCAGCAGCAACAGTGAGGCCATTCCCGGTGGCTCCGGGGCCACCTCATTCGGGAGGTACGGAAACGGCGCGTACGGCGGTGGTTACGCCGACTCCGACAAGGACGACGACGGTTACAGCTACAACACCGGGTTCGATGCACAGGGCTATAACCGTGACGGCAAGAACGCCTATGGCTTCAGCGCTGAAGGCTACGACTTCGACGGCAAGAACAGGGCCGGTTTAAGCCGTGAAGGCTACGACTACGACGGTTATGACGCACGGGGACTCAACCGGGCGGGCCTCGACTGGCGTGGCAAGGATCTGGACGGCTACTCGGCCGCAGGCTACGACGAGGACGGCTACGACCGGGAAGGCTTCCGGAGCGACGGTGTCGGCGCGCTTCCCGGCCTGGAGAACCGTTTTCAGGATTCCAGCGATCAAAGGCAACGCGGACGCGATCGTGAAACCGATGACGAATACGCTGACCAGTACGCCGCTCGTCTGAATGCCCAGGAGTACCGGGACAACCTTCACCAGCAGAGCCTTCTCGATTCGAAAGGGCAGATCCCGCGCCGCCCGGCCTACTACGACAACTACCCGCCGACCCCGCGCGACAACTACTTCAGCGGGCGACGGACGGATCAGCCTGCCCCGTCGCTGAGCAAGAAGCCGCTCGGTCCTCGCGACCCGCGCCCGTTCCGGCCACGCCGCGATGATACGGGCTCGGTCCCACTCAGCCTGCTCGTGCCTGGTGCCAACGGGCGGTTCCTCGGCCTCCCGCTGCCCGGTGCCGCTGCCCGGCAGCGCCGCGATGAGGTCCGCGCCTACCGCGAGGCCGGTCGCCGGGAGCGGAACAAGCCGCCGTCCGCGCTGGAAGCGGCCCGGCAGCGCTACGCCGACATCCCGCAGGAGCAGCGGCAGGACTACCGGCGCGGCTTGCAGTTGCAGGCCAACGAGCGGCGGTTCTACCGGGGCACCGAACGTGAAGAGGAGTCGCTGCGGCGTCGCCTGTCCTCGGGCGTGGCCGGAGAGGTTCCGTTCAACAGCGGCATCCAGGCGGAGACCTTCCGTCAGGATCTCAACGACGGCAGCAAGGCGGTTCGCAAGAATGCGTTCAGCCGCCGCACGGCCGACAACGAGGAACTGGGTTCGTGGACCGGCCGGGCGTTCGGGCTGCCCACCGTCCCCGTGGTGCGCACCGGCCAGACCGAAGTCACGATGGACTACCGCCGTGGGATGAGCGGCCACGCCTACGGCACCGAACGACTTGACGACCTGGCTAAGACCGACCACGGCCTGCTCATGGGGGCCATGGACCAGGCCACCCAGAACGCTGACCGGCACGCGGACAACTACATCATCAAGCCGCGTCCGGGCCAAGATCCGCATATCACGCCGATCGACCAGGGCAACGCCTTCGGAGCCGGGCTGGCCAACGCCCGGCAGAACACACCGCTGGACAAGCCGGTCGTCGCCCACGACCCGTTCAACCACCAGTTCCGCACCCCGTACGAGTTCGACGGCTCCGGTTCCTCCTTCAAGCCGAACGCACTGTCCTCGCGCGACTACGCGACGATCCAGAAGCGGTTCGACACGCTCGCGCCCAAGTTCGACGCGATGGGCTACCTGGGCCACCACGCGAACACCTCGGCCCGTATCGGCGAGCTGGCCAAGTACGCCAGCGGGACGGTTGACCGGGTCGCCCCGCCCGAGGACGCCGCGTCGTACCGCCGCTTCAGCACGTCCACCGAGGGCGGCGGGCAGACCAAGCCGCCCGGCCGGTTCAGCCGAATCGCCAGCCGCCTGCGCCAGCCGCGCGGCGACGATGGGTTCGTCGCTATCCCGCAGCGCCGTCCAGGCGGCATCGGTGGTCGAGGCTTCGCCGCGCAGAACCTCGCCCAGTCACTGCTGTTCGGTGCGCAGGACTTCGCCTTCAGCGGAGGCGACCCGGTCAACCTCGGTTTCGCTGCGACCGGCCTGTTCGCCGATGTCGCGGGCGGGGTGCAGGACATCCGCGCTGAGCGGCAGGCGCAGGGCGGTGACGAGGAGGAGACTCCCCGCCGCCAGCAGAGCACCGGGGGTAGTGCCCGCCGCCGCGAGCTGGCCCGGCGTGGCCGGGGCCGGGGTCGCGGACGCGGCCGGGGCCGTGGTCTGCGCGGCGTCGCTCCGGTGGTCGGCGGCGGTGCTGGGTACGAGGAGGGCTACGAGGACGGCTACGAGGACGCCGATGGTGACCTCGGGCGACAGCTCAACACTGACGTGCCCGACCGGCGTCGAGGCGAGGACGCGGACCGGCCCAAGAGCCGGGCTGAGCGCCGCGCTGAGCGTCGAGCAGCCCGCCAGGGTGGGTCCGGTGGGGGCGAAGGCCGTGGCGGGCGTCTGAGCCGGTTCGCGCGCGGGGGCGGCCGGGGTGCCCGCTTCGGTGGCGGGGGCCTGCTGCGCGGCGTCGGCGGGGGCCTGCTGCGCGGAGCTGCGGGTGGCATCGGTGGTATCGCTGCCAGCCTGGCGTTGTCGCTGGGCGGGCAGGCCGCGATCGACAAGTTCGTCAAGGACGACGATGACGCCAATAGCCTGAGCCGTGGCCTGGGCGCGGTCGGCACCGGCGCGGGCATCGGGGCCACCATCGGCTCGGTCATCCCCGGCGTCGGCACGGTCATCGGCGGTGCTATCGGTGGATTGGCTGGCGGCGCGTACAGCCTCTACAAGGACAAGAACCTTCGTTCCTTCGTCGGCGGCAAACTTCAGAGCGGCGCGAAGGCGGTCGGCGGCTTCGTCGGCGGCATCGGCAAGGGCATCAGCGGCCTGTTCGGCGGCGACGACGAGGACGGCGGCAAAAAGACCAGCACGCTGGGCAAGGTCGCCGCCTTCGCGGGTGGGCCATTGGCTCTCCTGGCATCCAAGACCGACATCGGCAAGTCGGTCATCGACTCGCTCAGCAAGGCCGCTGGCCGGGTGGGTGAATTCTTCACCAAGGACATCCCCGGCTTCTTCAACCGGGGCATCAAGGCGATCACCGACTTCTTCACCGTCACCCTGCCGGGCCTGCCCCGCAAGGCGGTGCAAGGCTTCATCTTCGCCATCGGCACGGTCATCGGCTTCTTCAAGTACGACATCCCTCGGGCCGCCGCAGCGGCGTGGAACGGGATCACCACGTTCTTCACCAAGACGCTGCCCGACGCCGCCTCGGCCGCCTGGGGAGCCATCACCGGGTTCTTCACCGAGACGCTGCCGAACGCGGCGAGCACGGCCTGGGACGGCATCACCTCGTTCTTCACCGAGACCTTGCCGATGGCCGCTCAGACCGCCTGGGACGGGATCACCGGGTTCTTCACCGAGACCCTGCCCAACGCGGCCATGACGGCGTGGAACGGCATCACCTCGTTCGTCACCGAGACCATCCCGCACTGGTTCGAGATGGCCCCGGAGATGATCGACGAGTACATCGTCACACCGGTCACCGACTTCTTCACCAAAACGCTGCCCAACTTCTTCACCGTTACGCTGCCCAACGCGATCGCGTCGCTGCCGGGCATCCTCTACGACTACATCGTGCAGCCGGTGATCGACTTCTTCTCCGGCCTGGGCTCGCATATCGCCGACTTCGTCAGCGGCTCGTGGGACTGGGTGAAGAGCATCTTCGCGGGCTCCGGCGACACCCTCAACGCCGGTATCGAGTCCCGCAAGATGTCCGGCGGCATGGTCGAGGGCATCTACATGGGTGTCGAGGACCACGTGCGGACCCTGCTGACCCCGGAGGAGTTCGTGGTCCGCCGCTCCAAGGTGGTCCAGCCCGGCGGCAAGGAGTTCCTGCGCGACTTCAACGAGGGCCGGGTGACCCCGGACATGTTCTATGCCGCCCTCAACCAGCCGCCGGTGATGACCCTCGCCCCGACCACCGTGCCGGTCACCGCTGCCGCCGTGCCCACCTACAACACCACGACCAGCACCGACAACGGGCTGAACATCGGCGACATCACGATCAACAACCCGGTGCGAGAGAAAGCCACGCACTCGCTCCGCCGCCAGATCCAAATCCAGCACATGCGGCACCGGCTGTAGCAGTAGGAGCAGATATGACGTCGCTCGTAGCCGACCGTCTGTGTTCCCGATGCAGGGAGCGACAGCCGGTAGAGAACTTCACACGGGGCCAATGGAAATGCCGTCCGTGTGCTGCCGCTTACATGCGGGACTTGAGATTGAAGGACCCTCAGTTTCAACACCGAGTGCACCTCCGCAAGTACTACAGGATGACGCCTGAACGGTATGCAGAGATCCTGGCGGGGCAGGGCGGCGGATGCGCCATCTGTGGCCGTCCGCGAGGGAAGCAGCGCCTTCACGTTGACCACGATCATCGATGCTGCCCAGGCAAGGTGACCTGCGGAAAGTGCGTTCGAGGGATCGTCTGCTACCCGTGCAATACCAAGATCGCTCTCATTGAGACTGACTCTGCCTACTCGCGCCGACTCCGGGCGTACTTGGGGGTCTCGTGACCACGCCTGTTCAGAACAATTCGACCGAGGAGTGGTGGAGCATCACCGGCTCCAACGGCCAGGAGGTCTCGCTGCACCAGTACGGCTGGTCGGTGACCACTGTCGGTGGTTCGCGGTACGACCTGCCGCCCCGGCGCGGCAGCAACCTGGCCATCGCCTACCGGCCCGGCCAGCTCCACCGCCGCAAGCTGCCCGACGCCCGGCCGATCACCCTGCTGATGTATATGGTCGGCCTGCCCTCCGGCGTGGACTCCTCGGTCGGCCTGGACCCGACCATGTTCAACGACCAGCGCACCCAGTGGAACGACAACTGGGACTTCCTGCGCCGCCTGGTCTACGAGCACTCCCTGACCGACAACCTGGTCACCCTACGGCGACGCTGGCGGTTGACCGCCCCGGTGTTCCCGACCACGCGGGATCTGAGCGTGCCGCTGCCCACCTGCATCCAGGGCGATCCCGGCGTCCCGCCCAGCGGTCAGTCCAGGATCGTCTCGGCCGCCGCGACCGCCGAGATGACCGGCACCATGGCCCCGACGATGACCGGCCGCTTCCGCTCGGACTTCCAAATGGACTTCACCCTGGCCGACCCGTTCTTCTACGGCAACACCACCACCTTCACGATGAATCCAGGACAGACCCGCTACGTATGGAATGACGGCCATGATGTCGCCTCGTACACGGGAATGACGGTGAAGTTCGTGGGACCGCTGCACTCACCCGAACTACGCAACGTGCAGGTGAGCCCGGCTAACACGCTGCGCTACAACGGCAACATCGGGGCCGACTTCTCCGTCACCGTCTACGTCGGGCAGTTCCGGGCCTACTCCCACCTGTCCAGCCAGGTCCCGCCGGTACAGACCGCCGCAGGCAACCGCATCCAGTACATCCAGAGCAGCGGCGCGCGGAGCTGGTTCAACCTGGTGCCCGGCACCAACCACCTGGGCTTCGTCAGCGGCAGCTCCAGCGACGCGGCCGGAGGCGGGCACGTCGAGGTCTCCTTCCGGCCTCCCTACGTCTGAGGCCGCCGTGGAGAAACTGGTCTTCTACAACGACAACCAGGGTGTGCTGATCACCCAGGAACAGATCACCACGGTCGACCTCGGCACCGTCGCCCCCGCCTCCAGCGACGACACCCGGCTACGGATCGGCAACCCCAGCCCTACCTATCAGGCCGACGACGTGGTGGTCACCTCCGAGTCCACCGACCAGCTCCTGCTCTCGGTCGACGGTGACACCTACGCCCCGGCCATCAACCTGGGCGACCTTCCCCCCAGCGGCATCAGCGACCCGTTCTATTTGCGCCGGATCACCCCCAGCACCGCACCGCCCGGCGGCTACACCGGCACCCTGCGGGCCACGCCCACCGCCTGGCTGGCCCCGATCGACACCAGCGCCAGCAACAACATCCCGCTGGTAGGCGACCCCGACGACGACACCGGCCCCGGCGACGCCGACGACCGGCCCGCCGATCCCGACCTCGACGACACCAACCCATAGAAAGGCCCGGCCGTGGCGATCTCCGCTGTGCCCTACGGCACGTTCCTGACCGACCTCGGAACGGGCGTGCACAACCTGAACTCCGACACCGTCAAGGTGGCGCTGCTCAAGCCCGCCTACACCCCGGACTACGACAACCACCAGTCCTACGCCGACGTCAAGCCCCAGGAACTGGACACCTCCGGCACCGGCTACACCGCAGGCGGTGTCGCCCTGTCCAACAAGAACTTCACCTACGACCCTGCGCTGAACGTCGCCACCCTCAACGCCGACCCGGTCACCGTCACCTCGCTGAACACGACCGTGCGCTACGCCGTCGTCTACCGGGTCGGCGGCAGTGACGCCACCAGCCGCCTGATCGGGCTGATCGACTTCGGTGATCCCCGCACCTACAACGCCGAGCTGTTCACCCTGTCCTTCCCGACCGGCGTGCTCAATCTCCAGACCGCCCCCTGATCGAGGTCGCTCATGCCGGTCAACCATCAGATCGCTGACGCCTACGTCGCCACCGGAGACGCCTCGGGCAACTACAGCTCGACCGTGGACACCACCGGCGCGGACTACACCACCGCAGAGGTCAACCCCACCGGGAACAGCCTGTTCGGTGGCCGGGCTGCGTGGTGGAAGATCGGCGCGAGTGAGCTTTACAGCTACCTGACGGTCACCGCCACCGTGTCGGTCGGGGCGGAGATGGTCGTCTGGTACCGCACCTGGAACGGCATCTGGGACTTCCAGAGCAACGCCTACGGCAACGCCTATCCCGGTTCCCCGTTCCAGCGGCAGTTCCAACTGACCCCGTATCAGGGTCAGCCCAAGGAGTACTACGTCCGCGTCGCCAGCCTTGACCCCGACGTGGGGCAGCAGATCACCCTGGACGTCGAGGGACTGACACCGGACAGCCCAGCCCCGGAAGCCGTCGAGGCCATCCCGGTGAGCCTCGCCGTGCAGATGGGCGACGCGCAGGTTACCTACACCGAGGAAGACGACCCCACCCAGCACCAGTGGCGCAACGCCCTGGCCGTCAACCCCGACGCCAACGGCGTGTTCTCACGCCAGGCAGTGACCAACATCGAGTTCACCGCCAACGAGACCTACCCGCCCGACGCCGGAAGTTCGGTGTCCTCCGGCATGGAGGGCTACCGCGCGGCCTGGTGGCAATACATCTGCTACGCCGACGCCACGATGGCCATCACCGGCAGCGGAAGCTCCTCGGCCGTGCAGCTCAGCGTGTTCGCCAGCGACATCGACGAGGTCTGGTCCCTGGAGGACGGCGGGCAGGCCCTCAGCGTCAGCCTGAGCGTGCCGCTGCTGGCGGGCCGCACCTACTGGGTGCGCGTGGCCAGCGTCAGCGACGTCCTCCAGGGCTACACCATCTCCGGCACCATCGCGCTGAGCGTCGCCTCCGGTGCCATCCTGGCCGCACCCATCCGCACTCGGGTCCGCCAGGTCGCGGCCGGGGTGTCGCAGCCGCGCATCAACGCCGTTCCCCTGCACGTCGGCGTCGGCCTGAAAACCAGCTCGCTCGACGTCGTCCTGGTCCCGCCGATCACCGTCCGGGTCGGACTCAGCGCCGCCACCACCGACATCGTGATGGTGCCCTCCAGCCCGGAGCCGGGCGAGGTCGTGGCCGCCAACCCGCCGCAACTGGTCGTCGGGTTCACCTCCACCGACGACCCGGACACCGTTTACACCATCGAGGTGCAGTACGACGACAACGCCGCCTTCAGCAGCCCGGTGAGCCTGGACGACGACATCGCCGTGTCCGATGGCGGAGCCACCTTCACCCCGGCCGCGCCGCTGTCGGGCACCACCTGGTGGCGGGCCAGGCTGCTGAAGGACGGCGAACAGCTCCTCGGCTGGTCCATCCCGCGTTCCTTCACCGTCAGCACTACCCCCGACCCGGCCGAGCTGATCGTCACCTACACCATCGACGCCGACCAGGACCGGCCGATCCACCTGTGGCACCTGGACCCGGACGGCGGTGAACCCGGCGACATCGTCACCGCCTACGGCCAGGGCTTCCCCAGCACCGGCCACATCGTCGTGGGCACCTTCAACGCCCAGATCCAGTCCTGGACGCTGGTCGCCGCCAACCCCGGTCTGGCCCCCGAACCGACCATTGACGACGACCTCGTCACCCCCGAGCACTACGAGGTGCAGTTCCTGGTTCCGGAGCTGGAAGAACCCGGCGGCACCCTGAGCGTGGAGGCGTAAATGGCGAGCACCAACAACAGCCGGTTCCTGACCGTCTCCAACCGGCGCGAGAGCCTGGAGGTCGGCTGGTCGGTTCGGGTCCGTGACTACAAGAGCATGACCAGCCTGGTCGCCGTCATCCCCCAATACCAGTCGCTTCAGTTCTCGATCGAACTCAACGCGGTCGGCAGCGGCAGCATCACCCTGGACATGGACGACCCGTGGATGAGGTCGCTGCTGGCCAACGGCCAGCGGGCCAGCTCGCTACGCGACCGCGAGTACGTCTTCGAGATCTGGGAAGGGCAGAGCCCCCGCTTCGCCTTCCTCGGCGAAACCGTCACCGAGGGTGTCATCGCCGAGGACGAGACCCGGTCGGTGACCATCGCCGGGCCGGGCCTGGCCGGAGTCCTCAACTGGGCCTGCGTCATGCGCCCCGGCTGGCCCAAACCCGCCCCGATCACCGGCTACAAGTGGATCAACACCGACGATTCCGGCCTGGCCAAGAACATCAAGAAGGAAAAGATCGCCCTCTACCGGGCCAACTCCCACTCCGACCTGCTGCCCGCGTTCAACTGGCGCTTCCCGATCAAGTGGTCGACCATGCAGATGTGGGTGTGCACCTTCAAGGCCGCCCAGCGCCGGGGCCTGCTGAAGTTCGTCAAACCCCAGTTCACCGCCACCCTGGACACCGACCGCCGCAAGTGGGAGTGGATCTCCACCGTCGCCCAGATCGCCGAGGCCGACGGCTACCAGCCGCAAGAACCCAAACAGACCCTGCTGGACTGGCTCAACGAGTGCACCGGCCAGGACAACAGCGTGCGCTTCGGGCAGCGTCTGGAATGGATGATGTACCCCGACTTCAAGCTGCACGTGCGCCAGCAGATCGGAGTCAACCGCAGCGGCCTGCCGAAACCCGGCTGGACACGGGGCACCCCCGTGCAGTTCTTCGCCGGGCAGATCGTCAGCAACGAACGGGTCCGCACCCGCGACAAGATCTTCAACCGGATCACCGCCGTGGACGTCGAGGGCAACGAGACCGTGGTCACCAGCAAGGGCAGCGTCAACGCCTGGAACCTGCGGGAGCAGCGCAACGAGACCCACAAGAACGTCACCCTGCGGGAGCTGCGGGCCAAGATCGCTCAGAAGCTGCTCTACCAGCAGGCCCCGGAACGCAACCAGTGGACCATCAAGATCCCCTACGACGACCCCGGCGGGCGCACCCCGTTCCGCAACTTCGGGGTGGGCGACTGGATCGGCTTCGCCGGTGACCCCGACACCCACACCGTCACCCAGTACCGGGTCATGGCCATCAGCATCTCGATGTCGGCCGAGTCCACCGTGCCCGAATGCGAGCTGACCCTTCAGACCGTGCTCGACGCGCAGATGATCGAGCTGGAACGCGACATCACCACACTGCTCAACAAGCCGAAGAACTTCAGTCTGGCCGACCTCAAGGACATCAAGATCCCGGAGAAGCCGGGCTACAAGGCCGTACTTCAGTACGACCCGAAAACCAAGAAGTGGAAAGCCGTTCTCGTTCCCGACCCGAACGACCCGGCCTCCCCGACCGTGCCCGACACCCCGGCCGTGCCCGGCACGGGAGGCGGCTACGGCTCCGGCAACCGGGTCTTCATCCAGACCGCCGATCCCGCCGACACCGCCAGCAACAACGTGGTCGCCGGTGACTTCTGGTTCAAGCTGGCCAGCAACTAATGGCGGACTGGAAATGGCCGGGCCACCGGATCACCACTCTGCCGTTCGTGGACGGCTCGATCAACACCCGGTACTACGACACCCTGCCCAAGGTCGAGCCGGGCCACGACCCAACGCACGATCCGGATGACGTATGGGCGAACTCGGTCAACATCTACGACCGGCAGAACTGGATTCAGGACCGCTGGACCCAGTTCGACGGCATCTATCACGTGAACTACTCGATCATCGGTGAAGGCCGCCCCGTCTACTTCCGGGTGGTCGGCGAGAGTTCCCCCGGCGTGGTGTTGCAGGTGTTCCGAGTCGCCACCCGTGACGGCCGTACCAGCGGGGCCAAAATTGTCAGCGACGGCACCGACGACGAACCGCAACCGCTGTTCGGTGTGCGGGGCTGGACCGGACGGGACGCCGATCCCTCCGACAGCGGCGACTCGTGGCACCGCACCAGCGCCTGGCGCGGCATCCTGGCGGCGGGCAAGCAGTACACCATCCGCATCTCCAGCTACGGCTCACGCGGCGGCAACGGCCTTGCCGCCGGACAACCCGGCTACGACTCCGGCATCGGCCAGGTCATGCTCTTCGAGGCCGACTATGACTATGGCTTCACCGAGACCACCGATGGTGGCTGGCAGCTCACCAGCAACGACCTGCGCAAGTACGCCACCGAAGTGATGATCTTCGACCAGGACCGGCCGTACATCTCCGCGCCGTACCTGAACACCGGCTACGGCACCGAGGACTTCGACGGCATCGCCTCCCGGCCCGAGCCCGCGCTGCTGCTGGGCTTGGGCTACACGGCCTGGTGGAAGTACACGCCGATCAAGTCCGGCCCGGCCCGTATCTCGGTCGGCTTCAAGGACACCGAGGACTTCCCCGGCCAATGGCCGCACGGCATCCTCTACGCGATCCGCTACACCGCACCGGTCTACGACAAGAACAACTCCGACCAGCTCACCACACCGGAGAAGTTCGAGTTCATCGCCTCCAGCCGGTACAACACACCGACCGGCGTACCCGAGGCCACCTTTGTGGAGATCGACGTGGCCAAGGGCGAGATCATCTACATCGTCGTCGGCACGTATCTGCAATTCCGATCGATCTCCCAGAAGTACGTGCTCACCGTCAGCGGCCCGCAGTCCAAAGAGTCGCTGAACCTGCGGCTCAAGACCAAGCCGGGCACGGGTGACAAGAAGTGGGAAACACTGTCCGGCGGCCCGTACCTCAGCGACGGCCTATTCCAGATCCGCGCCGATAACCGCTGGTACCAGCAGGTCGGACCCGAGGAGAACAACGCCGTCGCGCTGGCGCTGCGGATGAAGGACAACAAGAGCTGGGAAGACGTCCTCTGGTTCAAGCCGATCAGCGACATCACCCGAAACGGTAGATCCAACTGGGAACTGACTCGGGTTACCGGGCAATTCAGCGGCTACGCCTACCCGATGGGCGTGGCAGATGTCCGGACCACCTACCTCGGGTACTACAACTACGCCGAGAACGCCGACCACACCGGCATGATCCTGCTCCCGCCGGTCCTGCCCGTTCAACCCGTGCAGAACACCACCCACACGTCCTACGACTACACCTCCGAATCGCGGAGCTGCGTCGGCTGGAGCAGCGCCCTGGGGGCGGGAGACTATCCCGTCATGGTGCGCTATAAATCGGACCAGATCGGTACCTACAGTCTCCCGCTGGGAATGCTGCTGGCCGCGTCGAAAGACTTCTTCGAGCGCAATGAGATCGACGCGAAACTCAACCGGGTGGAGATCACCCACAGCCTGACCGGTTGGTCGGTCGACAAGAGCCAGATGCCCTGGATGAACCGCTACTACTTCGGCGAGACGACCAACAGCCTCTACTCCGGCGTCGGAGCCCTGGTCCAACTACCGAAGCAGGCACTCAACAAGTACGAGAAGGTGACGCTGGACGGCGCGGAGTACATGGCTCCGGTGCCCTCCAGCAGATCTCACGAACGGGAAGACGGCGTGGTCCTGTGGACCGGCGACCTCAACGACCTGGGCCACGGCATCATGCACGGACTCACCAACAAAGCGCCGGTGAAGATCACGCAGACGCTGTACTCGTACTTCGTCGGCAACTACACCGCCAGCGATGTGATCCTCTACCAGCTCCACACCAGTCCACTGCCCGACCCGGAAGCGGTCCGGTTGGATTCCGACTTCTACCACACCATCGAGAATCACATGAACGCCGACATCGGCATCAGAATCATCTATGAGGTGCCTGAATAGAGAATTCTCGGTAGCGGTAAAGGCAGTAGGTGGCCAACCTATCGAGAGGGATCTCATGGAGTTCATTCCGGTGGTGGCAATGGCCGCCCTGACACTCAAAGTGATCGATTTTCTACGGTACGCACGCGGCGGTGACGTCAACGGCATGCTGACCCAGGGTGCGTCCTGGTTCGCCGGGGTCGTCGTCGTGCTGCTGGTGGCCCAGACCGACTGGGCGGACGGCATCGCCATCGGCGACATGAGCCTGGCCACGCTCGGGTTCTGGTCGCTGGTCTTCTACGGCCTGGCCGCAGGCTCCGGGGCCAGCGCCGTGAAGGACTTCTTCAAGAGCGTGGACAACAGCAACACCTCCGCCATCCCGGTGCTCGTCCCCGAGTCCCGGCGCATCGACGACAAGGGACCGAAGGAGGTCGGCTGATATGACCCAAGCGATCCGCCGCCCCCGGCGCAGCCACGCGCCGGTCGACGTGACCGCTTTCGCGCGCCAGATCGAGCAGGCCATGGACGCCTTCAGTGAAGACGTCTCATATGCCGTGCAGATGGCCCGCAGCGCAGTGACCATCGTCCGTAAGAGGGAAGTCTGGCAGGCCCGCCGGGATGCGCGGGAACGGGACCAGACATCTCTGTAGACATGATGTGACCCATCTCGTCGACACGCGGACCCTGCCGCAGGACATCCGGCTGGCCCTCGCCGACAAGATCCGCACCATGGGGGACTTCAAGCTCCCCGACCTGGAATGGTTCAACTCCACACCCTGCGAGCGGCATAGCACTCTCGAAGAGGGGCTACGGCAGATGCCCAGCCCGTGCCGCCGCTGCGGAGTCAAGTTCCGCGCCCACCAGCGAGTGGGCATCGCCTGGCTGCACATGCGCGGCTCCGGCCTGATCGCCGACCAGGTAGGACTGGGCAAGACCGCACAGGCCGCTGGGCTGCTCGCCGTGACCAAACAGACCGGCGAACTGGACGGCCAGCGCGTGGTCGTCGTCTGCCGCCCGGCCGCCTTGCCCCAGTGGGTGGGCGAACTGCGCCGGTTCCTGCCCCGGCTGCACACGATCGACAACACCGGCCCCGAGAAGAAGCGGATCAACAAGTACTTGGACCGCTGGGACATCCTGGTCACCGGCTACCAGATGCTGCTGCGCGATCACGAGCACCTCGACAACTTCAAGCTGGGCGCGTTTATTGTGGACGACGTCGACCCGCTGCGGAACCCGAAGAACCAGTCCGCCGCCGCCATCAAACGCATCGCCCGCGCCAGCCGGCGAGTGATCATCCTCAATGGCACCCCGCTCCAGAAGCGGCTGCGGGAGATGCACTCCATGCTGGAGCCGGTCGGCGGGTACGCGGTGTTCGGTAGCAAGACCAACTTCATGCGGATGTACGAGCGCACCGAGCTGGTCAACGTCTACAACCGCCGCCTCGGCCGTGACGTGGTCACCAAGAAGGTGCTCGGCTACAAGAACATCGACGACTTCGTCACCAAGCTGACCCCGATGGTGCTGCGCCGCACGGCGGCTCACGTCAACGACGTGGACCTTCCGGAGATCATGCCGCCCAACAACATCTACCTCGACCTGCACCCGGCCCAGGCCCGCAAGTACGAGGAGCTGCGCACCGGGACGCTGAAGGTCATCAAGGCCGAGGGCACCCAGGTCAAGCGGCTCGCCGCCGTCGCCCGGTTCATCTACGGCTCCATGGTCTGCTCCGGGCTGGCCACCATCGGCGAGGACGACGGCCCCGGCGCGAGTTCCAAGCTGGACTGGGTCGAGAACGCGCTGACCGGTGACCTGGCGGAGGAAAAGGTGGTCGTCTTCTGCCAGTTCACTAAGGCCGTCGCCGCCTTGAGTGCCCGGCTCGACCGGCACGGCATCGGCCACGCGCTGATTTGGGGCCGGGACAATGCGAAGGCATCGCGCGCCGCCGCCCAGAACCGGTTCTGGGACGACCCCGGCTGCAAGGTGCTGATCGGGACCAGCGCCATGGAGGCCAGCCTGAACCTCCAGGTGAGCCGCCACCTGATCAACGTCGACCAGCTCCTCAACCCGGCCCGCATGCAGCAGCTCGCCGGTCGCATCCGCCGCGACGGGTCGGCGTTCAAGAGCGTCTACGTGCACAACCTCCTGAGCCGCAACACCCAGGAGGAGGGCTACCTCGACGCGCTGCGCACCGAGCAGGCCATCGCCGACACCGTCTGGGGTGAGGCCAACCAGCTTTATGAGGCTCTTTCGCCTCTGCAACTACTGCAACTCATTGGAGGGAAACACTAGTGAACCCAGTCCAGAACGCCGCCGACCCGCACAGCCAGATCCGCACCACCACGCAGCCGTGCCAGCTCCACAGCAAGCACATCCCGGAGAGCCACGTGAACCACCGGCACCACATCTGGCCCAAGGCGGACGGCGGGCCGGACACCGGCGACAACATCATCGTGGCCTGCCCGACCGGGCACTCCAACGTGCACGACCTGCTCAGCTTCTACCGCATGCACATGGGCAATGTGCCGTACGCGGTCACCCGGCGGTATTCGTTCAAGGAACGGGAGATCGCCAAGCTCGGCTTCGACCGGCTCACCCGGCGGTCGTTGTAGATGGCCGATGTCGATGCGCTCATCGAGCAGTACATGGGGTTGGCGCAGTCACTCGCCCAGCAGGTCTGGCGTACCGCGCCGCACGCCTTGGAGCTGGATGAGCTGATCGGCATCGCCCACCTGGGCCTGGTCATGGCAGCTCGCCGGTGGGAGCCCTACTGCCAGGAGAACGACTACAGCCCGGACGCCCTCCAGTACTTCAAGACCTTCATGGTGCGCCGGGTCCGGGGCGCGTTGATCGACGCGATCCGCGCCAACGACTGGGCCACCCGGTCCCTGCGCACCCGCGCGAAGGCGTTGCAGGCGGCCGGGCAGGACAAGGGCGTGCCGGAGAAGGAGCTGGCCGAGAAGTCCGGGATGACCGTCCAGGAGGTCCGCGACACCATCCGGGGCATGGCCCGCCGCCCGGTGTCGCTGGAGGGCGAGGAACTGGACCCGGTGGCCGGGCGTGACGTCGAGACCGACGCCTTCACCGCCGGAGTGCTGGGCACCGTCGTGGACACCATCCGCGACCTGGAGGCCGAGCAGCAGATCGTGCTGACCCTGCACTACTACCAGGGCCTCCAGCTCCAAGAGGTCGCCCGCGCCATGGGCATCTCGGAGAGCCGGGCCAGCCAGTTGCACGCCAGGGCGGTGCTCACCGTGCTGGATGAGATGAAGACCGCAGTGACGCAGAAAGAGAAAGAGTGACATGAACCTGGAAGAACTCATCGCGCGCACCATTCGTGACTTCGACTGGTGCGGCTACGGCCTGCACGAATTCCACGACCTGGAGGACAGCAGCCCCGAGTTCGCCCCCGACGACGGCGGGCAGGAATGGCCGGAGGCCCTGGCCACCGAGATCGCCCGGAAGATGTTCATGGCGCAGCTCGGTGACCGCCGGGAAATCCCGAAGAACGATCTGATCGTGACCTCCGAGTACGTCGGCGCGGACGCCACGGGCGACGGTGGCGACTGGACGGTCAGCATCACCCACCAGCCCACCGGAAACGTTGGCAAGGGGATCGGCAAGAACAACGTGCGGGCCACCGCCAACGCGATGACGCAGTTGCGCGAGAAGGTCTTCGGCCAGTGATCCTGGCTGACGGCGACATCACCGCCGCGCTGGAGTCCGGCTGGCTGAGCATCACACCGCTGCCAGCGGACCGCGCCTTCCAGCCCGCCAGCGTCGAGCTGCGCCTGTCCGGCGAGTTCGTCGACCCGTACTCCGAGCGGGCCTTCACCGTCGAGCGGCTGCACACCCTGCTGCCGGGGGAGTGCCTGCTGGGTTCCACCGTGGAACGGGTCGAGATCGGCCGGGCGCTGGTCGGCCGGGTCGAGGGCAAGTCCTCCTGGGGCCGCCGGTTCATCATGGTGCACTCCACGGCCGGGTTCATCGACCCCGGCTTCCGGGGCCGGATCACCCTGGAACTGGTCAACCTGTCCTCGGTTCCGCAGGTGCTGCCGGTCGGTGAGGCCATCTGCCAGATCAGCTTCCAGGCCATGTGCTCCAGCGCCAAGCGGCCCTACGGGCACCCCGAGCTGGGCTCGCATTACCAGGATCAGCGGGGCACCGTGGCCTCGGCCGCCGCCTGGCATTAACAGTCTTCACATTCCGCATCCGATATAGCCCTGTGGAGACGGTTGCCCTTGGACAAGGAGTTGACCATGCCAGCAGACGACAACAAGCCGCGTGAGGCTGACCGCACTGACCACCCGGCCCACCTGAACTCGGACGTGGAGAGCACCTACGGTGCCACCCCGGAGGACAAGGCCGAGTGGCAGCGCAAGTACGGCAAGGACAAGGACAAGAAGAAGGAAGACCGCTGATGGCACGCCGCAACGAGGGCGACAACATGGAGCCCCAGTCGCAGTCGCAGACCGGCGGGACGCCGGAGAACCCGAACGCCGACGTGGCGGACGGCAACCAGTCCAAGATCCAGCCCGGCACCGGGAACGGCCCCGGCGACGGTACGTACGGCGGCGACAGCCAGCCGTCTGACGGCGGCAACCCGGCCGCCGACGCAGGCGGAGCGCCCGCCTCCGGAGGCACCCCCTCCGGCCGGTAGTCGATCACGACGTGACCCCGTTGTAGCCCTGGTTGCAACGGGGTCACCCGTGTCTGTAGGAGAGTCATGGAACTTGAAGGCGTCGTCGGCTCCCCGTACAAGCACCCCGAGGTCCGCAAGAAGCTCCCGGCTCCGTTCGAGCGGGCGCGCATCGACCTGGACGGCGGCACTCACCGCAAGCGGTCCTGGAAGGACACCTGGGTCCTGGACCTCAAGCCCGGCGACATGGTCCCCGACGTCGGGCAGGTCGCCGAGGTGGAGAACATCGTCACCACCGATGACCTGTCGGATGTGTGGCGGGCCAAGATCACCAACGTGCTGGGCCGGGTGATCTGGTACCCCGGCCACCAGCGGGTGTACGCCTTCACGGTGGATGATGACAACCCCAACGAGTGAATCTGCGGAGTACGACCCGCGCCAGCACGACTACGTGTCCACGGCCTGTCAGCACCGGCTGCACGACCAGTGCCGACTGACGTGCAAGTTCTGCGAGGCGAGCTGCCTGTGCATCTGCCACCGCTGGAGGATCGCGGTCTCCAATCAGTAGAGAGTCCATGACCTCAGCGACCGAGCACACCCGCAGCCTGCTGGCCGCGATCATCCCGGACCGGCGTGACCTGCTCGACCGTGCGCTGCGCGACCTGACCCCCCAGCAGTTCCCGGACAAGATGCTGGGCAACCTGTTCGTGATGCTGGAGCGCTACGCCGAGATCACCGGCACCGTGCTCACCCGCACTGCCCTGACCGACCTGCTGTCCAACGGCAAGGCCGACGTCGGCACCATCGCCGCGTACCAGGAGCTGTACGACGAGCTGCACGACCTGAGTGCCGATGAGGCCGTGTTCCGGTGGGCGCTGGAGCAGATCCGGGAGCTGGCCGCCGACCGGGCCACAAACACCGCCCTGACCGAGAGCATGGAGATCCTCACCCGAGGCGTCACCGGCGAGCAGGGTGAGATCCTTCGTGGTCACAGCGACGCCCGCGCCCACGCGCTGGCCCGCTTCGCCGACATCGACCGGAACCTGGCCCGGCAGGACGCCCCCGAGGGTGACATGCGCACCGAGGGCAGCGAGATCCTCACCGAGTACGCCGAGATGGAGGCCGCCCGCGCCGCCGGGCGGGGCACCGGCATCCGGTTCGGCGTCCCCGCCCTGGACGACAAGCTGGGCGGTGTCCACAACGGTGAGCTGGTGCTGGTGGTCGGCTACACCAGCGACGGCAAGACGTCCATGTGCGTGCAGCTCGCCTGGTCGGCCGTGGTGGAGCAGGGCAAGAACGTGGTGTTCTTGACCACCGAGACGATCCGCAAGCAGGTCCGCCGCCGGATCATCGCCCGGCACTCCTGCCTGGAGATCTTCGGCTCCGGCGATGGCTTGAACTCCCGTGACATCAAGGACGGCACCTTGAGTGCGGAGGACAAGCTGCGCCTGCACGAGGTGGTCACCGATTTCAACAGCAACCCCGGCTACGGCAAGCTCTACATCTGCCAGGTACCGCGCGCCGCGTCCATTGGCTACATCGAGTCCAAAGTCCTACGCTTGTCGCGGCAGATGAACATCGACCTGGTCATCATGGACTACTTGGCGCTGCTCAAGCCCGAACGCAAGCGGACCACCGACCGGGAAGAGCTGTCCGGCATCCTCAAAGGCAGCAAGCAGATCTCCACGACCGTGCGTGACGGGCTGGGGGTGCCGTTCGTCAGCCCGTGGCAGGTTTCGAGGACCGCCCGCGCCGAGGCCGAACGGCTGGGCTACTACACCCTGAACGCGCTCTCGGAAACAGCGGAGACCTCCAATTCCGCCGACACGATCATCAGCCTGCTGGCCCCGCTGGACAATGAGTCACGCCGGACCAAGGTGAAAGCGCAGCTCATGAAGCACCGCGACGGTGAGAAGGCCAATTCCATCGAACTGGCTGTCGACTATGCGACAAGCAAGTTCAGTGGATCTCACTCCTATGCCACCACCATCGACTCGATGTTCGATCCCATGGACTCGCTGAACACGCTGATCTGATCGGGTTGTTAGCAACCCGCTCGAATCGGTATAGGAACCATGCCAAGCACCGATAAAGAGCGTTTGCTCACCCCACGGCAGGTGGCCGATCGTTTCGCCGTCGATCCCAAGACGGTGACCCGGTGGGCGCGTGACGGCAAGCTGCCCAGCATCCGCACCCCCGGCGGCCATCGCCGGTACCGGCAGAGCGTGGTGGAGGCGATGGCCACCGAACGCTTCGAGGACGAGGACGACTGAGCCGGATGGGCAGGTCAACGGTCGCCGTGGCCAACGAGCAGGTCTCGATTGTCACGGTGCTCCAGATGCTCGGCATCGAGCTGCCCGACGACATCGGCTCCGGCCGGTCCCGCAAGCTGCACTGCCCGTTCGGCGACGTCTACCACTCCGACCAGGGCGCGAGCGCGGCGATGCGGGTCTACCCGGAGACCAACTCGGCCTACTGCTTCAGTTGCTCGGCGTACTTCACGCCGGTGTCGCTGGCCGCCAAGGCGATGGGCTGCTCGATGCCCCAGGCCGCTGAGCAGCTCCTGGACCGGGTCGGCCACCGCCCGCTTGACCTTGCCGGACAATGGGCTCAGGCTAAAGAATACGAACCTGACCCGGACAAGGCGTTGCTGGCAGATGCCCTGAAGACGTATTGCCGCCGCAAGCACCCAGGATGGGAGATGCAGCAGTTCGACGGATCGGTAGCCGCCGTGCTCACGCGGTGTCTCGGCATTCTCGACCTCGTGAAGACCGCGAACGACGCCACCACCTGGCTGGACGTGTGCAAAAGGGCCATGGATCGAGCACTATATAGGGAGCAGCCTAGCTTGAGTCAGAGATATGACCTACTATTGAAGCAACACCGTACGGAAGGAGGCGCACCATGAACCTGTCAGACATCCCGATCCTGCCCGGCTACATCGGCGTCGCCCGTGCGGCCAAGATCCTCGGCATCAGCCGGGTCAGCGTGTACTACATGATCTACGACATGGATGCGTTCAAGAACGTGTTCAAGATCGAGAGCCGTGACGGCGACACCCGGCCCATGATTCTGATGTCGGAGGCCGAGGTCCGCCGGGTGGCAGCCGAGCGAGAGGCGCGGGCGGCTCAGCCCGATCCCGGCCCCTTGCGCGAGCGGGTCCACGACTGGAACAAGCGGGTCAAGCAGTGGGGCGAGAAGTCCGGCTGGGCCAAGTCCTCGAACGTGACCATCAACAAGGCCGGGCAGCCGCACAACGACCTCAAGATGGCGTACCTGGAGGCCCACCCGGACGACCCCCGGCCTGAATAGTCGGCACTCACATCCGGTAATAAAGCGGGGGACGCACCCGCAGTCCGATCACCGGCTATCGCGGCCCAGTTCTCCACCCAGGGGAACTGGGCCGTTCGATTATTCCGGGGGATAACCGCATGCCTTGCACCGGCGTTACCGAGACCATCAACAAGACCAGTGAGCTGGAGTTCGTCCAGTCACTGGTCACCCGCGACGACACCCTGGAGGCATGCAAGGGGCCGTTGCTGCGTCTGGCATTCTCGCCGTGGCGCACGCTCACCCTGGAGACGGCATTCGACTCGCCGGTGGCCACCGACCTGCTCTGGGACGGCCACCACCTGGACGGCATCCTGGGCGTGCACTTCACCCTGTGCGCCGCGCACTGGATTGACCTGTGCGCACTGGTCTGGATGAGATCACGTCAGCAGCGCCGATCCGATTGGCACGGCGAGGCTGATCAACTCCTGCGCGACGTCTGTGACACGGCCGGATGGGACCCGAAAGAGATCGTGAATATGTTCTCCTGGCAGCACTCGCAGTTGACTTAGTGTTGAGCGCCGCTCTACTTTGTGTCTATGCGAGGAGTCCACCGCGAAGCATGAGAGATTCAGTGACCGAAGGGACACCCCCGTGCCTAGAGACACCGAATCTACGCACTCCGAACGAGACGGGGCTCAAGGATTCTCCGACGTGATCGGTTCCCTCACCGAAGGCGCGCTGACCTTCCCACCCCCATTCGATCTGTCCTCGTCGGCGGCATTGGCCGCGAACACCGACGTCGGGCACATCGCACATGAACTCTTTCGAGTGACGGCTGAGCGCGACTGTGCCTATGAGGTGTTGATCAGGGCCGTCCCGCACGGCGACGAACAGGTTGGCGAGCGTGGCGTGCTCGACACCAGGGTCAGTTCCACCCGGCAGCTCATCGTGTTGCTGGAGACCCTGCTCGATGAACTCGACCCCCAACAAGAAAATGATTGAGAGGACTCCCCGGTGGCCAAGCAGGTAATCACCAAATTGCTGGACGACCTCGACGGTGGCCAGGCCGACGAGACCCTGAGCTTCGCCCTCGACGGAAACGGATACGAGATCGACCTGTCCAGCAAGAACGCCAAGAAGGTCCGCGACTTCCTGGACGCCTACATCCAGGCAGGCACCCGCACCGGCCGGGTCGGCAGCGGCGCGCAGCTCCAGCGAGCCCGGCCGACCTCCCACATGGCCACCGTCGCGCAGAACAAGGAACTGAACGCCGCCATCCGGGAGTGGGCGATCAGCAACGGCTACGAGCTGGCCGAGCGGGGCCGCATCCCGACCCACATCCAGGACGCCTACTCCAACAAGAAGCCCAACCCTGACCGGATCGCGAAGCCAGAACCGGAGGCCAATACGGAAGCCAAGAAGTCGGCTCCGCGCAAGCCCAACGGCAGCACGGTGGTCAACTTCAAGCGCGGCAGCAAGGTGTCATAACCGCATCCAGCGACAAGAGCCCTCCACCGCAGACGCAGTGGAGGGCTCTTGTGCGTAGATGGGGCGGCTAGGCAGTGTGCTCCAGCCTTCCTCCGCTCGCCGCCCCGGAAGGTGTGAGTCTAGGCGCGCGGCTGCTCGTTGCGCTTGGCCGCCAGCGCCGCGTGCCACTGGGCGTAGGTCATCGGCCGGGTGTGCCAGCCGCACTTGGTGCAGCCGTGCTCACCCGCGCTGAAGGCGATCACCGTCATCACCCACTGCTCGCCCAGGCAGTGCGGGCACCGGGTCTGCATGGCCATCTCCTCGCCCTCGAACAGGTCGTCCGCCTTGTCGTCGTCGCTAGTTCCCACGGCTGAAGAACGAGCCAGAAAGACGGCTGGTAACGGCACGGATCGCCCCAAAAAAAGTTCCGGCCGGGTGCTTGTTGTACCCGGATGTCCGTTTAACATGGGTCCACACCAGGCGATCGGAACTCCGGGGGACGGAGCCTTTCCGGCATCCTGGAAACCCATTCGCAATTCTCGATCACGTTCTTCAGCAATGCGCTGAGGAATGGGATCAACTCATAGCGATGCCTCGCCCGACCGGCGGTGGCGAATCGCATGTACCAGTCGTAGGCTGATTTCCACTTCCGGGGGACGGCGCGTTAGCCGTGTCCTCGCGGTGGCGCACAGAGCGGGGGCTTGAACAGTGCATCTTCCGAACCGGCTGTTGAGCGGCTAGCTCCGGCCACGGACGTGGGCCGGGGCCGACCAGCCATCAAAGACGGTCGGTCTCGGCTCCTTTCCAACCCAAATACGTGAACAACTGAATACACGACTTGCGCACGTTTTCTTCACGAGGGGTGTAAGGGAGAACGGTGTCCAGTGTCTTGAACGGAACCGACACGGTGGCGGTTCCGGCGGATTACTCTGAGCTTTTCCAGAACTATTACGGCTTTGTGGTGCGTTTGGTGAGCATCAAAGGCATCGACGATGCCAACAAGGAGGACGTGGCCAGCGATCTCCTGCTGCGCTTCCTCCAGCGCCGGTCGCTGGAGAAGTTCGACCCCACACTGATCTTCGAGCGCGACGGCGAGCTGCGCCCGGCCAACTTCAAGACCTACCTGTCGGCGTTCGTCGAGTCCTACGTGCGGGGCTACCGGGACCGGCAGCAGAAGAACCGCCAGCGCGAGGCCCTGCTGCTCGACGTCACGGTGGAGTCCAGTGACAACGGCGGCCGGGTGAGTTGGGTGGAGCTGAACGCGCAGGAGTACGGACAGAGTCAGGCCAGCCACGAGGACGACGTGCTGTCCATGGTGGTCCAGGAGAACATGGTGCGCTCGCTGCGCGCCCACCTGGCCACCGTGCCCCGCCGCAACGCCACCGACCGGTGTGACCTGGTGGCTCTGCTGGACGCCATCGTGGTGCAGATCCGGGCGTCCGGCGACTACTCGGTGGAGAAGCTGCGCGAGCAGTTCGGGGTCAGCTCCACGTCCATGCACAACTGGGTGTGGTGGATGAAGGAACTGCTCTGCGAAGCCACTGGCCACCCCGTCCCGCCCAAGCGCCCGCGCCGCCGCAAGAGCCAGCCGTGATCGGGCACTGCGCCGTGCGGGCCTACCTGGAGGAGAAGCTGCCCGCCGTCAGCCTGCTGGTCGGCCCGGCGTCGGTGGGCAAGTGGACCCTGACCGAGCACCTGGCCCGGCACCACCATGTCCGGCCGGTCGATCGCTGGGCCGCCCCGTACGGGCTCAGCGTCAGCACCGCCCGCGAGATCATCTGCTGGTCCCGCATCCCGCCGGTCAGCGGCCCGATCAAGCTGGTCAGCGCCATGCTCGACTCCAGCCCGCCCCCGGCGCTCAACGCACTGCTCAAGACGCTGGAGGAACCACCGCCGTTCGTGCGGTTCCTGCTGGTCGCCAGCGGGCAGGTGCCCGCCACCGTGTCCAGCCGGGCCGCCGTGTTCTCGCTGGGGATGCTCAGCGACGCCGAGGTGGAGCAGGTGTACCGGGGCATGGGCTACACCGCCGAGCGGGCGCACCGGGCCGCCGTGCACGCCCACGGGCAGGTCGTGCGCGGGCGCGACGCCGACGTCATTACCGGGATCAAGAACCAGGTGTCCACACTGCTGCGCTCGCTGGCCACCGGGGACCGTGACCTGCTCGACAACGTCACCCGCGACTGGCAGGACAAACACACCGAGCTGCTGACCACCTTGATCACCGAGTGCCTGACCCGCCGCTGGCGCGAGTTCAGCATCGAGGACGCCCACGGAATGCACGCCGACCGCGACCGGCTCTGGGCCATCGTCACCGCGCTTGGCCGGTTCGCGCACGCGCAGCCCCGATTGGCTATCCGAGCGGCACTGGAACCGTTCACCGCGCCCCGGTAGGAGAAACATGAAACAAGTGCCGGGCCAGTTGGCCCTGTTCAGCAGCCCCGAGACGGTGACCACCTGGAGTGGTACCGGCAGTACGCCGATCGTGCAGTATCCGCAATTCAGCGAAACCTGGGAGCAGATCGGCGCGTTGTGCGATGTGTGTGGCACCGCGTGCACCTCCAGCAAGCAGTGCACGGAGGTTGCCGCTGCCGACGAGTGCTGGTGCGGGTGCGGAGGGAGCGACGAGCCGTGAAACAGAAGCTGGTCGGCGGTGGAGAGATCGACGTCGTCTATAACCGGCGGTGCTACACCTACACGCACCGCGCCGGAGTCTGCAAGCGGATCAAGACCGACATGAACCGCCGCTTCCGGCACGAGGCCCGGCAGAGTTTGCGGGAGGGCCGCTTTGACTGAGCCGACCCACTGCCCGGAGCACGGCACGTCTGGCGACGTCCTGCGGGGCTGGCCGTGCCCGGACGCCTGCCCACACTTCCTGGCCTACCTGAGATGGTCCATCGACGACGTGAAGGTGAACGGGAATTTCACTCGCATGTGGGTCGATGAGGACGGCCAGCGGTGGAAGCAGGAGTTCCGCAACCACCAGCCCGCCGAGGACGCGGTGCCGGAGACGTGGTGATCCGCCGCAAGTCCGACGCCGCGCCGCGTGTCGCCGAGTCCTGCAAGTACCACCGCTCGGTGATGCACGAGCGCGGCAATCAGCTCATCCACGAGCAGCGCCAGCGCCGCGACGAGCCGCACGACGTGCCGATCTGCTGGTGCTGCTGCGCCGACTGCACCGACCTGTCCTGGTACCACGAGGAGCCACCATCGCTATTGACGCCGGAAGGCGACCTGCGGCCGAGATGGAACGTTTCTGGTCCTACGTCGACAAGACAGGGAACTGCTGGCTCTGGAAGAACAAGCTGAACCGGGGTGGGTACGGGAGTCTCAAGCTCATCGGGACCAACATCACTGTCCGAGCCCACCGCTACGCCTACGCGCTCGAACATGGTGAACAGTATTTGAGGGGCACCCGCAAGGGCCGCACTCACGTGCTGGATCACCGTTGCCGTGTCCGGCACTGCGTGCGGCTTGAACACTTGGAGTGGGTCACCCAAGTCGAGAACCTTCGACGCCAGCATGAGTTCAACTGGTCCCCTCAGTGCAAGAACGGGCACGACCGGATCGTCTGGCGGCGCAAGGACTCCCTGGGGCGCAACTTCTGCCTGGAGTGCAGGCGCGCGGCGGACCGGCGTCGGCGGGCGCGTGAGTTGACACTTCGCTGATGGCCACGTTTGCACAGTGGCGAGCTTCAGCCGAGGTGGGAGAGCGCCGGGTCACCTACGTCTGCGGAGATCAGAGCGTCCTGGTAGAAGAGGTGGTCGACCACACCCGCGCCGCGCTGGCCGCCCGGTTCGGCACCGGCCCGGAGTATGTGTCGCTGGCCCGCAGCTCCACCTTCGACACCGACGTGTGGGCCGAGGCGTTCCAGTCCTCGCTGACGGTGGGCATGCCCCGGCTGGTCGTGGTGCGCGACGCCGAGCACCTCAAGCGGTGGGACAAGCTCGACCTGTGGATGGGCCTGCGCCGCCGGATGCCCGGCGTGTTCCTGCTGTTCGTCTCCGGCCAGCCCGACGTCCCCAAGGAGGGCGGCAAGGTCGCCCGGCACCTGGCCGTGATCAAGGCCCCGGCCGGGTTCCTGGTCCGCTGCACCCGCCCCAAGGAGGACGACGCGCTGGCCTTCGCCCGCCGCCGCGCCCCGTCCCTGGACGCCGACATGGCGGGATACCTGCTCCGGCGAGCCGGGGGTGAGCTGACCACGGTGGCGGCGGCCTGCGCCAAGATCAGCCTGTTCGATGGGGCGGTGGGACCGACCACGATCGACGCGCTGTGCGCCGAACGCCCGGCCGACAACTTCGTCAACCACCTGGTCGCCGGTCAGAAACGCCAGGCCCTGCTGTGCCTGCCCGACCTGGAGGACCGGCCGCTGGGGGTGCTGCACCGGCTGGGCAACCTGCTCGACCTGCTGGCCAAGCTGCACCGCATCCAGATCAGCGGCCAGTCCTGGCGCGACGCTGGAGTGGACTCGTTCCAGGCCCAGCTCTACCTGCCGCAGGCCCGCGACTACGACCCCAAACGGTGCGTGTATCGGCGGCGTGCACTCGCCGTAGTAGAAGATGCCCTGCTTCAGGGGGCGACGGTCGGCGTGATGGAAGGACTGGTGGCCCTGTGGTGAGCATCTGGACCCAGGTCATCATGATGCTGCTCTGGGCTGCACCATGATCTACATCTTCACCGGCGTCTGGCTCAAGACCGACACCGTCATGAAGCGTCCGCACAAGCCCCGCGTCAACAGCCTCTGGCGCTGGTGCAAGTGGCCCGCCCTGGCCTCTGTGGTGCTGGAGATCCCGTCGCAGCTCCTGCTGGGCGAGAAGGTTGGCATGTGGGACTACCTCGCCTGTGTATTCAACCTGCTGATTTGGTGGTTCTACCGCAACGTCGGCGACGACGACCCGATGAACAAGCTGCGCAAGAAGCTCAAGGAGAAGGTCGCCGAGATCGGCGGCAAGCTCACCATCGTCCCGGCAGGAGCCTGACGTGTACCGGCTGTACGTCCGCGAATGGGTCACCGTTCACACCGGGGTCCGTGACCCCCGCACCGAGCCCGACCCGCCGGGCGCTGTCTACACGTGCCTGACGGCGTGCCGACAGTGGGCCGAGCAGCACCTGTCCGAGGTCCACGACGATGACGTCATCGTGGACCTGGTCACCAACACCCTGGACTGGGTCAAGGCTCAGGTCCGGGTGCGCAGGGAAGTCCTCAAGGGCGAGTTCGCGCAGACGTGGGCGGCCGAGCAGACCGCCGTGATCGAGAAGTACGAGGACTTCACGATCGCGGCCAAGGACTCGGCCATGGACCGGGAGATCGCCGCCTACGGGAGCGTCCGGTGAGCGGCTTCTGGCTGGGCGACCAGCCGCCGGACCCGCCCGCGCTGACCTTCCAGCAGTTCGTGGACGACCTGGCGGGCCGGGGCGACATCCTGCGTGCCCTCGACATCGGCGAGCCGCGCTTCCGCAAGTGGCTGGAGCGCGCCGAGCGCATCGAGATCCCCCGCCCGCTCAAGCGGATCGGTCACACCGACGTCTGGTCGATGACCGAGTGGAAGACGTGGTACGGCCGGTGGATCACCCGGCACGACCCGGACAAGGGCTGGCGCAACACCAAGCGGCACGGCGAGGGCGAGAGCTTCTTCACCTACTGGCGCTGACGCCTCGGTGAGCGCAGCGGCCACAGGTAGAAGTACACGCCGAGCTGGCACCCGGCGGCGACCATACAGAATGCGGTATGCCGGTAGTCGTCCTGCTTGATGAACGCACTGGCCACGTTGCCCAGCACGCCCACCGGCACCAGCACCATCACGGCCAAGCCGAGCGAGCGCCAGAACGCCTTGTCGGCGAACATCGTGCTCAGCTTCTTCACCATCGATGGCTTGTCGTCGGTCACCTGCTCAGGGTAACAACGCGCTGCTGTGCGTAACCCACGGTCGAGTTAATCCGTTCGCCCCGATGTAGGAGACCAAATGACGGGGGTGGTTCGGATGATGATCGGCGGCGTGCTGCTCGGAGCCGGAATGGTGCTGGAGATCGCCCAGGGCGATTACCTCTACGGCGACGGGCGGGTCCGCTTCACGGTGGAGACCATCGTCGGTCAGCGCCGCGACTGGGACTGCGACTGGGTCATCCTCACCGGCATCGAGAAACGCCCCCACGGCGGCCCCTGGCGGCCCCGCAGGCTCCAGGTGAGGGTCAGCGCACTGTCGCGGTCCCTGGCCGCTCCTGCGACGATCTGACGCCTCCGCCATTTCCGGAATACAAATACGCACTCACGGCAATAGGTAGTTGACCTAGCGCAACGGTATCTGCGAGGCTTGATATATGAATGCGACTCCGGCTATCTGCCCCGTGTGCGGGGAGCTGGTGATCGCTGTCCTCCAGCCGACCGACGAGTTGGTGATGGACATCCCCCCGCACCCGGACAGTGCATTCCCGGCCTACGACTGCCCGATGAGCGAGCACCCGATGCCCCGGTTCTGGACGGCCGACCGTCACCGTCAGTGACGTCTGCTGCAAGCCCCGCTCGGTCGAGTTTGTCCACTGGTTAGGACCGCTCGGAGACCACCTACCGGGACCCGCGTAACCTTTTCATAATCAACTCGTTTAAGTTCTTATCAACAATGTGCTCCGGAGGATATAGAAATAAGGGTTTGCTGTTTTGCGAGGGGTCCCGTCCCTATGGGCGGGGCCTTTTCGTTGTCCGGGTATGAGCTTTCGCCGTTCCCGCCGTCAGCCTCTTCGCCGGCCCTCGAAGTCCGTCGATGCCTGCGAGGGCTGCCGTTGCTGTGCGTGTTCGTCACGCTGTGAGACCCCCGGCTGCCGGTACTCGTGCCTGGGCGGGCACGCCAACTCGCCGGAATCGCATTGGTGCGCGGAAGGACACAGGTGGAGCACAGCGGATTAGCCGTATCCCGCAAGGGCGGTGCGCCGTTTCCTGAGTCGTGACAAACACGGGTAGCGGAGGCGGGCTGGAGTCAGCCGACGCCGTTGAGGAACAGATGTGATGGCACGCACGCGGCGCGCGAACGCCGACCGCTGGATTATCAGCCTCCGCCCATTTTTCGATGTGGTCGCCGACAAGGCGAGCAGCCTGAAGATCGGGGAGCCTCGGGTCACTGTCGGCCCGGTGCTCATGCCCAAGACCGTCCCGTCCGGCAAGGACAAGATCCGGCGCGGAGCGGTCTGGTTCGTCGCGGGCAACAACGTCGGCTTCCACGTCGACTTCTATCCCTCCGGCCTGCACATCGAGGCGTGGTCCGGCAAGGACCGTCAGGTCAGCGTCTGGATCGCCGGGGAGTTCACCGAAACCACACTCAAGAAGGACCTGAGCGTCGTGCTGGTCGCGGCCGGGCTGACCGGACTGCGCGGCACCGACGAGGTCCGCCACCTCCTGGCAGGGAGACAATGAACGTTCACTACGCGACGTGCGCCACCTGGCGCTCGGGCTTTCTCCGGGAGTGCGACTGCCCCCCGGTCAACCCGTGGCGGATCACCCGGCTCGGCTTCCGCCGGTACGAGGTCGCCCGCTGGCTCGACGGGCAGTGGACCCGCTTCATGACCGCGTCCAGCCGCAAGGCCGCCATCCAGCTCGTCAGCAGCCTGGAGTGGCTCACGACCGAGGGACTGCGCCGTGTCGGATGAAGTCAGCACCTCCTTCGAACGGCTCATCACCGTGGACGCCGTCAAGGAGGCCGTGCACATCGTGGTGTTCACGACCGGACCCACGACCAGGGAGAAGCCGGAACCGCCGTGCGAGTTCGGCAAGCTCTGCGGACCGCAGCACTGCCGGTTCCCCCGCTACGCCCGCGACGGCGAGCCGGTCGGCCTGGTCGGCAAGGTGCTCATCCAGCTCGGCTACCCGATCAAGCTGCTGCACGACCTGGACCGCGAGCACGAGCTGGGCGAGGTGCTGCACCCCGGCGTCAAGATCACCAGCAGCCGCAACGCGGCATTGTGCCGTCTGGGCTACAAGGGCATCGCGTTGCTGGGCTGGCTCCAGGAGAACCAGAAGAAGGACACCTGGGGAAACCTGAGCAGCACGGCGTTCGGTCCGAAGAAGCTACTACGGCGGCGGGACGCGAAGAGGCGGCCATGGCGCTACTAGACCTGGAGTCGGAGATGGCCCGCGCCAGCGACGGCGCACCGTTCGCCAACAGCACCGAGGGATTGGGCTGGATGTCGCTGTGGTGTGTGGACTGCGTCAACGACATCGGCGACGACTGCCCACTGGTCGGCGTGGCCCTGCTCGGCCGGACCCCCAAGCAATGGGACGACGCCAGCCCCGGAGAACTGAACCGTTACGTGTGCAACGAGTTCGTCAAGAAGAAGGAGCAGCAGTGAAGCACCAGTACCGGGTCGTTGTCGGCCCCTACCGTGTCGCCCGCCGCTACGCCGCCTCGATGGGCTGGTCGGCCGACGAGTACGTCATCGTCGTGCGCGCCCACCAGCTCAACGGCCTGGACCCGGCCCGCATCGGGCGGATCATCACCCTCAAGACCCACGCCATGGGCCGCCGGGTGATGGACGAGATCAACGACGAGATCGCCCAGCTCCGGGCACTGTGGCCGGTCCCGGTGGTGGCTGCCGCGTGAGCCGGATCGACCTGATGGCCGACGTCGTGGCGAGTTGCCTGGGCGGGAACGAGACCGAGATCCGCACGCAGGTGAGCATCCTGGACGGCGGCGAGGTGATCGACCTGCACAACTGGCTCAAGGACATCGACGATGGCCTGCGTGACCGCTGGTACGAGCTGGGCTCGCCCACGCCGGAGCTGCTGAAGTGAGACACGGGAACCTCACCTCGTTCCTGATCGTGCTCGGGATCATCGCCGCGCTGGTGATCTGCGCGGGCTGGCCCAGACACCACGATCAGGTGATTCGCTCGCACGAGGTCGACGGCTTCACCGACTCCCGGCGAGTGTGTACCGAGGAGATGGTTCCCACCCTGCTGCCCGACAACGACCCGCTGGTCTACACCGGCGTCGCGGTCAGCGAGTTGACCGGCATCTACCGGGTGATCGGCTCGGTGCAGAGCAATGACGTGGACGGCTACACCGAGGAACACCAGTTCGTCTGCGCCGTGGTCCTCAAGGACAACACCACGTGGGTGGCCAGAGAGCTGCGCCTGATCTAGGAGGTGATCGACATGGACAGGTCCCAACCCTGAGCATCCGGCTCGGGCGGCTGACAGACAGGTCGTCACATGTCTAGAACCGACGTACACCGGCCCTACCCGGTGCAGCTCGCTGACCCCTTCAACCGGCACCTGCTCTACCGCTTCCAGATCTGGCCGTGGGAGGTGGCGTTGACCTCCTACCGCAACCTGGCCTGTGGGTGCCAGGTGTGCACCGGGCAGCCCTGGCGCAAGGCGGCACGGCGACGTGAGCGTGCCTGGACACGTCGCCAGCTTCGCCTGCTGAGGGCCACGGCCCGCCACCAGCGTGAACTGTTCGAGCCGGAGCCCTTCCCGCGCTCGTTCTGAAAGCCGACTGAATAGCGCACCGGCCGACACCGTAGAGAAGAGGCGACGGCCGGGTGCCCCCGGCCGTTCGCGCCGGGGACAAAGCTCAGTTCGGCAGAGCAGCGGGCACCGAGGGGACCGCCATCCTCTCGGTGCCCCGCGTGTCGCAGGTTCAAATCCTGCCGTCCCCGCATGCGCGGAGCCAGCGTGCAGATACGGCGTCAGGGTGCCGGTCCACGGGGGCGCTGGCTCCGCGCTCAGCCGATGAGGACTGCCGACCCCGGAGCCCGATGACTCGGCCACCGTCACGGCTCCGGGGGCACCAGACATCGGAGAGGGGGAACGGACATGGGTTACTCGGGTCTCGTCGAGGCGCTGCTTGCGGTGCTGTCGCAGTACCTCTGACTCACGCACGTGCGGTCCCCGGATGCTCCTGGCATCCGGGGACCGCTTGTCTCTTAGGTCAAGGCGTCGATCACCTCCTGCGCGCCGTCCCGCAGATTCTGGGTGAGGTCACCCCAGTCCGCCCGCTCGGCGTCCTCGAACTCGTTCACCCGCTCGTCGACCGTCTCGATCAGGCCGGTCAGCTCCTCGGCGAATTCCTTGAGTTGCTCGGCCGTTCCCGACCATTCCTCCATCAGCTCGTCACGATGGGCCTTGCTCGTCGGCCGCTTTACCTTTGTCAGTTCCCTGACCAACTCAATCGCATCTGAAATGTTCATAGCTCGATCATTCACAACCATTCCGAGCTGCGCAAACGCACTGTCCACTCCAGAATTCTTTAGCGCACGGCGAATGATCGTCGCCGCGAACGTACAAAGGCCGCCGCGCACGTGCCGGGCGGGTCCGTACGTGGGCTGAGCCACGTACGAGCACCTCGCGCACGGCGATCGGGCACTCCCGACTCACGTACATAACGGTTGGGTAACGGCCACTAACGGGTGACGGCTCTGCATCGACTGCGTGGTGAGCCGGTAGAGACCGCGTGAGCGTCAGAAATTACGGACTCGTCGACAGCATCGAGCAGCTCCGCGATCTGGTCATGAAGGTGTACGCCGACAACGGAGCGATCGGTTTTGACATAGAGACAGGATTCGATGGACCGGACCGGGAGAAGGGGTCGGTACACCCCGAGACGGCCAAGGTCGTCGGGATCTCCTTCACCAACTCCCTGGACTGGGCGCGCTACGTCCCCCTCGCGCACAACGACGGCATCAACCTGGACAACTACCAGGCGGCCAAGCTGTTCTGGATGCTGCTGAGCACCGGCCGGGGCGTCGCGCACAACGCGGGCTTCGAGCTGCGGCACCTGTCCCGCTGGTTCCTGAAGTACCTGGCCGACGACCCCGAGTACGGCGAGGCCGTCCGCGCCAGCAAGGGATACTTCCCGATCCTGTCGGACACCCAGGTCGAGGCGTACCTGGCAGCGGAGTTCCAGCGGTTCGGTCTCAAGTACCTGACCAAGGTGTTGTTCGACCATGAGATGACCGAGCTGTTCGACCTGTTCACCGACCTGCCCAAGAACAAGCGCAAGTTCCTGCGGTTCAACGTGCTGTCCACCACGCCGGAGGTCGTGAACTACGCCTGCGAGGACTCCGTCTGGTGCCTGGCCATCCACCAGCGGTACTACCCCAAGGTCAAGGACCGGCTGCTCTACAAGGTGGAGAAGGCCATCGTGGAGCAGGTCGTGCCGGGCATGGAGGACTACGGGGTCCGCTACGACTGGGCCACCATGCGCCGCACCGCCGACGAGCTGCGCGCTTTCAAGACCAAGTGGAACGCCGAGATCATGTCCCGGCTCACCGAGATGACCGGCGAACCCGTCGCGGTGAACCTCGGCTCCCCGCCCCAGATCCGCAAGATCCTTTTCGACAAGCTCGGCTTGTCCACGTCTGTCTACACCGCTGCGACACGGGACCTGCCGCCGGAGCAGCGCAAGATGTCCACCGGCGACATCGCGCTGACCAAGCTGGCCAAGGAACACCCGGTGGTCAAGCAGATCCTCCAGTGGCGGGAAATGACCAAGCTGCTGGGCACCTACCTGGACAAGTACGAGGCGGTCTACAACTACGCCGAGGACGGCCGGGCGCATCCCAACCACATCTCCGCGTTCGTGATCACCGGCCGGTTCGCCTGCTCCGATCCGAACTACACCCAGAGCCCGAAGAAGTATCACTTCGACCTGGCTGAGGCCCGCGCCGCCCACGGCATCGGCGAGGAGCCACCACCGGGCACCTGCTTCAGGTTCAACTTCCGCGACTGCATCATCGTCCCGCCGGATCACTACGGGCTGGGCTTCGACCTGAGCCAGGCCGAGCTGCGGGCCATCGCCGGGGAGGCCCAGGAGACCGCGCTGCTCAAGGCGTTCGAGCTGGGCGAGGACGTGCACCGGCTGACCGCCAGCCTGATGCTGGGCATCCCGCTGGATGAGGTCACCGACGACCAGCGGCAGATCGGCAAGACGATGAACTTCGCCCTCCTGTATGGCATGGGTGTCAAGTCCCTGGCCGACCGGCTCGCCCTGCCGGTCGAGGAGGCCCAGGTGCTGATGGACAAGTACTTCGCCGGATACGCCAACATCGCCACCTGGAGCGCCAAGCAGGTGGAGCACGGCAAGAAGCACGGCTACGTCACCAGCCGCTTCGGCCGCGTCCTGCCCATCTGGGAGTACCAGTCCGACAAGCGATGGATCTACCAGAAGGGCGACCGGGCCTGCGTCAACTACCCCATCCAGGGAGCGGCGACCGGCGACTACATGAAGATCGCCATGGTCCGCGCCGTACAGGCCATCAAGGACGCCGGACTCGCCGACAAGATCCACCTGGTCATGAACATCCACGACGCCCTGGAGTTCTACGTCCACCGCAGCGTCAGCCCACAGCTCGCCATCAAGATCCTCAAGCAGGCCGTGGTGTTCCCGGTCCCCGGCTGGCCGATCATGAAGGCCGACTGGCACCTGTTCCGGCAGTGGGGCAGCCCGACCGAGGTCGAGGTCACCGACTCCGGCGAGCTGAAGGTCAACGGCGAGCGCCTGGAAGACCTCGTCCCATCCGTCGAGGTCGACGACGAGGGCGAGGAGATCTACGCCCTGCCCGAGGTGGACGCCAAGGTCGTGCGGGAAGCCGTGTGTTCGGTCAATACCGAACACCGAACGGGCCGCACCGTCTACATCTCGCTGACGCAGATGCCCACCGCCGAAGGCTTCGCCGCCTTCGAGAAGTACGTCAGCACCGTGCCCGGCGACAACACCACCGTGCTGTGCACACCCGAGGGCGACCATGCCCTGAGCAGCACCACCGCCATCACCCCGGCCGACGAGGCGAAGATCGCCACGATGCTCGGGCCGGTCAGCGTGCATTACGACGCCACCCCCTCCGGCGCGGACAAGACGGCCATCGTCGCCGGGATCACCTGGTGAGTGAATCCACACACAGCGTGGCTTGTAGGTAGCTACAGACAACACCGCAACAGGGGAGACAACGTGAAGGTGATGCTCGGCTGGTCCGGCGAGACCGAGAACAACGTCTGGCGCAAGACGGACGTGTCGCTGGATGAGACCGACCTGGCCCGGCTGCTGCGGGAGGCCGAGCTGCCGGAGGACATGCCGGGCAAGCTCAGCACCAAGCTGGCGCACATGCTGCTGGACGCCGAGTCGGAGATCCTGCTGACCGGCAAGATGGTCAGCTTCGGCTACCCCGAGGACGCCGCGCAGGCGCGGATCAAGACCCTCACCCGGCACAAGGAGATGATCTTCGACAAGCTGCGCTCCCTGGTCCCGGCGACATGAACCTTGAACCAGTGGAAGGACGCGAGTCCGCAGCAGATCCTGGACGACGTCCGGCGCTGGGTGAAGGTCGAGCAGGACAACAACAGCCGCAGGATCTGGCAGTGGAAACCCGCGTCGGAACCCTCGTATCTGAGGCAATGGTCCTTCGTATGGAGGCGGCTCTCCCAGAGCCTGATGCCACCACGGGACACCTGCTCAACCTCCTGCTTGACTGCCGACGTCGACTGGACAGAGTGGAGGAACTTCTCCACCTGGGCCTTCGACTGCGATCCGCAGCCGCTCGCCGTGCAGCAGCTTGCCGCCATGTGGCTGAAGATGCCTGGGACACCGCTGCGGTCAAGAGCAGAAATGCTGCGGTCCGCGACGAATACTCCAGTGCTAAAGAGCGTTCAGCGGCTACGAACCTCGCGGTACTTGACCTGCGACGAGCGGAAAGAACGGCTGACCGCGACGCCCGTATCTGCGATGCGGCAGTGGAGCAACTCCGTCTTCTTCTACGGGGACTCCAGGATGTCCGGCAGGACATTCACACATTCATCAAGGCCCGGCAATTCGAGATGACCCTGGACAGGTAATGAGCGAAAGCTGTAAGGAAACTTGCCGCATCCCGAAGACCAAGACCGCCGAAAGCCACTGCACCGTCTGCCACAGGACGTTCTCCGGGCCGACGTGGTTCGACGTGCACCGGATCGGCGGCACCTGCCAGGACATCCCCGGCATGGTCGAGAAGGACGGCCTGTGGGCCACCAAGGAACGCCACCAGCACAACATCAAGATGGCCGAGCGGCTGGCGGAGATCCGCCGCCTGGAGAAGGAGATGCCGTGACACACCCCGTCTGTGAGACGCTGCGCAAGCTGCGCCTGGCCAGCGGCCTGTCGCTGAACCAGGCCGAGAACCGCCTCGGTGTCCCGGCCGTGGTGATGGGCAGCTACGAACGCGGCGACCGCATCCCGCCCATCACCAAGGTCGAACAGCTCCTCAATCAGTACGGCTACACCCTGGCCGCCATTCCCAACAGCGCGCAGGCCGTGCGCCTGCCCACCGACATGGCCGCAGAACTGCGCCTGATCGCCGACGCCATCGAACGCAACTCCCAATCCGTGATCGGCACGGAATACGCACCGATGGAGTGGCCGAAGAGCTGAAAAGAACAGGCCCGCAAACGGTAGAGGTAGTGAGTCGAGTCCCGGCTCACTACTTCATTTTTGTGGGAGCAGCTCAATGCCGCAGATTGACTGGACGCCCGAGTTCAAGCGCACCACCAGCCTGGAATTCGACCGGCTGAAGCTGAAGGTCGGCGAACGCGCCCGGATCGTGCTGATGGAGAAGCCGTCGTTCACGTGGGTGCACACTTTGCGCGCCCCGAAGATCGTGGACGGTCAGGCCAGCAAGGAGATCAAGAAGCGCAAGGACGGCACGGAGTTCGCCGACTGGAGCATGGACTTCATCGGCCGCCCGCAGTGCCTGGGTGATCACGGCATCATCGGTGATGAGGGCATGGACGCCAAGAACTGCCCCATCTGCGCCCGCGCCAAGGACTCCGAAGAGGTGGCCGCGCCGGAGCGCCGCTTCGCGATGAACGTGATCAAGTACAACACCAAGGGCGACGGCTCCCTGGTCAACCCGTTCGGCTGCTCCAGCCAGGTCTGGACGTTCACCGAGGGCATCTTCAACAAGCTCTACGACATCGCCCAGGAGCACGGCGGTCTGGTCGGCCGGGACCTGATCCTCGGACCGTGCCAGCCGCCGGAGGCGTTCCAGAAGTTCGACATCACCGCCGGGGCGAAGAACCTGTGGGAGGCCGACGACAAGATCAAGTCCATCGTCACCGAAACCCACCAGTCCAACCGGGTCGAGGATCTGGAGGCTGCCTGCGGACGCAAGGCCGAGGTCCGCTGGCTCAAGGAAGACCTCAAGAAGATCGCCGAGCGGTGGGCCATCGCCCACGGCAACAAGGCCAAGAGCGACTTCACCGAGAAGGGCGAGGTGGCCAGCCTCAAGGGCGAGCTGGACAACCTGCTCAGCCCGCAGGCCGCCGCCCGGCCGCAGACCAACAACGTCACCGCCTACCCGGACCCGCAGGACACTGCTGAGCAGCGCGCTGACCGGGCACCGCACGGTGTCCCGGCCGAGCCGGTGACCACACAGGAGAAGTCCGACCCCGACGACTTCGCATCCCTGCTGTCCGGGCTCAAGATCTGACCCGATAGGAAGCAACGGGCCAGGCACGGCTTCGAGAACCGTGCCTGCGGGAAGGTTGGCCCTGCCCCCGGCGTAACCCGCCGGGGGCACTTCTCGTTAGCCCCACCATGGGTCATCAGATCATCCGCCAGCCGAACGGGAAGTACTGCATCTGGTCCTCGCACGTGGACTCGATCATCCTGTTCGACGCCACCAGCGATGACCTCGTGGAGTACTACGGCAACAAGGCCGCCCAGGACAGCAAGCTCAACATCATCCGGGTGGTGGACAAGCTGGATCGCGGGCAGGCCCGGCTCATCTACCACCAGTTCACGATGAGCTACGCCGAGGCACTGGAGCGCAGCCGGGAGACCAACACCGTGGAAGAGATCTGATCCTCCATCGTTGCTACTTGTGGTAGCATTGACGGTGTGAAGATCAGTGTCAGTCTGCCCGATAATGACATCGCCTTCCTCGACGCGCAGGGACCGAACCGTTCGGCGACCGTGCACGAGGCCATCGCCGCGCTGCGGCAGAGCCAGCTCACCGACCAATACCAGCAGGCATACGCGGATTGGGTCGAGAGCGGCGACAGCCAGCTCTGGGACGGCGTCCTCACAGACGGGGTAGGCCCGGCATGAAGTGGGGCACCGTCATCATGGTCAGCCTCGAACCGGTGATCGGCAGCGAAGCCAACAAGGTCCGGCCCTGCCTGATCGTGGGCAACAACAAGGCTGTGCAAGCGGCCCAGTTCGGCGGCGTGGTCAACGTGCTGCCGATCACCTCCAACGTCACCCGCGTCTATCCCTTCCAGGTTCTCCTCGACGCCCGGCACGCAGCAGCCTGCGGACTACAGCGGCCGAGCAAGATTCAGGCCGAACAGATCCGCTCGATCGACATCCGGCGGGTCACCGCCGTCCTCCAGCAATTGCCCGCCGACCTGATCGACGCCGTCAAGGACGCGCTGAGGTTGCAGCTCGACCTCTGAGCAGTCCGATAGGAACCCACATGGCATGCGTGGGCGCTTCGGCGATTCTGGCCGAGATGAAGGACTGGACCAAGCTCGGCGGTGGTAACTCCGGTATCTGCGGCAACAGCAAGCACACCTACGGCTTCCACTGCCCGGCCAACCGCGTGCCGGTGTCGGACTACTCCCGGCGTCGCGAGTCGGCCAAGCCGTTCAACATGAACTGGGCCTGCGCCGGGGACTTCCACCACGGCTACGACGCCAAGCTGATGGCCCTGCACGCCGACGTCCTGGCCCGGCTCATGCACGGCGAACTGCCGATGATCGCCGAGATGATCACCAAGCCGTGGAAGAACAAGCCGGTCTACTACTGGGCACGGTGGAACGGTGTCGGCACCCTCCAGAAGTACACCGGCTCCGGGCACGACCACTGGTCGCACATCTCCTGGTTCCGGTCCAAGGCCAACGTCCGCGCCCACCTGTGGACACCGGGCAGCACCCCGGCCGCCAAGCCGGATGTCGTGCCCGGCACCGTCGCGCCGAAGTACCCCGGCTACCTGCTGAAGAAGAACGAGGCCAAGGCCGACCCCAACGTGCGGATCTGGCAGACCCAGGCCCGATCGCGTGGGGCCAAGGTGGACGCCGATGGGGTGTTCGGACCGGTCACCGAGGGCGTGGTCAAGACCTTCCAGAAGGCCAACCGCATGTCGGTGGACGGGGTCATCGGCCCGAAGACCTGGGCCGGGATCTGGAACAAGAGCCTGAAGCTGGCCTAGCGGGCGTCTCTGCGCATCGCGTTGAGCGCGATGATCCGCTGCACCGCATCGGGATGGTCGCGGGTGAAGTCGCGGACCTCGGCCAGGGTCGCCTCCCGCAGGGCCACCTGGCCCAGCGCGCTGACCTCGAACACCGAGATCTCCCCGCAGGTCACGCACACCGAGAACGACCCGCTGTCCGGCCACGCGGCCCGGCCCATGGAGGTGGCCGCATCATGGGTGGTCCCGCAGATCCGGCAGGGCACCTTGTTGTGCAATGTGGTGAACGGGTCGATCTGTCTCACGGCCTCAACACTACGGAGCCTGGGCTGGGTGATCAGTCCTCCTGCTGAGTGAAATCCGATGAGTAGGAGCATGGGGACGCCCGTGCAGAAGCTGCCACTCGTGGCCGACAGGGTGCATTTCGTGGCCGCCGGTCACTCGCTGGGCGTGAACTCGTCCACCTCGACGTGCCGCGCCGCCATCGTCACCGAGGTCAAGAACGCCACCACGGTCTCGCTCGCGGTGTTCACCACCCGAGGCACCCTGTTCTATCCCGACGTGACCTATGACGAGGGCAAGTCCGGGGCCACCTGGCACTGGCCGGAGCTGGACGGTGGCCAGCCGACCAGCTCCATCTACCCGGCGTCGGCCAAGCCACCGGCCAAGAAGGACCCCGGTGTCGCCCGCGCCTAGTCGTGCGGGCCGTCCGCCCGCTGATGATCGCCCGCGTTGCCGAGGAGTTTCGCGGTGTCGCGGTTGGCCGGGTGGTTCAAGATCAAATACGCGCAGTCCTTGCAGGCCGGGTACGCCTCGCCGCTGACCACCTTGGGGTAGGTCTGCGACCCGAGCCAGCACCACCGCTGACACTGGATGCACTGGGTCCGGCCGTGCACGCAGTGCGCCGGGGGAGTCTCCAGCTCGTCGATGACGTCAAGAACGACCAGGCCCGGCATCAGTTGTCCTCCCGATCGAGCCATGTGCCCTGGCCCCTCTCCAGGTACCCGGCGGCGGTACGCAGGACGGTGATGATCTCGTGCTTGTCCAGGTGCACCGGCCCGACGCTTTCCGCGCTGACGCGCACCTTGCCCTTTTCCCCGGAGGGGTAGACGTTGACCAAGACTCCGGCTGACCGCAGGCGGCTCAGCCCTGGGTGTCCGCTCATGCGTTGTCCAACTCGCCGAGGGCTCGTTTGACGTTGGCCAGCCCGGTTTCATGCCCTCTCGGGTGATAGGGCATGGTCATCGGCAGCCCGTACGCCCAGTTGAGCCGGGGTACCCGCGAGCCGAGCATGTGCTGCTCGAACGCGCGCATGAGCAGCAGCAGGTGCAGCTCCCGCTTGGCGAAGATCTTGTCCTTGTTGTACCAGGACTCCCGCGCCCACTCCCGGAGCTGGAGCGCCGGTGACTGTGGCGACAGGTTCGCCCCGGTGACCAGCGACTCGCAGAAGTCGGTGATCTGCTCGTCGCCCTCCGACCAGGCCAGCGACTGGTAGAAGCGGAAGACCATGACGCTGGGCACCAGCAACCGGGCGTGCCGGTTGATCTTCTCACCGACCGAGTACCAGTCCTGCAACTCCCCGCGCCGGGCCAGGAACCCGTCAACGTCCTGGTGTTCGTCGCGCTGCTGCGACCAGTGCCGCCAGCCGGGACCGGGCCGGACCCCGGCCAGGAACTCCTCGTAACGCATGGCCAGCTTCATCGCGGACGGGGTCTGCGGGCCGGTCGAACGCGCTCCGATGTGGAACACATCTTTGATCGTGCGCGGTTTGTTGGTGTCGAAATAGGCGAACATCCACCGTGGCACGTCATAGAAGACGACGAACCCGAAGTCCTCGTCGACATCACGCCCGGCCAAGGCGGTGAAGCGGTGTTTGCCGTTGAGCATCACACCCGTCTCGTCGAGACAGATGGGACCGGCCGGGAGGAAGTTCACGAACCTTTTCGTCTTGTAGAGACTCTCCCAGCGCCGGACCTGCGCCAGGCTGATCGGCCGTTGCCGGAAATCAGCGTCGGCTTCGGACGCACGCAGCCACTTGTCGGCCTTTTCCGGGCTGAACCATTCGTATTTGAGCTTGAACGTCGGCAACGCATCGAGCTGCGGGACAGGACGGTACAGCAATGCCTCCTCGTCGGCGTCCTCCGCCCATTCCGGGGCCTTCTTGCGGACGGTGACCGGAGCTTCGGCAACTTTCGCCGCTCTCTTACGTGGTGGCATGGGAGATCAACACCCTTCGCGGTGGATGCCTGCTGACTCTCACTTCTACCACGCTGCGGTGTTCACCTCTACACCCTGGGTACGCACAAGTCGGTTGATGAGTACCTGCCGTAACCGATAGAGATCGCGTGCCCCGACCCCGTCTTTTAGATCTTTTCTGTGGCCAAGGTGGTGCGTCGATGGGCTACTACCTGGCCGGATTCGACGTGGTGGGAGTGGACACCAAGCCGCAGAAGGAGTACCCGTTCCCGTTCATCCGGCGCGAGGCCCTGAGCGTGCTGCGTGATGACGACACCCTGGCTGAGTTCGACGCCATCCACGCCAGCCCGCCGTGCCAGGGCGAGAGCAGCATGCGGTTCATCACCCGTAAGGAGTACGTCGATTTCCTGACCCCGACGCTGGAGCTGCTCGACGACCTGATGGACATCCCGTGGGTGGTGGAGAACGTCGAGACCACGATCAAGATGCCCGGCTCGGTCACCCTGTGCGGCACCCACTTCAACCTCGGGGCCTCCGGCCGGGTGCTGCGCCGTCACCGCCGGTTCAAGGCCAGCTTCGCCCTGCCGAGCACCGGCCGCTGCTGGTGCTCCGGCAAACCCACCGGCGGGGTCTACGGCAACCTCACCCGCAGCCCCCTGATGAACGGCTACAAGTTCGGACCCGACGAGGCACGCCTGGCCATGGGCATCGACTGGATGAGCCGTCAGGGACTGTCTCAGGCCATCCCACCGGACTACACCAGGTGGGTCGGTGAGCAGATGATGAGCCGGTTCTGGCCCGAGGTCCCCAGCCGCGACCATCACCACGACCGCTACAGCTCCGGGCGCATCGAACGGTTCGCCCGGCTGTAGAGACTAGGTGAGCGTTCTCGCCGTCGACCTGGCCGCCAAGTACTCCGCCGCCTGCCTGATGGATGACAGCTACCAGGTACATGCCGAGTTCGATTCCTGGGGCCGCACCGAGGAACAGTTCCTGTACCGCCTGGCCGGGCCGTGGCTGGACCCGCGCTGGCATGACGTCACACCGCTGCCTGCGGTCATGGCGGTGGAAGACCTGCCGCACGGACTCAGCTACTCCACCCTGGTCAAGACGGTGCTGCGGTTGCAGGGCCGGATCTGCCAGGTGATGCACGAGTCCTACAACGGCGACACCGAAGACGTGTTGTTCCTGGCCCCCATCGAATGGCGTAAACACTTCGAGCTGAAACGCGGGACCGGCCCGGACATCGTCGTTCCGACCGCCGCCGCATTCGGCTATGCCGCACCGCCGGAACGCATCACCGAAATAGCCGAGGCGAAAGGAAAACGCGGGGGCGGTGCCGCTATTGCCCGCAAGGTCGCCACCGACTATTGCTCCGCCTATCTGATCGCCCGATTCATGGTCGACATGAAGAAACAACACGACACCTATGACGTAGTCGGCACCTCGCGTTATCACACCAAAGTCATTCGTAAGAAGGATGTCAATGTCTAAAACAGTGGATGACCTGGTCGCAGAATTCGACAAGAAGCACGGCCTGAAGATCGGTTCCCTGTCGGACGTCAGCACCCCGACCACCGGGCTGACAACCGGCAACCTGGCCATCGACTACCTGACCGGCGTCGGCGGGCTGCCGCTGGGCCGGGTCACCGAGCTGTACGGGCTGCCGTCATCCGGCAAGACCACGACGGCGTTGCAGACCGCCGTCAACCTCCAGCGCAAGATCATCGAGTCCGGCTCGGACGATCGGATCTTGTACCTGGACTTCGAGCACGCCCTGGACGAGGAGTACGCCAGTGATCTGGGCCTGGATCTCGACCACCCGTCGCTGCTGGTCGCCCAGCCGCACTGGCTGGAGCAGGGGGCCGAGGCCGCTCTCCAGTTGATCGAGACCGGCAAGATCCGCATGTCCATCTGGGACTCGGTCGCCGCCATGGCCCCCAAGCGGCTCATCGAGGGTGGCTTCGACCAGAACACCAGCGCCATGCACCGGGCCAAGCTGCTGTCCGGTCTCATGCAGACGCTGGCCTCCCTGCTGCACCAGAAGAACTGCGCCGGTGTCTTCATCAACCACCTGATGGAGTCCATCGAGATGACCGGCCGCCCCGGTCTGCCGCCCAAGGTCACCACCCCCGGCGGCAAGGCGCTGAAGTACTACAGCTCGGTGCGCCTTGAGTACAAGCAGGGCCAAGGGATCAAGAACAAGCTGGACGACTTCCTGACCGGCGAGGAGACCAACCAGCTCGTCGGCCAGCAGGTCTATGTCAAGTGCGTGAAGAACAAGGTCGGCCCGCCGATGCGCACCGCCGAGGTCCGCAGCCGGTTCGGCATGGGCTTCGACAACGCCTGGTCGGCGCTCCAGGTGCTGCTGGCCCGCAAGAGGATCGTCGCCGGGAGCGCGGGCTACTTCTATTTCGACAAGTCACCCGAGCTGATCCACGAGGACATGTCGGTGTCCAGCACCGGCCGCCCCCACGTGCAGGGCGAGGCCAACCTGCTGGCTTTCGCCGACAACCACCCCGACTGGCGCGCTGGCGTGATCGCCGCCGCCGTGGCCGTGCTGACCGAACCGGAGGACCAGTGATCGACGACGCCTGTGAAGGACCGCTGATCTGGTTTCCCTGCCACAACGGCGGAGTCCTGGAGTGCGCCTGTTGCGGCTACGTGGTGACCACCGGCAACTTCAACGACCTCGCCCACGTCGTCACCCCCGTGCTCACCGAAGGGCTCGCCTCATGAACCAGGAAGAGTTCGCCCGTCAGTGGGTGGCCGAGCGGCACCCCCGCTCGCCCGGCTACGACACCGAGGGCACCGGCTTCGTCTTGTCCGCAGTGGACTGGCGGGGCATCCGATTCCACGTCGGCGAACAGGTCATGTACTGCGTGTCGGCCGGACGCAGCCAGATGATGGCCATCGGTGAGGTCAAGCAGATCAAGGTCGACAAGTCCGAACGCCGCTTTGCCCGGCCACCGCGTGAGGACGACCCCGAAGACAAGATCAAGTACGAGTACAACAACAGCACCAAGACCTACGACAAGAACAAGCCGTTCGTCTGGGACGCCCTGGAGTTCGACGACATCACCGTGCAGGTGCTCACCAGCAAGACCTCCGGCCGGTGGGACAACAAAGCCCGCACCCGACCCGCATGGGTGAACCCGATGAACATCACCGCCATGGACTGCCCGTATGACTGCGGGCCGTGTCACTCGCACGAGGACGAGCTGGATGACGACACCACCGACGCGGTAGAGACATCATGACTGCCCACAGCGGCCCGCATGTGGCCGAGCTGGTCCGACTGGACCTCGTGCACCGGGAGAGCGAAGGAATGGCTCCAGGAGCCTTCTACGTCGGTCCCACGGCCATCCTGGACGCCTACGACCTCGCCCTGGACCTCACCTGCTACCTGCGCGCCCTGATCGAGGACATGAAGATCGGCGACGGCACCATGGACGCACCCACCTACAAGTCGCAGCCGCACCACGACGCCGCCCGCCTGCGGACCGCCGCCGAGGAGCACGCCCTGCGCCCGGCCGTGCCGGGAGGACAGGGGTGAGGTCGTTGACCGTCTACCAGCCCGGCGATGTGCTCTACACCCACGGCGGAGACAACCGGAGCGCAGCGATGACCGACATCCGCTGCTGGCAGGTGCAGCGCGACGGCACCTTCGCCGACATCACCGCGCACGCCGACCCAGCCGACCCCGACATCCTCACCGACATGACCCAGGAGATCCCGGCGATCAAACCCGGTCTGAGCTTCAAGCAGGAGCAGCCATGACCGGCCAGGTACACAAGGAGATGCTCGACAAGCTGCTCAGCCTGGAGCAGGCCAGCGCCCTGCTGGCCACGACCGAGCCGATGACCCCGGTCCCGTTCACCGTGGGCAGCGGTATCCGCTTCCGCGCCGTGTCCGGCTGGAACCACGGCATCAAGGCCAAGGACGGCAGCGATCTCGTCGGCGTCTACGCACAAGTCCACAACAACGAATACGCCCTGACCAAGGAGACCGTCGAGGAAGCCGGACTCGCGGTCGGCCTCAGCCGGGCCTACACCCTGGACAGCCCGTCCGAGCTGCTGGTCCCGGCCCTGAACTACTGGTTCCGTGAAGGCCTCATGTCGACGTCCAGGAAGAAGAAGGACTACCAGTTCCTGATCTCCGACAACACCGCCGTCGCCTTCGGCAAGCAGGGGATCAGGCCGTTCTCCAACCTGGCCCTGGTCGAGCAGGCCGCCGCCAAGACCAAGGAGATCTTCGGCGTCACCGACGTCCGGGTGGACTACAAGATCAGCCACAGCCTCCGGCAGACCGCCGTCCGGCTGGTCGTCCCGGCCATCGGCTTCACCATCCACGAGTCCGATGAGAAGCACGACGACTGGAGCATGGGCCTGGCCATCCGCAACAGCCTGCTGGGCACCAGCCAGACCACCATCGAGGGCTACCTGTTCCGCTGGATCTGTAGCAACGGCATGATCGACGCCCGCAACCGATCCGGTGTGTTCACCCGCCGCAAGGACGCCACCGACGCCGAGGTCAACGCCTGGGCACGCCAGTCGGTCGACGAGGTGTTCGCCGAGCTGACCGGCGCGGGCGACCGGCTGGCCGAGCTGGCGCTGCTCGGTATCGACGGCAACCTCAGCGAGACCCTGCGCGACGTCTTCGAGCACTACCGGATTCCGCTCACCCTCCGACCCAAGATCATCAAGTTCCTGGAGGAGCACGACGGCGAGATCACCATGTACGTGGTCATGAACGCGATCACGCAGGTGGCCAACGAGTCCGGCCTGGAACCCTCAGCGGTGGATTCACTCATGCGGGTGGGCGGGGACCTGCCGTATACCGCGAACGAGCGATGCGGGGCTGACAACCCTTGCGGACGCCTGGTGCACAGCCACTAAACTCAACGTGTCTGTGCTTGAGAGTGGACGGACACCCTGGTTGGCAATTTGACACGGCTGGCCAAACGGAAGCGCCCCCCGGTGCAAACGGGGGGCGCTTCTGCTTCTTGAGGATCACGCTTTCACCACCTCCACGGCCTTGCCGTCCTCGTACTTCCACACCCGCATCTCCTCCGGCACGGGCACCTTGAACAGCGGCGTGTAGCCACGCTGCCCCAAGCCGTCCGACGCGGGCTGCATGCTCATCTGGAAGCGGTCGGCGATCAGCATCACCCACCGCTTCGGCTTCCCTGCCTCGAAAGCGTCCGGCTGGGCCGCCGTGGCGCTGGGCTCCCGCCGGGCCACCAGCGGCCGGGCGATGTGCGGGCACAGGGTCATCGCGTCCTCGGCGCACTCCACGTGCATCGGCGGATCACTGTAGCTGCGGTACTTGGCCGCCTGCGGGCCGCCGACCAGCGCCACCATGGCACCGGCCAGCGACTGCCCGCAGAGACCGCACAACCCCTCCCGGCCACACTCGATCACCCGGTCCTGGTTCAGCGACCGGAAGTCAGCCGACCCGTCCGGGAACAGCTCCTGGGCGAACGGGATGGGAACACGGCGCTTGGGATCAAGCGGCCGGGCCGCCAGGCGGGGGTTCACTTCGCCTCCAGTGCTGGGTGGCCGGTGAGGTGACGCAGGAAGTTCAGGGCGTCCCGGCCGTCCTGCGTGATCCCCATCTTGTGCTGACGAGCCGACACGATCAACGGCCGGTCGTCGGTCAGCAGCGTGATGACGAAGCCGGGCACCTTCCAGTCGAGCAGCCACGGCTGCGCATCCAGCCGCTGAACGCGGATGCCGTCCGGCCGCTCGTACAGGAAGCCGTCATAGGCGGCTTGCAGCACGGTGCGGACCATCTGCCGCAGGTCTTGCTGGGCGAAGCCTTGACCTTCCACCTTGCGCGTAGGATTGGACATGTGCCTGCCGCCGCGCGAGAGGCTCCAGTCACGACGGATTCCGCCGCCGTACTCCCGGCCCTTGCCCTGGAGCTGATAGACCCCACCGGCCGCCGAGAAGGCTGTCAGCTCATCGGTGTTGACCTTCTGCGTCCACGTCAGCTTGGTCAGCTCGGTGATGAAGCTGCCAGGGTGAGTGGGACGCCGCGTGCCGGTCACAGCTCCACCGCCTCGTGCTGGGCGTCCAGCTCCGGCCGGGTGATGTGGGTCCGCTTGTCCTGACCCCGCAGCTTCTTGGTCGGCTGAAGACACTCGGCGCACGGCTTCCAGTCAGCGGGGATCTTGATGTCCTGCATGGACTCTTACCTCCGTGAGTCGTTCTCGCTTACGACACGAGCCTAACATCTGTCAGGCAAGGCGTCAACTATGTGTAATACAAATCGGCCGGGCAACGGATTCAGATATCCGCAGCCCGGCCGAAGTGTACTTGCAGCTAGAGGTTCAGTTGTTGGCTCGTACCCCTTTGCGGAGAAGCACGCCGACCCAAACCAGGGAAAGGCCCACGACAATCCAGATCAGGTAAGGCCAGCCCGTATGTGCCAGCCCACCAGGGCCTTGTCCCTGGACAGGATCAAGAACCTACCGAGCCCTGCACCGCGAAGTCGGCCGTGACGCCGCACAGCTTGGTCGCGGTGCTGGCCTGCTTCAGCACGTTCGGGAAGGTGTAGTAGGCCTGCTCGCCGGGGGCGAGTGCGTTCTGCCCGGTCAGAGTGGTCAGCTTGCCGGTCACGGTCTGGGTGCTGCCTGCGGATGTCGCCGTGGCGTTGGTCGTGCTGACGTGCGAGATGTCGCACTGGCCAGCCGTGCCACCGGTGACCTCGAAGGTGTTCTCGACGATCAGGCCGTTCACGGTGACCGGGAAGGCGTTGTTGTTGCGCACCGCGACGCGGTAGCTGGTCTGGCCACCGGGGACCAGCGCCGGGGTGAACCCGGTCTCGGTGTAATCGGAGCCGGTGAGGATAGTCAGCTCCGCCGTCGTGTTGGCCGCCACCGTTGCCGTGCCGAAGCCGAAGATGAACACCGCCGCGTAGGCCACCGCCGGGATGGCGAAGGAAGCCAGGACGCCAGCGACGACCGCCTTCTTCTTGGTCCAGAAGCGCTTCTTGGCCGTAGCGGACTTGTACTCAGACATGCAGGTGATCCTTCTCAGTCAGGCGCGGATCTTCCAAGTTGTCCGCGTCCACCCTCATCAACTGGCGAGCGCTCCCGGACGACGCGGCTCCAACGGTTGATTCGCGGCAACTAATCGGATGAGCGTTCAACCGATTCGGCTGATCCCTAGTGGACTACCGCAGTTCGGACCGAAAGTGCGATGTCCGCTCTACTGTGCGTCTAGGGTGATGACGGATTCATCTACGCAGAGTGGGGAGTGATCGTGGCCGATGAGGACGCCGAGATGCAGGAGATCCGTAGTGCGTACGAGGAGTTGTATGCGCTCCAGGTCACCAGCCAGGTCAAGCGCCTGCTGGCCCATCGGGAGGTCACGGCGATCACGTTGTACGACACGGTCTTGATCGACGAGTACGGCACCATGACCGTGGGCGAGTGGAAGGGCTACCTGATCCAGATCCTGCCGATGCTGTTCAACGACCGCATCGTCATGTCGCCGAAGAGCTGCCCGGAGACGTACGACTACGGCTGGTGCTTCGACAAGGGCGGTGCCGCCTACCTGGCGCTGGCCGTCTGGGACCCGCAGGAGCAGGCCGAGCCCATCGGTTTCAAGAAGCGGGTCGGCGGGACCAGGTCGGCCGGTGAGGACGTCAATTTCGACATCCCCGTGGGCGCGGCTGCGGCCATCTCGTTGTTCGCCGCGCTGGACGCTGCAACGGATTCAGTTGCATGATCGAGAGCTTCTGGCTCAAGGGGGCAACGGATTCAGATTGGCGCGAGGTGAGTCGTGAAGAGTTCGTCCGTGCTGAACGCGATCACGGCTTTGTCAACACGATGGGCCACCCGGATCGTCCGGCGACGAGCAGCTTCCGCGCCGGTGACGGATGCCGGGGCACGCAGCTTGAACCAGGCCCAGCATCGGTACCCGAGGAGTCTTCGCAGAAACGGTTGACGTCCTGATACCTGTCAGGCTAGAGTCTGTCTCACGGCCGGATCATCCGGCGAAGTGACTCAAGCTGATAGGAGTCCACAACCATGGACGACATCAACGCCAGGCTCCGGCTGGACGAGCAGGAGCAGTCCGTCATGCTCCGTCCGCTGGACGAGGAGACCGCCCGGCTTCTGCGCCGGGCTATGGGCAACGTACCGACCATCGGACTGCCGGGCAGCGGCATGACCCCGGCCAGCCACGTCGGTGCCGTGATCAAAACACTGCTGTCGCTGGGCGACGCCCTGGGCCGGTCCCTGCGGGAGGCCGAGTCCCTGCGCGAGGAGCTGCGTCAGCGCGACGCCGACATCGCTGCCGTCCGCCGCGTCCTGGGCACCGAGAAGTGAGCGGGGCGCTGGCCCTGGTCGTCGAGCCGACCGGCAACTTCACCCTCTTGAGGCTGCCGGGCGGCCACAACGGCGGCGACCTGGAGGCGATGCAGAAGCTCGTGGGTGGCTACATCGAGGCCGTCAGCGACGAGGACTTCGGGCTGCTCTACCTCAACGAGGAGGGCAAGATGATGTCCCTGCCCATCAACTTGGTGTGCACGGCCATCCTGGACAGCTACATCCCCGGATTCAGCCGCCAGGACGTCCTGGTCGGCAACGTCGTGTGGCTGGACAGCAACAAGCAGGGCGATTCAGCCGACGTCCGACCGGACACGCTGAGCTTCATCGTGACCCGAATCGTGGACGCCCGCCGGTCCTGGGTCCGCATCACTCACGCGGGCAACACGCAGGTGATCACCGATGGCCGGGCGGCCCGTGACGAGGTCATGGCCCTGGCCGAGGAGTCGATGCACGACGCCGGGTTCGGCGAGATCAAAGTGGAGGTGACCCCGTGAGCGGTGCTGACCGGAGCAAGCTACAGATGACCGAGCCGGTCCGGACGGTGCCACGTACCAAGTGGTCGGAAGGGCCGGTCAAGGACAAGTGCCCGACCTGCGACACGTCGGGACCTGCGGTGTACGTGGCCGAGCAGCATCCGACGTTCTGCCCGTGGATGATGAACAACATTCATCGCTGCGCGGAGCACGACGAGTTGCTCCTGCCCACCGAGAACACCTGCCCGCTGCCGGACGTGCCGGACACCTGGACGGACCCGCACAACCGCATCACCGGACGCATCACCGAACACGCCTGATCCGCCTAGAATCGGAAGCGCCCTGCCGATGCGTGGGGCGCTTCCGCATACGTACCGCCTTGTACCTGTTTACGACTCATGGAAGGAAGAGTTGAGATGCCCACACGATGGAGCGGCACTGCTGAGGAACGGATGGCCCGGCTGGAACAGGCCGGTCGTCGCTGCGACGGTAATTCCCGGCACTGCACCAGACCCGCTGTCGAGGTCTACGAGCTACTCAGGCTGACCCCGGAAGGTCTGCCGGTGGAGCCGGAAGAGGTTGTCCGCAAGAAGAGCTGCGGATACCACCGAGCCCAATTCCTGGAGAACGCCTTGTACCAGATCAGGTCCAACCGGGAACTACGCAAGATGGAGCCTTGGGCCAAGAAGGTCGTCTAGCCACAAGACACACCCACACATCGCACCAATCGTCAAGAGGTTGACCGAAAGTATGAGTCAAGTCTGACCGAAAGTACGATGGTGCGTGCCCTGAAACTTGTTAGGCTAGGGGTACAAGTAAACAGCGACTCTAGGAGGATGAGTCCATGTCCGATCTCCTAACTCAGAGTGACGCCAGGAAGCTGGCTCACGACAAGAACTGGGATGGGGACTACCCCAACGGGATGACCAACATCGCGCATGCGGTGCCGGTCGGCTCCTGGGGCGGCCACGAGCAAGGCTGGACGGTGTCTCTGGTCGAGGCGGCCGGTAACTACGGCGGCACGGTCGGCATGTCCGCACCTGCGGAGATGACCGAACAGGAGATCCACACTGAGCTGCACTGGCTGGCCAGGGAACTGGCTGACTTCTACCGGCACCCTGGGCTGCCCGGCACGCTGCGCGAGCAGCGGCTGGCCAACCGCGAGGATGCCCTCTCCGCCGAGCTGAGCAACCGGCGAGTGTGATGTCAGCTCCCACCTTCAAGTGGGATGACGGTGGACGGGCCGATGCAGGCTTCAAGGGGGAAGCTCCGGTCATCTACACCTTCGACGCCGACTCAGAGTTCCTCAACGTCGACATGATGGGCGGGATCAACTACCGGGGCAACGCGCCGGACAAGACCAAGGTCGTCGGCAAGAAACTCAAGCACTGACAACCATCCCCGGCAGGGCCGATCGGCCCTGCCGGGCCAGCTCCAGGAGGCAAGAGCAATGAGCACACCTCGGATCGACAACCTTGTGCCGGGCAGCATCGTCACGCTGAACCTGCGCAACTACCAAGAAGACGTGGTGTTCCTGCGCATCACCGGCACCGGTGAGGACCGGCACGCCGAATTCGTCAGCACGGTGTCCAGCGACAAGAACATGTACCGCTGGGCCGCCTACCGCTTCGAGGGCCGGTGGGTGTACGGCAGCAGCGCCGACCGCTTGTCGGTGGTCACGGTCAAGGACGACGGCACCAAACCGCTATGACCGCATCCAGGGTCATGTGGAATAGGTGGATCGCCAACCCACGTGAGCACTACTGCTCCGACGACCAGTACTTCCCTCAACCCATCTGCGGTCAACCGCTGTCCGTGCCACGAGCCAACTTCGCTAACAAGCCGACCGGCCTTGCTCCGATGTGCCCGCGCTGCGTCAGCAAGCTGGCTCGTGCCCGCCTGCGGGAGGCACGTCATGACCACGGCTGAGGTGTACTTCGACCCGGTGGCCGAGGAGCTGGAACGGCGAGCACACGTCCTGCGGGTACGCGCCATGAAGCTGGACCCACGCAACAAGGAACGGCACCGGGTCAAGGCAGCCAAGCTGGAGCGTGCCGCTCGGCTGCTCCGCGACGAGGGCCGCACACCGATGGAGGACTACGTCGAATAAGACTCGTGCTTGACACTTGTCAGGCATGCGGGTACCGTTGAGCCCGGTCCTGGCGGAGATCCTGGCGGAGATCCTGGCGGAGATCCTGGCGGAGATCCTGGCGGAGATCCTGGAGGAGCCGGAGCGCTACCAGGAGGACTAGTCCACATGCAGCCACATCAGCTCACGGAGGTAAGAGCAATGAACACGCAGATCACTTGCGAGGGAAGAAGCAACGGGCAACCGGTCGGCTTGACCTACTGCCTGGACAAGCGGGACCACGGCAGGCACGAGGTCGACATCGTGACCGGCGACTACTCCGTCGTTGCCAGGTCGCCGGAACCACCGGACGGGTACTTCGGCCAGACCTGGGGGCCTCAGCCGGTGGCCAGTGACAGCGGCTGGCACATCTACAGTGACGGCTTCCGTACGGTGTCGTTCCGCCGAGGCAAGGTCGTCATTGCGCCGGACGTCACCACCGGTGAGGTCACCCTGAGCGGCGACGAGCTGGCCTGGATCGCTGGCTTTCAGCAATGGAAAGACAAGTGGTCGTGATGCGATTCGAGGACATCGCCTTGGATCAGCGTGTCCGACGTTGTCAGCAGCCAGCCGCCGACAAGACAGGGTGACCGGCGATGCAGACAGCGCTCATGATCCTGGGCGGGGTTATCGGCGGTGTGGTCTTCTTCGCCGGTTCCAGAAAATAGGCTTGACGTCCTGACTCGATTCAGGTACGGTGAGCTAGTCAGCAAGCAACCCGCGCACCTAAGGGGTAAGTCATGCCAACCGAGCACATCCGAGTCAGCTACACCTACGACGAGCTGAGCGACACCGCCAAGGCCAAGGCCGTGGAAGAGGTGGCCAGCCGGTTCGCCGGACAGTGGTGGGACGAGAACGACAACGACGACGTCCGCGACGTCATGCGTTTCGCCTTCGGCGAGAAGCTCAAGACGCCGGGCTGGGACATCTACGGTCCCGGTGACTTCACCACCGACGCCTTCAAGGTGGCTGGCTTCCAGGTCGGCTACGCGCCATTCGTCGCCTTCGAGGGCACCCTGAACCGTGAGAACGCGCCCGGCCTGCCCTGGCACGACCACGCGGAGAACATCACGCTGAGCGCTCCGCACCGCACCGACGCGACGCGGGTCGAGGTCAACCGGGTCGACGCCCTGCCGTTCGTCTGCACCGGTTGTGGGCAGACGGCATCGGTGTCCTACGGCTACGACGGGACCGCGTACCCGGTACACGAGCGCCGGGAGGGTGGCCTGGCCTACCCGGACCACGACACCGACGCCGACCACGAGGCCTGGCTTCTGGAGGGCCTGCCGTCCTACACCTCCGCCCTGGGCGAGCTGGGGGAGGCCGTCGAGAAGGCCGTCCGCGCCGCCCTGGAGGCGGGGGAGAAGGAGTACGAGTACAAGACCGGCGAGGACTACGCGCGAGACTACATCGAGCACAACGACCAGGAATTCAACGAGGACGGCAGCATCTTCTAGGCAGCCACCGACAAGACGGGACGGACCTAGCCAGCGATTCGGCTAGGTCCGTCACCTGTTCCACAACCGATCCAAAGAAAAGGCTTGACTGCCTGACACGAGTCAGGGTAGATTGGCTTTGTCAGCAAGCAACCCACGCAGCTAAGGGGTAGGTCATGGAGTGTCTGGACAAAGCCATCGGCCGGGGTGGTCCGTGCGTCGGTGAGGTGTTCGAGCGCCGCAGCCCGAGCGGGGCCAGCATGATCGCCTGGTGCGATCGGCACGAGGCCGACGCCTGGGACCGCAAGCGGGAGATCGACCGGCAGTACCCCAAGCAAGCGCCGTCGTGGTTCGATCCGTCCTACGCGGGCGAGCACTGGGATGAGGACTACTAGGGAACACCTCGTGTTGCCCCTGGCCAGCGACAAGCCAGGGCCAGGGGCAACCGATTCAAGGCCAGGTAGCTCAGATGGAAGAGCATCCGGTTGAAGCCCGGAGTGTCGGCGGTTCGATTCCGCCCCTGGCCACGCAGTGACCATGACCCAACCCACGCACATAAGGGAGCAGCACCAGATGAGCACCAATTCGATTGTCGGCATCAAGACCGACGAGCACCCGTTCCGAGGCCGCTACGTGCACTGGGACGGCTACCCGGACGGGGTCGGCATGGCCCTCGCCGAGATCGTCCGCAGGGACGGATTCAGCAAGGCGGTCACGATGCTCACCCTGGAGCACACCGCCTGGTCGCAGATCCGGCCGGACAAGCCGGAGATGACCTCGGACAACGACATCGTGGTGCCGGGCTACGGCATCGCCTACGACGACCCTGACCGGTGGTACGACGAGCAGGACAACACCGGCGCGGAATGGGCCTACGCGATCACGCCGGACGTCATCGAGGTGTGGGAGAAACCCTTCCGCACCAACACCTGGACACGCCGACCGAAACTCGACATCAGCACCCACGGCGGGTGGTACCTGGAAGCGCTCAACCCATCAGCCGGACGCCGGTTCGGCCCGTACGCCGACGAGCAGGCCGCTGTCTCGGCGCGCTCGTCGCTGGAGCTGCCAGCCAAGGACTGGAAGCTCACCTACCAAGGCAAGTAACGGATTCAGGTCATGCCCCTGGATATCGACAAGCCAGGGGCAAACCGATTCAGAAAGAGCCTTGACTGCCTACACCGATTCAAGGTAGCGTCGCAATAACGTCGCCCAGCATGGGCGGCCTTCCCTAGGAGGTTTCGGGACATGCCGAAAGGCCGCAAGACTATTGAAGTGAATTGGATCAAAGAGCGAGTCAACAGTACGCTGGCCAGCCCCGGTGACACGTACCCGCTCGTGGAAGGGCTGACCCCGGAGCAGGCGTTTCGCATGGGCGTCAGCGTCGTGATGGGACAGATCCTCCATCACACCGGCAACTACCACGGATTCAACCTTCAGGGATCGGAATTTCTCCCGGCCGACGAGCAGGTTGATCGGAAGGTGCTGCGCGAAGGCCACGACGACACACGTCGCGTCTTCTACTGATTCAATCCAGCGACAAGGGCGGGGCAACCTGAATCGGTTGCCCCGCCCGCTCGTGTCCGGCAAGGGCAACGGATTCAACCTGCCTGCCGACAAGCGCCGACACCCTGGGCAACGGATTCAGCTTTGTCCCTGGACAGATTCAACCTGCCAGGGGCAACGGATTCAGTTTCGCAGTTTGTCCCTGGCCAGGGTCAAGGGGCAATCGATTCAGTTTCGAAAAACGCTTGCCAGCCTGACAAGTCATCGGGTAGAGTTCAACGTGTCAGGCAAGACCAACCCTCGCACCTTTGGGAGGCACCACATGTCGTTCACCGACGACTTCGACCCCCGTTTCAGCGCGTCCTTCTACGAGGTGCACTCGTGGTCCAGCCAGGGTCGCATCCTCGTGATCAACAAGCCTCACTACGAGTCGTCGCCGGTGGTCACCGAGGTACTGGTCAACACCTCCGAGCGTTCCAGCGCCACCGTCATCGTCGCCCTGGCGCTGGCCAGCGCCGGTGATCCGGCCGGTGAGGTGTTCGAGCACGACAGGTACGGGCAGATCGTCGAGTTGGCCTTGCCCCTGGGCACCTACAAGGCCATCGTCAAGGGAACCAATCAGCTCACGTAGTTGGCTTGCCAACCTGACTCGTGTCAGGCTAGGGTGGGCATTAGATGCCGGGCGGCACTCGCCGCCCGGCCAGCTCAAGAATCTAGGAGCGCACATCATGATCAACCCAAACCAGATCTTCGCCCCGTGCGACGACAACTGCGTGCCGGACGAGCCGTGCGCGGTGTGCACGCTGAGGGAGGAGGCTCGCTTCCTCCTGGTTGAGCAGCAGGCAGCGATCGACACGATGCTTCAGCAGATCGAGGACTTCCGGCCCTACTCCAACGCTGAGGTCGGGGGTGAGGCCTTCTGGGTAGAGATGAATCGACCCTGACTTGACACAAGTAAGGCTGACCGTGCTAACGTGCGGTCAGCCTTTTTTGTTGGGCCAGCTCTAGTAGGTAGGAGCACAGAAATGTGGCAGGCAGTCTTCCACCCGCGTGACGCCCGTGGTCGCTTCCGTCCCGTCATGTCGGCAGACGTCGTCAAGGCTGGTTATCGGCTGGAGCGGCTGAGTGACAAGCGCCTGGCTGGCCTGTTCACCACGATGCTCGATGAGCCGACCCCTGCCCTGACTGCCCTGGACCTTGTGACCGCCGAGCTGGGCCGACGAGACGAAAAGCGCATGTCCGCACCTGTCGACGAATGGGCCGCTCTTCTGCTGGCCGACAGGCGCAAGGGTGAGAGTCGCCGGACCACGATGCGCCGTGCCTACGACGCCTGGACTTATGAGCGGTACCTACAGGCTGAGGAGGCCACGCGGGGTCACCTAGTCACCGGGCCTGCCCAGTCGGCCGGTGTAAGCGCGCTGAGCCTGTTCTCCGGCACCCTGGCCCGTGCCCTCAAATGGGCCAGCAGTGAGCTGCTGGAATGGTGGGACGACAACGGTGGTCGCGTGACATTCGCTGACTTCCTCGCTGGGCCACCTGTCGCGTCTGGCTGGGCACTGGCCCGATGACCCTAGACAAGGACATCACCACTTGCACGAGACGGCCGACCGGCTAATGTCCTGAGTTACGGCCAAGCGTTCCCGCGCCTGGCCCAACCCAAGCGAAACAGGGGGCAATCGGTGAAGATCACGAATCGTGAATGGGTCAAGGTCCAGGACCTCAAGCCAGGACACAATGTCTGGCACGCCGTGCCGGGACAGTCGTCCGGCTACACGTCGGTGGCCGATCTGCCGGTGATCACCGGGCAGGGTGTGTACGTCGACCTGAAGAATGGGCAGATGATGCTCAAGCTTGACGTTGAGGTTGAGGTGGTCGAATTCGGCTGACAGGTGCCGAGGTACGTCGGGCCAGGGGCAGTGCGCCCTGGCCCATTTTTTGTCCGCTGACTGCCCACAATGGTCTGGCCGGCCTAGCGTCCACCTACCTACCGGCATGGTCGGATAACCCTGCCTGCCGACATCGGCCCTTAGTCCCTGCCCTGCCAACATCAGCCCGAGTCGGCAGGCATCGACCTCAGTACAAGCACTAGTCAGGCGACTAGGGCCGGGCAGGGTTCCCCTAGTCCCCTGGCTAGAGACATGACAAGGCAGGGCCTACCTCAGGCCTAAGTCAGGCGACTAGTCTGGCGGTCCCTGGCCCTGGCCTGGAATGGGGTTGCCCAGCCATGATCAACTCAACATCCACAATGGAAATCGGACACCGGCCAGGATCTCGCCGGACGACCTGCCTCAGTGACTTGACCGCGTAAGGCGACTACAGGACATCGCGCCAGGTGAAGCTAAGAAAGTTTGGCGTAAAACTTGGCAAGTGTCAGGACGTCGGCTAACGTCGACATCAGCGCCACCGGATTCGCCGGTGGCCCAGCTCTAGGGAGCAAGAGCAATGTCGGAGTACTCGCAGGCCTACATGGACAAGAATTTCTTCACCGGCTACACCGCCCCGGAGTACGGACGGGGCTACGGCTGGAACAAGGACGAAAACAGCGAGCTGGCCTTCCCGCACTCGGTGCCCCTGGAGGCGATCGACGAGAAGCTGGGCGACGAGCCGATTCAGGTCCCGATGCTCTACGCCGACCCGTTCACCGGCGAGATCAAGACCTACGGCACGGTCGACGACAACGGTGTCCACGTCGGCCCCAAGGTGGTCCTCAACGGCAAGGGACGCGACGTCCACCCGGTCGGAAAGAACGACGGCAAATCCAACCTGTTCAGCTTCCGCTCGTGGTTCCTGGACAACTTTTCCGAGATCCTGGAGACCAACAAGGACGAGTTGGGCATCGGCTTTTTCGCGTGGTTCCGGAACGGTTCCAGCGCGGCGATGCAGATCGACCTCAACGACACGATCAAGGACGACTACACCGGTGTCGCCTTCCGGTCGTCCATCTACGGTGCGACTTCGCTGGACGGAAGCATGCGCCCCCAGTACGGGGCTACCAACCAGATCATGGTCTGCGACAACACATTCCGGGCCGGACAGTCGGACGCGATCACGTCCGGCCTGTTCTACTCCCTGAAGCAAACGGCTAACGCCCGTTTCGACGCGGTGGCGGCACGGTCGGCGCTGGCCGTGGACATCGTGCGGGCCAGTGCCGACGCGGTGGCGAAAGAGCTTCAGGAGATGGCCCGTACGCCCGTCTCCAACGCCCAGTGGTTTTCCTTCCTGGACAGTTGGGCTCCGCTGCCCGACAAGGACGCAACCAAGAAGAGCGGCGGCCGGGGCTACACGCTCGCCGCGACCAAGCGAGACGAGCTGGAACACCTCTACACGTTCGACAACCGTGTCGCCCCGTGGGCCGGTACGAAATTCGGTGTCTCTCAGGCCGTCACCACGTGGTCGCAACACTTCCAGACCGTGAAGCGGACCTCGCGTCTGGAGCGCAACAAGCTCAACATGATCAACGGCGAGTCCTCCAAGGTGGAGGCTGAGGCCCTGGCCCTGCTGGACGACATCCTCGCCAACGCCTGACAGACACACCGGCAACCGTGCCCCTGGCCAGAAGGCCAGGGGCACCTTTGCGTGCCCTCAGTGTGCCCGTACCGGCCGATCATCGCTCGCCGGTACCCCTGGGCTACCCCTGGGCTACCCCTGGCCCTGCCAGGGCCGGTGTCGGCGCGCTGAGCCGGTACGTTGACACGATGTAGGCCAATACCGGGCCAACGGGGTTGGCGCTAGCTGCGGTTATGACGCGACGGAGATAGACAGCTGGTTGGCACAAGTAAGGCAGGCATGCTAAGTTGCCCTAGTTGGAAGTTGCCGACCCACCCACGCGACAAGGGAGCCCATCGATGAACGTCACCGCCAACAACGCCACCGCTCGATTGATCGCAGACAACCCCGATCTCGCCGCCCTGCTGGCCCCTCGCTACGCCGAGGTGACGGGGTTCATGGCCGACATGCGAGACGCCCTGAAGCGGGGTCGCATGTCGGACCGGCAGATCGCAGCAGCGGTCAAGGCCATAGCCAGGGACGCCCAGCGTGACGCCCAGCGCGCACAGTGGCAGGAAGAGGCTGTCCAGCTCGCCGCGTCCGGCGTGACCGTGCCGACCGGTCGCGTTGCCGTCGCCGGTGAGATCCTGTCGGCGCGCTACCGGGACACGATGTACGGCGTGACGATCAAGGTCACCCTGAAGGCCGACGCCGGTTACAAGCTCTGGGGCACCCTGCCCAGCGCGCTTGAGCCGGACGGTGACCTTGACCTCGTGATCGGTCGGCACATCGCGTTCACTGCCACGCTTGAGCCCAGCGAGCGTGACCAGACTTTCGGCTTCTACAAGCGCCCCAGTAAGGCCACGTTCACCGACGACGCGCCGGAGGACACCGACCCGCACGACGTCTGGTGAGACAGCACAGAAAGAAAGAGCGGCCTACGGGCCGTTTTTTCTTGCGCTCATATATCGACAGGCGTCACTGAAGCCTGTTGACCGCTGGCCGACGTTTCGACAGGAAGGCCCTGCTAGGGCATCTCAGCGCGTCCCTACGGGCCGATCACCGGCTAGCCGGTACCCCTGGGCAGGGCAGGCAGGCAGGCAGGCAGGCAGGCAGGCAGGCAGGCAGGCAGGCAGGGCAGCAGCAGCAGGGGCAGCAGCAGCAGGGGCAGCAGCAGGGGCAGCAGCAGGCTGCCCGATGTCGTCGGCAGGCAGCCTGACTCAATATAGGCAAACGTCTATATTGCCGGCGAGGGTTCACCCATCCTGCCGGGTAGGTGGCAGACATTGATGATCGTCTTTTGGCTGGCTGGGGGTTTCTCCTACATGCCGGTAGGACTTGCTAGCCGATGACATCGACAGGTGCCGACATGAGCTCTAGCCGTCACCTGGGCATATCCTCAGGCAGGGTAGGAGATGCCCGAGCCGGCGACGGTCAAAAAATCGGACATTCGGTGACAGTCAGGCACGCGGTGGGATCTTTTAGGACGTGGCCCGCTGAGGGCCGTTCTAAGCCAGGGGTATACAGACCCTAGGGTGACGCGAGTTAGGTCCTCAGCGTGGACGCTAGGCCCCTTAAACGACGTCTCCTGCGGCACTGGCCAGGCCAGATGGCACAATCAATCGTCAGCGGTCAATGGTGTGTCCGGTTTACCCGATTACGCTGTCCGCTGGTGTCCGATTTCCACATAGGATGTTGAGTTGATCATGAGCGCAAGGCCTGTTTTTGCCGACCTGCCAGGACCCCGAAACTAGCGCCATGACTACCCCCGGCGATGAACATGCGCTCGTCGGCTAGCCGACGACTTCGGCACCCTGGCATGACGCGCCGGTAGGCCCTGCCTGCCATACCGGCGTCATGCCCCTAGCCACAGACAAGCCGTCAAGTCAGTTAGCAGACAGGTTGTTACTTGTAAGGACGTCGGGGTATGTTGTCTGTAGCGCCACCGCCCGGTGGCCCAGCTCTAGGAGGAAGAGCCGATGTCAAACGTCGACACGATGCGAGCCATTCTCGCTTACTGCGTGGCCACACACCGGCCCTGCTGGGCCATTCACACCCTGCCCCGTCACCAGGAGAAGAGCTGGGGCGGCACGTCCTGCGAGCTGGTCAACATCATCGGCGACACCGCTGGAATCCGTATCGCTAACGGTGACCGGTTCACCGTTCCGGTCTCCGAGATCAGCATGCGGGGCGTGGCGTGATGAGCAACCACTTCTCAAGCGCACACGGCGCTAACCAGACTGGCGTTTACGTCGGCGGTATTCTCCGCGAGACTTTCGCCGGAAACGACTACCTGGAAGAGCAGGCCGCTATTCGCAAGTACGCGACTGCGACCGTCGTTTTCTATGAGCGGATCGTCGGCGGTAATGGAAAGGTCCGTCTCTCTTTCCGTCTCCGCTAACCAATCGCTACTGCCCCTGGCTATTCGGCCAGGGGCACCCATCCCCCGAAAAGGAAAATGACATGACCAAGACGATCACCCTTCCGAACGGCGTCAAGTTCCGCTGCGCGTCGCAGCGCCGGTTCATTCTCGTCCGGACTTTCCGGGGTAGCGCGCTCATCCTCAAGCGTTCCGACTCCCAATCGACGATCATGGATGAGTTCAACCGGCGGATGGACACTGCGATCAACGGCGAGGGATCGACAAGCCGTGCCCGTTCCTTCGTCGTCGACACCGTTACCGGCGAGACGATCGCTCGGCGCGGAGAAGACCAATTCGTTTGGGTCGACTGACCCAATCCCAACCGCAGAATTGCCCCTGGCTATCGGCCAGGGGCATTTTTGTGTGTGGGCAACCGATTGGCAGCACGGGGCAACCGATTCCTCGGAAGGGGCAACCGATTGGCACCACGGGGCAACCGATTCCGGGCCAGGGGCAACCGATTCGATTCGTGCTGGCAGGATGCCGACCTCTTCGGCGAGATTTGCTCGCAGGCCCCCGGCGAGGAATTTCAGCCGAAGAGGTGACCTCTCTGGAGACCGTTCCTGTCGACCCTGCCGGTGAATGCTGGGCACCCCCGGCAGGCCCTCGTAATCCACCGGCAGGCAGGGCAGGCAGGCCCCCCGTCTCGATAGGCCCCCGTCTCGCTAGGCCCCCGTCTCATGGGGCAGGCCCTAGGCCTAGGCCCCCGTCGCCCCGTTCGGCTCGCACAGACGATCTGAGGCCGGGCTAGCGGCCCCTCCCCAGCCCTGGCCTACCCCCGTTCCTGGCAGGCCCCCCGTTTTCCCTAGGCCCCCGTCCGCATGACAGGCCCTAGGCCTGCCGACCCCCCGTACCCACCGGCAGGCCCGTGCTAGGCCGCTACGGGCCATCTGAGGCCCGTTCCTGGCCCATCCCTGGCCCTGCCTGCCCCCGTCCGCATGACAGGCCCCCGTACGTCAGGCAGGCCCCCCGGTACGTCAAGGGCAGGCTCCCGGCTAGGGAAGGCCCTTGCCCTGAAGGCCCCCGTCCCTTGACCCTGCCTGCCGTCACGTTGCCCTAGTGCCTAACAGGGTGATCCCCGTGCCGGCGAGGATGCCTTTCATCGGCCCTTGACCCACCCTGCCCAGCTACATCACTCGCCACCCGTAGAACCGACCATCCTTGCGATGGCGGGATGTCAGGAAGGACAACGCTTCCCCCAACCCTGCTTCCGGCCCTGCCCATAGATTTTTTCATGTACTTCCCACCGCTCATCTAGGTGGACATCAGCCAGGGTCAAGGCCCACACACAGAGGCCCCCTGTAGACAAGGGAAGGCCATAGCCAGACAGGTAGCAGACAGCCACAGACAGGCCCAGCTATGGGCAGGTCACCGGCAGGAACAACAAGACAAGGGAAGCCAGGATCACTAGGTCCCTGGCCAGGGATGAGAGACGCACATAGTCCCCCCTCAGACAGCCGTGGCGGACTGTCCTAGGCAATGGGCACTGATGGGCACTGGAAGGCCCCCGTAAGCCTGCCTACGGCGCTATAGGCAGGGCCAGGGAAGGGGTGCTAGCAGTGCTTTATCTTGTCAGCATCCATGCACACATTCTTTCCCCGGTTTTCTTACCGCCCTGCCAACCCCTCAGATAGCCATTCCTGCCCCTCACCTCCATGCTTAGAGCGCCGTTCATGCCCTGCCTAGTACCTGCCTACCCCCAAGCCATTCCAAGCCGTTCTAGGCCCCGTACGTGGCGCATTCCCACCTAGCTAGCTAGTGGCCTTTCCCTGCCCGGCAATAAACAGTGTTTATTGACAGTTGTAAGCCATTCATGCGCCATTCCTTACCCTAATCGCTCGAATGGGTTAAATGCTTCCTGCCTGTCTGTGCCCCGATGTCCTAATTCCTATGACCGTTGTCTGTCATCCTGGGGCCGGCGTCCCGGTCTGTCCGTTTTTCATACGGGGGGTGTGCGACTTCTGTCCGGTTTGTCTGTTCCCCAGCTGTCCCCGCGCTGGAGCAAATACCGCAAGGATTATTCAGCCCTTCAAGATCAATTGTGAGTACGGCTGTATAACGCCCGGCACTTGTGAGTACAGATCATAGGAACAGCAGGTCAGAGATGTGAGTACAGCGGAGGAGAAGCCGATGCCGGGCGAGACCAGGCTCAACATCAGGGCCACCAAGGAGCAGAAGGAGAAGCTGGAGCGAGCGGCGGCACTGGTGGGCATGTCCCTGACCAGCTTTGTACTCACAATTGCTGTCTACGCTGCTGAACAGAGGCTGGCCAAGGTGGACGGAGAGTCACAATAGATCGATGGCTGTACTGGCTCCCAAGATCAAAGAACTGAAAATTCCCCGGCGTACTTCCCCTAGTTGATCTTAGTTAGGTGTATACCAGTGGGGCCTGAGCTGGTGTTATCACAGGGAGTCAGAATTTCGCTTAATTGTCGTACGGGTTGGTAGGCAGTGGAGGCTCGGGGAGAGTGGGCATCGTCGGCAGCTCGATCGGGGGGATGGAGGGGGCTGGGAAGGTCACCGCTACCCCCTGGTCCTCGCACGCGGAGGCGAGCAATGCGCGACGCTGGAGAACCTCTCCAAGGTCACCCTTCTCGACCCCGGTGCCGTAGAGCATCTTCCTGGCCTCGTCGAAGTAGTTGATCCCGGCCGCCCGCAACTGTGGATAGCGAGACTCGTCGAAGGCGTCGACCCGCTCGGCGATGTCGTCCTCGGTGGGGGAGTGCTTCGCGGAGTCCGGCAAGTTCTGCTCGGCCGCGATGGTCCGGCACATCGCGACGCCGGGATCGTCCTCAGCCGCCGCCGGGAACAGCCGGTCCCTCAGCCCTAGGTATCCCAGCCCGAGACCGGCGGCTACCAACAGGACCACGGCGACAAGGAGCCAGAACCTTCGCATCGGATCAGTCCACCACAGACGAAAAGAAGCGCCGGTCACCCGAAGGAGGTACTAATCAGATCTTCTCTCCGGGCGATTCCGCACAGGGTAAACTCAGTCCAGCGGGACCCACCTACCGAGCTTGTGCTCGCCGAAGGGCTGGCCGATGTCCTCGGTCCACGCACGCTCGACTTTGGTCGAGTAGGCAAACGGCCCCCGCATGACGAAGAACCTGCGCCATTTGTGGCCGGACGGGTCGGTGTAATAAACCACCCACTCGAACTGCTGCATGAAGAAGTCGTTGGTGGACAGGTACGTGAAGGCCTTGGAGAACTGCATCTGCTGCATGCGCAGCTCCCAGAGTGAGACGTCGACCGTGACCTGAAGGCGTTCACCCTGGACCAGGACGCTGGACACCGTCTTCTGGCTGTTCTGCTTCCGAAGATCCGGCCGCTTGTCGTGATAACCGCCGCCGAACAAGGGGTCCAGGCGGACGTAGACGAAGATCGAGTGGAAGACCACGTCGCTGACGTTGCGCAGAATGATCGACACTGAAGTGATGACCTCGTCCAGCTCGACGTTGAGGTCCACCTCCCCGGCCTCGTCGTCGACCTCGTCAGGTTCGAACTCTGGCTCGCCGGACGTGAATTGCGGGGACTCCAGGATCATGCCGCCAGCCACGCTGTACTGCTGCTTGACGGCGTCCTCCTCCAGCCGCTCGATCTCCTCGCGGCGGGTCTTGCGCTCCTGCTTCAGCCCCCGGACCTGTGCCCAGAAGGCTGCACCGGCGGCGGCTGCGGCAGCCCAGGTACCGGCGGCCTCGGCCCGGTCGGCGGTCCACCAGCGCAGCGCCTCGGGTAACCAGCTCATGTCCACAGACGCAGGGTAGACAATGGGCGGACACAGAGCAGCGCCGGTCATCCTCGTGGGACAACCGGCGCTACACGTTGGAGGCCCGGCGGGCGCAGGTCTGCCTCGCCAGCGGCCGATCACGCATGTGTGAGACGTAGTCGACCGGGGTCGTGAGCAGCCTTCGGTTTCTGGGGTCGTACCTCGCGCTCACCGTTGACGCCCGCCGGGCAAGATCAGCGGTCAGGCCTGGAAGCGGATCTTCCGGCGGCGCACGATGACGGCGGCCAGGCCGAAGACGAGCAGGGCCGCGCCGACTCCGCCCACCTCGGCGGCTGGGCCGGTCTTGGGCAGCGCGGTGCCCTGGCCGTTGCCCGTCTCGGTCTCGGTCCCGGTGGAGGTGCCGGTGGTGGTCTTGCCTCCGGCCTTGGCGAACCAGGCGGGGGCGTCGCCGGACTCGCAGCCGATGCCGTCGTTGTCGCGGTCGAGCTTCTTGGCGTAGTCGGGGCTGGACTTGGGGATGTCGGAGACCCCGGCCTTGTATGCGGCGGTGCAGTTCGCGTAGGTCATGGGCTGGTCAACGAGCTAGCGGCGTGCGAGGCAACGCCACGGACGGGTGAATCACCAGGTGGTCGAGATCCAGAGGATCTGGCTGGCGACCAGGATCAGCATCCCCAGGGCGACCAGCACCAGCCCCCGGCTGATCCGGCTCATCTGCCCGTAGTGCTGCACGTAGAAGGGATCGGGCTCCATGACCAGGTTGTTGAGCGCTCGCAGGGAGCGGTAGAAGCCGATCAGGGCGACCAGACAGCCGCCGCCGAACAGGAACATGGCCCAGTCGCTGGTCTGCATGGCCTGGACAACGAAGCTGCCCTGATCGGGTGACGTCCGTATCCAGGGACAAGACGGCTGCGTTCTAGGAGCGTGACCAACGAGACCTACACCAAGCCCGAGGACGTCGGGTACTGGGAGGACGAGGAGTTCGTCTTCTTCCAGCCCTACAACCTGGGCGGCAAGACCGTGACCCGGCTCCAGACACAGGGGATGAAGCTCGGGCCGGGGATCACCCGCGACGACGTCATCCACGCGCTGATCAACCCGATGCTGATCGAGCGGATGGAGGCCGGGGAGAACTGATGGTGATCCCGCCCAAGAAGCCGGAGCAGGTGGCTCGTGACCTTCTCGACAACCTGACGACCAACGACAAAGGACTGCGGATCAAGAAGGCGGAAGCCTACGCGATGCTGGCCCTGGTCAATGCGATCAATCACCTGGCCGGGAAATGATCAGCGCCGGGCAGACGCTCGGGGGACCGGTCTATGACCCGCAGATCCGAGATCATTTCTGGGCCGTCCTGAAGGCTTACCGCTTCAGTGGTAATCCGAAAGTGCAGGCACCCATGGACGAATCGGCATTGGCGGAGGTCAGGGGGCCGGGCTGCTTGTTTTGCGGGATGCTGTGGAACCCGCACAGAGCAGATACCCCCTGCCCCGGAAATCTGCGAGGGTGACTGTGTGGCCATCAACGCGAAACTGACCATCTCCGCGAGTGACCCGGACCTGCGGATCGGCGGGTTCGACAGCATGATCGTGGGGGCGCAGGACGAGGATCTGTCAAGCCTGGGCTTCGGTCAGGCTGCCTTTATGGACAGCAACGTGCTGACCCCCAAGCTGCTCAGCATGAGCCATCTGGCGGCGCTGCGGCTGGGGGAGCGGCTGCACCACGCGGACTGGTGGCTGACCGACAACATCGACCTGATCAATGAGCTGTCGCTGATGCACGACTGTCAGGAGTGCCGGGACGGGGCCGAGCGGGCGGTGGCCTTCGTCAAGGCGACCGGCCGGGCGGTGCTGGTCGGCCAGCTCTACTGGATTCACCCGGAGGACGGACTGTGAAGCCCTTGGACCCGGACTTCGAGCAGCGCCGGGAGAAGTTCCGGAAGCAGCGGCCGACCCGCGCCATTCAGTACGTCGTCGGGTACGCGATCTCGTACTGGCTGATCCGGATGGACGTCTGGTGGGGCTGGTTCCTGGGGGCGGTGCTGACCGGCGCGTTGCTGGCCGACATTGTGCTGTCGATCTCGTGGGCGCGGCGGAGGGTCTCGTGAGGGTCAGCGTGGTGCGGTGCTGACGGTTGCCGGGACCGGTGTCTGGTCGTTGTTCTGCTGGGCGTCGCGCACGCCCCAGACGACCAGGATGCCCAAGGCGACGAGCACCCAGAAGCCGATCTTCACCATCCGCCAGGCGGTTCGCCAGACGGTCTTGCGCATCCCCGGCAGGCCTTCCTTCGTTTTCTTGTAGTCGAAGTTGGCGCGGTGGAAGACGGCCCGGACGTATCCGAAGGTGTAGATGATCCCGGAGATGATCAACACCAGGATCACCACGACCAGTGGTGTCAGCCGGGCGGGCTCCGCGTCGGCGGCAAGGAACGGCATTCATCCACGTTGTCAAATATGTGGCTAGGTAGTCATCACCCGTTAGGGGTCATCGACTACTCAATTTCGTGAAGGAGACCGAGCGCTTCATGATCGATCATCCGGTCTTCGGGACCCGGTGCGAGGTCTGCTTCACCGTCCTCACGGTCGAGGACTGCGTGGTGGACATGGACGGCCAGAAGTGGGACATCTGCGTGGGCGACTGCGCGGCCCAGGCCGGGATCATCGAGCAGCACGAGCACCCCTGCCCGAGCCGGGGCTGCGGGGACTACCTGCGCGCTCAGGGCTACGACGTGCCGTTGGACATGGACTGCTGTGTCTGCTTCTTCCAGCCCAAGCTTCACCGGGCCGTGCAGCACAAGTAACGAGTCGGAAAACAGGGCCATGCCAGTTGTCGGCAGATCCGATCAACAGGGGCATGAAGAAGCTCGCCATCGCCCTGTCCGCTGTTGCCGCCGTCTTCGCCCTCGGGGCCTGCACCGACGATGACGACCCGGAGGATGTGGTCGTCGTGCCGTCCCCGGCCGTCAGCGTCTCGGTCAGCCCGTCGACCGACATCGTGCCGGTGCCCTCGACCAGCGTCTCCACCAAGGTCTCGGTCAGCGCGTCGGCCAGCCCGGTGGACGAGAACAAGAACGACGTTCCGGGAGACGGCGGGCGATGAGGTTCCGGCGCACGGCGACGGCCACGATGACCGCGTTCTTCCTCGCGCTGCCCGTCGCTGGGTGTTGCTGCGTGGAGGAGCGGCCGATCCCGTGGCCGTCGCCGAGCACCACTCCGGCGACCTCGCAACCTCCGGACCCGCAGACGCCGCAGTCGTCGAGTCCAGCGCCTTCACCGAGCAGCACAGCGGTCGTGACGGAAACGCCGGATGGCGAGAATCCGTCGCCGCCGGACGAGGATGTCGATGAGGACACCGGCGGCAGCGGCGGGGGACTACCTCCGGGCTGGCCAGCGCATTAGGGTGGCTCGGTGGACGAGGATTTGAACGAACCACCGTCTTGATCCGTAGGAAGCAAGAACCCCCCGGACTACCTTTCCGGGGGGTTCTTGGTCTCACTGTGCTTCAGCCGGGGGCCAGGGACCAACGTAGTGAATAAGCGCGTTGGTCACTCGCGGCTCCCAGATGATGCACCAATCCTGGGGCTCACGGCCCCCAGGAACTTTCACTCGCCAGATCGTGGACCCGTTCGGATGGCTCATCCGAAACTGCCGCGCTTGGCGATCCTCCGGGGAATCGCAGATCAGATAAAGCCGGTCCACGATGCGATCCCAGAGGTCTGATCTCTCAGGGTCCTTTTCGATCTCGTCCAGTCGACGTTCGACTGCCGGATCGTAGAACGGTTCCAATAGGTCAATCCTTACGTGGCGGCAGCTTCCGCCTGACTCCCTTGGAAGGATTGCGCTGGAACTCATCGATCTGGTTGACGAGCCAGGGTGCGTCTCGTAGTGCCAGCTCGTCCTCGGTCAGTACGACGGCGGGCCGCCAGATCAACGTTCCGTCATCCTCCTCCGTCACCAGGTATCTGCTGTGGTGGCCCGTCCGCACGGTGGTCCGGCGGCGGGAGTCCAGCTCGATGAGCTGGGCGTCTTCGGCGGTGCTCTCCATTCGCTGCGTGGTCATGAAGTTGTTCTCTCCCTGTGCGGGGCCGCCTCCACAGTCGGGAAGGTTTGGTGACGGCCCATGCCTCTGGGGTGGTTTGGCGCGCTTCGGTGCCTGTAACCCGATGTTGTTGCCCCGTTGAGCGCCGGGGTGGGGGGTCCTCAGTTGAGGTTGTCTCACGAGGTCTCCCAGTTGGGCATCGATGCCCCCTCGCTGTTGCCCACAGTACCACATTGGGTAGGTGGGCAACGTCGTGAACTACACCGGTGTAGTTGAGTCGCAGGCGTTGTCGCTGGTCAGGTGCCCTGGCACGCTTGGTCTCGGGGGTTGAGCCGGGGAGGCTCCGGGCCACGGCAGGGCAATGGGTGTCATCCCTGCCGTTCCGATCCGGGGCTCTCCGGTTCCCCCTTGATGGGACCTCGCTTGAAATAGCCTTTACCGTGGACAGGGATAACCCGCTTTTCTGCGACCAGCTTGATCAGCACTATTCGGATGGTCGAGCGGCACGTTTCCAGCTCCCGCATGACGGACCTTTCCGACGGCAGGCGCATACCCGGTTCAATCCGGTCGAGCGCGGCCCGGTAATAGTCCTCGACAATGGCCGTGATGCCTTGCATTTGTTTAGTCTTTCGTTTAAGGTCGTGTGTACCAGTTACATATCGGCCCTAGGAGAGAAGGGACCTGAAGCATGAGCGTCACGCTGACTGACTCGAAGCACGAGTACATGTTCGCAGTATCGGGGGAGGACCCCATTCGAGGCGGGCACGGCGCGGATGGCGTCGATTTCGTGCCCGAGACCATCAAAATCATCACCCAGGGCGGGTTCGATCCCACGATCTTCGTGTTCGGGCCGGTCATCAAGAACGGCAAGACACAGAAGCGCCGGGGCGCGGCCAGCTTCTACCACGACGAGACGATGCCGGAGTTCGTCCGGGCAGCACTGAAGGAGATCAAGCGATGAGCTACGACGAGACCCGCGACCGCATGCTGAATTCCCTGTACGAGCCGAGCCTGCGGGCACGCCCGGCCCGTCCGGGCACCAAGCTGAACCAGGTGCCCCCGATGGACGTGGCGGCCCGGCTGATCGACGAGCTGGGCGGGCTCAACAACAACAACCGGACGGCGACGGATGCGGCGCACACGGCCAACGGCGTGGTCCTGGAGGCGACCAAGCGGGTGCTGCACCTGATCCAGGATCTCGGGTTCATCATCGCTGTGGCGGAGCCGCTGGCCACCACCGAGGAGGTCGAGGCGGCCGGGCTCGACGCCACCGGCCGCGACGGCGACGTCCGCTTCCCGTACACCAAGGGCGACCTGGTCCGGCACCAGAGGGAGATAGAGCGTGCCAAGGCGTAAAGGCGGCCTCGTCGCCGTCAAGGACTTCTCGTCGGTCAGCAACATCCTCGTTCCGTACCGGCGTGTGTCCACCCGTGAGCAGGCCGACTCCGGCGCGGGCCTGGGCGCTCAGAAGACGGCGCTGACCCACGGACTGGCCATCCGGGAGGCGACGGCGCTGACCTGGGGCTGCGTCGACAGGGGCAAGTCCGGCAAGGACATGAAACGTGAGCAGCTCGCGGTGGCGCTGGGCCACATCGAGCGCGGCGAGGCGGGCGGGATCATCGTCGCCAAGCTGGACCGGCTGTCCAGGTCGTTGCTCGACTTCGCCTTCCTGATGGCCAAGGCCAACAAGGAGGGCTGGAACATCGTCGCGATGGACCTGGGGCTGGACCTGTCCACTCCAGCCGGGAAGATGATGGCCGGGGTCCTGGCGGTGTTCGCCCAGTTCGAGCGCGACGTGATCGGCCAGCGCACCAAGGACGGGCTCGCCGAGAAGCGTGCACAGGGTGTCCGGCTCGGCCGTCCCCGGACGATCGATGATGATCTCCTGAGCGCCATCGTCACGGCGTGGATGGGGGAGGGCAACTACAGCGCGGTCGCCCGGTGGCTGAACTCCGCTGGTCTGGACACGCCGCACGGCGGCAAGATGTGGTACCCGATGACCGTGCAGAAGATCGTGCAGTCACAGGATGGGTCCAAGCTCGTTGAGCACCTGAAGGGAGAGGCGGCATGAGCGTTGTCACCGTCACGTTGTCTGAGGAAGGCGCGGCGATCACGGTGTCTGCCTGCCAGCTACTGGTCCTCCGGCTCCAGCAGACCCGTGACGAGATGTTCGGGATCGGCATGCGCTCGATGGTCAAACAGATCGACAAAGAGATCGAGCGGGCAACCTCCGTCTGGTCGATGATCGAGCTGGCGCAGCAGGAGGCGGCATGAACACCGGCGAGCCGTTCCCGAAGTGGAAGCGGATCGACCCCGGCCTCTACTACACGGAGTTCAACCGGCACCGCTTCGACGCCATGAGGCTGGACGACGGGATGTGGGTGCCTGGTGTGGACGGCAAGCCGCTGACGGAGTTCTGGCCCGGCGTGGACATCAAGACCCGCTTCCCGCGCCTGGATGCAGCGTTGGAGGCGTGTGTGGAGGCGACCGTGCCGAAGCACCCGCCGCAGATCCGCAAGGGCGGCACCTACTGCTCGTTCAGCGTCGGCTACCCGGCCGGGCACCAGTGCGGGCACGAGAACTACTGGATCGGCCACCTGAAAGAGGACGTGGGATCGTGACGAGCCCGAGGATCGAGCCGGACCCGCGTCGCGACAACGGACCGTACGCGAGCGCCGACCAGGCGCTCAAGCTACGCCGCCGTCACCTACGGCATCCCCGGTCAGACTGATCACCTGTGCGCGATGGTGATCCGGGAAGCCCTGCTGATGACGGGCGTCGGGGTCAGCGACCTTTTCGAGATCGAGTACCTGGATGCGTTCATGCAGCGGCATGCCGATCCGATCATGGCGCAGCTCATCGCCGGGTGGATCATCCGGGCGCATCTGGCCGGTCGTGGAATCGAAAACGGTCAAGACTGTGACTAACCTGGACGTTCATGACCCTTTCGGGTGATGCTGCCTTAAGGTTGTCTAAAGTAAAGTAACGGGCGTGTTCACGGGGGATGTAGTTTCGGCCGGACTCGGCATGTTGATCGTCATTCTGCTCTGTTACACCGGTGGGAGGCTGCACCAGTGGGCGCGGCAGTCCATGGACCGGGACGAGGCGTACCGGGAGGGGTACGACTCGGCGACCAAGAGCATGTTCTTCCTGGCGACGCGGGTCAGCAGCAAGCTGAACCGGGATGCGCCGTTGCCGATGACCAGGGAGATGCCCGTTCCGGTGCTGGAACGTCGTCGTATTGAGTCGCAGCCCCGGTTGCAGCCGTTGCCGCCGGTAGTCCCGGCGCGTCGTGCTTCCGCAGGGGAGCCGAAGCGTCGCGGCGCACGGCACGCCGCGTAGGGCTGCGAGGGGGACGAGCGTGCACAGAGACGGGGGTGTGCACGCTCGTCCCTAGTTATGTTCGGCCTGAGCCCGCTCGACGGTGCACTGGAGACAGATGATCGTCGGGTTGAGCACCGCGATCTCCGCGTAGGACAGTGGGTCCAGGAAGCAGGCGCGATGGCAGCCGTCGCAGTAGACGATCGTGCGCCGCGCCCGCAGTTGTGGTGAGCCGCCCAGCGGGTCGGCGTCGCGGAGCCGGATGACGGAGTAGACCGACTCCTCGCCGGACTCCTTGGCCTGGCGGATGTCCTCGTCGTCGATGATGTTGAACTCGATGCCCAGGAATTTGACCTTCTTGCCCATCGCACTCCTTGTCTATCAACACCGAGCAACGTTCTCGATACTTTGCGGCCATGGCTTACACGTGCCCGGACTGCCTGCGGACGAGCTACCACCCTCGTGATGAGGAAGAGCGCTACTGCGGCAACTGCCATGAGTTCAAGGCGACCAACATCCACCCGCACCTGTCCGACTTCCAGCTTGCGGTGGCAAGGGCGCTGCAAATGCCGGAGGACGCGGAGTACTTCGCGCTGTCCGCTGTGGTCCAGCACTACCTGCGGACCCAGTCCGGCTGGGACAGCATCCTGCTGGAGTTGCTGGCCCTGTTCAACGCCACCCGGCTCAGCCGGGGCGGGCTGAACGCGCTGGTCAACGTCACCAAGCGGGCCGGGGCGATGACCAAGGTGCCTCGCCTGATCGAGTGAATCTCACTCGGGACCGAAACGCTCCTCTTTCAGGTTGTTGAGCGTCCAGTTGCACTCGGTACACATTGGCCAGGCCCAGAAGTTGATCACGGCCTGTCTGTTTTCGCTGGTCAGCCAGCATTTCGCGGCGCACCATCGGCATTCGGTCTTGCCGTGGGTCATGTGCTCGGGCAGCTCGTCGGAGCAGCGCGTCAGCACGACGATCAGCTTCGGTTCGTCCATGGTGGCTTACCGTATGTCTGCCATCAGCGGGCCGTATCGCACACGCTGTCCCCTCGTTGACCTCTGTGAAGGGGTCACCTGTTCGGATGACCAATCTCCGGAGGAGAACATGACCATCGCCCCTGCCAAGAAGGCCCCGGCGAAGAAGGCCGTCCGCCCGCGCAAGAAGGCCGCCGCCCCGGCGCAGGAGCCGCTGATCGAGGAGCCCGAAGCCGTCGAGGAACCGCTGGAGGTTCCGGCGGGCGACGACCGTCCGGTCCGTCACAACGGCATCATGATCGTGCGGGAGGAGCTGGTGCAGAACCTGCCCCGCGCCCCGTTCCGGATCTCCCGGCTCTGGCTCGACAACGGCAACATCGCCTTCGCCTGCCGCGACTGCGCGTTCACCGGCGACTCGCGCGGCATCGTGATGGCGCATCGCAACGAGGCCCACGGGGCGCGGTTCGGTCAGCGGCACAAGCACAAGGCGCTCCAGAGCTTCAAGGGCACGCCGGACATCGTGCTACCCGACGAGCCGGGCCGCTCGACCTCGGCCGATCCTCTGGACTGGACGCTCAAGGAGCTGCTGGCGGTGTGCCCCTCCATCACCGCTTTGGGGGACATGGTCGAGGACGCGCAACGTCAGCGCGACGCAGCCGTTGAAGAGCTGCAAGAGCTGAAGATCGCGACGCGCGACATGCGGCTGCGAGCGGCCCAGTACGACGAGGCCCGCGACGAGCTGACGGCGCTGCGCAACTGGAAACGCAAGATGATCACCCGGCTGAACCAGATGGGCTTCAGCCTGAGCGAGGAGGACGACTAGTGGCACGTCGCCGCATCTCCCTGGGCCTGGCGGTGGACGACCGTACCGCTCACATGACCGAGACGGCGCTGTTCTGCCGCCGGTACGGCCACAAGTGGGCGCTCAAGGCGACCACCAAGCGGCGGTTCAACGAGCTGGTGGCACGCGGTCAGCAGGAGGACCACCGGTACTGCGAGAACCACTGTGGGGCGTCCTGGCGGCAGCTCTGGGACCTGGGCACCGGCCAGGTGTTGGAGAACGAGCGGGAGTACCCGAAGAACGGTGAGTATCTATTGCCGGCTGGGTCGGGTCGGCTGCACCGCAACGACGCGCGGGTGGCCCTGTTCGCCAGAGAGCACCCGGAGTTCGTGTGAGCAAGCGGACGTACATCGTGCTGCGCATGGTCCCGCTGACCGTGCTGGTGTTCTGTGCGTCCCTGTGTTTGAGGTTCGGCTTCGCCGAGGACGACCCGGTCACCATCGGGTTCGGGGTCGTCGGTCTGACCTGGGCGGCGGTGCGCGTCACCAAGCTGATCCGTGAGGTGAACGAGATGGGGGACAGGAAGCAGTGATCGAGCACAACCCGTGGTGGGCGCTGGCCGCGCCGCTGGCCAAGTCCTCGGACGGGTTCCGCTGGTCGTCGCTGGACGGGGACGACCCGCTGGAGATCGGCGGCTTGAACGTCACCAGCGACAAGGAAACCGTGGAAGCGTGGAAGGTGCGCCGCTTCGGGACCGCGCGCTACGCCTGGTCGGTGACTGACCCGGACACGGTGCAGTTCGTCGCCGAGCACTCGCGCGGGAAGATGATCGACCCCATCGCGGGCACCGGTTACTGGCAGATGCTGCTGGCCCAGCTCGGGGTGGACGTCATCAGCTCCGACGTGAACCCGCCGTTGGGCACCGGGCACGAGAACAACGACTGGCACCCCGACGCCTCGCAGTTCGTCGAGGTGGCCAAGCTGGACGCGGTGGAGGCGATCAAGGCGTCCTCGCCCAGCCGGACGCTGTTCCTGGCCTGGCCGCCGTACGACACCACCCTGGCCTGGCAGTGCCTGGACGCCTACCAGGGGGAGCGGTTCATCTTCATCGGCGAGGGTATGGGCGGGTGCACGGCCGACGACAGCTTCTTCGAGCTGCTGGAACGGGACTGGACGTTTAGGGGCGGGCACCGGCCGGTGCAGTTCTTCGGCATCCACGACTACGTCACTGCATATGACCGGAAACCCGCGCTGCCGCAGGAGTAAGTAAGAGGGGCAGGCAGCGCGAACCGGGGGAAACAACAGGGTGGGTACCTACCAAGGGGGCAGGGTACCCACCCTGTTCCGTCCAGTCGCATCGATGGTCAAGAGCCTGTGCCTGCTGGCCGTCGCGCTCGGCTTCCTGGCCGGGGCACTCGGTGACGCCATGCACGCCGAAGACGCCTTCTGGGCGTCTGCCTTCATCACGATGCTCGTGGTCGGCCTGGCCATCTTCGGCTGGGTCACGTGGGGTTTGGCTGCTTTCGTGTCTACTGATCCTGTAGACCTGGAAGTAGACGCCGAGGTATGGTCCCGGTATGACGACTCCTGGCACGACCACCATTCGGGTGAGTGTTGAGACCCGAGATCGTCTCAACGAGCTGATCCGGCGAGACTTGCCGGGCAAGACGGTCGACGACGCCATCGGTTACCTGCTCGACGAGGACTGGAAGCGCGGCTGCATCGCCGACCTCGACCGGCTCCGCGAGACCGACCCCGACAGCTACGCGGACTACATCCGCGAATCCGACCGGCTCGACCGCGACTGGTCGGCCAAACTGGACAAGGACGCGGCATGATCGAACCCTGGCAAGTGTGGTCGGCCGACTCCGGTCACTACGTCGTCATCGTCGGCAGTGTGCACCACCTGCGGCTGACCAGCGGCCGGGTCGCCACGGTGCTGCCGATCAGCAGCACTGATCTCGGACTGCGCCACCAAGTACCGATCGACGCCCCGGACGGGCAGCCCGCCTACGTGGTGACCGAGCAGTTCCGCACCATGAGCACCGGCCGGTTCGTCAGGTCCAAGCCGGAATGGACCCTGAGCGCCGAGGAGTCCGAGCAGGTCCGCCGCGCCCTCAAGCACATGGTCGACTTCTGATGAACGAGTACCAGGAGCGCTACTCCGACGAGTTGACCAAGCGGGGGTGGGACCCGAACGCGGGCGGTGTCAACTACTGGCGGAGCATGCCGCCGGACAACCTCGACGAGCGCGACGAGATCATGATCTGCCGGGTCTGCAAGCTGGGCCTCAACCGCTTCACCACGCCGGACGGTGTCGACTGGGTCCACTCCCGGACCTGGGAGCGGCACGATCACGAGCCGGAGCCGGTCAGCATCCCCCGGCCCGCCTGGCACGAGCGTGATCTGATCTGCGATTTCTGCGGCCAGAAGGGTCTCAAATGGAAGTACGTCGGCGAGCGGATGCAGCACGTCCGGGGCAACCTCGGTAACGACTACGGCACCTCCTGGGGCGCGTGCGGCGAATGCGCGGCGTTCGTGGACGCCGGTGACATCGAGGGCCTCGGTGAGCGCATCCGGGCCAAGTCGTTCGTCTTCCGCAACGCGCAGTCGTACGCCCAGGACGAGATGGTGCGGCAGATCAAAGAGCTGCACGGCCGGTTCCTGCCGTCGATCCATACCCGCGAGTACATCGGGCCGCCGGTCAAGGGCTCCCGGCTCAACCCGCGCCTGATGCCGAAGATCCAAGACGGCCTGGCCCGCTACTGGCGCAAGCCCGATCTCTACGACCGGCTGATCAAGCCGGACCGGGGGTTCAGCTACAGCGTCCCCGGCATCCACGTCGGCTGGGAGCGGCCCGAGGGGATGGAACGTTTCGTCGCCCGGTGGACCGATGACGTGCCGCCGGAGTTCGTCTTCCGCAAGCACACCGAGCACCTGGCGATCGGAGCCGAAGCGGCCTCGCTGTACTGGATCTCCAGCTCGTTCACCACCCTGGCCGCCACCGCAGGGCTCGACCTCAAAGAGGTTTCGATCGCCCGCGAGGAGCTGCCCAGCCCGCACGGCCTGATCATCTGGGAAGACCCGGTCGGGGAGATCCAGCGCCCGCACGGCGTCGCCGAGGTCCGCGCGATGAGCTGGACCCTGGTCCCCGAGGGAGTGTGGGTCAACGTCTACATCCAGGGTGAGGACGCCGATCCCGAGATCGTCGACATCGCCGCGTTCCGCGCCGAGAGCGGCTACCTCGTCTGCCCGAACATCGGCACCGGCATCCCGTTCGTCGGCCTCGGCGGCGTCGATGACGACTTCCGCGCCCACCCCGGCAACTTCCTGCTCACCCTGATCGCCACTTGGGCGCTGATGGATCAGCCCGGCGTCGCGGAGCAGACCGTCGCCCAGCCCGACAAGAAGCAGCAGCGCGCCGCCCGCCGGTCCGGCCGCAGCATCCCCGAGGTGCGCGTGGTCAACCTGCGTAAGCGGCCCAGCCGCCCGCACGTCGACAGCGAGGCCCACCGCGAGCTTAAGTACCGCAAGTTCGTCCCCGGCCACTGGAAGCGGCAGTTCTACGGCCCCAAGCGCGGCCTGCGCAAGCGGATCTACATCAGCCCATACGTGGCCCGGCCGGACCTGCCCGCCCCGCCGCCGAAAACACCGACCGTTAGGGTGCTGCGGTGACCGACCGCCATGTACTGAGCATGCTGCTGGAACGCGCCTGGAAGGCAGACGACAAGCCCACAGCACGCACGATGGCCCAGCGGACCGGCCTGGCCGTGTCCACCGTCCACTCCATCATCACCGGGCGCACCGTACCGACCGAGCAGTCCCTGGCGCGGGTCCTGGACGCCATGCAGGTCGACACCCAACTGCGCAAGAACATCTGGGAGGCCTACGCCGCCAGCCCCAAGATGGAGCAAGGCATCGCCTACCTGGTCCTCAAGGACGGCGAGCTGCACGACGTCATCATCAACGACCGGCCGATGGCGCTGCGCCAGGCCGAGGGAGAGAAAGCCGTCCTCGTGCAACTGCCGATCATCCGCGACTTCCGGGAGCGGCAATGACCAAGCTGCGCAACATCCGCCGCAAGCAATGGCTGCGGTACATCACCCGGCTGGACAACATGGGGTTGCGCAACATCAAGATCCCCCATCGCCGCAACGTCAAGCTGCCGGTCCGCTGGCAGCGGAGGTGGCTGTGAGCAAGCCGAGCAACGGCGAATGCGACATCCGCAAACCCTGCCCGAGATGCGGCGAACGACAGCTCACCCTGTCCTGGTGGCTGGAGGCCAAGCCGATCGGCACCTTCTCCCTGGCCGGGCAGCAGTTGAAGTTCAGCGCCCGCGAGAACGCCGTGGTCCGCTGCCAGTTCTGCCGGTTGGTCCTCCAGGGACGCATCACCCCTGACGCCGAGGTGGTCAACGGCCGGTTCGTCTCCGGACACTTCGAGACCACCCAGCCGCAGACCCGCAGCGAGAACAAGCCCCGTGACTGACGACGAACCGCCGCCCCACGGCCCCTGGCGCGACAACAAGCTTTGGGTGCTCACCCGCAAGTGCGACACCTGCATCTTCCGCCCCGGCAACCTGATGCGGCTCCAGCCCGGCCGGGTCGACGACATGGTCAACCACTGCATCGAGAACGACACCGTCATCCCGTGCCACTCCACCCTGGACGGGCCGCGCTCGATCTGCCGGGGCCTGTACGACGTGCACCGCGACGACATCACCGTCATGCAGTTGGCCGAACGCATCGGAGTGATGGAGTTCGACGACCCGCCGGACAAGCCGTGACCAGCAGGCGACTACGCCAGTTACGCCGGGAGAGCGCCCTGCCCGCCCTGTTGCGCCGCGTGCAGCAGGACCGCTGGAGTCAGCAGTGCGACGCCGCCCGCTGGCGGCCCGACGAGAGGTACTACCGATGGCCCGCTTCCGCGTCACCGCCGTGCGAGAATTCCACTTCGAGATCGACCTGGACGCCAAGTCCTCGGCCGGAGCCTGCATGAAGCTGGGCGAAATGATCCGCGCGGGGGTGGTCGAACCCGTGGAAGAAGTGATCTCCGAGGTCAACGCGACCCGGCTCAACCCGTAACCGACTCAGGCCGACGCTCGTTGGCTGCTGCGTGGATGACGCAGGCAGGTGGCGCAAGAACATGGTCATCGGCGGCAGGCTGTCGCTGCTGTTCGCGAGCTTCTCCGCCTACCTCGCGTTCAACGCCGCCATGCGCAACGACCGTCTCTCCGTGCTCCTGAACGTGCTCGCCGCCGCGATCAACTTCCTGAACGTCCTCGGCGCACACGATCGGCTGAAGAAGGACCGCAAGTGAGCCGTGCGGGTCTAGCCTGAGTGCTGCTCCGGCGAACAACGAGATGGTCGGCCTGGAGTACGGAACCCTCTCCCTTGGTCGCCGCTTGGGGAGAGGGTTCCCCCGTCTACTGGGGAGAACAATGACCAACCAAGAACACCGCTACATCCACCCGCAGTGCGCCAAGTGCTGGTGGGACGAGATCGGCCTCGGAGGCACCCCCACGCGGGAGACAGATCCGCAGCGGACGATCTGCTGCTTCTGCGGCGGGCCGACCATCAGCGGCATCATCCGGCACGTGCAGCCCGGCAGCTTCACCATCCCGTACTGCCCGGACATGCTGGTCGACCCGGTCCCGGTGCTGCCCGAACCGCCCCGGCTGTTCCGGTGATGGTCTGGCCCTGGAGAGTCCACAAGGTCGCCAGCGGAACGACGCGCTACACGATCTACGGCATGCAGTTGATCTGGGCCTACTGCATCCTCAGCCTGTTCATCGAGCTACCGATGTGGCTGCTGATCGTCCTGATGGCCCTCTGGATGCCGCTGGCAGTGATCACACAGTTCAAAGACGGGCTTGAGATCCGGCGCGAAATGAAGCGCACCGCCGCGTTCATCCAGGCTGTGCGCGAAGCGAAAGAGTTCGACGACCTACCGCCCGAGCACCAGGAGGAACTGCGGATGGCACGGGCCAGGCACATGCTGCGAGACCAGCAGTGAAGCGGTTTCTCCGCTGGTGGATCTACTGGCCCAGCACCCCGCACCTGGCGCTGCTCTGGCTGCTCTGGTGGTTCAGCAGCGTGCTGGCGATGTTCTGCGGCGACGCCTGCCTCTGGGCGGAGCGGCCATACTGCTGAGGTGAGGGTCGCTAGCTCAATAGGCAGAGCTTCGGGCTTTTAACCCGCCGGTTCGGGGTTCGAGTCCCCGGCGACCCACGAGCGGGTGACATGGCAGCGGCGTCCGGCAACCCGCTGTTAGCGTCGCCCTGACCCCGCCGGGTGCCGTGCCACCTGTACCCGGCGGGGTCGCCTCTTTGGAGGGCGCATCGACCACCGTGCGTTTACGGCACCTACACTGCACGTATGAGTGAGGCAGACGTGGACAAGATGATGGCGATGATCCACGCCAAGGTCAAAGAGTTCGGCTGGATGGTGACCGGCGTCTTCGCCACCGCCGCTGAACACGACAAGACACCGTTCGCCTACACGATCGGGCTGACCTCGGCCGGGCTGCCCGAGCTGCTGATCTCCGGCGGCTTCGACCCGGCCACCCTCCAGGGGTTCCTCAACATGGCCGCCAAGCGGCACTGCGAGCTGGAGATCCAGCCCGGCGACGAGCTGGACTTCCTGGCCAACGTGCCGTTCCGGGTCGTCAAGGCCCGCGTCGGCGACCACGTGCAGCAGACGCTGAACTACTACCGCGACCCCGAGAACGAACACGGCTACGTCACCCTGCTCCAGATCATCTGGCCCGACCGCGACGGCAACTTCCCCGACGAGCCCGGCTGGACCGGCGGCGACTCCCAGGAGCTGTTCACATGAACGATGGGCCGTTCGTCACGGTCATCTCGCTGATCCCGTGCAACCCCAAGCTGCGCGAGAAGATCAACCAAGACCTGCCGCCGGATCAGCAGTGGAAGCCGTCCATCGAGCACAGCATCACCACCTGCGACAACTGCGGTCGTGACTGCTGGATCGGCCCCAAGCAGAAGGAGCTGTCCGAGAGCGTGTTCACGGCCAGCAAGAAGCTGTGCGCCATCTGCATAGCCCTCAGCGGCTTCATCGACGGCAGCGAGACCTACCACTCGGTCAACCAGGACGAGGCCCAGATCCCGAGGCGCATCTGATGTCCATCGTGGCAAACATCAACGACAACTGGCTCTGGCGGGCCGAGGACGGCCGGGAAGCATGGATCATGTTCGGCGGCGTGGGTGCGCAGAAGGACCAGGTCTGCATCGTCACCGACATCCACGGCAACGGCCAGCCGGACAACGCCGTCCACTTCCCGCCGGGCATGCTGCGGATGATCGCCGACGAGATGGAGTCTCGCGCCGATAAGTAGGGCGTGCCTGACGAGGAGTACGACCAGAGCGTTGAGCTGGCCAAGCTGGCGTACAACGCCTACGGCGACGCGGTGGACTTCAAGAACTACCAGGGCCTGCCGATGCCGAGCTGGGACGACCAGGGCGACGCCATCCAGGGAGCCTGGGTCGCCGCCGCTGAGCGGGTCGCTGACGAGCTGAGCGGCCCCGAAGCCGCCGACTAGGCAGCTAGTCCGTCAGTCTCTCCAGCAGCGACCTGAGGCGTGCTAGACGTGCTTTCAGCTTGGTGAGGTCGGCTCCCGCGTCGTCGATCTTGTTGAGCCAGGTCGAGGCGTACTGGATCTCGGCCATCACCAGCCGCGCCAGCTCGTTGCGGTCCTCGTCGTCCATCGGGACACGATGCTTGCGGCTGTACTCCGTGCTGCTCATCCGCAGAGCATAGAAGCCCGGCCTGCGAGAGCACATGGCTCATCAGCGATAGGCCGGTGCCGAAGAAAAGCTGCGGAATCAAGCTCATAGCAATTCCCCCGGCAATCTTTTCGTTCTCCCCAGGCCAACCTGTGTCACGAATCCGTTGACCTGAGGAGAACAAAGGGTTGAGGAGTCGTCGATGAGCGTCGCCTATAAGACCACCCTGCCCCTCTGGCTTTATGGGAGATGGCGTAGGCCCAACCGGGGTGGTCAGCCTCCGGCTCACCTACTCGCGGAGGTGGACTCAGCGGGGCCTCTCAGCCCGCCTCCACCAGTGCGGTGTTGCTGGCGGCAGCGACGGCGGCTCATGTCAGACCGGCGTCGTGCCTGGCAGGGGACCTCCACGGAGACTGCAATCCCCGGTTGGCCACGGCGTCCCCCAAGCAGTTGGACAGCCGGGGAGGCGCAATCAACAGGGTTTCTCTCCCACGCTGACAATGCACCTCCCCTGGCCTGGAGCTGATCAAGCGACCGGCAAATCCTTGACCCAGAGTTGGGGACGGGTGGCCAGCGCGAGACAACACGGTGAAAGGAGTTCAAAGGGCAGACCGTGGCTCGGGTAACCGCTCGTTTGGACTCTGCTTTGCAGCTCTTGCAATCGAGAGTGACAGAGGTGTCTGTAGGGCGCAAGTGATAGAACTGAATGAACGTTAAGTGATTCATTCACGTACCGAAATCGTGCAAGTTGCATTTCTGCTAAATGCTTCTAGCGTGCAACTTGCAGATTTACTCGCCCGGATCACTGCTCCGCAGGAGCCTCGGCGGCATCGGAAGATCGTCAATGCCCAGCTCACCCCGGCAGAGATCTATACCGACGTACCGCGCCCACGACCCCCAGTGCTTCCTGAACTTCGGGTCGATGCCGTGCACCGCCTGATACCAACATGCGATCAGCAGCTCGTGGCGGGTGAGTCCAAGATTCGACACCGGGTCGAACGCCGCCGACAGAACGGCCTCCGCGATCATGTCCGTCTGATACCCGCCGATCAGCGGCATGCCATGGCCCTCAGTAGGAGTCACCGTCACCCTGGGGACATCAGACATCAGCACACCGTACTTCAAACCTGCCCTTTTCGGTGACCCCTGAAGAATGCATCGAGCGGCGATCACCCCGGCGGGGAATGCCGATCATGGAACAGCCCTGTCACCCTGATTCCATGACTTCTGCCGTCTCCGTCGTCGACCGCAAGATCTACTGGCTCATCGGCATCGGGCTGACCCTCAACCTGCTGGCCAACGCCGCGCCGGACAGCATTTACGTCGTGATGACCAACCTGCTCGCGGGTGTGTTCAACTTCGGCGCGCTCTACCTGATGTGGAAGCACGACTGGCTGGAGATCGGCGCGTTCATGCGTCGCCGTCGCCGGTGAACAAGAACGTCGGCATCGCGTTGCTCGTCATCGCGATGGCGCTGTTCGGCATGGGCGTGATGACCGACTACGAGGTCGGCTGGTTCTGGGCCGGACTCGTGGTCGCCCTGATCAGCGTCTTCTGGCACGCAGGTACGTGGAAGAAACCACCAGCGAAATGATCAAGGGCCGGGGCTCAGAGTTGAGCCCCGGCCCTTTGTTCGTGTGGCTCAGTTGTTGATCGCTTCCCGACCCTTGGCGGCGAGCTGACCAACCGTCATTGCCATCAGCTTGATCGAGTCCAGCGGCATCACGCCGTCCGGATAGCGCAGCGCCGCCATCGAGGTCATCCACTGAACTGCCTCGTTGAGGCGCTGAAGTTCTTGCTCAGTCAGGTAGTTCTTCGCCACCGTGCTGGGCCGAAGCTCACCCTTGTTGGGTCCGACCCGGTAGCGCTCACCTTGGAGCTGCGGACGGCTATCGCGAATGGTCTTCGCAGAAGCACCGAAGAGCCCGAGATAGAGGGTGTCTTGGACCTGACGGTAATCCTTGTCCACCGCCCCGCTGGCTGACAACGCCGCGATGATCCGCTTGTAGTCCACCTGCTCCTTCCGGCGGGCCACAAGCAGCTCGTCGATCTCAGCCCGCTTGGCCTGGAGCTGTGTCTCCGACGCCCTCGGATTGATGGCAGCACCTTCGGTGAAGAACTGCCGAAGAGCCGGGCCGCTCTCCTTCTGGTAGGCGATGATGATCGGCCGCAGCTCCTTCTTGACCGTGTTCTCGTTGATGTTGGCGAGGAACATGGCCCAGACATCGAGACTCACGGCTGCCATCCGGCGCTTTCTGCCGTCCGCTCCAACCGTTGTCGTTTCGACAACGGTTGCCCATGACCTGCTGTTCAGCTTGCGAAACTGGCTACCCCAATCCAAGCCCATCGCTTCGAGCGTTGGCCTGAGGAGCACGTGCGGGACGCCGTCGAGCAGGACGGTGTAGATGAACGTGCCGTAGAACGGCACCTCGATGATTGAGGGTTTCGGATGTGTCTTCACATCCTGGCTACAGACAACCTGGCCTGCGAAAACAGCGTCGTCACCCGTTAGTGGTGAATCTGTTGCTGTTGCGTCTCGTTGGTTCCTCATCGTCTCTGTGGTCACGACTTGTTCCTGCGGGCGCGGGCGCTGGCCAGCGCCAGGCGGGTGTAGTACGCCTTGCGGGCGTGCTCGACACGGCGACGGAGGTCGGCGATCAGGGTGTCGTATTCGACGCCGGTGGCGTTCTCGATGGCTCGCCGTAGGGACCCATCGGGATCGGCCGCCTCCTGGAACTTCGTCTGAAAGGCCCGGCGGGCAGCCGCCGTCGCCTCCGTGGGGTTCTCACATTTGGCCCACTTCTCGTGGGCGGCCAGGCGGGCGATCATGGTGCGTTCTGAGGTCATCGGCCACCTCGGGCGGCATGCACAGCGTTCACGCCGTACCTACCGCCCGAGGGCCGTCTGGATTCACTTCAGCGGCGTTTGACCAGGTTGCTGGCGATGGTGTCGTAGTTGCGCCGTGCGCGTTCCCCGGCGGCGGACTTGGTGTATCTCCGAACCATTTGCAGGCTGTTCCAGCCCAGCAGCTCCATCAGGTCGCCCTCCTGTCCGCCGCCGGAGAGATAGCGGTGGGCGAAGTTGTGCCGGAAACGGTGCGGGTTCATGCCAAAGCCGAGCGCCTTGGCGGTGTTCCGCAGGCATTGCCGCACACCGTTGGGGGTCAAGGGTCGGCGGTGGTTGTCGCCCAGCCACAGGTCCGGCAGATGCGCTTGCTTGTGCTTGGTGCGGATCAGCAGGTAATCGTCCAGGGCACGGGCGGTGACGGCGTCGAACTTCACCGTGCGCTGTTTGCCGCCCTTTCCGGTGACGACGCAGGTCCCGATCTTGAGATTGAGGTCGCTAACCCGAAGATTCGTCAGTTCCGACAGCCGTGCGCCGGTCATCATGAAGACGTTGATCAGCGCGAAATTGCGCCGGGAAATGAAGTCCTTTCGCTTCGCGTACCGCGCCAGCAGGCCGTCAACCTCGTCGTCCTCCAGGTGCGGGACAACGGTCTCGGTGACCTTGGGCTGCTCGACGCCGTCCATCGGGTGCCGGGATAGATCCATCCGTTCGGTGTGCCAGGTCATGAAGTGCCGCAGAGCCCGGAACAGGTTGTTGGCGTACCCCTCGGAATAGGGCGTCCCGCGCCGGGTCTTCGCCTCCTTCTTCATCCAGGTGGTCCACCGGAGAATGTCGTCCTGGGTGGGCTCGTCGAGGTCGTGCTGGCCGTGCTCGGCGTGCCAGCGGGCGAACAGCAGGGCCGCCCCGGTGTAGATCTCCTGGGTCCGCGCAGAGAGGTCGCTGCCGCTCAGCCGCAGGTCGTAGGACTCCAAAAGACGCAGGGCCATCGCGGTAGGCTGCGGCAGTTCAGGGTGGGCAGGGGGAAGGGCTCTAGGCATGCTAAGCGAGTGCTCCTCAAGCGCTGTGCCGGTCATCTGCTACCCTCTACAGACAACCGGGCGGTCCGTTTCAGCAGCTCAGAGGCCATGTCCGCTCCGGGCGCGTAGCTCAGTGGGAGAGCACTCGCCTTACAAGCGTCTAAGCCTTAGCGCTGTGCTTGCTCCAGCCACGCTAGACGACTTTTCCCAGGTCAAGGTTGGTATCTGACCCCTAGCAGAAGCTAGGGGTAAGAAGCGCTACCGAGCTAAGCGAGTGCTGGAAAGATGGAAGCTAGTCGCAGCGACGGTGGTCGTCAAGTGACCTGCTGGAAGGCGTATCTTCACCGTCTTTGACGGCGTTACGTGGTTATGTCACTTCCTCAGATGGTGCTTCCGCCTCAGTGGGCTCGCCAGTGTGGTCGGCCGACCAAGTCCAAGACCGCATGCAAGCAGCGGGCAGACGGGTACCTGCCCGCATGCAAGCTCCACAGCACTCCCGACGAGCTGGCTCTCAACGAGGTGCTCGTGACGGTCGAACGGGCCGGGTATAAGAATGGTCGGGATTCAGCAAAGGGCGCTTCTGAGCTAGAGCTGAAGCACCTGAAAGACAAGGTCAAAAAACTCGAACAGCAAGAGGATGACCGCGACCGCATTTTCTCCGTCGGCGGCGATCAGCTCGTCGAAGTTGAGGGTTATGCATACCGATGGTCTGGACCGAAACCACTTGTCGTGGGGGACCGCGTACGGCTCCCCGCAAACTACATCAGTCCTCGCGGCTGGAGCGGACTGGTCACGAAGCTCGGCTCAAGGTGGAAAGGCGAGCACGCACGAATTTTGGGTGGCGATACCTCTTCCGAGTGACTCTGCCTCGCAAACATAGCGTCATCTGAAAGCGGGGTCTTGCCCCTCCGTCACCTGATCAGGACCTACTTCTGATCGACGGAGGGGCTTTTGCGTGTCTCCAATGAAAGCCCTTCACGAAATAACACGCCCCGTTACTGATCCCGTACACCTGTCGTTGGCCGCTTGAAGGCAGGCCCACGATGGAACGGGGGATCGAATTTGCAGCTCAGGGGGGATGTCACGTGAGCCCGCGCCAAGACTCCGTCACTGCGACTGATTGGTTGCGCCGCCAGACCCGGCAGATCGAGGAACACACCACCACCAGCGTTTCCGAGCAGGAGGCGTCGACCGTCACGGTCGAGGCGTGGCTTCAGCGCCGGGGGGTGAAGTACGCCGCCGCGACCGGCATCCCGATGGCGATGATCGACACCAAGCGGTCGCGGGCGAATCAGGCCCGGAAAGATCCGCTGGTCAGCGATAGCGTGGATCGGTTCGCGCAGGGGATGCGCGCCGGTCGGCCGTTCCCGCCGATCGTGGTCTTCTCGCTCGGCAATAAGTTGGTCATTGTCGATGGCAATAACCGGCATGAGGCCGCTGTCCGGGCCAAGCGGGAGTTCATTCACGGGATCGTCATCGATCCGACGACGGACGGCGACCTGATCCAGTTGCTGACCGTGGAGGCGAACAGCTCGCACGGACATACGCCGCCGGTGGAGTGGCGGGTGCGGCAGGCGCAGGGGCTGACACAGCGGGGGTTCAGCGACAACGAGGCGGCGGAGGCTGCCGGGATCACGCCGTTGCAGCTCAAGAATGCGCGGAGCGCGGCTGAGGCGGACGGCCGGGCCCGCAAGCTGGGCATTCACGGCTTCGCTGATCTGAGCCAGACTCACAAGAAGGATCTCAACGTCCTGAAGGCGGACCCGGTGTTCTTCGCCGCCGCCAAGCTGGTCACCACGGAGCGGCTCAACCACGAGCAGACCAAGGCGCTGATCCGCGACATCAAGGCCGGGCGCTCGGAGGCGGAGCAGCTCGCGATCGTGGCCGAGCAGGCGGCGTCGTACGAGCTGGAGCAAGCGACCAAGAAGGCGATGAAGAAGGGCGTCTCCAGCCCGAAGAACAGCCTCGCGGCCGGGATTGGCCTGGTGCTCAAGTGCGATCCGCACATGCTGGTCAGCCAGATCGTCACGGCGCACGACCGGGACACCATCGCCCGGCGGCTGCGGGAGGCCGAGGACGCCATCCTGGAGATCCACATCGCGATGGAAAAGCTCAAGGACTTGGAGGAGTAAATGGCGCGTCCTATTTCGGATTCGGAGGCGCGGCGTATCGGCCTGCTCCTCGGAGATCCGTTCGTGATGTCCGGGCATCCACTGACGTGCAACGGCGGGAACCCCGACTTCAAGACCCACCACGACCACGAGGTGCTGCTGCTGATGGGGGAGTGGGCGCTGTTCTGCCCGAAGTGTGGCCGGGAGCAGGCGTTGCCGCCGGGCTTCGAGAGGGAGGACTGAAGTGGCGACGCCGCCCAGCGACGATTCGCGGATGTTGTTCAAGCTGCTGGCGGACGGCGAGTGGCACCCCTACGAGGCGATCCGCGACCGGCTGGCGGCCACCGTGCCGCCGGGCCGGGCACTGCGCAAGTACGAGGAACGGATTGAGTACGCACGTCGGTACAAGGGCGATCCGGACTACGACACCGACGCCGACGAGGACACCCGGATCTATTACGGGTCGCGGTCCTGCGCCCAGATCGCCATCACGTCCTGGAAGGGGCGGGGGCTGATGTTCTACGGCGAGGGGCCGAAGAAGCAGATCCGGATCAAGCCGGGGTTCAAGAGCTGGGGGATCGAGCAAATGCAGGACCACGAGAACGCCGACGTCGACCCGCCGCAGCGGGGCCAGGACGCCCCGGACGAGCAGGGGGTTACCGAGGTACGGGGGCAGGCCCAGCACCCCGCTCCTGAGCGACGTACGAGCCTGGCCACAGCCCTCCAGGGCTACGAGTGGCTGTGTCCCCGGTGCTCGGCGCTGAACCGCCAGAACGAGTGCACCGGCTGCGGCGTGAAGCTCATGGAGACCGCGTCCGCGCCGGACGACGACGAGCAGCAGTGGCAGTCGGAGCAGGAGTTCAGCCCGGAGCCGGAGCCTGCGCAGGACGAGGAGACGGCGGCCATGGCCGTGCTGAGCGTCCCGAAGGAGCTGCCGACCGCCAGCCAGGATGGGTACGGCTGGACCGGCGGGTCGGCCGAGGACACGGAGTGTGACATCTGCGGGGAGCTGATCCGCAACCGGGACAAGCACGCGAAGTGGCACGCCGACCTGGACGCCCGGATCGACGGCCGGGACCGCCCGGAGATGGCTTTGTTCGCTGAGAGCGAAATTCGAGACCTCTTTGAGGACGTTGTATCGAATGCTCTCGATCGTTTTCAGGTGGGTCTGGTGGACTACCTGTCGACCCAGTTTGCGCAGCTTGAGACGCAGATTTGGCGTCAGCAGCGGACCGGGAACCAGAAGAAATGGCCACGCTGAGCTAGTCGCGATTACACGCCAGGTAGATCATATAGATGAACGTTCTGGCTGTAGAGAAATCATGATCAAGTTGTATCTAGCGATAGCTTTAAAAACCCCGGAGGATACAAAAAAAGGGGTTTGCTGGATTTTCGTTAGTCGATGATCATTCACATCTTCTGACGACGAAAACCAGCACTCAGAACTCCCCCGGCCTGCGGATCACCCGCCTCACGGCGGGCCAGGGACCGCCTCCACGGACCTGAGCCGCAGGCCGGGGGAACCACACCTCTCCCGGATCAAGCTAACGCTCCGTATTGGTGAGGGAGCCTCGTGAACGAGGAAAGCAAGGCGCAGAGATATCACGACACGGATCACGGCTCCTGCGAGGACGGCGGATACTCCGCCTGCTGGTGCTGCTGCATGATCTGCGACCCGGATTGGGGCCACGGACGGCCGAGCCCGTACTACACGCTGGCGATGGCCGAGCTGAGGAACGAGATCACAAGCGACGATGAGACGCCTCAAACGCAGGTATAACGCCTGGCGGCCCTATCACCGGGTCTGCCTGGGGCCGTGGTGGTGCTGGCGGGGCCAGACCTACGACAAGACCTGCCACCGCCACTTCGGGTACTGACGATCAGATCTCGCCCATGTCGATGACCTCGCCCGCGTCGACCTCGGTCCACACCGGCTCCTCGGCCTGGAACAGCCGCACGTTGCGGACGGGCTCGGTGCCCTCGGTCTCCCAGAGCGTCAGCGTCCGGTACTGATCCAGCACACTTATGACCGAGTCCGGCTTGGTGGTGCTCATGCTGGTCACGGTGTGCCAGTGCTCGTCCGGGACACGCCTCCGGTCGGGCAGGAACCGCTCGCCGTCGAACAGCTCGGCGTTCTCCGCCCACTGTGGGTCAACCATCTCGAAGCTCACCTTCAGAATCTTCACCAGCTCATTGTTCAGCACTGACATGGATCACCCGTAACCACTCCTCGTGGGAGTGCGTTGGACTCATTGCAACCGGCGCATGGTTCCGGAGGAGACCTCCGGACAAGGCTGATACTCCTGACACGAAACACGCCGGTTGCCTTAGTGCTGAGGGCGTGGGCGGTCCCGACGTGGGTCTGCCCCGCAAGGCGGACAGCGCGCCGGGCTTGGCCGCGCGAGCCCGTTGCTGCGCCGTTGGGGCAAGTCCTAAGCCCACGCCCTCGGGTAAGAGAGCGCGCCGGGAATGGTGCCGGAGGAGATCTCCGGACGGCTTCTTACTGGCCCATGAAACAGACCGGCGCGCTCTCGGTAAGGAACAGAGTGATGCGGATCAGAAAACGGGGGGTTTTGTGGCCAGCGCGGATGAGCTGCGGCCATCTGAGCCTGGTGAGCGCGGCGGCGACGTACGCGGGGACCGGGATCTGTCGGGCGTGCCCGAGGCTGAAAGCGGTGCGGAGAGTGGAGGCGCTGCTGAGATTGAAGTCGAACTCAGCGGTTCGCCCCTGGGGTACGTGCTGACCAAGGAGCCGCCCAGCGGCTTCTACATCCGGGTCAGGTACGCCGACCACCACACCGCCGCGATCGTCTTCCACCGCGACGACGCGGAAGGCCACGACGACGGGCGCTGGTGGTGGTCGCACAGCGCTAAACAGTGGGTCCGGTGGTCCGACATCGAACTGCTCGCCCAGGCACGCGAGGAGCCCATGGTGCTGGAGCCGCTGTTCGCGCCGCCGGGGCTGCCGGGCTGCGCACCGGACGGGATGCACAACGAGATGCGCTGCGAGAACCCCGATTTCGAGACATTCAAGTGAGGACATTGTGGTTGATGTTCTGGAGTCAGAAGGTCTGGCTCGCGGTCAACATGATCCAGGTACAGGCCGTGCTGCTCGTACTGGTCGGCCTGGACTGGCTGGGAGCCCTGTACGGCGTCGCCGGGGCCGCCATCGCCGCAACGTGTGGGGGCAGGGCGGACCGTGGCAGCACCGTGGACTGCGGCTCGTCCGCACAAGCCTGCGGGGGCTCTGGCCGGAAGGCGCGTGGTGGTACCAGGCCGCGATCGCGTTCTTCAGCATGTGCGGCCTGGCCACGTTCATCCTGGGTGTCTACTGCACCAACCAGGGTGACCGGGATGCGGCCTGGTACTTCTTCACGTCCGGCACGGTGATGTGGATCGGCGCGTTCGTGGTACTGGGATTCTTCATCGGACCCATAACCAAGGCCAAGCACCGTCGTTGACACTGCTGAGAACGGTGGTACAGCAACCGATAGTTCTCTGGGGTCAGGCGTCAGCACCTGGCCCCGCCTGTAGCGGGATGGAGCAGCTCGGTAGCTCGTTGGGCTCATAACCCAGAGGTCGCGTGGTTCAAATCCCGCTCCCGCAACGGAAGGCCCGAACAGCGCGTCACCTCCCCGGTCCGCGCTCGACGGCCTTGGGCGGCCACACGTCCTGACTTCTCGGCCAGGGTTCGTCCCCTGGCACGAGGACAAGCTGTCTCTGACGCATGTGGCAGGTGGGGAGGGCCGGGAAGCCGGAAGGTGACTCGGCCCTCCCGATTAGTCCCGCGTGAACACCGCGCTGAAGCTTCTCGGTCTCATCTTCGGTCTCGCCTGCGTCGTCATGATCTTCGCTGCGGTGTTCATGCCGGGACGGGAGCGCCTGGACCACCGAGGAGGAGTCAGCCCGTCAGGGTGGGCGGCTATCTACGCCGTCATCTTCGGCGTGGCCTGCATCGTCTGTAACGCACTAGCCATCTACGGGAGTCTCTGAAGTGACCAAGCGCAACATCACCAAGTACGCCCTGGCCACCGCCTACACTGGCCTGATGGGCGCGGCGGTCGTCAACAGCTACAACCGGATCGGCACCGAGCCGGACCCGATGACCGCCGAGACCCTCAAGAAGGGCATCGTCGTGGCGTCACTCCTGACGGGGATGGTCTGGACGATCAGCATGCTTTAGCGTTTTCCGAGACTGCCTGGTCAATTCGCTGGGTACGCAGCAGAGACCCGCTTCACGTCCTCACCGTCTGGGCGTGAAGCGGGTCTCGTCCGTTTAAAGGAAGTCATGGACCACCCTCCCTACAGCCTCGGCCGAGGCCCTGTCGCCGCTGCCGATATGAAGGCCAGGATCGCCGCCCTGCGCGAGGCCGGTTACACCGATCAGGAGCTGTTCGCGATCCTGTGGGACCGCACCCGGCAGGCGGAACTCGGGGAGGGCTACACCTATGAGTTCGCTGAGCCGCTTCGATCGGGTCGCGACAGCGGTCGCTAACACCGTCGCGCGGGCCTGGTTCTTCCTCGCCTGTACCTCGATGGTGTTGATCTGGGCACCGTCGTTCTTCTTCATCCGCAACGTCGACACCTGGCAACTGATCATCAACACGCTGACCACGATCATCACGTTCCTGCTGGTCGCGCTGTTGCAGAACACCCAGTACCGGGCCGATCAAGCCGTGCAGAAAAAGCTCAACGCCCTCGTGGAGGCCATGGCCGACGTCATGGAGGCCCTCAGTGCGCAGGACCCAACCATGTGCTCAGACGTAGAAGAGCTGAGAAAGGCATCGGGCCTGGAGGAACGCGAGGGCACATGAGAAAGAAGGCCACCCACAAGGGCAAGTGCGTCCTGTGTGGGTTCAAGGGAGCGCTGATGGAGGACGGCTCGGTCTACCGGCACTACGCGGGCGTCGCCGCTCCCGAGGACATGTACCCGGACGGCATCTGCAAGGGCTGGGGCCGTCAGCCGCTCAACGGCACCGTGGAGCCGCTGTGAGCGAGTCCAAGGCCCGCCTGGAGCGCAACGCCCGCTGGTTGGCCGCCGAGTGTGACCGGCTGGAGAGCGACGTCGTCTTCCTGCTCCAGATCCTGGTCGACATCGAGCACGACATTCCCGTGGCGAACATCGATTGGCAGGGCCGCCAGTTCCCCGAGCGGGTCTGGCGCAGGATCACGGTGCCGGGATGACCCTGCGCATCGTCGCCCGTGACGGCACCCGGTACGTCAACCCCGGCGTCAGCAACGTGCGGCTAGGCAAACGGGAGCTGCGCTGGTCCAGCGCCTGCGGGCAGCCGTCACAGATGGCTCTGGTGTTCATCGGCTCGTGGGAGCTGACGTGAACGACGACGAGATCATCGACTCCGCACGCGGCATGGTGCTGTCCTGGCTGGGCGAGATGGCGCTGATGCTGCGCGTCGACCAGACCCCGGAACAGCAAGGGCTGGACGCCAGCAACCGGATCGTCGAGCGGCACATGGACTACATCCTTGGCATCCGCGCCACCCTGGCCGCGCTCTGGGAGTTCCCGAACCACCCGGACCCCTTCCCGTTCCAGGAACGCGAGCACCACCACTACCTGTCCACCGGCTGTCTGCACGGCGATCACGGCTATTGCCAGTCCCCGAAGGGCCGGATGGGCGACAAGAAACCGCACCAATGCAAGTTCTGCGACGCGATGTGCGTCTGTCACTGCCACCACGAGGAGACCCATGCTCAACAGCCTGTCCATCCGCAACTTTCAATCACTGCGGAAGGTGGACCTGGAGCTGGGGCAGTTCACGGTGATCGTGGGTCCCTCCAGCTCTGGCAAGAGCGCCTTGATCCGCGCCTGTAAGGCGCTCGCCTCCAACGTGCGCGGCTCCGGGGTGATCACCCGAGGGCAGAAGGTCGCCGCCATCACCGCCACTACCGAGCAGGCCAAGGTCACCCTGTCCCGGTCGGAGACGGCGAGCGGCTACAACCTGCGGCTGCCCGACGACGACATCGCTTTCACCAAGCTGGCCGGTTCGGTGCCCGAGGCCATTACCAAGGCGCTGCGGATCGAGCCGGTCCCGGCCAGCGGCTCCAGCGTCAACTTCGCCAGCCAGTTCGACCGGCCGTACCTGCTCGACGACACCGGCGCGACCGTGGCCCGCACCCTGGGCGATCTGACCAACGTGTCCACCATCTTCGCCGCCGTCCGCTCCGCCAACCAGGTCCGGGCGACCGCCTCCAGGACGCTCAAGACCCGCAAGGGGGACCTGGCCGAGGTGAAGACCTCTCTGCTGGCGTTCCAGGGCCTTGGCGACCGTCTCAGCGCCCTGGAACGGGCCGAGGAGTTGCACCGCCAGGCCGACACGGTGGACAACAACATCATCGCCCTGGAGCGGGGCCTGGCCAAGGTCCGGCTGGCCGAGCTGACCCTGGCCGCCGCGCAGAAGCTGCCGGAGGTGCCCGACGCCACCGCGATGTACGACGCCTACACCGAACTGGTCGACCTGAGCAGCGCGCTGGCCGACCTCAGTGCCTTGCGCGAGCACGCCGAGGCCACCGAACGCGGCTACCAGCACCGGGTCCGGGTCCACGAGGCGTTGCAGCACCGGCTGGCCGAGGCCCTCACACGGGCCAAGGTCTGCCCGACCTGCGGGCAGTCCACCATCGGGTGACGAGCTGGAACCGGCGGCCGGGCACGCCGTAGGGACGACGTGAGTTCCTTTGTGCTGATCAACGACATCCATCTGAGCGACCGGCCGCCGGTCTCGTGCACCGACAGCTACCTGGACGACCTGTTCGACCTGCTGGAGCAGGCCGCCCGCATCGCCCAGTCCATGGACGCCCCGATCGTCCTGGCCGGGGACGTGTTCCACCACAAGACCCCCAGCCGCAACAGCCACGGCACCGTCATGCGGCTGATCGACTGGGCGCGGCAAGCCCTGGTGCCGGTCTACGCCGTCGTCGGCAACCACGACATCTCCCACGACCGGGTCCAGTCCATCCACGAGACCCAGCCGCTGGGCGTGGTGATGGCCTCCGGGGCGATCGAGCTGCTCGACGGCTGGGCCGAGGACGGCAGCCCGATCTACGGCGTGCCCTGGCAGATGACCTTCGACCGGGCCAACGTCTTCGACGCCCTGGAGAGCTGGCGTTGTGAGGGCGTCGATGAGCACAAGCTGGTGGTCACCCACGCCCCGCTCTACCCGCCGGGCAAGGAGCTGAAGTTCGAGTACTTCCCGGCCGAGCTGTGGGCCGAGGCCATGGGCAACCGGGGCACCGTGCACTACGGCCACGTCCACGAACCGCACGGCGTCTACGAGGTGAACGGCGTGACCTTCTCCAACTGCGGCGCGCTGAGCCGGGGCAGCCTGACCGAGCACAACCTGAGCCGCACCCCCAGCGTGGCCATCTGGGACTCGCAGACCGGCGAGATCACCCACCACGATCTGAAGGCCAAGCCCGCTGAGGAGGTCTTCCGGCTGGCCGAGGCACGCGAGAAGAAGGCCGAGAAGCTCAACCTCGGCACCTTCCTGGACAGCGTCCACGAGACTCGCCTCGACGTGACCAGCGTGGACAGCGTCATCGCCGTGGTGCGCGAATACCAGGACGAGGCGCTGACCGCCGTCGTGAGCAAGCTGCTCGACCAGGCCGACCAGTGAGCAAGCCCCTGCGCGTGAGCTGGAGCAGTATTCGGACCCACGCGGAGTGCAAGCAAAAGAGCTGGCTGATCCGCGAAGGTAAGCGGCAGAAGGTCAGCAACATTCGCAACTTTTTTGCCGGTCTCGTGGTCGACCGGATCATGAGAGAGCTTCTCGACAACCCGCTGATCCGCTCGGGTGATCACCGGGGGCTGGTCACCTGCGTCATGGACGAGCTGGAGGACACCGAGCGGGGCCGGGGCAACATGGTCCGCTGGCGCGACGCCGCCGACCGGGAGGAGATCCGCAAGTTCTGCACCACCCTGGTCGAGCGGCTGGTGCCCCTGCTGGACGAGCACGTCCTGCCGTACCAGTACGAGCACGGCAAGTGGTTCAAGGTCCCGATGAAGATCCCTGGCCTGGACGGGCAGCCCCGCGACATCCTGCTCACCGGCGAGATGGACCTGATCGTCGACAACGGCGGCCCCGTGGTGTGGGACCTCAAGGGCACCGCCGACGACAGCTATTGGCGCAAGGTCGTCGGGCAGCTCGCCTTCTACGACCTCGCCATCTTCGCCTCCTCGGGGCTCAAGACCCGCTACTGCGGGCTGATCCAGCCCATGTGCAAGGAACCCGTGCTGGTCTTCGAGATCACCGAGGCCGCCCGCACCGCGATGAACAGCCGGATCGTCGCCTACGCCCACGACGTGTGGCGCGACGAGAAGACCTGCAAGGAGTCCAGCTCCGGCTGCAACTTCTGCGACGTCCGGCACGCCTGCGAGCGCTACAGCAGCGACCGCATCGACAGCTTCGGCGACATGGCCGACGCCTTCCGCAAAGCCGCCCAGGAGACGTGATGAACATTCAGGAGCAGGTCGCCGACATCCAGGCCCGGATGGACGCCGCCCAGCGTGAACGGCTACGCGCCGAGGGCTCCCGCGACGCCGCGAAAGCCGCCGCCGAAAAGGCCGCCGCCGACCTCGACCGTGACTTCGGCATCACCACCGCCGAGCAGGCCCAGGCCATGCTGGACACGCTGCGCGCCGAGCTGATGGAGATCGTCGAGCAGCTCCGGCAGGCCCTGGACGAGGCGGGCGCATGACCGACTTCCTCGATCAGTTCGTCGGCTACGACGAGATGCCCAGCGTCCTGGACAAGAAGTTCGACGAGGTCATCAAGTTCACCATCAAACACTTCCTGCTGCGGGCCATGTGCGAGCGGGCCGCGACCGTGGTCCCCTCCGGGGACGCCATGCCGGTGCTGCGCTGCCTGAAGTTCCACGTCCACCGCAACCCCGACCGGCTGCGGATCGTCGGCAGCGACGTGCGCCGCACCTACATCGCCGCCACCGCCGACCTGGACGTGGACTGGGAAGGCGTGGCCGTCTTCGAGGCCCGCCGCCTGCTGGAGATCCTCAAGCAGGCCAGCGCCGAGGACGTGCAAATCCAGGTGATCGGCACCAGAGCCGAGATCACCATCGGCACCTCGTCCTGGACCATGATGCTGATGGGCAGCGAGGACTACCCGGACCTGCCCGCCATCGGCGACGCCCAGTTCGCCCGCGTCGGCCGCGAGGAGCTGACCGACGTCCTCAAGACCGTCCGCTACGCGGCCAGCCGCGACCCGCACCGGCCCGGCCTGAACCTGATCGACGTGCGCGACGGCAAGTTCACCACCTTCGACACGGTGCGCTTCCAGCAGGCCCGCATCGACGAGTTCCCGCTGAGCATGCAGATCCCGATCGGGGTGGCCGACGACCTGCTCAAGCTGATCAAGAACACCGAGCTGGACTTCATCCAGGTTGGGCAGTCCGACATTCACCTGCTGTTTCAGATCGGTAACGACCAGTTCATCACCAGCAAGCTGTACGCCGCCTGGCCCGACGTCGAGGGCGTCATCCTGCGCCCGGCGCTGGAGAACAGGTACCAGCTCGGCGTCGACCGGGCCACCCTGCGCGCCGCCATCCGGCGGGTGCGGATCAACGCCGACGAGGAGTCCAACGCCATCGCCCTGCACGTGGACATCAACGGGCTGACCGTGGCCGCCCGCGACCGCTTCGGCAACACCGCCGGAGATACCATGCCCTGCGGCTGGAAAGGCCCGGCCCGCACGCTGGTGGTCAACCACCGCTACCTGTGGGACATGATCGAGCACTGGGAGGAGCCGATCTGCGCCTTCTACCTGGGCGACGACAGCAAGACCCGCCGCGCCCCGCTGATGCTGCGTGACATCACCACCGGCCGGACCGCCGTGGTGCAGCAGATGCTGCTGGATTGGGTGATGAGCTGATGTCCCTGGACACCGACATCACGACCCGGATGGCCCGCGCCCGGCGCACCCTGGACCGGCAGCGCGGGGAGGCGTTCGCCCTGGCCAGCCGGGGCAAGCAGGTCAAGGCCGAGATCGACGAGCTGACCCAGGTCGTGGAGCTGCACGAGAAGGCCGCCCACGTGCTCACCGCGATCGGGGAGGAACGCCAGGATGCCGCCCAGCGAGCCATCGAAACCCTGGTCACCCAGGGTCTCCAGACAATTTTCGGTGACGAGCTTTCGTTTCATCTCGTCCCAGGGGTCCGTGCGAAAACCCCGGTCGTGGATTTTGTTGTACGGTCCCATCTGGACGACGGGACCATCGTTGACACCGACGTCATGGAGGCTCGTGGAGGCGGTCTTGCCGCCACGGTTGGGTTCCTTCTCCGCCTGGTCGTCCTCCTCCTGAGCAGCCACCGTCAGGACACCGTGCTGTTCCTCGACGAGACCTTCGCCCACGTGTCGGCCGAATACCTCCCCCGCCTGGTCGAGTTCCTGAAGGAGCTGGTCGACAAGACCGGCGTGCAGATCATCATGGTCACCCACGAGCCCGCCTTCGCCGAGGCCGCCTCCACGGTGTACTCCTTCGAGCTGCGCGACGGCGTGACGCAGGTGAAAGCCCTCTGATCACTCCAATGGGTGACAGTGCGTAAAGCGGGCGGCCGAAGTCAGTAGGGAGGGTGTGAAGGAATACGCCCCGGCCGCCCGCATCGTCGCGGACTCCGTCAGCTCGGTCACCGGAGACCGGCTGACAAGCATGGAAGTGAGCATCCCCCGCACCCTGCTGCCGTACCTGCTCAACGAGGCCAGCGTGTCGCGCAGCTTCACCGACGTGCTGGACCAGCCGGTGGCCGACAACATGCGCTCGCTGGCCGACGAGCCCGCCGTGCCGATCTACTGGCCCGCCCACACCATCCTGGCCCAGCCCGCGCACCCGCTGCGCACCCCCAAGGCCCACACCGCCCGCCAGACCTGGCTGCGCGCCCGCGACGAGGCCGTGGCCTGCGCCGAGACGCTGACCGAGGTCGGCGTGCACCACACCATCACCAACCGGCTGCTGGAGCCGTTCCTCGTGCAACGGGTGCTGCTGTCCAGCACCGAGTGGCGGGGCCTGCTCAAGCTGCGGCACAAGCAGCTCGGCACCGACCCCCTGGTGCAGGCCGAGCTGACCGAGGTCATCGACCTGATGCGCAGGCTGCTGGACAAGAACGTGCCCGAACCTCTCGCGCTGGGCCAGTGGCACCTGCCCTACCTGCGTGGCTTCGAGCTGAAGACCCTGCCCGCCAAGCAGGCCATCGAGGTGTCCGTGGCCCGCTGCCACACCGGCCTGAACCCGGAGCAGGATCTGTTCAACATCGAGGCCGACCTGGACGTGTTCCGCGCCCTGCGCTACGCCAGCCAGCCCGTACTGACCCCGATGGGGCACGTGTGCACCCCGGCCGCTCAATCCGAACACCCGCTGGGCGTCCTGCGCGGCTGGCACCAGTACCGCTACCACCGAGGAGAACTATGAGCGACATCCACGTCCTGGTGCTGACCGACCCCAACGAGGGCGACCTGCTGGGCATCTGGGGACCGTACGACAGCCTGGCCGACGCCGAGGCCGCCCGCGACGAGCTGATGAACTGGCCGCTGGCCCCCGGCACCTGGGAAGCCATCCGGATCAAGAAGTTCCCGACCACCATCCCCGCCGTCCCCGCCGGTCTGCCGCAGTACCCGCCCGGCGTACGCGGCGGCACCACCACCGGGCCAGGGACGGTCACCTGGCACAGCGACTTCTTCGCCGAGGCCACGAAGGAGACCCCGTGACCTACGACCCGTTCAACGCGCTTCAGCGCACCGTGCACAACTTCGTCTCCGGCCAGGCCGGAGTGGTCGGCGCGTTGCTCTGGCGCGACCCCCACGGACAGCAGTGGATCGCCCCGCTCGGCTCCCCGCCGCCGGACCGGCTGGCCATGCCCCCGTCCTGGCGGCCTATCTCCATCCACCCCCGCCCGGAGCAGTCATGACCGCGCCGCTGGTCACCCAGCGCTCGATCGAACAGCGTTTCCGTGACTTCCACCAGGCCAACCCCGGCGTCTACACCGAACTGTGCGACATGGCCCGCCAGCTCCAGCAGCGCGGCTACCGCCGGGTCGGCATCGAGCTGCTGTTCGCCGCCTACCGCTGGAACAAGATGCTGCGCACCACGGCGGACGAGTACCGCTTCAAACTCAACGATCACTTCACCAGCCGCTACGCCCGGCTGATCATGGAAACAGAGCCGGACCTGGCCGACATGTTCATCACCCGGACACTGAGGACGCCGTGAGCGAGCAGAACACCACCGAGCAGAGCGCGGCGGACCAGGGCCAGCCGTATCCGGGTCTGCGCATCTTCATCACCGTCGTTCAGGAGGACGGCGCGCTGGAGGGCCAGGAGATCATGCAGTGCCGCAAGGTCATGCTCGGCGACGTGCGCTATCCGGACGACCGCAAGATCGCCCGGCTGTACTTCGAGGAGATCATGCGCGAGCTGGTCTACGAGCGCCGTCGTGTTGTGGCCGATGAACCTTCACATGACTGAGCAGAAGCGGGAGTACAACCGCGACGAGCCGGTAGCCCTGGACGACCGCGACCCCGGCAACACCGAGCCGGAAGAGCTGACCGCGCCGCTGGACCACGACGATGACGTCTACGGCCTGGTCTTCCCCGACCAGGGCGACCTGCGCGAGACCAGCCCGGCGGGCGAGTGGGACAAGGACGACGAACCCCGCTATGGCCACTAGAAACACGTTCCTTTGCGTCCGGCCCGGCTGCCGAGGCCGGGCCGAGACCGAGTACGACGACCGTCAGTCCTTCCTGGAATGCCTGGAGTGCGGCTACGCCTACGGGTTCGAGCCGCTGAATCCCGACGCGGCCGATCCGGTAGAAGTCCAGTCGCCAACGATCGGAAAGCACGATGGCTGAGCAGCAACTGCGCGACGGCAGCACCACCCAGGACCGCCGTCTCGACCGCATCGCAATGTTCGACCGGCGCTCGCTGGACTTCCCGGTGCAGTCCGCCCTCAACGCCGAACAGCAGAAGCTGATCAGCAAGAAGTGGTCCGCCCCGGAAGGTGCCACGGTCCTCGACCAGGGCCGCCAGGGCGCGTGCGTCGGCTTCGGCATCACCCACGAGCTGATCTTCTACCCGGTGCCGATCCGTGGCCTGGACGCCGACTTCGCCCGCGAGAAGATCTACTGGGTCGCCCAGGAGGCCGACCCGTGGCCCGGCGGCAGCTACCCCAACGCCAGCCCGGTCTACGAGGGCACCAGCGTCCTGTACGGGGTGAAGGCCGCCGCCGACCTCGGCTATTACAAGGAGTACCGCTGGGCGACCAGCGAGAAGGAGCTGGCCCTGGGCGTCGGCTACCTCGGCCCCGCCATCATCGGCGTCGACTGGTACGAGGGCATGTTCGACCCCGACAGCAACGGCTACATCCACGCCACCGGCGACAAGGCCGGAGGCCACTGCTGCCTGATCATCGGCGTCAACATCAAGTCCGGCTACTACACCGTCCGCAACTCATGGGGACCCGGCTGGGGCCACGGCGGCAACGCCAAGATCAGCCGCGACGACATGGCCAAGCTCATGGGCGACAACGGCGAAGCCTGCATCGTCACCCAGCGCACCGTGCCCGCACCACAGAAGAAGACCGTCGCCCGCCGAGCCGACGAGATCATCCCTGACTGATTGCTCCCCGCCGTCCTCCGGGACTGGCGGGGATTTCTCTGCCTTGAAGAGGTCGCCACTGTGGAACAGCTCGCCCTGAAATTCCGGCCCCGCCGGTTCAACGACCTCGTCGGCCAGCGCGAGGCGCAGGTCATCCTGCAACAGATGGTGAGCACCGGCCGCATCCCCACCGCATTGCTATTCGAGGGCTGCCGGGGCACCGGCAAGACCACCACCGCCCGCATCGTCGCCGCCGCCGTCAACTGCGCATCCACCGACAAGCCGTGCGGCACCTGCCCGTCCTGCATCGCCGTGTTCGACGGCACCAGCCTGGACGTCACCGAGATCGACGCCGCTAGCAACGGCCTGATCGCCAACATCCGCGAGCTGCGCCAGCACGTGCTCTACCGGCACGGCTCCGGACCCTGCCGGGTGATCATCCTCGACGAGGCCCAGTCGATGAGCCCGGAGGCGTTCAACGCCGCCCTCAAACTGCTGGAAGAACCCCCGCCCAACACCCTGTTCCTGCTGCTGACCACCGAACGCGGCAAGATCCCCGGCACCGTGCAGTCCCGGTGCATGCCGTTCACCTTCCGGCGGCTCTCGATCGCCGACATCACCGACCGGCTGGCCCACGTCGCCCAGGCCGAGCAGTACGCCGTCGAGACCGACCTGCTCCGGCTGATTGCCGAGGAGTCGGACGGGGCCATGCGCGACGCTCTGGTCCGGTTCGACAAGGCCATCCTCGGCGGACTGTCCACCGCCGAGCAGCACCGCCGCCTGTTCGGCCACACCGACTACGCCCCGGCCATCCTCACCAGCCTGATCACCGGCGACCTCAACGCCGCCCTCGGCCACCTCGACGAGGCCCTGACCCGCACCGCCGACCCGCACCTGATCGCCCGTGACCTGCTCGCCGTCCTGCGCGACGTCATGGTCCTCAAGGTCGGCGGCGACATCACCGCCACCGGCGTCGGCCTGGCCGCCCGCCAGAGCATCGCCCTGGCCCTGGAGACCACCGTCGTGTGGGCGCTGATGGACGTCTTCTTCCAGGTCACCTTCAGCAAGGCCGTGCTGGTGGCCGACGCCCGGCAACGCCTGGAGCTGACCCTGTTCAAGATCGCCAAGGGCATCGGCAAAGCCCAGCCCGCCCCGCCGGTCAAGCGGCTCACCTTCGCCGAGATGACCAACCGGTGAGGCCCGCCGGGACCGATCCCCGCGAGATCGAACCCTTCCTCTGGCAGGGCTTCACCGGCACCACCGGATGGGACATCGGAGCCAACTGCGGGCAGTCCGCCGCAGAGATGAGCGACCGCTTCGGCCACGTCTACGCCTTCGAACCCGCCGGGGAGTGCTTCGACTACCTCAACCAGACCGCCCAGCGCCACCCCAGCTACCGCTGGTACCCGGTCGCCGTCAGCGACAACGACGAGACGGTCAACCTCATCGAACTGCCCGACAAGATCGACACCGGGCAGCTCGTCTCCGCCGACGCCCAGGGCATGGAGTACGACCCGGCCAGCCCGGACGGCAGCGTGCGCGCGGTCACCGCTCGCACCGTCGACTCGCTCATCGAGACGTGGTCGATCCCCGCCCCCGACTTCATGAAGATCGACGTCGAGGGCCACGAGCTGAAGGTGCTCTTCGGAGCCCGCAAGACCCTGGCCGTGCACCGCCCGCAGATCCTGCTGGAGTTCCACTCCCGCGCCCTGCACGAGTCCTGCAAAGACCTCCTGGAGCAATTCGGCTACGACCACGCCACCATCCGGCACCCCCACTACCCGCCCGGCAGCGATCTCTGGTTCGCCCACGGCTGGCTTCGCGCCACGCAGGGACCAGCTCAGGCCGATAGATAGAGCATGGCCCGTCTCGACGACTTGGATGCTGCCTTCGAGCTACCGGAGGTGGTGGAGGACCCGCGCCTGCGCGGCCTCTACGAGGTTCTCGTGCACCGCATGCGCACCGAGGCCAAAGACATGCCCATGAACACGGTGCAGCAGCTCCTCATCGAGCGCATCGCGTTCAACTACATCGTGCTGCGCTCCAAGGAGCGCGGCGAACTCGGCGGCTTCGCCACCGCAGCCGTGCAGAAGGACTACAACACCTTCTGGCTGTCGATGACGGCCGAGTTCAACAAGCTCCTCGGCAAGTCCGAGGCGCTGAACGGCGCTGAGCGCAAGAAACTCCTGCAAGAGATCCAGAAGACGATCTTGCAGACCGTGAATGCCTCGGTGACTGACCCCCAGACACGCAGCGCGCTGCTGGTCAACATGGCCGCTGCGTTCGAGCACGTCAAGATCTGAGGAGATCTCTCATGGCCCAGGACAAGACCAAGCAGGCCCTGCCGCAGACCGGCCCGGCCGTGGACGACCCGCAGAGCGCCAAGAACCCGCGCGCCCAGGGCGAGGAGCTGCACACCGGGCAGCCCGACGCCCACGAGCGCCGCCAGGCCGCCCGCGACAACGACGAGCCGCAGTTCTTCGACACCACCATCGCCAAGATGGTCGAGCGTGAGACCGAGGACAAGGACGGCAAGAAGACCAAGGAGTGGGTGGAGGTCATGAGCGACAACCTGTACCCCGGCGAGAAGACCAAGTCGGAGTACGACGAGGAGCAGGCCGCCAAGAAGGACTCCGACAAGGACAAGGACTCCGACAAGGACTCCGACAAGGACAAGAAGTAATTCGATTCGGCCTGAACGTCGAGGAGCACCGGGTGGCTACGTCCAGCAAGATCGTGTTTTCCCGCGATGAGCTCGATCTCATCGTGGAGTTGGCCGGTTGCTCGCTGGACGAGTCACCCGGCAAGAACTGGGTCGAGTCCAACGGCGGGCTCCCTGAGTACATCTGCCGGATCGCCCGCGCCATCAAGAAGACCGGCAAGACCACCAGCCAGGCCATCAGCATCGCGGTGAGCCGGGTCAAGAAGTGGGCCGCCGGAGCTGACGGGGTGGACGCCGACACCCGCGCCAAGGCCGCCACCGCGCTGGCCCAGTGGGAGAAGCTCAAGGCCAAGAACAAGGCCAGGAACGCCAAGAAGGACGTCAAGGCCACCGCCCAGGGCGAGTTCCTGCTGCTGACCACGACCTTCAACGTGGACACGGTACGCCGGGCCTGGCGCGAGCAGACCGACCAGTGGCGCACCAAGTGGCAGACCGCCAACCCGAACGCCTCCTACTCAGATGGCCCGGCGTACTCCTACATCAAGGAGATGTGGACCACCTACCTGATCGTGGAGAGCGACTCGGCGGACGGGGAGAAGCTGCACAAGGTGGACTACGAGGTGAACGACGACGGCACCGTCACCTTCGCCGACCCAATCCCGGTCCGCACCGAGTACGTGGTCATCGACGAGCAGGAAGCCTTCGGTGAGCAGCTCGACAACACCGAGCTGCGCACCCTGATGGCCTCGGTCGGTCCCTGCTACCAGAGCAACACCGATCAGGTGCTGCTGACCATCGGCTCGCGGCCCTCAGCGCTGGAGCAGGTGCTCGGCAGCTACAAGCCGACGCCCAGCGCCACCCAGTCGGTGCTGGCCGTCAAGCTCGGTGCTCCGAGGTCCGCGCTGAAGTCAGTTCTAGGGGAGTAGCTGTGGCGAGCGTGCAGACGCTGCCGCTGGACTATGAGCTGACCGTCTACAGCGGCACCACCTTCAAGCGGGAGTTCCGCTGGCTGCCGGACGGGGCCGCCGCGCTGGACTTCACCGACTGGACCGCGTCGATGATGATCGGTCTGCCTATGAGCAGCACCCCGGTCATCACCCTGTCCACCGCCACCACCGGGATCACCCTGTCGGCGGGCGGGCAGATCGTGATCACCATGACCCCGTCGCAGACCGCCGCCCTCAAGCCCGGCGTCATGATGTATAGCCTCGACTTGACCGACGCCGCCGGTGGGATCACCCGGTTCCTGCGGGGCCGGGTCAGCGTCGTGAACGACGTGGGGCGCAGCAGTTATGCCGCCGTCTGATCTGACCGTCGTCGAGGAGCAGGTCTCGGTCGTCGAGATCAAGGCCGCCCCGTACGCCGTCACGCAGATCGTCGGGCCGGACGCGGCCGGGCTGGTCGAGGTCCACGACTCCAGCTCGGCGCTGATCACCGTGGACGAACCCGGTGTGCAGACCGTCGCGGTCATCACCGCAGGCCCGATCGGGCCACGCGGCCCGGCTGGTGCTGACGGTGCGGCTGGTGCTGACGGCCCGCCCGGTCCGCCGGGGACCGGCACGGCCTCGCCGGGCTTCGAGCAGAGCTTCGTGATCCCCAGCACCACCTGGGTCATCCACCACAACCTGGACGTCTACCCGGTCGTCACTCTGGTCGACCTGTACGGCGCGGAGATCGGTGGCGACGTAATAACGCCCGATAGGAACACCGTAGTCGTGGAATTCGCGGTGCCTTTCGCTGGCACTGCCCGCCTGAAGGCGTAAGGGGTAGGTCACATGCCAAGGTACGGCAGCGCCCAGGACTTCATGCAGATCCCGGTCAAGCAGTTCCTGCCGGAGAAGTCCGCCACCCCTCCGGCCAACCCGGTGTCCGGTCAGCTCTGGACCGACACCAGCGTCACCCCCAACGTGGTGCGCTGGTACAACGGCTCCACCTGGATTGAGGCTGACGGCACCAGCATCCCCACCGGGTACATCACCGACAGCCTGATCAGCCCCACCGCCGGGATCGCGCTGAGCAAGCTGGCCGCCAACCCGCTGGCCCGCTCCAACCACACCGGCACCCAGACCGCCAGCACCATCTCCGACTTCGACGCGCAGGTCCGCACGAGCCGCCTGGACCAGTTCGCCGTGCCGACCACCAACGTGGACGTCAACGGTGTGCGGCTGATGAACGTGGCCACCCCGATCGGGGCGGCCGACGCGGTCAACAAGAACTACGTCGACAACGCCCGCGCCGGGCTCAGCGTCAAGGACCCGGTCCGGGTCGCGGTGGCCTCCAACGTCAACCTGGCTTCGCCCGGTGCGGCCCTGGACGGCGTCACCATGACCGCCGGGGACCGTTTCCTGGCCTCCGCGCAGTCGACTGGCACCCAGAACGGCATCTACCTCTGGAACGGTGCCGCCACCCCGGCCACCCGCCCCAGTGACGCGGACGGCGCGGGTGAGGTGTTCGACGGCTCGATGATCGCCGTCGCGGAAGGCTCCTACGCCGGGTACCAGTTCATCCAGACCGCTAGCGCCTCCGGTGCGCCTGGTTCCTGGACGCAGAACTGGATCGTTTTTCAAACCGGTGGTCAGACCTATGTGGCCGGTAACGGCCTGACCCTGACCGGCACCACCTTCGCGTTGTCCGCGCCGGTGTCCATCGCCAACGGCGGCACCGGGGCCACCACCGCCGCAGCCGCTCGCACCGCGCTGGGCGCGCTGGGCAAGTTCGCTGCCAACAACGTCGCCTACACCGCCGGGGTCGGCTACGACGTCGTGCACGGTCTGGGCAGCCAGGACATCACCGTGGCCATCCGCACCCTGACTGACCAGCGGGTGATGGACCTCGACTGGGCGGCCAAGGACGCCAACACCATCACCGTCTACCCGGACATCAGCTTCACCGCCGGTGCCCTGCGGATCGTGGTCATCGGATGAGCGGACGGCGGTTCGGCTCATGGCCGACTTACAACGGCCGCAAAGTCGTATTAGAAGACGACTCCCGGCTCGGAGGGGGAGTCCCGACCGCCATCGCACAGGACACGACCTGGACGGCGTCGGGTGACAACCAGGCCCTGGCGTTCGTGCCCATCCGTGTAGACGGCACGCTCGTCGTCAACGGAACCATGGTGATGATGTAGATGGCCACCCAGTCCAACATCTGGTTCGCCGCCGTCCCGCCGGGCAATGTGCCCACGCCCACCTCCGGCTACTACGCCTTCTTCGTCGGCGACGGCACCGGCGGCACGACGATGGGCATCTACTACAAGAAGGACTCCGCCGGGAACATCACGTCGCTGATCCCGCCGTCCTACTCCGGGCAGAACGCGCAGGACGCGGTCGGCACCATCCTGCAAGACACCGCCACCGTCGACTTCACCTATGACCCCACCGGGCACACCATCTCAGCGATCGTGCCGGACAGCGCCATCACCAACGCCAAGCTCGCCGCGATGGCCGCCGGGACGTTCAAGATGAGGGCCGCCGGAGCCGGTAGCGGTTCCCCCATCGACGGCACCGCCGCGCAGGCCAAGGCCGCCCTGGGCATCACCTACAGTGACGTGTCGGGGCTGGGCAGTGCCGCCACCCAGAACAGCTCCGCGTTCGACGCCGCCGGGCTGGCCGCGACAGCGCAGACCAACGCCATCAACGCCAGCCAGCCGGTCAGCGCCACGTTGACCAGCCTGGCCGCGCTGTCCACCACCGCCTACGGGCGGGCGCTGCTGACCCAGCCCGACGCCGCCGCGCTGACCAGCCTGATCAACACGGCCACCGCGTCGCTCAAGGGCTTGATGACCCCCGGCCAGGTCCAGCAACTGGCCAGTAACAGCACCGGCCGTTACAACGTGCTCGACTACGGCATCAGCCCCGCCAACACCGCAGCCGCCAACCTGTCCGCGTGGGACGCGCTGATGACCATCGTCGCGGACAACGGTGAGGTGTACTTCCCGCCCGGCCCCAGCCCGTACCAGTTCTCCGGCACGATGAACATCCCCGGCGGCAAGCACCTGATCATCAAGGGTGCGCAGAACCAGAAGTCGATGATCCAGACCACCTCGGCGACGGCGCACATCTTCGTCGTCGGCGACTGGTACAACGACTTCCAGGGCCTGAAGTTCACCAGCAGCGTGACCCGCACCGCCGGGGCCGCCATCTACAGCGGCAACAACGTGCAGATCAACGTCATGGACTGCGACTTCGCGGGCATGTGGGACGGCATCGTCTATTCCGGCGGCAACCAGGCCGGGAACCTGGCCCTGATCTCCAACTGCGGGTTCACCAGCACCCTCAACCGGGGCATTGTCCTGGACGGCAAGGACGCCAACACGATCATCGAAAAGGTGATCATGGACGGCCCGCTCGGCGTCCAGCAGGTCGGCCTGGAACTGATCCAGTGCGGTTCGGTGCTGGTCTCCAACTCGGACCTGATCCGCTCGGTCAACAACCTGCGGTTCAACCCGGCCAACTACCCGGCCGGTGTGTTCTCCGCCTACTTCGTCAATGTCTTCTTCGACACCGCAGCGGGCAGCTCGGTGCTGTTCACCAACACCGGAGCCGTGCAGCGGGTCAAATTTACGAACTGCTGGTTCTCCGGTTCGGTCACCGGCTGCGAGTTCAACTCGACCGCCTCGGTGCTGCCCACCGCGATCGACTTCATCGGCTGCGACATCTTCGCCAACTCCTCGCGTGGCATCTACGCCCGTGGCGTGCAGGACTTCTCCGCCACCAACTGCCGCATCGCCGGTAACGCCGTCGCCGGGGTCGAGATCACCGCCTCGACCGGCGGTGTGACCAAGATGAACCTGACCTCCAATGTGATCGGTCCGACCGCCGGGTTCGGCGCGAACGGCACCGGCGTGCTGATCAACGCCGGAACCTACGGCGGGTACGCGGTCAAGAACAACGACCTGCGCGGCAACACCGCCGCGAACCTGGGCGACTCCGGTTCGGTGGCCACCAGCGACCTCAAGGTCATCGGTGACAACATGGGTCACCTGATCATCGGGGCCATGGCCAGCCTGGCAGCTCCTGCCTCCACCTCCGGCGCGGTCGCGTTCGCGCTGATCACCGCCCGCGTCCCACCTAATGCCGTCATCCCCGGTCAGACCTTCCGGTTCAAGGTGATCGGCAACTCCTCGGCCACCGGCACCCTGATCTTCACCGTCCGCGCCGGTTCCAACGGCCTGATCGGTGACGCCACCGTGTGGACCTCGATCACCTCCGCCGCGCAGGTCGCCAACCAGCGGGCCGGGTTCGAGGGGCTGCTGACCGTCCGGTCGGTCGGCACCTCCGGGACCGTGCAGTGCGAAGCGCTCGGGTTCGCCCAGGCCGCCCTGCTGCCCACCCTGGTCGCCGCCCCCGTCACCCCCACGGTGAACACCACCGCCCCCTGGTTCATCACTCTCGGCGTCACCGTCTCCACGGGTGCGTTCGTGGCCCAGCAAGCGGTCCTGGAAGCCCTGTAGGAGGACTGATGCCCGCCGCCGTCACCATCACCAACGAGCTGACCGTGAACGTCACGATCGCCTCCACCAACGTGTCCTACACGACGATGGAAGCCGCCATCCTCACCGCCGGGTTCGCCAGCTTCCGGATCGCCCGCACCGTCAACGTCGCCACCACCGACGTGGTCATCACCTGCTGGCCACCCAGCGTGCTCGGCATCGTGCAACCGTTCAACGCGCAGGACGCGCTGGCCAAAATAGCCGTGGCGGTCGGCAAGTTCGGCAACTGAGGTGTACCAGCCGATGTAGGCCGCATGCGTTTCGACTTCGGCGACGAACTACGCCGGGCCGCCGAGGCCGCCCAGCAGGAGGCCGGGACCAGCGGCCTGTCCGCCATCCTGGCCGAAGAGCCCGTCCCGCTCAGCGTGTTCGTGCAGGACAAGGCGTTCCTGGGCAACCCGCCACTGTCCGACGTGCAGTTCGACGCCGTCCGGCACATCGAACGCATCTACTACCCCGACCTGTACCCGCAGCTCGCCGAGGAGTTCGAAACCGGCAAGCAAACCGGCCGCCTGCACGTCGCCTCCTCCCGGATCGCCTGGCGCGAGGACAAGTACTGGTCCCAGCCCCTGCGGATGATCAACTTCGCCACCCTGCAATGGGGCAAGGGCTCCGGCAAGGACCACATCTGCCGCATCGCCTCCATGCGCATCGCCTACCTGCTGATGTGCCTGGAAAGCCCGCAGGCCTACTACGGCATGCCCGAACAGGACACCATCCACCTGCTCAACGTCGCCTCCAGCTCCGGGCAGGCCCAGCAGGCGTTCTTCATGCCCATCGTCCGGGCCGTGAAGAAGGGCTGGTTCGCCGACCGCTGCGTGCCCAAGCAGAACGTCGTCTCCTACGCCAAGAACATCGAGTCCGTCTCCGGCCACAGTGACGCAGAGTCACAAGAGGGGTTGAACCTGCTCCTGGCCATCGCCGACGAGATCGACGCCTTCAAGTCCAAGAAGGAAATGATCGTCCGCAAAGGCGCATCCGCGCGGGAACCCACCAAAAGCGCCGAGGGCATCCTGAACATGATGCGGACCTCCTCCAGCACCCGGTTCCCCGAGGTGTTCAAGAACGTCCGCATCTCCTACCCGCGCTACCTCGGCTCCACCATCCAGCGGCTCACCGAGGAAGCCCGCGCCGACACCGAGGAACGCGGAGCCAAGTCCCGGCACTACGTGTCCGGGCCGATGGCCACCTGGGAGGTCAACCCCCGCGTCCCCGGCCGCGACGCCTTCGCCGAGGACTACCGCGAAGACCCCGTCATGGCCCGCGCCAAATACGAATGCCGGCCAGCGAGAGCCATCAATCCCTACTTCCGCAACGTGCAGGCCGTGGACGCCGCTTTCGTGCCCACCCCCCAGCTCCCGCTCAGCGTCGCCTACGCCCTGACCAACTCCACCGAGATCACCGGCCGCCGCGTCTGGGAACCCCGCTACCACTTCGCCGACACCCTGTTCCCGGTACGCGGAGCCATCTACACCATGCACGCCGACCTGGCCGTGCAAGGCGACCGCGCCGGAATCTGCATGGCCCACGTCGTGGACTACACCGAACACGAGGCGCTGACCACCGACCAGGACGGAGCCCCCTACACCGTCCGTGAGGTCCGGCCCAAGGTGAAGGTCGACTTCGTCATCAGCTACTCGGCCGACTCCTCGGCCGAACCACCCCGCGAGATCCAGATCCGCTGGGCACGCCAGCTCTGCTTCGAGCTGCGCCGACGCGGCTTCAACATCCGCAAGTTCACCTTCGATTCGTTCCAGTCCACCGACTCCATGCAGATCCTGGAGGCCAAGGGCATCGAGACCGACAAGGTGTCCACCGACCTCAACGAGGAACCCTGGCGCAACCTGCGCGACCTGATGTACGAGGGCCGCATCG